>Ga0105237_10000078_pt1 | contig 130551 bp, 101 predicted proteins | sample KBSC24metaG_FD_81520 | JGI IMG/M metagenome (GOLD analysis project Ga0105237, IMG submission 81520) | Corn rhizosphere microbial communities from Kellogg Biological Station, Michigan, USA - KBS C2-4 metaG | ecosystem: Host-associated > Plants > Roots > Rhizosphere > Soil | place: Michigan...
ACGGAAATGCGGCGACCAGTTATAACGGCACAGTCCACTTCACCAGCACAGATGGAGCGGCGGTACTGGCCAATGGAACACTCACCAACGGCGCGGGATCGTTCCCGGCAACGCTCAAGACGGCAGGCAGCCAGACGATCACTGCCACCGATACGGTAACATCATCCATCACCGGAACAACGAGTTCGATCTCGGTTGCGGGTATCGGTGCGACCCACTTCGTCGTAAGCGGTCCGGCGACCAGCCCATACTTCGTGCCCTTCCAGTTCACGGTTACAGCTGTCGACCCGTTCGGGAACTTCGACTCAAACTACAGCGGCACGCTTCACTTCAGCGGGTCCGCAGCCACCGAAACCCTGCCCGCAGACGCTGAGATTGCCAATGGAACAGGCACATTCCAGGCTACGATTGGCTCCTTGGGAGCGCAGACGGTAACGGCCACCAATGCGGGGATCAGCGGATCGCTCAACATCACGATCACACCTGACCTTGTGACCCTGCTCTCGGTAACGGTTCCGTCTTCTGCGTTCACCGGAACGCCCTTCTACGCCACGGTGTCCTCCAAGGACCAGTTCGGAAATCCGGTAAAGACCTATACCGGCAATGTGCATATCACCAGCACCGATCCGACCGCCATGCTGCCGGCGAACTTCACCATGGCCAATGGATCTAAGCAAGTCAGTATCAAGTTCCGCTCAATCGGTTCGTATACCGTGACTGCAACCGATGTCGCATCGCCGAACCGCACAGGAACAAGCAGCACGGTTCTGGTCACGGCAGCTCCCGCTAAGTTCCTGGTGACCATCGCGACTCCCGCCGTGGCAGGAACGCCGACTACGATCACCATCACTGCCAAGGACATTGTCGGGAACACCGCAACGGACTATAACGGCACAGTGCATATCACAACTACGGACAAGCAGGCGATCCTGCCTGCCGACGCCACCTTGACCAACGGAACGGCAACACTCCCAATAACGTTCATCACGGCGGCAACCCAGACGGTAACAGCTACGGACACCACACTGTCCACCATTAAGGGAAGCAGCCCCGGCATCGTAGTGGCCTCGGGAGCAGCGACCCAATATACCTTCACCGGCCCGGCAACAACCACAGTGGGCACAGCGTTCTACGCGACCGTGACCGTGAAGGACGCTTACGGAAATCTAGCGAAGAACTATACGGGCAGCTTGCACTTCACGAGCAGCGATCCGCTCTCTGTTCTTCCCGCTGACATCAAAACGACAAACGGCACCAAGCAGGTAAGCATTAAGCTCAAGACTGCCGGCGCCCAGACAGTCACAGTGACCGACGCCACAGATTCGTCGATTACGGCAACCCTCTCAACGAACGTTCAGTAGAACGGCCTGAGAGCCCTCTCAGCCTCCGCGCTCAAAGCGCGGAGGCTTTTTGTTGTTCCAACCTCTGTCAATTCACTCGAATGCCGGTCCGCACAATCCCCATTGGCTTTACACATTATTGCCTACCTGTTATACTTGCTTAAAAGGCGCCTTGTTTTAGTAGGAAGCAACTAAATACAACGCAATTTTCACTACGTTTAGAAGAGAAGTTATACAGATCTTTCCTGCCTCCGGCCGGCGCGCCATCTACGGCAACCCGGCAAATTCGACCACATCCTGACAACAATTCTCGGAACAACTAATCTCGGAGTATGACCGTGACGAACATCGAAGACATCTCTTCAATAGAAGCCGTTACTCGCCGCCCTGCCACTGATGCAGATCTCGATTTTCTTCGAGCTGTCTATGAATCCACTCGGGCCGCTGAATTGGCGCTCGTGAACTGGAGCGAAGAACAAAAGCGCGACTTTCTGGATATGCAGTTTCACGCGCAGCACAAGTTCTATCACGAAAACTTTCCTGATGCGGAGTACGACATATTAGAGCTCGACGGCAATCCGGCCGGCCGGATCTACATTGATAGGCGTCCCACAGAGATCCGGCTGATAGATATCGCTTTGCTGCCGGAATATCAAAACCGCCGGATCGGCTCATCGTTGATCCTCAAGCTCATGGAAGACTCCACAAAGGCAAAATTGCCGATCACCCTCCATGTGGAGGTTTTCAACCGGGCTCAAGAACTTTACCATCGCCTCGATTTCAAACGGATCCGGGACGACGGCCTCTACATATTTATGGAATGGACTCCATCGTAATTCCATACGGCCTCCATGACTTATAAAACAAGTCGCGGAGGCCGTTCTTCCGTTAAGCCCAGTCAGGTAAACGCAGCATTACAAACTCCCTGAATCTCAACGCCGGTTCGCTTCTGACGTTTTAGCAGCATTCAACCACAGAAAATGGTAAGAAAATCGTTATTCTTACGTTGTATAAGACGCAGAAACTATGGAATAAGCCTATAACGGCATTGCTTGTCACAGGGGTTTCCTCTCTTCCAAGGATCTGCAGGCGCCGCGGTCGCGCCGCACTTTCATTGGGAACGCACTATGTAGTCCTCCCCTGCTCGACGAGCCACCGGCTCAGGATTTATGACGCCTAAGGTTTCCACAGCCGTAATTGTTATTTGTGTAATCGCTGCCAATCTGCATTTGTGTGCCCCAAAATGTTGCGCACAGTCCACTTTCACGAACCGCAGCGACAGTCACAAAGGCTCCAAGCACCACTTGCACCGTTCCGGTGCAGTGTTTGCGCAGTCAATCGCATTTGCCCAGGATGGAAGTGTCAATGTGTTGGGCAATGCAATCCGCAAGGGCGCGGCAGGGTTGCGGCACACGGATGACACTCCCCTTGGGAGCAACTCGCTCAATAGCATTCCGCCGCCGGTAATGCATGGACTGCTTCTTGCTCTAGCAGGCGGAATGACTGTATTCGGATTTCTTCTGTTCCGCGAGTCGCTTCGCCGCAAGCGGGTTGAGAAACTGCTGATCGAAGAGCGATCCAGCGCCGAAGCGCGCATTACATCCCTCAAGAACAGCTCAGACCAATACAAGCTGATCGTAGAGAATTCACAGGACGGCGTATGGATCGTTGACCGAACCGGACGGACGACCTTTGTTAACGCAAGAATATCGGATATGTTAGGCTATTTGCCTGAGGAGATCCTCGGTCGCAAGCACACGGATTTTATGGATGCCGATGGCCGTGCCATCGCTGAAGAAAACATGCGGCGCCGTAAGGAAGGTGTCGCCGGAGAAGAAGACTTTCAGTTCGTCCGAAATGGCGGCGCAACTTTGTGGGCAAGAGTTACGACCAGTCCGCTCACCGATGCCGCCGGTCTGTACGTCGGCACGCTGACGATGGTAACCGATTTCACACAAAGCCGCCGTGCCGAGGAAGTCCTCAAACTCCATCATAGCGCAATTGCCGCCAGCAGCAACGGAGTGGTGATCGTAGACGCCCAGCGTGAAGATATGCCGATCGTCTCCGTAAACCCGGCGTTTCAGCACATCACCGGATACCGCGCAGTTGACGTAATCGGCCGTCCCCCATTCATGCTTGAGGGCGAAGACCGTGCTCAGCGCTCTCTGTCGGCCCTGAAACTTGCTAAGACACAAGGACGTGATGTCCACGTAGAATCGAGAAACCGGCGCAAAGACGGCACTGAATATTGGAATGAGATGTTCGCAGCGCCGATCCGCGACGACCGTGGCGTGATCACTCACTTTGTAGCAATTCAAAGTGACATTACAGCCCGCAAAAATGCATTGGAAGCCCTGCAGAGAGCGCGCGAGGAACTGGAAATCAAGGTGATGGAGCGCACAGCCGACTTGCAGACTGCCAACGAAAAGCTTACTGCTCTGGCATCTGAAGACGGCCTCACCGGACTCAAGAATCGCCGTATCTTTCAGGAGCGTCTCGACCAGGAAGTTCAGCGATCCCTGCGTTACGGCGCTCCTCTCTCGCTTATGCTGCTGGATGTTGACAAGTTCAAGCAGTATAACGACACATTTGGTCACCCCGCGGGAGATCAGGTGCTTCGAGAAGTTGCAAAAATCCTGCAATTCAGCGCTCGCCAGACCGATCTCGTGGCTCGCTACGGCGGCGAGGAATTTGTCGTAATCATGATCAATACCGATGAAGCGAACTCGACGGTTCTCGCCGAGCGAGTCCGGCAATGCATCGAGAATGCTCCCTGGGATCTGCGCCAGGTTACCGCAAGTATCGGCGTGGCGACATTGGGAATGGCTATTACCAACCCGGCAACATTAATCGAATCGGCCGACAAGGCGCTCTATTCCGCAAAGCAAAACGGCCGAAACCAGGTCGCATGCGCTCGCGATCTGGTCGAAGCGCCAAAGGCTTCCACAGATCTGCAGCCTGTTATTCCAGTCGCGTAATCATCCCCTGCCCTTCCTTTCCACTTGTTTCCAATTCATCTCGTCTTCAGATAGAAGAAGGAGGCTGAAATATGGAATAAACCACTCAAGCGCAGACATGCTCCAATAGGATATTGGACGGCAAATGAGCGAATTCAACTAGCAGCATAATTCTTCGGACAGCAATCATGAACGACAAGATACTATCCGCCCTTCTCCGGCTCGGTTCAGTCTTATCCGGTTTCCTAACAATAACTCTCTTAGCCGGATATCTGTGGCTCAACATGGGGGCGTCCACTAACGATGCCAAAGGCGCGCAGGTGGCCCAATCTCTCGACTTCGACCTGCAAAACGCCGAATCAGCGGAGCGCTCATACCTGGATAGTGGGTCAAAGGCTTCGTTCGCCCAATACGGCAATGCGCGACAGCAAGTCGCAAACGACCTGATCTCACTGAAAGAGTGGGCAGGCAGATCGCCCGACAGCCAGTCCGCGCCGGATCTCATCTCTGCGGCAACGCGTGTTCTCAACCAGTTCGACCGTGCCGCGCGCCTGCGCAAACTTGGCCGTGGAGACGAGGCCAAGATCGCACTGCAGAACGCTGTCGATAAGGGAGCAGCCGTAGAATATCACAAACTGTCGGCTGCAGCGCTTGCTGATGCGATCCAAATAGGTTCCATCAACTCCGGCAATCAGCTGAATATCGTCAAGACCGCAGGCGCATGGCTCAGCGCCGCAGCGCTTATTGTGACCGTACTTCTGTCTGCAACGCTGCTGTCATTGAAACGAACGCAGCGCCGCATTGGGCAGACGGATACAGACAGCTCTGCCGGCCTATCTCTGGTACACACGCTTCCGATCGAGATCCAGCGTGCAGATGAACAATATCAGCGGATTATTGAGACCTTTCGCGGTGGTATTTGGGTTGTTAACACTGAAGGTGAAACAACACTCGTCAATCCCCATATGGCCGATATTCTGGGCTATTCCGTGAAGGAAATGCTTGGCCGCCACCACGTTGATTTTATGGATACGGAAGGGGTTAGGATCGCCGATGAGAACACGCGCCGCCGCAAAATGGGACTTTCGGATAGCGAAGACTTCCGCTTTCTCCGCAAAGACGGAACAGTCGTCTGGGCGCTTGTTGCCACCAGCCCATTGAAGGATGGACATGGAATCGTGGTCGGCGCAATCGCAACCGTCACCGAAATCACGGAGCGAAAACGAGCCGAAAAAGACCAAAGCCTCTACAGAGCCGCTATCGAGGCAAGCGCCGCCGGAATTGTTGTTGTCGATGCGCTTGAAGCCGGCATGCCGATCGTTTCCGTAAATCGCGCGTTTGAGACCCTTACCGGCTATCAAAGGGCAGATGTGATCGGCCATCCCGCAACCATGCTGCGCGGCGCCACACGCTCCGGTGACCAGGTGTGCGCAATACAAATGGCCAGACGCTCCGGATCCGATATCAGCATCGAGCTTTGCAGCGACCGGAAAGACACCGGCAAATACTGGCAGGAAATAAGCGTCTCCGCGGTCCGCGATGATCAAGGAGAGGTGACGCATTTTGTGGCGCTCCAGAACGACTTATCCAGGCGTCAGGCAGCAATCGAGACAATTGAAGTAAGACCGGCCACGGTGGAACACACAATTTACCGTGAGAATGAAATGTACGAAACTCCGGAAGCCCTCACCATCGCCGATGAGATGCATTACGCCCGCCCGGTGCGCGATGAGCTGACCGGACTCCATAACGGCCGAACATTCCAGGAAGACCTCGATCACGAATCTCTGAGAGCATTGCGATACAATACACCACTTTCCGTGCTGCTATTGAATATCGACAACTTGCAGGACTTCGTCGACATCAACGGCGCCTCCGCCGCCCAGCGCGCCATCGTTCAGATCGGCGAAATTATTCAGGACACCGCACGCCAAACAGATCGCGTGGCCCGCATTGCGGGAGAGCGCTTCGGCGTCATTATGATCAACACGGATCAGTCCAACTCTACCGTGCTTGCCGAGCGGCTGCGCCGCAACGTCGAACGTGGAAATTGGCCCTCGAATTGTTCCCTGACAGCTACAGTGGGCGTTGCGACTTTCGGAGTGGGAATGGCGGATTCTCTTGAATTCCTGCGCTGCGCCGAAGACGCCCTGCTGCATGCGGAAGCACAAGGCTCCAACCATGTCGCACACAGGGCGCAGTTCGATAAAACGCCTCCTCCTGCCATTCACTAGGGAAGCTTTGAAGACAACAATACCTGTTGCATGGTAATTAAATAGAAGACAATACTAAATGGATTCCATCGCAGCCTTCAAAGAAGGCTCTTGCCCATGGCCGGACACTGCCAGACACACGCGCTGCATCATTGATGCAGTGCCGAATCCATGCCTGATTGTCGACCAAAACTGTCGTGTGCAAGTCACAAATCAAGTTTTTTTCGATATGTTTGGACAGGCAGTGGATCGTATGATCACATGCCCGTTCGACGAACTTGGAGTGTGGAAGCCTACCGGCCTTCATGAACTGCTGAGGGCGGCAGGAAACAGCGTATCTGTCGCCTTTGACCTGGAGATGATCGTCGACTTGCCGCCGCAGTTCGCGGGATATATTAGCGCCAGCGCACGCCGAATCGAAGCCGGCGCTGCCGAAAATGAGTACGCAATGATAACATTGCGACACCATGAAGTGGAAGCTCTCCAACGTGCAGCGCATGAGATGGCGCGCGTGCATTCCAGAGAGCATCGGATCGCTACCCAGCTGCAGCAAGCGCTCTGCCCTCCAATTCCGGCTGTCGTCCCAGGGCTATCTCTCAAGGAATACTATCGGGCATGCATGGGCGAAGCAAATGTCGGCGGCGACTTCCTTGATGTGTATGAGTTGAGGGAAAACGTCTATGCGATAGTGCTGGGCGATGTGTCAGGCAAAGGCCTGGCGGCGGCGACACAGGTATCTGCCGTAAGAAATATGCTGAGGTACGCGCTCTTCCGCGGCCGTACTCTTCATGGCAGCGTCGAGCAGCTTAACGCCATGCTTACGGAGCAGGGCCTGCTTACCGGTTTCGCCAGTATCTTCGTGGCACTCTACAATGTGCGGCAGCGCACGCTGACATATGTCTCATGCGGCCACGAACCGGGCCTGCTCCGTCGCGCCGAAGATGGAAGCATACTGGAAATGCCGGCTCAAGGAACGCCGCTCGGCGTTAACGAGACGGCCCGTTACCAGGAGGAAGTCATTCCTCTCGCGCCGGGCGACTCGTTCCTGTTATTCACGGATGGGCTTTCTGAGGCAGGACAGAATCGCCGGCAGATGCTGGGAACTGAGGGCATGATAGACATCTTCTGCACGGCGCCGCAGACTTACAATGTGGCGCTGCTGGTAGATCACGTTGTAGCGAAGGCTGAGGCCTATGCCGAATCGGAATTTCGCGACGACGTCTGCCTTCTGGCAGGTATTGTGACGTAAAGCGCTAAGCCGAAAGCGCACAGTTGAATGGAGTGCGAACGGAATCTCTCTTCTCCAATACAGCCTGTGGCGAATTGCCGGCTTTCGATTTATAATCCCGCAGTCTGCCGCCGGTACGCCCTGTAAAGGCGGTTTGGATCTCGGCAATAATCGCTACGGCGATCATTTCGGGGGTGTCTGCCCCAATGTCGAGACCAACAGGTCCATAGATCCGTCCGGCATGAAGTATGGGGTCGTAGAGACCTCGGCTCGCAAGATCCTGCAGAAGCGTTTCTGTCCTCAATCGCGATCCGAGTATTCCAATGTACCTCGCGGGGCCGGCAAGCAGTGTCTCAAGCAGAGCAGCATCACGAAGGTAATTGTGGGTCATCACCACGACGGCCGTGCGATCCTCAATCTTCACATTTCGTGTAAGATCCTCAATACCGGATAAGATCACTTCATCGGCCTCACGAAAGCGATCCACAGTCGCATACGCCGGTCGTCCGTCTACGACACTCACTCGCCAGCCGGCAGCCTTAGCCATTCGCGCCAGGGGCTGCGCATCGTTTCCGGCCCCGAAGATCACAAGGGGTACCGGCGGCTCCAAAACCTCAAGGAAGACATCGATGCTGCCTTCATCGGCGTCAATGTGTTCGAATGATGATTGTCTTGCCGACAATGCTCCTACCAGAGCGGCGAGAACGCGACCGGACATATCGCTGTCACGTTCACACCGAGATAACATACCGTTTTCTTCGTCAAGGATAATGTGATCACCCGCCGCAAAAACGCAATTGTCGGAGGCGCGATAAACAGTCGCCATAGCAACTCTGTCGCCCTGTATCTGGCTCCCGGCAATCACAGATAATGCTTCAGCAGCGCTACCCAGGAGAGGCTCAATAAGAACGTCGACGATGCCGCGACAGCCCATCCCCATACCAAAAAATATATCGTCGTCTCCGGTAGTATCGTAAGTCGCCAGAATAGGCCTACCGGCGCGCATACCGCTTTGTGCCCGTTCCACGACATCGCTCTCCAGACAGCCGCCGCTCACTGAGCCTATGATACGGCCATCTCCCAGGATGAGCATGCGCGCCCCTGGCTTGCGGTAGGATGAGCCTTGAACCCGGACGATCGTCGCCAGCGCGCATGATTCTCCACGAAGTTGCGCATCACCATATGCCGCTGCAATAGCCTGTATTTCGTTCATGCCGTTCCAATGATTTTGTCCAGCGTAATTGGCAGGTCGCGAACCCGCACACCTGTTGCATGATAGACCGCATTACCTATCGCCGCGCAAACACCCGTTATTCCGATTTCGCCAATTCCTTTTGCGCCAATAGGATTGATATAGCGGTCATCCTCGTCCACAAAGATAATATCGATATTAGGGACGTCGGCGTTCACAGGTACATGATACTCCCCGAGATCGCGATTGACAATCCGGCCGCTGCGCCGATCCGCAATCGTCTCCTCAAGCATGGCCATGCCGATTCCATAGACGATCCCGCCGATCAGTTGACTGCGCCCGGTTTTTGCATTGAGGATGCGTCCTGCTCCATATGCGCCGACAATCCTCTCAAGGCGAACCTGCCCTAGATCCGGATCCACGAGCGCTTCCACGAAGACGGCCCCAAATGAGTGCATGGAGAATTGGTCCCGTTCCGCTCCCGGTTTCGTCTGCGCTTCCTTCTCGATCTTCGGCAGCTTTTGACGCGCCATCAAGTCGGAATAGGATTCAGTAAGCGACGGTTTGGTCTTCGAAAACAGCTTGCCGTCCGAGACATCGATATCAGTTGATATAAGACCATGCAACGGTGAGCCGGCATCGGCTATAGCAAGGTCGATCACCTGCTGCCGCAGCGCGCCGGCTGCTTCATGGACGGCAGAACCAGTACTTGCCGCAGTCTGAGAACCGCCCGAAACCGGCGTTTCCGGCATTCGCGTATCGCCGAGTTCGAAGCGCACTCGCGACGGCGTCAAGCCAAGCGCATCTGCGGCGATCTGTGTCATGATCGTGTAAGTGCCTGTTCCAAGGTCCTGCGTGCCGGCTTGAACGTAAGCCGAACCGTCCGGAAGAAGCCTGGCCAGGGCCGATGCGGCGCTTCTGCGAGTGGGATAGGTCGCCGTCGCCATTCCCCACCCTACGAGACGGCCGTCCGCGGCCCGCATCGAACGAGGTTCATGCGAACGCTTCTCCCAGCCAAATCGCGCCGCTCCCTGCTGATAGCACTGTCGCAATGACTTGCTCGACCAGGGTTTTCCGCTTTGAGGGTCGCTCTCGGCATAGTTTTTAAGCCGAAGCTCAATAGGGTCCATGCGGTTCGCCCACGCTAACTCATCCATCGCCGTCTCAATGGCAAATGTGCCGGAAGACTCACCGGGAGCGCGCATATATGTCGGCGTTCCATAATTCACACGCACCAAACGATGGGATGTTTCCATATTCGGACACGCGTATAGCATCCGTGTAGCCGCCGCAGTCGGCTCAACGAATTCATCGAAGGTAGACGTTTGCGAAAAGCTCTCATGCCGCGTCGCGGTAAGCGCCCCGTCGTTTGCCGCAGCCACCAGAATTCGCTGATCCGTTTGGGGCCGAAACCCGACCATGCCGAACATCTGGGCGCGCGTCAGCGAAAGCTTAACAGGGCGTCCGACGGTACGCGCAGCCATTGCGGCCAGCGGCACATGCGACCATGTGGATCCTTTGCAGCCGAACCCGCCGCCAACAAAGTAACAGATGCACCGTACCTGGGAAAGAGGCACGCGAAACGTCTTGGCAAGGACACGGCGAACACCGAAGATCCCTTGCGTGGCATCGTAGACGGTAAGGTTATCTCCGTCCCAAACCGCCGTCGTCGCATGGGGCTCCATGGGATTATGGTTTTCCATCGGAGTTCCATAAGTCTGCTCAACATGGTGCGCCGCCGCAGACATGCCGGCGTCGATATTTCCACGATGCGAATCCGTGGGTTCGTTGTTAGCCGCTTTCGGCGCGTAGGCGTTCTTTTTGTTGCGGATCATATCCAGATCCGCTTTCTCTTCTTGATAGCGAACTCGCACCAGCGATGCCGCATACATAGCCTGCTCAAATGTCTCGGCAATGGCAAGGGCAATCGGCTGGTTATTGTAGTAGACTTTGTCATCCTGCAAAAGGGCGAGTTTCCGATCCTGCGGACTTGGCTTACCACCGGCAGGATCAACCGGCAGGCGGGGCGCATTGGCGGGAGTTAGAATCCTGAGAACGCCGGGCAACGCCTCTGCCGCTCGCGTGTCGATATCAACCACACGTCCTTTGGAAATCGTACTGTTCACGATAACGGCATGCGCCATGTCAGGCAGAGAAAACTCGGCTGCATACCGCGCGCCGCCCGTCACTTTAAGGCGTCCATCCACGCGGTCCATCGACTTGCCCACCGAGCGATTTGCGTCGTCCATAGTTCCTCCGAGCAGCAACTTCCGAATCGGGATCAGGCGATGTTTCCCGCCGTGGTCAGGGCGCGAATGATCGTCCTCTTGCAGAGTTCCACCTTGAAACCATTATGCTTGTGCGTCTTAGCGCTATGAAGAGCAGCATCGGCGGCATCACGGTATGCATCCGCGCCGGGAGGCTTACCAGACAGCGCCTTTTCCCCGTCCTTCGATCGCCAGGGCTTCGTGCCAACTCCCCCCATGGCAATCCGAGCCTCATGGATCTTGCCGTCCCTGATATCGAGCGCGACAGCTGCCGAGGCCAGAGCGAACGCATACGACGCGCGATCACGCACCTTTAAATAGCACGAACGCACGGCAAAGGGCAGTGGCGGCAGCTCTACTGCCGTTATCAACTCTCCATGCTTTAGGACATTTTCACGATCTGGATGATCTCCCGGAATCAAGTAGAATTCGTTGAGAGGAATGCGGCGCTCACCCTTCGGGCCATGCGCAACAATAATGGCATCCAGTGCAGCCAGAGCTACACACATATCCGACGGATGCGTTGCAATACAGTTCTTACTCGTTCCTAGCACGGCATGTATGCGGTTGAAGCCGTCTATGGCAGAGCATCCCGTTCCCGGCTCACGCTTGTTGCATGGCATTGCCGTATCCCTGAAATAGTAACATCGTGTACGCTGAAGGAGATTACCGCCGGTAGTCGCCATATTCCGGAGCTGAGGCGATGCGCCTGAGAGCAAAGCCTGGGAAAGCAGCGGGTATCGCTGGATAATCAACTCATTGTGAGCCATATCGCTATTGCGGACAAGAGCGCCAATGCGGACACCACCGTTTAGTTCCGCAATCGCAGTCAGCGGCAAAGACGTGATATCCACAACATGAGCAGGCTTTTGCACATCCAGCTTCATCAGGTCGATCAGTGTGGTGCCGCCGGCCAGAAATGCCGAATCCGGCAGATCGGCGACACTTATGATCGCTTTTTGCTCATCGACTGCGGCGCTGTAAGAGAAGGGATGCATATCATGCGGCCTTTCGAACGTCTTGAATGGCGGCGACAATATTCGGATAAGCGCCGCACCGGCAGATATTTCCACTCATCAGCTCACGAACATCGGCGTCGGCAGGTCCACATGGTTCCTTGAGCAATCCCACAGCAGAAACGATCTGTCCCGGCGTGCAATAACCACATTGGAAGCCATCGTGCTTGAGAAACGCCTCCTGCATCGGGTGTAGCGTATCGCCCTCAGCAAGGCCTTCAACCGTGGTGATCTCTTTGCCCTGAGCAGCCATTGCGAGCGTCAGGCAGGATAGCACACGCCGGCCGTCAACGAGTACCGTGCATGCGCCGCACTGCCCGTGGTCACAGCCTTTCTTGGAACCAGTAAGTCCCAGCCTCTCCCGCAAGGCATCAAGTAGAGTCACACGCGGCTCGACATCCACAGACTGGGCAGAGCCATTGATTTTGAGCGAGATCGTAGTCGTCCCTGGGATCTTACTCGTGCCGGGCGTGACAGGTTGCGCAGGGGCAGGTTCGTCGGCTCGGACCAAGGTAGGAGCGAGCGTCAGGGCGAGAGCGGTAGCCAGCGCGGCAGCGATAAAGCTGCGGCGGCTCATCGCAAGTCCCGGAGTCGGGTAGGAGCGCATCTCTTCCACCGGGGAAAGATCTCGAAGCGCATTTAGCAAATCATCAGGCCGGGCGGCGGAACCGATGGGCGCAACATAACTCCACCGAACGATCCCGGCAGCATCGATAACGAAGAGCGCCGAGCGGCCCGCAACGCCAAATAACCGGGATGCTTCGCTCCATGGATCGCCGTCATGCACTACCGGCAGACGCAATGTCTCTTGATCGTCAGCAAGCTCGTACAGACGGGAATCGGGAGAGATGCCCAGAAGAGTGGCGTCGAGATCCGGCATGAGGGTAAGGACCTTGTTGTACTGCGCAATCTGGTCGGCGCGGCTTGGGTCCCAGCCTGGAGGAAAAAACGCCAGAACGACTGTCTGTCCGCGCAGCTCGGAAATACGGATATTCCCTTGGAACTCATCCGTCAACACGCAATCCGGCGCAGTCACCCCCACAGCGCATGCTTCGGGAACTGCGATATCACACGGCGCCGATCCGGGATTTAGCAGGGCGTTGTCCATGCAGCGTTCCTTTCGTTCAGCAAGAGACGAAATACGGATAATTCTCTGATCAACTACCCAAACGGAGGCAAATACGAAACGGCGCGCCTCGGAATATATCTTCGATATTTCTCCACCGTGTATGGACAGGCTGAGGTATCTTTATCTCTATGCGAATTGCTTATTTCGATTGTTTCTCCGGCGTAAGTGGCGACATGACCATTGGGGCGCTTCTTGATTGCAAAGGTGTTGATGAAAGCCTGTTCCGTGAGCGCCTGGCGGCACTGCAACTGCCAGGCTACGATCTTAAAATAGAGAAGGTCAAGCGTGAAGGGATCTCCGCAACGGATTTCGATGTCGTCCTTACAGACGATGAAGAGGGCCACGGACGTCATCTATCTGACATTGCGGATATTCTCGAATGGAGTGATCTATCACAACGTGTGAAGGATGACTCGCTGGCCATCTTCACACGTCTTGCCGATGCCGAGGCAAAGATCCATGGAACGTCGCGAGAGGAGATCCACTTCCACGAAGTTGGCGCAGTGGACGCGATCGTGGATATCGTGGGTTCCTGCATTCTGCTGGAAATGCTGGGGGTAGATCGCATTGTCACTTCATCCCTTCCATGCGGGCATGGGACGATCACGTGTCAGCATGGAATAATGCCGGTTCCCGCTCCGGCGACGATGGAATTGCTGCAGGGCTTCCCGGTGCGGTCGGTCGATATCAACGGTGAACTGGTTACACCAACCGGTGCGGCCCTGGTGACTACTCTTTCCGATCCTGCCACGGCCGGACGCATGCCTGAAATGCGTATTGTCTCCAGCGGCTTCGGCGCGGGCAAGAAGCAGTTCGTAAAAGACATGCCGAATCTCCTGCGGATCGTTATCGGCGAAACGGCAACAGCCGATCCCACTCCTGTGACGATCACGGTGCTGGAGACCAACCTTGATGACCAATCTCCTGAGTCATTCGACCTGCTGATGCAGCGCTGTTTTGCCTCCGGCGCTCTTGACGTCTTCTTCACGGCGATCCAGATGAAGAAGAACCGTCCGGCGCACCTGTTAACCGTTATCTGCCCCACCACGCATGCGGATATTCTTGCCTCTGTCATCTTCCGGGAAACCGGCGCTTTCGGCATCCGCCACCGTCACCAGGAACGCTACACATTGCAGCGGGAATGGCAGTCCGTCACAACGCAATACGGCGAAATCCGTATCAAAATCGGCCGGCGCAACGGCGAGATAATCACGTCAGCACCGGAATATGAGGATAGCAAGCGTGCGGCAATCGAACATGATGTGTCTTTGAACCGTATATGAGGCAGCACAGGCCAGCCATGGACTGCTCTATGCGCCGCAATCCAAACGGGAAGCTCTTGAGAAGCACTACCGGAAGACGTCATACCTCGCTATCCTGGACAGCGAAATCATCAAGCTGCGTATTGGCGAGCGCAATACCACGCTAGACAGTTTTCTTGCGAACGCCGGACAGACCGAGTGGGCATTTATTACGGCGGAGAATCCCCTTTCTAAGAAGATCAGCGATGCCGAGAACGCCGTTCGCAAGGAAGCCCTGGAGGCCGATCTAACCGCTCGCGGCTATACTATCTATTCGGGACTGGGTCAGGGCGACCGCGGACAATGGCCGCCTGAAAAGAGCCTGTTCGTGTTAGGTATCAACCGTGAAGATGCGCTGGCAATGGGCAAAAAATACGAACAAAATGCCATTGTCTTGGGGACAGCCGGAAGCGCTCCGGAACTGGCCTGGTGCGAGTAAGCTTATTACTGGATTGACTTCAGCAGAAGAGGAGGCAGCGTCAGTGGCATCATATCCAATACGGCGCTACACGCCCGAAGAGTATCTGGAAGGCGAGCGCGCTGCGGAATTCCGAAGCGAATACTTTGGCGGTGAGATCGTGGCAATGGCCGGCAATTCGTTGGAGCACATCACCATCGTATCGAACATAATCCTGGAACTTGGGACCCGATTTCGTGGCACTCCTTGCCGTGCGCTGGCAACTGAAATGCGCGTACAGATACAGGAAACGGGAGCGTATGTCTATCCGGATGTCGTGGTCTTATGCCGGCCGCCTCAGCTATCCGGCTCCCGGTTCGATGTACTGCTCAATCCGGAAGTCATCATCGAGGTGCTCTCGCCGTCAACGGAGGCGCATGATCGCGGGCTGAAATGGGCTCATTACCGACGGCTCGGATCACTGCAGGAGTATATCCTTGTTTCGCAGGATCAGGCGCTTATCGAGCGCTATGTGAGGGAAGAAACCGGCGATTGGCTACTCAAAGAGTATATCGGCCTCGAATCGACGCTCGCAATCGACAGCGCGTCCGCCGCTATCCCACTTGCGGCCATCTATGATCGCGTTGAGTTTCCGGCTACGGTATGATCCTTAACTATTGATCCGATGCGCGTAGCATGCTGCGCCGAAACCGTTGTCGATGTTGACCACAGCCACTCCGCCGGCGCAGGAGTTAAGCATTGTCAGAAGGGCGGCGACGCCGCCGAATGAGGTGCCATACCCGACGCTCGTCGGAACAGCCACCACCGGGCGAGAGACCAGCCCTGCCACGACGCTCGTGAGCGCCCCTTCCATGCCGGCTGCAACGACGAGGACATGAGCTTTCTGGATCAGATCAAGGCGGTCCAGCAGACGGTGCAGCCCCGCGACGCCGACATCGTACAGCCGCTCGACGCGGCTCCCCTGCCATTCCAACGTCAGCGCGGCCTCTTCGGCAACCGGTGTATCCGCGGTTCCGGCCGTAAGCACGGCTACATATCGTTCCGGGTTCTTGGGATCCGGCGCTTTGCCCACAGTGATTAGTTTCGGGAGCGCATGATATACTGCCGCAGGCGTCAAATTTTGCACGGCCTCGAATTGCTCCATGGAAGCGCGGGTCGCCAGGACGCGAGATGATCGCTCCGCCAGCCGGGCGACTATCTCCGCGGTTTGCTGCGGTGTTTTGCCGGGACAGTATACGACTTCCGGCATTCCCGTGCGAGCCGCGCGATGGGTGTCCAGCAGAGCGAAATCGCCGACACTTTCGTAGGGCAGTGATCGGAGCGAAGCCAGAGCGTCCTCGATCGTCACTTCCCCGTCCTGCACGCCGCGCAGTAACAACGCAAGGCGATCAATGTCCATGATTGCCTGTCACTTCCTTGCCCAGTGCAGCATTCAGGCTGCCGCTACGATAGCCGCCAAGCTCCACGGCGACATAAGTGTATCCCAGAGACTTAAGCTTGTCACTGACAAGTTCCCGCACTTCAGGGTCGAGGAGACGGTTCATTTCGCCTGCATCCACCTCAAGCCGGGCAATCGAATCGTGATGCCGGACGCGAACCTGCCGAAACTTCAGGTCGTGCCTCAGGAAGTCTTCGGCAGCATCCAGCCTTGCGAGCAGTTCGGCCGTAATGCGCGTTCCATATGGAAAACGCGATGAAAGGCAGGCCATCGCAGGTTTGTCCCAGGTCGGCAGGCCAAGCTGCTTGGAAATATGCCGGATCTCAGCCTTCGTCAGACCGGCCTCCAGCAGCGGCGCGCGAACTCCGAACTCCTGCGCTGCCTGCTGTCCCGGCCGGTAGTCTCCGAGATCATCGTGGTTCGCCCCGTAGGCAATCCACCTGATATCTCGATCCCGCGCAACCTGAGAGAGGTGCGTGAACAGCTCGGTCTTGCAATAGTAACAGCGGTTTGAGGGATTTGAGGCGTAATTCTCGTTATCGAGCTCGCGAGCATCGACGATTGCTACCGGTATGCCGAGCAGTTCGGCGAGAGCGATGGCGTCGTCGCGTTCTCGCTGCGCATATGATTCCGAAACCGCAATAACGGCAACCGCTCGATCGCCAAGTTCATCGTGCGCGACTTTGATCAGCAGAGCGCTGTCCGCCCCTCCGGAATATCCAACGACAACGGCCCCCATTGAGCGTATAATGCCGCGCAGGGTTTCGTATTTTTCGGCAGGCGAGGCAGTCGGAGCGCCGATCGGTTGATTTACAGGGAGAAAAGGCGCAAATGTTGTCATGAGTTTCGTACTACTTCCAAATCGTACAACTTCCAAGGTGAACTGATATTAACTTAGATTATTAACTTCGAGACCCGCAGTTGCGCTTTCTACGTTGCGCAAGCCGGTAAAATAATTGCGACCATAGCGGCCGTCCCAGCCACGGCCTCGCCTTTACAGGAGATCTACCATGGAACGACGACCTTATGGACAGTCTGAGTGGCAGCTCAGCATACTCGGCTTCGGCGCCATCATTGTTATGGATGTTACCCCGGCGGAAGCCGATGCGTACGTCGGAGAGGCAATAGATCGCGGGATTAACTATTTCGACGTCGCCCCGTCATATGGAAATGCCGAAGTTATGCTGGGACCGGCGCTTGAGCCATACCGCAAAAATGTCTTCCTGGCGTGCAAAACAGGCCGCAGAGATGCCGCCGGCGCCCGCGAGGAACTTGAGCAATCACTTAAGAACCTCAAGACCGATCACTTCGACCTTTACCAATTGCATGCAATGACATCCGATGACGATGTCGCAAAGGCATTCGGACCGAACGGCGCCATGGAGACGTTCGTCAAGGCGCGTGATGAAGGCAAAATCCTCAATCTTGGCTTTAGCGCCCACAGCGTGAATGCGGCGATTGCGGCAATGTCTCAATTCCCGTTCGACAGCATCCTCTTCCCGTTCAATTATGTAACTTACGAGCAGGCGAAGTTTGGCCCGCAGGTGATGCAGGAAGCGATATCGCACGGCGTTGCCAGACTCGCATTAAAGGGTATGGCCCGCGGACCATGGCGGGACGGCGATCCAAATCGATCCGAATATTCCAAGGCTTGGTACGAACCCCTTGCCGATCGATCCGAGGCGACACGCGCCTTACGATATACGCTCTCCCTGCCGATCACATCCGCCATTCCTCCCGGCGACATCCGTCTGTTCCGAATTGCACTCGATATCGCCGACGCCTTCACACCATTGGACGCGGCTGAAATCGAAACGGTGCGGGCCGAAGCCGCAAACGAGAAACCGCTGTTCGAACTGGCAGCATAAATTGGTACTCAGTGTGAAGCGCTAATATCGCTGGGTACCTTACAGCAAGCAGTTGCTGCGAAGTATCAGCCGGGCCTGGAATGGTCCGGCAAGGCGCTCCTGGCATATAACGAGGTGTTTATGGATGAACCACACGACGGTGACGCTTCCGATGCGGGGGCAGGTTCACCTTCAGATCTAAAGAGGCCGGCTTCCAAGGTCTCTGCCCCACCTGATACAACTGCTCAAATTCCGGAAACGGAAGAGCAATTTCGGCTTCTCGTTGAAAGCGTAAGAGACTATGCCATTTTTCTCCTCGATACCGAGGGAAAAGTGCAGACCTGGAATATGGGCGCGCAGCGAATCAAGGGATATGCCGCCCAAGAGATCATCGGCCAGCACTTCTCCGTATTTTATACTCCCGAGGATATTGCGCGCGACCACCCGAAGCATGAACTTGAAATTGCCCTTGCGGAAGGCCGTTTTGAGGAAGAAGGCTGGCGGGTCCGAAAAGACGGAACGCACTTTCTTGCCAACGTCGTTATCTCGGCAATGATAGATTCGAAAGGTGTTCATCGTGGCTTTTCCAAAGTTACCCGCGATGTCACCGAACGGCGCATGGCGCAGGATGCCCACATGATCCAGATGCGCGACCAGATAACGCGCGCATTCCTCCGAGAAGTGCTTTACAGCGTTACGGAAGGAAGGCTTCGTTTCTGCGAAAGCGATAAGGATCTGCCGGCAATGCTGCCTATCAAGTCGCGTTCCGCAGCATTCGACGGCCGAAATCTCAGCAATGTGCGCAGGATCGTACGCGATGCCTGCATTGCCGCCGGGCACAATGAAGATCGAACCTCGGATCTGCTCACAGGGGTCGGCGAAGCGACGATGAATGCGGCGGTCCATGCGCACCATGCAAGATTCCAGGTATGCGCATCGGACGGCGGCACTGTGCAAGTATGGATCACGGATAGCGGCGCAGGGATTCAATTAGGACATCTTCACCGGGCAACGCTCGAACGCGGCTATACGACCGAAGACAGTCTAGGCCACGGTTTCTGGCTCATGCTTCATACTTGCGACCGTACATGGCTCCTCACAGGCCCGGAGGGAACGGTTGTTGTTTTGGAACAGGATCGAAACGCGCCGGAACCCGCATGGCTGGCACAACTGGGCACACGAAGGTCTTCTGCAAATGAGAAAAAGGCTTAGGCTTATTCCCCTTCCCTATTCCGCATAAAACCTCCTTAGTTTGCGGCATATTCGGCTCGTGTGACCGGCTCTGCGGCCACGCGCGCCTGCCGCTTCAAGGCCTCACGGGCTAGAAGCGTCGCAGCGGCAATTAGGAATGCGCCAAGCAGGAAGGGGCTCCCGGGAATTCGCACGGGCGCGCGATCAGAAGTAAAATATCCGAAGATCGCCGTAGCGATCAAAGGCCCCAGGATCCCCATGAGACTTTGTATGCTCGCTCCCGCGCCCTGAACTGCGCCCTGTTCCGTAGGGCCATATTGTTTGGAGAGCAGACTTTGCGTGGTTGGGTTTGCAATGCCGCTCAGGCTCCAGATAATGCACGCAGGGATCATCATCCAGCCCCGTGTAAGCAGGGCGAAGCAGAGGAAGCCCAGAAAGTTAAATCCAAGCCCCAGCAAGATCGAACGCCTTTCCCCCAATCGCGGAACGAGAACGCGCGTCAACCCCATCTGAACCACACCGGACATCAATCCGATCAACGCAAGCGACAAACCGTTCTGCAGAGGCGTCCAGCTGAACCGGTATTCCGTGTATAGCACCCACGTGCTCTGAAGCGACTGCTGCGCCAGAGCGAGCAGGGCCGACGACGCGGCCATCAACAACACCCACCGATACCGCGCCAGGATCAGTAGACCCTTCAGAGGATTCAGAGAAGCCGTTGAAAACGCTCGCCTGTGTTCCTTGTCCAGGGATTCCGGCAGCACAAAGAGGCCATAGAGGAAGTTAATGAGACTGAGAGCCGCCGCGGCCCAGAAGGGAGCTCTGGGCGATATATCTCCCAGCAGGCCGCCGGTGGCCGGTCCAAGGATGAAGCCGATTCCGAACGCCGCGCCGATCATGCCAAAGTTTTGCGCGCGTTTCTCCGGAGGGCTGATATCGGCAATATATGCTGAAGCGGCTGTGAAGCTTGCGCTGGTGATCCCCGACATGATCCGGCCGATGAACAGCCAGGTTATCGACGGCGCGAGCGCCATGATCACATAGTCGATAATTGTGAAAAACAAAGAGACCAAGAGAACCGGCCGCCGCCCGAAGCGGTCACTCAAGCTCCCAAGAATCGGCGAGCACAAAAATTGAAAGAGTCCGAACGAGGCCATCAGCAACCCAAAAACATGCGCGCCTCCGCTCAATCCTCCCCCGCTAAGCTGACCGACGAGCCTTGGCAGCACCGGGATAATCACCCCAAAGCCAAGCACATCGATGAGAAGAGTTACGAAGATAAATGCCATTCCGGCGCGATGATTCGTGGGCACAGGGAGATTATACTTGGAAAGCGGAGGCGAAGAGGCGGAATTAAAAACGAGGACACGAGGCCGGCATGCGCAGGGGCAATTCGCCGGCCGATTTGGAAGCGGCGCTAGACGGCATTCGCAACGCGATACGCCTGATAATACAGGAAGACGCCCCCTATCAAGAGCGCCACACCTACGGGAATCGAAAAGGCAAACGCGATCGATGTGAAGGCAAAACACACATTGGCGGCCGCTTCGCGAATGTTGCGCTGCCGCATATCCGGATCGCCCTTGAAAGAGCGCCACGCCCGTACAATCGCGCGCAGGAGAAAAACGATCGGGAAACCAACGACCTGTACAGTGATAAAACTCGTAAATAGCGGATTGTGAAAATCGAACATTGCCGTTACTCCGATTGCCGGTGTGCGATCTACCCACGGAAAGACCGCACACACAGCGCTAATCTATTGAATTCAAGCTAAGCGCCTTCGTAAGGAGGTTCCTCGATCAGCATTGTATCAGGATAAGCAAGTGCGCCCATCTCTGGGAGATCCAGCCCCTGCAATTCATCTTCCTCAGCGGACCGTATGCCCATGATCTTCTTCTGCAGCGTAAAGAACGCAAACGCTGTGCCGAATGACCAGAGTATAACGACCACCGCATCAATAGCCTGGGCAAAGAACTGGCCCGTGTCACCATATAAAAGGCCTGTTACACCTCTATTGGCGATGTTCATGTAAGTAGTTGCGCCCACGCCGTTCCAGCCCGCGCCGTATGCGCCGTCGGCAAAAATGCCTACAGCAAGCACTCCCCAAACGCCGCAAATACCATGCACGGAAACGGCGCCCACCGGATCATCGACTCCAAATCGCTCGATAATCGGAACAGATACGGCCACCAGCACGCCGGCAATCGCTCCGATGGAAACTGCGCTCACAGAATCTACAAAGGCGCACGGAGCCGTAATCGCCACAAGCCCTGCAAGCATACCATTCGCGGCCATGCTGGGATCGGGCTTTCCATACCGCCACCACCAGTAAAGGATTTCCACCAGCGCTCCCGCTGAGCCGGCAAGCATGGTATTTGTCGCAATAACGGAGATGCGCAGATTGCCACCGCCGGATGCCCCAAGAGTAGAACCGGGGTTGAAGCCGAACCATCCGAACGCCAGAATAAAGGTTCCAAGCAGCGCCATCGGAATGTTGTGACCAGGAATTGGCTGCGGGCGGCCATTGATGAACTTCCCTAACCGAGGACCGAGCACTATAGCCCCTGCCAGCGCAGTCCATCCACCGGTAGAGTGCACAACACCGGACCCCGCAAAGTCAACCGCTCCATGTCCCAGGCCGTGCGTCTTGCCGAGCATTGCCAGCCATCCGCCCCCCCAAACCCAGTGACCGTAAATTGGATATAGGATCATGGATATGAAAAATCCATAGACCATGAAGGCCGAAAACTTCCACCGCTCAGCCATTGCGCCTGTTGGTATTGTGGCTGTGGTGTCCATAAACACCATTTGAAAGAGGAACAGGGTATACACGCCGACATCGTAAAAGTTGCCTTTGAGTAAGAAACCATGTGTCCCGATGATACCATGCCAGTCAGGGATGTTAACGGGCGCCACTCCGCCCAGAGAACCAGGAGCGCCAACGGCCGCCATACCGCCGAACATGAAAGCGAAACCGCAGATCCAGAAACCAATCATGCCGATCGGATAGATCATGAAATTCGTCATCATGACGTGAGCGGCATTTTTTGCTCGGCAGAATCCTGTCTCGACAAGCGCGAAACCGGCCTGCATAAACATGACCAGGTAGCCGGTTAGCAGGGTCCAGGCTATGTTGATCGCAACGCGGTTCTGGCCGGTGCTGTCGGAAAGCTGAACTGCAAGCGGTTCGGCCTTAGCCTGCTTTTGGAATGCATCGTACTGCTTTTTCTTTGCAGCATAGTCAGGGTCGCTAGGATCTGGCGATACAGGCACAAAGGTTGTGCCTGAGCCGTCCATGGCGTCTTTACTGGATCCTGTAGTCGCTCCAGTCGGATCGCCAGCCCAAGCAGCCTTCATGCATATCCCGATGGGAACGGTCATCAAGACCGTCATCAGAACAAAGAACAGGCTCAAACGCCTGGTCCAGGGAATGAGTTTTCTCACTAAGTTCTCCAATCATTGGCGCGCGCTTAAGCGGCACAACCATACATCATTTGGAAATCACGCTGGGAATTGCAAAAATCCGTTCAGGACTACAGCACATTCGGGCGCAATACCAGGACCGGAAGAGCTTGCCTCATCATTTAGAGGCACAACGCCCTTGGAACCCAGCATTGGGAGAACATCATCATTGAGGGATCGCGACATCGCGAGGCAGACAGTGTAGAAACGGGCTCTGTTTTAGGAGACGGCCGGGGCGTCGGCAACCTTAGGCCGAACTTCCCCGGAACCGCCTATCGTCTTTTTCAACAGCCAGGGCGTAATCAGTGTGGTTGCCATAACCACGAGAACAACGACCATGTAGAGGTGTGGAGTGAACAACCCTGAAACAACTCCATAAGATGCAAATATCAATGCCACCTCGCCCCGCGGAACCATAGCGATTCCGACAATCCAACGCTTGGTTAAACGGTCCGGAACGAGAAGGCCGGCAACGACCTTTCCGGCGAACGCCACGGCAAACAGCGCCGCGGCTTCAATGAGCAATTGCCGTCCGGCATAAGAACCGAAATCAACCTGATCAAGCGGCATCCCGACGCCGATTAGCACAAAGAAAACGGGCACGAATACATCTGCAAGTGGTTTCAGCCGATGTTCAAAATGCACCTTGTGCTCCGTCTTTGCCAGAACCAATCCCGCTGCAAAAGCCCCTACCATCGGGGAAAGCCCGGCAATCTCATGCGCAAGCGCCGAAAGCAGCAAGCAGAACATGAGAGCGGCCGTGGAAAGCGCAGCACGCGTCCTCATTCGGGCCACAATTCTCAATATCGCCGGAGCAAACCGCCGTCCTAAGGCCGCCGAAATACCCAGGAACAGGATGGCTACGATCGCAGAACGACAGATCGCAAAGGTTGACAGAGATGCGCCGGCCGTCAGTCCTGACATCGACGCAAGAATAACCAGGCCGATCACATCGTCGGCCACAGCCGCTCCGAGCACAAGGCGCGCCTCCCGTGTGTGCCCGACATTCAAATCCGTAAACGAACGGGCTGTAATGCCGACGCTCGTGGCGGTCATTGCCGCTCCAACAAGTATCGCGGGCAGAACAGGCACCCCAAACTGACGCATCAAGTAGAAACCGCCCGCAAAAGGCAGAACCACCCCCAACACTGCCACGACAAGCGACGGCCATCCCAGCCGAATCAAGTCGTCCATATCCGTCTCCAGGCCAACTTCGAACATAAGGAGAATCACTCCTATGTCGGCTGCCGCCTGAAGAGCCTGCGAACGATCATCTATAATTAGCGAATGAAGGCCAGGAATGTGGGCCGCAAGAAGCTGCAGTCCAACCCTGCCAATCACCAACCCGCCGATAAGCTCGCCTAACACCGGAGGCTGACCACAGCGCTCCGCCAATTCACCGGACAACTTTGCGGCAGCGAGAATCAGCGTGAGGCTGATGAGGAACTGTTCTATCGGCATACGTTCATCGACGTCCCCATCACAGGCGCCCGCAAGCAATCACTAAGCGCCTGGAACCAAGTTAATCTGAGCAATGTTGGAAATCGCGGCGGTGCGAGGAAAGTCAGGAAAATAACACTCAAACATCGAGTTCTGACAAGGTCAATATTTTGACTGAATATTGGGTATGTTGTCAAGTAGCAATGATACGGTAAGATACAGTATGGTTCAACAATAGCTCAAAAAAGGTCAATATATGAAAGCCCTAATTTAGAGTCTCTTGACAGACGGCCATGCGGTAGACCATAATCTTAGAGTCCTTATGTACTATGAATGCAACCAATGGCGGCGGCATTCACCCCAATGTTTCGATCCTGAGCAACGCAGCTCCCCTTACGTTAACTTAAGCTTTCTAACAAGTTCCGGTGCAACGCTGTATCATTTTCTCTTCCTAGCGAGAGCACGTGTTTCTGTCACGCCTATTTTTCAGGTTGTGAAGTGAAGCCTTCGGTACGACTTGTTGATGTATGAGGTAAATCAATGCCAATCGGATCACGATCATATTACGACTCTGTGGGATCCGCAGACAAAAAGCAGAACGGATCCAAGCCAGGTATATTCGGCAAAGGAAACCAGGCCGCAGCCAAGCCTCCGGTAACGCCTCCAAGCCGAACAGCTGCTTCTATGCCTTCTGGCAAAAACACTGGTCCGGCGAAAAAGCGCCGTGGCGCCGGAATGCAAAATCCGCGGCCATTTGTTCCACCGCTGCCAGCACAGACATTTGTTGCGGCCCCAGTGTCTGCTGCCCCTGTCGATGGCCTTGTTGCTCAGATTGTGGATCTTGCCGGCCGCGTCGGCTCTGTTCTCGCACAGGCTGAAAGCGCCGTTAAGCGAGCGGAACAGTTGCTGGCGTCCGCATCTGATGCCGCAGCGCGTTCTGAAGCTGCCGCTCTTCGGTCCGAGCTTGCCGCATCCCGAGTTCAGCTCAGCACCCTGACATCCACTCCGCAATCTATTGCTGAGTCAAATGTGCTAGACGCCACCATTTCCAATCAAAGCAGTCAGCCTGTTGTGGAGCCGAGTTCCGCCCTACAAGACATGCTGCGCTCCGGCATGCTGCAGCTTGACAAGATCGGCGAACGCGATCCTGATACACACGCGAATGCCGCATTCGAAGCCAACGCCGGTATCGATGACGAAGCGGAAGATGATACTCAGGATCTTACGGCCTCAGAACCGCCATACGGAGTCCAAAGTGACGGCCCTCGCGCAGAGTTGACCGGCGCGAAGGGCGGTATGAGCGCCGGAACATTCCAGGGACGCGAAAGAGTCGTCGGTCGCGCCTCGAGGCACCTTGAGCGCACAGAGCGTGGAAACCGCGAAGCAGTGGCTTCCGGTCTGGTTACCTTCCATCACGAGAGCGAAATCCCAAGAGTGTCGCCGTTTATCCTAGGCCTTACACCTGAAGCCAGCAACCAGCGTGATGATGACGACACAAAGTCCTCCTCAGATGTAGATCTGTTTCAGGATCCTCATCGTAAGATAGGCTTTGCGGTCTGAAGTTTTGCTCTCGGCAACGCTCAGAGAGCGCCCGGCGCTTGCTTCCTGACAACTTCAGTTGCCAGGAGCTGGGCGCAGCTGATTTCTGTTAGTGTCTTAATTAAAAAAAACCGGCTCCATTACGGAGCCGGTTTTTTATTCGTTGTGCTTGTCAGGTAGGAATTAGTCTCGGCTGCCGGCCGGCTTGGCCAGATCAACCTTGACTTTGCGTCCCCGAAGCATGGTATTGCGAAGAGCATTCAGAACAGCTTCAGCGGAGTGCGCTGGAACTTCAACGAATGCGCTGCGATCCAGAATGTCGATCGCGCCAACGGAGCGTCCGGGAATTCCGGCTTCGTTGCTGATCGCGCCGACGAGATCGCCAGGCCGGAGCCCGTCCTGCCTGCCAAGGCCGACGAACAATCGCGCCATGCCTGTCTCAGGCTGCTCCGAATCACCCGACATCTCTTCAGCGGGACCGCCTGCTCCGGTATGCCGTTCGCTCCAGAGCATCTGCAGGGCCGCCGCCGCGATCTCGCCGGGATCATACTCTTCGGACAATTCCTCGACGGTAGCAAGATGCGCATCGAAGTTGCCGGCTGTCAATGTCTGGCGCAGCTCTTCGGTCAGCAGTTCACGCCGGCGCCCTGCGATATCCGCCGCGGTGGGTATCCGCGCGGGCTTGATAATCGCGCCCGTTGTCCGCTCAATGAACTTCAACTGGCGGCGCTCGCGAGAGTCGACGAGGGTGATCGCATCGCCCTGCCGGCCTGCGCGGCCGGTACGGCCGATACGGTGGATGTATGCCTCTACATCCCACGGAATGTCGTAATTGATAACGTGCGTAACGGTATCGATGTCGAGTCCGCGCGCCGCAACGTCGGTAGCGATCAGAAGGTCGGCAAGACCGTCACGGAAGCGACGCATTACACGGTCGCGCTCCGTCTGTCCCATGTCGCCATGCAGCGGTTCGGCGCTGTAGCCACGAAGACGAAGCGCATCGGCAAGGTCCGCCGTTTCCTGCCGGGTGCGGCAGAAAATGATCGTCGGGCCGGGCGTTTCCATGTCGAGGACACGGGCAAGCGCTTCCAGCTTGCGGCCTGGCGTCACTTCATAGTAGGTCTGCCGTGTGGTGTCGGCTGTCCGATGACGAGCTTCAATGGAAACGCGTGCCGGCTGCTTCAGGAACCGATCGGTCAATGAAGCGACACGGGGAGGCATAGTTGCCGAGAAGAATGCGGTCTGGCGCACTTCAGGAAGCTCAGCAAGAATGGCTTCGACGTCGTCGTAGAATCCAAGAGCGAGCATTTCATCGGCTTCGTCCAGGATGCATAGCTGAACATTGTCGAAGGAAATGGATCCGCGTCGAAGGTGGTCCAGCACGCGGCCGGGCGTTCCCACGACAACCTGCGCTCCGGCGCTGAGAGCGCGCATCTGACGGTCGAGCGGCTGTCCGCCGTAAACCGGGACGACACGAAGGCCGGTGTGTTTGGCGAGGTCATGAATACCGCCCGCGACCTGAACGGCCAGTTCGCGTGTCGGTTCCAGAACGAGCGCCTGGATAGACCGCTTGGTGCGGTCGATATTCTGAATCATCGGAAGGGCGAAGGCAGCTGTCTTACCGGTACCGGTCTGCGCCTGTCCAATTAAGTCCTTGCCCGCGAGCAGTACAGGAATAGCGCGCGCCTGGATGGGCGTGGGTTCCTCAAAGCCGAGGTCCGTAATGGCTTTCAGAATATCTTCGGCCAATCCCAGATCGGAAAATTTCGGGATCGGTCCATGGTCGATTGCCGGCGCATCGGCGGATTCGGGCTTGAGCGGCGGCAGATTCGCGTCTTCATGACGCGGCCGTCCGGGACGCCGGGCGGGCTTGGATGTTCGAGGACTTGTAAATGGTCGATGTTCTGGTCTCTTCGGCATGATGCTTGGGGTGGGTGCTTTCTGAGAGGAAAGACCGAGTGCTTACGAGTCCTCGATTTCCTCCGGGTAATATCTTAGTTACCCGCAGTGTACCCGGTAAAGGCCGAATCGGCGGCATTTCGCGGAATAAGCAGGCGCAAGGGAGTATTGGATGCTTCTAATCTCGTAATCGTGATTACGGCAAGCGGCGTTTCAACTCATCCTCAATGTCGGCAATATCGTCTTCAAAGGCATGTGAGAACGCGTCGGAAGGCGCCCAGCGGTTGAATGACGCTTCGGGCGGCCAGACGGCAGGAAGAGGAAGATGGCGGCGTGTCAGCTCGCGGCGGGCAGCCTCGGTGCGCGCCGGGAACTGGTCGGGGTCCAGGTGGCGGCCAATGTCCATAAGGTCATTGTCGGATTGAGCAGCCAGGTACGATCGGTAGACATCCAGATCGAACTCGTCGTCGCTGTCATGTAAAAACTGCTGCACCATCGCTCTCGACACGCTTTCTCAATAGGCAGCTGCGCCAGGGTCAAACGGTACCCCTCACAAAATGGAATACCCAATTATCAACGGATCTATCTTTTCAAGGCCGAACGCGCCAACTCCTTCACAGGATTACGCAGAACAAAATCCTGCAGGATTTTAAGCCCTGGCCGCCGTAACTCTAGCGGCGCAATTATATATATAGACGCGGGGCAGATAAGGTGCGTTCAGAATAACTATGAAACATGTCGTAAGTGTGAGCCTGGGTTCCAAGAAAGGCGACTTCCAGCGTGAAGTCGAACTGGCCGGGCAAACGGTGCGTCTGGTGCGCGAAGGGGTCGACGGCGACTACGATCGCGCCATGGAACGCATAGCGGAGTTGGACGGTCACGTCGATGCGATCGGCCTTGGTGGCATCGACATCAACATATTCGTCGCCGGTAAAGCATTTACCGTCGGCGACGGCAAACGCCTGGCCGAACGCGCGGTCACCACCCCTGTCGTCGACGGCAGCGGGCTCAAGAACACCCTGGAACGTCAGGTCGTAACGGAACTTGCCTCACTTGGCTATATCAAGCCGGAGATGCGCATCCTCATGGTAAGCGCGCTGGACCGGTTCGGAATGGCGGATGCCTTCGTGGACCTGGGCTGCCGGTGTGTCTTTGGAGATCTTATCTTCAACATCGGCCTGGATTACCCGTTAACCACCCTTGTGGATCTCGACCAGCTTGCCGAAAAATACCGCAAACGGCTTTTGACTGTGCCGTTCCGGATGTTATATCCCACGGGATCGTCGCAGGATACAAATACAGCCGATTCCCGGTATGCAAAGTATTACGATGATGCGGACATCATTGCCGGAGACGGACACCTGGTCCTCCGTCATATGCCGGAACGCGTGACCGGCAAGGGAATACTTACCACCACGATCCGGCCGCATAGTCTGGCTCGCTATGTCGATGCCGGAGCGGCGTGGGTAGCGACGACTACCCCGGATATGGGCGGAGTCTCTTCCGGCACCAATTTGATGGAAGCTGCAATCGTAGCGCTCATGGAACGTCCCACGGAAAGCATTACGCCGGCAGATTACCAGGAATGGATCGAGAAGCTTGGCTGGCATGCTTCATTAGCTTACGTTAGAGGAGAAAGTGCATAAATGTCGACTAATAGCGATGTTCAGGATAGCCTTGAATCGTTTGCCCAGAGCTGCAACGAACATGCGCAGCTCGGAGGCATGATCCGCGACTGGAACCGCGTGTTCCACATCAGAGCCACGGATACCGCCGGCGATTTCACCATGATCACAGACGGCGGTGTCGTGACGACATCGGCCGGCGCGCCGGCGCGCCCCGACCTGATCGTACAGTCGACGGCCGAGATCCTAACGGCCATCTTCTATGGCGAGTTGTCGCCGAACGAGCCCTATAATGACGGCTCACTGAGAACGATCGGTCCTGAGGAAGATATCGTTCGTCTTGATTTCGTGATTGCGATGCTATGGGATTAGAAGAACCGGGCCTGGTCCGCAGCCTGAGCCTGCGGACCGTAGTCTCGACAAGCGCCGGGCTGACATTCGCCTCATCCACATTCCTCGTCGTCGTACAGCTTGCGTCCTATCTGGCCGGCGATGCAGCCTGGATTCCCATTGTGATCGCCGGACTGCTTTGCGCCCTGGCCGCGGCCGCATTCTCCGAACTGAACGGGATGTGGCCAAGCGTCAACGGCATCCGTCTCTACATCCACCGCGCGTTCGGCGAGAAGCTTTCACTGCTAACAGCCCTCACCTATATGACGGTCGTAACGCTCGTCGTAGGAACTGAGGCCTACGTCCTCTCGAACGTTCTCAGCAACGCCATTCCGGCAATCGCCCCACCCTGGTGGATCTTGCTGATGCTCACGCTGGCCACGGCAGTAAACTTCCGTGGACTCAAGATAGCCGGCGCATTTCAAGATATCGTAACTTATTCCGTTGTAGCGTCCATTGTTATCATGAGCATACTGGCGCTTGCTCATGTGAACTTCCACGTGCCGCAGCCCCTGCACACGGGAGGATTCGGACCAGTCTTTCAATCGCTGAGCGTTGCCGTATTCCTCTTTGTAGGCTTTGAATGGGTTACACCGCTTGCAGACGAAGTAAAGCAGCCGCGGTTTATTCCCTATGGGATGTTCATCGCGCTTATCCTGCTGGTGCTGGTCTACTCGCTGGTATCGACGGCGATGTTCGCGAACTTTCCTGAGGGACACCGTGCCTCACTTTACGGCACCGCCGCGGTACGGCAGCCAATACCGCATATCCTATTTGCCGACGCTGTTCTCGGGCCGCTCGGGCGCTGGTGGATGATTGCGACAAGCCTCTGCATGTCGCTGACAACATTCAATGCCGGTCTCATGAGCGTAAGCCGCTTCATCTACGGCATGGGGCGCGACCAGATCCTGCCGAAGAGCTTCGCGCATCTGTCAGAGCGCTTTAAGACGCCTTCTCGCGCCGTTGTAGCCGTCTATCTTATTGCTTTGAGCGTCTCAGCCCTCGTGTACTTTACCGGCCGGTATGTGCTGCTCGTAAACCTGGCAGCCGCCACGGAGTCGTTCATCTACGCCTTCGCCGCGGCCAGTGTGGTCTCCTTACGGCTGAAAGATCGTGACCGCGCGCGGCCATTCAAAATGGCCGGCGGCATCGGGCTTCCCCTTGTTACAGCAGTCGTATTTGCGGCTATGGGCATTGGCGTGTTCGCTCAGCCGGGGATCGAGTACTGGGGCGCTGCCATACTCTTTGTCCTGACGGCGTTCGGATGGTGGCTCTATATCCACTTCAATGCAATGCCCCGATTGACGAAAATGCGCGCTGAGCAGGCCGCAAAACGGCAGTCTCGCCGGCCTTCAAGACGACCGCCGGAATCAGGCAAGTCAAACGGCAACGCTTCAGAAACAACGCCGGAATTAACTCCTGAATAATCGTATATTTACTACGAATTTCGCAAATAATAACCTTGTATGCTTCATGTTCAAATTGAGCTAAAATGAAATTACATTAATTCAAAAACTATCGTCCTCTCGTTTAGACACCCCGCTTGCCTGGGTATTAAGCGTTCGACACTCCCCAGATTCGCTCCGGCACATATCGGCGCGAACATGTGTCACGTGATAAGGAATCGAGAGGAACACGAATGCAACATCTCAGGGCATGGGCCCTCAATGGCGCAGTCATTGCAACACTATTTGCGGCGGCTGCTCCGTCCTTCGGAGCGGCGCCGCCAAGCGTAACGGTCCATAACGGAACGTTCGCACAATTTACATTCGCCAATGCGGCAAATCCGTTCGTCGTTAACAACAACGGTGGCGTATTTACCAGCAATACCGAGCAAGTGAGCTTCGATTTGTTTAACGGCGTAAGCTCAACACCGGTAAGCACAGTGCACGCTCTCATGTCCTTCAGCGGCATTGCCGGAGCAGGTCCGGACGGCCTCTCCAATGTGCAGAATATCAACTATAGCTTCGTTCTCGACCCGACTTACTACAGCGGCTTGAACGCAAACAATAGCAATCTGCTGACAATCGGAACAGCCCTGCAGCCCGACAACCAGACGGTAAGCAGCAACGTTCAGCTCGTCAAGGGTAAGAGTGGCGAGAGCGCCCTGTCTGGCGAGACCACCGCTTACACCTCAGATTACTTCTACTTTGGCGCCAATAACGATACCGACCTCAATAACTGGTCAGCTTCGTTCATTAAGACGACTTTCACCGGACACGGCGCCCTTGGTTTCTCCACGCCAAGCGGTTCCGGCCAGTTTGACGCCCAGGAGTTCGCCTTGACGAACCCTCTGCCCACTCCGGAAGCCGGTTCGATGCTCTCTCTGGGGGCTCTTCTCATACCGGGTGGAATTATGTTCTTCCGGCGCAGAAAATTGCAGTCAGCTATCGCCTAAGATTCGGGCAGGCAAGTTAAAGCCACATGGTTCTTATATTGTCTTTCAGGGCTTCGTGGGCATGCATCTATGCATGCCGCGAAGCCCTTTTAACGCTATTTATTCATCATTCAACCAGGCAGTCTCCTTTACAGCAAGGAGTTAGCGCCAAAATAATAAAGCCTGCAAGGTTAAAATATTATTACAATATTCAAAGCTCCTTGCCACGGTTAGCCATTCATCATCAGATTTACACTGTCTCACTCATTCAACCATTCCTTAATATGTATCAACTAAAAACTGCGAAATTTATCTCCTCAAGCATCAATCTAGATATGTAAAGCGCTTTTCTGACTTAACAGACTTTACCAGTCAATCATACAGAAATTAAGGACGCTGATTATATTCTCGAATAAGAATATTTATCTATATGTTATCTTGTAATATGAGTTCAAATACAGCCGGCAAATAGCGTTAAATTCCTGCGGTACAATGTAATTGACTCAATGCGTATCAAATATCCATTCGAGTCATTAACAAGGGATCTTAAGGAAAATCGACGAATGCACAAAATCACAAATTGGGCCATAAGAAGCTCAATAATGGGAGCTGTCATCGCCGCAACTGTTCCTTCTTTTGGAGCTGCCGCTCCAAGCTTGAACATACATAGCGGCACATTCGCACAGTTCACCTTCGCGAACTCAACGAATCCGTTCGTCGTAACGGAATCCGGCACTAACTTCAGCAGCAATGTCGAACAAGTGACCTTCCAAATGTTCGACGGCGTAAGCTCGACACCGGCCCAAACCGTTCATGCTCTTATGAGCTTCAGCGGCGTGGCAGGAATCGGCGCAGACGGCGCTTCGAACGTGCAGAACATCAACTACAGCTTCGTTCTTGACCCGTCATACTACACCGGACTGAACGCGAGCAATAGCAACCTGCTCAACATTGGAACGCACCTTCAGCCAGATAACCAGACAGTCGGCAGCAGCGTTCAGCTAAACAAAGGCAGGAAGAATGTGAGCGCTCTCTCCGGCGAGACCACTGCCTATTCTTCGGACTACTTCTACTTCGGAACCCACAACGATACGGACTTGAACGACTGGTCTGCCTCGTTTATCAACTCGACATTCACCGGTCATGGCCCTCTTGGTTTCTCGACACCAAGCGGCTCCGGCCAGTTTGATGCCGAAGAGTTTGCCCTGACTCATCCGCTGCCCACTCCGGAGGCCGGTTCAATGGCATCCCTGGGGCTTCTCATGGTTCCGGCAGGCTTCATGTTCTTCCGACGCCGCCGTGCGCAGGCTACAGCAGCCTAACACAGCCGTTTCGGCAATTTAGCGGACCCTGAAACAGACATCATTGGCGGCTTGGCATCGTGTGGATAACGCGATACCGGGCCGCTTCTTTTTTTGTTCCGAGCTAAGCAATAACTACGCGCCCTGCTCACATGGCATAATCAACTATCACGCCCCGGAATTGATACCTATGCTTAACACCCCGCCCATTACGCCAGGCCGCCTTCTTCCATGCCTGGAGGCGCTCTATGAGCTTCGCTATCCTGCGTTTCTCGCCGGCCCTCCTGGAATTGGCAAGTCTTCCCTTGTGCGCCAGTTCGCCGATACACGCGGACTTAAGCTCGTAACGTTGATCTTGTCCCAGATCGAGCCGTCCGACATCCGAGGACTGCCGTTCCTGGATCGAGAATCGCAGACAACGCGATGGCTGATCCCGGAATTCTATCCCGGGCCTAACGACGAGGCCGGCGGCATCCTCTTCCTCGACGAGCTGCCGAACGCCGAGCCGCGCATCCAGGTCGCGGCTTATCAGCTTCTGCTCGATAGAAAAGTCGGCGAGTACACGTTGCCCGAAGGATGGGTATGCTTCGCCGCAGGCAACCGCCTTGAGGACAACAGCAATGTCTATGAGCTATCCGCTGCACTTGCGGACCGCCTTGTATTCTTCAATGTGGCAGCCGAGCCACGTGACTGGCTTGACTGGGCGCGTCGAAACGATATCGCGCCGGAAGTCATGGCTTTCATTCAGGTCAAACCGGATTACCTCGACGGCAACCAGATGCAGGATACGACGGACCAGCTGATCGTCCCTACCCCGCGGTCATGGGAAAGAGTCTCGAATATCCTGAAGCGCGAAGATCCCATAAATGTGCAGCAAACTCTTATCTCCGGTATTCTCGGCACAGCGGCTGCCGTTGAGTTCTTCCATGTCCTGGAGGAGATAAGCGATCTGCCGCCCATGGAGATTTTGTTTGCGGCAGACACGGCGGAGATTGTCCGATATTTTCCTAAATCCGTCGCCGGGCTCTATGGGCTCGCCTATAGTGTGACCGCGTATACACATGACCTGCCGACACTGACAACCGCTACCCGGATCTTCACACAATTGGATAAGCTCAATGATGCGACACTCCCGGACAGTCAAAAGAATCCCGGTGAAATTAGTCTTCCCGGCGCGGAAATTCAGACATTCGCTTTCGAGCTGCTGCTTGAGCGCGCCGAGAAGCTCGGCTTGATGTTTGACCTGATCACGACGCCCGAATACGGCGTGTACCGCAAGAAGGCTCAGGAAATCGTAAACATGGCGAGTCTGAAACCATGACGAATGCAACGGATACTTTGCCGAACTCTCCTCCCGATTTGCCAACGAAAGCGGAGCGGGAGAAGGTTGTTTCACGGGCGCTGCGATATGCCATATCCAAGAGTCCCGGCTTCGCTGCCATAGCCCTCTGGTGCCCTTACGCCGTCCTGGACGGCCCCTTCGTGGCCCGAACCGACGGGCGCTCCATTCAGATCGGCCTTGGATTCTTTGAATACGCTCCATTGGAGCAGGCGGCGATCCTGATTCACGAGATCCTGCATGTCGCCCTGCGGCATATTCCACGGGCGCGCAAGTCCAAGTACAATCCCCTGCTCTGGAATTATTCAACGGATGCCGTCATCAACGAGGCAATCTCGAAGATGGCCTGGCTTTCGCTGCCGGGCGATGCCGTACGAATGACATCTTTGCTGTCGGAGGGAGATCTGCAGCAAACCCCTGCAGCTCTGTGGAGCGCGGACAGGATCTACCAGCGCCTTTGGCCGGATTTTGAAAAGAGCAGGCAAGAGATCGAAGGCTATACGCCGGACCTCAAACCCGGCTCTGAAGACGAGGATCCGCTCGCCGAGGATATCTGGCGGGAGCGGCTGCTTCGCGCGCAGGCAGGCGATCGGCCCGGCGGTCTGCTCAGGGCAATCAGTCAGGACTTCCCAGGATCGAAAGTCCAGTGGGAACGCCTGCTCAGGCGGCTGATGACTCAACCCTTGCTCCGGCAGACTGTGCCGAACTGGAACCGGCCGTCGCGCCGTTCGCTTTCCTCCGAAGAGTCTTTCTTCGAACCTGGCGTTCGCCCCCAGGAGGGCTTGAACCTGGCCGGGGTTGCCGTCGACACTTCGGGCAGCATCGACGATGCCCTGTTGACCCGCTTTGCCGCCGAGATACAGGGAATCCAGCAGCGCACAGGCTGCGCCGTATATCTGATTGCCGCCGATGCCGCAGTGCAATCGGAAACGCTCATCAAGAATGACGGCAAGACCTTAAAGCAAAAGATCGCCGAAGGCCGGGTGAACTTCAAAGGCGGCGGCGGCACAAACTTCTATCCTGCTCTGCAGCGGTTCAAAGAGAAAAAGGTTCGCGTCGCCGTATATCTCACAGACATGCACGGTTCTTTCGGAGACGATCGCGACTATCCCTTCCCCATCATCTGGGCAAGCACCACGCCGGATGAAACCGCCCCCTTCGGCAAAGTCATTTCTCTGGATAACTGAGGCACTGCTTCAGGATTTCGACCAAACTCCGCTTTCTGTCGGCATCCTGAGGGTGCAAACACTTACCAATGCATTTGGCTGCGTCTATAGAGAATTACAATGGGCAATCTTGTAGACCACGCGCGCTCGTCAGCACAGAAATTTGGCGGCATCGAAACAGATTACTACCGCCTTCACGAGTTCATGGACTGCTCCAAGCTGTTCCTCGCCGACTGGCGGCATCGAGCGCTGCTGCACACTACTTTCGGTATGTATCTGGCCGAAAAGTGGGTGTTCGGCCACACCTACAAGCGCGAGTCCGACGGTGTAGAAGTCCCCACCCGTCTGCTTGTGGAGCAGCATATCCTGGAAGACCTGAGGGCGATACTCACCCCCGCCGAGTTTCTCCGAGAGATGCCTCTGCGTCCCTGGATGAACGGACTGACCACTCGCCAGCGCGAACGCCTCCGAGCGCTTACCATCGAGGATGATGCGGCTCATCATGAATAAGGAACGTGTCCCCTTTCACATCACGGGATATGACGGCAAAGCGGCGATTTCTCATCCGAATGACGACGGCTATGCGGCCTCTGTGATTAATATTAACGACGGCCGCTTCCTACTGCGCCACGCGTTCCGCACAACGCTGTTCCGCAAGGCTGAGGCTAATGAAGACGACTGGACGTTCTTCGGATATAAGCGCGCTCCAATAGCTGTGCACTTGCAGAGCCGATGGTTGGAAGAAACGCTGGCAAAGCGACAATTTGGCCGCTTCCTGCGATGGGCGCCTCCACGGCGTTATGGGGGCAGCGAATCGCAAACGTGCTTTCTTCTCTTGAAGAATGGTGGTAGCGGCATCGCTTTTCTCAATGGCAGACAGTTCCGCGCACCATGGAAACAGACTCGAAGCCAGGGGGATATCTGCGCTCTATCTCCAGGAGCCGCTGACAAACTGTCGGATCTCGTGTTCAGCACAGCTGTCAACAAACACCTGGAAGATCCATTTGTCACCCAAGACAGCCTTAAGGAAGAAGAGACCGAGTTCATTTGCGGCTCGCTTGAGGAATTGGAGCGAGTCACCAGGTGGATTTGCCAGACTGACCCGGACCTATTCAGATCGGAATGGGAGGTCAAGGTTCGTTACAGTTCATCCACAGAAATCTCTGATTGCGATCGAGAATATAGCCCAATAGGAGCATACGCAATGGCCGAGGGTTTCCAGGACGAGATAAAATACTCATCGCGTGCGAAGACACTGCTCGACATCGTGTTTGAATACAACAATTTCACAGGCGCGTTCTGGGAATATAATGACATGAACGGCGACCGGCAAAGCGGGTATACGCAATATCCCCAAACCGTTATCGTCAGCATCTGCGCCCCCTCAGCACACGAACGCGCCGAAGCCTTACTACAGCTTTCGGATTGGTTGAAAGGGAAAGTTCCAGAGAGCGAACGCCGCTCTCTGCTCGGGTAGAATCGTAGGGAACATATCGAAACGTCAAGCCTCGACTTCGTTCACGAATGACGGTACAACACCGCAGAGATTGGGGATAATGATGCCGAACGTTTGGATTGGCTACACCCAGGACTTATAATCCACGGAACAGGAGATTGAAATATGACAGCACTCACGGATGCGAAAGTTCGCCGAGAAGCGCCGCTGCGGACACCCAGCGACCTTAGCCCTGCAGCAGTTGAGGACATCTCAGCAGCTCTGAACCTGCTGCTTGCCGACGCCTTTGCGCTCTACCTCAAGACGAAAAATTTCCACTGGCACATGTCCGGCCCGCACTTCCGAGACTATCACCTGCTGCTTGACGAGCACGCGGCTCAGATCTTCGCCACCACCGACGACCTTGCCGAACGTGTCCGCAAAATCGGCGGCAAGACCCTGAAATCAATCGGCGAGGTTTCCCGCCTGCAGCGAGTACTCGACAACGACGCCGCATATGTCACTCCACTGGACATGCTCGCTGAACTGCGCGACGATAACAAGCAGATGGCTGCAAATATGCGCGAAGCCCACAATGTGTGTGACGAGCACGGAGATGTGGCAAGCGCCAGCTTCCTGGAAGTTTGGATCGACGAGACTGAGCGGCGCGTATGGTTCCTGTTCGAGTCGACACGCAGTGGAGATTCTCCCAGCGCGCGATAGAGGGTCTATCCAGCAATGCGCCAACAGCGCATCGAGTCACGAAAAAACCGGCCCGGGCGATAACGGCTTCCGGGCCGGCAGTTTTGAATTCACAGCACGAGCTGTACTATTCCATTACCCTGGCATCAACAAAATCAAACATCTGCAGCAATAATCAGTGCTGGTTGATGATTGCCTGCAGCTTCTGCTTGGCCGGCGAGTCGTCCGGCGCCGCCATTACCTCATTCATCACGGCTTGATTGTCCTTGATATACTGAGGACGATCACCGCGCGGTAAACTCTCTAACTTAGCCACAAACGCATCCGGCGATACTCCGGATTTTGCAGGAGCGAATCCGGCAGGCGGCGCCGTGGGCATTGGGCCCATCGAGCTGGAATCGCTGTCTGTCTGGCTGGAACAGCCCATTATAGCGAGGCACAGGGATGCCAGCAGTATTCCCCCCGCCATTCTAAGCTTCTTCACGATCCTTAATTCCTTCAAACTTCAAAATCAGCCGCCGCAAAGTTGACTGCCGGATACTTTAATAGATTACATCCGGCAGCCGATCGTCAAGATCACTGTGGGTTGAATGTCACGATCGCCTTGGCTGTACCCCACCACGAGTTGATGGTCTTCGGCAGTTCGCTGTTCTTCGGCGGATTTGGGCCGTCATTGGTGATTGACGCGTTCTCAGCCTTCATCATCTTGCAGTGTCCGTCTGCCAGAAGATAATTGGAGGATCCCATACGCCAATCGCTGCTCTGACCATGGCGGGCAACCGAACCTGACGTAGCGCCGCAAACGGGGTCCCATCCACTCGGAGTACAGGAGTTCGCTCCGCAATCGACAGCGCTGACATAATCACCATTCAGATTGCATGCATTTGGGTTCGACCAGGGCATAACCAACCAGCCATCGCCGACAGCCGATACGATCCAGGAATTGTGGTTGTAGGCTTTTTCATCTGTCTGGCTAATAATCGCAGTATCATTCTTGACTTCGAAGAGCTGTACGGTTGTAGATGGCGAATCGAGGTATGCAATACTGCGATTCGGCAGATACTGATTAAGAGCATACGAACAAGTTACAGCATTAACAGCCTTAGCTCCCGCATCAGGCTGTGTGGGATCATCAGGGCACTTTAGCATCTCGGGGGCTTTGATATACGGCGAGATCGCGCCGGCCCATCCGGCGCCGGCGCCGGTCGGAGATCCGGGAATGCTCGGCGGCTGAGCATTGATCAGGCCGACCGGGTAGACCTCATCCGCATCCTGCACATACTGCATCATAGCGAGACCAAGCTGCTTCTCGTTGGAGATACACGCGGTCTGCCGCGCCTTCTCCCGAACCTTAGCGAAAACGGGGAATAGAATTGCCGCGAGAATCGCGATAATAGCTATAACTACTAGTAACTCAATAAGAGTAAATGCTGAGCGCAAACGCGCCGGTGATGAATTGTTCATCGTCGTCTCCTTAGAATATAGAATCGATATTATCAAAATGCCGCCTGACAAGATCGCTGCGCTTTATACAAAGCGTTGTGCGACGATTGTCGGCGGCGCCGGTCCGACTGCCCTCACGCTAAGCGCGAGGGGCAGTCAGTGTTGTGCCCGAGTCGAACGTAACGGGCACGACTTCATCGGTAACCGCAAGCGGCTCACCATTAATCAGTTTGACCAGCATACTCACCGCCCCCTCGCCCATCCCGTCGAGATCGACATGAACCGACGCCAGCGTGTGACGCGTCCTGGCCGGCCACCGTATTCCGTCATATCCCACAACGGACAGCTGATCGGGAACAGAGATGCCCAGCGTCTCACATTCCTCCAAAACTATGTAACCGAGATAATCATGCCAGCAGAACAGCGCCGTAGGCGGCTCAGGTTCATTCATGAGAAAACGCAGTGTGCCATCGGCATCCGCAATGCGCTTTGCATCTCCCGGAATAACCCATTCCGGTGGAACGACAATGCCCGATTCTGCCAGAACTTCACATAAGTACGAAGCGCGCTGGTGCGCATCGCCCATTTCATCAAGTCCCGTAAACGCCGCAATCCGACGATGCCCCAGCGCAAGCAAGTTTGCTGCAATCTCGCGAATGCCTGCCCGCCAGTCATCGGTTATCGATGGCAATATTCCGGCATCGTCAACGGTGTTGACCAGAACGACCGGAAGATTCGATCTCCGCAAATACGGCAGCAATGGATCGTCGAATTGGGGCTTAAAAAATATTAGCCCGTCATTATGCCCGCCATTGATATATCGATACGTCTCGTCCGTGTCCAGCCGAAAGTCGCAATACATAAGGATGTTGTAGCCCAACGATCCGCCTGCCCGCTCCACCCCGGTCGTCAGCGTATCCATATAAGCATCACGCTTGTCACGTGAGCGGAAACCATTAAAGAAGGACAGGATATGGGTATGGCCCCGCTGCAGTGACCGCACCAACAGATTGGGCGTATAGTCCATATCCGCGGCAGCCTTCCACACACGCTCCGCCACCTCGTCCGATATCCGCCGCTCTTTCGTCTTGCCCCGCAAAACACCGGAGACGGTACCGACCGTAACGCCGGCCTGATGGGCAATATCGTGTAATGTTACACGCCGCGCCGGTTTTAAGTTTACGGTTTCAATATTCATATGTTATCTTTGCAAAACCTACTTGAGCAGTGTTCTCCGGCTCCTGCAAAAGTATATTTTGCACTGATATCGAAGTATATCATAAGCATAATCCGCTGTCAATTGTTTTTGCAAAAAATAGTTTTGCAATATTTGGGCGTCCCACTTTTGATGATTAACATATTACCGCGCCCGCTGTCATAAAGCGCATTTCATCCAGTAGTTTGCGCCTCCATGCGCCATTACCACAAAGCCCCTGTGGATTGGCTGATTCACAGGGGCTTTTCATACGGCTGCCGATCCAAGGTTCGAACCGGTTAGAGAAGACCCGCATGCATGATGAGGCGAGTGCACACTTCAACGCGCCTGTATCGCCGCAAAGGGTCAGGATTCAGTATCCGATCAGCATCCATTGCTGGTTTGGGCTGCCTCCGTTGCCCCATTGCTGCATAGGAGCGCCGTTCGTGGTCTGACCGCCGCTATCAAGGCACTTTCCGCTGGCGACGTTCGTAATGGTGAAGTAGCCGGAGCCTACGGCAGCAATGTCCCACACCTGATTCGAGCTGCCGCTGGAGCTCCACTGACCAACGACGGAACCGTTGGCCGTGTTTCCCAATGTGTCGAGATACAATCCGCCCGTAACGCACTGTAGCTTGAAGTGCGATCCGGATGCGGTGATCTTCCACCGCTGGTTGGCGCTGGAACCGAGGTCATACTGGTAAACGCCACTGCCATTCGTGGTATAGCCATAGTTGTCCAACCCCTTCCCATCGGCGCGGTTTACAAGCCTCCATGTATATCCTGCCGGGGTAAACGCAGCTCCGGGCTGCCGGTAACGGTCGCCGACTTCCGTTAGTGTTCCATCGGTATTAAACAGCGCGGCAGTGCCCAGCACGTTGGGGTTGGGTGTGGTTCCACAATACCAGGAGTATCGTTCTACATACGAGCGGCTCTCCAGCCCTGGAACCACCGTGTTGACATAGTTTACGCATGCGTCCACGCCGATGGTTGTAGGACTCGCCCAGTCAGTTGGAGCAAACTCGGTGATCCAGAGCTTGCGGCCGTACATACTATAAACGGAGTCGACATAGCTCAAGAACGAGGAGGCGCTGCTCTGGTAGGCGTGGACCGCAACCGCATCGCAGCGCAGACCCTGCGAAGAAACCGAAGACATGAACGATTGCATCCAAGAGTTCTGATCGTTCGTGCAGGCGGGCGAGATGCATTCCGTCAGACCAGCGGCGGTGCACGCATTCCCGGCTTGCGTGAATCCCTGCAGCGCAGAGGCTACCGTAAGATTGGACTGGCTGGAACTATCAGGTTCGTTGTAAGTCAAAAGGCGATTCAGGCCGGCGGCTTTGAGAGCCTGCGCTGCTGCCGTATCCTGAGCCTGGGTCGCGCCGTAATACCCCCACCACATCGGTACGAACTCGACACCTGCCGCCACATCACCGGGCTTGCTGCCTCCCCAGTTGTAACACCACGTAGCCCCAACCTTGGTGGCGTTGGCTTCCTGGCCGGCAACGCCTTTTTTCTGGGCTTGAGCCGCCGAATGGAACGACAATATCGCTGTGCAGACAGCCAGAGTAGAGAGTGAACGGCGCATCAATGACGTCTTCATTTGCTTACTGCTCCTTGTAATGGCAATCGACTACTTCGCCGCGAAGCGGCCTCTTCTTACTAGCGTATTCTTGAGTGAATACAGTGACTATATTGCAATTAAAACTTTAAAACCACATTCAATTTCACTGCGAACTGATCCATTGAGTGCAGCACACTGCAGTCACTCCCTGGATTGTGATGCTAGCAAAGAATTGTTTATTTTATCGAGATCGGCTGAGGGGCCGCTAAACAGCAGTACCGAGCTCTTAACCCGGATGAAAGTATCCTCCTTTATATTGCAATAGTTTCATATGATTCACTTGTAAAATAGTTGCAAAAGTATATTTTGCAACTATGTCGAAGTATAGCATACAGATTATCTGCAGTCAAGTTTTTTGCAAAACCATTTTTTGCAATATGTTGGCCATCCCCTGGAGTGGATGGCCAACATATTGCCGCGCCCATTGCCATAAGGCGCATTGCCTCCGGTAGTTTGCACCCCCAGGTACCATTACCAATATGGACCGTGAAGAACTTTTAGGACAACTCAGGGCGCTCCTTGTCGAGTGGCTCTATATGCGCGCGGCGCAGCAATATGGCCGGCGTATCATCTATCGCCCTCCGGGTGAGTGGGAAGGCTTTGGTCTCGCATTCAAGCCGGACGGCACAGGCTTCGCTGAAAACGACGGCAAACCAGCCACCTTTATATGGCGCGACGGTGCAATCTCCTACAACGAGCTCCGTGCAATGTCCGAAGAAGAACTGCAGGTCGTTGCCGGCCGCATTTTTCCTGAGCAAGTCGCCGCCAAGCTCAGTGATCCCTACATCGTCGATATGTCCCGGTTCAAAGAACAAATCGAGTTTAAGGCCGGCTCTCGCGAAGAACTGGAACAGGTCACAAAATGGATTGCGCAGGCGAATCCCGACATCTTTCAGGGCGGAGACGACATCTCCCTCACCTACACTGCAGATACCGACACGGCGCCAGGAGGACTGCAGATGCGCCTGATGGCGCTGACAGAACGCGAAGCCTCACTCTTCAAGCTGGCATTTGAGCATAATCGCTTTACGGGAGCATACTGGGACTATGAAGACCGTGGCCGTAGAAGGTTCAGTGATTTCCGAAAGAGGACAGGAAGAGTGATCATAACGGTGCAGCCGCCAAGCGCTCATGAGCGCGCGGAGGCAATCCTGGGACTGATGGATTGGCTTGTGGGAAAGGTACCTGCCGATGAGCTTCGCGGCCTCCTGGGAACGTGGTAAACAGCACTAAACGTACCTGTCTATAATGGCGATAAATCGGGAATAGTAGAGTATAACCGGCCGGGCAAAGCCGCTCATGCAGTACGTATTTGGGAGGAATCATGTCCACACAGGAAACCGTCGGATCGTATCTCATCAACCGTCTTCATTCGCTCGGGCTTCGCCATATGTTTGGCATTCCCGGCGACTATGTGCTCGGCCTCTATGAGCTATTGGAGGCTTCGCCGATTCAGCTCGTCGGCAGCACACGCGAAGATTGCGCCGGTTTCGCTGCCGATGCCTATGCGCGGCTTAATGGGATCGGCGGTGCGTGTGTAACGTATTGCGTCGGCGGCCTGAACACTGTAAATGCCGTTGCCTGCGCTTACGCTGAGCGCTCCCCTGTCGTGCTGCTCTCCGGCTCTCCCGGACTCAACGAACGCCGCCGCAGTCCCCTATTGCACCACATGGTCAGAGATTTTGGGACGCAGCGAGACGTATTCGAGCATGTAACGGTAGCCTCAATCGTCCTCGACGATCCGCTCACAGCTGCGCGAGAGATCGATGCAGCCCTCGCGGCCTTGATGCGTTACAAACGGCCTATTTACCTGGAAGTACCCCGCGATCTTGTGAACGCGCCCCTTTCGGTATCTTATGCGGCGCGACATTCTCCAATACTTGAGATCGATCCCGATGCCCTCACGGAAGCAGTAGAAGAGGCGCGCGCCATGCTGGCGTCTTCGCGGGCGCCGGTGGTGGTCGCAGGTGTTGAGATCCACCGGTTCGGCCTTCACGACACGCTCATTCGTATTGTCGAAACTCTCGATATCCCGGTAGCATCTACCCTTCTCGGCAAGTCCGTGGTTCGTGAGGATCATCCGCAGTTCGTCGGCGTGTACGGAGCCTTGATCGGCCGCGATGACGTCAACCAGTTCGTGGAGGATTCGGACTGCGTTCTCCTTCTTGGCTCCGCCATGACCGACCTCGACGAGGGAGGATCGCCTACTCTGTCTGAGACGCGAACCATCCATGCCACCGCAGACCGTGTCTCGATCAAGCGGCACACCTACGATGACGTCAGGTTCGAAGACTTCGTGCGCGCGCTTGCGGATGCCGACCTTTCCGTGTCGACAACTCGGACCTTTACTGCGAGTGACCTTCTCCCGCCAAGGATGCCCGGGCTGGACGAACCTGCCACGCTCAGCGGTCTGTTCCGCGCCTTGAACGATCAGCTTGATCAGGACACCATCGTTATCGCGGACGTCGGCGAATCGCTTTTCGCCTCGGTGGATCTTCGCGTTCATCGCGCCGCGGAATTTCTCGCCCCTGCCTATTACACTTCAATGGGCTTCGCCGTACCGGCCGCGGTAGGCGCATCAATTGCCGCGCCGCACTTGCGGCCACTTGTGCTGGTTGGCGACGGCGCATTCCAAATGACCGGAACCGAGTTGTCTACGTGCGTCCGTTATGGACAAGCTCCAATCGTCATCGTGCTCAATAACCGTGGATATTCCACGGAACGAGCGATCCTGGAAGGCCCCTTCAACGACATCCCCAACTGGAACTACGAAGCCGTCTGCGCGCTTGTCGGCGGTGGCGAGTCGTACACCGCAAATACACACGGCGAGGTAATGGAGTTTCTCCACAAGGCTCAAGCCGATCGATCCCATATGTATGTATTGAACTTGCGCCTGGATCCCGCGGAACGCTCACCGGCGATGCAGCGCGTATCAAAGCGACTGGCGGACCGCCTTGCGGGTTCAACGGTAGAGAACTTAGAAGCGGTTCCCCGCTAATATGCCAAAAATTACGCCGACGGCTCCCATTCTCATCACCTGTGCGCTCTTAACAAGCTGCGCACAGCCAACTCGCCACCAGCCCAAGCTGCCGGCATATATGCCGGCAGCCGGCCCATCCGCGCCTCTACATGCAGCCACAACCGGATTGCCGCTGGATCTTACTCCCGAACAACGCCGCGCCGGCATACTAGCCAGCCTGCGCAAGGCCGTAATGGGACGCGCCGAGTCGGCTCGCGACGTCGCACGCGTTTCCGACGAGATCGGTCCGCTTGTCGCAGCCGCCTGCGCTCAGCCCGATGTGCAGCCAGTGTTTGCCCAGATCGCCTCCGATCAGGGCATTACGCCTGATCAGGCGCGCGAACAATGGGCGCACCTCCAGGAAGCGGATATTCTGCTGGAATCCGGCGGCGATCCGGAAGCTGTTTCAAGCGCCGGGGCAGTCGGAGTATCCCAATGGATGCCGGGAGCCGGCACGCATGGAACGCTGGCAATCAACACGAAAGCATCCGCTGCTCTCACGGCGCAGATCGCGCCACTTGAGTGGAAGGTGGCCTGGTTGCAATACTGGCAGCATCCGGAACCTTCCCTTCGAAGCGCTCCTCCCGCCGGTATTCCGAGAGCCTCCACAGCAGAGGCTTCCGAGAAACTGCCGGAGATGGAAGCTCAGCTCGAAACTCTTCGAGCAAAGCGCCGAATCGTAGACACAAGGTACGACCCGCCGAAAGCGATCCAGGCCCAAACTCGCTATCTCCTGAACCTGTACAATCGCTTTCCATCTGCGGACTGGCTGTTTCAGGCATACCACGGTGGGGAAGCAGGCGTCGAACGGCTTATATCGCGATATCTCGGTCCGCAGTGGCCCGGCAGCGCTGCATCTGCCATTCGATCCGGGAATTCTGGCACTCGCGTGACATTTGAGGACGTATACTTATCCGCATCGCCCTCTTCGCACCCCGAAGCGTTCCTCTATTTGTTCGGCCGGGGCGATGATCACCGGCACTACTGGTGGAAGCTGCTCGTGGCTGAAGAAGCGATTGCCCTGTACAGGCAAAATCCCGATGAGTTCCGCAAGCAATGGCTTGCCCTCGGACCGGGACATGCAACAGAATCGATCTGGTATCCGGCGGCTACTGAGATGCCGCTGCTGCATCTTGGCGACATTCGGCAGGCGACAGCGGCAGGCCGGCTGGCGCCAATTGAAGACACGCCATTCTTGACCATGCGTCCCGCGCCGCTCGATAAGCCTCATGCAGCAGCATACCGCGCGCTGCGTCCGGCATCATGCGGAGCGCTTTCTCTGCTGGCCGCCGCTTACCGGCAGGCGGGCGGCACGGCGAAACTTACCGTTGGCGATTGCGCAATCAGCCTGGATTACGTCAATGCGAAGAAGCAGCATTTCCCGGCTCCGCCGGCGCGCTTCCCAATGCCGCCGGAGGCCGAAATCAGCAAGGTGACGAACCTCGGACCTCCCGCACGGTTCGACTATCACACGACAGGCATTCCCTTCGATATCCTGCGCCCAACCGACCGGACGCAGAAGAAGATCCTGGAGTATACGCTGGGATATTTCAAAGACCGCCGGATCATGGCCTGGAGAGACGAAAACGTGGGGACGGAGCCAAAGCACTACCACATCGTGCCGAACTCCGCTTATGCGAAGGAGTTTGAGAAGATTACCCCCGGCGAGCCGCTAAGCCTGCCGGGGCTATAGGCAAGTCTTACGCCTTCTTACCCGACTTGAAGAAGTCGGCATTGATCTGGATGAAGTGGCTCCACTGGTTGGGAACCTCATCTTCCATGAAGATGGCGTCCACCGGGCACTCCGGCTCGCACAGACCGCAGTCGATGCATTCGTCCGGGTTGATGAATAACTGATCGTGCGTCACGCCGTCAACTTCGACAGTCCCCTCATGAATGCAGTCCACGGGGCAAACCGCCACACACGACTTATCTTTGACTCCCTGGCAGGGTTCGGCGATTACATACGGCATTTTTCTTACTCCTATGATTGTCTGTTCGAGATAACTGAGTACAGCCTACCTGACACGCGAGAAGCCCGCAATGACTTTAGTCATACAGTTTGGGGCCTCCCTGCGCCACAATGGCTCTATGCGGACTCTCGACGCGCTCAGACGCGTGCTATTCTTGAAGACTCTCTCAACCGAAGCTCTGGCCGAAATCGCCACATCCGGCCGGCAGCAGCTATTGCAGAAAGGTGAAATGCTCTTCCGGGAACATGAGCCGACCCGCGGTCTCATAGTCGTTCTCTCCGGAGCGGTAAAGCTCTACAAGCTGGATCCGCGAGGCCGTGAACTCATCATCAGCCGCGAAGAGCCTGGCGAAAGCGTCGCGGAACTGCCACTCTTCGATGGCGGCAACTATCCAATGTCGTCGGAGGCGATCGAAGACGGCACCATAGTGTTCATCGTTCCCAGGGACCGTTTTCTTGAGCTGATGACACGCTATCCGGAAATCTCCAGACAGGCAACCCGCACTCTCGCCGTACGAATGCGCAAGCTGTTGCATATGGTGGAAGCGCAGGCGCTGCATAGTGTCCGCGCCAGACTCGCCGCATATCTGCTTACGCAGGGCAAAGGTCGAGACAGCTTCCGGCTGGAACAGACAAATGAAGAAATCGGCGGAGAGATCGGCACTGTAAGAGACGTCGTATCAAGAACCCTGCGGGGCCTTCAGGATGACCACCTGCTTCGCATCGACGGCCGCACGGTTTACGTCCTGGATCGCGCCAACATGAAGCGAGTTGCATCGAATAACGATATGATTTGATAGGATTATGAACTCGAAGGCTAATCGAGTTCATACCTTCATCAAAAGCGGCTATCGCCGATCTGCATTCCACCCAGACCAGCGCCTGTGTGGTTTGGACTTGGGAGCGCGGCGTCATCGACATGCACGCCTGCCACAGGGGAGCGATCTCCCCGGGCATGCACGCCGTGTCCTAAATGATGGGGGTCAAGCTGAGCTAGCTTCTGACGCTCCTCTTCCGTGGCATCTACATCTACAGCATCGTCCACGGAAACATCTTCGGGTCCGGCATGGAACTGATTGCTCATGATTTACTCCTTAATGGATCGTTCCATGCCGCCGGCAGAATCTCCTGCCAATACTTAGACAAGCACTGTTCCGCCCGTCACCCCTTAATTCGCGTAGACGCCAAAGTCGTAGAGAGAATATCCCCAGGAGGCGGCTCTCTTTGTGCAATACAATCGCACCCAGCGAGCCGTAACCGGCTTGAATCTTACGGACTCGGTGCCGCCCTGCCCTTTATCCGTCGTGTAAACCGTCTTCCACGTAGCGCCATCGTCGCTTACCTGGATTTTGTATCCTGCGGCGTAGGCCTGTTCCCACAGCAGCAGAACACTCCCAACGGATTTCGGAGCGCCAAGGTCCACGGCAAGCCACTGCGGATCGGACCACTTCGATTCCCACCGGGACCCCAGGTCGTTGTCTTCGGCATACTCGGGCAAATTGTCATGCTCCACGGACGACGCCGTAACAGATTTGCCCGTCGCCATAGATACAGGAGACTTTAACGGGTTTTCAGCGCCCATTGTCGGAATGGCCTTGGTGTAGTCTGAGGTTAGTCTCAATGGAGCCGTTAAACGTATATCACGCGACGATGCCGCGATCTCGATATCGTACACGCCGGCATCCGCTTTCCATTGCTTGCCGGGCACGTCGCAATATTTTAACGCGGACGGATCCACAGTGAAAGCCGCCGTCTTCGTCTCTCCCGGCTGCAGTTCCAGTTTCGTGAACCCCTTCAGCTCACGAACAGCCCGGTCTATCACCGAGGCTTGCGGATGGACATAAAGCTCCACAACTTCCGCGCCGGCTCGCGTTCCCGTGTTCGTAATGTCCGCGGTTACGGTCACACTTCCATCAGGCGTTAAATCAGCTTTTGAGAGGTGGACATTGGAGTAACGGAACGTCGTGTAAGACAATCCGTACCCAAAGGGAAACACGGGCTGTATAGCGGCTTTATCGAAGTGACGGTAACCGACATAGATGCCTTCCTTGTAGCGCACCACGCCCTTAACGCCCGGAAAGTTGCCGTAGTCGGGATAGTCTTCGCGACGCGCGCCAAGCGTATCCGGCAGTTTGCCCGATGGGTTGACGTCGCCGAAGAGGACAGCCGCCAGCGCCGCGCCTCCTTCCTGCCCGGGGAACCAGGCTTCGAGGAGAGCAGGAACCTTGCCCAGCCAATCCGTCATCAGACATGGTGTGCCGTTGTTCATAACGACGATAGTGTTCTTATTTGCCGCCACGACGGCCTGGATCAGCTCGCTCTGCATATCCGGCAGCGCCATCGACGCCTTATCCGATCCCTCACCCTCGAAGGATGAACCCACTACCACAACGGCGACATCCGACTTGCGAGCCGCCTCCACCGCACCCTGAAACGCGTTATTGGCATGGGGAAGCATCCAGTTGAAGCGGATGGAAGCATCGCCGGTAGCCTGGTAGTATTCGATCTTGATATCGTAGGATTTGCCCGCAACAAGGTCGACACTGGCCGCAACCGGCGAAGCGGAGCTCTCCTGCCAGTGCGATATAACCTGCTTGCCGTCCACATAAAGCCGGCAGCCGTCATCCGCCGTCAACACCAGGGAGTATGTCCCTGTAACCGGCGCTGTGAGCTTGCCCATCCAGCGCACGCTGAACTTCTCATGAGGAATACCGGCCGGCCGCTCCTTTTCAGACCATCCGAACTGCACGGCGCGATCAGTGCGCGTAATGACGGGATCGCCAGAGAGGTCGATAGTCTTGAAGTAAGTCCCGGTCAGCCCATGCGCGTCTTTACCCTGTGACGGCTTGAGAGCGGACGATGGAATGGGTTCGCCGATCGTATCGATTCCGGCCGCGTAATTGATATTGACGCCCGGTCCGACTCGCCACCGGATTCCCTGTATCGGAGGCACATTATAGAACGGAGAGACGCCCGGACTTCCCCCGCCACCGATCTGCCAGTCCCGCGAGCGCGTCCCGATTACGGCGATCGATTTCAGCTTGGCGGGATCGAGCGGCAGGAGATTCCCCTCGTTCTTAAGCAGAACCATTCCCTTCGATGCCGCTTCCAGCGTCAGCGCTTCATGCGGCACCGAGTTTACGACCTTGTGGTCCGGAATACGCGGCCCGTCAAGCAATCCTGTGCGGATGGCCAGACGCAGCACGCGGTGGACAGCATCGTCAATGGAGGCCTGCTGAACCAGGCCGGCATTCAAGACCGGCTTGAGATTATCGTGCGATAAAAAGCCTGGCCCGGGCATCTCAAGATCGTTCCCGGCATTGACGACGCCGATCGTTTCGTGGACAGCCCCCCAGTCCGACATGACCAATCCATCGAAGCCCCAGTCGGTCTTGAGGACGTTCGTCAGTAGGTACCAGTTCGCGGTGGCGTGGTAGCCGTTGATCCGGTTGTACGAAGACATGATCGACCAGACGTGTCCCTGCTTGACTGCAGCCTCGAAGGCCGGAAGATAAATCTCCCGCAGCGTTCGCTCATCCACGATCGTATCGACAAAACCCCGGTCTATCTCTTCGTTGTTGCAGGCAAAATGCTTGACGCACGCCGCACAGCCGGTGCTCTGGACGCCCTCGATGTAGCCCACGGCCAGCTGACCTGCAAGATATGGATCCTCACTGAAGTACTCGCCGTTGCGCCCGCCAAGCGGTGAACGATGGATATTGATGCCGGGAGCAAGCAGCGTTTGAGCGCCGATCCCCTTATTGAGCGTCTCTTCCCCAATCGCCTTGCCCACCCGGGACACCAGATCGGTATCCCATGTAGAAGCAAGCAGCACTCCTGCCGGAAACGCCGTAGCCGGGCCTTGTGTGCCCGCAAGCCCTCCCCGAACGCCCTGCCCGGCATCCACCATACCGACCGGCGGCAGGCCAAGCCTATCAACTGGTCTCGTCGAGAAATCCGTTCCCGTCAGCAGCGAGAGTTTCTCGTCCTGCGTCAGCTTACTGAAAAGGTCATTTACACGCGCTTCCAACGGCGCTTTCGGGTCTTTATAGACGGGAACTGTTGCGGCCTGGGAAACCACGGCAGCCATCAGAAGAACAGAGCAAAATGAGGCGGAAGTTTGAAGCGCCGTGCGGCGTGACCGACTAACTCGCATCCGTATGCGTGGATGTGAGCGGAAAAAGCCAAGGTTCATAGGGTGGTACTCAAGCCTGCCGGGGACCGCGGGAGCAGGCGCATTTGGGATCGATAGACGTGTTTATGCTTCATTATAGAAATCGGCGGGCCGTTTGTAAAGGTTTAAGTTAACCGATTAAACGTTTTGGCGGAAATTTAGCATGAAAACATAACAAGATGGGGGCGGACACTGAGGCGAGTCCGCTCCCAATAAGCGTACAGTCAAGATTAATTAAAGTCGTCTGTCCTGCGAGAGCTTCACGACTTTGAGATCCCGGATTGCATATGCCCCGTCGCCGCGATTGAAACCAATCTTCAGTTTTGCATCGAAGAGAGTCCAGGTGGCGGTATCTCCATCTTCCGACTCCGGCGCGCCAAGATACGCAAGCATTGCGCGGCGATGATCGAACGTGAAGTTGGCGATTGCGCGAGCCAGAGTATCCATAACAATCTGAACGGTCCGCGGCGACCTATCCAGACTGAGATCTTCCATTACGGCGATGAAAAGACGGCCGTCCTCAACCGGGCAGCCAAACAGACAATATCCTTCCAGGTAACCGGCGCTTGCCAGAGCCAGCCGGCTGCTATGCATGGGATCCTGCAGGGGAATTGGCCCGGTTGTGGCAAACTCCGGAATTTCGTTGGTGCGCGCATATTCACGGACCAGATCGATGCCCATGAGCTGTTCCGGTGGAAAGCTGCTCTGGAGGTTACTCCAGGCCCAGAGCCATGTCTTGTCTGAGTAGCTCTCGGTTCCGATCAGCTGCAGCGTGCTCAACGCCACAGGCTGCTCTTCCTGCGTGAGCAGGGAAAACTGATTGTCGCTTATCGAAACATTCCATTTAAGTTTGTCAGTCAGCATCCAGTGCGCAAGACGCGATTCGCGCTCAAGGAGGAGGAGAAGGTAAGGTTCAAGGTCCAGAGTGGGCATAAGGTGTCAAATCCTTGTTATAAATCAAGCGCTGCCGGCAAACGCTATTATGGCCGATTCAGCGGTTCTAAAGCATACGAGCAAAATACCTATTGCACGGGCTGAAAACCGCGGGTATAATGTGAATCGTTGCTTGGGGCTATAGCTCAGCTGGGAGAGCGCTTCATTCGCATTGAAGAGGTCAGCGGTTCGATCCCGCTTAGCTCCACCATAATTTTGCCGGGATAGTGGTATGCCGCTAAATACTTTGGTTTCCACATTGGGAAACAAGAGTGTTCAGTATCCAGTTCCAATATCTACCGCTGTTACAGTGGTAGATATTTTTGTTTTCGCCCCACCCTGCCATGTCCACGCCGTCTGATCAAATCCAGTGCACTCAATACGGCTATGCCCAATTTGGTGGCGAAACATACTGCTCCCGCTTCAAGCTATTCAGCCGCCTCTAGACTTTTGACGAAGTCTCTCCTCTCATGCACATCCAGTATCGTTCGATATACCCAGCGATTCGGGGCAAAGTTGGCGAAGAAGAACCGATCCTCATCCTGAAAAATCTTCGATAACGCCGCTGCGATCCCTGCCGAGCGGCTCATTCCCGCCTCACACTGGCATACAATTCGCGACACATGTTGGTATTTACAACAAAAGTCGAGGATCTTCTCGGCATCCTCATCGCTCATGACAATTCGATCACGCAGCGGCTGCCCATAGTCTCCCATATCATGAAACTGCAGCCGTATTACGGCTATCCGCTGATCGCTCTCCGCAAGACTGGCGTCAGGATTTTCGGGGTCTGTGATGGAAATTACGACATGCGGCTCCTGAACAACGAGCCGTTCCACCATGCTTCTGCTCAATACCGTGAACCGTAATCGCTTGCCTTCGTAGGTGCGCTCTGCCAGGGTTCGATTGTCTTCCGGGTTAATTTCCATGGCTCAAATTCCTCTAACTACCGGAATACCCATCTCTGCGGCAGCCTGCCGGAGATTTTCAATACGCTCAGCCTTAGTCGGCAATGCAATCGATGGCTGAGACAAAGCGGCCAAGCGAGAGGCTTCTGTGCTCATCTTTGTGCCAGCATATTCAGCGCCTTCCTCAAGTTTTTCCAGAGCGCCCTCTGCAGCCGGCAACGACCGCACGGCCTCAAGAGCCGCACGGTCGATTTTGAACGTCCGATCGCGCAGTCCCTTGTTGCCCGTCTTGACAGAAATAATCATGGCTGCAGACATGCCGCCAAGCATTGCGATCATAAACCATGGCAAGTACTGACGCACCACCGCCATATTATTTGTTGCTGTAAGACCGAAAAATATGGGCAGTGGAATTAATAAAAAGGTAATAGGAAACAATACCATGCGCAAATTGCCTGGCGCCCCTAGAGTCGGTCCCAGAAGCGTTCGAGCCAGCACAAAATCAAGCTCATCCAGTGTAAAAGTGCGTACCAGCTTATCGGTTACTGCGATATTGTGATTGGGCAGCATGTATGCAAGCACCACATTATCTCCGCGGCTGCCGCGCTCCCGGACAACATCCTTGGCCCGAATACCCGCCGCCTGGCCTATCTGTCTCAAACGCCACGTCAAATCGTGATCGGTCTCTATCTCAGTGAATTTAGATAGTTTCCTTGAATAAAGCCGGGCGACGAGCGCCGCAACGACAACAACAGCGATCTGAGTAACAGGATGCAGATAGGGTGTAATCGGATTTCTACGGGACGATATCAGTGGTAAAAGTACGATCAATCCCATTGGGATCAGATGTACTACGGATTGCAAGCCGAATGCGCGACTGCGGATCGCCTTCTCCTCCGAAGACATCCAGTCTTCGCCTTTCGGTTTTACTCCAATAAGATTTGCAGTGCGCCGGCTGAATACGATCATGGGAAGTAAAGCAGTTACTACGCTTACTGCCAGTAAAGGTAATATGGGGCGGGCCTGATTGCTGCCGTACCAAATATCCAGCAGCGGCTTCAGTGGGCCGGTGGACGCCAACAAAACTATTGCCGCCGGGCACAACAACGGCCCCATATATGCAGATGCAAGCACCGGCGCCAACCTCTGTCTAAGAGCCTCCTTGGACGCCGTATTACGCCATATCACTATATGGGTCCAAAGCATTGATCCAAGAACAATGCACAAAGGAAGAAGAAGCATTCCGACAAATAGCGCAACATTTGTTGGACGAATGACAGCCTGCACGCCTGGCGATGCCGGCGAACCGAGGTTTGCGTCATCGAAATATTTATAATTCGAGGAGGATGCAATTGGACCGCTCAGGGACGTCGTAGCATACAGAGGCACCCGCAACAGGAGATGCGGAATATATCCGGCCGACTTCAACCCCGTTTCCAATGCTCCTATGGGAACGGAATTCGCCGCGCTTCGAGCTCCAAGCCGGCCATGGGTTTCGGCCGCCATAGCGCCTGAATAGCCCTGAGCTTCCCAGTAAACATCGCTTGCGGCCAGTGATGTATGCAGCGTCGCCTTGTGCAGTGCGGCAGCCAGCGCAGCCGGCGGCATGGATGCCGCGCCGAAAACACAAACCTGTGTATAGCCTCCTCCGGCTGTCACTACAAGGTATAAATCGCGTTTGCCGAGTACAGCCGGTATATTCGGCGAAGCAGCCGATGCAGCGTTGATAGATTTTAGTATTCCCGTCGTACCTATCCTGGACTCCGCCTCGCTAATCTCCGCGCGAGCAGAGCTTACACATGCAATCAGGGATAGCGTAATTCCCAGGACAGATATACAAGTCAATAACCGCCGGTTTACATCCGCAAGCCTTCGTATCATCGTTTGAGCACTCCTCAGACGGGGCCATAGAGCTGCATACGCCGTTATACATGACCTCCACAAACAAGTGAGCTATTTGAATGTTCGGCCGCACAGTTATTGTACAAGCTGACGCATAGATTACGCAGGACCTCCATCCTCAGCATATTCTTTTTTGCTTCAATTCCCGAATCTTGTTGTACAAAATAATAATTAATTGTGAAATATATCACAGCTTCATCGAAATCTGACGGATCTTTTTCGGCGAGTTCCCTTGTTATATTGTGCTTTCGGTGTTATTATGGAATCAATGGCATATGAGATCTGTTCAGAATGTCGACTAAACGAAGTACAACGCGGGCACTTTATCTGTGAAGAATGTGAAGTACGCCTTGCTGCCGCCGAGCTTGTGCCTGCCAAAGATGCCAAAAAGGGCTTTCTGGGTATCGCCAAAAGGCCGGTTGAGCCGGTCATAGTCTCTGAAGAAGATGATCCTGAACCACTTTCACCGTGGCAGCTCCTCGTTCGCGGAGTCAGGCTTGTTGCAGTCGCGGCTGTAATATGGTGCACGTTCGTTTTCGGTTGGGGCGTATTCCACACTCAGCCTAGAGTAGCAAGTATGAATACTCCACCATTCTTTCAGCATATGCAGGAACGGACCAGAACGATCGTCACCGAACTAACCGGAGTTCTCAATCGTTAAGCAACATACTCGGCAAACAACCCATACCATCCAGAACCACCCATGCCTGACACGATTAAAGACCCTTACGCGATTCTAAAATTACCGCCCGGCAGTTCCATTGACGATGTTCGAAAGCAGTACCACCGCCTGGCGCGCATTTATCACCCCGACCGCAATCCAAACGATCAAGAATGGTGCGAAGAGCAGCTAATTCAGCTCAACGACGCATACGATCGTCTGTCGATCCCGGCAAAAAAGGCTGCGATCGACAGGGCATTAGCTGCCGGCACAGAGGCAAAGCCGGTTGAGGCCAATGAAGCGCCTGAGAAAGTCAAACGGCCTGAGCCGGTTCGACGGAGTGAACCGGAACCGCCGGTTGCACAAGTCACCCCTGATTGGTGGGGCAAGTCGGAAGGTTATCAATCAGACGCCGGAGCAAATGTTCAATCTGAGCCGCCTCTGACCGGTGTACATCAGGGCGCCTCCCAATTGACGCCGGCCAGCTCGCATAGCCGCAATGCCGTAATCGCCTTCGCAGCCGCCTGCGCCGTGTCTTTTGGGGTTATCGCCTGCATAATGCCACGCCACCAGGAGCCTAAGGGCGCAACCACCACTGCCGCAAAGACTACTCCGCATCAACCGCCTCCGCCTGCCGCTCCCCTCAAGTCAGCTCAAGAGGTAAAGCATCCGGTCAAAACAGCCAATCGCCCTCACGTCAAGCAGACAGAAATCGTAGCGCGCCACGATAGACCGGTAACGCCACGCGTGGCAATTCGGTCGACCAGGCATGAAATACCGCCGAAACAGATCACGAAAACCGCAGCCGCGCCTCATAAGAAGACCGTCGCGCCCCCCGTCCTCCATGGCGATCAAGCCACAGCAGTTGCCCTCCGGCTGGCCGAACAGGCTGAAGCTCGCGGACGCGCAACTTACGCGCGCAAGCTAAAGAGCCGCGGCATTTCTCCCAACGGCATGAACTATTCGCAAATGCGCCGCGCCGCCGATAGATCCCAGTAAAAATTTCCAAAGTGAGCGATCTTATTCTGCTTCGCTCACTGCGGCTTCCGGTATCCCCAGGTCGATTCGATCCATCTGCAGGCCAAAAAGCCTTTCAAAAGGGATATCCCACTGAGCGCATAAATACCGTTTCGCGCCTTTCTGCTTGTAAAGGGCGAGATCGGACAGCCAATCCCCCGCTGCGCCGGCCGGCAGGAAGAACAAGATCGTCTGACGGTTAAGCAGCCATTGCGCCAGCTTATCGTCGGACAGGCTCCCAATCTCCCGCAAGCGATCCTTTGACTGCTCTTCTGGCGATCGCTCGATATCCACGGGGTCGAGCAGAAGCGGCACAGCCCTTGCGGGACGCAATCCTGCAGTTCGCCGCGCCGCATAACAGCCCGCCAGATAACGCAGATAGCCCGGCAAGTCTATATCGCTTCCGGCGTTCAGCGCAACGATGCGTCTGGCCGCAAGCCCATCCTGAATATCGGCAGGAACAAGATCAGCGCCGGCTATTCGGTCCACGCCGGCCGTATCGTATGCAGGATCGGAGCGAAGCCCGTCGAAATAGCGGCGCAGCAGATACCTCCGCGCGCCTGGAACTGCCGTCAAGACCAGAGGAATTAGGCCGAGCGAGGCATAATCGCGCCATCCTTGCGCCATGGTCAACCGCCAGCAGTAAACGCTGAATGGAGCGAGCAGGAAGACAATAGCATGGCATACGATCCAGCCGGCAAGTCCTAAGATCGCCATAATCAGGCCGACGGGTACGAACGTGCCACGAAGCGCATATTCCGAACCCGACCAGTGGCCGCGCACTCCCAGATAAGCAGCATGCTTCCCTGCAGGCATATCCAGCCTGACAGCATTCAGCGCCTTATAGTTGCCATCGCGGACAGCTCGGTCGTATTCAGCGCGGTCCACGCCGGCCACAGCCTGAAGATCCTGGTCCACGGCATCTGTCTCGATACGGTACTGCCCGGCGACTCGCAGACCGTTCGGCAGCAAGCTCTGTAGCCCCTTGCGCCATCCGGTCTCGTCCAGCGTCAGGGCAAGACCGGGTTGTCCTGAGCCGCGCACTCGAAATGTGCCGTCGGTAGTCGCCAGCCACAGCTCATTGTCAATCAGCTTCATGCTCAGTATGTTCGCCTCGGTATCGGGTATACGAACGGCCTTCCCACCTCGAACAACAAAGGATCCGGCATCCGTAGATAACCATGCATGGCCATCCAGCCCGATCACCTGTCGCACGGAGAGATCCAAGTTCGGAACGCGAGTCGCCGTATCGCCGATAACTTGAAAAGCGCCCTGGCGAGACGAGATCCAGGCCTCATGACGTCCTCCGACGACTACATCCGAAACCTCGCTGACAAGCATATCGCGATCGGGAATGCGCTTTGCCGTATCTCCGTCTACCCGGTAAGCGCCGTTTCTGGAGGCAATCCACACGTGGCCGCCCGCGAAGCTTACATCCGAGATGCTCATCTCAATATCGGGTATCCGCTTTGCCGTTGTGCCGTCAACCCGGTACGCGCCATCTTCGCCTGCAATCCATATGTGGCCGCCTGCATTGAACAAGTGAAAAGATTCGGTTGCGATTCCCTTCAAGTGGTCGGTCGTATGGCCGTTGTAAACATACGGTCCCTCATCGGTAGCAAGCCAGGCGTTGCCGTCCACATCAAGGATCTGATTCAGCGCGTATTTCAATGTTGGGAGACGCTGCGCCGTATCCCCCGTAACGCGATAAGCGCCGCCGAACATCCCGAGCCAGACATCCGAGCCGACCGGCACAACTTCCATCACATCCAGATCTTTGTCAGGCACTCGCTTCAACGGGATATTTGAGGGATCGCCGAGCGGATCGCCGACCAGCCTGAACGCGCCTTTAGGCGTGGCAAACCAAACCGCTCCGCCTGCCTTGACGACACTGCTTACAACTCTCCTATCGGGAACACGAACGGCATGGTCCTCATCGACACGATATGCGCCGTCCGTCGAAGCCAGCCACACCTTGCCGTCGATTTCGGAAATCGATGTAACATTGGTCGGAGTTTCTGGGAACCGTGTCGCCAGGTCACCGTCAATGCGATATGCGCCCTGTGGAGTAGCCAGCCAGACATGGCCTGCCGCTTTTGTTATCTGTGTTGCCACGATATCGATATCGGGCAGCCGGCGCGCATCCTGCGCCGCCGCAGCGCTGCAGATCAGAAGCATCGGAAGGAAGAAGTGCCACTTCACATTGATCATGGTCATCACCGGCGTCCTTGCCCGAGTTTTCCGCCCAATTATTCCAAACGAAAAATCCCCGGGCTGTAGTCTAAGCTCATCGAAATTCATAACGCATCAAAGCCAGCAGCGTTTCGTCGCGGGGAACGTCCGGCATGGTTGCAAGCGTTTCCGGTATAATGAAGGGCTGTGATCTACCGTTATGACATATACCGTTAAAGAAATCTTTTATACCCTGCAGGGCGAAGGCGCTAATGCAGGACGTGCGGCAGTCTTCTGCCGCTTCACCGGCTGCAATCTGTGGACTGGCCGCGAAGAAGATAGAGCGCGCGCAATCTGTCAATTCTGCGATACGGATTTTGTAGGTACCGATGGTTCCGGAGGCGGAAAGTTTACAGATGCCGCATCGCTCGCCAATGCTGTGGCTAGCTTCTGGCCTGAGGGAGAGAATGGCCGCCCTCTAGTCGTCTGCACGGGAGGCGAACCGCTGCTTCAGCTCGACAGCGCTGCCGTCGTAGCGCTGCACGAGCGTGGTTTTGAGGTGGCAGTTGAGACGAACGGCACCAGGCAGCCGCCGGAAGGTATCGATTGGATCTGTGTCAGCCCCAAAATCGGGGCTGACTTCGTTCTGAAACACGGCCAGGAGATTAAGCTTGTCTATCCGCAGATAAACGGAGAGCCAGAACGCTTTGCAGATCTGCAGTTCGAGAACTTCTTCCTGCAGCCGATGGACGGTCCCAGGCAAGCTGCAAATATCCAGGCCGCCATCGAATACTGCCTTAAGCATCCGCAATGGCGCTTGAGCCTCCAGACACACAAAATCGTCGGGCTGCGGTAGCGGGCTATTTCGTCCCCTGCCCCAGTCCATTGGCCGTCAAATACGTATAGCTCTGGCGAACGGCTTCAGTCATATCGGTGGCACAGGCATCCAGTTCCACCACAAGCCACTGCAGCACTTCCGGATCGGCGGCCTTGATGATTGCTGGAATGTCGAGGGTTCCCGAACCGACAGCCGTCATTGGCTGGTCTCTAACTGCGGGGCCGTCCTTGATATGCAGCAACGGCAGGCGAGACTTGTTCGCGGCCACAATCGCCGCCGGATCTTCGCCTCCGGTCTTCACCCAGTAAACGTCAAGCTCGCTGAAGGCATCCGGCGCGGTTTCGAGCATGACATCGTAAACGAGCCTGCCGTCGATTGTATGGAATTCCCACCAGTGGTTGTGAATCCCAAACTCAAGCCCATTCGCTCGGGCAATCTCGGCTGCCGCCTGGAATTTCTCCGCCGACTGTTTGGTCAGGTCGAGGGTGGCAAAGTCGTCAGGACCGAAGCCGCTTACTAGCAGCTTATATCCCAGTGTGCCGGCCGTATCGACTAACTCCGCGATGTTTTCGCTGCTGGGGATACTGGTGTGAGCGCTGCTGACCTTCAGGCCAAGATCGGACACGACCTGGGCGACCTCAGCCGGGTTTTTACCGTGAAGTCCCGCAGTTTCCACGCCTGCGAAACCAATATCCGCCAGCGTCTTCAGAACTCCGAAGAAATCTTTTGCGCACTCATCGCGCAGAGTGTAAAGTTGAATGGAAATGGGAGCCATTGTAAATCCTCTCTCCAGAAAAGTAGAACCGGGGGCCAGTTCTCGGCAGGCAGCAAGTATTCCTGCCGGTATTGGAGAGAGATAGAGAAGACAAGCCTCTCCCTCGGTCGCCAAGGCTCCCTATCCCTCTGTGGGAGCAGGTCTCCGTACCTGTCTCATTCGGGAAGGGATGTCCAAAGATCGCAGCCCAGACGGCTCTTGCATGATCATCGCGTAGCGATACCAGCAGGAGTCCACGCAGGTGGACTTGTCACCGCAGGTGATCTCAGGGTAGCCGCGGTTTTAACCGCCGGGGCCGCAGTCGGGGGAGAGGATTCCGGCCAAGCTACCCCGCCGGGGCGCAGTCGGGGGAGAGGATTCCGGCCAAGCTACCCCGCCGGTTTAACCGTCTCCAGCCGCTTCAGAAAGTCCTCTTTGCTGAGCTGGCCCGTAATACGGGCGGTCTTGATTTCATTTCCGTTGGCATCGAACAGCAGGATCGCCGGAAGTGAATCGATCTTGTATTTCTTGCGCAAAGCCTGGCTTGGCGCGCCGTCCCAATCCGTCATATCGGCGCGCATCGTGGTGAACTGCCCTTCGAGCTGCGGCTTCACAGCGTCATTCTCGAAAACATTATGCTCAATGGCCTTGCAGTTGACACACCATGCCGCCGTGAAATCGACGATGGTCGGACGGCCATGCCCCAGGGACGCCTCATTGAGAGGAGACCATGCCTTAGCGGGTGCGGCTGCCTGTGTCGTCGCCTTGGCAAGGAACTGCGCAAAATCCTTCGGAGATACCACGCCCGCTACCTGAGAGACCACCGAGCCCGATACCGGATCGATGATCGCGTAAAGAGGCAGGGAGACGTCACCAAGCTTGTCCTGCTGCAGTTTCTGGTTGCGAGGTCCATCCGGGCCTCCATCCGTATAAAGCTGCACCCGAGCGAAGCTCGCCATAGCTTTCTGAATTTCAGGGCGCGGGAAAACGTTCTTCTCGTTCAAACGGCAGTTTGTACAGGTATAGCCGGTGAAGTCGATCAATACCAGGCGCGATTTGGTTTTCGCATCCGCAATTGCCGTATCATAGTTGCTTCCCCAATCCAGCAGATGCGAAGTCTTGCCATAGCCGCCATAACCGGCCGGCGGGAGGAAGGCTTCCAGCGCCCCGACGGAGCGCCCGGTTAACCCAAAAACGCAAATCGCCGCCGCAACGCCGAAGCCGGCCGCGAACAATGCCCGCAAAGGTGTGGGCTTTGCGCCCTTAGGCTCCGTCTCAGCCACGATACCAAACCGCAGGATACCCGCCAGATACAGTCCGGCGCATAGGCAGATGATGGCCCAGAGAGACAGAAGGACAGGCTGTGTGAGAATTTTCCACTGCCATACCTGGTCTGCATTGGAAAGAAACTTCAGCGCAGCCGCCAACTCGACAAATCCCAGGGTTGCCTTAATGCGCGCCAGCCACACTCCTCCTCGCGGAAGGCGTGTTATCCACTGCGGAAAAGCGGCAAAGAACAGGAAGGGTGACGAAAAGGCTGTAGCAAATACCAGCATGCCCAGCAGCGGCCTGAACCAGTTCCCGTTGGCTGCCGAGAAGAGAAGCGTTCCGACAAACGGCGCGGTGCAGGTAAACGACGCCAGAACAAACGCAATTCCCATTGCGAAGATCGACGCATTGCCTCCATGCCGGCCGATACTCCCCTGAACAGCCTCAAGTTTGGCTGGGAGCCGGATAGTCAGCGTCTCAAAAAACGACAACGCGAACAGCACGAACACGACGAATTCGACGAGATTCACCCATGGATTGGCTGCGATTCGGTCCGCTCCGGCCGCGCCAAGGGTAACACTCGCGATAGCGCCTACCGCAACGTAAAGTCCGATGATGCCCAGCGCATAGCCACCGGACAACCGCACCAGCTTTCGCCGGTCGCCATCAGCCTGCTTCACAAATGCCGTAAGCGTAATCGGAACCAGCGGGAACACACACGGGGTTAGAAGCGCGAGAAGACCACCCGCAATTGCGGCAAGGAGAAATACACCAATGCCACTTGTATCAGCTTCGGCAGGCTTCCGAGCAGATGCATTTGTAAGGACGGCAGTCGTCGCCGGCGCGGTGCTAGCTGTGGAGAACTCGGCGCGAGCAGGACCGCTCTCAACCTTTACATCAACCTGCTCTACGACATCCGTAGGGGGCAGGCAGATCTTATCGTTACATGTCTGATAGTGGAAGGTTACCGGTAGGGTGGCAGACGCCTGGCCATCCGGGACCCGGAATTGACGAGTATAAGTCGCATGCTGCTCGTGATACGCAACGGTGAGACCGAAGTTGGAATCGAAAACCGTAATGGGGTTGTCCTCACGAGTTGGTCCAACAGCCGTCCACGCGCCCGCGCTCTTAATATCCGCCGCAGACGGCCCGCCCACAGGCGCAACTACGGAATAGATGTGCCAGCGCGGATCTACCTTTGCCTCAACCGTCACTGTAACCAGCTCGCCGGGACGAGCGGATGCAGGCATGGTTGACGTGGTGAAGTGGATGGGCGTAGGAGTCGCCAGAGCCGGTGTCACGGCCGCGAGGGCAATGCCGATGGAAACGAGCAGCTTACGAATCATTTTACAGATACCGACGCCGAAGCGGTTGCCTTAACAGGCGGGTAGCAGGATGTGGCATTGCATCCTTGATAGCTGATATCCGCGCCCAGAGAGATCTTGCCGGGCTTGGCTGACTTTGCAACGGTATACGGAACCTTCACAGTAACGTGTCCCGTGTAGACCTGAATATCTCCAACGCCTTCCATCTTTACGACATGGCTTGCCGGATAGACCGGAGCGCCATACGAAACCCCCGCGGCTGCTTTAGGGGTCACCACGGTCGGAATAAAATTGTCATCGGTCAGCTTATGAGCGTTGATGTGATATCCGGATTGCACATCGAACACGATCGTCAGAGCGCCGTGGCCGCCACGAGCGACACTCGCGGGTTTCGCCGATGCGGAAACGGTTGCCACCGGTTCCGCGACCGCCGCGGTGCATATTCCTGCAAGGCCGGCAATCACAGCGGCCATATAACCAAATTTCGTCATTGAGTACTCCTCACGGAACATTATATTCCTCGACCCTAAAATTATTCTGAATCGGAATGAAACAAACCTTAAATTCCTGCGTATCAGCATTCGAGCCCAGCTAATCGGAGGTTTGGACATGACAATCGGAGACATTCTCGCAGTCATCGCACTGCTCGTCGCTACCGGCGCCGCATGGGGCGCAACAATTCTATTGACACTGACACTGTTTCCCGAGCGCGTCGAACGGGCACAGGATGCTTTGCTCACAAAGCCTGCCCACTGTTTCTGGCGCGGTGCGGGAGCGTCACTGGTACTCGGTGTTCTCGGCGTTGCGGCTATGAACCTTCCGGGGCCGGGTCGTCTCTTCTCCATTATTCTGCTTGGAGGACTTGCGGCGGCCGCTGCCGTCGGCAGCGGCGGCATCGTCCGCACCATGTCTGATCGGATCGGCAAAGAAGGCACTGACCTCACGCCATTTGCCCGGCTGACCCGCGCCACCGCGCTTTACGTCTGCGCCGGCTTCCTTCCCCTGGTAGGCTGGCTGGCAATCGTCCCTGCCGCTCTGCTGCTGGCAGTTGGCTCAGCGCTGCGTCCGCGCCGGCGTGCAGTTCAGTATACGGCGCCGGCAATGCCTGGCAGCTATACGCAGCCAATCTCCGGAGCTGATGCTCAGATTTGGCCCAGCGCAAATGCCACGCCGGAGGCGCACTCATGAGCGTCACGCGCCGCAACTTCCTCCGAATGGGCGGTCTTGCGGCCGTCGCCGTGGCCGCAACCGGGTGTGAGAGCCTTGAACAGCATTTTACATCCGTTGACCTCCCGGATGATGCTCTTGCAACCGGCACATGGCAAAAGGCGTCACCGGCCGTTCGGCTCCTAAATCGAACGGGCTACGGACCGCGGCCCGGCGATGTCGCGCATGTCGAAAAAATCGGCCATGCAGCCTACATCGAAGAACAACTTGCCGCAGACGCAATCAAAGAATCGCGAATGCTGATCCTGCGGCTGCGCAGCCTTATGGACATTCTGAACCCGGACACCGGTTTGCTCTTTGATTCCGACGATAACCGGCTTGTCACAGCCCTGCGTCAGTCGACCATTCTACGCTCTACATACAGCCGCAAACAACTTTATGAGCGGAACGTGGAGTTCTGGTCGGATCATTTCAACATTTACGCCTTTAAGGGACAGGGACCGCAGCTGAAAGTCGTAGACGACCAGGTATCCATACGATCGAATGCATTCGGCTCGTTCCGCGACATTTTGGGCGCTTCGGCCCGGTCCGCAGCAATGCTCGGCTACCTTGATAACGGAGTCAACCGGCGTGGAGTTCCAAATGAGAACTATGCGCGCGAAATAATGGAACTTCATACCCTTGGAGTGCATGGCGGCTACACCCAGCGCGATGTGAAAGAAGTAGCCCGATGCCTTACGGGATGGACGGCTGAGAAGCACTGGCACCGGGGCCGCTTCCTTTTCGATCCGGATGCGCATGACAACGGAGCGAAGGTCGTCCTCGGCCACAGCATAGCCGCGGGCGGCGGTATCCATGACGGCGAGCAGGTGCTCGACATCGTGGCAAACCATCCTGCCACGGCCCGGCATATCGCCACGAAGATGTGCGCGTTCTACCTTGGTCATGCTCCGAAGAAAGTCGTCGACGATGTGGCAGCGACATATACGCAGACATCCGGCAGCGTCCGCGATATGCTACGAACCCTGCTGACCGAACAGAACCTTGCCGAGTCCGAGCCGATATTTAAACGTCCATACGATTATGTCGTAAGCGCTATGAGGGCGCTGAACTGCGATACCGACGGCGGACACAGCGTGCAAGGGCACCTGGAAAGCATGGGGCAGCTGCCTTTCGGCTGGCCAATGCCGAACGGCTACCCGCTGCAGGAACGCAGCTGGGTTGGCGGGCTCGTCCCTCGCTGGAACTTTGCGCTGGCGCTTTTGGGAGGCGAAGTCGAGAACAGCAAGGTAGACACCGCAAAACTGGGCGTCCTTGCCAAAACCAATAACATGCCGATGCCCGATGCCCTGCTGCGAATGGCATTCGGTTCCGCAGACGATACAAGCATAGCGCCACTCAAGAAGACGCTCGAAGCGCGAAACGATGTGCGAGAAGCCGCCGCCGTGCTGGTAATGTCGCCGCACTTTCAATGGAGGTAGAGATGCCGGAACGTATATTAAACCCGGGACGACGGAAGCTGATTGCGACGGCAGGACTCTCGGCCTTGGGATGGCTGGTCCGCCCGAAAACCGCCCTTGCCGGAATCGCCATATCTCCCCGGCAATCCAGCCGTCCCGATCATGTCCTCGTGACGGTATTCCTCCGAGGCGGCGCAGACGGCCTGAGCCTGGTTGTGCCGTACGGAGATGACCATTACTACCGAAGCCGCCCCACCCTCGCCATTGCGACACCCTCGCGCAGCGGCGGCGTAATTCCGCTGGACAATTACTTTGGCCTCCATCCGGCCCTTGCGCCACTGAAGCCGCTTTACGACGCCGGCCAGATGGCCATTGTCCATGCTTGCGGTTCCGGTGACCAGACACGATCGCATTTCGAGGCCATGGCAACCATGGAACGTGGTATCAATTGCGAAACGGGACCGGCCAGCGGCTGGCTTGCGCGGCATCTTGAATCGGCGCCCTGGCACAATGAATCTCCATTGCGAGCAGTCGCTCTAGGGTCGCTCGTTCCTGACTCGCTGCGAGGCGCGCCGACCGCAACGGCGCTCTCGTCCGTAAATGATTACCGCTTGAAGGCGAACCTGCCGCTTGGCTCTTCGGGCTTTGCGAGAGAGCTTCAAGGTCTTTACGGCGGCATCGATCCCCTGGGCATTGCCGGTCGTGAGGCTCTCTCGCTGCTGCGGCGTCTGGAAGCGCTCACTCCCGCGGAGAAACTTCCACGCAGCGGTTCCCATTATTCGACGGACGCGCTTGGAGAGGGACTGCGGCAGGCCGCTCTGCTGATCAAGAGCGACAACGGAGTCGAGGTCGCGTGCCTTGATCATAACGGCTTCGACACGCATGTGGCTCAGGGAGGTTCGATCGGACCTCTCGCATCACAGCTGACTTCACTGGGCCAATCACTGGCATCGTTTGCCCATGATCTGGGCGAGACTCTCTGGAATAAGACGACGGTTGTCGTGCTTTCCGAGTTCGGACGCAGGGTTGAAGAAAACAGCGGCGCGGGCACGGACCACGGACGCGCCGGAGCCATGTTCGTGCTTGGCGGAAAAGGCATTGCAGGCGGCAAGGTGCATGGCCAATGGCCCGGGCTGGCTCCCGCCATGCTGGAAGGCCCCGGCGACCTTCGCGTCACGACCGATTATCGAAATGTCCTGGGAGAAGTCCTGCAGAACCGTGTTAGAAATACGCGTTTGGCATCGGTCTTTCCGGAATTGAGCTACAAGCCCCTGGGAGTCACCACGGCATGATGGGTGGACCGTTTGCCGGAACCCTGTTCAACCGCGGAGCGGCTGCATCTCAGCGTGACGCGAACTGCCAAGGTATAATCCGTGAAATGGCCGGCAGCCAGACCGCGGGCAGTGAAGTCACGGATGAGATGCTCGCCGAGCGAATGAGGCTGCGCGGCGATACGGAAGCGTACGCCGCCTTGATCGACCGCTATCGCGTACGGCTTCTCGCCCTCGCTCGCCGAATGCTTGGCGGCTCTTCGGAAGAAGCCGAGGATGTAGTTCATGAGGCGCTCGTTGCGGCTTACCATCGCCGCCAGACATATCGCTCGGGAGAAGTATTCCGCCCCTGGCTCTATCGGATCACGATCAACCGATGTGTAGACCGCCTGAGAGTGAAATCACGTAGGCCGTCGTCGATATCTCTTGACGACCAGCCGGAAGCCACGGCGGCCAGCGCAGGACCGCTCGATTCCCTGTTGGCGCAGGAGAGGGAGCGCCAGCTGCAGCAGGCTGTTGAAGGTCTGCCGCCTAAGTACCGCGCCATCTTTTTGCTGCGCCACCTCGACGATATGTCTTATGAAGAGATCGCCCGCGCGACGGAAATTCCACTTGGAACGGTGAAAACTCACCTTTTCCGTGCGCGAGCGCAACTGCGCGAAGCGCTTCAAGGGTATCTGGAACCATGAACTGCAAAGAAGCCGACCACCTAGTACAACAATCGCTGGATAATCCGCTAAACAGCGCAGATCGCGCTCGCCTAGACGCGCACCTGGACAGCTGTGAAGGCTGCCGCGCGTCGCTGCGCCAGTATCGGCAGCTGGCCGCCGCAACACGTAACTGGATCGAAACCGGCATAAAGGATCCCGGCCCCGCATTCACGCAGCGAGTTATCGGCGCTGTCGCTCAGGCTCCGGTACCAAATGCATCCGCCTCGCGAGCCGCGATCGGTTGGGCGCTTGCGGGATGCGCTGCAGCGGCCGCAGTAACCTGGCTTGCCGTGCCGCATGACACGATCACATCGATCTGGCATGGCGGATGGAGCCTGCCGACAGCATCGTCTGTCGCCGCAAACAACGTCAACGCGCTCCGGTCACTGGCCGAAACAGTTGCGCGGCCGCCCACCCTGCCCGTATCGCCGATGCTGTGGGGAATAGTGTTCAGCGCAGCGGCGGCGGTCAATGTGGCAATGGCACAGCGCGCAGCTCGAAAATCTCGCCGAGGTCTGGCGTGAAGATTCGACAGCTCAGTAGTTCCAAATCCATCATATCATCCAATGTTCGCGGTCTGACTGCCGCCATCATCGCGATAGAAGCCGTTCTGCTTGCCGCTCAGCCGGCAATGGCTGCCGGAAAGCAAAACGATAATCTGGCGATCTTTGTAAGCGGCCCGGCAATACTGCTGCTAGCCCTCTCTCCCATCGCCGCCGTTGCTACCATCCTGGCTCTGGCCCGCCGCCTAGATTCCCTGGTGGCAACCACTCTCAAGGCTCAAGAACGATTGTCAGTATCCTGGGGAATGCCGATTGTTTGGGGAGCCGCGGCAACGATCCTCACCATATCCGCTTTTGCAATACTCATCAACATCAAAGTGGTGGCCCTTCTGGCAATCGCCATCATGGCTGCGGCAATCGTGCTGCTCGGAATGGGATTAACCTCAGGCGCCCTCACCATAGGTATTCGCATACTGGAAGCCGTAGGAGAATACGATACCGGCTCAAGAGAGCAACTGCGGACCGGTCTCATTGTGTTCATCGTGGCCGCAATCTGTCCATTCGTCGGCTGGTTCGCAATCATCATCGCCGCCCTCGGCGGCATCGGCGCGGTCCTGGAATCGCTGATCGTGAGGGAGGGGTAACTTACGTCCACCCAAACAAAGCTGCCGCGTTGCGTGTCGTTGCTTGGACTAAATCCTCGACAGATATATCGCGAACGGCGGCAACTGTTTCGGCAACAGCAGTAATGTAAGAAGGCTCATTGCGCTTGCCGCGCCACTTCTGCGGCGCCAGGTAGGGGCAGTCCGTTTCGAGGATCAATCGGTCCAGTGGCGCTAAAGCCACGGCATCGCGAATCGCTTCGGATTTCTTGTACGTCACCACGCCACCCAATCCCAAATAGCATCCGAGATCAAGACACCGGCGGGCGGCTTCAGTGTCGCCTGTGAAACAATGCATGACGACCGGATTCTGTGTCTCGCGGTCGCGAAGTACGGTTAGAACATCGTCGAAGGCATCGCGGCAGTGAATGATGAGGGGGAGGCGGGCAGACAACGTCGCCGCAAAGTTGATTTGCTCGTGGAAGACCTGATGCTGGCGATCTCTAGGCAGTGTCTCCCAGTGATAGTCGAGTCCGATCTCACCATAAGCGGCAATTTTCTCAGGATTGGCGTGGTAGAGGTCGTGGAGCAAAAGACGGGTCGCCTCCGTCCATTCTTCACCGCTTTCAGGATGAATCCCGATCGCGGCCGACATGGCAGGAGGCGATGAGAGTGCTACGGCCCGGCGAGAGCTTTCTACGTCGAAGCCGATGATCAAAAAATTGGAGACTCCCGCGTCTTGCGCCCTGCGAAGCACGTCTTCCCGGTCATCGTCGTAGACGGCGAGGTTAAGATGACAGTGCGTGTCGCAGATGCGCATAGAGCGGGGTCTTGCCGATTTAGAACCGCACACCGGCCGACACCTGCAATCCACCCGGATTGGCTGTGCCTGTGGACGATGTGAGGTGATAGCGAGCGTCGACGAAGAACGCGTCGCCCAGGTCGGTGCCGAGGTTGATGAAGCCGCCAAACAGAGTTGTCTGATGGTGCTGGCTAAAACCAAGGTCGTCGGTGATGTTTTGAGTTGTGAAGTACGCGCCGACTCCGTAGCCGAAGTAAGCTTTGGAGTACTGTCCATTGCTGTACTGATGGTTGATCTGACCGAATGTAACAGGAATTACCTGAAGTCGATGATTGCCGTCGCCGCGATCATAGTAGTCTACGGACACCATGTTATGACCGCCAGAGCCGTTCTTGCCGAGATAATAATCGGCGCCGACGCTCGGCAGCGTATTGCCAACCTGGCGGCGGATCGTCGAATTCGCCGGAAGGAAAACGCCTAAGCGCAGTGCGGCTTTGGGTTCGGTCGTGAGAGGCGTCAATTCGCTCTGGGCAGATACAGGCCGCGCACCGGCAAAAGCGAAGGCGCTCGCCGCGAGGCCGATCACCAGGGCGAACTTAGCCCCTGGCAGCATATTCGTGCGCATGTTGGGTGAGTGCTCCTTAGTGTGGAAAATCAATGCTCGTCAGAAACCCGAGATGGACTTTGCAGCAATTATAGGCGTACGCCTTATCTCTGTCAAGCCTGCCCGTCATAGGACAAGGCTTGTAGAAACCCGGCAGCACTAACCCCTTAAAGAACAAAATCCGGTTTTGCGGCCTGATCTACCGCGACTATACGACATCCACCTGTTGAACTCCTGCAATCTTTACACAGGAAGTTATTTACCGGAAGCCGTTAATAGAAGCGCATCTTTATTTTTGCGGCGCAGAAAGATCGTCAGCCAGCCCTTCAAGTCCCCCATCTTCAGAGTCAGAAACAGCCCACCAGGTCATTCCCTGGTCATTCCAATGAAGCACATTGTAGCCTTGCAAAGTTTCCTTCACTCGGGTCTTATCCGTCATTGCCTGTCCATCACTTGGCCAGATGAAAACGTTGATGATGTGCTTTCGATAGCGATAAACCAAAGCCGCGACCGGATGTCCATCAACGTAATCCATCCTTCCACCGGTAAGCTTGTATCCTCGACTGGAGAGATCCACAACCGGCGGCGAAAAGTTCAACTTGCCGCTGTACCAGGGTTTTACCGTGTGCCGGTCAGTTGAAATAACATCCACGAGATGAGATGCCATCATCGAGCGCACATGGCACGCGACAACCTCCTGCGCAATTGGCGCTTGAAGAACCGGGGCCATGCTCAGTCTGCCAAGCATAAATGCAGCAATCGCCATGACGACGGCCAGAGCTGTGACCGCGGCATATCGCAGTCTAAAACTCCTCGGTGCGGATGCAAGCGGAGGTGAGTTGGCATTTGTCACCGCGTTTCGCATGCGGGCGGCAAGGTCATCGGGTCCACGATAATATGGAAGCTCCGTCCGCACAAGATTGCGGCGGCTCTTTTCATTGTCATATGCCGCACGGCACCCTGCACAGGTATCCAGGTGCTGCATCAACGCGAGGTCCGTCTGAGGATCAAGCTCGCGGTCGAGCGATGTATCGATTAGCGCCAGCGATTCACGACAGACCATTTCCACCCTCCTCTCCATTTTCAATAACCGTTCTCAATCGAGCCCTCGCCCGCGCCAGCCGCGACATGACCGTGCCGACAGGAACCTCGGCAACTTCCGCGATTTCCTTATAAGACAATTCCTCAAATTCGCGTAAGACAATCACCTCACGCAGCGGCGCCGGAAGCGCCTCGATGGCAGTCTGCAGTGACCGCGCATCCCACTTCCGCATCAACGATTCCTCAGGACAGGCTTCGCTGGGCGCATGAACTTCCGCCTCTAATTCGAGCGAGCCGGCAACTATTCCGCGGCGATGCAGGAACGTGTAACATGTGTTACGCACAATCGTAAGGAACCACGCCCGCCCATCGATCCCGTGAAATCGATCCATATGCCGGAAGGCGCGCAGACACGCTTCCTGTACCTGATCTTCGGCATCGTCGCCGTTGTTAACAAGCCAGCGAGCAAGATTGTATGCGGCGGGCACATGCGGCAGCACATAGCGATTAAAGCGCGCCTGCATTTCGTGCTGTGACGGCCCGCCCGCAGGCGTACGCTCCCGCTCCGCAGTCTTACTCCGAGTGGTCAAAAATGACATCATCACTTATAAAGACTCCGTCACCGACACATTTATTCACGATCAATAAAATATTTATTTAATTTTATTTTTCGCAAAAACTTTGGAATAGATCGTAGCAAATCGAAGTCTTCAATACGTCGCCACTTACTTCAGAATGGCAGGCGGCGTAAAGGAGACGAATCATTGGAAGACAAAAATGCACGCGATCTGAATAAGGACATAACCGGCTCAAACGAAGCAGGAGACGGCATCGACCGCCGCGGCTTCCTGAAGTGCATGGCATGGGCCGGAACAGGTTTATTATGCAGCCTTCAAGGCGGAATCTTAAGCTCCCTGATCCTCGATCCGCGCCAGGCTTTCGCGGCGCCGGCGGCCCCTGAGTTAAGTTTTGTCCAGATCAGCGACAGCCATATCGGATTTGGAATGGCAGCGAACAAGGACGTTATCGGCACACTCAAGCAGACCGTTGCCAAAATAAACGCGCTCCCCACCCCACCGGCATTCCTGCTCCATACCGGAGACCTCACGCATCTTGCGCAGGCAGATGAGTTCGACACCGTTGCGGAGATCCTTAAGTCGGCTAAAACCACTTCCGGTCAGGTCTTCTACGTTCCCGGCGAGCACGACATTGTGGGTGACAACGGAAAAGAATACTTGCGACGCTTTGCCCCGACCGGCAGCAAGGAAGGATGGTTCAGCTTCGATCAGAACGGCATTCACTTCGTCGGCCTCAATAATGTGCAGGAACGCGGCGCGAACGGACTTGGACATATGGGAGCGGATCAGCTTGCATGGCTGAAAAAAGACCTGGGCGGCCTCTCCTCAGATACACCGCTAGTCATATTCGCTCATATCCCGCTGTGGTCCGTCTATCCGGAATGGGGATGGGGAACGAATGACAGCCAGCAGGCTCTAGAGCTGATGAAACGCTTCGGCTCAGTAACAGTCCTGAACGGCCACATCCACCAGACACTCCAAAAAGTCGAGGGAAATGTGCGGTTCCACACGGCAATGTCGACCGCATTCCCGCAGCCGAAGCCCGGCACAGCGCCGAAGCCCGGACCGATGGCCGTGCCTGCAGGCCAGCTCGCCTCGACACTTGGCATAACCCGAGTGGAAATGGCCCCGACAAATCATCACCTGGCGATCGTAGATTCGACCCTTGCCGCCTTAGGATAGGATCATAAATGTGCAATACGACAACGAAAAATATCACGGTAGTAATTGTTCTTACTGCCCTCTTAAGCACAACTGCATGGAGCGCTGCTCACTCTCCGGGGCGGAGCAAAGCCGCCAAACCGGCCAAAGTTCCACCGGCAAACATGGCACAGGCTCAGGCATTATTCTCCCAGTCCTGCGCCCCGTGCCATGGGGCCGACGCAAGCGGTGGGGAGGGGCCGAATCTCAAGCATAAGGGGCTTCCGGCTACCATCATTGCCGAAACCATTCATAACGGGATTAAAGGGCAAATGCCCGCATTCGGAAACAGCATGACGAAGCCACAGGAAGACGGCCTCGTTAAGTACATACGCTCCTTGCAATAAGATCACGCATCGTGTTAGAAGTTCGTAATAAGGCCGGAATGACGTTACGGCGGGAACTTATCGCCGCGGAAACAGCGCTATAAACGGGGCAATACACCAGTCTTGTGCGCTCTGTCCCTTTCGATGGGGAACATGAGACTGGTAAACGTCGTCAGTATATCGCGGCAGCGCACGCGCGCGTTGCGACGCGCCGCTGCAAAACTTATCGCGAAAAGTTCCTGTTGTCTTTTCGTTCAGAAATAAGGACACTTCACGATGCCGATCTCCAATCGTACGAATCTACAGGGCCGTGCAGCGCAGATCTTGCAGCGCACACCGGTCCGCGCAGGATTGCTGGCTGTGCCGCTCGTGGCAGTGCTGGGGTATACATATTTGTCATCCCCGGGCTCCATGGGTCGGTCGCAGTTTAAATCAGGCATGTTTTCACCGTCGCGCGCAATGGCTGCGTCTCTGCCCGCGACAGGTCACCAGATCCTATTACCGATCGAGGTAATGGGCCCTCCGGGTACGGTCGTCAACACTCAGATTGACGTTCCCTCAGGAAAAAGCGCGGCCAAGAGCCTGCGCCTGCAGACACACGGCGTCGACTATGAAGGCGAGGCGAGCGTCAAAATCAACGACGGCGCATGGATTCCCCTGGATAACGACCACCTGGATGTGGCAGAACCGGGAAAAAGCTATGGCGGCATCGGTGGTCCCTTGACGGCTCTTACGGCTTCCGCCTCTCTGCCGACAGGCCTGGTGCACTCCGGCAGCAACAAGATTTCGTTCAGGTTCGATAAGTCCGACGGCGTCCATTCAGGCTACAGGATCCTGGCGCTGAACCTTGTGGACGGCTCGGGCAAAGATATGATCGCCGACAACGCTTTCAAACAGGACGATCCCGAAGGGTGGAAGTCGCCGCTTAGCGCGCAGGCCGACATTGATGCCGGCAAAAATCTCTGGTACAACGCATCGCTGATTGACGACGACCGTACAAAAGGCCGAATTCAAGCCACATGTTCGGATTGCCATGCCACCGACGGACGGGATCTGAAGTACTTCAACTATTCGAATCTCTCGATCGAAATGCGCTCGGAATTCCATGGGCTCAAACCGCGCCAAGGCCAGCAAATTGCGTCCTATATCCGGTCGCTGAAGTTTCCCAATCCGGGCAGACCGTGGAATCCTCCGTATCAGCCGGGACCGGGCCTCGACAGTAAGCCAACCGAGGAATGGGCCGCCGGCGCGGGCCTGAGCGCCGTGCTGGCCGACGACAGCCAGATGCAGCCATACATGTTCCCACACGGCATCAACGCCGCCGCCATTGCAACCAGCGGCACGCTGAATATGCGGGAACTACCGATCAGCGTTCAGATGCTCGATTGGAACCACTGGCTGCCAACCATTCATCCGAAGGATGCCTGGAAGAGCGATTTTACCAACAGTGTCGTGTATGACGACTATCAGAAGGCTACCGCAGGCGGTGGTGTCACTCCATGGACTAAGAAAGGCGATCCCGGTCTGCCGCGTGAAAAGCTGCGCGCCCTATTTGGCCGATGGCTAACGGAGGAATATGCCTACAGCGCCACTCACCTTCCGTCATCCGACGATGCATGGACACCGACATTGGCCAAGGAAATCTATTCCACCTCGCTCTGGCACCGGGTGAAGACCTGGGATCTATTGCAGACTTACAAGCTTGAGGATTATCAGATCGGTCCGAACGATCCCAGCCACGAAAAGCGCGCATGGCTCGACGGCAGTCTATTCATGACATCGCCGAACCGCCTGAAGATACCCAAGAGCGATAGAGCTCTATCTGCCTCCGACATTGACTATGAGTACCTAAACAATGTCTGGTACGCGCTGCAGATTACGGTAAATGCCGGTATGCGAAACCGTCACGGCAACGATCCTGTGGACTGGCCATATGCCAGAGCCCGTGTAAAAGGCCTTAGCGCCGCAACACATACGCCTTCCGGACTGCGGCTGACAGCGGTCTTAATCAAGGGAATGCAACAAGGCGACAACGGTATTGGGCCTGAAAAGATAACGTCAGGCTGGAATCCGTACAATCTCGGCGCGTTCAGCAACCTCGTCTCACCGGCATTCGCCGATTCATGGGTCGGCGAAAGCCAGGAAATGAAACGCCAGGTGCTCGGGGCAGTGGTAAACTCCTGGCTCGACAAGGTATCCCAGTATCCGCCTTCGGCGTATTACGCAGCAGGGTACGCGTCGGCGAGCGATGTGCCCACGCGCAACATGAACGGCGGAAAGTGGATCGACACGGTCTATAACACAATTCCTTACCTTGAGAAGGAAAAAGTAGATCCAAAGACCATCAACCGCCTCCGCCGGTGGCACATGCAAATGTGGCCGGCCGCAAAGATGACCATCGCCAGCGACGCTCAGTAAATATAGGCAGGACTCGTTAAGACCCCTCCTTGCGTCCTCCCCAAAGGGAAGGCGCGTTTCGGTAGACAAAGCGTTAGTGTTCTTGACAATGTGCCAAGAAGCGAAACGTCTGATCCAACCGGGACGCGCCCTCCCTTCGGGAGGGAATAAGGGTGGGTCTTAATTGTGTGTGGGTTTCGCCGTGCCCGCTTGCCGGGAATGAGTAGCTAAGCACGTTTATGTCAAGGGAGTGACAGACCGATGATTATTAATCGCATTGGTCCGGAACGGCTGCTCAGCTACCGCGTTATCGTTTTCCTATCCGCTGTGATAATCGCGATCGCTCTTGGGATGATGGTGTCCCGCAGCCCTGTTGCCGGTATCGAGGCAAAGACGGAAGATTCGCTGGCGAGGCTGGCGACAAAACCCGCCCGCGCCGACGTCGTGATCCTGGCTCTGGATGATGCCAGCGTGAAGAAGTATGGGCCAGTAAAATCGTGGCCACGCAATGTTCTGGCTGCCGGACTTAAGAAAGTTGAAAAATCCGGGGCGAAATGGGTCGTTATGGACCTGGCGCTCGATAAGCGCACACACAATGCCGAAGATTCTGCCCTGTGGCGCGAAATGGCAAACAACCGGAATGTCGTGCTGGGCATGTCCTACGATGCAACCGGCAAGGCAGCCTACACGCCGGATGATATTCGTTCGCTCGTATTTCTTGAGAAGTATGCGCTTGCCGACAACCTGACTTTTGCAGCAAGCACGCCGCAATTCCCATATGCTCTCTTCGAGCCGCCCGTGTCCGACTTCACCGGATCCAGCCGCGGTGTAGGCGTTTTCGACCGCGAGACGGAGCCTGACGGCACCGTCCGTGCAGCCCGGCTTGTCTATCTCAGCAAGGTGGAATATCCTGCGGCAAGCAGTTCTCTGCGCGGCAAGTTTCCCCAGTCGCAACTCGCCGACGGCGCGCCTATCGCGCTGCCGAATATCGCCCTTGTGGCGGCTTTGCGGGGCTTCGGATTGGACAAGGATCGCGTCCATCTCACAACCGGCGCTACGCTGAGTGTGTCCGGCAATGTCAATCCGGCCGTGAATGTTCCGATCGACGATGAAGGCAGAATGTTAATTCGTTACTATGGCGCTCCAGGACACTATACACAATACTCCTTTGCCGATCTCATGAACGGCAAGGTTCCGAATGACGCCTTCAAAGGCAAAACGGTTCTGATTGGCGCAACAGCCGCAAACGACGATGCCACCGATCCACGGGCAACCCCGATGACCGGCCGCATGCCCCGTGTCGAAATCACCGCCAACGCGATCTCGACCTTGCTGGACCGTTCCTACTACAGCCGCTTCCCGCACCGAGTGCTGGGCATTATGCTTATCGTCGGTGTGATAGCGGGCTTGTCGCTGATGTTCTTTAGCGCGGGGCGCGCCGCCGCAGTAACGCTTCTGTTATTGGCGGTATACGGAGGCCTCGCATACGGCCTGTACTCTATGGGGCATACAATGCTGCCTCTCGTACCAGGCTTTGCAACGATCCTCGTGCCGTTCCTGATGGGCCTGCTGCTCTATATTGGGCCAATGCGACCGACGCCCATCATGGCATCAGAGACATACGTCCCGCCGCCGACCACTGCGGTGCGATAGATATACGCTGACACGGCCTGCTTATCTGAAGGCGGATAGGCAGGCCCCCTACCGTAGCGTCGTCACAGCGCTGACGCGAATATCCCTTGAAGACGCTCCTATTTCAATAGCATACCGCCCCGGGTTTGCCTGCCACTTATGTGTAGCCACATCCCAGTACGAAAATGCGCCCTCCTCCACGGGGATCACCACATCTCCTGCCTTGCCGGGCGGCAGAGTTATCCGCGCAAACCCCTTAAGCTCTCGCACAGGCCGATCGATCTTTGGGTGCAGATCTCGAATATAGAGCTGGACGACCTCTGTGCCCGCTCTCAATCCCGTATTCTTCACTCGCACGTGTACATCGAGATGCTTTCCGGCCTTTGTGACAACAGGCGCTCGAAGCCGGTCGTAAGCAAATGTCGTGTATGAGAGTCCATAGCCGAACGGGAAAAGCGGGACGATATTGGCCTTGTCGAAATGCCTGTAGCCTACGTAGATGCCCTCGGCGTACTTCACAACTCCGTTCGAGCCCGGATAATTTGGGAGGTCGCCGTAATCCTCACGGCGGGCTCCAAGAGTGTCGGCGAGCTTCCCGGATGGGTTCACATCGCCAAACAAGATGCTCGCAACGGCTGTACCGGTATCCTGTCCGGCGTACCAGGCTTCGAGCACTCCCGGCACGGATTGCAGCCACTTGTCCATCAACACCGGACTGCCGTTGTTGAGCACGACGATCGTATGCTTATTGGCCGCCGCCACAGCCTGAATGAGCTTATCCTGGTCGCCCGGCAAATAGAGAGTCGCAGGGTCCATATTCTCTCCCTCGTAGTTATTGTCCATTCCGACAACCACCACGGCGACATCCGATTTCTCAGCCAGATCGGATGCTTCCTTCATGCCTTCAGGGGTTCCGGCAGCGAATCGAGGGCACCCTTGCGCATAAGCGACAGTCACCGCGCCGCCGGCAGCTTTCTTGATGCCGTCCACGACATTCACCATAAAGAACGGCGTGGTATCGGCGCTCCACCGGCCGCCAAGGGGCGTATCCTGCGCGTTGGGACCGATCACGGCAATTGTCTTGATCTTTTTCCGATCCAGCGGCAAGACTCCGCCGGCGTTCTTCAGTAAAGTAATGCCTTCCTGAGCCACCTTCAAGGCAACGGCCTGGTGTTCGGGGCTGTTTACGATTTTGGACTCGTCGGGCTGCGGCAAGCCGTCCAGGACGCCCGTGCGTACCATGCACCGGATTATGCGTCGGACCTTATCGTCGATCAAGGCCTGCGATACCTTGCCGCTTTGAATTGCGGCTTGTATGGCTGCCGGAGTGTACAGGTTCGGATCGGGCATCTCGATATCGGTACCGCCGTTAAGGGCTTCCGTGGTGTCGTGAATAGATCCCCAGTCGCCGATGGCGAGGCCATCCCAACCCCATTGCGTTTTGACCAAATCCTGGATAAGGACCTTACTCTGCGACACATACGTGCCGTTTACCTTGTTCAGTGACGGCATGAAAGCCCAGGCATGAGCCTGTGTCAGCGACGCATGGAAGGCAGGAAGATATATTTCATTGAATGCGCGCTCATCCACTTCGACATTGATATCACCGCGGTTCGTTTCTTGATTGTTACAGACGAAGTGTTTCACGCAGGCGGCCGTGCCTGCGCTCTGCATTCCCTCAATGTACTGCACAGCCATCTGCTTGGTAAGAAACGGATCTTCGCTCATATTTTCAAAGAACCGGCCGGTTTGCGGGGTGCGATGGATATTGATGCAAGGGCCATAGATCACCTGCCGTCCCTTCGCCCGGCACTCCATACCGATGCCGGCGCCAACCCGCCGTATCAGATCAGGATCCCAGGTGGATGCCATGACCGCTGCCATGGGATAGGCAGTTGACTTTGGGACGCGCACAGCCTGTGGAGAATCTGTGGTGCGCAGTGGCGGCACGCCCAGCGCGCTGATTGGCGGAATGTCGAGCTTTAATGGATCACTTCCGCTCTTAAAGGCGAAAAGACCCAGTTTCTGCTCCTGATTCAGTCGGCCGAATAGGTCATCGACACGCGCTTCGATAGGCGCGCCCGCTTTTGACCAGAGAGGAGTAGCCACAGGCGAAACAGCAGATTCCGGCACATCGGCAATGGACCTATGGAATCCGGTCAGGCAAACGGCTAAAACGAACGGGACGCAACGCCCCACCCTTCGTCGTGAAATATTGAAATACTTCAAGTTAATTCTCGCTGCTTTTTGTTGGAACATCGGCCGGAGATGAGAGAAGCTAGTGTGACTAATCGTAAAGATATTATACGGCCATCACGGCGTTCAACGCCTATAAAGTGGTGGATTTTGTAACCATCATGACACCAACGGCAATCGAGTACGCAGCCGGCAATCCCATCTTTGCTTGCTCCTGGTAAAATCAGGGCAATATATGTAAGGATCACCAATGCCATCACGAATCGTTCCTGTTTTTGAATCGCCCCTGCCCGAAGCCGAAATCCCCGAGGGATCGGGCTCTGCGCTTGCGCGCATTGCCGACCATCATCCCGATATCCCGGCGCTGATGGACTTTTGCCATGCGGACCCGCTAGAGATTGCCCGCCAGGTTGGAATGACATCCTTAACGGACGAATATGACGAGGAGGATCTCGCCGAAATCGACTTCGGACTCGGAGAATGGTATGAGCCACAGGCCGGACTGGTTGCCGTGCAGCATGCTCTCAATGCCATTCGGGCAACCCCAGACAGCATACGCAGAGCTATCTACGATCCAGGGTTGCGGCCGGAAGATGTCATCGCCGATCTCGAACAGCTGCAGAAATCGCTCCTTATCGCCCAACAGCATGAGATCAGGTTCCGATTCGTCGAGCGTTGAGATTGAGATTGAGATTGAGATTCAGGCTTGCTTGACAGCCTTTCAGGGATACGATATGATGAGTATATCAATTTGACGTTAAATCTCTACAATGCGTAACCTGTAAACTGACGATGGCCAAGCCAAGCACTATCAAAGATATCGCCGCGTATGTCGGTGTGAGCAATATGACCGTTTCCGCCGTGCTAAGTTCAAGCACAACCGGAAATGTGCGCGTCTCAGCCGCCACACGCGAGAGAGTGCTTGAAGCGGCGAAGGTTCTGAATTACCGTCCGAACCGGATGGCCCAGTCCCTGCGCGGTCAGAAATCAAATATCATCGGGATATACACCGCATTCGGGCACCTCAATCCTCATGTGCCATTTACATCTCAGATTATCGGCGGACTGCATCAAGGTTGCGACGAATGCCGTAAAGACCTGCTGCTTCACGGCAGTTTTCGCGACCGGTCCGTCGACGAGATCCTCTCCGAATTATCGGACGGCCGTATCGACGGTCTCATCATTTATACTTGGCCGGAAGACCCGCTCGTCGAACGCCTTGCGGGTTCACATCTGCCGGTAATAGGAATTGTCGATGCTCTGCCTGGCCTTCCTTCCGTTATCTCCGATGATGCCGGCGGGTCACGTCAGCTTGCCGGGCATCTCGCGGAAAAGGGTCACAAGCATGTGTTCTATCGCAGCGGGTTGCCGTCCCTAGTGTCCGCCGTGCGCCGACAGCAGGCCTTTATCGACGCCGCGGCGGAACTTGGAATGGAGGTCCGCATCGGAGATCCTACCTACCATGATGGCGCCCATGAATTCATCGGCGAATCGGAACTGGATTGGATGAGCCTGCCGCAGGCAATCCGTCCCACGGCAGCCGTGTGCTGGAATGATCTCACAGCGTACCACCTCCTTGATGAGTGTCGCCACCGCGCCCTGAAACTTCCCGAAGATCTGGCAGTCGCCGGCTTCGACGGCATCGTGCCCCTAACACCCACGCCATACCGCCTCACCACCATCCGCGCCTCCTGGGTGGATGTTGCATGCAAAGCCGTGCATCTCCTGAGTCAGGCGCTCGAAGGTGAACCGATTCCCGATGAAACTGTATTGCCCGTATCGCTCGTTCATGGCGATACGACATAGGTAAGCCTCTCCACCTATCTCGGACAACTCGCTTTTCCCCTCTCCCACAGGGAAAAGGGCGTCCGATTTTCGATCACCAGACGACTCTTAGATGTGCGTAGCCGATCGTCAAAGGCTCAACAACTCATTATAGAGTCGCCTGGGCTGCGCCCCTTGGTCATCCCTTTCCAAATGAGACAGGTACGGAGACCTGCAGTCGGGTACCAGGTACACCCTTCGGTGACGACTGCTCCCACGGAGGGAAAGGGAGCGGTTGCGACCGAGGGGGAGGCTTCCACTGCCTCATTAATTTTCATTGCAAAAATAACTTCGTTTCAGTGCAACAAGTCAGAAAACGGGTGTAAACAAAATGCATTTACACTTGACACCCCCATGCATGTGTGCTAGTATAAATGCATGTCCAGCATTCACGAAGTCGCTAAGCATGCAGGTGTATCGACAGCCACTGTGTCGCGCACATTCAGCACGCCGGACCTTCTCAGCCACGAAACGCGCGAGCGCGTTCTTGCAGTTGCAGACAGGTTAAATTACCGCCCACGACGGCGCGCATCCAAGCCTTCTCCTGAAATATCGCGGCCGAACGAGACTTCGGACTGTCTGGGTTTCTTATTTTTTGCATCCGATTCCGACTCAAATCAGATCAATGACTTTTACGCATCCGTGCTGGTTGGCGCCCAGGAAGAGGCAGCTCATCTTGGCATGCACCTGATCGTCAGAACGCAGCCGCGATATGCCATTCAATCCGAGATGCCAAAGATGTCTCGCGACCAGACCGTCTCCGGAACGCTTCTTGTGGGCGCGGCTCCATCGCAGGTCCTCAGGATGTTTATGGATCAGACGGCTGCGGCTGTTCTTGTTGACAATCAAGCTCTGGATTCCGACTTCGACTGTGTCGTTTCGGATGGCTTCGGAGGCATGTACACTGCCACAAAGCATCTTCTGGATCTCGGCCACCGTAAAATTGGCTTCGTACTGAATGAGCCTACCGCGCCATCCTTCAAGGACAGACTTCATGGCTACCAGAGCGCTCTCTATGATGCGGGGCTTGCGCCTGACCCCAAATGGATTGTTATTGCGCAGCGAGATCAGTTGATAGAGCCATTTGTCATCGCCATGCTGGAATCGACGGATCGTCCGACCGCGATATTGGCAGCAAACGACATGAATGCATTCGGCGTGATGAAAGCCTGCCGTGATGCAGGTCTGTCCATCCCGCAAGATGTCAGCGTAATCGGTTTCGACGATATACCATTCAGTGTGCATACTTACCCGCCGTTGACGACAGTGAGCGTGGATAAGCACTACCTTGGCCGGCTTGCTGTGCGCCAACTGCATCGGCGGATACAGGAAACCGAATTGGGCACTCCTGTCGAACCGGCAGTCCAGATCACCGTTCCGGTCACACTGATCCACCGGGAAACCTGCCAGGCAGTGAATCTCTAGCATTACATCCGGTATCGCGTCCAGCCTGGTGGGAGTGAATGGGCAAGTCTACATCATTAACGTCATATGCGCAGAATGGCGCATCGCCAATCGACTGGTCATATGAAGAGACTGCTCAAAAGAGATCGGAGTGGGCAGGAAACTTCCTCCGCTCCACACTCAGCCACTGGCTGTCCGCTTCCCCAACAGCATCGGGCCTTTTTAACCCATTTCTCGATCGAACCTGGACCGCATCGCCGGTATCTCGGCGCACGCTTGTAAGCCAAGCACGACTGATTTACAACTTTAGCCGTGGATATGACATCACTCGGGAGACAAAATATGCCGATGCTGTCGCACTTGGCATTCAGGCGCTCGATCGATATTTTCACCGGCAAAACGGCGGATACAGATGGTCCGTGCAGAGTGACGGCTCCCCTCTTGAAAATGCTACCGATGCCTACGGACACGCGTTTGTTATCCTTGCCCTCAGTTCAGCCGCGCGTATATTTGCCGACCGTGCCCTGGCCAATCGGGCAGTTGAGTGCTGGCAATTCATCCGCGAGAACCACACAGATATTCATGGCGGTATGATCTGGCGTAAAGATGCCGCTACAGGCTCGGAGCATTCGGACCGCTCTCAGAATCCGTTGATGCATTCCTTCGAGGCCCTGATGGCTCTGGAGGCCGTAGACACTACCGGAACCGCACGGCCGGAGGCTGAGCGATTGCTGACGTTTATGCGCACGTTGAGCGACTTTTCGGCGGGCCGTCTTATCGAAAGCTTTCATGCTGATTGGTCCCCTCTTCCTTGGCAGGATGGCGGCGTGCTAAATCTGGGCCATGCGCTGGAATGGGCCTTCTTGCTCTCTGAATGGCACAGGATTACCGGCGATCACAACGCGCTGGCGCTGGGTGAACGCTTTCTCGATGCAGGTGTCACTCTGTCTGTGGATGACCGCGGCGGCATACGTGAATCCTGCGATGCATTTGGAGGCCGCGCAGTCAATACTAACGGCTTGTGGCAGCAATGTGAAGCGATCAGGACATTGCATCGCTATGTTCGTCATCACGGCCATGACGAACTTCGCGACACATTAGACCGCCTTGTCACCTTCTACAAATGTAACTTTGTCGACCTTGAGTACGGCGGCGCATTCGCCGGTCCCGCAGGGCAGTCCGGCCCTGTGAACATGCACAAAGGCGACGACTGGAAACTCGACTATCACACCGTAAATATGTGTATCGAGTTAATCTGACACCACGCAATCGTTGACTTCCCTGGATTTTTACAATGAATCTTTTTTCGAATGTTTTAGCTGTTAGCGCAATCCTATCTATTGCGTTGACGGAATGTGATGCCGCCAGCAAACGCGACAAATCTCCATCTCCGATCCATCTGGAAGCGGAAGACGCGCAGTTCGGATCCAATACCGTTGAAACGAGTATCCCCGGCTATACCGGAAAAGGCTATGTAGGCCATTTCGAACACGAAGGCGACAAAATCGTCTGGACAATCCCCGCAGCACACTCGGGCATATATCAGGTAACCATTCACTATGCATCGCCGGGCGCGGAAAAGGGTTACGACCTGGTTGCAAATGGGACGAAGTACGGCGGTATGTTCTCGCCCACCGGCAACGCATTTGCAGCACACGACGGCGGCAAAATTGAGTTGACGGATGGCGCGAACACCTTCGGCATTGAGAAGGGATGGGGCTGGTACTATATCGATTCCGTGGATCTGATGCCGGTTAAAGTAGACGGACGCGTCAAAAAGCCATCGTACGCATTGAGTGATCCTAAGGCCACTCCGGCGGCCAGGAAATTAATGCGATATCTGGTGCGGCAGTATGGAAAGCATACTCTCACGGGCCAAGTCAATGCCGACGACACCGAATATATTCGCGCAAATACCGGAAAGACGCCCGCGATAATGGGCGGTGACCTAATCGACTATTCTCCAAGCCGGGTTGCGCACGGCTCGAACAGCTCGGAGAGTGAGCGATTGATCGAAGCGGCGCATGCTGGCCAGATCGTCACGCTTCTCTGGCACTGGAACGCTCCCACCGATCTTGTAGACAAAGAAAATGACACAACTGCGGACGGCAAGCCCATTAACCATGCCTGGTATCGAGGCTTCTATACCGACAGCACAACATTCGATGTAGAGAAAGCTCTGGCGGACCCGAAATCCGAGGACTACGCCCTCATTCTCCGCGACATCGACACGATTGCAGTTCAACTAAAGAAGTTTTCCGATGCAGGCGTTCCGGTACTCTGGCGTCCTCTTCACGAATCGTCGGGCGGCTGGTTCTGGTGGGGCGCAAAAGGTCCCGAACCATTCAAGAAGCTCTGGCTGCTGATGTACGACCGGCTGACCAACCTTCACAATCTCCATAACCTGATATGGGTATATAGCGGCGGCGAAAAGCAGGAGTGGTATCCAGGCGACAAGTACGTGGACGTCGTAGGGATCGATATGTATCCGTCGGATACCGGCGATCCGCTGAGCAGCACCTGGGAAACCCTTACCACACAATATAGCGGCCGGAAACCCCTAGCGCTTTGCGAGTTCGGCGGCGTTCCCGACATCGACAAGATGAAGCGCTTCGGTGTCCGATGGGCATATTTCGCATCCTGGGGAGGCGATCTTGGTCCTAAAAAGGTAACCAAGGAAACCCTGAAGCGCATCTATACATCGCCACTTGCCCTCAACAAGGACGGCCTTCCCACCGATATATCAAAATAACTTCGCGTCGGTCCGTGATTCTACTTCGAAAGCCGGTGAGATCTTAATCCTCGCCGGCTTCATTCATGTTTGGGCAGACGCAGCGAAATTTGTAGACCTGAGCCGCCCCGGAATCTCAACTCTATGCATCATCCAATTACATTAACGGCTCTAGCTATCTCGCTCGTGGCCTTAGCTGCAACACAAAGCCTGTCGACACCGTCAGCAGTGCCCCCAAGCGCTGCCGTTTACCAAAGCCTTGCAAAAGAAATACACAGTAGCCTCGAACACGACATTCTTGCGCCATGGTATCCCCGCGCATTATCTGCGGCCGGAGGCTTCCGTCAAGACTACCGCAACGATTGGTCGGCCGGCTCTTCTGAAGACAGATCGATCGTCTATCAATCCCGCCTGTCCTGGGTAGCGGCAGAGACTTCAATGCGTTTCCCCTCAGAACGCGACAAGTATCGGCCCATTGCCCTGCATGGGCTTGAAATCCTTGAACGCGGTCTCTGGGACAAAAAACACGGCGGCTTCTACTGGTCTGTGGCCCCAAGCGGCGGACCGCAGAGCTTTAAGGCCATCAACGACGATAAACAGGCATATGGCATCTCGTTCGGCATCTACGCATGCGCCGGCATCTACAAGGCCACTCACAATCCCAGAGCGCTCACACTGGCGAAGAGAACATACCTCTGGCTGGACAACCATGCCCACGATGCCCATAACGGCGGCTACTTCGAAGCCCTGAATCGCGACGGAACGCCGATTGGCGCATCCGAACGCAGCGGCAACGACGCCATAGGCACGCCGTACGGATGCAAGTCCATGAACACGCACATCCACCTTCTGGAGTCCTTCACTGCGCTGTACGGCGTATGGCCCGATCCGGTATTGCGCAAGCGCCTCAAAGAACTTCTGATCATCGTTCGGGACAAGATCGCCACACCGGAAGGTTATCTAAACCTGGAGTTTCGCCCGGATTGGACCCTAACTTCGCACGACGATTCCTATGGTCACGATATTGAAACAGCCTATCTGATCTCTGAAGCTGCGGAAGCGCTCGGCATGCCTCATGACAAAGCAACATGGGCAGTGTCGAAACGGCTCGTGGACCATGTGCTTCACTATGGTCTGGACAGAACACATGGCGGATTTTACGATCATGGTCCGGCAAACGGAGGCGCGTCGGGCCAGGATAAGATCTGGTGGACACAGGCAGAAGCCCTGAACGCGCTTCTCCTTATGCATGAACGATACGGCAAGTCGACTGACACATACTGGAACGCCTTCATTCAGCAGTGGAAATTCATTTCCCAGCACCAGATCGACCATCAAGCCCGCGGCTGGTTCAGCGCGCTCTCATCGGAAGGAACGCCGCAGTTAAGCCGCAACAAGAGCGATGCCTGGACGGATCCTTACCACCAGGGACGAGCCATGATGAATGTTGAGCATCGCTTGGAACAGCTGGCGACAGCCCAGCAGATCAAGATAATTAGCCATTGAGGTCTTGGTATACACTTTGGGGCAAACACATTGCGCTCATGGGAATCAATTCCGGATTTAGATGATTGCATGCAGTATAATAAAGGGAATAACCCGGTATAACGTGCTTTTACTTCAGCATCTCCTGGCAGCACGAATTGCCCTGACAACCATTGGCGCCGCGCACGAGTAGTGGTCCGTGGCAGTTGCACGCAGTGATCCGATCCGTATAGACAAGCGGAAAACGACGAGGCGCGACTGCTCCGGCGGCATCGGAGCGGCTGCGCCATTTTCGTCTGTTCACCTGGTGAACATTGCGGCTCGACGACCCGCGGGAGGATTCTTTTGCTTGTCCAGAATAACACTGCTCTCTATGACGCCATTTGCGGAGCGCTCCGAAAGTCCTTTTCCGAAGGCGGCCACCTTGCCCTCATGGCTGCCCTGAATGCCCAATCTCCTCGCTGCATCGTCGATGCCGTTAACCGCCTCACACCCGACGAAGCTTTAGCCGTTTTCTTGTGGCTTGACAACGCACGAGCGTGCTCGGCCATATCATTGCTCGACGACGACCTCGCTGCCTATATAATGAGGCACCTGCCGTCCGGACGGGCATCCACTCTCGAACAATCTCTGCCGAATTGATCATTTAAGACCTTCGCGCGCCGAAACCGGATTTGCGCCGCGAACAGGATGCGATTAAAAAGCCCGCAGGCGTGTGCCTGCGGGCCGCTCGCAATCAATTTCTAGCCGTTCCAGGGATGGCCCATCGACTTTTTGCGCTCCGTCGGATCGCCATCCTGCCCGGTCTCTTCCGCAGATCGCGTCGAATCAGGATCGACATCGCCGGCTGCCGGTGTGTCCCCGTTTAAGCCGGTTTCGTTTCCAGTCTCTACCGCGCCGCCGGTCGCCTGGCTGTTCGTTCCTGCATCGCCATTGATCGCGCCTCCGGTAAGGGCATCGCCCGTTGTGGCGACTGGCCGCCCCGCGGCATCACCACTCTCCGACACGCCATCGTTGGCGCCGTAAGCTGAGGCCGATACATTGCTGGTCTGGCCGCTGACCTGCGCAGCATTCCCGGACTTATCATCTTCTCCCCCGGCTCGAACCCCCGGATAGCTATCGGCTCCTTGGGTTTGCTCATGCGCTGTCTGATCGGGCGCATTGCCGCCGCCAGGCGCTGTCGACGATCCGCTACCGGTCTGGTCGCCACTCTTACCAGTCTGCCGGGCGTTCTCCACTGTCGGTGTGTCATTCTGAAAGGCCATGGTTGATACTCCTGCGGAACGTTTACCCGGCAGCGTTCGGCCGGTAAACGTCGCTTTGCTCAGCGCTCCTCATCGCGAATGCCGGATTCACGACCCGTATCCGTGATATTGTGATGGTGAACTGTCTTTGTGAGATGCAGGTCCTTGATTTTCGGATTGATTTCGGTAAGGTCATCTTGAGGCTCATAGCCGACAAGTTCACGGGCATCGGAAATATCCAGGCGCTTGAATCGGTTGTTGCTGAGACCATGTAAAACAGCGAACTGCACATTTTCAACGTCGATGCACTTCTCTATTAACTGGTGAAGATCACGGCGCGAAACCCATGCATCGAGCATGTTGATACTTTCAGGCTTGCGCGCTGCTTCCTCCGGCTGGAAGGCCCCTATCCGAATACTGATGGCGCTAACCCCCTCTTTTTCCGCCATGTACCGCGCAAGCGCTTCGCCGAAGCATTTGGAGACTCCATAGAGATCGCCTGGGTTGACAGGTTCACTGGTCTTTACCTGCACATCCGGAGCATAGCCCGAAACGGCATGGATCGAAGATGCATGAATCACACGGCGGCAGCCCGCATGCTTGGCAGCGGCAAAGATGTTGTAAGCTCCAACAATGTTCGCTTGCAACAGGTCATTCCATGTTGCGGAAGGATCGGGATCGCCTGCCATATGAACGATTGTATCGATCCCTTCACAGATTTCCTTTAGTCCCGAAAGGTCAGCGAGCTCTCCAAAGACCACTTCGCCATACGGCCGAATATTATCGATCCCTTCATCACTCCTTCGCACCATCAGCCGAAGCGCATATTTTTCCCTCGCATTCTCCGCAAAGTAAGATCCGATATTGCCAGCCGCCCCGGTAACGAGCACATGCCGCCTCGTCCCCTCTGTATCCTGCGCCAGCGCCCCCGGCCCCGTCGCCGTAAATGATTGCGACATTTCCATCCTCCCAAACTAAGATCTATCAGCCTATTCCCCTCATCTAAGCATATTCGAACATTGGGCAATGTAATTGAAAGAAGCATAAATTACATAATAAGATCCACTATAATTACAAAATTTCGTAAAAAGGACGGATCGCGATCTCGAAGACAGTTCATTGTCAAAACGGTCCACTGAAGGCACAAAAATAGGCTCCGACTTGAATACTTAAGTCAGAGCCAGCGACGAACTTCATATACTGATAGAGCAAATGTGTTCTACAAAGACTTCAGGGGGTAATTGTAACCAGTTTACTGATGCTAATTCCGCCTAATGTAGCGGTAAGTGTTACTGGAGTTTCAGCGAAAACCGCCGTAGAATAGATTTTCACAATGGTGGAGGTGGCATTGAACGGAACATTCACTACACCGCCAGGAATAACAACGGCTCCGGAATCCGATGTCACAGCAACTGGGGATCCACCTGCAGGCGCAGGTGCTGAGATTTTTACGGTTAGGGTGATTGCGCCACCACTCTTCACCGTCGTTGGGGATACCCCAAGCGCACTGAGAACAGGCTGCTTGATCGTAATGGTCGCCGTCTTAACTACTGAACCTCCTGTAGCGGTTATTGTCACGACTGTGTCTGCGGCCACCGGATAGAGAGTAACGGGAAAGGTTGCCGACGATTGCCCTGTTTGAAATATAAGGGTTGCCGGCACCACAAGTGAAGTGCTGCTAGACTTCAAACTAATCTTCTGATTGGGCGCAAATGCTCCTCCCGTCAAGGTAACGGTACCTGTTACGGATGACGACGAGAAAACTGAAACGGTATTTAGAGATACTTTCGATAGGGTCGGTGGCAGCACGGCAAGTGTCGTGGAAGTGCTTATACCGTGCCGAGTAGCAGTAAGGATCACGTTAGATTGCGCAGTCGCTCCATTCGGCGTCACCACAATGCTGGCAGACTGCGCCCCCGCAGGCACTACCAGCATGCCGGCGCCGACAGATACGATAGCTGAATTACTCGATAAGGCAATAGTTGATCCGCCAATGGGAGCCGGCGTTCCAAGCTCTGCTGTGATCGTAACAGGCTGCCCGGACCGCGCTGAAGATGGCGAAGCTGTCAGATGTGTCAATATCGGCGCCTTGATCGACAAAACGCCCTGAAGCGAGCCGCCGCCTGTGGCTGCGGTAATTGTGGCCGCAGTATCGGTTTCCACAGCCTTTAATGTGACTGGCACTACTGCCACGGTTTCTCCCGCTGGTATACGTACCGTTGGAATGGTTGCTGCAGAGCTGCTGCTCGTACAAGTTACGACAGTCCCTCCGGCAACAGCAGGACCATCCAGCCTTATTGTTGCGGTTACTGTTGCCGGACCGAATGTCACGGCTTTTGACAATATCAACTGCGTAATTTTGGGCGCGACTACGGTCAAATTAAGGCTATTTGACACTCCACCGCCTGGCGCAGGATTGCGAACAACAACAACAACAGAACCAGATTTCGTGAAAAATGTCGATGGGATTGCTGCAAGAACACGGCCTGCGTTTTGATAAGTTGTCGCAACGGCAATGTTATTGCAAATGACAATCGAATCCTTAACAAAATGTGTTCCCGTTATCGACAGAGTGGTAGCTGTGCCAATTCGCGCTGACGTCGGAGAGACTGCAGTCAGAGTTGGCACAAAGTTAGAAACTACGAATGGCAGTGAGTTCACACTTGAAATAGTTCCATTGTGAACCGATATCTTGACACTTGCAGCAGTGGCAAGGTTGAGGGACGGTACGATCGCCGTAAGCTTCGTTCCGCTGATGAAAGTTGTCGCAAGCGGTGTATTGTCCAATTGAACGACTGATCCGGCCGCAAATCCGATACCATTTACAGTCATCGTTAGCTGGGAAGCGCCTACCGCCGTGGACGCAGGTGAAATCGAACCAAGCTTAGGCACGGACGGAATGCGAATGGTGCGATTAATATTGGCGGCATTGCCGGCCTTGTCTATCACATGGAGGCTAATCACATGCGGACCAGGTGAAAGCGGCGATGAATCCAACGTGCTTGTAAACCCAATATTGTGGTCGGCCCTTGATACCGGCCAGGTAGTTGTCCCCGTTTCTATCCCGTCAACTTGTATGCTTACCGCAGCTAGCCCACTTGTAGGAGTGCCTGCATCCTTTACCCATCCTGAGACAGCGATGAGCCCGGTAGCGAGCTGGTCGTCGGAGGCAGGAACTTCGATTTTCCCGGTAGGAGGTGTAATGTCGGGAGTGTAAGTAAAAGGACCAAACGTAGCGTCTACATTATTGCCAAGCTTATCGAACGAATGCACGTGCAGAATATGAGTGCCTGCCGGCAATATACTTGCTCCATGCGCATCTGTCACAGTGCCGGCCACGTCTGAATCCCACGAACATCCCCAGTGATCGAGACCGGATCCGGAGTCAACGATGTTCCACTCAATGGTTTGAGGAAGCACGTACGTGCTTTTAGCTGTTTGTCCTGAAGTAATGCTCACCACCGGCGGTTGTGAGTCGTAACCATACCAAGCCGATGAATAGAGAGCTGATTGTCCTTGATTTATATTCCACGTGCGTGTATATGCGGTATGCTGCCCTTCTCGAAGATCGTTCGGTATCGATGCAAACGTCAGCGCCCCATCTCTGGCTGTGGTTTGTGACGCACTAATCGGATCTGCATCCCAGAGGCTGCTAAACGATCCGGCGCTCCCATCAATGTGCCAGCGTACGATATCTTTATTCAAGTCACTCGGGCCGAACCACTGGTTTTTGTTAGTTTCGTCAAATGTGACTGTGGGCGCCGGGGGAGTATCTCCAATATAGAAAGTTCCAGGCGTATCGGCATGCAGGCCTGATACAACGGCCATGTGCCACTGATCGCCGTTAATTAAGAAGCTCACATTGTAGGTATATTGGCCAATTGTGCCGAACGAGCGCGAAGCAGTAAATGTATAGTCCTGATTTGGGTCGAGATCAAATGACGGAGACAATGGGAAGTCTGCGATTTCAAGGCTTGGACCTCGAACGGAAACAAGAGCCCCCTGAACATGAACACGTGAACTTGTTATATTCCTTACAGTAAAGGTTGCTGAGATTTGATTATTGACAAACCAGCCTGATTGATCGGAAAAAGCCGGTCCCTCCATCACCGTTAAGCGAGGTTCGATAGAGCTGAGGTTATTCCAGGTGGGATAAGAATCCAGACGCGATTGGGAAACGGTAACGATATCATTAAGTGAAAATCCCATCCCATTGAAGATGTCGATGTTGACGATATTTCGCTTCATCCCATCTTCAACCCAAAATATGTCAGCGCCGTTGTCCCAGATTAAATGAGGAATCGGAGGCGCCCATGTATATTGTTCAATATCAGGTCGAGCAACATCGAACAAAATATCGGATACTTTTTCGTTCCAATCCTCAAAGGCTTCAGGTGTACTAAATGCGCGTCGAACTCCATCTTGAACTAGATGGACAGTAGACTCTCCCTGCCCTCGAAGCAATGTGCCTGATTTGTAAGTAAACGGTCCAAACGTCCAATCATGATCGTTCCCGGCGTTATCCCAGGTATGAACATGCAATGTATGCGTGCCCAGGGGAAGGTAAAGCCACCCATCAGAAGAATCATACTGTTGCGGCGGATCAGAGTCCCACGCTTGTCCCCATTTGTATATGCCGGAATCCGGATCGGAAATATCCCATTTTACTTGCTGCTGCGTAGAGTAAGTGCTGCCATTCGTGTGACCGGAAGTAATCGTAACTGTGGGAGCCTGATTGTCAAAGCCATACCATCCGGAAGAAGCGATACTACTTTGGCCGCCATTGCTGCTCCAAGCCTTCACATATGCATAATGCTTGCCCTGACGAGCAGAATCGGAAAGACCACCAAAAGTAAAATAGCCGCCATTGCTGCTAAAATCGGGATCGGGGTCATCCTCAAGACGATGGTTATTGGGGGAATCTGTCGTTCCGTCATCCCAACTTTGGGAAATCCCACCACTTCCACTGGAAGAGAACGCGGCAATGTGCTTTCCGGCATCATTTGTCCATTGATTCTTCATAGATTCATCGTTAAATGAAATGGAAGGGCCTGATGAGGAACCACCAATCTTTCGGAACCATCCCGCGATACTCGAACCAATAACTATAAGGCGTCTTTGTCCTTTCTCATCTAGAGACCAGTTGGAATCGACAACCCATATATGTGACGAGTCTACAACCTCATCGACGATACTACAATGCCCCGAGCCTTTGCCGACTGAGCTTTTGAATATCAGGATGTCCTTCGGCTGAGGAATACTACTGCCATCATTGGGAAACCTGTCAGTATTTTTAGGTTGAAGCCTCGCATCATCCCACAACCAGTGAGCTGTACATTGATCATATAAGGCTTGATTGTCACAGCTGTGATATTGACCGATTGAAGGCACAGGCGTTCCATAGCGAGCTCCATAAGCATCTATGAATGCTACACATTGTCCTTGAACCGCGACTTCGTCATAAGTCGGCGGGGTCCCATCAACCCATCCGGTTGCATTCGCTGCCGTGCAACATGCAAACAAGCAAAAGATCAGGATGTTTAGAAGAAGAGCGCGAAAACCTCTAAGTGATTTTGTAGTGGAGGGCATAATCTATCCTTTACAATCGTTAAATCCGAACAATATGCAAATAAACTACGAGTACTTGCTACAAACTCTCAATTATTATCAAACAATACTTGCTATCAATACAAGTAACTCTCCATACATCTCTAAAATACGCTTGGCTGCCAAATTATACCGTTAACACTCTAACAATATTACTAAATAACTGAAAAAGACGTATTTCAGATCGACTTCCCTGCCCTGTACAGGCTCACTGTGTTGGCGAAGAAACTGTTCGACCTGCCAATGAGTGTCCGTGAAGCGCTACATTGGCTTCTCGCGGATATCGGAAAATATCCGCGAGAAATGTGGTTGGGATATTCAATCCCGATCCTGACCTCAATAAAATCGGAACACGACAGCGCATGCTGCAGCAGCTTGAGCGGCGACAAGCAAGAATGGTAAAAGAAATGCGGCCAATTTGGTCACAAAATTTGATTGGCAATTGACTCGTCCCGAAAACTGTATTATGATAGTCGAGACATGAAAACCAATGTACAATTTATCTCATGCATGCTTGCGCTTCCCCTGCTCTGCCTGGCACCATCAAGAACCAAAGCGGATTCAAAATTAGACAACCTGCAAAAGATGATCCCGGTGATGGAGCAGCGCTTCAGCGTGCCGCTCACCGACTGGCGCTTCGCTCGTCCCGATACGGACGGCCAACAGCTTCCCGGTGTCGACGACAGTCAATGGCAATCAGTCTCGCCTCATTTCTCCTGGGTCGGAGAGCACACTAAAGTCTGGTTCCGCAAGCGCGTTGTGATCCCGGAGACGATCGGCGGTCAGCTGGTGGAGGGCAGGCCAGTTCGTCTGGATCTCTTCATGGACGACGACGGAGAGCTTTATATCAACGGCGCCCTCAAGGAAGCGTTTCACTGGGATGAGTGCAAGTACACTCTGACGCAGCATGCACACGCGGGAGATGTCTACGAGATCGCGGTGCGTGGCATCAATACCGTCGGTCCGGGAGAATTTCGCTCGGCAGCGCTGTTCTGCGATGTCGTGCCCGAGTTCTCGCAATACGTTACGGAGGCGCAGTTTGTCGAACTCCTCCAGAGCCATGTTTCCGCCGCCGACCACACGCGGCTGCAGGACGCTCTTTCTTCCAGCGAAGCCAGGATACGCTTCACAGAGTTCACCGACAAGAACACGGATGAAGTCAGAAGTCAGATTGCGGCAGCGCACGAGCAGCTGACGCCGGTCGCCTCCATCACGCGCCAGGGCGATGTCTACTACGTCGGTCACGCTCATATCGACATGAACTGGCTCTGGACATGGCCGGAGACAATCGATGTCTGCCATCGCACATGGAACAGCGCCATGAACATGATGGATGAGTTTCCGGATTTCGGATTTGTGCAGAGCCAGCCCGGCGCATATGCGCCGATCGAGGCGCAGTACCCCGACGAGTTCGCGCGCATGAAGGCCATGCAGAAAGGGGGACGCTGGGACCTCGTAGGCGGCCTCTGGGATGAATCGGATACGAACATGCCCAGCGGTGAAGCCCTCGCGCGATCGCTGTTCCTGGGGCAACGATATTTTAAGAGCCGCTTCGGCCAGTACGCTTCCACAGGATGGCTGCCGGATTCTTTCGGACACTCCTGGCAGTTGCCGCAGTTATTCCGCCTTGCGGGCATCGACAGCTTCTATCACATGCGATGCGGAAATGGAATGCCTTTCACCTGGTGGGAAGCGCCGGACGGCTCACGTGTCCTGAAAGCAAACACCGCCGATTCCTACAATTCTCCGGCCGAACTTAAGCAGTTGGTGGAACCACGGAACAATGCGACGCAGTACCGCGTGCCGCAGACATTCGTGGCGTTCGGCGTCGGCGACCATGGCGGAGGACCGACCCGAGAGCAGATCATCAAGGCAAAGTCTTTCCAGAACGATCCCCTCCTGCCGCGCGTTCACATGGCCACTGCCGATGTGTTCTTTAAGCAGCTGGCAAAGACGCCGGCGGCGGCATCGCTCCCGGTGGTAAGCACCGATCTCCAGTATGTCTTCGAGGGCTGTTACACATCGCACGCCGACCTTAAGAAAGCTGTCAGGTCAAGCGAGAATAATCTGTACAGCGCGGAAACCCTGAGCTCACTCGCCGCCATGACCGGCAGCCAGTATCCCACAGCCGCGTTCGATGAAGCCTGGAAGCCCACGACATTCGCCCAGTTCCACGACATTATGTGCGGCACAGCCATTCACTCAACTTATGATTGGATGTTCAAGGAACTTGAACCGGCATTCAAATTCGAGCAGAAACAAACAGCCACAGCGCTGCACTCCCTCTCGGCAAATATCGATACGCGCGGCCCCGGCAGCCAGGCGCTGGTCATCTGGAACACGCTTTCTTTCACCCGAGACGACATCGTCCGCGTTCCGTTGGCCAATGCAAATCAATTTCCGTCGGTCGTTGATCAGTCTGGCCATCTCCATCCGGCTCAGGCAGATGGCGGCAGCCTTGTCTTCGTCGCCCGCGCCGTGCCGGGCTTCGGGCATAAGGTTTACTTCCCATCACGTAAGCCATGCGCTTCCGAGGGGCTTACCCTCAAGCAGACGCCGGATGCCTACTCCGTCGAATCGCGCAAGCTCGCCGTTCGAATCGATAAGGCTTCAGGCGCCATCTCGAAGTTGACGCTCAAGCCCGCAAATTGGAGCGTGTTCGGCGATGCCGCCGACGGCAACACATTCCAGATGCTCGGCGAGTTCGGAAATACGTGGGTGATCAACTACTACAAGGACGCCGATAAACGCCTGCTAAAAGATGGAGCTATGGTGACACTGGCCGCAAACGGTCCCGTCTACTCACGTATTCGCGTGACGCACACGTTCGGCAAGTCCAAACTTACTCAAGATATCACCGTTTACGCTTCCATCGATCGTATCGATGTCCCCACTGTCGTCGATTGGCACGAGCACAATCAAACGGCCAAGATCCGTATGCCCGTGAATGCAGCTCATCCGGTCGCGCGTTGCGAGATTCCCTACGGCAGCATCGAGCGTCCCACGACCGGACAGGAATGCCCGGGCCAGAAGTGGATGGATGTCACCGACGAGACGCCGAATGCCGTTACTAACGCCACACCGATCGACCTCTCGACCCATTTGAACGATGCGAGCACGGATAATTTCGATCGAGGCGGTTATGCTTACCCTGCGGATAAGGCCCTTGCCGCCGGAGTTCATGAACTCGGCAACCGGCATATCCCGTTCAATCTGGCGACCGGAACGGCAGGCAGACAGGACAATGTTCTGGCATCCGGACAGACGATCACTCTGCCGTCAGAAGCGCGCGGAGATACCCTCTATCTATTGGGATCGTGCGCATCGGGAGGCCGAAGCGGCGCGCTGGACTTCCGATATGCAAACGGCCGAATTGAATCCAGGGCATTCAACCTCAACGACTGGGTCGCAGGCGCATACATCAACGAAATCGGTATTGCCTTCCCAAACCGCACTTCACCCAAGCCCGAGGAAGGCGTGTCGCCAAAGCTCTGGATCGTCGCCGTGCCCATTCCTGCCGGCAAACCTGCCGCCATTCGGCTGCCCATCAACGACAAAATGCACATCTTCGCAGCCACGATCGCAACGGCAGCTTCATCGACACCGCAATATGGACTGAGCATATTAAATGACTGCAAATACGGCTTCGACGTGAACGGCAGTGTATTTCGTCTGACCGCGCTGCGGTCGTCAGGCGATCCCGATCCTAATCCCGAAGAAGGCACACAGGAGTTCACGTACAGCCTGTACCCGCATGCGAAAGATTGGCGCGCGGCCCGTTCGGAGGAAGAAGGGCTGAACCTCAATATCCCGCTCAAGGCCGCGGTCACGGGCATCCATGCTCCCGGTAAGCTGCCTCCGGCAATCGATATCACGAACATCGGTCCTGGAGATGTGGTGGCAGGCGCTCTGAAACACAGCGCAGATGGAGACGGTTACATTCTTCGTATCTTCGAAACACATGGGCGAAATACACAGGTGAAGATAGCTTTTAGCCACCCCGTCAAAGTCGAGGAAACCGACATCCTGGAACGGCCGATCCGCAAGCGTACGATCAGCACGCAAGGAAACGCCGTGGCATTCCCCGTGAGCCACGATCAAATCGTGACGCTGCATATAACGGGGATTTAGGAACATATCGACACAGCGTTCGCTCGTTAAGCCCCCTCCTTGCGTCTGTAGTCGGGTGACAGGCACACCTTGGTGGCGACTACACCCCGAAGGGAAGGCGCGTTTCGGAAGACAAAGCGTTAGTGTTCTTGACAATGCGCCAAGAAGCGAAACGTCTGCTCCAACCGAGACGCGCCCTCCACGCCCAGAGGGCACCCCCGGGAATAAGGGTGGGTCCAAACGAGCAAACGCTATTCTGTCCCCTCTTGCTTTATCACATTACACCCCCCATTTCCAACCCTCAGGTATAATAGACCAATTGAGTCGGGCCTGCGAACCCTCCGCAAGCGCGGCCACATGCGGTTTGGCACTTTACTCAGAGCGCATGACTATACAATGAGGCATTTAGACGATGGCGTTGGATGAGAAATACGAATTTCAGACGATTGAGCAGAAGTGGCAGGAGCGATGGCGCGAGGCGGATCTTTACAGGGTCAGTGTAGACCCGTCAAAACCGAAATACTATGGTCTTGAGTTCTTCCCCTACCCGTCCGGATCAGGACTTTCGGTAGGGCACTTCAAGAACTATGCCCCCACCGACGCCTTCCTGCGCTACAAGGCGATGCAGGGCTTCAATGTGCTGCACCCCATGGGCTGGGATGCCTTCGGACAGCCAGCTGAAAATGAGGCTATTAAGTGGCAGCGGCAGCCGCGCCCCATGGTTCAAGAGTACGCCGAGAACTACAAACGCCAGTTCAACCTGGTGGGCATGGCATACGATTGGGACCGCGAAGTCAACTCCAGCGATCCGGCATACTACCGCTGGACCCAGTGGATATTCCTGCAGCTGTTTAAGCGTGACCTGGCCTACCGCGGCAACGCCCCTGTAAACTGGTGCCCCGTCGATAAGACAGTTCTTGCCAACGAAGAAGTTGTCGACGGCAGGTGCTGGCGCTGCAACACGCCGGTTGAAAAGAAGCCGATGCTGCAGTGGTACTTGAAAATTACCGAGTACGCCCAGCGCTTGATCGATGATCTGGATAACGTCGAGTGGTCGGAAGGCATCAAACTGATGCAGCGGAATTGGATCGGCCGCAGCGAAGGCGCTGAAGTCGAGTTCCGTTCCGGCGAACATGCCATTACAGTCTTTACGACCCGGCCGGATACGCTGTGGGGCGCGACGTTTATGGTCCTGGCGCCGGAGCATCCCCTCGTTGCGGCATTGACGACACCCGAGCAGTCCTCGGCTGTTGCGGAATACCAGGTTCACGCCGCGCGAACCAAGGATATAGACCGGCAGGCCGAAGGCCGCGAGAAGACCGGCGTCTTCACCGGCTCATACGCGACGAATCCCGTCAATGGCGAGCAGGTCCCGATCTGGATCGCAGACTACGTACTCATGGGTTACGGCACGGGAGCCATTATGGCCGTTCCCGCGCATGACCAGCGCGACTTTGATTTTGCCCGCAAGTTCAAGCTGCCCATAGTTCCGGTCTATCAGACGAGCGACGAGACAGTCAGCGGCGAGGACATGACAACTGCCACTACGGACGTCGGGACGCTGGTTAACTCAGGACGTTTTACCGGACTGTCCTACAGCAAGGATACCGTCCGAAAGGTCGGCCTCTGGCTGGAAGAACAGGGTTTAGGCCGTCCTAAGATTACGTACAAGTTCCGCGACTGGCTTCTGTCGAGACAGCGTTACTGGGGCGTGCCGATTCCGATCATCCACTGTCCCGTTCATGGCGAAGTGCCCGTGCCCGAAGATCAACTGCCTGTGCGTCTGCCTGATGTCGAAAACTATCAGCCAACAGGAACGGGTGAATCGCCGCTCGCCGGTATTCCGGAGTTCGTCGAAACGACATGCCCGGTTTGTGGCGGCGCTGCCAGGCGCGAGACCGACACGATGGCGGGCTTCGCCTGTTCGAGCTGGTACTTCCTGCGATTTGCCGACCCGCACAATGAGATGGAGGCATTTTCACGAAGCGCAGTCGACTACTGGCTGCCTGTGGACATGTATGTGGGCGGCGCTGAGCATGCCGTTATGCACCTGCTTTACGCGCGTTTCTGGACCAAGGTCCTCTATGACGCCGGCATGGTTGGCTTTACCGAACCGTTCACGCGATTACGCAATCAGGGAATGATGCTGGCATGGACACCCGGCTATATAACGAAGCCAGGCGAAAATGGCACAGACCCCGATGCGATTCCTGAATGGAAAGCTATCAAGCCCGAGGATCTGCACAAATACAAGGAAGATGATATCGTCTGGCGCTGGGCAAAGATGTCCAAAAGCTCAGGCAATGTCGTCACGCCCGATGATGCCGCCGAGAAATACGGGATGGACGCACTGCGCGTCTACGAGATGTTCGTAGCGCCGTTCGAAGAGACGGTCCAGTGGAAAGAGGAGACGATCATCGGCTCCGGTAAATTCCTGGGACGTGTCTACCGATTGGTGGCAGCCGCCGCGCCGGGATGGAACCACAGCTGGGCAAATCGCCTGGACACACTGACATCGAAAGAGAAGGCGCTGCGGCGAAAGACGCACCAGACGATCCTGAAGGTGCAGGACGACCTTGAGAACTTCCGCTTCAATACTTGCGTAGCGGCGTTCATGGAATGGGTCAATGCCTGCTATGAGATCGCTAATGAACTGCCTGAAGGAGCGCGTTCTCCCGCTCTCGATGAAGCGGTAGAATTGCTGGTTCAAGCTATTGCCCCACTCGCGCCCCATCTGGCTGATGAGCTGTGGACCGAGGGATTGGGCCAGGCAGGCTTCCTTTACAAGCATTCGTGGCCTAAAGCCGATCCCGAAGTCGCCCGCGAGGACGAGATCACGCTGGTGGTGCAGGTAAACGGCAAAGTGCGAGACAAGCTTACAGCGCCGGCCACGGCCACCAATGAAGAACTGGAACATCTCGCCAGATCGAGCAGCAGACTGGCCGAGTTTACCAACGGCAAAGAGATCAAGAAAGTGATCGTCGTGCCGGGACGACTGGTTAATATCGTGGTGGGTTAAATGATGAACCGGCGGCTTGCGATTACGTTAGGGGGAGTCATAGCGGCAACCTCTCTGTGCTGCGGCGCTGTAATCTACGGCAAGCAGCACACGCCTCCGCCAGTCCTGATCACGAACGCTCCGGCGGCCGATCCTTCACAGGAAACGCCGCCGGCCGGCACAGCGAACGGCGGCTCACAACAAGGAGCCGGTGCAGCAAATGACGGCGCTCAGCCGTCTGATGCTCCGGCCCCTTCCCCGGCACAACCCACCTTCGTCTATGTGCATGTTGCCGGAGCGGTAAAGCATCCAGGTCTCTGCCATCTGCCGGCCGGGAGCCGGATCGCCAATGCGGTCCATGCGGCCGGCGGTGCGGCACAATCTGCTGACCTGGATGCTGTCAACCTTGCGGAAACCGTTACCGATGGCGAGAAAGTCTACATTCCGCGCAAAGATGAGCACCCGACACAAGTGACCGCCGGCAATACTATCGGACATCGATCAGTTCGTCCCCCAAGACCTCCGTCGCTTCCCAGGATCTCTTCCATTCCGCAATTGCCGCCTGCTAACGTGCGCCCCCTGCCTCCGTACATGCCGCCACCGCCACCGGAATCTCCTGCCATACCCGCAACGGACAGTGAAGCAGCCGGTGCAGCACTCGGCACAGACGGCGCTCTTGAAAATAAACCTGTCATAGCTCACAGTAACAAGTTGAAAGACCCTTCCGAGGGAACAATCAACATAAATACCGCAACCAAGGAAGATCTTGAACGGCTCCCGGGCATAGGTCCAGCCATGGCCGATCGAATACTCGACTACCGCAATCAAAACGGCAGTTTCCGCAGTATTAACGATATGCTGGAAGTCCGCGGCATCGGCGATAAGAAACTCGCCAAGATGGCGCCGTTTATCAGGCTATAACATCCATGCCCTTCTTTAAACCGTTCCGAGTGCCGCAAGCGCCAACTAATCCGCAAACGACGGAAGCGCCGCAGCAGGCAGCCCCTGTACCCGTCTTCGATGTATCGAAACTCTTCGAGGGTCCGATCGAAACGGCATCCGCCACGGCGCCCGATAAAGCGCGCCTCGACGAGAAACTCCGGCAAGCCTACTTCTGGATCGTCAATTACGCCATAATCAGCCCGCATTACGATATCGAGTACAACGCCGAGGGAAGCCGATCTCCCAGCCAATCTCTGAGGTTCGGCGACACCGGCAGCATGCTCAACCTGCCGTCCGGCCAGAGCTACTCCAGCTACGTCCTGCTTCCCCTGCTGACTTTCGCCACTCGGCGGCGCTGTCTCCTGGTGGGCGGTCCCGGACGCGGGAAGACGGCTTCGGCGATTCTCATGGGAGTGCTTGCGGGTTACTCAATCAAGGATGTCAAACGCTCCATTCAGCATGGTCAGCCACAGATGACAATCGCCGACCTGCTCGGCAACCCTCTGCCTTCCGATCTTGTCGCCGCCACAAGCATGGACAACATCAGCATCTCCTGGCGCAAGTGGCTCAGCATGCGGGTAAAGATCGTCGACGAGTACAATCGCATCCCTACCCGCACGCAGTCCGCGCTGCTTACCGTCATGGGCGACGGCTACGCCGAAATCCTTGACCAGATCTACGAATGCCCTGAATCGGCATGGTATCTCACCGCCAATGACGATGCGGGGGGAGGCACTTATCAGGTCATTGAGGCCCTCAAAGACCGCATCGATGTCGTCGTAAAGGCGCTGCCTTTCAATACCCGATTCCTCGGAAATCTTCTGGAACGGATCGAGGGCGGTGTGCGGCCTGAAGAGATCATGCCCGATGAGATCGTCTTCACGGAGGCCGAATGCGATCGACTGGAGCGCGAGATTCTTTCCGTTGCCGTGCCTGCGCCCTTGCGCCGCCGCTTGGAGTTCTTTGCCAGTCAGTTTGAATTCTTAGATGGCGCAGGCGAACAGATCGAATACAAGTCCAAGGACACCGCCAAGCTTGCCGGCTCCGATGTCGGACAGGCGATCGCGCAGGATACTGGCAGGGACCTCGTGCGCGACACAGGATCTCAGACACGTAACGGTCTTTCCGTGCGAGCCTTGATGACAGCACTTGTCTACATCAAAGCGGCCGCATACTTCAGGGGCAATCGCCAGGTTGAGATTGAGGATATGCGGCAGCTGCTGCCGTTCGTCCTGCACGACAAGTTGTCTCAAAACCCGGACTCGCCGTTCTTCGACGCTCCCGGAAATACAGTACTGCGCATCGACAAGATCAGCTGGATTCGCCGCTTATTCGACCTCAGTTGCGCCGAATACGATCGCCTCGATCTCGACCGTGACGATCCCGTGGCACGCATGCTTGCTGAGTTCGAACTGGGGTTGGATAACCTGCGTGATCGTGATGTTCGGGGAAGGCTGACGAATATCGAACGGCTGCTTTCCGAATGGAGCCGTGGACGAAAACTGTATGGCCACGTTCAGGATGACATCCTTACATTAAAGTATCTGCACCAGCGCTACACCAACTACCTGCGCTGGCTCCAGTACGGTGGGTAGCACCATGACTAGCGCCCTATCAAACCCGCTTGCGGATGCTCTGAACCATGATGCCCCGAGGTTCAATGCCCGCTTCGAACGCGCCGCGGCACAGATGCCGCGGCTGGAGCCGGCAGAATTCGCAGATTTCCTGCGACGTTATGTTGGCCCAATCGCGCAGTCGGTTGCCGCAGTTGCGCCGGATCGCGTCTTTCAGGCCGTCGAAGCACTCTATCGGGTTGCCCTGCAGACCGTGGGCCGCGAACTGCCGCAGCGATACCCTACCATACTTGACCTGTGGCAGGTCTTCAACCGATTGCCCAACCTCATCGCGCAGGACGCATCAGCAGTCACCGCTTTAACAATCAATGTCACATGCAATCTGGCCGACACGCCCGGCGCACGCGTTGGCGACTTGCTGGCCGGCCTCAAAAATATCGGCCCCGGCATACAAAACATCGCCGTCCTTCGAGACTCGCTAACGGTTCTTGCATGGCGCGCCGGCTACGCGCACGCGCGTTCATCCGCTCTTGACGCCATATTGCAGATGCCGCCCGAAATTGCGCAAGCAATTCTTGGAGTTCCCCTCCCCAACCCCTCCCCGGCGGAGAGGGGCTTTCGGATTAAAGAACCGCATTCGAACGCGTCTTCTGATGCTTACTCCCTCTCCTTCGGGGAGGGCTGGGGAGGGGAGTCTGCGTCGATTGTTGCTCGCCTCCGTACCGATCCATGGCTTCGCCCTGATGACCTGATCGGTACGCAGCCTGTGCGAACACCACGCATTGCATATCGCCCCGGTGGATTTCGGGGATTCGGAGGTCCGTTCCTCAGGCCGCCTACCGTCGCCCGATATGATGGACAGTTTGTACTCACGGATGGCGAAACATGGTGCACACTGGCAACTGATACTTTCGGCGCGACGCTTCGCCGCCTGGATACAGTCCCAAAGACTGCGCCGCAGCCGGTTTCTCAGCGATGGCTGGTGATGGCCGATGGTCAGATCTCAAACGGCGCGGAACGCTTCCAATCTGAGGCGCTTGCCAATGCAACATCCTGGGCATCGGACGATACCACACTCGTTATCACGACTGCGTTGTCCTACAAGGCATACGTCATTGGATGGCTGCCGGTTAAGAGGACACCGTGAACGTTATAAACTCAAGCGCATCAACACCGGCGGAGATTGTGGCGCAATGGTCAGCAGCGTTCGAGGAGGCTCTTGCGCTATGGAGCCGCTTCACAAAAATGCGCCAGCCGGTCTGGTGCTTCACTAAAGCTGATACGCTTCGCGAAGGCCTGACCGATTCGTTCGCGATGATTCGCTTAACGGACCAGACGATCTGCATTGATGTCAGTCAAATCGCTGCAAAACGCCTTGACCGTTTCGCGCTCCAAATTCTGGCCCATGAAATCGGGCATCACGTATTCTGTCCGGCAACGCTTCTAGAACAGGGGCGAATGCTCGCGCATATGCGCTATGCGCTGCCGACTATCGAGTCCGCGGCTCCGCTCGTCGCAAATCTCTACGCAGACCTCCTTATCAACGATCGCCTTCACAGGTCGAACGGCCTGGATATGGCCGCAGTCTACAAGACACTGGAAGCATCCGCCGATTCCAAGCGCGAATCAAGCAAACTTTGGAAGCTGTACATGCGGATTTACGAAGTGCTCTGGAGCCTGCCATCCGGCGAGCTCGTGAATCCGGCTTCACTCGACGACACGCTTCGGGGCGATGCGCTTTTAGGCGCTCGCCTGATCCGCAGCTATGCGCGTGACTTCCTGCGCGGCAGCGGTCGCTTTGCGGCTCTTTGCCTGCCCTATATTGCTGATGAGAACAACCTTGGCGACCTGATGCGCGGCTGGCATGACACCCGCGCGACGGCGACAGGCGCATCGGAACCGCCTGCGGGTCTTGCCGAATTGGACGATGGCGAACTCAGCGGCGCGATCCACCCGTCAATGGATCCGGAACTTTCCGGCCTGGACGACGCTGAGCCCCCGGCCGAAGCGTCTACATCATCCCAGCAGACCGGCTCGTCAGGATCTCAGTATCGAGAACCCTTTCAATACGGCGAAATCCTCAAAAGCATGGGCTTGAACATGTCCGACCATGAGATCGCTGTCCGCTACTATCGCGAACGGGCTCTGCCGCACCTGATACGGTTTCCTGAACGCGAAATGCCAATGACCACCGAGCCGGTGCCGGAAGGCCTGGAGCTATGGCATATCGGCGACCCGATTGAAGAGCTTTCTCTCATGGATTCGGTGCTCCTCAATCCCCGTGTCGTGCCTGGCCTCACGACTATGAAGCGAGTTTGGGGCGATTCGCCGGGCGTGGAACGCTCGAAACGGCCACTCGATCTGGATCTGTATGTCGACTGTTCAGGCTCGATGCCCGATCCTCAGCACACGACATCCTTCATGGCCCTCTCCGGCGCAATTCTCGCGTTGAGCGCCCTTAGATCCGGCGCGCGAGTGCAGGCGACTTTGTGGAGTGGACCGCGTCAATTTGAGATGACAAAAGGGTTCGTATCGGACCCATTGGCGGTTCTTCGAATCGTCACGGGATACCTCGGCGGCTCGACGGCCTTTCCCATTCATGTCCTGCGTGATACATATACAGCCGATCGGCCGGAAGAGCGACCTGCTCACATTGCGATCGTCTCCGATGACGGCGTGGATACCATGTATGCTCAAGATGAGCGCGGAGGCGATGGGTATATTATTGCAGGCGAGGCTCTGAGGCGAGCTGGTGGCGGCGGAACGCTACTGCTGAATATCTGGCCTGGCCATGAGACTTCACCGCCCATGGTGAGAGCTAAAGAGCAAGGGTGGGACATTCACGGTGTCCGCAACCTCGAAGATATGGTAGCCGCCGCCAGAGCTATCAGCCGCGCGCGATATGGAAAATCAGAATGACCATGCAAACAGAAGGACCGTCACTCGAAGTCTTAACGCATCGATTGGCAGACTGCCCACCGGAGTTTCTGGCGCCACCCCGTATTGCGGAAACCGGAGATTTGCATGTGGCAGCGCTTGTCTCGGATCTTCTTGAAGAGATCAGCAACAATCCGCTGCCCCGAAAGTGGATCGGCGCATTCGTGTTTTCTCGCGCCGGCGGCAGCCTCAATGCAACGGAGCCGGAAGCCGTAATCGTCAATCGCCTCTCCTGCACGGCAATCGCCACATGGCTGCTCGCCGAGCCATCCCTCGCGCGTCATATTACACCAGACACGCTCGTTACGTTTCTTATCCGCGATGTTGCGGAGCTTGCTCAATTGACAAATGCCGGTAAACTGGTCTCCGATGCCGAGCGGCGCGAGGAATTGGCGCGCCTGGCCCTGGCATCGATGGAACTGCGCCCGGCCGGCGAATCCGAGGCCCAATCGAAGGACCGGCTGGAAACAGTGAGCAGCGTCGTGCGAACCCGCGTCATCCGTGAAACACGAGCCGCCCAGGAACGGGCTGCGGCAATCCGCGAGGCTATGCGCCAGAAAGCCGCCGACGAAGCCGCAGCCAAGTACAACAGGGAATAAGCTCCAGCCCTGAAGGGCTTCGCTGGCATTTAAGAAGATGCCCGCGAAGGCGGGCATCTTCTTAAATGCCAGCGAAGGCGGGCAATCAAACCAGTGAGCGAAGCCCTTTAGGGCTGGGACGACCGATTGAACCGGCTTAAGGACTAAATCGTGCCCCTCAATGTCACTCTCACTGAAATGCAGCAGCATCCTCTTCTTACCGATGCCGGGCGAAAGCTGCTGCAGGACCTCTATGAGCACGAACACGGACCACGCTTCAACCACCGTTGCGGCGACCGGCTGGATGCTGCCGGACTGGAGCGTGTGCGAACCTATGCTGGTCTTGTGAAGGCTGAACCACCGAGATGGACGCCGGGCGAGCCTCCGGCATGGGTGTATGAACACGCAGCACATTGCGCGATGCAAGTCCCGGTCTACCGCAGGAATGGTCTGCGCGCCGACTTCCAGGAAATCCCTACGGTATCCCGAGAGGAGCTTGGCCGTGCGCCATGGGATTTCGTACCCGACAATGCCAATCTCGACGGCCTCATCCTCTATGACAGCACCGGCACAACAGGCCACCCCACAGACATACTCTGCCATCCACTGGCGTCATCCATGTATCTGCCGCTCATGGAGTTAGCCCTTGGAATTTATGGGGTCAAACTCGAAGGCGGCCCCGGTCGCATGGCGATTATGCTGGCTGCAAACCAGAAACGCACGTGGACATTCGCATCGATCTCAGCCTATCTCAATCAGGCAGCATTTGCCAAGGTCAATCTGTATCCAACCGAATGGCGCGATCCGGCTGACCGGACGGCATTTATCGATTCATGCGCGCCCGAGATCTTCACGGGAGACCCCATCGCCTTTGATGCCCTCGCGGCGCTGCCGTTCAAGCTTCAGCCAAAGGCGCTGATTTCGACATCGATGACCCTGACGCCTGAAAACCGATCACGCCTTGAAGCTCGGTTCTCCTGCCCGGTGCTGGACATCTACTCGCTGAGTGAAGCCGGCCCTGTAGCAGTTTCCACATCGGAAGGCTACCGTATTCTGCCGCCCGATTTATACGTTGAGGTATTGCGTCCCGACGGTTCCCACTGCCGCGAGGATGAAACCGGGGACATTACCCTCACCGGCGGCCGCAATCCGTTTCTCCCGCTTCTTCGTTACCGTACGGGAGACCGTGGCCGTCTGACAGTGGTCAATGGCGCCCCCACCCTCACTGACTTGGAAGGACGTCCTCCTGTCATCTATCACAATGATCAAGGCAATCCGATTAACAATGTGGATATCTACTGGGTGCTGCGTCCATTCCGCATCGCGCGATATCGGGTGCACCAGGCCGTTGATCGCAGCGTCCGTATTGAAATCTCCAGGACATTCGCCACTTATGACGAGGTTCGAGTTGCCCTGCAGGACCTGTTCGGCACAAGTTTGCCGATAGCCGTTGAGCCCTGGTCCGATACGACGGAGCGCGTTGTGCAGTTCACAGCCGATTGAGTCAGATAGTGCTCTTTGACGCGTTAACGGCTCCTCCCATACTTTGGGCAGGAGCCGTTAAGATGAGTAACGGTAGTTTAAGCGGCGTATTTGGCGAGTTCAGCTTGAACAGCGGAGGCAATGGCATCCGTCGCAGGATCGTCCGCGCTGGCTGGAAGCAGCGTGGGTTGTCCATTGACGGGAACCGTGATGGGTTGACTATCTAAACTGGCCGGAGCTGTAACCTCCAGCAGTTCGGGAGGCGGAGTTGTACCTGTTCGCGCAGCCTGCCGCGCGATCACCTGTGGGTCGAATTGAGTTTCCGGATACAGTTCAAGTAGGGCGCTGTCTGTGGAGACACCCGGGATCGCGAAATACTTGCTGTACGCAATCGTATGCTGATATGCGACCTGCACAAGATAGTTCGAGAGGTTCCTCCCGGGCTTAATAATTCCGGTATTCACTCCCGGAGAAAAGGCGCTGTCAGGTTCGAGCTGCGTGTAGTCGCCGTTCTTTGCCGCATTCTGGGCAAGACTGACAAAATACCTTATGGCAGCGTCGCTCGGAATATCCGGCGCATAGATAGTGGGAAGTTCCGCGAGGAGAGTTTCTACCCAGGCGTGCGGCACGATATCGAATGTGTTCCAGAAGCGGGTAAGCGGTATTTTTTCACTGAGATACTGCGCAAACACACTATTGCCCGCTGAGGGACCGGCTGTGGGTTGAGACGCAAACTTCGCTTCGAAGAACGGATCCCAGAGGATCTGCGTGTTTTTAAGCCAGAGTCCAAGCGTCGGCGACAACGCGCCTCCTAGGCTATGCCCTCCGGTGGTAAGGTGGATTTTCTTACTTTGCAGCCCCTTCAGGAAATCGCGGACGTTCAGTCCCGCGCCTGGCAGAGTGCTGCTGGGCACTGACGAGAGTAGAATCACGAGGCCGATGGCCGTTCCAAGAGAGATCGCGCCACCGGAGATGGCGTCGAAAGGCCACGGAACCTGCTTTTCGACGAGAGCGTCTTCAACGAACCAATCGAAAATTGAAAGTGGGTTGGTGCCGGCCACTGAGATCACATATTGAGACGGATCGTCTTCGCTTTGCGCCATATACATGGCGTTGATCGGATAGTAGAACGTGTCATAGGTGACGACGATAGGCCCCCATACGATATTCCACTTGCCAAGCTGTTGCTCATATTTCTGGAAATTGCTGTTGATGAGGTCATAAAGAGCAATATCCGCATGCTCCGGCGGATTCTTTCCTGACACAAGACCGGCGTAAGAATTGATCGTAAACAGAACTTTCTGTTGCGGTGTTGGAGTACTCATAAGTTCCCTTTCGTCTATTCGGTTATAGTGATGACGAAAGCCAACATACTCATGTGAAGGAATCCTGGTACTAATTTTCAGTTTGCTGACACAATCTTTATGGATGCCTAGTGCGCCATTCTCGTATTCGATCTGACCTGCACCTTCCCCTATCTACAACTGCCAGATGAAAGATGACTGTAGTCGAATGCGACAGCGGTCCCAGCGTCTCACTCTCTTTGAAGCTGGATGTCTTCAGCCTCTAATCGAACGCAAGCTGCTCGCAACCTGTTGATCCAGATGCAATTGACCTATGTAAAACTGGGCTATCCAGCCATTAAACATAGGTCGATATAATTAATATCATAGGATATTGACTTAGTGCGGTACTATATGATAGAATCGGTTCACAATTGGTATCTTATTGACATATATCATTTATGTTCTCGTTTATAATTCCTTTCGACACAATTACAACTTACAATAGTTACAACGTCGAAAGAGCGTCATCCTGAGGGTTCGTAGGCCTCAAGCAGTAAAGGAGGTGATGTTACTCTGTGCCCCGCATTTTGCAGGACACAAAACACTTGAGGTAACGGCACTGTCCCTGTAAACAAACAACATTTGCGCAACAACTTAAAGCTGAATAAAATGGAGGACATACAATGAAATCGCGATTACTTTCAATCGCTACAATGGCAGTACTGACAGTCAACATGCTCTGCACCAATCCCGCAGCGGCGAATTGGTGCAACGGGAACGGCTGCGTCATCAACCTGTCCGGGCACATTAATGTTCGAAACAATTGGTGGGGAGTCAGCCAGGGAAATTCATCCGGTTGGCAGGATGTCTGGACGAGCGGCAGCGCCAACTGGGGTTCGGATTTCTCATGGACCACCGGCAGCAGCCAGTACCAGGTAAAAACCTTCCCGGACGCCCATTCCGGCTGGGAATGGGGCGGTTTTGAGGGTGCTCCCTTCCCGCAGCAAATCAATTGGAATGGCTCCTCCTGGATCAAATCGACAGCCAACAATTACAGCGTGTGGAACTGCACACAGGATACGATCTGGGACTGCTTTTACAGCTACAGCAGCAATCCCGGCAGCAGTAACCCAGCCACAGAGCTGGAGATCTGGCTGACGGCCAACATCAATCCGTCAGGATGGATCTACAACACGACGGTCGACGGCGTCTTCTACAACGTTTACTATCAGCGCGGCAGCTGGGACATTCTGGCCTATGTGCCGTCGTCGTATGCCAGCAGCAGAACAGTCAACATCTGGAACATCTCCAAAGACGCATGCAACCATGGCCGGATGTCGACAAACGAGTACTTGCTGAACGTGGACTTCGGTCCCGAAATCTATTACACCTGGGGAAACAGCGCAGGCGGCTCTAACTGCGGACAGTACTACGCTCCGTAGCCCATAGCAAGAGGGCAGATTCAATAGGTTTGGCGTAAGGCGCCAAACCTATTGGATCAGAGATGATGTCAATCCGACAATGACCGTTAAGGTTCTACCGATATGCAATCGACAGAGTTCAAACCAGGAAGCGTCCGAGCCTGGACATTCGGCATGCTGGCCGTCCTCACAATTACGGCGGCAGTCGTTATGATAAAGCGCCACACGCATCGGACGCCCACACCCTCCGATCCTATTGTCGCAACCGTCAACAAGACATACATCCACCGATCCGACGTGCAGAAGATGTCCCCTCCCATGGATGCATCGGAGGCGCTATCGCTTCTTGTTGATTTTAAGCTCATCGACCAGGATGCGGCGCGTAAGAACATCTCTGTGACGGACGCAGAGATGCAGAAGCTTCGCACAAGCGTATCCGCGGATCAAAAAGCGGCCACATATACCGAGGCTGCAAAGAAACTCAAGCAGAACACCTTCAGCCTCGATCTTCAACTTCGCCATGCGCGCATGCTTGAGGACCTGGCAGCGCTTGAGCTCTCCCGGCCACCAGACATGATTCATGCTCGCGGTATCTTCATCGGAACTCAAGGCAAGCACGCATCCACAAAAGGCGGGGCGCTCTTGTACGCAAAAAAGTTGACGGCTCAACTCAAACCCTGGTCGGACTTTCCCAAGATAGCTCATGATTTCTCCGACGACAAGTTATCGGCGGCAAACGGCGGCGATCTCGGCATCGTTCAGGATGCGATCCCGGCAATTCCGCACTATGCCCTGGACAACCATTTCACGAACGCCCTTTGCAAAGCAGCTCCAACCGGACGAGTTAACAATCCGATCGAGGGCGATCACGGATACTGGATCGTTCAAGTAATCAGCACCTCAAAGAATAAGCAGAACGACGCTGTGGAATACGAGCGTGTGCTCTCTTTCTGGCGAAGCTTCTGGCTGAAACGGCTCGAACCTGGTGTTATTGGGAGACTGCGCGAAAAAGCTGTCGTCAATCCCCCAGGGGAGGTAGATTGGGGGCTCTGTACCCCTTTTATATAAGTAGTCGCTTGTGGGAGCAGGCCTCAGTGCCTGCTCATCTCAATCTTCGGTATTGATCTCCAGCCGATGCGCCTCATTTTTCTCGAAGCCGGGAACTAAGCTGTAAAGCCGTAGAGTAAAATACAGTTGATGTTCGATCGAAAGTTTGCAAGTTTGGCGCTTACGGCGTCAGCAGCCGCCTCAATCATCGCATGCGCCACGCCCGCGATTGCCCACGACGTCAAAGATCCAGTCTGTCGAATGACCGTCGACAGCGACACAACGCTATTTCGGGAGAAGCTGGGAAACAAGACGTTCTATTTCTGCTCGGCGCACTGCCGCGATGAATTTCTAAAGTCGCCTAAGACTTACGTTGCGATGGCGGATGAGCTGGCGGCAGGAAAACACAAAGCCTACACGCTCTCGCTCAGTACAGTTCCGCATCCGCTGGCAGGACATCCAACGCCTATCGCGCTGTCCGTTCGGTATTCCGACGACCACGCCATCGTTCCAAAGTTCGAGTTGACGCATGAAGAATTGCTGCATCTTATGATGATCAGCGACGACCTGAAGTGGTTCGAGCATCAGCATCCCTACCGCGATGCCTCCGGCATCTTCCGCATTACGTGGACATTCCCCCATCCCGGCCGTTACTATCTATTCTGCGACTACACGCCTGCCGACGGGGACAACCAGGTACAGCGCGTAACCCTCGACGTGGGACCGGGCCAATATGCGCCGGCGCGTGCGCGTCTCCCCGCGGTAACTTCGTCGATAAAAGTTTCGGATATGCAGGTGGCTCTGCAAAGACAACCGGGGGCGCTCAAAGCAGGCGATACAGCCCTATTCACATACCGTTTCCGTGATACGACAACCAACAAGCCCGTCACGGACATGCAGCCGTTTATTGGAGCCATGGGCCATTTGATGATTCTGCGTAAGGACAAGAGTAAACTGATCCATACGCATGTCGTCGGAGGAGTGCAGAGCGGGTCATATCAGGCCGCAATGCTAACGATGCTTCAGGCAGGGCATGATCTCGTGGTGACCCCGGACATGGCAACGCCCACCGGACCGGCATTCACGTTTAAGTTCACGCTGCCGGCGGCGGGCGAATATATGACCTGGGCGCAGTTTATGCGCCATAACAAAGTGGTTACTGTGCCGCTGGCGTTCCGGGTTCAGCCACAGTCGCCGACGAAGTCTGCAAAGCGTTAGAGTGCAGCTTCGGGTCGTGTCCCCTGCCGTCCTCGTTCGTACTGAACACGCGCTGTTTGATCATCGTAACCTGCCCGCGCACTTCGCCATCGGGGTGCGATTTCGTGCAGACCTGCACATACATGCCGCCGTTAATGATCATCATGACAAAATCGGAGAACGTCTTAACCTTCACCGCCGCATTCACCGGCACGTTCGCAGCATTCATCGTCTTTACCAGATGCGCAGGCAGACTCCCATCGGCCGAAGTATAAAGTTGCGCCACAACAGGCCCAGTTCCGCCCACATATCCATGCCGCAAATCGATCTCGGTGACATCCTTGAGGCCCGTCGTATCCAGCGTGACAGTCGCCTGAGGCTGATCCAGAGCAAAGTCGAACGAGGCGATGCCCCCGCCGGGCGAAGTCACCGCAGGAACCACGCTCTTCCCGCTTAGCGGCGCTTTCCATCCTGCAACGGTCTCGCAGGCCCTTGCCGCCGAAAACATCGTCGCAGCCAAAGCTGCCGAAAGAACACACCCGGCTACCATCGATTTGCGAAAATGCATAGTAAAAGTCCTCACCCGACATTTTATCACACAGGACGCCGTCAATCGCCTAACTTCCCTCAAGACGATGAAATAAGACCACAAGTTCAAAGCGCCTGTCCTCATTTAACGTGCGGCTGCGACACGCGGCTCTCATTTTCCTGTGGGCCTCTGTGCCCACTCTCATATATAACCGCCATGTGGGAGCAGGCTTCTATGCCTGCTCATCTTCATCCATCTTTCTTTTTTCACTCAATTTGCCCCACACTTGACTCTCGCATGCGCATCGAGTAATATATTGATTGACTGATCAATCAAAGTTGAGACTAATGGCAAAACGTAATCAGGAAGACGCCGAAGAGAAGCGGCAGCAGATTATTGGGGGCGCGCTGGAAGCGTTCTCGGCAAAAGGCTTCGAGCAGGCAACGAACAAGGATATTGCCGACGCCGCCGGCATCGGATCGGCAGGGTTGATCTATCACTACTTCAAGGATAAGGCAGATCTGCTGCGCAATGTCGTGGAGCAACGCATTGGCATATTCCAGATGATCGCCCACCCCGATCAACTGAATGCTCTCCCCATCCGAGAAGGGTTGGAGCGTATCGCTATGACCGTAGTTCATGCATTTACGCAGCCTGACGCCGCAAAACTGATGCGCGTCATGCTTGGCGAAGCGGCAAGGCGGCCGCAAACAGCCCAGATATTTGCAGAGTTCGGTCCCAATAAGGTTCTTCCTTATATCGCGGGATACCTGGAACATCAGATGGACGCCGGCGCGATTCGCCGCACAGATCCTATGCTTGCAGCGCGCTCTTTTATGGGGCCGATCATCATCTTCGCCATTCTGCGCAATGTTCTGCAGCAGACCGATGCGCTATCTTCGGACCCGGATACTATCGCCAGGCATGCCGTGGATAACTTCCTGCTTGGCCTTCTGCTGCGTGACGCGGACGGCAGCGATGGAGACTCCTAAAATGCATGATATCGTTCGGCCTATCGCCGCAATCACAATATTCTCTTTGCTGGGTTATGGAGGATGGCTCCTGGACAATAGCCGCGCCCAGAGCCGAACCGCGCTTACCGGATACTTTCAAAGCCGGCCCACCCAGGTTGCCTCGCGCACTGCCGGACGGGTAAGTGACATCCTTGTCAGTGAAGGCGCACAAGTGCAGCCCGGGCAATCCCTGCTCCACCTGGAAGCCGAGATTAATGTGGATACGGCCAAAGCAGCTCAGGCTCAGGCGGAGCAGGCAAAGGCAGCGTATCTGGATGTGCTTGCCGGTCCAAGAACCGAGGATATTAATAAGCAGGAGGCGGCCGTCGCAGAGATGGCTGCAAGCCTGGCTCGTCTCCAACATGGACCATTACCCGAAGAGATCAGTGCAGCAGCCGGCAAGGCGCGACAGGCTGATGCTGCCTATCGCAAGGCGCTGGAAGGTTCACGGCCGCAGGAGATAGCCCAAAGCCGCGCTGCGGAACGTGCAGCCCATGCTCACCTTGAGGCGGTCCTACGCGGCCCCACACAGGATGAGCGCGATGAAGCAAAGGCGCGCTGGGATTCGGCATTTGCGCAGGCCAGACTTGCGGAAAGCGATGCGCAGCGATATGAGAATCTATTTCGGCGCGATGCCGTCTCCAAACAGCAGTTCGACCAGGCCATAACCGCTCGGGACAGAGCAGAGGCCGGCGCAACCGAAGCGAAACGAGCCTATGACAGAACCGTTGAAGGTACACCGGCTGAAGAGCGTGAGGAGGCGCGCCAAGCTTATCTCGAAGCTCATGCCCGGTTAAATCTGGCCGTTGCAGGAAGCCGCCGCGAGGATGTAGACGCCGCCCGTGCCGCCCGTGACACTGCATCTGCGAACCTTGCCCTCATTCGCCGGGGAACGCGCACCGAGGACATCGCCGCCGCGCGAGCCCGTCTAGCCCAGGCCCGTGCCGCTCTCGCCGCTCTCAGAGCGGGCAATCGCCCCCAGCAGATCGCCTCAACGCGCGCAGCCGCGGATGCCGCCGAAGCCCAGGCTAAAGCTTCCACAAAGACAGCATCTGAGCGCACTGTAACAAGCCCTGTCGCCGCCACCATCGATCGTATCCTAGTCGCGCAAGGCGACCTGCTTACAGTCGGACAGCCTATCATCAGCGAAACTCGGCCTGAAGATCTGTTTCTGCGCGTATATGTTCCAGAGACGGATCTCGCCCGATCCCGCGTCGGCGCCATTGCGCCCTGCCGGGTTGACGGGATTGCGGGAACGATCGACTTAAAAGTTGTCAGCGTCTCTTCACAGGGAGAGTTCACGCCGGCAAATCTTCAATCTCCTGATGAACGCGGCAAGCAGGTTTTCGCAGTGCGGCTGCAGCCCGCGGCAAACGACACACGTCTCAAGCCGGGAATGTTCGCTCAGGTGCGCCCGGTGGGAGAGTGGCGATGAGCGAAGGCCAGTCTGAACCTGTCATCAAGATGGAGGAGCTCACGCGGCAGTTCGGCGACTTCACAGCCGTTGACCATGTGTCTCTTTCCGTTTCCCGGGGTTCCATCTTCGGTTTCCTCGGGCCAAACGGAAGCGGCAAGAGCACATGCATCCGAATGCTATGCGGTCTGCTCAAGCCGACATCGGGGGCAGCCCTTGTGGCCGGACACGATGTCACAAAGTCTCCCGAGCAGGTTAAGCGTTCGATCGGCTATATGAACCAGGGATTCAGCCTCTATCGCGACCTAACCGTAGAGGAGAACCTGGACTTCTTCGGCGGCATATACGGCCTTGGCAAGAAGCTGAAGGAGCGTAAGGATACAGTCGTCGATCTCGTCGGCATCCGCAATTATCTAGGACGGCGAAGCGGTCAGCTCTCCGGCGGATGGAAACAGCGCCTCGCCCTCTCCGTTGCGCTCATTCACGATCCTGATGTTATCTTCCTTGACGAACCTACTGCTGGCATTGACCCGGTCGCGCGCCGGGGCCTCTGGGATCTGCTATTCGCCCTCGCAGGCCAGGGGAAGACGCTCTTTGTCACAACGCACTACATGGATGAGGCGGAGCGCTGCAACGAAATTGCCTACATCTACCTATCCAAGCTCATGGTCCGCGGAACACCCGCCGAGCTCAAGGCGCTGCCCGAAGTGACCCCCAATGGCACCAGAAGGATATCGATAGCGACGGACCGAGCGCCTGCTGCCCTCATGGCGCTCAAAAAGCAGAACTTCACACGCGATGCCACCCTTGTCGAGTCCGAAGTGCATTTGCTGCTGCCGAAGGAGACCAGCAACGAAATCGTTGAGTCCGTGCTCAAGGAGGCAGGAGTCGGCAAAATCGGTATACGGTTCGTCGAGCCATCTCTGGAAGACGTATTCGTCACCCTTACGCGGAGCCTCGCACAGACATGAACGCACTCTTGTTCGGATATTTAAGCGTTGTCCGTAAAGAAATCTTGCACTTGCTGCGAGACCGCACCACCATGGTCATCGCTCTGATGATTCCCATCGTGCAGCTCACAATCTTCGGATTCGCGGCAGACTTCGATGTGCGGCACATACCTACAGTCGTGGCCGATTTCGACCGATCAACTCAAAGCCGCGATTACATTCAGTCGCTCGTCAACACACACTATCTCGACATCGTCGACGATGTATCTGACCCCGAACAAGCTCGCGCCGCAATGAGACGTGGAACGGCAAAGGTGGCCATAATTATTCCTCCGGACTTCAGTCAGAATGTGCTTGCCCACAAACCGGCCCAGGTCAGAATGATGTTGGACGGCTCAGACAGCCAGGTAGCCATACGCGCCCGGCAGGCGCTGGCAGCCCCGGCCCAGGGCGCGATCGATGCCCGCGTAGAGACGGAGTTCAACCCAACCATGCGGACGCAGGTCTTTATGGTGCCGGGCCTGATCGCCGTCATTCTCCAGCTCGTGACCGTCTCTCTGACGGCGTTCAGCCTCGTTCGAGAGCGTGAACAGGGCACATTGGAGCAGTTAATGGTCTCGCCTGTCGGGCGGCTTGGCCTCATGCTGGGCAAGCTGACACCTTATGCCATTCTGGCCGTTTTGGAGACTGCATCGGTGCTGTTCGCGGGGTGGCTTGTCTTCGACGTCCGGATTGTTGGAAGTGTGGCGCTGCTGATGCTGCTGTCGGTTCCGTTCATTGTCGCCGCCCTGGCGCTGGGATTGTTTATCAGCACAATCTCCGAAAATCAAGGCCAGGCGCTCCAGTTCACGCTGCTCGTGACCCTCCCCTCAATCCTCATGTCCGGCTTCGTCTTCCCTCGCGAGACCATGCCGGGAGCGCTTTACCTCGTCAGCAACGCCATCCCGGTCACCTACTTCCTGGAGATCATCCGAGGCATCGTCGTTCGCGGCGCGGGATTTAGCGATCTCTGGCCGAACATCCTTCCACTCCTGCTTATTGCCACAGTTCTCCTTGCCATCTCCACAAACCGCTTCCAAAAGGCAACTGCCTAGGGTTCTCTAAGGTTCCGAGACGCGGCGTGCGGGTATACTCAAATTCGATCTGAAAGGTTCCCGATCGACTCCGTCAATCCAGAATTTAGCTCATCGGTAACCACCATGCAACTTTCCAGGTGGTTCCGGTGTATAAATATAATAGACTTGTGAAAACATTCACGATATCTTGACGCTTCCGCCGGCACGGGAGCCGCACGACAGAGAAGTCTCTCTCCTGCCGCCCGCGGGAAAGAATCGAATTGGGTATGAACAACACCGTGGAACTTCCCACGCCGGATGCGCCTGAGTCTCACGATTCACACGCGCATGCGGACTTAAACAAATTTTCCCTGCCTCTCGCGTTGATCGCGCTCGGCATTGTATTCGGCGACATCGGCACCTCGCCTCTTTACGCGCTCAACGAAGTTTTCGCCCATGGATTGAAGCCAAATCTTGTCCACATATTGGGTCCGCTGGACCTGATCTTCTGGGGACTGATGCTGCCGATCACGACGAAGTACGTCAGTCTGGCTCTGCGCGTCAACAGCGAAGGTGAGGGAGGAACGTTTGCGCTCTTCCGTATTTTGCGCGAATTGCCGCAAGATCGCAAGAGTGTCGCCATCGTCAGCACACTGCTCATTTTCGGAGCCGGTCTGCTCTATGCCGACGGCATTATCACTCCCGCCATCAGTGTCTCGTCCGCGATCGAAGGCCTGCAAGCCATCCATCCGATCTTCAAGACAATATCCGAACCCATTACGATCGTCATTTTGACATTACTGTTCGCGGTTCAGCGTAAAGGCACAGCGACAGTCGGTAAGCTCTTCGGCTGGGTAATGCTTGTGTGGTTTATCGTTATCGGAATTCTGGGGTTGAGAGTGGCGATCCATGAGCCGCTGGTTTGGCAATTCGCCAATCCCATTTGGGCTTTCAGGTTCCTTGAGGAACTCACGCCCATGCAGCGGTTCGAGGTTCTGGGCTATGTCATGCTGGCGTATACCGGAGGCGAGGCGCTGTATGCCGACCTGGGACATGTAGGGGCTCCCGCCGTACGCAGCTGCTGGGTGCTTGTGTATCTCTCGCTCATGCTCAACTACCTGGGGCAAGGGGCATATCTGCTTGGCGGCGGTCACTACAATCCTGACCAGGCTCTATTCTACGCGATTGTGCCGCATCACTTTGTCGCCCCGCTGGTCTTCCTGGCGACACTGGCGACGTGTATCGCGTCTCAGGCGCTCATTACCGGGGCATCTTCACTGACGGCAATGGCAAGCGGCTTGAACCTCATGCCGCGTATCAAAATCCTGCATACGAATGCCGAGCACAAGGGACAGATCTACCTGCCGTTCCTGACCGGCATCCTTTGGGTAGCGTGTATCGGCGTCGTGCTGTACTTCAAGACATCGACCAACATGGCGAACGCATACGGCCTTGCTGTCGCCTGCGACATGGTCATCACATCGCTGGCGCTCAGTCTTGCAGCGCCGGTCAAGCTGGGCTGGACTCCGCTCAAGGCCGGTCTCATCTTCGGCGCATTCGCCCTGTTTGACTCCACGATGCTGGTGTCGAACTCGCTGAAGTTCCTCGCCGGCGGCTTTGTGCCGATCTCGATCGGCATCATCCTGTTCACGATGATGAAGACGTGGCAGCGCGGCCGGCGCCTCATCAAGAAGATGAGCGCAAAGATCAATACGATTACGCTGCGTGAATATCTTGAGAGGTTGAAGGCAGGTGAGAGCGCGGACTACGTGCACCTCTATCTGACGAACTCGATCTACAAGACCCTCGACGATAAGATTCCGATGTCCCTGAGCGATAACGTTCTGGAGCCGGGTTACGGCGCATCGACCCAGTTCCCCAGCAGCGTCGTGTTCCTCTCCATTAAGATCTCCGAGGACCATGCATATGTGGCCGATGACCAGAGGTTTGCCGCGCACCGGCTTACGCTGGACGGCTTCCACCCGCTGCCCTCGATCAACCTGAGCGGATGTGCCCTGCCCCACCACAAACAGGCGGTGACGCGCGGCACATCGAACGTGTTCATGGTCGTCGTTAACTACGGCTACATGGAGACACCGGATCTTCCGGCAGAGCTGCGGACGTTGCAGTATCGTCTGGGTGTCGGCCACTCACCGAAGCAATGGGGACGTTTCGTGGACCGCCTCACGCTCGATCCGGGCGAGGGATTGAGCTTCCTGCAGTATGCGGAGATTGTGCTCTTCTCGCGCATGCGCCGCTGGACATCGCCGATTTACGACTCTTACGGCCTTAGCCACCTTGGAACCGTACATGGCGTCCGGTTGCTGCAGATTGTAAACCGAGAAGACTTGCAGAAGCCTGATGTCCCTGTTGCGGAACCGACTGCTGCTGCGATGTAAGAACCCAGCCCATCCCCAGGGTGCCCTCTGGGCGAGGAGGGCGCGTTCTCGTTGATGAGAGGCTTGCGGTTCTTGATCATGCGTCAAGCGGTCGCAGCCTTCCAATGACGAGAGTGCCCCTACCCTTCGGGGAGGACGCAAGGAGGGGTCCTAACGAGCAAGCGCTTGCAAATATGAACAGCAACGCCCTCCCTGGTCAATGACCAGGGAGGGCGTTGCTGTTACGGACTGTGCTAGAGACCCAGTGCCTTCGAGACCGAAGGAGCGGCCCCCAGGAAGCCTTCCAGGCCTTCCGTGTAGTCGGCGGAGTTGGCTCTTTCGACCATACTGTTTGCTTTGCTGAGACGCTCCATGATCTCGTCCTGCAGCGAATCGTGAAGCTGCGGCGACTTGGTCAAGAACTCCTCAAGGTAGCAGACGTGCCGCGCCCATGCTCGGACATCCAGGCTCTTCTGAGCGGCAAGGCGCTCGCGATACCAGTCGCTCTTGATCAACTCTTCGGATGTGAAGAGGCTGCGGATTGCCGGATCGTCAATGGTCTTGCCTTCGAAAACGCCGTCACGCATGATGTAAAGCAGGGCTTTAAGCGGCGGGCATGCCAGTTCGACACTGTTGTCCGCGAAGTACGCTTCGGCGATCAGCTTTTGCGTCGTGACGATATTGTCGATGCCGTCGACGAAACTCTCCAGTCCCTGTGTCTCAGGCCGCAGCATGTCCGGTGTAAAGACATCGTTCGGGTTGTCGAAAACGATGCCGAAGAATGTCCGGACGAAGTGCTCGTTGATCCTGTAACCAAGGCGACTCGCCAAGACAGTCTTTCCTTCATACTCGAAATCCTCGCACTTCTCCAGGAAGCCGTTCTCTTTCAAGTATGCCGGTGAGCGCTCGGCAACGGCCATCCGCGACCAGATTTCCGGAATCAGAATGCTGATGTCGTGATCGACCTGGAACTTCGGTCCGACAAATCCGGCCGCCGTTGCAAAACACTCAGTGCCGGTCAAGATGTGCGAAACAAGGGCATTGTTGACATCTAGGATGGGCAGCAGCGCGTTGAACGGTCCCTTGGTCAGAGCGCCCTCGGAACCGGCGCCGGTGGTCGAAGGCGATTTGCCTGTCAGGCTGCTGATAAGCTCCATGAACAGCTCGGGCGTCTCCTGATAGTGCACAGGGTTGTACACGGCCAAGGACCTGATGCCGACGTCCGGTGGATTGAGCCGGCGTCCGGGAAGGGTGGCGCTTACCGGATTGAAGACAGGCTCGTTCATGGCGGCGCGGCGATGCAGGTGAATGCCCACATGCGACAGGTAACCCGGTTTTACGTCGTAAAGATCCGGCCGCACCTGAAGGAAACGCGGGTTCTTGGTGGGCTTGCCTCCGACGATCCTGGGATGCGCCGATGAGACGAAGTAGCCGGGAGTTTCGGCCGCTCTGCGTATGACACCCTGCATCGGCGGCGTGAACTCGCTCAGAGTGATGGGCTCATTGAGCATCGTCTTCGCGTCGGCCTGCGTCAGCGGCTCCATATTCGAGAAGAAGTTACCGGATGTCGCGAAGTGAGCTTCCGTCGCCTTGTCGTATCCACGGTGGATGGCTTCGTCTGGGCGCTGGAAGAGGCGGCGCTCAGGGTTCTCTTCGGAGACGAGCTTGTAACTGATCGGCCCGGCATAGCGGTGATTCAGATTCTTGAGGAGGCGCTTCGGTGTCACCATCGAAACGGTGATGTCGTCCTCTCGCTGCAGCTTCATGGCCGGGTAGAAGTCGCTGCGCAGGGAGAAGGTGCGCCAGCTGCCGTCGCCCGCAAAACCGACGCGCATGTAGCGGCTGACCAGCCTCTCGCCGTTGAACTTCAGGACATTGCCAGGGCGTCCGTTGACGATATCGACACTGAATTGGCTCCGCCAGTCGTTGCCCATTTCAGCCCGGTAATACCGCTTGACGGTATAGACCAGTTCGCGAATGGCATGCGGGATCGACTGAAGCCAGTCATTGTACTCATCGGTGTAGAGCGTTTCGGACGGCGTAAGCAGCTTGATAACCGACCCGAGCGAGCGATGTGAGCTCAGAACCGGGCGGCTTTCAGAGGTGCGCCCGTCGCGGAAACGTCCCGAGAAATCGTGGTTGAGAAGCGCCTCAACGGCGTCCATATCCTTCTCAAAGTTGGCAATGTAGAACGGCCCGTGAAGGATGGCATTGGTGATCTCCTTGGAGATCTCGGACTTGCCGCCGCCTGATACGGTGCTGGGCTTGTGGCAGAATGTGCCCTCTGCATTAGTGCCGACCAGCCGCCACTGCCCGGAATCGATATCGCGTTCCAGGCGCACCTTGAACCCTGATGGAACGATGTAGGTGCGTGTGGGATCAAGCGGGAATGTCTTCAACACGCCGTCAACCGTCCACTGGACATGCTGCTCGTTGATATCGACCTGGACGTCCTCAGGGACATACATGATATCGGGATAGCGACGATCGATGCCGTAGCCGTCCGGAGAGAACTCGATCTCGTCCGCAAACAGGCGCTTTACTTCGGCAAAGGTTTGATTGACGCGCGGCAGGTGCGTGGCAATGCTAAAACTGGTGCCGAGGTCGTGCTGCGGGAACACCAGAGCGCCACCGGCGTGCTCTTCCTCGACAGCGCCTAGGAGGTTTGCCGCAAAGCTGATCTGGGTTTTGATTTCCTTCTTGCAGTAACCATAGTAGTTATCCGCAATGATGGTCACCACCACCCCATGCTCGTCACGCGCGGTCAGTTTGAAGGCGTCGCCGTTGTTGTAGGCCTCGTCTTCGGATGCCCAGCACATGGCATCGCGCTTCTGGCGCTCCGTCGCTTCGGATACATGCGGAAGACCGAGGTCCTTCTTCTTGAGAGTTATAAGGTGCGGAGCCAGGATCACGTAGCCGGTGTGGCCGGTCCAGTGCTCCACGTCGAGGGCGGCATCGTTTTCAGGCAGGTGCGGGTCGCCGGCGTTGCCGAAGATCCTCTCGATAAAGTCGAGGTTGCTCACCAGGTTGCCGGGCACCACATAACGGACCTCATAGGTGCGCTGCGGGGTAACGCCGGCCACTTCGGGAACGACCATGGGGCGAAGCATCAGAGAGACGAGGCTCTCGACGGGTTTGGCTTCGCCGATGGTAAACGGAAGAAGGCTCAGTGACGCAGGCGGATTAAGGGAGGCCTTGAGGATACGAGCATACACATCCTTCGGCACGGCGCGCTTGTCGTCCGGAATTGGATGGCCGCCAACCGCGACATGGAATACGCCTTGTGTCGTCCTCCGATCGCTCTTGGGATTATGCAAAACTCCTTGATCGCCCACCAGCCGGTAAGACTGCACGATATCCGAATCGAACCGGTCGCCGCCTTCGGGGAACGACAGCTCAGTAGACATGCCCGGGCGATCCAGGATAAATGTCTGTCCGAGGCCTGGCAGGCGGACCTGAAGGTCGGCCGGGAGATCTCCAAGCATCCGGTCGATAAAGGCCTGAGCTCGCCGGTCGATGGGGCTATGCTCGCCATATGAAAGACGGGTTCGTTCTTTAAGGTGAGCAATAACCTCATAAGGGACGGTGAGGTGCTGCCCGGCATGAGCGCGCGAATCTCCTCCCGCAATCGAGAGCTTCAACTTAATGTAGTCGATGAGCTCTTGTCGGTGACGGTGAGATTGCGCTATATCGTCTCCGGCGAGGCGGGCCGATGGCACAGAACTATCAGGAGTGGCAATATTCTGCATGCTGTGGTTTCCAATAGAAAGGAAGATTTAAGAATGGTCGCTGGGCGGTACGGGGAAGCGTCGTTGCAATCCTGTCGGCGCTCTCAATTTTACCTCAAGAACCCGCCGATGTGAAGAGATAGGGCAAGTGCATTATAATCTCCATGCTAGCTGGCAATCAAGAGGTAGAATACAGCCATCATCTTGTCCAAGCGGGAAACTCATGTCACGTCAATATTTTACATATGCGCTTCTGGCCCTGACCATAGCATGCAGTGGCTGCAGCATCTCTGCAAAGAACGATGCCTCCGGCAACCCACCCGCTGCGGGCCGAGCCACGGCATCTCAGGAAAGCTCCGCGAGCAATAAAGATTCATCTTCCGAAGCAGAAAACAAGAATGGCAACGATTCGCCGGGTCAAAACGCAACTACAATTAACTTCGATACAAGCCCGCACAACAATATTACGGGTAACGGCAAATCATATCCAAAAGACACGAATTCGAACAATAGAACCACGATAATCGTTAAATCGCCTGAAGATGGCGGAATTACAGTTAACGGCAAACCATATTCGGGCCACACACTAGATATCGACGACATCTCGTCTACATCTACAGTGACCAAAGGAAACGGCAAGCCGGCGTCAGTCTCCAGAGCTGCCGCGCCTTTCCATCAGATCGACCTTGAAGGCAACATGGACATCATAGCCACTATCGGTCCCAAGGTATCCGTCGTGGTAAGCGGTGATTCAAACATTGTGCCTCTCGTCCGAACGACAACACAAAAGGGCGAGTTGACTGTCGATACGCTACAGAGCTATTCGCCTAACCTCCCGCTCGTCGTAAAGATCGTGGCTCCATCGCTGGATCAGATTTCTCTTAACGGTTCCGGCGGCATTTCCGCCCACGGTTTGCAGGACAACAACATAGCCCTGAATATCAATGGAAGCGGAAATCTTGATGCGGATGGAAACACAAACGCTCTATCCATCAATGTGGCTGGATCGGGTGACGTAAATGCGCAGAACATGAAAGCTGCACAGGTTGATGTCACAGTGAATGGATCAGGAAACGTAAATGTAGCCCCAACTCGCTCGATAAATGCCAACGTCAACGGTTCGGGCAACATTATCTACCATGGCGATACGTTATCCGTCCATACGAACGTTAATGGTTCCGGCAGTATCTCTCGGGGTTGAGACATGCCCTACTCTAACTGGGTCACATTCCGCCGAATCCTTTCCGCAACTTCCGCAGCAATCTCCGAGACCTTCGGCGGCATATAATCAGGCATATTCAAGTCTGGATCGGACGCTTCAGCGTGATCGGTGCGAGCGATCTCTTCAAGCCTTTGGATGAGGTGAACAGCTTTCGTGTATGAAAGCGCAGAAATCGCCCAATATCTTACAGTCGGCGCGGGATCGTCCAGGACTTGCTCAACGGCAGGCACAACCTTTCCTTCGGGATGAAACTGCAGCGCCTCGGCTACCATCTCGCGGACGTACGGCGTCTCTGAGCGGTTTAGCAAAACACTGATCAGAGCATCAGTTGTAGCAGGCGTCGCTTTATGAAAGCGCAACGAACTTGCAGCACGTTCGCGGACTTTCTCGATCGGCGAATCGGTTAGTAATCGCCTCAAAATTGCACCAGATTGTTTTGTTCGGATGCAAGACATTGCATCGGCTGCGCTTGCTCTAAGATCGGGATCATCCGAGTATTCAGCCACCCTCCCCAGAGCTTTCGCCGCCTCGTTGCCGCCAATGCGCCCGAGTAGCCAAACCGCCGAGGAGCGCATATCAGCATCTTCGTCGCTTATCAAGGCAATCAACTCATGTGTGGTCTGGACGGCGCTGATGCGCTTATCTGCCTCTAACAGAGGCGCGATGAACTGGTTACGCGCCATAGCGCGCTTGAGCCGCCGTGTATACTCTTCCCTGTGCTTACTTTCTAATGATGCCGCCGTCATTTCCGCTCCCCGTCCGGCAACCCCAGAACTTGTGACCATCGGACTCGGGCAGCATCTTTGAAGGTGAAAATCTCCGCGTCTGGATCATGCGCGGCATCCACATCGTTGAAGCGAGCATCTGTGACATCATCCAGCAGGAAAGCGGGCCGTTGTTCCTGTGACAGCGTGCGCAGCTGGATGTCGTGCATGGTGATTCCGTGCACGTGGCGGATATAGAAGCCGTAAGCGGGCATTTTCCCCAGGCGGTCAGGCTCGGGATAGCCTTTTTCATCCTCCGGCGGTGTGATGGCCGCCTGAGCGGCAGTGCCCCCACCCTTGAACCAAATGTGGATATCGTCCAGAGAGATATCTTCGATATGACCGTCCGGCACGCCTGCGATGATCGCGGCCGAATTGGTGTCGGCATTGTGGACGATCACATGGCTGATGCTGACGCGGCGCAGCACGCTCATAGCCGTTCCCGCCGGGCCGCGCAGCCGGCCGCCAAGGCGTATAAAGATGGGCGCATTGGCGATGTCCCGCATGGTGATATTGCTGATAGCCACGTTCTCCAGGTTCCCGCCGTCCACTTCCTCCAGAGCCAGGCCGCAGCAGAAATCGAAGACGCAGTTGGAAACCGTGATGTTCTTGAACCCTCCATTGGCTTCGGTTCCGAACTTGATGCGCCCTGTGCCTCCGCGTTGGCCGCGCGCATATGTGCCGTCGAGGAACGTGCCCTCTTTGTAACCGCTGACCTGGCAACTGTCGATCGTCACGTTCTCCGTGGCACGCGCAAAACCGAGCCCATACGAGCTTTTCAAGCAAATGCCGTCGTCGTATGGGGAGTTTACGCTGCAGTTGGAGACGCGCACGCTGCGGCAACAGTCGATGTCCATGCCGTCTCGGTTCGTGTCGATTTTCAGGTTATCGATCGTCAGGTTGTCCACGCCCGTCGCCAGAATGCCGAACCAGCCGCCATGCTCGATCGTAAAGTCACGCAGAATGACATTGCGGCACAGTTTCAGCGCGATGGATTTATTGCCTACGCCTGTCTCGTCCTTCACCTCATCGCGCGCCAGATCACGCCCCCAGATGCGGCCGGAGCCGATGATCGCGATATCGTGCAGGTTTTCGCCCCAGATCAAACTGTTGTGCCAGTGACGATGGCCGAAATCCTCATAGTTTCCGGCCTCCGGCGTATCCTCCGCCGCGTCATAGGCAATGTCTTTTCCAGGAGCTGCCGCAATGATCGTCGCGCCCGGTCCTATATCGAGCGTGACGCCGCTCTTGAGATGAATGGATGTGGAGAGATAGCTGCCTGCCGGAAACCGCACTGTGCCTCCTCCGGCCAGGGCTGCCCCGTCGATCGCTGCGTTGATGGCAGCCGTATCGAGCGTCTTCCCATCTCCCTTTGCTCCATATCCTCGAACGTCGAAGATGCCGGCGGAACCTGACCTTGCTCCAAATGCCGGCAAAGCGGCCAGAAGCGCCGAGCAGAGTAAAGTACAAATCGCGGGCGCGTAAATTGCTCTGTATCTCACATTGATCTCCTGGAATATCGTCTTAAGCGTCATCACAGCATCGCTTCCTCCCGGTTCACACCGGCAGGTTTGAGAAACCGTTAGGCCTAAGATGATCTTTCATCGGTTAAGGACATGCGTAAGTTTAGCTATATTACACTTTATAAGCCGGATAAATCATCAGAAAAACCGTGTAATGCTTCCGTGATTGTAAGATTTTCGGAATTGGTATACTCAAAGCGACAGCTCCTGACGGAGTCCGTACTCATGCCAGGCAATTGGAAACGATGTTGCTCCTGCTCAGGCATTTTTAAGCGAACGGCCGTCCTTATCGGCAAGCATTCTGGAGCATCGAAATATCCTCAACAAACTTATTTTTGCCCCAGCAAACATTTTTTCGCCCTAAGTCTTGATTATTTGGTTTCAGGCATGTATAATGCCGAATAGATGTTCGAGAGCCGATATGGTGAAGAGGGAGCTAATTCATGCCAGCAACAGCACTTAAGTTATCAACAGAACCTACGAAGATCAGTGATGGACGCCAGAAGGCGCTTGAATCAGCGCTTGCGTCGCTTGATAAGCAGTTCGGCAAGGGCAGCGTCATGCTGCTCGGGGAACAAGAGAATCTCGCAGTCGATGTCATTTCGACAGGCTCTCTGGCTCTCGATCTGGCGCTTGGAGTCGGCGGCGTCCCCCGCGGACGAATTACGGAGATCCACGGCGCGGAATCGTCGGGTAAGACGACTCTTGCCTACCATATCGTAGCAGAGGCTCAGAGGGCCGGGGGTACAGCTGCTTTCATTGATGCCGAGCATTCCGTGGATGCAGAGTACGCCCGCAACCTTGGTGTCGACCTGGACCGGCTTCTGATTGCGCAGCCGAACAACGGTGAGGAAGCGCTTGAGATCATGGACTCGCTGGTTCGCAGCGGCGCCATTGATGTTGTGGTGCTGGACTCCGTTGCCGCTCTCGTGCCCAAGGCAGAGATCGAAGGCGATATGGGCGACAGCCATATGGGTCTGCAGGCTCGCCTTATGTCTCAGGCGATGCGAAAGCTGAACGGCACCATCTCCAAGACAAACACGGCGGCGATCTTCATCAATCAGATCCGCGAGAAGATCGGCGTTATGTTCGGCAGCCCTGAAACCACTCCCGGCGGACGCGCCCTCAAGTTCTATGCGAGCGTCATGCTGGATGTGCGGCGTGTGGAATCGCTGAAGCAGGGTTCGGACTTCGTCGGCAACCGGGTCAAGGTCAAGGTTACGAAAAACAAGGTAGCCGCTCCGTTCCGTCAGGCCGAGTTCGATATCATGTTCGGCAAAGGCATCTCCCGTTCGGGCAGCATCATCGATATCGGTGTGGAGCTGGGCTTGATCAACAAGAGCGGCTCATGGTTCACCTATGGCGACAGCCGGATCGGTCAGGGACGCGAGAACGCCAAGCAGTATATGGATGATCATCCGGAGACCATGGACGAGATCGAAGCGGTCATCCGAAACGACAAGAAGTCGTCGGAGATCCTGACGATTGGAGCGCCGGGCGAAGAGGATTAAGCATCAAGGTATGAGTCAGGCACAGAGGCCTGCTCCCACACCCCGCACCACTGAGGTGGATCTATAGATAGCGACAGGGATGACGTTTACTCGTCATCCCTATTCTCATTTGTGGATTTGCTGCCAATGTCACCTGACGATAATTTTGAAAGTTCAGCATTCGCGATCGCATGCGGATTCGCTCTCGTCTACAACGATCCGGATATAATTAAGATGTAACGTTGATTTGGTTTAGTGGGAGATTTACAATGAATAATACGATTTTTATGAATGCGACGGCGAACACCCCGAAGGCCGCAAAAGCGCTGGCTACGACCATCAGCCGCGGCATCACCCTCCTCTCCGACGGTTATGAGGTGCGTACGAACAACAAACTGAACTACCTTGTTGGATCGCCCGACGGCCGCCTTTACATCGCAACACACAACGAGAAGCTGGGCCAGTATCATTGCACTTGTGAGGCATTCAACGCTCTCAACTGCTGCAAACACCTCGTCGGCGTCCACCTCGGCAAGAAGAAGATCGATGCCGCCTGCGAGAATTAGCTGAACACAGGTCTCGCATAGCCAGGGGAATCGCATTTAAACCTTTTGGTTAGTGAGTAGTTCTGTCAGAAAGTCTGGCTCCCATGCGGCCATGTTGCGCTTTCGATTGACGCTGGCTTTGCGTGTGGTGTTGGTCTTGCAGAGA
>Ga0105237_10000080_pt1 | contig 127788 bp, 112 predicted proteins | sample KBSC24metaG_FD_81520 | JGI IMG/M metagenome (GOLD analysis project Ga0105237, IMG submission 81520) | Corn rhizosphere microbial communities from Kellogg Biological Station, Michigan, USA - KBS C2-4 metaG | ecosystem: Host-associated > Plants > Roots > Rhizosphere > Soil | place: Michigan...
CCAGTCGATCAGCACCAGATCGAAGGGGCGGCCGGCGGCAGCGGCAAGGCTCAGCGCGCGCAGCGCGTCCCAGGCGTCGGCGACTTCCTCGGCGTCGAGGCTCAGCGCGCGCGCCATCTCGCCCAGGATGTGGCGCGCACTTTCGTTGTCGTCGACGATCAGCATGCGGCGCCGTGCCAGCGCGGCCGGCGGGCTGAAAGCCGGCACATCGGCCTGCAGTCCGAAGCTCAACTCGAAGCTGAAGGTGCTGCCGCGGCCGGGTTCGCTCCGTACGTCGACCTCGCCGCCCATCAGGCCGATCAGCGAGCGGCTGATGGCGAGGCCCAGGCCGGTGCCGCCGTAGCGCCGCGAAGTCGACGCATCGGCCTGCTCGAAGGCGCGGAAGAGCCGCAGCCGCTGCGCCTCGGTCATGCCGACACCGGTGTCGCGCACCGAGAAATGCAGCTGCACCGAGCTCGCATCGCGTGCTTTTTCGGCGATGCCAATGATGACCTCGCCGCGCTCGGTGAACTTGACCGCGTTGCTCGCAAGATTGACCAGCACCTGGCGCAGCCGCAGCGGATCGCCGAGCAGCAGCCGCGGCAGGCCGGGCGTCAGGTCGAACAGCAGTTCGAGGCCTTTTTCTCCGACCTGCACCGCGAGCAGGTTCGCCAGGTCGTTGAGCACGTCACCGAGATCGAAGGCGGCTCGTTCCACGTCCAGCTTGCCGGCCTCGATCTTCGAGAAGTCGAGGATGTCGTTGATGATGCGCAGCAGCGAGTGTGCCGAGCGTTCGACCTTCAGCACGTAGTTGTGCTGCTTGGGCGTCAGGCCGCTCTTCAGCGTCAGGTGCGACATGCCGAGGATCGCGTTCATCGGCGTGCGGATCTCGTGGCTCATGTTGGCGAGGAATTCGCTCTTCGCGCGGGTCGCGGCCTCGGCCGCATCCTGCGCCGCCTTCAGGTCGCTGACATCGATCGCGATGCCGCCGATCGCATAGATCTCCCCCTGCTCGTCGCGCACCGGGAAAAGATGCAGCACGTGGGTGCGGATGCCGATCGGGTACTCGCGCACCGGCGTGGCACGCAGCACCACGCCTTCGCGGACGACGCGCAGATCCTCGCGGCGGATGGCCTCGACGTCGGCCGTGTCGCCCATCAGGTCGACGTCGCTGAGGCCGACCAGCGATTCGCCGTCACGGCCGAAGTTCTCGGCCAGCGCCGGCGAATGCGCCAGGTAGCGGCCCTGCAGGTCCTTCAGGAAGACGATCGCCGGCGAGTTTTCGAAGATGCTGTACAGCACGTTGCGGCTGCGCTGCAGCTCGGCGGTGCGCAGGTCGACGTTGTGCTGCAGCAGGCGTTTGTGTTCCTCGAGCCGCTCGACGAGCTGGGCGTTCTCTATCGACACCGCGGCCTGCGCCGCGAGCTGCTCCAGCACCGGCAGCTGGGTGCCGCCGAAGGCGCGCGGCACGCTGCGATGCTCGAGGTAGAGCAGGCCGGCGAGTGCACCGCGATGCAGGATCGGCAGCGCCAGCACCGAGCGCGTGGGGTGCGCGGCGAAGTACGGATCGACCGCGAAGCGGTGCTGCTTCGCCGCATCCTCGATCAGCACGGTCTCATGGCTGCGCACGACATAGCTCACCAGGCTGGCCGGCAAGGTCGTGGACGGATCGTCCTGGATCGGCCGCAGGCTGACGGCAATGGCGTCGCGCTGCACTTCGGCGATGGCCACCAGCGTGGCGCTGTCGTTCTCCATCCAGAGCAGCGCGCCGAACTGCGCATTGCCTTCTTCGAGCATCACCACCATCAGGGTGTGCACCAGATCGTCGCGCACGATCTGGCTCGAAATCGCCCGCGAGGCCTGGGCGAGTGCCAGCGCATCGACCTGGTCCGTCGGCGGCCGGGCGGTATCGGGCGCGGCGGCGGGGCGTGTCGATACCGGCAGCGCGAGATCGAGCTGCGCCACTTTGGCCTTGGCGCCCCATTCGGCATAAGCGCGGCGGGCTTCGCCCAGCAGGCGCAGGGCGCTGCCTTCGACGCCCTGTTCGCGATAAAGCTGGGCCGCGCGTTCGCAGGCCAGCGCCTCGTGATGCACGAGCCCATTGGCGCGCGCCGCGTCGATCGCGTCTTCATAGAGGCTCAGCGCAGCGAATAGCCGGCCTTCGACGCGTTCGATCTCGGCCGAGACGAGCCGGCGCCCGGCTTCGAAAGTCGCCGGATTGCCTTCCGCCCATTGGCGCAGCTGCAGTTCGTTGTCGCGCAGCCAGGCCAGCATCGCCGGCCGCTCCTGCGGCGGCGCCGTATCCGCCATCGCAGCGATCGAGACCGATCCGTGGAGGAAGAAGTCGTGGATCGGCAACAGGCCGATCGTGCCCCACATCAGCGGTCGGGCCAGCTGCGCGAAGCGATAGCCCTCGGCGTGGTCGCCCATCGTGCAGTGCCAGACGAGCTCCGAGAGGTGTTCGGCGACGATCACGAACGGGATGCGGTCGTTGCCGTCTGCCGGGGGCGCCGTGTCGGGCCTGGCCTCGCTCGGCGCATGGCCGCGCAAGCGCCGCAGCAGCCGCTGCGTGGCTCGGTTTTGCGAGTGCACAGCGGGATAGGCGAGGGTGGCAATGAAAGCTTCGCAGCGGGCCGCATCCTCTTCCACCGCCTCGATCGTGTCGCCGCGCAGCATGCGGAAGAGCACGATCAGGCGGCTCGAGATGCCGGCGATCACGATGTTGCCGGCTTCCAGCAACGGCGGGATCGACTCGTGCAAGCGTTCGATGCACGCGCCGATGGGTCGAACCCACAGGGCGACGATCGCGCTGTGATAGAGCAGGCTGCCGCGGTGCTGCGTCAGGCCGCGCCGGTGCATCAGCTCATGGGCCACTTCGCAGTAGCGGTAGCCTTCCTGATAGTGCTTCAGGTAGTTGGCGACGATGAAGCCGTAGAAGATGTAGCCGAGCACCGAGATGTCGACGTTGCCGTGGCGCAGGCACTGCACGATCATCTGCGTGTCGTGGTAGGCAAGCAGCTTCTGGTCGGTCATGTAGGCCGCGGTGGAGGTGAAGATCACCATGCGCGTGGCCATCGCCATCGCCGGGTCGCTGGCTTCCGGCAAGTCGAGCAGACATTCCACCGGGCGGCCGGCGAGCAGCCGCTGGATCTCTTCATAGCCGGCCTGGATGTCGGCATCGGTGGGATGTTCCGGCAGGTCGAGGCCGAGATCGGTGAGGCCGACCTGCGCCACCGCGCAGGCGGCCGGGCTGTCCCCGTGCGCCACCAGCAGGCTGATGCGGATCATGTGCGCGTGTGCGCGGTCGATCGCGTTGTGCGCATTCGCGATGACCGTGTCGAGCCAATCTTCGGCAACGGCGAACTGACCGCCGAGGTACTCGCATTCGGCGGCGCCAAGGTGCAGCGCGAGCGCCAGCACATAGCAACGGGTCCAGGCATCGGGCGGCAACAGCGCAATGCCGGCCGAGAAGTAGCTGGCCGCCGCGACGTGCAGCGTGGCGGCGCGTGCCTTGGCGCCGGCGGCGCGATTGAGTTCGGCCACCTGCAGCCGTTCCTCGGCGTCGGTGATGACCGCGATGCCCGCATTCAAGTGCGCGACGATATCGAACAGCTTGTCGTCGATCTGGTCTTCGGGCAGATGACGCCGCAGCAGCCGGCCGATGCGCGCATGCATCGCCGCGCGTTCACCGGGGGGCGTCAGCAGGTAGGCTGCTTCCTGCACCCGGTCGTGCAGGAAATGGCAATCGCCGTTGCTGCGCACCAGCAGTCCGACCTGCATCGCCGGCCAGAGGCGAGCTTCCATCGTGGCGTTGCCATCGTCGTCGAGCAGGGCGAGCACGTCCAGCGAAAAGCGGTTGCCGAGAAAGCCGGCCACGGTCAACGCCTGCTGCGTGCCGGGCGGCAGGCGTTGCAGCTCGCCGAGCATCAGCGACACCACGTTGTCGGTGAAGTTGCGCGCGCGGATCGCCGGCAAATCCCAGCGCCAGCTCGAACGCGCCGGATCGAAGGCGATCAGTCCGTCGAGATGCAGCGTCTGCAGGAACTGGAAGCAGAAGAACGGGTTGCCGCGCGTCTTCTCGTACACCAGCTGCGCCAGCGGCTCGATCACCGGCAGGCCGGTGTGCAGCGTGGCCGCGATGATCTCGCGCACATGGCTTTCGGTCAGCGGCGCGAGCGTGATCGAGGAGATCGGCACCGCGCGCTTGCGCAGCTCGTCGAGGCTCGCCACCAGCGGGTGCGCCGGGCCGACCTCGTTGTCGCGATAGGCGCCGATCACCAGCAGATGCTGCGGGTCGGCATGGCCGCACAGCAGCATCAGCAGCTGCAGGCTCGCGCTGTCCAGCCATTGCAGGTCGTCGAGGAACAGCACCAGCGGATGCTCCTGCTTCGCGAACACCGCGATGAAGCGCAGGAAGAGCCGGTGCAGCCGGTGCTGCGCCTGATCCGGCGGCAGTTCGGCGACCGGCGGCTGCGGGCCGATGACGAGCCGCAGCTGCGGGATCAGGTCGACCATCAGCTGGCCATGCTCGCCGACCGCCTCCAGCAGTTGCCTGCGCCATACGTCGAGCTGCTCGGTGCGTTCGGACAGCAGCTGCTGGACCAGCGACTGCAGCGCCTGGCCGAAGGTGGCGTAGGGCACGCCGCGGCGGTACTGGTCGAACTTGCCGGTGATGAAGTAGCCGCGCCGCGCGACGATCGGCTTGTGGATCTCCGCCACCAGCGAGGACTTGCCGATGCCCGAGTAGCCCGCGACCAGCACCAGCTCGGCACGCGCGCTTTCGGCGACGCGGTCGAAGGCGGCGAGCAGCGTGTGGATGTCGGCCTCGCGGCCGTACAGGCGCTGCGGCAGCTGGAAGCGAGTGGAGATGTCGTGCGCGCCGATCTCGAACGGCTCGACATGGCCGGCGGCGATCCATTCGCGCTCGCAGCGTTCGAGATCCAGCCGCAGGCCGGCGGCGCTCTGGTAGCGGTCCTCCGCGAGCTTGTTCAGGAGCTTCATCACGATCAGCGAGAGCGGCTCGGGCACGCTGGCTTGCAGCGTGTGCGGCGGCCGCGGCAGGCGCGCCAGGTGGCAGTGCACCATCTCCAGCGCGTCGGCTGCGACGAAGGGCTTGCGGCCGGTCAGCAGCTCGTAGAAGGTGACGCCGAGCGCGTAGAAATCGGCTCGGTAGTCGACCGTGCGATTCATGCGGCCGGTCTGCTCCGGTGCCATGTAGGCGAGCGAGCCTTCGAGCCGGTCCGGCGCGGCCGGCACGACGTGCTCGCGTTCGAGCCGCGAGGCCTGCGCGAATCCGGTCAGCTGGACACGCTGCGTGACCGGGTTCAGCACGATGTTGTGCGGCTGGATGTTGCGGTGGATGATCTGCTGGCGGTGCAGGCATTCGAGCGTCGCGACGAGCGAGATCGCGAGCGGGAAAAAGGCCGCCAGCGGGCAGGGCTCGCCGATCAGCGAATGGTCCAGCGGCTCGCCGCCGATGTCTTCGTAGACCAGCACCAGCGAACGTTCGTGTTCCTCGAGTGCATAGGGCCGCGGCGTGCCGGGACAGGCGAGCAGGGTCAGCAGGTCGAACTCGTGGCGCAGGCGTTCACGGCTGCCTGCGTCGGGCACCTCGGCCACCGGCGTCTTCAGGATGACCGGCGTCTGCGCCTCGCCCGCCGAGCCGCGGTAGAGGTGCATGTCGTCGTCCTCCTGCAGAAGGCCGGTGATGACGTGATGCGCGAGCATGAACATCGGGTCGTTTCCTCGGCGGACTGGGTGGGCTGCGGCGCCCTCCTTCGTCGTTGCCGATGTGGATTCTCCCTGTGCTCTGCGCATGATAAGGAGTCGCCCGGCAGGCTCTGCGCGCCAGACGCTGCGGCAAAGTGTTTTCGACGAGATTCGATGCCGGCGAGCCGGCGCGAGCCGCTCGCCGCTCGATTTTCAAGCTGCGATACGTTGTGCCGCGACGGTTTCGGCGTGATGACACGCGACCTCGGTGGGGCCGAGCGGGCGCAGCTCGGGCACCTCGGTCGTGCAGCGCTCGGTGGCATACGGGCAGCGCTTGTGGAAGCTGCAGCCGGGCGGTGGATCGAGCGGCGAGGGCAGCTCGCCGACGATCCTGATCTTCAGCGCGCGCCGCGCTGCATCGATGCTCGGCGTGGCCGACAGCAGTGCGCGGGTGTAGGGATGCAGGGGTTGCGCGAAGAGCGCCGTTTTCGGAGCGAACTCGACCACGCGGCCGAGGTACATCACCATCACGCGCTGCGCGATGTGCTCGACCACGCTCAGGTTGTGCGAGATGAAGACGTAGGCGATGCCGGTGCGTTCCTGCAGGTCCATGAAGAGGTTCAGGATCTGCGCCTGGATAGAGACGTCGAGCGCCGAGGTCGGCTCGTCGGCCACCAGCAGCTTGGGCGACAGCATCATCGCGCGCGCGATCGCGATGCGCTGGCGCTGGCCGCCGGAGAACATGTGCGGATAGCGTTGTGCATGTTCGGAGCGCAGGCCCACTTGCGAGAGCATCGCCGCGATGCGCTCGCGCCGCTCGGCGGCCGACAGCGTGGTGTTCAGCAGCACCGGCTCGTCCAGCATCTGCGCCACGCGCTTGCGCGGGTTCAGCGAGGCATAGGGGTTCTGGAAGACCATCTGCACCGTCTGGCGCAGCTGCTTGATCTGGGCCGCGTCGGGATGAGCCGCGTCGATGCCGGCGATGCTCAGGCTGCCGGCGGTGGGCTTCTCGATCAAGGTCAGCGCACGTGCCAGGGTCGACTTGCCGCAGCCCGATTCGCCGACCACCGCCAAGGTCTGCCCGGCGTCGAGGCTGAAGCTGACGCCGTTCAAGGCTTTCACGGTGGCCGACGGCCTGAAGGCGCCGCGGCTCACGTGGTAGTAGCGCGAGAGGTTCTCGGCGACGAGCAGTCGAGAAGCCGTCATGCCGCCACCCGGTTCGCAATGTTGCGCGGGAAGAGGCAGCGCGCATGGCCGCCATCGGGCATCGCATCGAGCCCGGGGTGCGTCGCGCGGCAGCTCTCCTGCACGTAGGGGCAGCGTGGCGCGAGCAGGCAGCCGCGCAGCTTGTCGTGCATGCCCGGCACCATGCCGGCGAGTGTCGGCAGGCGCCGCGCGCCGCGGCTGTGTTCGGGGATCGACGACAGCAGCGCCTCGGTGTACGGGTGGTGCGGCCGCTCGAACAGGGCCGGCACGTGCTGCGTCTCGACCACCTCGCCGGCATACATCACCGCGATCTCGCGCGCATGCGCGGCGAGCAAGGCCAGGTCGTGCGTGATCAGCACCAGCGCCATGTCCTGCTTGCGCTGCAGATCGACCAGCAGGTCGAGCACCTGGGCCTGGATCGTGACGTCGAGCGCGGTGGTCGGCTCGTCGGCGATCAGCAGCTTCGGGCTGCAGGCCAGCGCCATCGCGATCATCACGCGCTGGCTCATGCCGCCGGAGAGCTGGTGCGGGAAGGCATTCAGCCGCGACGCGGGATCGGGGATCTCGACCAGTTTCAGCAACTCGACCGCACGTTCGCGCAGCCGCGACGAGCTGCCCGACTGATGCACCTTCAAGGTCTCCATGATCTGGAAGCCGACGGTGTAGGCCGGGTTCAGGCTGGTCATCGGGTCCTGGAAAATCATCGCCATGTCACGGCCGACGATCGTGCGGCGCTCGCGCGGCGACAGGGTCAGCAGGTCGTTGCCGTCGAAGCGCAGCACGTCGGCCTTGACTTCGCCGGGAGAGTCGATCAGCCCCATCAAGGCCAGCATGCTGACGCTCTTGCCCGAGCCGGACTCGCCGACCAGGCCGAGCAGCTGGCCGCGGTCGACGTCGAGATCGATGCCCTTCACCGCGGCGAAGGGGCCGAAGCGGACGGTGAGGTTCCTGATCTCCAAAAGGCTCATGTCAGCTCCCTGCGGCGCTGCGCGCCGGCCCCCCCAAGGGGGAACGAGCGCCTTGGGAACGGCCCGGCGGTGCTCATGAGAGTTTTTTCAATCGCGGATCGAGCGCATCGCGCAGCCCGTCGCCCATCAGGTTGATGGCCAGCACCGTGGTCAGGATCGCCAGGCCGGGCAAGGTCACGACCCAGTTCGCGCGCTCGATGTAGTCGCGCGCCGAGGCCAGCATCGTGCCCCATTCGGGCGTCGGCGGCTGTGCGCCGAGGCCGAGAAAGCCCAGGGCTGCAGCGGTCAGGATCGCATCCGAGAAGCCCATCGTCGCGGTGACGATGACCGGCGCCATGCAGTTCGGCAGCACGGTGTTGAACATCAGGCGGAAGGTGCCGGCGCCGGCCAGGCGCGACGCGATCACGTAGTCCTTCGCCAGCTCCGCCATCGCCGAGGCGCGCACCAGGCGCACGTAGCTCGGTATCGCTACCAGCGCGATCGCGAACATGGTGTTCAAGAGGCCCGGCCCGAGCACCGCGACCACCGCGATCGCGAGCAGCAGGCTGGGCAGCGCCAGCATCACGTCCATCAGCCGCAGGATCACGATGCCGATGCGCGGGAAGAAGGCCGCCGCCAGCCCGAGCGCGATGCCGGGCAGCATCGACAGCACGACCGCGACGAAGCCGATCATCAGCGAGAGCCGCGCGCCGAACAGCAGGCGCGAGAGCATGTCGCGGCCGATGTCGTCGGTGCCGAGCAGGAAGCGCGCGCTGCCGTCGGGGTGCCAGATCGGCGGGCTCAGCAGCGCGTCGCGGTATTGCTCGATCGGGCTGTACGGCGCGAGCGCGCCGGCGAGCAGCGCAGCCAGCACGATCAGGATGAAGTAGACCAGGCCGCCGACCGCACCCTTGTTGTGCGAGAAGCTGCGCCAGAAGTCGCCCCAGCTCGACGGCAGCTGTTCGCCGAGGTTTTCTTCAGCGGGAAGGACGGCGCTCATGATGGTATGGGCGGTTCAACACGAGCGGGCCGAGCGCCGGGCCGCTCCCAAGCCGGCCCGCGCCAGCGGCGAGACGCCGCTGGCCTTCGTGCCGTCCAAGTCCGCGCAGGCGGACTTGGAGCCGCGGCACTCAGCCCCCTCGGGGGGCCGAGCCCGGACGTGGACCGTCCGGTGGACGGTCCACGCCTGGCGAGGGGCCGGGCCACTGGCCCGGCGCGGCCTGCAAGGTCGGCCGACGTACTCGTCGGACGGGGGGTCAACATCATTTGGCGTGTCGGATACGGGGGTTGATCAGGCCGTACAAAAGATCGACCAGCAGGTTGACGACGATCACCAGGGTCGCGGTGATCAGGATGCCGCCCTGCACCACCGGGTAGTCGCGCCGGCCGATCGCATCGATCAGCCACTTGCCGACACCCGGCCACGAGAAGATGGTTTCGGTCAGCACCGCGCCGGCGAGCAAGGTGCCGACCTGCAGCCCGATCACCGTGATCACCGGCACCAGCGCATTGCGCAGGGCATGCACGAAGACCACGCGGGTCGGCGACAAGCCCTTTGCGCGCGCGGTGCGCACGTAGTCCTCGCGCAGCACTTCGAGCATCGACGAACGCGTCATGCGCGCGATCACCGCGAGCGGGATCGTGCCGAGCACGATTGCCGGCAACACCAGGTGCGACAAGGCCGAGCGGAACGCGCCGCTGTCGCCGGAGAGCCAGGCATCGACCAGCATGAAGCCGGTGCGCGGCGTGATGTCGAACTCCAGCGCCATGCGGCCCGAGACCGGCAACGCGAAGTCGGGTGCCAGGTCGCGCATGTAGACCGAGAAGAACATGATCAGCAGCAGGCCCCACCAGAAGATCGGCATCGAGAAGCCGGTCAGCGAGAGGCCCATCACGCCGTGATCGAAGACCGAGCCGCGTTTGATCGCGGCGATCACGCCGGCCAGGAGGCCGAACACGCTGGCGAAGATCAGGGCGCAGAGCGAGAGCTCGACCGTCGCCGGAAAGAGCTTCAGGAACTCGCTCCACACCGCCTCGTGCGTGACGAAGGATTCGCCGAGATCGAGGTGCAGCGCCTTCCACAGGTAGACGCCGTACTGCTCGTACAGCGGCCGGTCGAGGCCGAGGCGGTGCATCACCTCGGCATGGAAGGCCGGGTCGAGCCGCCGCTCGCCCGCCATCACCTGCACCGGGTCGCCGGGGATCAGATGGATCAGCGAAAACGCCAACAGGGTGATTCCCAGGAAGGTAGGGATCACGAGGGCAACACGGCGCAGGATGAAACCGAACACGGTGGCTTGTCTCTCTCCGCCCTCTGCGGGCCGGGCTACTTTACGCTCACACGACGGAAATCGTTGTTGGTGAACGGACTCTGGACAAACCCGGAGACTCTTCTGTTCACCGCCGTCATGTACTCCGGGAACACAGCAGGGATCGTGCCGACCTCGTCGTAGACCAGCTTCTGCGCCTTCAGGTACAGCTCGGTGCGCTTCTTCGGGTCGCTGGTCTTGCGCGCCTCGTCGACCAGCGCATCGAACTGCTTGTTGCACCACTGGCTCTTGTTGCCGCCGCCTTCGACCGCATCGCAGACCAGGTTCGGGGTGAAGAAGTTGTCCGGGTCGCCGTTGTCGCCGGCCCAGTTGAGGAAGGTGATGTCGTGGTCGCCCTTGCCGGTGCGCTTCAGCAGCTCGCCCCACTCCATCATCTGCACCTTGACCTTGATGCCGACCTTGGCCCAGTCCGCCTGCATCAGCTCGCCGGCGCGCTTGCCGTCGATGCTGCCGCCGACGCGCGTGAAGAGCGAAAGCTCGGTGCCGTCGTAGCCGACGGCCTTGACCAGCGCCTTGGCCTTCTCCGGGTCGTACTGGTTCGCCAGGCTCTTGTCGAAGCTCCACATGCCGGGTGGCAGGAAGCTCGCGGCCGGCGTCGCGTTGCCGCCGTAGACCGACTGGATGTAGGTCTTCTTGTCGAGCGCCAGCCACAGCGCCTGGCGGAAGCGTTTGTCGCTGGTGAACTTGTGCTTTGCGTTCGGCGCGATGTAGGCGGTGAGCAGCGCGTTCATGCGCATCATCTGCACGTTCTTGTCGCCGTCGAAGGCGGCCGCGGTCTCGGCGCGCATGTTGGTACCGACCAGGCACTCACCCGCCTTCAGCCGCTGCACGCGCACGCTCGGGTCGAGCGTGACGGCGAAGATCAGGTTGTCGATCTTCGGTACGCCGCCCCAGTACGACGGATTCGCGGTGTAGCGGATGATCGCGTCCTTCTGGTAGCTCTTGAAGACGAAGGGGCCGGTGCCGACCGGCTGGGTGTTGATCGCTTCGAGCTGCCTGGTCTTCTGCAGCTGCGCGGCGTATTCGGCCGAATAGATCGAGGCGAGGGCAGACATCGCCATGTCCGCGATGAACGGCGCCTCGGGCCGCGTCAAGGTGAAGCGCACGGTGTAGTCGTCGACCTTGGCGACCGACTTGATCAGCCCCGACATGCCCATGCCTTCCCAGTAGACGTAGCCGTTCTTCGCGACGCCGTGGGCCGGGTGGTTCTTGTCGTTGACGCGGTTGATCGACCAGAGCACGTCGTCGGCGTTGAAGTCGCGCGTCGGCTTGAACCAGGGCGTGGTGTGGAACTTCACGCCTTTGCGCAGATGGAAGGTGTAGTTCAGGCCGTCGGCGCTGACCTCCCATTTCTCCGCGAGTCCGGGAATGACTTCGGTCGTGCCCGGCTTGAACAGCAGCAGCTGGTCGTAGATCGTCAGGCCGGCGGCGTCGTTGGTCACCGCGGACTCGTATTGCACGATGTCGAAGCCGTCGGGCGAGGCTTCGGTGCAGACGGTGAGGTTGACCGCGTGGGCCTGGGTGGCGAGGCAGAGTGCCGAGAGCGTGCAGGCGTGGAGGAGTTTCATCGGATGGGGCCTCGAATGGCAGGGGGTCATCGCGGCGACAGCCCGCGCAGGTTCAGCTCCGCCAGCGGGCTGGGCAAGAAGCCGTCGACCTTGCGGTTCACCGCGTTGAAGACGTAGGGGTACACCGTCGGGATCACCGGCACTTGCTCGGCGATCGTGCGCTGCGCCTGCGCGTACAGCGTCTTGCGGCGTTCGCGGTCGGTCGAGCTGCGGGCGGCTGCCAGCACCTGGTCGAACGCCGGGTCGCACCAGCGGCTCGAATTGCCGCCGGAAGCGATGGCCGAACAGCTCAGATTGGGCGTCAGAAAGCTGTCCGGGTCGGCGTTGCCGATCCAGCTGAAGAAAGTAATGTCGTGCTCGCCGAGGCTGACGCGTTTCAGCATCTCGCCCCATTCCATCGTCTGCACCCGCGTCTTCACGCCGATGCGCGCCCAGTCGGCCTGCATCAGCTCGGCGGCGCGCAGCGCGTCGATGCTGCCGCTGGTGCGCGTGAAGATGACGAACTCGCTGCCGTCGTAGCCGCTCGCCTTGACCAGCTCGCGCGCGGCCTGCAGGTCGTGATGCTCGGCGAGCGCCGCGTCGTGCGCCCACAGCGCGGGCGGCAAGAAGCTCGCCGCGAGCTGAGCGCGCCCGTTATAGACCGATTGCAGCAGCGTGGCCTTGTCGAGCGCCAGCGCCAGCGCGCGGCGCAGCCGTGCATCGGCAAGAAAGCCGTGCTGCGTGTTCAGCGCGATGTAGCTGACGATCTGGCTGGGCGCGGCCAGCACGCGCACCTCGCCGCCGTCGGCGAAGGTGTCGAGCGATGTCGACTTCAGGTTCACGCCGATCAGGCATTCGCCGGATTTGACGCGTTGCGCGCGCACCGCCGGATCGGGCGTGATCGCGAACACCAGCCGCTCGAACTTCGGCGCGCCGCCCCAGTAGTCGCGGTTGGCGCTGAAGCGGATCGTCGCGTCCTTCTGATAACTCGTGAAGACGAACGGGCCGGTGCCGACCGGGCGGGTGTTCAGGTCCTCCAGCCTGCCGGAGGCCAGCAGCTTCGCGCCGTACTCCGCCGAATAGACCGAGCCGACCAGCGCGTTGGCCAGATCCTCCAGCAGAGGCGCACTCGGGTGCCGCAGCGTCAGCAGCACGGTGTGCTCGTCCAGCTTCGCGATCGAAGCGATGTCGCCGGAGAGGCCGAACGAATGCCACAGCCCGAAGCCGTTCTTCGCCATCGCCAGCCACGGGCTCTTCGGGTCGGCCTGGCGCTGCATCGAGAACAGCACGTCGTCGGCATTCATCTCGCGCGTCGGCGTGAACCACGGCGTGGCGTGGAATTTCACGCCGCGGCGCAGGTGCAGCACCAGCTTCAGCCCGTCGGCACCGAGCTCCCAGCGCTCGGCCAGGCCCGGCGCGAGTTCGGCCGTGCCGGGCACGTGGCGCACCAGCTGGTCGTAGACGGTGTGGCCGGCGGCGTCGCGCGTCACCGTCGATTCCGACTGCGCGACGTCGAAGCCGTCGGGCGAGGATTCGCTGCACACGGTCAGCACGGCGCCGGCCGCCTGTGCGCTCGCGGCGCAGGCGGCGAACATGGCCAACAGCAGGACGCGGGCGAGGCGAATCATCAGGGCAGCGAGACGTTGCGGAAGTCCAGGTCGACCAGCGGGCTCGGGACGAAGCCCTGCACCTTCTGGTTCACCGCGGTGTACTCGGTCGGATAGACGGTCGGGATCACCGGGGTCTTCTCGGCGACCATGCGCTGCGCCTGTTCGTACAGCGCGGTGCGGCGTGCGCGATCGCCGCTGATGCGCGCGGCATCGAGCAGCGCATCGAAGGCCGCGTCGCACCACAGGCTCTTGTTGCCGCCGGCGCTGACCGCGGCGCAGCTCAGGTTGGCGCTGAAGAAGTCGTCCGGGTCGCCGCTGCCGGCCCAGCTGAGGAAGGTGATGTCGTGCTCGCCCTGACCGGTGCGCTTCAGCATCTCGCCCCACTCCATCATCTGCACCCGCGTCTTCACGCCGATGCGCGCCCAGTCGGACTGCATCAGCTCGGCGGCGCGCTTGCCGTCGATGCTGCCGCCGATGCGGGTATAGATCGACAGCTCGCGGCCATCGTAGCCCGAGGCCTGCACCAATGCGCGGGCGCGTGCCGGGTCGAAGGCGTTCTGGATCGTCTTGTCGAAGCTCCACTGCACGCTCGGCAGAAAGCTTGTCGCCGGCGTCGCCCGGCCGCCGTAGACCGCCGCGAGGTAGCTGGCGCGGTCGAAGCCGAGCGCGAGCGCCTGGCGAAAGCGCGGGTCGTCGAGAAATGGGCGGCGCGTGTTCAGCGCGATGTAGGAAGTCAGCAGGCCGGTGACACCCGGCATGCGCACCGGCGTGCCGGTGAAGGCGCCCGCCGTCTCCGCCCGCATGTTGGCGCCGACCAGGCACTCGCCCGCCTTCAGCCGCTGCACGCGCACGTTGCCGTCGGGCGTGATCGCGAACACCAGCCTGTCGAGCGTCGAGGCGCCGCCCCAGTAGTCCGGGTTCGGTGTGTAGCGGATCACCGCGTCCTTCTGGTAGCTCTGGAAGACGAAGGGGCCGGTGCCGACCGGCTCGCTGTTGAAACGATCGAGCTTGTGCGCGGCGAGCAGCTGCTGGGCGTATTCGAGCGAGAACACCGAGCCGGTGAAGGTCTGCGCGAGGCCGGTGACGAAGGGCGCGGACGGCTTGTTCAGGCTGAAGCGCACCGTGTAGTCGTCGACCTTGTCGATCGCTTTCATCTGCGCGGCGAGGCCGGTGCCGGCCCACATCAGGTAGCCGTTCGGCGAGATCGCCTGCCACGGGCCGGCGGGCTCGGCCATGCGGCGGATCGAGAACACCACGTCGTCTGCGTTCATCTCGCGGCTGGGCTTGAACCAGGGCGTGCGGTGGAAGCGCACGCCGTGGCGCAGGTGCATCGTGAGCTGCAGGCCGTCGGTGCTGGTCTCCCAGCGCTCGGCCAGGCCCGGCACCAGCTCGGCCGTGCCGCGCCGGTACATCACCAGCTGGTCGTAGAGCGTCATGCCGGCCGCGTCGTGCGTGACGGCGGATTCGGACTGGGCGATGTCGAAACCGTCGGGGGCGTTTTCGGTGCAGACGGTGAGCGTGCCGGCCGCGTGAGCTGCCGGCAGCGCGAGCGCGCCAACCAGCTGCAGCAGCGAACGAACAAGCGAGCCGGTCATCGGCGCTCAGTCGACCTGGGCGGCACGGTAGTCGTTCAGGCCGAAGGGCGTCGCGTTCATGCCGCGCACCCGCTTGTCGACCGCGTTCAGCACCAGCGGATAGGCGACCGGGATCAGCGGGATCTCGTCGTGGATCAGCTTCTGCGCCTTGACATAGAGCGCGCTGCGCGCGGCGGTGCCGGAGGTCCTGCGCGCCTGGTCCAGCAGCGCGTCGAATTCGGCATTGCACCACTGCGACTTGTTGCCCCCGCCGGCGACCGCCGCGCAGCTCAGGTTCGGGGTGAAGAAGTTGTCCGGGTCGCCGTTGTCGCCGTACCAGCTCATGAAGGCGATGTCGAGATCGCCGCGGCCGGCGCGTTTCAGCAGCTCGGCGATCTCCATCTGCTCGACGCGCACCTTGATGCCGATGCGCGACCAGTCGGCCTGCACCAGTTCGCCGTCGCGGGTGCCGCGGCCGCTCGCGATGGTGAGGCTGATCTCGCTGCCGTCATAGCCGCTGGCGCGCACCAGCTGCTTCGCCCGCTCGACGTCATGCGCCTCGCGCAGGCTGGCGTCGTGGCTCCAGATCGACGGCGGCAGCAGGCTCACCGCCGGCTCGGCGAAGCCGGCGTAGACGTTCTTCACGATCGCCGGCTTGTCCAGCGCCAGCCGAAGCGCCTCGCGAAAGCGCTTGTCGCCCAGCCACTGGCGCTTCACGTTGATCGCGAGGTAGGAGGTGCGCAGCACCTTCAACGGGACCACGGCCGGGTTCGATCCGGCCGGCATCGTCGCCGCGCTCGCCTGCTTGATGAAGAGCGCGACGCGGCATTCGCCGGCCTTGACGCGCTGCAGGCGCGTATCGTCGTCGCGCGTCACCGCGTAGATCAGGTTGTCGATCTTCGGCGCGCCGCCCCAGTAGGCGGTGTTGGCGCTGTAACGCACCACCGCGTCCTTCTGGTAGCTCTTGAAGACGAACGGGCCGGTGCCGACCGGCTGGGTGTTGAAGTTCTCGAGCTGTCCGCTCTTCAGCACCTGCGCGGCGTACTCGGCCGAGAAGATCGTACCGAGCGCGGGCATCGCCATGTCGGCGAGGAAGGGCGCTTCCGGCTTGGACAGCTCGATGCGCACCGTGTGATCGTCGACCTTGGTGGCCGACTTGATCAGCTTGTCCATCTCCATGCCCTGCCAGTAGACGTAGCCGCCCTTGGCCAGCGCATAGGCCGGATTCTTCTTGTCGTTCACCCGATTGATCGAGAACAGCACGTCGTCGGCGTTCAGCTCGCGCGTCGGCTTGAACCACGGGGTGCTGTGGAACTTGACGCCGCTGCGCAGCCGGAACGTGTAGACCAGGCCGTCGGCACTGATCTGCCATGATTCGGCCAGCCCGGGCATCAGCTCGGTGCCGCCCGGCTTGAAGTGAATCAGCTGGTCGTAGATCGTCATGCTCGACGCATCGGCCGTGCCCACCGATTCGTATTGCGCGATATCGAAGCCTTCGGGCGAGCTCTGGGTGCACACCGTCAACGTCCCCGCAGCCTGCGCCGCCGCCGCACCGAGCGCCAGGGCGGCGGCGCCGATCAGTCGAGCCAACGTCATCATCGTCATCCTTGTCCTGAAGGGAGCGCCTCGGCTCACCGGCGCCTCGCTACCAGATGCGGATGCGCTGCTCGCTGGGCTTCCACATCTTGTCGCCCGGCTTGGTGCCGAACGCCTGCTGGAAGCCGTCGTGGTTGACCGCCGCGCCGTCGGCACGGAAACGCGCCGGCGAATGCGGATCGATGGTGAGCAGCTGCAGCGTGCGGGCCTCGCGCGCCTTGTCGCGCCAGACCTGCGCCCAGCCGATGAAGAAGCGCTGGTCGCCGCTGAACCCGTCGATCACCGGCGCGTCCTTGCCGCCGAGCGCGATGTGGTAGGCCTTGAACGCGATCTGCAGGCCCGACAGATCGGCGATGTTCTCGCCCAAGGTCAGCTCGCCGTTCAGCGGATGGCCGGGCACCGGCTCGTAGGCCGCGTACTGCGCGACCAGTTGCGAGGTCAGCGCCTTGAAGGCCTTGCGATCGGCCTCGGTCCACCAGTTGTCGAGCTTGCCGTCGCCGTCGTACTCGCTGCCCTGGTCGTCGAAGCCGTGGCTGATCTCGTGGCCGATCACCGCACCGATGCCGCCGTAGTTGATTGCGTCGTCGGCGGCCATGTCGAAGAACGGCGGCTGCAGGATCGCCGCCGGGAATACGATCTCGTTGAAGCTCGGGTTGTAGTAGGCGTTGACCGTCTGCGGGCTCATGCCCCATTCGCTGCGGTCGACCGGCTGGCCGGCTTTCGCGGCGCTGCGCTCGTATTCGAAGCGGCCGGCGCGCAAGGCGTTGCCGAGCGCGTCGCCGTCGCGGATCTTGAGCTTCGAGTAGTCCCGCCATTTGTCGGGATAGCCGATCTTCGTCATGTACTTGCCGAGCTTCTCCTTCGCGCGCGCCTTGGTCGGCGCGCTCATCCAGCTCAGCGTGTCGATCGACTGGCCGTAGGCGGCGAGCAGGTTGGCGACCAGCTGCTGCATGCGCGCCTTGTGATCCGGCGGGAAGTACTTCGCGACGTAGACCTGGCCGACGCCTTCGCCGAGCGCGCTGTTCAGCGACGCGGTGCCGTCCTGCCAGCGCGGCTTCGGGCTCTCCAATCCCTGCAGCGCCTTGCCGCGAAAGGCGAAGCTCGCGTCGCGGAAGGGCTTGGGCAGCACGCCGGCGCTGCCGTCGAGCAGGCGCGCGCGCAGGTAGAGCCGCCAGGTCGCCATCGGCGTCTCGGCCACCAGCCTGCCGAAGCCCTGCACGTAGCTCGGCTGCGAGACCGAGAGCCGGTCGATCACCGGCAGCTTCGCCGCGACCAGATTGCGCTGCCAGTCGAAGCCGGGTGCGCTCTTCGCCAGCGCGGCCACGGTCATCGGGTTGTAGGTCTTGATCGCATCGCGGTTCTGCACGCGCGACCACTGCAGCGCGGCGAGCCGGGTCTCGAGCGCCATCACGGTCTCGGCGCTGCGCGTCGCGTCCGCATCGCCGCTCAGCTGGAACAAGGCCGACAGGTAGACGAAGTAGGCGCCGCGGGCGCGCAGCATGCGGTCTTCGGTGCCCGAGTAGTAGTCGCGGTCCGGCAGGCCGAGGCCGCCCTGCCAGGTCGCGAGGCGATTGATGCCCGGCTCTTTGGGATCGGCATCCACCGCCAACGGCACCGGCACGCTGGCGATGCCTTGCAGCCGTCCCATCAGCGCGGCGAGATCGGCCTTCGTCTTCAGCGCATCCACCTCGCTGAACCACGGAGCGAGCGGCGCCAGGCCGGCGCGGTCGATCGCGGCTTCGTCGAGATGGCTGCGGTAGTAGCTGCCGATCTTCTGCTCGATGCTGCCGGGCGCCGCGCCGGTGTTCTTCGCCAGCTCTTCGGCGATGCCGCGCACGCGCTCGTCGGACTTGTCGCGCAGCATGATGAAGCTGCCGAACGAGGCCTTGTCGGCGGGGATCGGCGTGTCCTTCAGCCACCGGCCATTGACGGCGCCGAAGAGGTCGTCCTGCAGGCGCACGCTGGTGTCGAAGCCGGTGCGGTCGATGCCGTTGGCCGGCGGCGGCGCGGAGAAGGCCAGGCCGGCCTGGAGTGCGAACAGCAAGGGAGCGAGTCGGAAAGAATCAAAAGGCATCATGTCGAGGTCGTGATCCGGTGAGAGGCCGAAGGCACAGCAAGCGCAGTGCCTTCGCAAGGTCCGCGACATGCGCATCACTTCAGGCTCACGCCGTAGAAGTTCGTCAGTCCGAAGGGGCTCATCTTGAAGCCGTCGACGTTCTTGCGCATCGGCTGATAGACCACCGAATGCGCCATCGGGACCCACGGCGCCTCGCGGTGGAAGACGGCCTGTGCCTTCTCGTAGAGCTTGGTGCGCTCGGATGGGTTCAAGGTCTCCTTGGCCTTGTTGATCAAGGCGTCGTACTCCTTGTCGCACCACTGGCCGTAGTTGCTGCCGCCGACCGCGGCGCAGCTCAGCAGGTTGGCCATGAAGTTGTCCGGGTCGCCGTTGTCGCCGGTCCAGCCGAACATGCCGATGTCGGACTCGCCGGCCTTCGCGCGCTTCAGGTACTCGGCCCATTCGTACTTGACGATCGTCGTCTTGATGCCGACCTTGGCGAGGTCTGACTGGATCAGCTCGGCCGCCTGCGAGCCGTTCGGGTTGTAGGGCCGCTGCACCGGCAGGGCCCACAGCTTGGTCTCGAAGCCGTTCGGGAAGCCCGCCTTCGCGAGCAGGGCCTTGGCCTTCTCGGGGCTGTATTCGTAGGCCTTGATCGACCTGTCGTAGGACCACATCGTCGGCGGGATCGGATTCACGGCCGGCTCGCCCGCGCCCTGGTAGACCGCATCGACCAGCGACTTCTTGTTGATCGCCATGTTGATCGCGCGGCGCACGTCGGCGTTCTCGAACGGCTTGTGCGTGACGTTCAGCGTCAGGAAGCCGACGTTCAGCCCGGGCTGCGACAGCAGCTTGATGCCGGCGTCCTTCTTCATCGCCTCGACCTCGGCCGGCTTCGGGTAGGACGAGACCTGGCATTCACCCGCCTTCAGCTTCTGCGCCCGCACCGCGGAATCCTTGGTGATCGCGAAGATCAGGTTGTCGATCTTCGCCTTGCCGCGCCAGTAGTCGTCGAACGCGGCGTAGCGGATCTGCGCATCCTTCTCGTAGCGCTTGAAGACGAAGGGGCCGGTGCCGACCGGCTTGTTGTTCAGCTCGCCGGCCTGGCCGGCCTTCAGCAGCTGGTCCGCGTATTCGGCCGACTGGATCGATGCGAAGCTCATCGCCAGGTTGGCGAGGAAGGCGGCATCGACCTTCTTCAGCGTTATCTTCACCGTCATCGGATCGGGCTTCTCGAGCTTGGCGATGTTCGTGTCCAGGCCCATGTCGGAGGCGTATTCGAACGAGACCGGGTTCGCCTTGGTGAACGGGTTCTCCTTGTTCACCATCCGGTCGAGCGAGAAGATCACGTCGTCGGCATTCATCTCGCGCGTCGGCCTGAAGCCCTCGACGGTGTGGAACTTGACACCCGGGCGCAGCGTGAAGGTATAGACCAGGCCGTCGGTGCTGGTGGTCCACTTGGTTGCCAGGCCGGGCACGACGGTGGTGCCGCCGCGCTCGAATTCGACCAGCCGGTTGAAGACGGTCTCGGCGCTCGCGTCGAAAGTCGTGCCGGCGGTGTAGCGCGCCGGATCGAAGCCTTCCGGGCTGCCTTCGGAGCAGTAGATCAGCGTGCTCGCCGCATGGGCGCCGGCGCTGGCCAGCAGGGCGAGGGCGATCGCGCCGAAGCGCAGGTGGCGAGGCTGGGCGATGCGGGTGGTCATGAGCGGATCCCTGTTCCTTGTTCAAGAAGCGAGCAAGTCTAGGACAGATGAGTCACCGCACGCCGCCGCGCCGGGTCTCGGCGCCGGTCAAGCCTCGGCGGGAACCAGCCGCAGCCGCGTGATCTCCGACGGCGCACCGAAGCGTTTCGGCGGCCCCCAGTAGCCGGTGCCGCGGCTGACGTACACCCACAGGTTGCGCAGCCGGTGCAGGCCGGCGGTGAACGGCTGCTGCAGCGGCACGAACAGGTTCCAGGGCCAGAACTGGCCGCCGTGGGTGTGGCCGGAGAGCTGCAGCTGGAAACCCGCCTCGGCGGCGGCTTCGGCGCTGCGCGGCTGGTGCGCCAGCAGCACGCGCACCGAGGCATCGGCCGGCGCGCCGGCGAGCGCGGCGCGCGGATCGCTGCGCTGCTTCGGATCGAAGTGATGCGCGCTCGGATCGGTCACGCCGGCCAGCACCAGGGCCGAGCCGCGTGCGCCGAGCACCACGTGTTCGTTCATCAGCACGCGGATGCCGATGCGCCGCAGCTCGGCGATCCAGGCGTCGGCGCCGGAGTAGTACTCGTGGTTGCCGGTGACGAAGAAGGTGCCGTGGCGCGAAGCCAGGCCGGCGAGGGGCGCGACGTCCTGCGACAGGTCGGCGACGCTGCCGTCGACCAGGTCGCCGGTGACCGCCACGATGTCGGCCTGCAGCTGGTTCACCGAATCGACGATGGCCAGCACGTAGCCGCGCTTGATCGTGCTGCCGACATGGATGTCGCTGATCTGCGCGATCGTGAAGCCGTGCAGCGCCGGCGGCAGGCCGGCGATCGGCACGTCGACCGAGACCACGCCCGCCGTGCGGCGCGCATTCGACAGGCCCCACAGCGTGGCGCCGAGGGCGAGCAGCGCGACCGCGGCGGCGCTGTCGGCGGGCAGTGCCGGCCAGGCCAGCTGCGGCACCAGGCCGGCGACCAGCAGCGCGATATCGCGCAACACGGTCAACACGAACAGCGACGAGAACAGGCCCATCAGCAGCAGCCCGGCCCAGGCCAGCAGCTCGACCCCGCGGCGGTCGCGGGCCCGTCGGGTGAAGAAGCTCAGCGGCATCAGCACCGCGGAGGCGGCGATCAGCAGCGCCAGCGCGGCCGCCGGGACCGGCCAGGCAGCGAACAAGGCGGGCACGAGACGCCAGGCCACATAGGCATGCAGCAGGCTGGAAAACAGAAGCAGGGGCATGATTCACCCAACGAGGCCGCGAGCGCGGCGGGAGAGGCAGATGGGCCCGCCTCGAAGCCTATTCAAGCCGCCGCGTGTAAAGCGGGAGCAGCGAACTCCGCGCCGCGAAAGCCGTCGAACCCTGAATGCCGTCACGGAGACTTTGCATGAATGCCGTATCCCGCCTGTTGGCCGCTGCCGTCTTCGCTCTTCTGGGAGGCGCGGCGCACGCCCAGTGGCACGGGCATGGGGGCGGCCATGGCGGCTGGCACGGGCATGGCGGCCCGGCTTGGCATGGCGGCTGGGGCGGCGGCCCGCGCGGCTACGTGTACGGCGGCCTGCCGCATGGCAGCGTCAGCATCGGGTTCGGCCGCGGGCACTACTACTACGGCGGCGGGCGCTGGTATCGGCCGTATGGGCCGCGCTTCGCGATCGTGGTGCCGCCGATCGGCATCGTCGCGCCGTTCCTGCCATTCGGCTACACCAGCGTCTGGGTCGGCGGATCGCCGTACTACTACGCCAACGGAGCGTATTACGCACCGGTGTCGGGTGGCTACGCGGTGGTGGCGCCGCCGGTGCAGAGTGTTGCCGTCGCGCCCCAGGCGGTGCAGGCTGCGCCCGCCGCGGCGCCGGACCCGATCTTCTACCCGCGCCAGGGCCAGACCGCCGCGCGGACCGAGGCCGATCGCCGCGCCTGCAACCAGTGGGCAAGTTCGCAGCCGAACGCGATGGCGGATGCGAGCGTGTTCCAGCGCGCGACCCTGGCCTGCATGGATGGGCGCGGCTACACGGTGAAGTGAGGCTGGTTCCCGCCTCTGTGCGTCAGCCTGGCTTGGCGTAGCGCGCGGCTTGCGCCAGGTCGGCAAGCCACTGTTCGTAGGCGTCTTCCTTCGCGTCCGGCTCCATGCGCAGCAGCGCCGAGGGGTGCAAGCTGATCAGCACCGGCAAGCCGTCGCTGCGCTCGAGCCAGTGGCCGCGTTCGCGGGTCACGCTGATCGCCGTGCCCATCAGCGCGCGAGCCGCGGTGGCGCCGAGCGCGATCAGGGCCTGCGGCTTGACGAGTTCGATCTCGGCTTCGAGCCAGTGCAGGCAGGCGGCGGCTTCGCGCTGCGCCGGCGTCTTGTGGATGCGGCGCTTGCCGCGCAGCTCGTACTTGAAGTGTTTCAGCGCATTCGTCAGGTAGAGCGCATCGCGCGGCCAGCCGAGCTGCTGCAGCGCGCGGTCGAGCAACTGGCCGGCCGGCCCGACGAAGGGGCGGCCGCGCAGATCCTCCTGGTCCCCGGGTTGTTCACCGACCAGCATCAGCCGCGCATCGGCTGGCCCCTCGCCGTTCACCGCCTGCGTGGCCAGTGCGCCGAGCGGGCACTCGCGGCAATGTTCGGTGGCGCGCCGCAGCGCGGCCAGCGTGCCCGGCGCTGCGGCGACATCGGCGTGTATCTCCAGACGCCGCCGCGTCGCCGCCATCGATCTGCGATGTGAGGGCTCGCTCGCTGCCTGGGCCATCATCGCCGCGGTGCGCTGCTCGGCCTGGGCCGCCAGCGGCTGGATCAGCACGGCTTCCGGCAGGTTGTGCCAATAGCGCCGCGGCATCTCCCTTCGCATCATCGCGAGCTTCAGCCGGGCGGGGTTGAAGATGTGTTCGTAGTAGGTCAGCCAGAGCTGCTCGCCGGCATCCGCGGGCGGGGCCTCGTCGCGCCGCGCGCCCGGGCCGAAGGCGAGCGTCTCGCCGTCCCAGCGCACGCTGCGCCCGGGGGTCAGGATGGCCCAGCGCATCTGCGCGAAGCGGCGCGCAAAGAACGGCGCGGTAGCTTCGACGATGTGGTGCCGCGGCTCGAACCAGGCGACGTGCCAGGCCTCGCCATTCGCCGCTTCCGCGACACGCCGGAAGCGCACGAAGGCGGTCATCTTGTGCATCTCGCGATGCACCGCGCGTGCCATCTGCTCGGCCAGGATGCGGTCGGCATCGAGTGGATCGGCGCGCAGCGCGGGCTCGTGCAGCAGGCGCCACAACAAGCGGTACAACAGCCCGAAGCGGCCGGTGTCGGCATGCAGCGCGACGCGCTCGCACAGCGGCACGAAGAAAGGCGGCACGAAGAAAGGCGGCACATTGAGAGGCGGTGAAGGCGGCATCGCATCGCCGTCGTCGTCAGCCTCGAAAAGCGGCGCTTCCGCGGCGCCGGCGGCCTGCCAGCTGACGCGCTCCGGGACCACGCCTTGCGCGACGAGGTGCCGCGCCACACGCCGGAACCCGTCGACATCGATCGGCGAGGCGAGCCGGATGCTGCACGGTTCGTTCTCAGCCATGGCCTTGCCCGGCCTCGAACAAGGAGGCTTGCAGCGGCGCCGGCCGCAGGCGCGCGCGCAGGTCGGCGGTGTCGAGCGCCACCGGCGGCCGATGGCCGGGCAGGCTGACGAAGGGCAGCACCGTCTTCAGCGGCACGCGCAGCCGCGACAGGTCGTCGCCGCGCAGCAGCCGCCCCCGCCGCGCCTGCAGCAGCCGCTCGACCGAACGCAGCCCGAGCCCGGGCACGCGCAGCAGCATCTCCTTCGGCGCACGGTTCAGATCGACCGGGAAGCGCTCGCGATGCGCCAGCGCCCAGGCGAGCTTCGGGTCGACATCGAGGGCCAGCATGCCGCCGGCTTCGCCGACGATCTCGTCGTGCGTGAAGCCATAGAAGCGCATCAGCCAGTCGGCCTGGTAGAGCCGGTGTTCGCGCACCAGCGGCGGCGCCTTCAGCGGCAGCGCACGCGAGGCGTCGGGGATCGGGCTGAAGGCCGAGTAATAGACGCGCTTGAGGCCGTAGGCGCCGTAGAGCGTCGCGCTGGTGGCCAGGATGCTGCGGTCGTCTGCCGCATCGGCGCCGACGATCATCTGCGTGCTCTGCCCGGCCGGCGCGAAAGCGGGCGCCTTCGCGCGGCCTGGCATGACCGCCGGCTGCGAGCTGGCGGGCATCGGCTGGCGTGCGGCCTGCGCGTCGTCGATGTGGATGCGCAGCCGCGCCATCGAGCGCCGGATCGCCTGCCCGTCCTTCTCCGGCGCCAGCGCCTGCAGGCCCTCGGCGGTCGGCAGTTCGATGTTGATGCTCAGCCGGTCCGCATAGCGCCCGGCGCTCGCCAACAGCTCGGGGCTGGCTTCGGGGATCGTCTTCAGATGGATGTAGCCGCGGAAGTCATGCTCCTCGCGCAGCACGCGCGCGACCTCGACCACGTGCTCCATCGTGTAGTCCGCATTGCGGATGATCCCGGAGCTGAGGAAGAGGCCTTCGATGCAGTTGCGGCGATAGAAATCGAGCGTCAGCTGCACCACCTCGTCGACCGTGAAGCGGGCGCGCGGCACGTTGCTGCTGAGCCGGTTGATGCAATAGAGGCAGTCGTATTGGCAGTAGTTGGTCAGCAGGATCTTCAGCAGCGAAATGCAGCGGCCGTCGGGCGCATAGCTGTGGCAGATGCCGGAGCCTTCGGTCGAGCCGATGCCGCGCCCGCCGACCGAGTCGCGCCGAGAGGTGCCGCTGGAGGCGCAGGAGGCGTCGTACTTGGCGGCGTCGGCGAGGAGGGCGAGCTTGCGATCGATGTCCACTGGGGCTTGGCGCGATATGCTGGATGAATATACAGCTGCGCCTTGACCCTCTTGTCCTACACCCTACAAGATCCGGTTGAACCACAGCACCGAGAGCAGCCCGGACAGCAGCGCGAGCGCCGCCGCGACGGCGCTGAACAGCGCGGTGATCTCGGTCTCCTTGGTCTCGAACACCAGCTTGGAGTTGAGCGTCTGGTAGACCTTCTTCAGATCGAGCGCGGTGCCGGCGTAGTAGTACTCGCCGCGCGTGATGTCGGCGATCTTCTTCAAGGTGTCTTCGTCGAGCCGCACGTGCATCGACCAGCCTTCGGTGCGCAGCACCTCGCCGTCGATCGTGCCGATGCCGACGGTGAAGATGCGCACGCCGCGTTCGGCCGCCATCTTCGCGGCGTCGATCGGGTCGATGCCGGTGGTGGTCTGGCCGTCGGTCAGCAGGATGATCGCGGCCGAGCCGTAGGAGCCGGGCGGCACCGGCTTGAAGGCGGCGGCGCCGTCCTTCGGGCTCGACGCGGCCTGGTCCAGCGAGGTGCCGTTGCGGCTCGGCGCGCTGTTCTCGGCGCCGGTGCTGGAGAGATCGATGTTGGCGTCCGGGAAGATCGTCGCCAGCGAGACCAGGATGCCGCTGCCGATCGCGGTGCCGCGCTGCAGCTGGAAGCGGTCGATCGCGGCGAGCACGTCCTCGCGCACGTTGGTCGAGGATTGCACCAGCGCCGCGGTGGCCGCGAACGAGACCACCGCGATGCGCGTGTCGCGCGGCTGGTCCTGCACGAAGGCGCGCGCCGCCTGCTGGGCCGCGACGATGCGCGTCGGCTTGACGTCCTCGGCCAGCATGCTGCGCGAGACGTCCATCGCGAGGACCACCAGGTCGTGCTGCGACGGCAAGGTGACCACCGCCATCGGCCGCGCGATGCCGGCGATCAGCGCGCCCAGCGCGAGCAGGAAGAGCAGCGGCGGGACATGGCGGCGGATGCGCTGGCCGGTGCCCATCGCATCCTTCACCAGGCTCAGGCTGGCGTAGCGCAGCGCGGCCTTCTTGCGGCGGCTCAGCAGCCAGACGTAGAGCGTGACCAACAGCGGCAAGACCGCCATCAGCCACAACAAATGAGGCCACATGAATGTCATGTCTGCGCCCTCTTCATCACATCTGCCCCAGGTGCGGCGGCAAGCCGTGGCTGAAGCCGTTGCGTGCCCGCATGCGCTGCTTGCGCAGGTCGACAAACCGCATCATCGCCTCGACCAGGTCGTCGTCGGTCGCGAGTTCCAGCACGTCGACGCCGGCGTGGCTGAAGGCCTCGCGCAGCTGGGTTTCGCGCAGGTCGGCGGCGGCGGCGAAGCGTTTGCGAAAGCCCTTGTCGTGCGTGTCGACGAAGATCTGCTCGCCGGTCTCGGCGTCCTGCATCAGCAGCAGACCGAGATCGGGCAGGTTCATCTCCAGCGGATCGAACAGGCGCACCGCGACCACGTCATGGCGCTGCGTGAGATGCGCCAGCGGCTTGTCCCAGCCTGGCGCGCTGATGAAGTCGGAGACGACGAAGACCAGCGAGCGCCGCGGCATGATCGGCGCCGCCTCGCGCAGGAAGACGCCGAGATCGGTCGCCGTGCCGAGCTCCTTCGCCACCGGCCGTGCCTGCATGCGGTGCAGCAGCTGCAGCACCTGCTTGCGCCCGCTCTTCGGGCTGATCACGGTATCGAGCCCCTCGCCGTACATCAGCGCGCCGACCCGGTTGCCGCGGCGCGACAGCAGCTGCGCCAGCACCGCGACGAACTCGACCGCGACCTGGCGCTTCAGCAAGGTCTCGGAGCCGAAGTCGATCGACGGGCTCAGGTCGAGCAGGAACCAGGCGCTCAGCTCGCGCTCTTCGTGGAACTCGCGCACATGCGGGATCTGCAGGCGGGCGGTGACGTTCCAGTCGATGTGGCGCACGTCGTCGTGGTACTGGTACTCGCGCAGGTCGGCCAGGTCGAGCCCGCTGCCGCGGAACAGCGTGCGGTAGTCGCCATGCAGCAGGCCGTCGAGCCGGCGGATCACCGACCATTCGAGCCGGCGCAGCATCGCGTCGGCCGTACCGGCCGGCGTATGCCGCGGGCCCTCAGGCGGCGATGGGAGCGGTGCCGACGCGGACATGGGCTTCCAGCGGCGCCTTCGGCGCGGGTAGGTGGGCGAGGATGCGGTGGATCAGCGCATCGGCGGTCTGGCCCTCGGCCAGCGCCTCGTAGGACAGCATCACGCGGTGGCGCAGCACGTCGTGCACCAGGTCGGTGACGTCTTCCGGCAGCACGTAGGCCCGGCCGCGCAGGAAGCCGAGCGCGCGTGCGCCTTCGATCAGGTTGATCGATGCGCGCGGGCTGGCGCCGTTGGCGAGCAGGCGCTTCAGGTCCTTCAGGCCGTAGCGATCCGGCTCGCGCGTCGCCGCGACCAGGCGCACCGCGTACTGGATGATCGACGGATCGACATAACTCTCGCGGCACTCGCGCTGCAGCGCGAGCAGCTGCTCGGTGTTGGCGACTTCGCCGATCACGGCGGCCGCGCCGGTCACGCGCTGCACGATGACGAACTCCTGCTCCTCGGTCGGGTAGCCGATCAGCACCTTCATCATGAAACGGTCGACCTGGGCTTCCGGCAGCGGATAGGTGCCCTCGGTCTCGATCGGGTTCTGCGTCGCCATCACGAGGAAAGGTTTCGGCACGAAATGCGTTTCACCGGCGATCGTGACCTGCCGCTCCTGCATCACTTCGAGCAAGGCGCTCTGCACCTTGGCCGGTGCGCGGTTGATTTCGTCGGCGAGCAGCAAGTGGCAGAACACCGGGCCGAGCGAGGTGCCGAACTCGCCGGTCTTCTGGTTGTAGATGCGCGTGCCGACCAGGTCGGCCGGCACCAGATCGGGCGTGAACTGGATGCGCTTGAAGCTGCCGTTCAGGGTCGTCGCGAGGGTCTTGACGGTCAAGGTCTTCGCCAGGCCGGGCACGCCTTCGACCAGCAGGTGCCCCTGCGCCAGGATCGCGACCAGCACGCGCTCCAGGAAGTGATCCTGGCCGACCACGACCTTCTTCACCTCGTAGAGGATGCGCTGCATCAGCGAGGCGGTCTCGGCGCGGAGCAGGTTCTCGGTCATGGTCACGGGCGGAGTCCTTGGTGTCAGAACGGGGTGAGTCCGAGCGAACTGGCGGCGTTCTCGATCGGCACCGCAAAACCGATGCCGATGAAGACGCGCTGCTCGCTCGGGTTGAGGATCGCGGTGACGATGCCGACCACTTCGCCGTCGGCCGTGACCAGCGGGCCACCGGAGTTGCCGGGGTTCGCTGCAGCGTCGAACTGGATCAGGTTGGTCAGGTTGACCTTCGCGTCGGGCGAGTGGAACTCGCGCTTCAGGCCGGAGACGATGCCGGCCGAAGCCGAGGGCCCCAGGCCGAACGGGAAGCCGGTCGCGACGACCAGGTCACCCGGCACCAGATCCTTGGTCGAGCGCAGGGTGGCGGGCATCAGGTCGTCGGGCAAGGTCTTGGCCTGCAGCACCGCGAGGTCGTTCTGCGGCTGCGCGGAGACGATCTGCGCCTCGGATTCGAGCCCGTCGAAGAAGGTGACCTCGATCGACTCGGCGCCGGAGACGACGTGCAGGCTGGTCAGGATCACGCCGCTTTCGAGCACGACCACGCCGCTGCCGATGCTGGTCGACGGGTCTTTCTTCTTGTCGTGCCCGAGCGCGCGCACGCGCACCACCGAGGGGCGGATGGTTTCATAGGCCTTGGCGGCGGGCGACGGCAGCACCTTGGTGTTCATCGTGTGCAGCACGGCTGCATCGATGTCGGCCTGCTTCAGCTGACGCGGCCCGGGCCTGAATTGCTGCTGCAGGCTGAACGCGAGCGCCGCCAGCAGCACGCCGATGCCAAGCCAGGCGGCGGGCGAGCGGCCGCGCAGGTACCAGCGGCGCCAGCGGGAGAGTGGCGGAGCCGCGCCCGCGGGGGTGGGACTTTCCGGTGCGGCGGGCGGGACGGTTTCGCCCACGGGCGCGGCGGCCTCGCCCTTCGGGCGAGTACGGCTCGAGCGGCTGTACAGCGTCTGCTTGCCCATGTTCGCCTCGCGTCGACCACAGATGCCGCAACACTACCTCAAGCCGGCCGCGCCGACACGGCGATAAACCGAATGGGGCTGCACCGCACAAGGGAATCCCCTAGCGCCCGGCCTTGAAATTCGTGAAGATGCGTGTCTGTACCCGCCGGATGTCCTGCGGCAGCGAGTCCGGCGGCGTCATCTTCTGCAGGTCTTCCGGGCTCAGGAAGATGGTCTTGTTCTCGGCCACGCTCTTGGCCACGAACTTCAGCGACGCGGCGTTCGGGTTGGCGTAGAAGACCTTGTTGGTCAGCGACGCGTCGACCTCGGGCCGCAGGATGTAGTTGATGAAGAGATGGGCGTTGTGCGGATGCGGGGCATCGGCCGGGATCGCCATCGAATCGAAGAACAAGGTCGCGCCGCCGCTCGGGATCAGCGCCTGGATGTCCTGGCCGGTCTTGTTGTCGATCGCGCGCTGGCGGGCGATGTTGATGTCGCCCGAATAGCCCATCACCGCGCACAAGGCGCCGCTGGCCAACTCATTGATGTAGCCCGAGGACGAGAAGCGGGTGACGCTCGGCCGCACCGTCTTCAGCATCTTCGCCGCCGCGTCGTAGTCACCCGCGGTGCGGCTGTAGGCCGGCTTGCCGACATAGAGCATCGCGACCGGCAGCACCTCGGAGGCGGAATCGAGGAAGTTGACGCCGCAGCCCTTCAGCTTGCTCGCGTACTTGGGGTCGAACACCAGGCTCCAGGCGTTGTCGGGCATCGGCATCGTGCCGAGCGCCTTCTTCACCTTCGCGACGTTGATGCCGACGGTGACGTAGCCCCACAGCCAGTCGACCAGGTACTGGTTGCCCGGGTCGAACTTGTCCATCTGCTCGAGCACGGCCTTGTCGAGGTTGCCCCAGTTCGTCAGCGCGGCACGGTCGAGCTTGCGGAACAGGCCCGCCTCGATCTGCTGCTTCGCGAAGTGCGCGCCGGGCACGACGATGTCGTAGCCGGTCTTGCCGGCGACCAGCTTGGTGTTGAGCACCTCGTTGCTGTCGTAGTTGTCGTATGTGACCTTGATGCCGGTCTCCTTCTCGAAGTTCTTGATCGTGTCTTCGGCGATGTAGTCGGACCAGTTGTAGATGTTCAGCACCTTCGGCTCGGTCGACGCGAGCGGCGGCGGCGTATCGGCGGCGTGCGCGCCGACAGCGAGGGCCAGCGCGGCGGCGATGCACATCGAGGGACGGACAGCAGGCAAGTTCATGGGCAACTCTTTGCGAAGGAGGAAGGACGGACGGGGCTCAGGCGAGCGGCGAGACGCCGATCAGCCAGCGATGGCCCCACAGGACGAACACGACGTACAAAACGAGCCCGGCGACCACCGCGATGACGTCGTTCGCGGGCCGCGGCGGCGCGCCAGGCAGCGGCCGCTGCAGCCTGTGTTTCATCGACACGCGATCGGCCACCGCCCACGCGAGGAACGCACCGAACAGAAGCACGTCATGTGCCGTGCCGTTGGCGAGCAGGTGGGCGAGCGCCCAGAACTTGACCGCGGCGAGCATCGGATGTTTCAGAGCCGTCTTGATGCGGCCGGGCATATAGGCCGCGAGCAGCAGCGGGAAGACCGGCAGCATCAGCAGCAGCGCGATGTGGCGCATCGCCGCGGGCGGCGTGTAGAGCACGACCGGCTGCTGCCGCGCGAGGCCATAGCCGTAGATCAGCAGCGCGAAGCCGGCGATCGAGACCAGCGAGTAGAGACCCTTCCAGGGCGTTTCGCCGAGGCGCGCGGCAGTGGCATCGCGCCAGCCGGGCGCGACGATCGAGACGCAGTGGACGCCGAGGAAGATCACGAGCCCGAGGATCAGCAGAGTCATGATGGGCTGGACCGAAGTCCGTCAGGGCGATGATGGGAAACGAGTCTAGCGCCCTGCCCGCCGTAGGATGTTCGACCGAGTTTCGAGGCGATACCGATGGCCCTGCCTGCCAACCCTCAGAAATTTGCCGTCGACGTGGCCGCGAGCGCGATCGACGGCCACGGCGCATTCGCCGCCGAGCCGATCCCGGGGCGCCGCAAGATCGGCGAGATCCGCGGTGAAGCGATCAGCGTGCGCGAAGCGCGCCGCCGAGCCAAGGGCGCGGCACGCATCATGATCGTCGAGGTCTCGGAGAAGCGGGCGATCGATGCTTCGCAGTCCAGCGATCCGCTGCGCTTCACCAACCATTCCTGCCGGCCGAACGCGGTGCTGCGCATCCGCCAGGGGCGAGTCGAGTTCTATGCCTTGCGCGACGTGGCCGCGGGCGAGGAGCTGACGGTGAACTACGGCGAGACGCATCACAACGGCACTTTGCGCTGCCGCTGTGGCGCGCCGGGCTGCATCGGGATGCTGTAGGCCCGTCAGTAGAACGGGGTCGCCTCGGCCTCGGCAACCTTCGCGCGGTGCAGGTCGGCGCGGGTGTACGGGCGGTCGCGGTCGGCCAGGGTCAGGGCGACCCAGGTCACCACGCCGTGCGTCTGCGACGGCGCGGCCTTCAGCGGCATCACCACCATCCAGCCGACCAGGCCGATCACGGCCCAGCGCACCGGCATGCGATGGAGGCCATGGCCCATCAACCACAGCGCACTGCCGCTGGCAGCCGCGCCGAGCGCGTAACCGGTGACGATCTCGGAATAGGAATGCGCGCCGATCCTCACGCGCGAATACGCGATCGCCGCGGCGAACAGGTAGGCGGCGGCAATCGCCAACTGCGGCACGCGCGTCTCGCCGCGCTGGCGCAAATGTGTGGTGAAGGCATGCGCCAACACCGGGTAGATCGCGGCCGAGAACATCGCGTGGCCGGAAAACCCGGTGAAGTTGATCGACGCGATGCCGATGCCCCAGCCGATGAACGCGATCTTGGAGATCGTCGTGATCGTCGCGGCGACGCCGAGCGGCACCAGCCAGGTCGACGCGGTGCGCGCCGAACGTGACGACAGGATCATCCAGACGGCGACGGCGATCGCGACCGGCAGCAGGATCTCTGCCTCGCCGAAGCGGGTGAACCAATGGGTCAAGCTGGTGCCGGCGATGATCATCCGTCGATCTTATCCGCCATATTGCACTGCAGCATCCCCGCCTCGTGATGAACTTCGCACCGCTGCCGTCAGGCGTTCAGGCCGAACGGGCCGATCGAGCGGCGCTGGTCGATCTCGCGCATGCGTCGCTCCAGGTCGAACATGTCGGCCGAGCCGGACAGATAGCGTTCGTCCGCCTCGGGCGTGTCGGGAGTGTGGGCTTCGAAAACCCAGCTGATGAAGTCGTGGATCAGGTTCATGGCGTTGCTCTCAGTCGTTGCAAGGCTCTTCGGCCTCAGTCTTCAAGGGTAAACCCTTAGTCACGGGTTCTGCTGAAAATGCTCGGGAAAACCCTCAGTCGAAGCGGGGATCAGACATCGAGTACGGATAAGCACGTTCATTCGGGGGTTGACCGCGCGCGAGAATGGCTCGTGCGAGTCAACACAGGAGATGCGGCATGAAGGCTGTATGGAAAGGCGTCACCATCGCCGAGAGCGACGACACGGTGGTGCTCGAAGGCAATCACTATTTCCCGGAGAGCGCGCTGAAGCGCAACTACGTGGTCGGCAGCAATCACCGCAGCAGCTGCCCGTGGAAGGGCCAGGCGTCCTACTACTCGCTGCTGGTGAATGGCGACCTGAACCCCGATGCCGTCTGGTACTACCCGGAGCCGAGCGAGGCGGCCGCCGAGATCAAGGGGCGCGTCGCCTTCTGGAAGGGCGTTCAGGTCAGCGAATAAGTCGGGAATCGACCGCGCCGCACCGTCGCCGGCGTACCCTCCCACCCCCGCAAAACAGACCCCGGCCGGCAACGCGCCGAGGCACTCCAGGAGACAGACATGTCCGACAACACCCTCACCCCGGCCGAACAAGCGTTGCGCGACGCGGCGCTCGAATACCACCGCACGCCGGTGCGCGGCAAGATCGCCGTGCTGCCGACCAAGCCGCTGTCGAACGGCCGCGACCTCTCGCTCGCCTATTCGCCCGGCGTGGCCTATGCCTGTCTGGCGATCCATGACGATCCGGCGCTGGCTTCCGAATACACCTCGCGCGGCAACCTGGTCGGCGTGATCACCAACGGCACCGCGGTGCTCGGCCTGGGCGACATCGGCCCGCTCGCCGGCAAGCCGGTGATGGAAGGCAAGGGCTGCCTCTTCCGCAAGTTCGCCGGCATCGACGTGTTCGACATCGAGCTGAACGAGAAGGACCCGGAGAAGCTGGTCGAGATCATCGCGGCGCTGGAGCCGACCCTGGGCGGCATCAACCTGGAAGACATCAAGGCGCCGGAGTGTTTCTACGTCGAGAAGAAGCTGAAGGAGCGGCTCTCGATCCCGGTGTTCCACGACGACCAGCACGGCACCGCGATCATCTCGGCCGCTGCGGTGATCAACGGCATGGAGCTGACCGGCAAGGAGCTCGGCAAGGTCAAGGTGGCGGTGAGCGGCGCCGGCGCCGCGGCGATCGCCTGCCTCGACCTGCTGGTGAGCCTGGGCGTGGCGCAGGAGAACATCTTCGTCTGCGACAGCAAGGGCGTGATCCACCACCAGCGCGAGGACAAGCTCGACGAATCGAAGAAGCGCTACGTGCAGCGCACCAGCGCGCGCACGCTGGCCGACGTGATCGAGGGCGCGGACGTGTTCCTCGGCTGCTCGGCCGCCGGCGCCTTGACCCAGGAGATGGTCAAGACGATGGCGCCGAAGCCGCTGATCCTCGCGCTCGCCAATCCCGAGCCGGAGATCCGCCCCGAGCTGGCGAAGGCGGCGCGGCCGGATTGCATCATCGCCACCGGCCGGTCGGACTACGTCAACCAGGTCAACAACGTCCTGTGCTTCCCGTACATCTTCCGCGGAGCGCTCGACAGCGGCGCGCAGCGCATCACCGAGGAGATGAAGATCGCCTGCGTGCACGAGATCGCGGCCCTGGCGAAGGCCGAGATCAGCGGCGAGGTCGCGGCGGCCTACCCGGGCGAGGAGATGCGCTTCGGCCCCGACTACCTGATCCCCAAGCCCTTCGACTCGCGCCTGATCCTGCGCATCGCGCCGGCGGTGGCACAGGCCGCGGCCGATTCCGGCGTCGCGACGCGCCCGATCGCCGACATGGACGCCTACCGCCAGGAACTGCTGAAGTTCATGACGCACACCGGCATGTTCATGCGGCCGGTGTTCATGGCGGCACGCAAGGCGCCGAAGCGCATCGCCTATGCCGAGGGCGAGGACGAACGCACCTTGCGCGCGGTGCAGATCGCGCTCGAGGAGCACCTGGTGAAGCCGATCCTGATCGGCCGGCCGGCGGTGATCGCGCAGCGCATCGAGCGGGCCGGCCTGCGCCTGAAGGCCGGTACCGACTTCGAGCTGATCAATCCGGAAGACGATCCGCGCTTCCGCGAATACTGGGAGACGTATCACAAGCTGAAGGGCCGCGACGGCATCACGCCGGAGATGGCCAAGGCGGCGGTGCGGCGCTCCAACACCTTGATCGCGGCGCTCTCGGTCAGGCTCGGCTATGCCGACGGCGCACTGTGCGGCCTGGTCGGGCGCTTCGAGCATCACCTGGAGCACATGCGCGACGTGATCGGCCAGCGCGAGGACGCGCACTGCTTCGCCGCGCTGAACGCGCTGATGCTCGACAAGCAGACCCTGTTCATCGCCGACACCTTCGTCAACGAGGACCCGGACGCTGAAGCGCTCGCCGAGATCGCAGCGATGGCGGCCGAGACGGTCAAGCATTTCGGCCTGACGCCGAAGGTCGCCTTCCTGTCGCATTCGATGTACGGCTCGAGCACCCGGCCCTCGGCGAAGAAGATGCGCGCCGCACGCGACCTGTTCGTCAAGCTGATGCCCGGCGTGGAGGCCGACGGCGAGATGCAGGGCGATGCCGCGCTGAGCGAGGAGGTGCGCGGGAACTTCCTCACCGACAGCACGCTGACCGGCTCGGCCAACGTGCTGGTGCTGCCGAACCTGGACGCCGCGAACATCCTCTTCAATGTGCTGAAGATGACCGGCGGGCAAGGCATCACGGTCGGGCCGATCCTGCTCGGGGCCGCGGCGCCGGTGCACATCCTGACGCCGGCCTCGACGGTGCGGCGGGTCGTCAACTTGACCGCGCTGACGGTCACTGCGGCGACGGCGAAGACGATGGCCTGAGCCGCAGCGCAGGCCGGCCTGCGAATGTGACACGGGGAATACCGGGTCATATCTGTTGCGCCTGGAGACGCTGCCGAGTGTCGGCAGCGTCGGCTCCCCGTTCGTTGGAGATGCCCTGGGGCCGGTTGTCGGCCCTTTGCAGGGAATCTTCCGATGATCAATTCTCGAACTGCTGCCGGGGCGCTGAGCGCCGCGGTGATCTGCGTGATGACGGGTTGTGCGGTGGAGGTGCCGGCACCGCCGCCACCGCGCGTCGTGGTCGCCGCGCCGGTCGTCGCCCCTGCGCCGGCGCCCGTCGTCAGTGTCTACATCGATCCGCCGCTGGTCCAGCCGGCACCGATCGCCGTGGGCTGGGCGCCGCCGCCGATGCTGGTCGAAGTGCCGCCGCCGTCGCCTTTTCCGGGCGCGTTCTGGACCGGCGGCTACTGGGCCTGGCACGGCGAGTGGGTCTGGTCGGCCGGCCGCTGGTCCGCGCCGCCGCAGCCCGGCTACGGCTGGGTGCAGCCGTACTATGAACACCGCGACGATGCGGTGATCTTCATCGGCGGCCACTGGTCGCCGCCCGGCGTGGTGTTCGTGCCGCCGCCGCCGAACCTCCAGCTGACGATCGTGGCGGCCTCGCCCGGCGTCGTGCCGGGGCCGCGGCCGATCGGGCCGCCGGGGATCTTCGTGCCGCCGCCGCCGGGATCGCGCCCCGGGCTGATCGTGCCGGCGCCGCTGGGCACGCCGCCGGCCGTCGTCACCAGCGCGCCGCCGGTGACGAACATCGGCATGCGCATCCAGGGCAATACGACGAACACGACCACGATCAACAACACGCGGGTGATCAACAACGTCACGAACGTCGAAAACGTGACGGTGATCGCACCGGCCAGCGCGACGGCGAGCGGCCATGCCTTCCAGAGCGAGGTGCCGGCGCAGGCGCATCTGGCTGCGGCGCTGCCTCCTGTCGTGCACGCTGCCGCCCCGGTGCCGGCATCGGCCCACCCGATCCCGGCCTACGTGGCCGGCCGTGCGGCGGCGCCGCTGCCGCCGCCTCAGCTGGTGCACGCCGGGCCGCCGGCGGTACCGGCCCGTCTGCCGGCCGCTCCTGAACCGCGCCCGATGGCGGCCATCGCGGCTGCACCGCCGGCTCCTGCGCCGCTGCCGGTGCATCCCGTGCCCGAGCCAAGGGCCAATGCCGAGGCGACAACGCCGCCGCATCCAGCCGAGCACGCCCAGCCCGCCGCGCCGAAGCCGGTGGCTGTTGCCACGGATGAAGCTCGCTTGCGCGCCGAACAACAGCAGCACGCGGCTTTGGTGGCCAAGGCCGCGCATGACAAGGCGGTCGCAGCCCAGGCCGCGGCGCACCGCCCGACGGACAAGGAAAGGCAAGAAGCGGAACGGCGACGCCGCGCCGAGGAGGAGGGCGAGAAGTCGGGCACCCGATAGCCGCCTCCGCTCGATCGGGAGCGCGGCCGGATTCGAGGCGAGCTGATATCAGGCTGTCCGGCCCGGCGCAGCGGTGTTGAACCGGCGCCTGCGGACCACGCGGCTGCCGTCGCTCCCGCGCTCGATGGTGTGCGTCGCGCGCGGTGACCGGGTCGCGCTCTCGGGATCGTCGATCTGCTGGTTGGCGATCAAGTCGTCGAGCGAGCTCGAGGCCGCCTGGATGTCGTCCGTGCTCGGGTTGCCGCCGCTCAGGCTGGCGATGTTTCCGCCGGCGTCGAGCTTCAGCCGCAGGCTCACCGGAATCAGCACGTCGAGCTTGCCAAAAGGCGCTCGATCGAAGCCATGGCGCCGGCTGGCCGAGACTTCGAGCACATGGCCGCCCGCACCGCCGGTGTCGGGCGGCAGGTCCGTCAGCTCGAAGCCGCGTTCGGCCAGCTGGCTCTTCAGCCGGTCGAACAGCGGGCGGTCGGCGCTCACCGGCGCCCGCTCACTTCCCGCAACCGGTGCAGGCCCAGAAGCCGCAGTTGACACGCAGCCGGCGCAGCACTGCCTTCTTGCCTTCCTCGCGCACCTCGTGCGTGAGGCGCAGCCCGCGGGCCGAGACGCGGGCCGCGACCGCCGCCATCGGCGTGCCGTCGACGATGGTGCGCACACGGCCGCTGGCGATCAGGTCTTCGAGGTAGCTCTTGGCCGCGTCGACCCGATCGGTCTCCTGCGAATCGACCGCAGGCAAGGCCGCGGCCGCCATGCGATAACGCGGCGCGTCGCTCGCGGTGACCATCATCAGCTCCTTCACGCCGAGGTCGTAGTCCTTCACGTTGACCGCCTGCAGTGCGGGCTCGGCGGTCGGCGCGTCGAGGGCGGCGCGTGTTTTCGCGGGGGACATCGCGACCGCGGCGATCGCGGTCGGCGACAGGATCGCGTGTTTCAGGAAGCCGGCCTTCAGCGCCGCGGTGTAGCCGCTGCCGGCGAAGAGCGAATCCGCGGCCGTCAAGGTGTGCGACGCGACCTGGCCGTAGAACGCGGTGACGATCGGGCTCGCCTTCACCGCGGTCGTCAGGATGCTGCCGAAATCCTTCGAGACGGCGAGCAGGTTGGCCGAGTCGGCCGCGGGCCGTGCCTTCAGCATGCCGGCGAGGCAATCGAGCACCGCGCCGGTGAACACGCGCGAGAACGAATGCACCTCGCGGCACAGCTGCGAGGCCGGCGCCGAGCGCGGCAGACGCTGCGGATCGCTGTAGGAAAAACTGTTCGCCGCGTTGCGCAGGCAATCGGGATCGACCGCATCGGGCGCGACGTTGCGGATCGCCCAGCCGAGCTGCTCGGCCAGGCGCGACAGGCTCGAGTTGCGTGCGATCGAGCCCTGGGTCTCCTTCAGCACCGCGGTGCGCACCTCGGGCAGCTGCAGCGCGCTGAGCAAGGCGCTGATGTCGCCGAAGGATTCGTGGAACGAGCCGACTTCGATCGCCATCGTGTCCCACAGGCCGGGCTTGATCGCATCCAGCACCGCGTGGCCGAGCTCGTGGCAGACCACGTCCGGGCTCTCGCCGGAATAGACGGTGCGCCCGCCCGAGGTGTCGTGGAAGAAGCGCAGGCCGACCCGGTCGTAATAGGCGTTCAGGTCCTGGCCCTGGTCGAGATCGATCGGCAAGGTGGCGCCCGGCTGCCAGCTGACGCCAGGCAGCACGGCGCCCCAGTAGTCGGCGGCGCGGCGCAAGGCTTCGGCTGCGGTCCAGTAGCGAAAGCCCGCGGTGCCGGCGGCGTAGAGCGCGGCCTTCGGCGCGGTCGCCGGGTTCTCGATCGCCAGCGCCAGCGGCATCGTCGCGAGCTTCGGCGCGGGCCGCTTGATCTTCTTGCCGCCATCGGGCTTGGCGCCGGAGCCGGGGTCATTGGTCCAGGCATTCACGTTGACGACCTTGGTCTTCTTCTTGGTCGCACTGGTGGTGGGCATGATGAGAACCTCCTCGAAATCGGGTCGATGGGCGGGGCATTGTGTTGCGACGGCGAATCCGAAGCAATGCGTGCAACCATGCGGGCCGGCCTCTTCTTTCCCCAATCCGAATGAGATTCTTGAGCGCGCAGGACGACGCCATGCTGCACCGGCTGCAGCACAACTCATTCGGCTATTTCGTGCATGAAGTGAATCGCGCCAACGGCCTGGTGCTGGACAAGACCGCGGAGGCTTGGCCGGCCAGCATCGCCGCGGTGGGCATGGCGCTGAGCTGTTATCCGGTCGGCGTGGAGCGCGGCTTCATGTCGCGCCATGCGGCGCTCGAACGCACGCAGACCTGCCTGCGCTTCTTTGCCGACAGCGACCAGAGCGGCGCATCCGATGCGAGCGGCTACAAGGGCTTCTACTTCCACTTTCTGGACATGCAGAGCGGCCGCCGCGCGTGGCGCTGCGAGCTGTCGAGCATCGATACCGCGCTCTTCATCGCGGGCTGCCTGGCGGCCGGCTCCTACTTCGATCGCGACGATGCGGGCGAGGCCGAGATCCGCCGGCTCTCGCGCCTGCTGTACGAGCGGGTCGACTGGGCCTGGATGCTGAACGGCGGGCCGGCGCTGAGCCACGGCTGGACGCCGGAGAGCGGTTTCCTGCCTTACCGCTGGCAGGGCTACGACGAGGCGCTGATCCTCTATGCGATGGCGCTCGGCTCGCCGACATACGCGATCGATCGCCCGGCCTATGCCGCGTGGACCGAGCGTTTCGACTGGCGGCGCATCGAGGGCATCGAGCAGCTGCATGCCGCGCCGCTCTTCATCCACCAGATGTCGCAGGTGTGGCTCGATCTGCGCGGCATTCGCGATCGCTTCATGCGGGCGCGCGATTGCGACTACTTCGAGAACAGCCGGCGCGCGACCCTGGCGCAGCAGCGCTATGCGATGCGCAACCCGCTGGGCTGGCGCCGCTACGGCGAGCTGTGCTGGGGCATCACCGCGAGCGACGGGCCGGGCGAGGTGCGCTGCGAGGCGGGCGGCATCGAGCGGGTCTTCCATGACTACCTGGCGCGCGGCGTGCCCTTCGGCCCGGACGACGGCACCTTGGCGCCATGGGCCGTCGTCGCCTCGCTGCCGTTCGCGCCCGAGATCGTGCTGCCCAGCGTGCGCCACTTCAATCATCTGAAGCTGCACACGGCCAACCCCTACGGCTTCAAGGCCTCGTTCAACGCGAGCTTCCCCTGCGACACGCAGCATCCGGCGGGCTGGGTCTCGCCTTACCACTTCGGCATCAACGAAGGGCCGACGGTGCTGATGATCGAGAATTTCAGGAGCGGCCTCGTCTGGCGCCTGATGCGCGGCTGCAAGCCGCTGGTGGCAGGGCTCAAAGCGGCGGGCTTCGACGGCGGATGGCTGGCGTCATCGATCGGGTGACCGCCGGAAACATCGGGCTTGGCGATTGCGCTAAGGTGCCGCCTTCATCCGCCAACACCCGCGCCTCATTCATGATCATGCCGCACACATGGACCCCGCCGAGACCCAGTGTGCATGCGGCAGGGTTTCGCTCGGCAGCGGCATGCCTGCTGGCCATCGCGGCGGCGGGATGTGGGACGCAGGGCAAGGGGCCGAAGGAGCATGAGGAATTCAACTTCACCAACACCTATTCGCGCAGCTTCGCCGCCAGCGACGCGCAGACTTGTGAAGCGGCGCGGCGCGCGCTGCTGAGCCAGGGCTACGTCATCAGCGTTGCGCGCAACGACCTGGTGCAGGGCCGCAAGAGTTTCCAGCCCGATCGCGAGACCCACCTCGAGGTCGAGTTCCGCGTCGTCTGCGCGACCGAGGGCCAGGGCGGAAAGAGCACGCTGGCCTTCGTCAACGCGCTGCAGGACCGCTATGCGCTGAAGAAGAACAACAACTCGGCGAGCGTCGGCGTCGGCGTGATCGGCTCGGTCTCGCTGCCGTTCACGTCGAGCGACGATTCGCTGGTCAAGGTGGCGAGCGAGACGGTCACGACCGGGCCGTTCTACGACCGCTTCTTCGAGCTGCTGAAGCGCTATCTGGTGATGGATCAGCTGCTGCTGCAGCCGGCCTCGGAGCCGCCGGCGGTCCAGGCTTCGGCGCCGGCGCCGGCGGCGAGCGAGCCGGTGCGCTGAGGGGGCGTCATGGGCCTGCCGATGTCGCCCGCCGAGCTGCAGCAGTACCTGCACGAGCACATCCCGCTGTCGCTCGCGATGCAGGTCAGCGTGCTGGAGCTGCAGCCCGGGAGCGTGGTGCTCGGCGCGCCGCTGGCGCCGAACATCAATCACCGCGACACGGTGTTCGGCGGCAGCGCATCGGCGCTGGCGATCCTCGCCGCGTGGTCCTTGCTGCATGTGCGGCTGAGCGGCCAGGGGCTGGCGAGCCGGCTGGTGATCCAGCGCAACACGATGCACTACACGCTGCCGATCGCCGGCGAGTTCAGCGCGCGTTCGTTCATCGCCTCCGAGACGGCGTGGCAGACTTTCACGCGCAGCTTGCAGCGCAAGGGGCGTGCCCGGGTGAGCATCGCGTCGACCCTGATCGACCGCGGCCGGCCGGCCGGCCACTTCGAAGGCGAGTTCGTCGCGTTGGGTGTCGGGCGCTGACCGCCGTGGCACGGCCGTGCCGAGGGCCGGCCGCGCCTGCCGCGAGCGGTGCCGTTCAAGCCGCCGCGCTGCCCAGCAATGTCCGTTCCGCTGCCGCGGCGATCTGCCGGCCCAGCGCTTCGGAGCCGATCGCCCGCGCGAGGGTGACCGCACCGACGAGCGTCGCGAGTGCGGCACAGGCCTCGTCCAGAGTGCGCGGTGCTCCCTTCGACGTGGGCCCTGCGGCGACGGCCTGCGCGACCTCCAGCAACCCGGCTTCGAACGCGGCACGCGAAGCGTCGTCGGCTCGCGCCACTTCCGGCGACAGGGTTTGCAGCGTGCAGCTGTCCGACAACGCGCAGGTCCGCTTGACGCTCAGGTAGAAGCGCACGAACTCGGGCCACCACTGGCGAGCGTGCTCCGTCTGGAAATACAGCACGCCGGTCTTCAGCCCTGCCAGTCCTTCCGCGACGGCTTCGCGGAACGCGGCGGCCTTGCCGTCGAAGTGCGCGTAGAACGCGCCCGAGGTGACACCCGCCGTGCGCGCCAGCCCGTCCACGCCAAGCCCATCGAAGCCGCGTTCGCGAAAGCCGCGGCCGGCTGCGTCGACGATGCGTTGTCGAGTCTGCTGCTTCTGTTCGGTTCGAGACACGCGAGCGCTCCTGATGGCTCCGGGCATTGTAGTTGACCGGATAACGATCGTTATGTAGGATTGATAACGATCGTTATCTGATGCCCTCGGCACCCACGAGCGAACCCGCCATGCAGCTTGCGAATTACCTTTTTTTCACGACGAGCTGCGAACCCGCGCTCGCGTTCTACGAGCGCTGCGGCCTCGGCCGTGTGACGGAGCTGCAGCGCCATGAGCGCGGCGGCGCGATGCAGGGTCTCGTGCTGCACGCGAAGTTCGAGGGGCCCGGCGTGCTCTTCTATGTTTCCGACAACGATGATGCCGAACCGATGCGCGGTTCGGCCCATCTGCTGCTGCTGGACGACAGGGACGAGACGACAGCGCTTTTCCGCCGCCTCGCTGACGGCGGCACGATCACGACGCCGCTCGGCCCGCAGCCGTGGAGCACGCTCTACGGCAAGCTGACCGATCGTTTCGGGGTTCAGTGGATGCTGAACTGCCCGGTGGGATAGCGCCTCACGCCTCCTTGCCCAGCAGCCTCTCGGCAGCGGCTATCACCCGCTCCGCAGTGAATCCGAACTCCTTCTGCAAGGCGTTGAACGGCGCCGAGGCGCCGTAGCCGTGCATGCAGACGATCTCGCCGGCGCTGCCGAGGTAGCGCTCCCAGCCGAAGGCCGAGGCCTGCTCGACCGCGAGCCGCTTCGTCACCCCCGGCGGCAGCACGCTGTCGCGATAGGCCTGAGGCTGCTGCTCGAACAGGTCCCACGACGGCATCGACACCACGCGGGCGCGTGTGCCCTTCGCGCTCAAGGCATCGTAGGCCGCGACGGTCAGGCCGAGCTCGGCGCCGGTGCCGATCAGGATGATCTCCGGCGCGCCGTCGGCCGCATCGGCGAGCACGTAAGCGCCCTGCGCGAGGCCCGAGGCGGCCGCGAGACGGCTGCGGTCGAGTGTCGGCACGACCTGGCGCGACAGCACCAGCGCCACTGGCCGGTCACGCAGCGGCAAGGCGACACGATAGGCCTCGACGACTTCGTTCGCATCGCCGGGGCGGATCAAGGTCAGGCCCGGCATCGCGCGCAAGGACGCGAGCTGCTCGATCGGCTGGTGTGTCGGGCCGTCTTCGCCATCGCCGAGCGCGTCGTGCGTGAAGACGTACAGGTTCGGCAGCTGCATCAGCGCGGCGAGCCGGATCGTCGGCCGCAGGTAGTCGCTGAAGACGAAGAAAGTGCTACCGAAGGGCCGCAGCTTCGACAGCGCGAGGCCGTTCATCGTCCCGCCCATCGCATGTTCGCGGATGCCGAAGTGGATGTTCTTGCCGCTCGGCGTGGCCACCTGCTGGCTGCCCGCGCCCTCGAACTTCAGCGCGACCTTGGTCGAGGATTCGAGATCGGCCGAGCCGCCGATCAGCCACGGGATGTTCTGCGCCAGCACGTTCAGCACCTTGCCCGAGGCCTCGCGGCCGGCCAGGCCCTTGGCATCGGCCGGGAAGCTGGGCAGGCCGCTGTCCCACCCGTCGGGCAGCTCGCCGGCGAGCAGGCGATCGAGCTCCTTCGCCTCCGCCGGGTACTCGGCACGGTACTTCGCCAGCAGCACCGTCCAGTCCTTGTAGGCCGCGGCGCCGTGCGCGCCGACGCCTTCGTCGAAACGCTCGCGCACGCCGTCGGGCACCAGGAACTTCGCGTCTTCCGGCCAGCCGTAGGCCCGCTTGGTCAGCTTGACTTCTTCTTCGCCGAGCGGCTCGCCGTGCGCCGCGGCCGTGTCCTGCTTGTGCGGCGAGCCATAGCCGATGTGGCTGCGCAGCAGGATGAAGGTCGGCTTGTCCAGGCTCGACTTGAAGGCCTGCAGCGCCCTTTCGATCGCGGCGCTGTCGTTCGCGTCGTCGACTTCCAGCACGTTCCAGCCATAGGCCTTGAAGCGGGCGGCGACGTCCTCGGTGAAGGTGATGTCGGTGCTGCCGTCGATCGTGATGCGGTTGCAGTCATAGATCCAGCACAGGCGCGCGAGCGCGAGATGGCCGGCGAGCGAAGCGGCTTCCGAGCTGATGCCTTCCATCATGCAGCCGTCGCCGCAGATCGCATAGGTGCTGTAGTCGAACAGCGTGTAGCCGGCGCGGTTGTAGCGCGCGGCGAGCCAGCGCTCGGCGATCGCCATGCCGACGCTGTTGCCCACGCCCTGGCCAAGCGGGCCGGTGGTGGCTTCGACGCCGGCGACATGGCCGTACTCCGGGTGGCCCGGCGCCTTGCTGTGCAGCAGGCGGAAATGTTTGATGTCGTCGAGCGAAACGGCGAGCTGGCCGTTCGGTTCGTCGTCGGCGCCCGGCTGCTGCGTGCCGCTCAGGTGCAGCAGCGCCCACTGCAGCATCGAGGCATGGCCGTTGGAAAGCAGGAAGCGGTCGCGGTTCGGCCAGCGGGTGTGTTTCGGGTCGAAGCGCAGCACCTTGTTCCACAAGGTGAAGCCGAGCGGCGACAAGGCCATCGGCGCGCCGGGGTGGCCGGAGTTGGCTGCTTGCACCGCATCGATCGCGAGGGTGCGCATGGTGTCGATCGCGAGTCGGTCGATGGAGGTTTCGGGCATGGCGGGCTTTCGTGAGCGATGAGCTTCGGTGTCAGGCCTGGTGGACCTGCGGCGCGAGCCAGCCGCCCGACGGGGCGAGCCGTTCGGCCTCGGCCGGCCCCCATTGGCCGGGTTCGTAGACCTGCACCGCAGGCGGCGCGGCGAGCACCGCGTCGACGATGCGCCAGGCTTCCTCGACATAGTCCTCGCGCGCGAACAGGCTCTGGTCGCCGGCCATCGCGTCGCCGAGCAGGCGCTCGTAGGCGTCCATGTCCGCGGCGTCGGGCTTGTGCGAGGCGACCAGCTCGAGCTGCCGGCCGTCGCCGTTGTCGGCCGCGTCCACCACGGTGGCGCCGATGGCGACGGTGATGTCCGGGCTGATGCGGAAGCGCACATGGTTCGGCGGAGCCTTGCAGGCGGGATAGAGCGTCGGCGGGCGGCGCAGGCGCACCAGCACTTCGGTGCAGGTCACCGGCAGGTTCTTGCCTGCGCGCAGGTGGATCGGCACGCCCTGCCAGCGCCAGGAATCGATGTGCAGGGTCAGCGCCGCGAAGGTCTCGGTCCGGGATTTGGGATCGACGCCCTTTTCGTCCAGATACCCCTTGAACTGGCCGCGCACCAGGTCCTGCGGCTTGATCGGCGGAATCGACTTCAGCACCTTGACCTTCTCGTCGCGCAGCGATTCGCTGTCGGTCTTCGCAGGCGGCTCCATCGTCAGGTTCGCGAGCACCTGGAAGAGGTGGTTCTGGATCACGTCGCGCAAGGCGCCGGTCTCTTCGTAGAACGCGCCGCGGCCCTGCACGCCGAAGTTCTCGGCCATCGTGATCTGGATGCTCGCGACATGGGTGCGGTTCCAGAACGGTTCGAGCAGGGTGTTCGCGAAGCGGAAGAACACCATGTCGTGCACAGGCTGCTTGCCGAGGTAGTGGTCGATGCGGAAGATGTGCTGCTCGTCGAAGGCGCCGAGCAGGATGTTGTTCAAGGCCTTGGCCGAAGCCAGGTCGCGGCCGAAGGGTTTTTCGACGATCACCCTCGCGCCCTTCGCGCAGCCCGACGCGGCGAGCTGCTCGACCACTTCGCCGAACATCACCGGCGGGATCGCGAGGTAGTGCGTCGGGTGCCGGGCATCGCCGAGTTCCCGGCGCAGCGCGGTGAAGGTGGCCGCCGCGGTGTAGTCGCCGGTCACGGTTTGCATCAGCCCGGCGAGCTTGTCGAAGGCTTGTGCGTCGAAGCTGCCATGCGCCTGCAGGCTCTTCTGCGCGGTGGCGCGGAACTGCTCGACGTTCCAGTCGGCGCGCCGCGCGACGCCGATCACCGGCACGTCCAGGTGGCCGCGCTGCACCATCGCGAGCAGCGCCGGGAAGATCTTCTTGAAGGCCAGGTCGCCGGAGGCGCCGAAGAAGACCAGGGCATCGGATTGTTCGGTTTGCTGCGCCATCACTGCGCTCCTTTTTCGATATGGCCGCCGAACTCGAAGCGCATCGCCGAGACCAGCTTGTTCTGGAAGTCCGCCTCGCCGCGCGAGCTGAAGCGTTCGTACAGCGCCGTGGTCAGCACCGGTGCCGGCACCGCTTCGTCGATCGCCGCCTGGATGGTCCAGCGGCCTTCGCCGGAATCGGCGACCCGGCCGCCGAAGTGGCCCAATTGCGGGTCCTGCAGCAGGGCTTGCGCAGTGAGATCGAGCAGCCATGAAGAGACCACGCTGCCGCGCCGCCATAGCTCGGTGATCTCGCCGACGTTCAGCTCGTACTGGTAGTGCTCGGGGTTGCGCAAGGGCGTGGTCTCGGCATCGTGCACCTGGCTTTGCCGGCCGACGTTGGCATGGCGCAGGATCGACAGGCCTTCTGCGTAGGCCGCCATCAGCCCGTACTCGATGCCGTTGTGCACCATCTTGACGAAGTGGCCGGCGCCGTTCGGGCCGCAGTGCAGGTAGCCCTGCTCGGCGGTGCCGCCGGCCTGGCCGTCGAGGCGTTCGCGGCCGGGGGTGCGCTCGATGTTGCCCGGGCCTGGTGCGAGCGTCTTGAAGATCGGATCGAGGCGCTGCACCACCGGCGTTTCACCGCCGATCATCATGCAGTAGCCGCGCTCCAGCCCCCAGACGCCGCCGCTGGTGCCGACGTCGACGTAGTGCAGGCCAAGCTCCTTCAGCTGCTGGGCGCGGCGCAGGTCGTCGACGTAATAGGAGTTGCCGCCGTCGATCAGGATGTCGTCGTCTTCGAGCACCGTCAGCAGATCGGCGATCGTCGCATCGACCACCGCGGCCGGTACCATCAGCCAGACGGCGCGGGGCTTGGTCAGCGCCGCGGCGAAGTCCTGCAGCGAATGGGTGCCGATGGCTCCTTCCTTCGCCAGCGCATCGACCGGCGGCGCGGCCCGGTCGTAGACGACGCAGTCATGGCCGCCTTTCGACAACCGCCGCACCATGTTCGCGCCCATGCGCCCCAGGCCGATCATTCCGAGCTGCATCGTTCACCCCCATCCGGGCTAGCCTTCGCACAGGCTGCCCATCATGCCGAACGCGGAGGGCTTGGTGCGAGTGGGGTTGATGGTGCCGGGGATGCGTTAAGGTTGGACTCACTCTTTACTTCCCCGGAGTGGATATGCGACTCGAGTTGACTGCTGCGGCCCTGCTCTTCGGCGCGATCGGGCTGGCCTCGGCACAGACGGCCGGCACGCTCGACAAGATCAAGGCCAGCGGCGAGATGGGCGTCGCCTACCGCGAATCGTCGATCCCGTTTTCATACCTCGACGACAAGGGCGCGCCGACCGGCTTCGGCTGGGAGGTGTGCCAGAAGATCATCGATGCGACGAAGAAGGCCACCGGCCACCCGGATCTGAAGATCAAGCTGCAATCGGTGACTTCGGCGAACCGCATCCCGTTACTGCAGAACGGCACGATCGACATCGAGTGCGGCTCGACGACCAACAACAGCGCGCGCGGCAAGCAGGTGGCTTTCGGCATCAACTACTTCTACACCGGCACGCGCTTCCTGGTGAAGGCGGGCATGAAGGTCGACAAGCTCGCCGACCTGAAAGGCAAGACCGTGGTCTCGACCACCGGCACGACCAACTACCAGATCATCCGCAACCTCAACGAAGAGCAGAAGCTGGGCATCGAGCTGCTCGGCGCGAAGGACCATTCCGATGCGGCGCTGATGGTGCAGCAGGGCCGCGCGCTCGCCTTCGGCATGGACGACGTGCTGCTCTTCGGCCTGCGTGCCAGCTCGCAGAACCCGGCCGAGCTGGCCGTGGTCGGCGAGCCGATCCAGGTCGAGCCGTATGCGGTGATGCTGCGCAAGGACGACCCGGCGTTCAAGAAGCTGGTCGACGACACGATCGCCGGGCTGATGAAGAGCGGCGAGTTCGAGAAGCTCTACGTCAAGTGGTTCCAGTCGGCTATTCCGCCGAAGGGGATCAATCTGGAGATGCCGATGGGGAGCGAGTTGAAGGAGAACTTGAAGGGGTTGAGTGACAAGCCGGCGACATGAACTGCATGGTCATGTTTTCGGTTCGGGACTGAATCGCGCCTGAGCGGATTCCATCGCCGCCTGCAGGCGGCGGTGCAGTACATCTCTTCTCTTCGAAGCCTCGCCCGTATTCCGCGGCCGATTGTCGCGACAGCGTGGCGACAATCCGCTCGCCGTAGTCGGCTCGCTGCTGGCCGAGCACTTCGCGGTGGATGCGCTTGCCGATATGCCAGTACAGCATCGTCAGGCTCACGTTGACGGTCGTCGCTGCGTTGCGCTGGGCTTGCTGGATGAGTTGGCGCAGGTCCGCGAGCTTCAGCACGGCGCCTCGATCCCCAACCGCCCACTCCACTCCCGCATCTCCTCCACCAGCACCGGCTCGACCGGCACGCCATCCCTTTGCCGCTCGACCTCCGCCTCATGCTCCGGGTCGCCCGGCATCATCGGCGAGCCCGGCTCGGCCGCCAGCGCTCGCGCCATCTGCTCGACCGTCGCTGCCAGCACCGCGCCGCCGGCGAAGCGTGCCGGATCGATGACGATGAAAAACGCGCCGATGTGCCGCGGCCGCGTCAGCTCGGCATACATCGGCCCGATCTGCGGCCCGTAGGGGTTGCCGTTCAGCGGGCCGCAGAACAGCTCGGCCATCATCGCCAGCGCGTAGCCCTTGTGGCCGTAGTCCGCGCCGCCCAGCGGGCGCAGCGCGCGGGCCAGCTGCGCGTCGGTGGTGCTCGCGCCGGTGTCGTCGATCGCGACATCCGCGGGCAGCTCGATGCCCTCGCGGCGCGCGTTCATCACGCGGTTCCAGGGGATCGAGGTGGTCGCCATGTCGAGGCAGACAGGTTCGCCGCCGGCCCGCGGGAAAGCGATCGAGATCGGGTTGGTGCCGAAGAACGGCAGATGCCCGCCCTGCGGCGCCGCGATCTTGTCGGAGTGCGTGAAGGCGATGCCGATCAGGCCCTGGCGCGCCGCGGCGCGGGTGTAGAGGCCGATCGCGCCGCAGTGCGACGAGTCGCTGACGCCGACGGCCGCGATGCCGCTCGCTGCGCTCATCGTGATCGCGGTCTGGTTCGCGCGATGCGCGACCACATGACCCAGCCCCTGGTCGCCGTGCACCTGGGCGGTGGCAGCGCCGGTCGGCGTGACGACGATCTGCGGCCGGGCGCGGATCGAGCCGTGCCGCAGCCGGTTCAGGTAATGCGTCAGCCGCGCGATGCCGTGCGAATCGATGCCCCACAGGCTGGTCTGCACCAGGCTTTGGGCGACGTAGGCCGCATCGGCTTCGGGCACGTCGACGGCACGCAGGCAGCGTGTGCCCCATTCGACGAGGGCGGCGGCGGGGACGCGGATCGCGCCGGGTGCAACGGGCTGGACCATGACGCGATGCTAAAGCGGACTCATGCTGCCGCCGCGCTGACAAACACGTAGGCCTCGCCGAGCAAGGGGTCGGTAGCGGCCGTGTACGGCGTGCTCGGCGACGAAGGCCGGCTTGATGCTCAGCTTCCTGCGCTCGGACGACGAACACCATTCCCTGGACTTCTTCCGCGGTTCGCGCAATGAGTGGGATCACCATTGCTACGAGATGGCGGACTGGAACAGCATCCGTGATTGGGGGGCCGCTTTGCGAAGCTGCGCGTGCCGATCTTCTTCGGCCCCGGCCGCGACGGGCCGGGCAACAAACCTGTTCTTGATGGTCAACGATCCGGACGGCACCGCCTCGAGTTCTCGGCGGTGCCGGAGCGCGTCGAGATCGACAAGGGCACGGGGGGCTGGCCGCATGACGAGTACACGCTGAACTCCCGGGGGCCGCGCGTGGATGCGCGGCTGAGGCGAGCGCGCGCGATCGGGCGCGTGGCTGGCTGACAGGTTGGGCTTCGAAGATCCAGACATTCGAGTCACCGCCGCAACCCGCGGCATCAAGGAGGAAAAAATGGTTCAGCTGACGGTCAACGGCGCATCGCGCCAGGTGGAGGCGGCGGACGGCCGGCCTTTGTTGTGGGTGCTGCGCGAAGACCTGCAGCTCACCGGCACGAAGTTCGGCTGCGGCGCCGCGCTCTGCGGAGCCTGCACCGTGCATGTCGATGGCCAGCCGATACGCGCTTGCGTGACGCCGGCCGAGGCGTTGGCCGGCCGTCAGATCACGACGATCGAAGCCATCGGCGCCACCACCATCGGCGCAAGAGTGCAGAAAGCCTGGGCTGAACTAAATGTGCCGCAATGCGGCTACTGCCAGTCGGGGCAGGTGATGGCGGCAGTTGCATTGCTGACCAAGATCGCCAAGCCCAGCGATGCCGACATCGACCAGGCAATGTCCGGCAACCTGTGCCGCTGCGGCATGTACCCGCGCATCCGCGCCGCGGTGCATCAGGTGGCGGGAGCGGTGGCATGAGCTCGCCCGGCCGCCCGAAGAGCTCATACCGGAGTGCGCAGCACGAAGGTACTCCAGTGAGCGCCAGCGTCGTCATTCGCCGCAGAAGCCTGCTGCAACTCAGCGCGGTCGCCGGCGGCGGCCTGCTGGCCGGCTTCTGCCTGTCCGTCACGATGCGCCGTGCCAACGCCCAAGCCGTGGTGCTGCAGCCGAATGCCTTCGTGCGCATCACGCCGGACAACATCGTCACCGTGATCGTCGGCCACACCGAGATGGGCCAGGGTGTCACGACCGCGCTGCCGATGCTGGTCGCCGAAGAGCTGGATGCCGATTGGAGCCGTGTGCGCTGGGAGCAGTCGCCGACCGATCCGGTGTATGCGAACCCGCTGATGCACACCCAGGTCACCGGCAACAGCTTCACCACGGTGGCGCAGTACGAGCCGCAGCGCCGTGCCGGCGCGGCGGTGCGGGCGGTGCTGGTGCAGGCTGCGGCGAAGCGCTGGCAGGTCGACCCGGCGAGCCTGCGCACCGAGACTGGCCGCGTGATCCACGCCGCCAGCCAGCGCAGCGCGAGTTATGGCGAGCTGGCCGGCGAAGCGGCCGGCATCACACCGCCCGCGAACCCGCCGTTGAAGGACCCGAAGGACTTCAAGATCATCGGCCAGCCGCTGCGTCGGCTCGATGCCGCGGCCAAGTCGGACGGCTCGGCGCGCTTCGGCATGGACGTGCAACTGCCCGGCATGCTGACCGCACTGGTCGCGCGCCCGCCGCTCTTCGGCGGCAAGGTCATCGACTTCGATGCGACGAAGACGCAGGCGATGGCCGGCGTGGTCGGCGTGCACCAGATCCCGGAAGGGATCGTCGTCGTCGCGAAGGATTTCTGGAGCGCCAAGCGCGGGCGCGATGCGCTGGTGCTGAGCTTCGATCCGGTGCTCGGCGAGCGCATCTCGTCGGACGAACAACGCGACTACTACCGCAACCTGATGGCGGTCGACGGCACGCCGGCGCGCAACGAAGGCGACGTCGCAGCCGCCCGAAAACGTGCCGCGAAGACCTTGAGCGCCGACTACCACTTTCCCTACCTGACCCACGCGACGATGGAGCCGCTGCATGCGGTGATCGACTACCGCGGCGGCGACCAGTGCGAGGTCTGGATGGGCACGCAGTGGCCAGAAGGCGACCGCGGCGTGATCGCGAAGATCCTCGGGCTGGAGCCGAAGCAGGTGAAGCTGAACACGATGCTCGCCGGCGGCGGCTTCGGCCGGCGTTCGTCGCTGGACTTCGACATCTCGAGCACTGCGGCGCAGGTGGCCAAGGTCGTGAAACAGCCGGTGAAAGTGATCTGGACTCGCGACCAGGACATTCGCGGCGGCCACTACCGCCCGGCCTCGTACTGCCGACTGAGCGCGACGCTGGACCGCGCCTGCAAGCTCACGTCTTGGACCGACCGCATCGCGGTGCAGTCGATCGGCACCGGCACGCCGATGGCGCCCTTCCTGGTGATAAACGGCATCGACACCTTGTCCACCGAAGGCGCGCAGGACTTGCCGTATGCGGTGCCGAACTTGCGTGTCGACCTGCACACGCCGCGCTACCAGGTGCCGGTGTTGTGGATGCGTTCGGTCGGCCATTCGTTCAATGCATTCGCAGTCGAGTGTTTTCTCGACGAGGTCGCGGCCGCGGCGGGCAAGGAGCCGTATGCGATGCGCCGCGAGCTGTTGAAGGGCAAGCCGCGCCATCTCGGCGTCCTCGATGCGGTCGCCAAGCTGGCGCGCTGGCAGACGAAACCGGCAGCGGGCGTGCATCGCGGCATCGCGGTGCACGAGTCCTACGGCAGCTATGTCGCGAACGTGGTCGAGGCCAGCGTGACCGCCGACAAGCGGCTGACCATCCACCGCGTGTTCTGCGCGATCGACTGCGGCGTGCCGATCAACACCGACCTGATCGTCGCGCAGATGGAATCGAGCATCGTCTTCGGGCTCTCGTCGGCGCTGTTCGGCGAGATCAGCTTGAAGCAGGGCGAGGTGCAGCAGTCCAACTACGACGACTACCCGATCCTGCGCATGTACCAGATACCGAGGATCGAGACGGTGATCGTGCGCAGCATGCAGAAGATCGGCGGCGTCGGTGAGCCGGGGGTGCCCGGCGTGGCGCCGGCGCTGGCCAACGCGATCTTCGCGGCGACCGGCCAGCCGGTGCGTTCGCTGCCTTTGAACCAGTCGTTCCGCATCGCATGAGGGTCACCATGATGAGCACACTCGAACCATTCATCGCCGCCTTGGTTGTTGCAGGTACGGCGCTCGCCCTCTCCGTCCCGGTGTTGGCACAGCAGTCGCCGCCACCGTCGCCGGAAGCCTTGTTCGACCCGATCGGCAGCGTGCTGCAGAACCCTCGCTGCCTGAACTGCCACATGGTGGAGCGGCCGTTCCAGAAGGACACGCAGATCCCGCATGCGCAAATGGTGGTGCGCGGCGCCACCGGCACCGGCGCGCCGACGATGCAGTGCGCCGCCTGCCATCAGGAGAAGAACAGCGCCGACGGCAAGGTGCCGGGTGCGCCGCACTGGCATCTGGCACCGCTCAGCATGGCGTGGGAGGGCCTGAGCCGCGCGCAGATTTGCCGGTCCATCAAGGACCCGGTAAAGAACGGCGACCGCAAGACCCTGGAGGAGGTGATCGAACACATGAAGGTCGATCCGCTGGTGTTATGGACCTGGAACCCGGGGGCCGGGCGCAGCACGCCGAGCATCAGCCACGAGGAGTTCGTCAAGGGGCTGGAGGCCTGGGCGGCGGTGGGCGCGCCTTGCCCGGGTGATGTGGTGCAGAAGACGGCGGCGCAATAGCCCGGGCGGCCTCGACCCCGGCGAGGCCGGACAGCGGCTGCAGGCGGTTCATGCCGGTCGCTTGGTATCGACCTCGTCCCAATAGCCCATCGCCGACGCGCGCCGGTAGCCCTTGCCCATCAGCTTGACGCTGACCCGCCCGCTCTCGGTGAAGACCGCGACGTCATGCGGCTGCGGATTGCCGAACACCAGGTAGCGGCACGGCGCATCGCTGTGATTGACGAGCGCGTGGCCGAGCTTCTGCCCGGCCGGGAAGCAGACATAGTGGTCGTGCGACGCCTCGCCCAGCCGCACCGTCATGCGGCCTTCGAGTACCAGCATGTGCTCTTCTTCGAGCAGGTGGTAGTGCGCCTGGTTGGCCTGCTTGCCGGGCGGCAGGATCTCCATCGAGACGCTGATTTGCGAGCCGCCGCCGAAGCTGGAGAGATGCTGGAAGCGCATGCCGAAACGTTCGCCGCGGCTGGCTTCTGGGCCGCGGCGGGCAAGGTGCCCTGACTCAGGCCTGCGGCAAGTGACACACCGCTTCGACGTTGTGCCCGTCCGGGCCGATGACGAAAGCGCCGTAGTAGTTCGTGTGATAGTGCGGACGCAGCTCGGGCGCGCCGTTGTCCTGGCCGCCGGCAGCCAGTGCGGCGCGATGGAATGCATCGACCTGCACGCGGGTTTGCGCGCTGAACGCGATGTGCAGCGCCGCCGGGGTCTGCTTCGCGGGGGCGAGTCAGAACGACGGTTTCGGCGCGATGCCCAGGCCCGCCGTTTCCGGAAACTCCATCACCGCGGTGATGCCCAGCGGCGCGAGCGCTTGCAGGTAGAAGGCCTTGCTGGCCGCGAGGTCGCTGACACCGAGGGCGAGGTGGTCGAACATGGTTTCCTCCGTGATCGGTGAGCGCGGATTACATCACCGCGCCCAGCGCCCACGGCACGAATTCGTTCTGACCGTAGCCGTGGATCTCGCTCTTGGTCTTGCGCCCCGAGGCGGTCGCCAGCATCAGCCGGAAGATGCGCTCGCCGACCTCGTCGATGCTCGCCAGGCCGTCGACGATCTCGCCGCAGTTGATGTCGATGTCGTCTTCCTGCTTGACCCACAGCGCGGTGTTGGTGCTGAGCTTCAGCGACGGTGACGGCGCGCAGCCATAGGCCGAGCCGCGGCCGGTGGTGAAGCAGATCAGGTTCGCGCCGCCGGCCACCTGGCCGGTCGCCGAGACCGGGTCGTAGCCCGGCGTGTCCATGAAGACCAGGCCCTTCGCGGTGACCGGCTGCGCGTATTCGAAGACGTCCACCAGGTTGGTCGTGCCGCTCTTCGCGATCGCGCCGAGCGATTTCTCGAGGATGGTCGTCAGCCCGCCGGCCTTGTTGCCGGCCGAGGGGTTGTTGTCCATCTCGGCGTCGTTGCGCTCGGTGTAGCGCTCCCACCAGCGGATGCGCGCGATCAGCTTGTCGGCGATCGCCGGCGAGACCGCGCGGCGCGTCAGCAGGTGTTCGCCGCCGTAGATCTCCGGCGTCTCCGACAGGATCGCGGTGCCGCCGTGGCGCACCAGGCGATCGACCGCGGCGCCCAGCGCCGGGTTCGCGCTGATGCCGGAATAGCCGTCCGAGCCGCCGCATTGCAGACCGACCGTGATGTGGCTCGCGCTGACCGGCTGGCGTGTCGAGCGGTTCGCTTCTTCGAGCATCCACTGGATCAGCTCGATGCCGTGCGCGACGGTCTTCGCGGTACCGCCGGTGTCCTGGATGTTGAAGCTGTGCAGCAAGGTGCCGGCGGTCAGGCCTTCCTGCTCCATCAGGCCGGGGATCTGGTTGGTCTCGCAGCCGAGGCCGACGACGAGGATCGCCGCGAAGTTGGCATGCCGCGCATAGCCCCCGAGCGTGCGGCGCAGCACCTGCAGCGGCTCGCCGTCGCTCGCGGTCGCGCAGCCGGCGCCGTGCGTCAGCGCCACCACGCCGTCGACGTTCGGATACGGCGCCAAGGCCTCGGGATGGATGTCGCGGCGGAAGTGATCTGCGATCGCACGCGCCACCGTCGCCGAGCAGTTCACCGAGGTCAGCACGCCGACGTAGTTGCGCGTCGCGATGCGGCCATCGGCGCGCACGATGCCGTCGAAGGTCGCCGGCGCATCGACGTAGGCGGTCGGATGCACGCCCTGTCCGACCGCGTAGTCGCGCTGGAAGCTGCTGAACTCCAGGTTGTGCGTGTGCACGTGCTGGCCGGCCGCGATGGCCTGCTTCGCGGTGCCGATGATCTGGTTGTAGCGCCGTACCGGCGCGCCGGCGGCGATGTCGCGCACCGCGATCTTGTGGCCGGGCGGGATCAGGCCGACGACCCGCACGCCGTCGTCCGGCGCGGGCAGCGCGGTGCCCGACATCAGCTGGCGCCGTGCGATCACGACATCATCAGCCGGATGGATGCGGATGGTCGGAGCGTTCGAATCGTTGGCCATGATGGTCACCCGTCGATCAAGGCCGGATCCCAGGCGTGCACCGTCTGCTGCTGCTCGCCGAGCCCGGCGACGCCGAGCTTCATCGTGTCGCCCGCCCTCAGGTACAGCGGCGGCTTCTGCCCGAGGCCGACGCCCGGCGGCGTGCCGGTGGAGATCAGGTCGCCCGGGTACAGGGTCATGAAGCGGCTGATGTAGCTCACCAGATGAGCCACCGAGAAGATCATCGTCTTCGTGTTGCCGTTCTGGAAGCGCTTGCCGTTGACTTCGAGCCACATCGCGAGGTTCTGCGGATCGGGCACTTCGTCTTTCGTGACCAGCCACGGGCCCACCGGGCCGAAGGTGTCGCAGCCCTTGCCCTTGTCCCAGGTGCCGCCGCGCTCGATCTGGTATTCGCGTTCGGAGACGTCGTTGACGACGCAGTAGCCGGCGACGTAGTCCAGCGCCTCCGCCTCGCTGACGTAGCGCGCCTTGCTGCCGATCACGACGCCGAGCTCGACTTCCCAGTCGCTCTTCACCGAGCCCTGCGGCAGCACCACCGCATCGTTGCAGCCGACCAGCGAGCTGAGCTGCTTCGTGAACAGGATGGGTTCGGCCGGGATCGCTGCGCCGGTTTCGGCCGCGTGGTCGGAATAGTTCAGCCCGACGCAGAGGAATTTGCCCATGCCGGACCACGGCGGCGCGAGGCGCCCCGGCTTCTCGACCACCGGCAGCTCGTCGATGTTCAGCTCGCGCAGCCGCTTCAGGCTTTCCGGCCAGAGCGTGCTGGCGCTGATGTCGGCGAGCACTTCGGAGAGGTCGCGCACCTGGCCCTTGGCATCCAGCAGGGCCGGCTTTTCCTGGCCCTTGGCGCCGTATCGCAGCAGTTTCATGGTGTTCCTTTCTTCTAGTTGGACCAGCCGCCGTCGATGACTTGCGCGGTGCCGGTGGTGAAAGCGGATTCGTCGGAGCCGAGATACACCGCGAGCAGCGCGATCTCCTCGGCCTTGCCGATGCGGCCCATCGGCTGGCGCGAGACGAAGAGCGCCTCGACTTCGTCGCGGGTCTTGCCTGACGCCGCAGCCTGCTCGTCGATGCGCTGGCGCAGTGACGGCGATTCGACCGTGCCCGGGCAGATCGCATTGCAGCGGATGCCGCGGGTGATGTAGTCGGCCGCGACCGACTTGGTCATGCCGATCACCGCCGCCTTGCTCGCCGCGTAGGCAAAACGGTTCACCGGCGCCTTGATCGTCGATGCGACCGAGGCCACGTTGACGATCGATCCGCCGCCCGCCTCGAGCATCGCCGGCAGGAAGGCGCGCATCATCCGGTACATCGCGCGCACGTTCAGGTTGAACGAGAAGTCGAAGGCCGCGTCGTCGCAGTCGAGCAGGCTGCCGGCATGCACATAGCCGGCGCCGTTGAAGAGGACGTGGACCCGGCCCGCGGCCCGGGCGGCGGCGTCCACCGCGGCGCCGTCGGTCACGTCGAGGCGGCGGGTTTCGCAGCCGAGGTCCTTGGCCAGCGCGGCCAGCAGGGCTTCGTTGATGTCGGCCGCGATCACCCGCGCGCCTTCGCGCACATAGGCTTCGGCGGTGGCGCGGCCGATGCCTTGGCCGGCGGCGGTGATGAAAGCGGTCTTGCCTGCGAGTCGTCGGCTCATGGGTTTCGGTGAGGTGTTGAGAGATTCACGTCATCGGGTGGAGGCAGCGAGCGCAAGCGCCTCGGCCGCGCTGTCTGCCGGCGCGCCGAGGCTCGCGGCGAAACGGTCCTGCGAGTTCTGCAGGTGGAAATGCATCGCCTCGCGCGCCGCGCCGGCGTCTTTCGCGACGATCGCTTCGATCACCGCGGCATGTTCGTGGATCGCCTGCTGCCAGTTGGCATCGTTTTCGAAATGGCTGCCGAACTTCGCGAACAAGGGGTTGTTGCGCTCGTCGAAAAGATCGCCGACGAGGCGCAGCAGCACCGCGTTGTCGGCGGCTTCGGCGATGCGCACGTGAAACATCCGGTCGCCGCGGATCGGCACGATGCCGCGCCGCGATTCTTCCTGCATCACCATCATCGCGTGGCGCAGGCCGGCGAGCTGGCCGCAATTCATCTTCAGCGCGGCGGTGGCAGCGAGTTCGCATTCGATCAGCTGGCGGGCGCGCATGATCTCGAACGGGCTGTCGGCCGACAACCGACCCGCGGCGGCGCTCCTGTCACGCGCCAGCACGTAGATGCCCGAGCCCATGCGCACGTCGACCCAGCCTTCGACCTCGAGTGCGATCAGCGCCTCGCGCACCGATGGCCGCGAGACGCCGAGCTGCGCCGCGAGGTCGCGCTCCGGCGGCAGGCGCGAGCCGGCCGGGTAGTCTCCGGCTTCGATCAGACGGCGCAGCTGGTCGGCGATCTGGCGGTAGAGACGGCGGGGTTCGATCGACTGGAGCGGCATACTGCGGAGGCTATGGTCTAGTGGCCTGACCAATTCATTATCCGCCGCCCCGGCCGCCGCCGGGGAGGATTACCCGACTGAAGAAGTCGGGAACAGCGCCGCCTGCGGGCTGGCGGCGGCCGGGCGGGTTGCGGCGCTGTATGAAGGCTCCGGCCAGTGGCTGATGCGCCCGGCGCGTGCCGGCACCGAGCGCGGCGTGCCGCTGACGGCCACCGCCTTCTTGAAGCGCGCGGTGCGTGCCGCCAGCGTGTGCGGCAGCAGCCCGCCGGTGGCGAGGGCCCAGCCTTCGGTGGCGCGCACGTCGGGCAGGCGGCGGGCCTCGCCTTCCGCGACATCGATGGCGGCGGCTTCGCATTGTTCGGGCGTCAGCGCGCGGGCGAAGCGCTTCCAGCGGGTTTGCAGCAGCCGGTCGGCCCAGGCGTCTTCGACTGCCCAGTGCGGCGTGACCCCGGGCCTGGCTTGCAGCGCCTCGGTCAGCGCGGCGCGATAGGCCTCCAGCACGCCGTCGAAGGCGTCGCGGTGCGGCGTACCCGGCAAGGCGGCGCGGATCGCGGCGAGGCGCTTGTTCGGCGTCTCGTGCGCCAGCGCACGGGCGATCGAGACCTGCAGCGCCTGCGCCGGGTTGAAGAGGCGCAGCCGGTTCGGCGGCAGCACGCGCAACGGCAGCGACGCGGCGGCCTCGTGCGGCAGCGGCACGACGAAGCTGCACAGCACCGCGAGGCGCGCCCATTGTTCGCCGGTCAGCCCGTCGATGCGTGCCGGGCCATTGCGCGCGGCGTCGCATTGCTGCATGCGGTCGAGCGCGTCGGCGAAACCGAGCTCGGCCTTGGCGGCGTGCGCCCGGCTGCCGAGCAGCACCAGGTGGCCGGCGGCATAGCCGGCATCCGGCCGCAGCCGCGTGATCACGGCGCCGCTTTCGGCGCTCAGGCGCTCGCGCGTCACCGGGCACAGCGGGACCTTGATCTGGGCGAGGAAATGCGGCGTCAGCACGACGCTCTCGTAGGTGCGGCCCTGCGCCAGCGCGGCCAGGCGCAGCTGCAGCCATTGGCGCACGGCCGCGGTCGGCAGCAGGCTGCGGCGGCCGAACGCGGCGCGGCCGGCGCGAAAGCCCTGCTGCAGCCGGGGGTTGATGCACAGCTGTTCCAGCGGCGGCGTCAGCGCGTACTGCGCGTGATCCCATCCGAGCTGGAACGCGGTGTCGAAGGTGTCGTCGCGCTCGGCGGCGTTCGGCAGGCTGGAAGCGGGGGTGCGCGGCACTTCGTAGACGGTGTGGCCCATGAGGTTTCTCCGGTGGCGCCCGGCGAGATTGCCCGGTGCATGGGAGCCAGTGTGGCGGGCCGGTGGCTCATGGCGTGAGCCAGCGGCGCTAGGATTCGCGCCATGGACCGAACCGAACGCTTCTACAAGATCGAACGCCTGATCCGCGCGCGCGGCTGCGTCAGCTTCGCCGAATTGCGCGAGGCGCTGGACATCTCCCCGGCCACCCTGAAGCGCGACCTGGCCTATTTGCGCGATCGCATGGATGCGCCGATCGACTACGACCGCGATGCCAACGGCTACCGCTTCGGCGCCGACCACGGCGCGACGCCGCATGCGCTGCCCGGCGTCTGGTTCAACGAGGCCGAGCTGCACGCGCTGCTTTCGATGCACCAGCTGCTCGCCGGGCTGGACGAGGGCGGCGTGCTGACGCGCCACCTGCAGCCGATGGTCGACAAGCTCGCCGGCATGCTCGGCAGCGATGCGCGCGAGGAGCAGGCGCTGATGCAGCGCGTGAAGCTGATCGGCACCGCGCGGCGGAGGGTCAGCAGCGAATGGTTCGAGCGCCTCGGCAGCGCGCTGGTGAAGCGCCAGCGCCTGGCCATGCGCTACCGAAAGCGCAGCGACCGCAGCGTCAGCACGCGCACCGTTTCGCCGCAGCGCCTGGTGCACTACCGCAACACCTGGTACCTCGACGCCTGGTGCCACGCCAGCAACGGCTTGCGCCGCTTCGCGCTCGACGCGATCGAGTCGGCGACCGTGCTCGACGAAAAGGCGCGCGAGGTCTCGATCAAGAAGCTCGAGGCCGAGCTCGATCAGGGCTACGGCATTTTTGCCGGCGACAAGGCGAAGACGCAGTGGGCGCTGCTGCGCTTCGATGCCGAGGCCGCGCAATGGGTGGCGAGCGAGGAGTGGCATCCCGACCAGCGCTCGCGCTGGCTCGATGACGGACGCTACGAGTTGGAGTTGCCCTACGTCGAACCGACCGAATTGCTGATGGACCTGGGCCGCCACGCCGGTAGCGTGGACGTGCTGGCGCCGCCGGCGCTGCGCGGCATGTACCTGGAGCGCCTGCGCGGCGCAGCGGAACGAGCACAAGCCCGGGCTGCCGAAAAGCCGAAGAGGCAGTAATCTCGGGCGGACCGCACCGTGCGTGGCGGCGGCGGCGATTCAAACCACAAGGAGACAAGCCATGAACCCCAACAAGAATCCGCGCCTTGCCAAGGACGCGATGGCCTTCGTCCTCGCGGGCGGCCGCGGCAGCCGCCTGATGGAGCTGACGGACCGGCGCGCCAAGCCGGGCGTGTTCTTCGGCGGCAAGACGCGCATCATCGATTTCGCGCTGTCGAACGCGCTGAATTCCGGCATCCGCCGCATCGGGGTTGCGACGCAGTACAAGGCGCACAGCCTGATCCGCCACCTGACGCGCGGCTGGAGCTTCCTGCGCGCCGAGCGCAACGAGAGCTTCGACATCCTGCCGGCGAGCCAGCGCGTCTCGGAAGACTCCTGGTACACCGGCACCGCCGACGCGGTGTATCAGAACATCGACATCGTCAACAGCTACTCGCCGCGCTACATGGTGGTGCTGGCCGGCGACCACATCTACAAGATGGACTACGAGGTGATGCTGGCGCAGCACGTCGAGTCGGGCGCGGACGTGACCCTCGGCTGCCTCGAGGTGCCGCGCATGGAGGCCACGGGCTTCGGCGTGATGCACGTCGACGACAAGGACGTGGTCAAGGTCTTCATCGAGAAGCCGGCCGATCCGCCCGGCATCCCCGGCAATCCGGAGATGGCGCTGGCCTCGATGGGCATCTACGTCTTCAACACCGATTACCTGTTCAAGCTGCTGGAGGCCGATGCCGCGAACGCCAAGTCCAGCCATGACTTCGGCAAGGACATCGTCCCCTGGGTCGTCGAACACGGCAAGGCCGTGGCGCACCGCTTCTCGAGCTCCTGCGTGCGTTCGGCCAACGAGGCCGAGGCCTATTGGCGCGACGTGGGTACGGTCGACGCCTACTGGGAATCCAACCTCGACCTGACCGACGTGCTGCCGGCGCTCGACCTGTACGACCAGGAATGGCCGATCTGGACCTACAGCGAGCTGACGCCGCCGGCCAAGTTCGTGCACGATGAGGAGTCGCGCCGCGGCAGCGCGGTGAGTTCGATGGTCTCGGGCGGCTGCATCGTCTCGGGCGCCAGCCTGCGGCGCTCGCTGCTCTTCACCGGCGTGCATGCGCATTCGTATTCAAGCGTCAACGAGGCGGTGGTGCTGCCCTATGCGGTGATCGGCCGCCACGTGCGGCTGAACCGGGTGGTGATCGACCGCGGCGTGAAGATCCCCGACGGCATGGTGGTCGGCGAAGACCCGGTGTTCGATGGCCAGCGTTTCCGCCGTACCGACAAGGGCGTGTGCCTGATCACGCAGCAGATGATCGATCAGCTCGGTTAGTCAGCGGACCGGTTACTGCGGCGCCAGTGCGGCGCCGCAGTCTTGCGTGCTGGAACTCGCGCTGCGGCGCCCGCGCGACGCGAGCGGCTATGTCGAGATGCTGCGCTCCGCCATGGAGGAAGCCGAGCGGTTGACGCTGCTCGTCGAAGCGTTGCTGGCGCTGGCGCGCATCGATGCCGGACAGGAGCGGGGGCCGGTGGAAACCCTCTCGTTGAACAGGAGGCGATGCGGCGCAGCGAGCCGATGGCGCGGGAGCGCTCGGTCGCGTTGATGCGGGAGCCCGGGCCGCTGGTGCAGGCCAGCGTTGCCTCCGGCGCGGCCAAGCCGCGCACGGGTGGCCTGACGCTCAGGGCAGGCGCCGCCGGCCCGCGCCTCGCGGCGGCAGGTCCATCTCGGTCCGAGCGTCGTCGGACAGCAGCAGCGGCTTCAGCGATCCGGCTTCCAGCCGGCGCTCCAGCTCGGCTGAAAGGCCCGTCCACGGCGCTCCGCCGCTCGAGGGTCCGTTCGGCCAAGCCCAGGCTTCGGCGGATCGGACCGCGCGCAGCAGCATCTCCGCCCCCGACTGCACGCTGTCGATGATCGGCAGCCCGATCAGCGCCCGGATCTCGGCCGCCATGCCGGCCAGCGCCGCGCCGCCGAGGATCACGCTGCGCGGCTCCTCGCCTCCGCCCGCCGCTTCGCGGCAGGCCTCGGCCAGCAGCCGGATCGCACGCGGCCGGTCGGCCAGCAGTTCGGCGCCGCTGGGCGCGACCGCATGCACGCCGATCAGCGCCTCGCCGAGGCCGAGGCCGCGCGCCAGCCGCTCCAGCATCGGCACCCAGGCCGCGCCGCCGGTGACGATCGCGAAGCGGCCGTGTTCGGCGGCCTGGCGCATCGCGGCTTCGGCCAGCCCGACGACGGGCAGGCCGCTGGCTTCGCGCAAGGCGGCCACCCCCGGATCGCCGAAGCAGCCGAGCAGCATTGCATCCGGCGCACCTTCGGCCTCGACATGGCGCGCCCAGGCATCGAGTGCGCCGTGTGCCGCGATCGCATAACTCACTTCGCTGGAGATGTAGCTGGCGCCGAGCGAGGCGGTCACCGCCAGCACCTCGACCCCGGGGCCGGCCGCGGCCTGCACGCCCAGGCGCATCACCTCGGTCACCGCCGGCGAGGTGTTGGGGTTGACGATCAATAGCTTCACGACGCGACGCCCGTCGGCTTGACCACGTCGGGCCGCAACAGGCCGAGCAGGTCGACCTCGCGCTCCTCGGGCAGGGTGAAGCACAGCGCCGCTTCGATCTGATGCAGGTGTTCGAGCATGCGCTCGGTCGCGGCCGCGGCATCGCGCTCGCGCAGCGCCGCGAACAGGCCGCGGTGATCCTTGCAGTTGCAGGCATCGGCCCAGGAGCCGTTGCGCCGCGCCGCGGGCAAGGTCTCGCCGTAGGTCATCAGCACGAGCGAGGTGCGCGAGACCATCTCCTGCAGCAGCCGCGTCAGCGTGGCGTGGCCCGAAGCCTCGGCGATGCGCACATGGAAGCTGCCGGAGAGCGTCAGCGCCAGCGGCCGGTTGCGCTGCTGCAGCGCGGCTTCTTCCTCGTCGATGTGGCGCGACAGCGCATTGATGCGGGCGTCGTCGGCGCGCTCGACGCACAGCCGCAGCAGGGTCGGCTCGATCAGCCGCCGCACCTCGAACACCTCGCGCGACTCCTGCACGCTGGGCTGCGCGATCGTGGCGCCGCGATTCGGCGCGAGGGTGACGATCTGCTCGTGCGCGAGCCGGATCAGCACCTGCCGGATGCGCGTGCGCGAGACGCCGTAGACCGCGCCGAGCTTCTCCTCGACCAGCTTGGTGCCGGGCAGCAGGCGATGGTCGTGCACCGCATCGACCAGGCCTTGATAGATCTCCGCATCGGTCATGTCAGCGCCGCCTGCCGGCGCGGCGGCGGCGCAGTACCGCGACCGTCGTCAGCGCGATCGCGATGACCAGCAGCGAGATCATCGTCGTGACCGTGCCGAGCGCGTAGATCGACGGCGTCGTGACCGTGGTCGTCAGGCCCTGCAGCTCGAGCGGCAAGGTGTTCAGGTCGCCGATGGCTTGCGAAGAGCGCGCGATCTCGTCCCAGCTCAAGGTGAAGCCGAACATGCCGATGCCGATCACCGACGGGCCGATCAAGGGCAGCACCACGTGCAGGAAGGTCTGCCACGGCGTCGCGCCCTGGTCGATCGCGGCTTCTTCATAGGCCGGATTGAAGCGGTTGAACACCGCGAACATGATCAGCAGGCCGAAGGGCAAGGTCCAGGTCAGGTGCGCGCCGAGGCCCGAGGTGTAGAGGCCGAGCGAGGTGCCGTAGCCCTCCAGCATGTCGCTCGCGCCGATCGTGCCGAGCAGCCATTTGAGCCCGCCGTCGATCAGCCGGAACTGCAGGCCGATGCCGAGCGAGACGATGATCGACGGCATGATCAGGCTCGCGACGGTGACGTAGAACAGCAGGTTCGCGCCGCTCAGCTTCTTGCGGAACGCGAGCCCGGCGGAGAGCGACAGCAGCACCGTCAGCGCCATCACGACGAAGCCGAGCGCGAGCGAGCGGCGCAACGCGGCGCCGATGTCGACCACGCCCAGGCCTTCCCACAGCTTCTGGTACCAGACGGTGGAGAGGCCGCGCATCGGGAAGGTCAGCCCGCCTTCCGGACCCTGGAAGCTGAGCACGAAGATCGTGATCACCGGGCCGTAGAGGAAGAGCACGAACAGGCCGAACAGGATGGCCAGCGGCCAGAAGCCCTTGGCTCTTTTTTCTCTCGACATGATCAGAGTTCTTTCCGCAAATCGACGAGGCGATTGAGCGCCACGATGATCATCAGGACCACCGCCAGCAGCACCACGGCGTTGGCCGCGGCGAGCGGGAACTGCAGGTACGAGGTCTGCACCTGGATCACCTTGCCGACCGACGCGATCTGCTGGCCGCCCATCACGCCGACGGTGACGAAGTCGCCCATCACGATCGTGATGACGAAGATCGAGCCGATCAGGATGCCGGTGCGCGAGAGCGGCACGATCACGTTCCACAAGGTCTGCCAGGCGGTGGCGCCGGCATCGTCGGCGGCTTCGAGCAGCGAGCGGTCGATGCGCATCATCGAGTTGAAGATCGGCACCAGCATGAACATCGTGTAGAGGTGCACGAAGGCAAGCACAACCGAGAACTGCGAGAACAGCAGCCACTCGATCGGCTGATTCACGACGCCGAGCCCGAGCAGCATCTGGTTCACCAGCCCGTTGCGGCCGAGCAGCGGCACCCACGAGATCATGCGGATCACGTTCGAGGTCCAGAACGGGATCGTGCAGAGGATGAAGAGCAGGGTCTGCACGCCGGACGAGCGCACGTGGAAGGCGAGGAAGTAGGCGATCGAAAAGCCCAGCAGCAAGGTTACCGCCCAGGTGATCAGGCTGAACTGCAGGGTCGAGAGATAGGTCTTCAGCGTCGTGCAGGGCTCGGCCAGGTTCGAGCAGCCGTCGAAGATGCTGATGTAGTTCTGGAAGGTGAAGCCCGGCACCAGCTCGTAGTCGCTGGTCGGCCAGAAGCTCACCGCCGCGATCAGGATCAGCGGCGCGACGAAGAAGAAGACGAACACCAGCCCGAACGGCGTGGCCTGCAGCCAGGCCGGCGGGCCGGATTTGAGGACGTTGTTTTTCGACTGCATCGATTCATCCGTGGCGCGCCGCGTAGGCGGATTCCGTAGCGATCGGGTCGCGCAGTTGGAAGACGTTGGCCCGGCCAGCGCACGGCCGCTCCGAAGCGGCCGGGCCACCCTCTCGGAGGGTGGCCGCGGTACCCCGCGGCCGGGTGCTCCATTTATGCGGCGACGAACTCATTCCATTTCTGGACCATGTAGGTGTTCTCGTCCATCAACGCGTTCCAGCAGGCGATGCCGCCCATGCGCTGCTCGTACGAGCCGCCGTCGCGCTTGCTGCCGGCCTTCGCGAGCAGGTCGCCGTTCGGGGACTTGATGTCCTTCTCGGCCGCCTTGCCTTCCATCCAGTAGCCCCATTCGTAAGGCTCCATCTTGGCCTTGGCCGTCTCCAGCACCGCGCTGTAGTAGCCCTGGCGGTTCAGGTAGGCGCCGGCCCAACCGTCGAGGAACCAGTTGATGAACTCGTAGACGCCGTCGAGCTTCTTGCCGCTCGAAGTCGCGGGCACGCCGAAGCCGGCGGCCCAGGCGCGATAGCCTTCCTTCAGCGGCTGGAACACGCAATCGATGCCCTTGGTGCGAACGGCGGTGACGGCCGGCGACCACATCGACTGGATCACGACTTCGCCCGAGGCCATCAGGTTCACGCTCTCGTTGAAGTCCTTCCACAGCGAGCGGAACTGACCGGCCTTCTTGGCTTCGATCAGGGTCTTGATCGTCAGGTCGATCTCCTGCTTGGTCATGTTGCCCTTGTCGGGGTACTTGTAGAGGCCCTTGGCCTCGACCACCATCGCCGCGTCCATGATGCCGATCGACGGGATGTTCAGGATCGCGGCCTTGCCCTTGAACTCCGGGTTCAGCAGCTCGGCCCAGCTGTCGATCGGACGCTTGATCAGGTCGGGGCGGATGCCCAGCGTGTCGGCGTTGTAGACCGTCGGGATCAGCGACATGAACTGCGTCGGCGTCTTCGAGAACACCTTCGACTTCTCGCCTTCCAGGAAGATCACCTTCTTGGGCGCGGTGCCCTGCTCGCCGACCGGCTTGCCGGCGACGACGCCGGTGGTGAACAGCGTCGTGATCTTGTCGGCGTTCTTGATGCGTTTGGTGTCGATGCCCTTCAGGCTGCCCGAGGGCACGATCTTCTTCAGCGAGAAGTATTCAGTGTCGATCAGGTCGAAGCTGTTCGGCGAGGTCACCGCGCGCTTGGTGACTTCGTCGGTGTTGACGGCGACGTACTGGATCGTGATGCCGGTGTCGGCCTTGAACTTGTCGGCGATCGCCTTGTCCTGGTTCACCGCCGTGCCCAGGTAGCGCAGCACGATCGGGTCGGCCGCGTGCACCGCCGGGAACATGCCGGAGGCGAGGATGCCGGCGGTGCCTTTCAGCAGCGTGCGGCGCGGCAGGCCGGTGTGTTCGGTCAGGGTCGTGATGGGGTCGCGCTTGGTTTCGGACATGGTTGTCTCTCCTGGGGTGTGACTGGCGGGGGAAGAAATGAAGTTCAGGCAGCAAGCCGATGCACGTCGGCCGCATCCCAATGCGCGCAGGCGCTGTCGCCGGCTTTCCACGGCTCGGCGTCGAACTGCGCTTCTGGCAGCACGACGTTGAACTCGGGCACCGTCTCGCTCGCCAAGGTCAGCAGCACGTAGGTGCCCTGGTACTCGACGCCGCTCACGGTGGCCGGCAGGCTGTTCGCCGAGACCGCCATCGGCGCGCGGCTCAGCTTGGTCTTGTCGGCCCGCACCGCGATCAGCCCTTGCGGCAGGTTGATGACGTTGTGGCCGCCCATGAAGCGGGCGACGAATTCGCTGCGCGGCGCGTTGAAGACTTCGTGCGGCGAGCCGTTCTGCTCGATGCGGCCCTGGTTCATCACGACCACCTGGTCGGCCAGCGCCATCGCCTCTTCCTGCGAGTGCGTGACGTGCACGAAGGTCATGCCGAGGCTGGTCTGCCAGGCTTTCAGCTCGGCGCGCATCTTGATGCGCAGGAAGGGGTCGAGCGCGGAGAGCGGCTCGTCGAGCAGCAGCACCTTCGGCTCGGTGATCAGGGCGCGCGCCAGCGCCACGCGCTGCTGCTGGCCGCCGGAGAGCTCGGCGGGCTTCCTGTGCGCGAGGTGGCCGAGCGACACACGATCGAGCAGGTCGGCCGCCTTCTTGCGCCGTTCGTCGGCGCCGATGCCGCGCATCTTCAGGCTGAACGCGACGTTGTCGAGCGCGGAGAGATGCGGGAAGAGCGCATAGCTCTGGAACATCATCGCGGTGCCGCGGCCGGCGGCCGGCAGGTTGGTGATGTTCTTCGAGCCGAGCAGGATGTCGCCTTCGCTCGCGAGCTCGTGCCCGGCGATCATGCGCAGGGTCGATGTCTTGCCGCAGCCCGAGGGGCCGAGCAGGCAGCAATAGCTGCCGGAGGCGATCTTCAGGTCGATGTGGTCGACGGCGACGGTATTGCCGTAGCGCTTGACGACATGGACCAGTTCGAGGTCAGCGAGAGCAGCCATGGTTCTCCACGAGAGTGGCGGGGCTTCAGCAACTGCCATGCCACGCTAGCGACGCGAAGCGCCGGGCGCATTGCATACAAACCCGAACTGCGGCCGCATACAAATGGTGCGCCGCGCACCGGCCCGAGGCATGTGCAGCGTCCGCGTCGGCAAGGCGGTTTTTGCCAACGGTCCGAGAATCGCCCGACGGATGGAACTCGCCGCGGGAGTCGGTCCTAACCGTGTCGGCGGACCTGTTGTACCGCCCGAAGAAAGGGACTCATGAAAAGCTTGCGTGTAGCGATGGCCGTGGCCGGCCTGACCCTCGGCGCCATCGGCGTCGCCCGGTCGCAGATGGTGCCGACCGCGCTGCGGCCTTCGGCCAAGACCGCCCCGATCGACGAACGCTGGCGCCAGAGCCTCGAGGCCTTCGCCGCGGCCGACGTGGCGCATGCGCCGCAGCCGGGCGGCGTGCTGTTCGTCGGCAGCTCGTCGATCCGGCTGTGGGACGACCTGGAGACGGATTTCAACAAGCTGCCGATCGTGACCAAACGCGGCTTCGGCGGCTCGCGCATGTCCGACGTGTCGAAGTACCTCGAGCGCCTCGTGATCCCCTACAGGCCGCGGGTGGTGATCGTCTACGCCGGCGACAACGACCTGGCCGAGGGCGCCCAGCCGCAGGACGTGCTGAGGAGCTTCGCTTCGTTCGTCGACGGCGTGCGGCGCGAATTGCCCGATACGCGCATCGCCTACCTGTCGATCAAGCCGAGCCCGCTGCGCGCGTCACTGATGCCGGCGATCCGCGACACCAACGCGATGATCGCGGCCTACGCGCCGACGCAGCCCAACCTCGACTACATCGACATCTATTCGAAGATGCTCGACGCGCAGGGCCGGCCGCGCCCCGAGCTGTTCCGCGAGGACCACCTGCACCTCAACCACCAGGGCTATGCCCTGTGGAAGAAGGAGATCTCGGCGCACCTTGCAATGCCGGCAGCGACGACGCCGACACAGGCGACCGCACAGCAATCGGCGGGCGGCGGCGGTCGCGCCGACGCTGAGTCCGCCATTCAGTGAGCACCAGCGTGCGCCGCGCCGCCATGCGCTTGCGCAGCGCGGCGGTGCGCCTGTCGAACTGCAAGCTCGACCATGCGACGCCGTAGAGCGCGGCGAAGCCGACGACGAGGATCGCGATGTCGATCCACACCGGGCGCGGCGCGCGCCCGTCGCCGAGCACCGCGAGCGCGAGCAGCGCCAGTACCAGGTGCGCACAGAACACCGGCAGCGAGGCCGAACCCATCGTCTCCATCGCCTTGATGCGCGGCAGGCGCGAGGTCAGCCAAGGGCCGAAGTGCATCGTCAGCACCAGCAGCGCGAAGAAGTTGATCAGGCGCAGCGGCGCGAGATGCCACTTGTCGAACATCAGGTTCCCCACCGGCATCTCCGGGAACGGCGTCTGGCCGATCACGTGGCGCCAGACGAAGCAGGTGATCGCGATGATCATCGCCGTCTCGACCAGCCAGCGCGGGAAACGGATCGGCTCGGGGTGCTTGCTGGCGGCGCGGGTCGAGCCCATCCACAGGCCGAGCACCCAGAGGAACTGCCAGGCCAGCAGCTCGAAAGCGCCGAGTTCGGAGAACGGGATGATCTTCAGCCCGGTCGCTGCGACGAAGCCGTTGTAGAGCGCCAAGGTCACGTCGAACTGCGAGGCCACCCACAGCAGCACACTGACGACCATGATGCCGAGCCAGCCGCGGTGCAGGCCGTGCAGCAGCAGCAGCGGGCTGGCCAGCATCAGCAGGATGTACATCGGCAGGATGTCGAGCAGCGGCGGGCTGTAGATCAGCAGCAGGCCGCTGAAGAAGGCCGTCAGCGGATGTTCCAGGTAATAGGTCAGCAGGTTGGTGACCGCGTCCTGGCGCGTGAACAAGCCGATGCCGGCGACCACCGTGAAGAGGAAGAGCAGCAGCGCCGCCTGGCAGCCGTAGATCTTCAGCGCGCGCTTGAAGAAGGCCTCCTGCATCACCGGCTCGCCCTCGCGCACCGCGCGCGTGGTGTAGACCATGCCGGCCATGTAGGCGGAGAGCATCACGAAGCCTTCCGCCGCCGAGACGAAGCCGAAGGGCTGGCCGGCCGGGTCGGAGAAGCGCGTCGGCAGGTGCGTGAGCGTCATCAGCACGAGCATCAGGCCGCGCAGCGCATCGAGATCCCAACGTCGATTCATGAGCTTGCCGGGCCCGTCGACATCCACCGAGGCCCGCCGTGGAAGGTGTGGCAGTGATCATCCCGCGCCGGGCGGCGTTACGCTTGGGCACACCATGACCACGATTGACATCGGGCTTTCGCACAAGCGGCGCTTGCGCGCGCTGTGGCGCTCGGCCGGCTGGCCGTGCCTCGACATGATCGAGGTGGATCTGCTGGCCGCCGGCCTGCTGGAGCGGGTGCGCCACGCCACGGGCCACGACACCTTGCGCGTCACCGATGCGGGCATAGCTTTGCTTGCGGAAACACATCGTCATCATCGGGGGGCGCTGAACGCGCATGAAGCGCTGGTGGAGCGTGTCGCGACCGAGATGGGCCGTGCCGGGCGCATCGTCTGGCGGGGCCTGAGCGTGCGTGCGCCGGTGGCCGGCGAGGGCGGCGGCACGAACTGGGTCATCGCGATGCCGGACGTCTATTCGATCCGCCACACGACGGTGGAGGATTACGTCGAGCCGATCGTGCACGAGGTCAAGGTCAGCCGCGCGGACCTGCTCGGCGATCTGCGCCGCAGTGCCAAGCGCGCTGCCTACCTCGCGCTGTGCAGCGAGTGCTGGTACGTCATTCGCGAAGGCATCGCCAAGCCGGAGGAGATCCCGCCGGAATGCGGCGTGCTGGTGGCCGGCGCACAAGGCGGGCTCGAGGTGGCGCGCGCGGCGCCGAAGCGTGCGATGCGCGTGCCTTTCGCGGTCTGGATGGTGCTGGCGCGCGCGACGCCGGTCGACCTGCGGCTCGACGAGGCCCAGCCCGCGCTGGCCGCGATCGATGCCGAAGACCCTGGGCCCGGCATCGGCGCGGCCGCCTTCGGTCCTTTCGATCCGCCGAGCGGCGGGACAATGCCGTCGACCCCTGGGAGATCCGATGCGAGCTGAGCTGCCTGCCCGTCTGTTGCCTCTGGTGCTCGCCGCGCTGCTGGCGCTGCCGGCCGTGCCCGCGCTCGCGGCGGCCCCCGCGGATGGCGCGGCCGTCGCCTGGCTGCCGGCCGCGGCGGATGCCGACGTCGACCGCGCTTTCGCCCAGGCGCGCAGCGAGAAGAAGCCGCTGCTGCTGTACTGGGGCGCGAGCTGGTGCCCGCCATGCAATCAGCTGAAGGCGACGCTCTTCAATCGGCGCGACTTCATCGAGCGCTCGCAGGCTTTTGTCGCGGTGCATGTCGACGGCGACCGGCCCGGCGCGCAGAAGCTCGGCGCGCGTTTCAAGGTGCGCGGTTATCCGACGATGGTGCTGTTCACGCCCGAGGGCACCGAGATCACGCGGCTGCCGGGCGAAGTGGATGCCCCGCAGGTGATGGCGGTGCTGCAGCTCGGCCTGGCCGGCGGCCGTCCGGCGAAGGCGGTGCTGCAGGACGCGCTCGCCGGCAAGCCTTTGACGGCCAGCGAGTGGCAGCTGCTCGCCTTCTATTCCTGGGACACCGATGAGGACCAGCTGGCCCCGGCCAATCTCCGCGCCGCGCAGCTCGCACGGCTCGCGGCCGCCTGCCCGCCCGGCGAGACGCAGACCCGGCTGCTGCTGAAGGCGCTGGCTGCGGCCGGCGATGGGCAGCATCCTCCCGCTGCCGGTGCGATGCAGCGCCAGCGCGTGCTGGCGGTGCTGGCCGATGCGTCGGCGGCACGCAGCCACATGGACGTGCTGACCGCGAACGCGGCCGAGATCACGCGCGCCGTCAGCACCAAGGGCAAGAGCGCCGAGCGCGGCGGGCTGATCGATGCCTATGACGCCGCGCTGGCGAAGCTCTCGGTCGATGCGAGCCTGTCGCGTGCCGATCGGGTCGGCGCGCTGATCGGCCGGGTCGACCTGGCGCGCATCGACCTGCCGAAGGAAGCGAAGACGGTGCTGCTGCGGCCGGCGCTGATCACGCAGATCCGCGAGCATGTGGCACGCGACGATCGCGAAATCGTCGACGGCTACGAACGCCAGGCGGTGATCACCGCCGACGCCTATCTGCTGAGCCAGGCCGGGCTGATGGCCGAGTCCGACCGTTTGCTCGAAGCCAACCTGGCGAAGAGCCATTCGCCGTTCTATCTGATGTCGGACCTGGCCGAGAACGCGAAGCAGCGGGGCGACAAGAGTGCGGCGCTGGGGTGGTACGAGAAGGCCTGGCAGACGAGTGTCGGCCCGGCCACCCGATTGCAATGGGGGTCGAGCTATGTGCGGGCGCTGGTCGAACTGGCACCGCAGGATGCGCCGCGCATCGAACGTGTCGCGGGCAGTGTCTTCGCCGAAGCCGGCGACCAGCAGGCCGGCTTCGAAGAGCGCAGCGCCCGCGCGCTGCAGCGCATGAGCCAGCAGCTGATGGCCTGGGGCGCGAAGGGCGGGCATGCGGCGAGCCTGCGCCAGCTGCAACGGCAGCTCGGGGGTGTCTGCGCGAAGATCGATGCGGCGGATCCGCAGCGCGCGGCCTGCGAGGGCTTGCTGCGGGGCGGCGGCAAGCCGGCCTGAAGCTCTTGGCGAGGCGGCCGGGGAAAGGTCTCGCCGGGCGGCGCGGAGCGTGACCTTGGCGCATGCGGGGCCACCCCTAGAATCGATCGGCAGGAGAGGAACGATGGCCCCCCAATTCGCTTTCGAGGACTTTCACGTCGGCCGGGTGATGGAGTTCGGCGCGATGCCCGTGCGGCGCGAAGACATCCTGCGCTTTGCCGCCGAGTTCGATCCGCAACCCTTCCATCTGAACGACGCCGCGGCCGAGGCCTCGCTCTTCAACGGCCTCTCGGCCAGCGGCTGGCACACCTGCGCGATGGTGATGCGCATGATGTGCGATGCCTATCTGCTGAACTCGACCAGCCTCGGCTCGCCCGGCATCGAGAACCTGAAATGGCTGCGGCCGGTGCGCCCGGGCGATACGCTGCGCGTGCGCCTGACGGTGAAGGAAGCGCGCCGCATGAACAGCAAGCCGCACGTCGGCCTGGTGCGCTCGATCTGGGAGACGTTCAACCAGCACGACGAGATGGTGCTGACGATGGAAGGCTGGGGCATGTTCGGCCTGCGCCATCCGGGCGCCGCCCAGCAACAGCAACAACAACAGTAGCTCCTCCGATCGGAATCCCCAATGCCCCGCCCGACCCTGGCCGATGCACAACTGCATCCGGCGATCCGCGACAGCGTCGCGAGCCACCAATCCGACATCGTGCGCGAGGTGCAGGCCGCCGCCGCGGCGAATGCGGTGCTCGTCGTCGGCATGGCCGTCAACCCGTATTGCAAGCGCGCCCGTGCCGCGCTGACTGCCGCCGGCGTGGCGCACGCCTACCTCGAATACGGCAGCTATACCAGCCAGTGGCGGCGCCGGCTGGCGCTGAAGATGTGGTCCGGCTGGCCGACCTTGCCGATGGTCTTCGTCAAGGGCGTGCTGGTGGGCGGTGCGAGCGATGTCGGGCGGCTGATCGCGAGCGGCGAGTTGAAGCGGTTGCTCGGCGGCGCATGATGCGCCGGCCCCGCGGCAAGGCTGGGCAGTCCCCCGGTCCACGCGCGGCGTGGGCCGCATCGCTCGTGCTGGGCCTCGCGGCCTGGCTGGCTGGAAGCGGCGCTCACGCCGCCGCGCCCGGCCCGTGCCGCGTACCAGGCCTGGCGCACGAGGTGCTGTGCGGCCAGATCGAGCGGCCGCTCGATCCGGCGCGGCCGGAGGGTGTGGCGATCCAGGTGCACTACGTCGTCGTGCGGGCGCTGGCACGGCGCAAGCTGCCCGATCCGGTTTTCCTGCTGGCCGGGGGCCCGGGGCAGAGCGCGATCGATGTCGCGCCGAGCAGCCTGCCGCTGTTCGCCCGATTGAACAACCGGCGCGACATCGTCTTCGTCGACCAGCGCGGCACCGGCCGTTCGGCGCCGCTGGTCTGCGATGAGATGAACCGCTTGCCGCTCGCCGATCAAGCCAGCCCGGTGCGCCAGGCCGAACTGCTGCATGCCTGCCGCGATCGCCTGGCGACCCTGCCCTACGTGAAGTCGCCCGACGGCCTGCGCGACTTCACGACGACGATCGCGATGGCCGACCTGGACGCGGTGCGCCAGCAGCTCGGCGCCGAGCGCATCGACCTCGTCGGCGGTTCCTACGGCACGCGCGCCGCGCTGGAATACCTGCGCCTCTATCCGACGCACGTGAGGCGCATCGTGCTCGACGGCGTGGCGCCGCCCGACATGGCCTTGCCCGCGAGCTTCTCGACCGATGGGCAGGCCGCGCTCGATGCGGTGTTCGCGGCTTGCGAGGCCGAGCCAGCCTGCCGCCGGCGCCACCCGCAGCTGCGCCCCCATTGGGAAGCCTTGCTGAAAAGCCTGCCGCGCGGAGTGACGATGCCGAACGCGCTGACCGGTGTCGACGAACGTCTGACCCTGACCCGCTCGATGGTGCTGCAAGCGGTGCGCGCGCCGCTCTACGTGCCGAGCCTGGCGGCCGCGCTGCCGCAGGCGATCGACGATGCCGCGGCCGGACGCTGGCAGGCGCTGGCCGGCCTGGCCAGCCTGCTGAATGCGCGCAAGGGCAAGGACGCCTTGGCGCTGGGCATGCATTTCTCGGTCATTTGCGCCGAAGACCTGCCGCGCCTCGCCGCGTCGACCGATGTGCCGGGCCGGGACTTCGGCGAGGACTCGGTGGCGCTCTATCGGGATGTCTGCAAGACCTGGCCACGCGGCGAGGTGCCCGCGGCCTTCTACGGCGTGCGCGCGAGCCCCGTGCCGGTGCTGCTGCTGAGCGGCGGCATCGACCCGGCGACGCCGCCGCGCCATGCCGAACGCGTCGCCAAGGCATTGGGCCCGAACGCGGTGCAGGTGGTGGTGCCGAATGCCGGCCACGGCCTGATGAACATCGGCTGCGTGCGAGACCTGATCTACCGCTTCATCGATGCCGAAGAGGCCGCTGCCGCGCTGCAGGTGGATGCGTCCTGCGTCATGTCGATCCCGCGGCCGCCGGCCTTCCTGCCGCTGCAGCTGCCGCCGGAAGGCGCTCGATGATCCGCGTCGAGCACGTCTCGAAGCGCTTCACGCAGCGCGCCGCGGTGCGCTCGCTGCAGTTCTGGAAGCGGCCCGCGGCGCGTGTCGTGCAGGCGGTCGACGATGTCAGCTTCGACGCGCCGGACGGCTGCATCCTCGGCCTGCTCGGCCCCAACGGCGCGGGCAAGACCACGACCTTGCGCATGGTCGCCGCGCTGATCTCGCCGGACTCCGGCAGCGCCGCACGCATCGAAGTCGACGGCATCGACGTGGCGCGTCAGCCGCGCGCCGCGCTCGCGCGCATGGGCGTGCTGAGCGATGCGCGCGGCCTCTATCCGCGGCTCAGCGCGCGCGAGAACATCGTCTACTACGGCGAGCTGCAGGGCATGCGCCGCGAGGCCGCCGAGGCGCGCGCCGCGGAGCTCGCGCGCATGCTCGACATGCAGGCCCTGCTCGACCGCCGCACCGAAGGCTTCAGCCAGGGCGAGCGCATGAAGACCGCGCTCGCGCGAGCGCTGGTGCACGACCCGGCCAACATCATCCTGGACGAGCCGACCAACGGACTCGACGTGATCGCGACCCGCGCCTTGCGCGATACCTTGCGCCATCTGCGCACGCCCGAAGGCGGCCGCAAGTGCATCATCTTTTCGACGCACATCATGCAGGAGGTGGAGCGGCTGTGCGACCGCGTGGTGGTGGTCTCGCGCGGCCGCACGGTGGCCAGCGGCACGGTGGCCGAACTGCTCGACCGCACCGGCCGCACGGACTTCGAAGAGGCCTTCGTCGCGCTGGCGTTTGCGGAGGAACCGGCATGACGGCACGAGCCCGAGCGCCCGGCCGCCCGAAGCCGGGCGAGACCCCCCCGGGGGGCCGAGCCCGGACACGAACAGTCCGGTGGACTGTTCGTGCCTGGCGAGGGGTTGGGCCAGTGGCCCAGCGCGGTCTGCAAGATCGATCGGCGTACTCGACGATCGGGGGGCAGACATGAATGCGTTCTGGATCGTCTTCAGAAAAGAGGTTGTCGATGCGCTGCGCGACCGCCGCACCTTGATGATGGTCTTCATCTCCTCGGTGCTGATGGGCCCGCTGGTGCTGATCGCGCTCTCCGGGCTGATCGCGAGCCTGCAGGCTCGCGCCGAGGAGCGCATCGTCTACATCGACGACGTGGCCAACGCACCGGGCCTGAAGAACTTCTTCGAACGCCAGACCTTCACGGTCAAGTCGCCGCCTGCCGGCTACGAAGCGCTGTTGCGCGCCTCGAAGTTCGGCCACCCGGTGCTGGTGGTGACCAAGGACTTCGAGGCCCGGCTGCTGCGCGGCGACTCGCCCACGGTCGAACTCGTCTCCGACAGCGCGAATTCGCAAGCCGAATCCGCGACGCACCGGCTGCAGGAGCTGGTGCAGGCCTATGCACAGGAGCGTGTCACCTTGACTCTGGCGCTGCGCGGCGTCGCGCCCGAGCTGCTGCGCCCGCTGGACATGCAGTACCGCGATCTCGCCAGCACCTCGAGCCGCGCCGCGCAGTTCACCGGCATGCTGCCTTTCTTCGTGATGATGGCGGTGCTCTACGGTGCGTTGAACGCCGCGCTGGATTCCACCGCCGGCGAACGCGAGCGCGGTTCGCTGGAGCCGCTGCTGATGAATGCGGCCGACCGGCGCGCGCTCGTGGCCGGCAAATGGGCGGCGGTGGCCAGCCTGTCGATGCTGATCGCGGTGCTGAGCTGCCTCAGCTTCCTGCCCGCGCAATGGCTGCTGCGCAGCGACACCTTGCAGGCGATGTTCCAGTTCGGCCCGCGCGAGGTGCTGGCCTTTCTCGCGGTGCTGCTGCCCTTTGCGACGGCCTTGTCGGCGCTGCTGATGGCGGTGGCGATCCGCTGCAAGACCTTCAAGGAAGCGCAGGCGAGCAGCGCGCTGCTGGTGCTCGCGGTGTCGCTGATGCCGCTGGTGACCGTCTTCAACCAGGGCGGCGAAGAGCCCTGGCACCTGTGGGTACCGGCGCTCGCACAGAACACGTTGATGACGCGGGTGCTGAAGGGCGAAGCGCTGAGCCTGATGCAAATCGGCGTGCCACTGCTGGTCTGCCTGGCGATGAGCGCGCTGGGCGTCGTGCTGGTGGCGCGGAGCTTGCGCAGCGCCGCAACAAAATGACCAATCGCTTCTCACTCTTGTCAATTCGCGTATTCACCATTACCGCTGGCGCAAACAATCACGGGCCCGCGGTGAGATAGCGTGCATGTCGAGCCAAGGCCCCCGGCCTTGGCCCGATCACTCATGCATTGACTATCTTGGAGAGGCTGGCTCGCCAGCCGGTACGCATGCGCATCCTGATCGTCGAAGACGAACCCAAAGCCGCGGCCGGTGTCCGCAAAGGATTGACCGAACACGACCATGTGGTCGACGTGGCCAACGATGGTGTCGAAGGCGTGCACCTCGCCACCTCGGAAGACTATGACCTGATCCTGCTCGACGTGGACCATCCGGACGACGACGACTGGTCGCTGCTGCAAGGCATCCGCCGCCAGCGCCAGACGCCGGTGTTCTTCCTCAGCGGCCACGCCGAGGTGCAGGATCGTGTGCGCGGCCTGGATCTCGGCGCGGACGACTACCTCGTCAAGCCGTTCGCGTTCTCCGAACTGCTGGCGCGCATGCGCAGCGTGATGCGGCGCGGCCCGGTGCGCGCCGACCCGGTGCTGCTGCAGGTCGGCGACCTGCGTGTCGACACCGTGCGCCGGAAGGTCGAGCGCGCCGGGCAGCGCATCGAGCTGACGGCCAAGGAGTACGCACTGCTCAGCTACTTCATGCAACACGCCGGCGAAGTGGTCTCGCGCACCTTGATCATCGAACATGTCTGGGACATGAACTTCGACGGCGACACCAACGTGGTCGACGTGCTGGTGCACCGGCTGCGCGCGAAGGTCGATGACCCTTTCGCGGCCAAGCTGATTCATGCAGTGCGCGGCGTGGGCTACGTGTTCGAGGCGCGTGACGCCTGACACAACGGATAGTGCCTGTTCCGCGGGCCTCGCCCGAGGACCACCCGGCCGGTTCAGGCCGCAGGCCATGCGATTACCGGTCCGCCTTCTTAGGCTTCCTTCATGTCCCGCTCGCCGGGCATGTCCGAACCACCTACGAAAGGAAGACCATGAAGAAAATCGTCGCACTGACGCTGCTGGCCGCAGTCTCCGCCGCTGCCAGCGCGCAGTCGTCCGTCACGCTGTTCGGTGTCGTCGACGCCGGCGTCAGCTACGTGAAGAACGGCGATGAGAAGATGACCTCGGCGAGCTCGAACGGCCTGAACACCAGCCGTATCGGGCTGCGCGGCATCGAAGACCTGGGCGATGGCCTGAAGGCCGGCTTCTGGCTCGAGTCCGGCTTCAGCCCCGACACCGGCACGACCAGCGATTCGAACCGCTTCTGGAACCGCCGCTCGACCGTCAGCCTGATCGGCAATTTCGGTGAAGTGCGCCTCGGCCGCGACTACACGCCGACCTATCTCGGCTACACCGACTACGACGCATTCGGCGACAACGGCGTGGCCTCGTCGAGCAAGTTCGATTCATCGCTGGGCACGAACCGCGACACCGGCACGCGCGCCGACAACATGGTCACGTACCTGACGCCGAATTCGCTCGGCGGCTTCTACTCGCGCATCTCGGTCGCGGCCGGCGAAGGCGTGGACGGCAAGAAGTACGCCGGCGGCCGCATCGGTTACGCGACCGGACCGGTCGACGTGTCGGTCAACTACGGCCGGACCGACGTGACGCCGCTCGGCGGCGACGATCGCTTCAAGACCTATGGCGCCGGTGCTTCGTACGACTTCAATGTCGTGAAGGTCTTCGCCTACTACACGCAATCGAAGATCGACGACCTGAAGCTGGCGAACTACAGCGTCGGCGCGACCGTGCCGGTGGGCGTCGGCCTGATCCGTGCGCAGTTCACCCATGCCAATGCATCGGGCACGACCTCGACCGGCATCAGCACCGATGGCGACGACGCCAACCAGTACGCGCTGGGCTACGTCTACAACCTGTCGAAGCGCACCGCGGTCTACACCACGGTCGCCCGCGTGCAGAACAAAGGCAATGCGGACTTCGCGGTGGCTTCGACGCCGGCGCTGGTGCCGGGCCAGAACTCGACCGGCTACGAAGTCGGCTTCAGCCACAAGTTCTGATCGTTCCTGCTGCGCAACGCCCGGCCCGGCCGGCGTTGTCGCATGGGCCGCATCTCGCGAGGGGTGCGGCTTTTTTTTCACGCGCAGTCTTTCAAACCTGTCAGCGAACCGCAATCCTCCTGAAAGCGATGCCTCCCTAGGCTGTCCGAGTACCAGATCCGGGGTATCGGCACGACGGAAGCGGCATCAAAACCGTCCCGCTCGTGCCGGCCCCGCCACATCAACGAGGACCGCATGCGCAGACAGGACATTCAACTCATCGCTTCAGCCCGCCAGGGCGACATCGCCGCGCGCTGCGAGGCCGGCCGGCGCTATCTGCTCGGCGTCGACGGCTTCGCGCGGCACGTCGCGACCGGCATCGATTACCTGACCCATCCGGCGCTGAAGGACAGCCCGCAGGCCGCGCGCATCATCGCCGAGAGCCTGCCGCTGGACGAACTGCTGGCACTGCAACAGGAGCGGGCGCTGGCGCTCGCGGCCGGCGCGGGCAGCGTCGCGGCGCAGGTCAAGCTCGGTGCGTGGGAAAGCGTGCAGGACGTTGCTGCCGCGACGAACAACCGCTGGCTGCAGGCCGCGGCCGCGAGCGGCCACGCAGCCGCGCGGCGCGCGCTGATGACCTTGCGTGACGAACCCGGGCCTCAGGAAGCGGTGTTGCAGTTGTTGCGCAGCCTGAGCGCTTCTGCGGACCTGGACGGCCACGCGGTGGCGCTTGCGGCTGCCGATCGAGCACACGCCGCCGGCGACCTGTCGCGCTTCTCGACGTGCCTGCGCATCGCGTTGGCGCTGAGCAAGGGCATGACCGGCGAGTTGAACCAGCGCGTGGCCGCGGCGGTCAGCCTGGCTGAAGGCAGCGGCCAGGATCTGCGCGGCATCGACGCGGAGCAGATCCGCAGCAGCCTGGAAGCACGTGCCACCGCCGGCGATCGCGATGCGGCCTATGCGTTCGGCCGCGGACTGTGCGGCATCGAGTGTGCCGGCCTCGAGGCCGCGGTGTTTGCCGAGCATCTGAACATGCGCAAGGGCGCGGCCTTCCTGCTGCGCGCCGCCGATGCCGGCTGCGATGGCGCATGGATGCATCTGTACCGGCTGCACTCGGACCAGCGGCTCTCGGTCGCGAACGCGCAGCTGGCGCGATTCTTCCTCGAGAAGGCCGCGGCGCGCGGGCAGACCGAGGCGCAGCGCAAGCTCGGCGCCTTGCTGCTGCGAGAGGCGAACTCGCTGGCCGAATCGGAACAGGCGATCCAGTGGGTGCACCAGGCCGCGTCCGAGGATGACCCGTATGCGAAGGCCTTGCTCGACTCGCTGGTGCTGCACGTGCCGACCGAGGGCCGCGCCGAAGACGCGACGCTCGCGATCGAACAGGTGCGGCGCGCCGACCCGTGGCTGGCGGCGCGCCTCGAGCTTGCGCGCGAGTTCGGGCTGACCAAGCTGGAGGCCTTGTGCGTCGATCCGGTCGAAGGGCTGCGGCCGTGGGGGCTGGTGGTCGGCAAGAACCCGTTCATCTCGCAAAGCCGTTTGTCGGCGCCGCGGGCGATCCCGGCGCTCACGGCGGCAGCGCATGCCGCGGCGCGCCGGGCCGCATCGTTCTTCGGTCAATCGCGGCGCGATGCGGCGGCGGCCGAAGGGGACTTGCGCCGGCGTTCGCTGCGCCAGCGGCGGCTGTTCGAGCGCTTCGGGTTGAGCGATTCGATGTTCTTCGTCAACGCCACGTCGATGACCTTGGAGTCGCTGCGCTCGGGGGCGAAGTGGGCGTTTCGGGCGAGGCAGCCGTTGAATCAGGCGTTGGCGGCTTGAAAGGCGGCGCGTAAGTCGATCCCTTTTTGGGTATGATCGTTCCCAATTAGGGAATGATTCATGGCCACCAACGCCGCACCTCAAGTCGACCGCCTTGCCGACGCGCTGTTTCCGCGGACCCGTCAACGCCTGCTTGCAGCGTTGTTCGGCCAACCCGAGCGGAGCTTTTATGTCAACGAGCTGGTTCGGCTGGCGGGGTCAGGGATTGGGGGCGTCCAGCGCGAGCTCGCCTCACTGGCCGACAGTGGCCTGTTGACGGTCGAGCAGCGTGGCAACCAGACGCACTATCAGGCGAACCCGGAATCGCCGATCTTCGATGAACTGAGCGGCATTGTCCGCAAGACCTTCGGTGCCGCCAATGTGTTGCGCGCCGCGCTATCGGCGCTGAGTCCGCGCATCGACCGGGCCTTCATCTATGGCTCTTATGCCTCGGGCGAAGCGCATGCGGGCAGCGACATCGACCTGATGGTCGTGGCCGACGATCTGAGCCTGGAGGAACTGTTCTCCGCGCTCGGGATCGCCGAGGCTTCTCTCGGCCGTCATCTCAGCCCTACTCTGTACACCCGCGCCGAGTTCCACAAGCGGATGAAGGCGCAAAATCCCTTCCTGACGAAGGTGCTGAAGACACCGCGGCTGGCGCTGATGGGAGGCGATGATGGGGCGGACTGAGCTAGAAAATTTGGTGCGCATTCGGCAACTGAAGGCCGAGCCCGGCACGATGGCCGAAATGATCGGCTTGCTGCGTTCAGGCAGCGCCCGTCTCGAAGATGCCTTGAATCTCGATCTGAATATCGAGAGCCGATTCGATCTCGCCTACAGTGCGGCGCATGCCTTTTCTCTGGCGGCACTGCGCTGGCATGGCTTCAGGTCGGAGAACCGGTTCACGGTCTTCCAGAGTCTGACGCACACGGTAGGGCTGGCGCCCGCCCAGTGGCGCGTGCTCGACCAGGCGCACCGCAAGCGCAATCTCTCCGAATACGAAGGTGATGTCGATATCGACGAGGCGCTGCTGTCCGCTTTGTTGCGTGTCACGGCCGAGGTCGCAGATCGCGTGCGCAAGCTCGGCCCGCCGCAGACTGGCGAGTGAACCTCGCGCCGCCACGGTGCGGCGCGCCGCATTCCGGCGCGCCAACTCGGGCCCAAAGTGCCGGCATTGGTGCCAAATGGGCCTGAAACACCGCGAAAAGCCTGGCACAGGCATTGCATAAGGAGTCTTTCGAGAGGGGCGGCCACTGAGTCGCAACTTGAATGGTGGCTAGGGTTCCGGCCGCGCATCAACGCGTGGTGTCTGGTCCGAGAGCTGCCGGTTGTTCGCTGAGAGGCGGATGGCTACACGGCGGGACAAAAACCCGGGAGAAGGCTTCGTGAGAGGCCCCTCTCGACGTGTGTCCATCCAACGCCGGAGTGCCTCTCTCATGAACCTTCTCGCTTCTTTCGTTCGCTCGTTCGCCGGATCAGTCTCGCGTCGCGCGACCCCATGGGCCGTCGCAGTCGGACTGAGTGCCGCCGCCCTCGCGCCGGTGGCGCATGCCGAAGTCAAGGTCGGCGTCTCGGACTGGCCGGGCTGGGTCGCCTGGTACGTGGCCGAACAAAAAGGCTTCTTCAAGAAAAACGGCGCCGACGTCAAGCTCGTCTGGTTCGCCAACTACACCGATTCGATCTCGGCCCTCTCATCCGGCCAGCTGGATGCCAATTCGCAGACCTGGTCCGACACCCTGGGCCCGCTCGCGAAGGGACTGAAGCTCAAGGCGGTACTGGTCAACGACAACTCGGCCGGCAATGACGCCTTGATGGTCTCGCCGAAGATCAAGTCCTTCGCCGACCTGAAGGGCAAGAGCGTCGCGCTCGAGCAGTACAGCATCTCGCACTTCGTGCTCGCGACCGCGCTCGCGAAGAACGGCATGAAGCCGGCCGACGTGAAGATCGTCAACCTCTCCGCCGGCGATGCGGCCGCCGCCTTCCTCAGCGGCCGGGTCGAGGCCGCGGTGGTGTGGAACCCCTGGGTCAACACCATCCAGCAATCGGGCAAGGGCACAGCGTTGTTCACCTCGAAGGACATGCCCGGCCTGGTGCCCGACCTGCTGGTCGCGCAGGAGAAGGCCATCGCAAGCAAGCGCAAGGACCTGATCGGCATGATCAAGGCCTGGATGGACACCGAGAAGTTCATCCGCGAGCAGCCGGACGAAGCCTCGAAGATCATGGCCAAGGTGGTCAGCATGAAGCCCGAGGACTACAAGGTCTTCCTGCCCGGTACCCGCTTCTTCGACGCGGCCGCCAACGCCGCCGCCTTCGACCCGAAGCAGCCGCAATCGCTGGTCGCGGTCGCGCCGACGATCGCCGCCTTCCTCGCGCAGCACAAGCTGATCGACGGCAAGCCGAACGCGGCCAGGGGCGTCGACGGCTCGCTGCTGCAAGAGGCGCTGAAATGATGTGGAGCATCCGACAAGCGATCCCGCGCAAGGCCTATCTGAGCCTGGCCGCCGCGGGACTGATCGTGCCCTTGCTCGCCTGGGCGGCCCTCGCGGCCAGCGGCAAGGTCGATGCGGTCTTCATGCCTGGCCCGGGCACGGTGGTCACGCGCATCGTCAGCTGGTGGACCGAGGACAACCTGCTCGGCGATGCAGGCATCAGCATCATGCGCGTCGTCACCGGCTGGGCGCTGGCTGCATTGGTCGCGCTGCCGCTCGGCCTCTTCATCGGCAGCTGGCGCGCAATGCAGGCGTTGCTGGAGCCGCTGACCGACTTCATCCGCTACATGCCGGCGGTGGCCTTCGTGCCGCTGGTGATGCTGTGGGTCGGCATCGACGAAGGGGCGAAGGTCGCGATCATCTTCATCGGCACTTTCTTCCAGATGGTGCTGATGGTGGCCGAGGACGTGCGCCGCGTGCCGATGGCGCAGATCGAGGCCGCGCAGACGATGGGCGCGACGCGTGCCGAGGTGGTCGAGCAGGTGATCATCCCGTCGGCCAAGCCGGCCCTGCTCGACACCTTGCGCGTGACCATGGGCTGGGCCTGGACCTACCTGGTCGTCGCCGAGCTGGTGGCCGCCAATTCGGGCCTGGGCTTCGCGATCCTGAAGGCACAGCGCTTCCTGCAGACCGACAAGATCTTCGCCGGCATTTTGCTGATCGGACTCATCGGACTGGCAATTGACCAGGGATTCCGCTTCCTGCATCGGCGCGCGTTCCCGTGGCTGTACGGCCGTCATTGAAGGGAGACTTTCTGATGATCACCCCTTCATTGATCGAGTGCAAGTCACTTGGCAAGACCTACCTGGGCTCGAAGTCGCCGGCACTCGTCGACGTCAATCTGGGCATTGCGGCCAACGAGTTCGTGACCTTCGTCGGCGCCTCGGGCTGCGGCAAGTCGACCCTGCTGCGCACGATCGCCGGACTCGAGCTGCATGACCGGGGCGCGCTGACGGTCGGCGGCCGGGCGATCACCGGCCCGGGCCCGGACCGCGCGATGGTGTTCCAGCACTACAGCCTCTACCCGTGGCTGACGGTGATGCAGAACATCCGCTTCGTGCGCCAGCTCGCGGTGCACACGCGGAACCGTACCAGCAGCGATGTCGAGGCCGCCGCCGGCCGCTCGCAGGCCCTGCTCGACCTGATGGGCCTCGGCGCGGTGGCGAATGCCTATCCGAACCAGCTCTCGGGCGGCATGCAGCAGCGCGTCGCGATCGCCCGGGCCTTGATGAGCCGGCCGCCGATCCTGCTGATGGACGAGCCCTTCGGCGCGCTCGATGCGCAGACGCGCGAGGTGATGCATGACCTGATCGCCCACGTGCACCGCCAGGAGCGCAGCACGATCGTCTTCGTCACGCACGACGTCGAAGAGGCGATCTACCTCGGTCATCGCGTGGTGCTGATGGCGCCGCGGCCGGGGCGCATCGACACGGTCTACGAGGTGCCGCTGCCGGCCATTCGGAATCAGGCGATGCGACTCAGTCCCGAATTCCTCGGACTGAAACGCACGCTGCTGGACCGCATTCGCGAGACCTCCGGCATGAAGACCGATTTGGAGCTACTGGAAAAGCTCAGCAGGAATGACGACCCGAAGACGCCTGCGGCGTCGCCCCCGGAGGGGAGCTCGTCCGCTCTCGGGAGCGGCCCTGCGAGGGCCGAGCTCGCGCACTAATTGACGATGGAGACCGATATGCCATTCACCGATCACCGACTCGACAATCCGCCCGCTTCCGCGCCGGTCGACCTGCCTGCGCTGTGGACCGATTTCGCGCCCGAACTGAAGGCCGACCTCGTGCTCTGGTCCGACATCGTGCCCGCCGGCAGCCACTGGTCGCGGCGGCTGCGCCGCGGCACCAGCCTGCGCATCGTCGCGCTCGAGGACGGCGCCAACTTCAGCATGGTGATGTACGCCGCGGCCGACAAGCTCGAGCGCTACAACATGCCCGATTCGCTGAAGGCCCAGCACACCGCGCACTACACCCGCGGCCACGTGCTGATGAGCGACATGGGCCGCGCGATGGCCTCGATCACGCAGGATACGCTCGGCTGGCACGACCCGCTCGGCGCCTTGCTGGACCAGGCGACGCTGGAATCCAAGTATCCCGCGCAGCGCTACGCGACGCACCGCAACGCGATGGCGCGCGACGGCAAGGCAAGCCTGCTGATCGAGATCGGCAAGCACGGTCTGCTGCCGCGCGACCTGATCGCGCCGGTCAACTTCTTCAGCAAGGTCGGCGTGGACGACGAAGGGCGCTTCCGCTTCGCGAGCGGCCATGCGCAGGCCGGTGCGATGGTCGAGCTGCGCTTCGAGATGGACGTGCTGATCGCGTACTCGACCGCGCCGCATGCGCTCGACCCGTCGCCGGTCTATGCCGCAAGAAAGGTCGGACTCGCCGCCTGGCGCTCCGGCCCGGCGCCGGCCGACGACTACTGCCGCAGCTTCCGCCCCGAGAACGCGCGGGCGATCGCCAACACCGACCTTTACTACCTGTGAGCGAGGCCATTGCCATGACGACAGCCGCAGCCATCCGGATGCAAGAGAGCGCGCTCGACCCGAAGCACGCGGTGCACGACCACACCATCGCCGCCGGCGAGCCCTACCTGGTCGCGATCGAGAAGGGTCAGACCCTGAGACTCGTCGACCTCGAAGGCAACCAGGCGATCGATGCGCTGTTCTACAGCCGCGATCAAGTTGGCGAACGCTACAGCGCGACGCAGACCATGCTCAGCCAGGGCGGCATCTACCTGACGACCGACTCGGTGCTGATGTCCAACGAAGGCCGGACGATGCTGACCATCGTCGCCGACACCTGCGGCCGGCACGACACGCTCGGCGGCGCCTGCGCCTCGGAGAGCAACCAGGTGCGCTACGCCCTGGGCAAGAAGTACATGCACAGTTGCCGCGACAACTTCCTGCTCGCCCTGCAGCGCGCCGACATCGGACTCGGCAAACGGGATCTCGCGCCCAACGTCAACTTCTTCATGAACGTGCCGGTGACACCCGACGGCGGACTGAAGTTCGAGGACGGTGTCTCGGCCGCGGGCAAGTACGTCGAGCTGCGCGCCGAGATGGCGCTGTGGCTGCTGATCTCGAACTGCCCGCAGCTGAACAACCCCTGCAACGGCTACAACCCGACGGCCGCGCAAGTGCTGGTGTGGGACTGACCGAGGTTGTGGCCGTGAACGAAGTCCGAGCCCGAGCGCCCGGCCGCCCGAAGCCGGGCGAGACCCCCGTGGGGGGTCGATCGGCGTACCCGACGACCGGGGGGCCGACATTCAATCCGGCGGGACGACTCGCCACCGAGGAAGACTCCTCATGTTCGACACCGTACTGATTGCCAACCGCGGCGCCATCGCCTGCCGCATCATCCGCAGCCTGCGCCAGCTCGGCCTGAAAGCCGTCGCGGTGTATTCGGAAGCGGATGCCGATGCGCGCCATGTCGCGATGGCCGACCAGGCCGTCTGCATCGGCCCGGCGCCCGCCGCGCAGAGTTATCTCGATGCGAGCCGCATCCTCGCCGCGGCACGCGAAACCGGCGCCGGCGCGATCCATCCCGGCTATGGATTCCTGTCCGAGAACCCCGGCTTCGCCGAGGCCTGCGAGGCCGCCGGCATCGCCTTCATCGGCCCGAGCGCGGCACAGATGCGCGCCTTCGGCCTGAAGCACACCGCACGCGAGCTGGCCTTGCAGCACGGCGTGCCCTTGCTGCCCGGCAGCGGCCTGTTGAAGGACGTGGCCGAGGCGCGCAGCGAAGCGGCCAAGGTCGGCTACCCGGTGATGCTGAAGAGCACGGCCGGCGGCGGCGGCATCGGCATGCGGCTGATCCGCAGCGAAGCCGAGCTGGCCGCGGCCTGGGAAGCCGTCGAGCGCCTCGCGCGCGCCAACTTCAAGGACGCCGGTCTCTTCATCGAGAAGTTCGTCGAGCAGGCGCGGCACATCGAAGTGCAGATCTTCGGCGACGGCCAGGGCAAGGTCGTGGCGCTCGGCGAGCGCGACTGTTCGGCCCAGCGCCGCAACCAGAAAGTGATCGAGGAGACCCCCGCGCCGCACCTCGCGCCGGCGACGCGCACCGCCTTGCTGGCGGCGGCGGTCCGGCTCGGCGAGTCGGTGAACTACCGCTCGGCCGGCACCGTCGAGTACGTGCTGGATGCGGCGAGCGGCGAGTTCTATTTCCTCGAGGTCAACACGCGCCTGCAGGTCGAGCATGGCGTGACCGAGCAGGTCACCGGCATCGACCTGGTCGAATGGATGGTCCGGCTCGCTCGCGGTGACAGCTTCGCGCTCGAAGCGCCGGCGCCGAAAGGCGCCTCGATCCAGGTGCGTCTGTATGCCGAGGACCCGGCGCGCAACTTCCAGCCGTGTGCCGGCGTGTTGACCGAGGTGCTGTTCCCGGACGATGCACGCGTGGACGGCTGGGTCGAGACCGGCAGCGACGTGCCGCCGAACTACGACCCGATGCTGGCCAAACTGATCGTCACCGCCGAGACGCGCGAGGCCGCGGTCGAGAAGCTGCGCGCCGCGCTGGCCGCGACCCGCCTCGCCGGCATCGAGACCAATCTGCGCTACCTGCGTTACGTCACCGAGCAGCCGGTGTTCGCGCAAGGCCGCATCGTCACCGCCACCTTGGGCGGCCTGCGCTACCAGCCGCAGGCGCTCGAAGTGCTGGAGCCCGGCGTGCAGACCAGCGTGCAGGACTGGCCGGGCCGCTGCGGCCATTGGGCGGTCGGCGTGCCGCCGTCCGGCCCGATGGATGACCAGTCGATGCGCATCGCGAACCGCCTGGTCGGCAACCGCAGCGAGGCCGCCGCGCTCGAATGCACCTTGACCGGACCGACCTTGCGCTTCCACGGCGACATGCTGATCGCGATCACCGGCGCGCCGATGGCCGCCACGCTGGACGGCCTGCCGGTCGCGCTGTGGACCGCGCACCGGGTGAAAGCCGGCAGCGTACTGAAGCTCGCCGCCGTCGACGGCGGCGGCGCGCGCAGCTACCTTGCGGTGCGCGGAGGCTTCGATGTGCCGCTCTATCTCGGCAGCCGCGCCACCTTCGCGCTCGGCCAGTTCGGCGGCCACGGCGGCCGAACGCTGCGCGCCGGAGACATGCTGCACGTGGCACGGGACGTCGACGGCGAGCCGGCGGCCGCCCTCGCCACCGTCCCCCGCTTCAGCCACCACTGGGACATCGGCGTGCTCTACGGCCCGCACGGCGCGCCCGACTTCTTCACCCCCGACGACATCGGCAGCTTCTTCGCGACCGACTGGCAAGTCCACTACAACTCCAGCCGCACGGGTGTCCGGCTCAACGGCCCGAAGCCGCAATGGGCGCGCCCGGATGGCGGCGAGGCCGGGCTGCACCCGTCGAACCTGCACGACAACGCCTATGCGATCGGCGCGATCGATTTCACCGGCGACATGCCGGTGATCCTTGGCCCCGACGGGCCGAGCCTCGGCGGCTTCGTCTGCCCGGCGGTGGTGGTCGCGGCCGAGCGCTGGAAGCTGGGCCAGCTGCGTCCCGGCGACACCTTGCGCTTCCACTGCCTGACGATGGCTCAGGCCGCGGCGCTGCAGGCCGCGCAGGACGCGCTGGTGGACCGCCTCGACGCGCCGCTGCCGGCCCTGCCCGCGGGTGTGCCGGCCGACCAGGTCGCGGCGACGCAGAGCCCGGTGCTGCTGCGCGACCCGGCCGCCGGCGACCTGCCCGAGATGCTGATCCGCCAGGCCGGCGACCGCTATCTGCTGGTCGAATACGGACCCCAGGTGCTGGACCTCGAGCTGCGCTTGCGCGTGCACGCGCTGATGAGCGCACTGCAGGCCCGGCGCGACGCGGGCCTGCTCGACGGCATCGTCGACCTGACCCCCGGCATCCGCTCGCTGCAGGTCCACTTCGACCCGCATCGGCTGACGCGCGAGGCCTTGCTCACGCAGCTCTTCGCCGCCGAGCAGTCACTGCCGGCGAGCGACGATTTCGAGGTGCCGACGCGCACCGTCTGGCTGCCGCTGTCGTGGGACGACGCGGCGACCCGGCTGGCGATCGACAAGTACATGCAGTCGGTGCGGCCGGATGCGCCCTGGTGCCCCAGCAACATCGAGTTCATCCGGCGCATCAACGGGCTGGCGTCGACCGAGGACGTGCACCGCATCGTCTTCGATGCCAGCTACCTGGTGATGGGCCTGGGCGACGTCTATCTCGGCGCGCCGGTCGCGACGCCGGTCGACCCGCGCCACCGCCTGGTCACCACCAAGTACAACCCGGCGCGCACCTGGACGCCGGAGAACGCGGTCGGCATCGGCGGCGCCTACCTCTGCGTCTACGGCATGGAAGGGCCCGGCGGCTACCAGTTCGTCGGCCGCACCTTGCAGATGTGGAACCGCTGGCGCGACGCGCGGCACGGCGCGCTCGAGTTCGAACCCGGCAAGCCCTGGCTGCTGCGCTTCTTCGACCAGATCCGTTTCTATCCGGTCAGCGAAGACGAGCTGCTGCAGATTCGCCATGACTTCCCGGCCGGCCGGCACCGGCTGCGCATCGAACACGGCACGTTCCGGCTGCATGACTACCGCGCGCTGATCGCCGGCAACGCCGCCGACATCGACGCGCACAAGGCGCGGCAGCAGGCGGCGTTCAACGAGGAGCGCGAGCGCTGGCGCCTGGCCGGCCAGGCCGAGTACGTTGGCGAAGCCGCGCCGCTCGACGCGCCGAGCGCGGACGATGCGCCGCCCGAGGCGCGCGTCGTCACGACCCAGGTGCCGGGCAGCGTGTGGAAGCTGCTGGTCGCGGTCGGCGATGTCGTCGAGGAGGGCGACACGCTCGCGGTCGTCGAGTCGATGAAGATGGAATTCGCGGTCAATGCCCCGAGCGCGGGCCGTGTCTGGCGGCTGAATTGCCGCGAAGGCGCTGCCGTCAGCGCGGGCCAGGACATGGTCGTGCTTGTGCCCGACATCGCTGAATTCAGCCCGGAGCCGGTGTCATGACACCTCGCTAGCTGGCGGCCTTAACCTCCGCGCGACCTGAATCCGGAGTCGGGTCGCATCTCTTCCTCAACGTCGTTGTTTGCGATGGAGATGCCCCATGGCCTCGTCACGCCTGCCCGTTTCTTGCTCCGACCGTGCCCGTGCCCCACCGCCGGCCAGCGCAGCCCCCGTGGTCGCATGTCTCGTCGTCAATGTTTGAAATGGGAGAAATGTCATGTCAGCCGTACTACCTGAATCCATGGCCGGGTCCGGCGATGGCCTCGAATCGCTGGGCTACAAGCAGGAGCTCAAGCGCGAACTCGGGCCCTTCGCGTCCTTCGCCTCCGGCTTCTCGTTCGTCTCGATCCTCACGACCGTCTTCGAGCTGTTCGCGCTCGGCTTCGGCTTCGGCGGGCCGGCGTTCTTCTGGACCTGGCCGCTGGTCTTCGTCGGCCAGTTCGCGGTCACCCTGATCTTTGCCGAGCTGTCGGCGCGTTATCCGGTGGCGGGCGCGATCTACCAATGGTCGCGGCGCATCTCGGTCGACCCGCTGGGCTGGTTCGCCGGCTGGTACATGCTGATCGGCTACATCGTCAGCGTCGCGGCGATCGCGATCGCGATGCAGTCGGTGCTGCCGGCGGTGTGGAGCGGCTTCCAGTTCGTCGGCACCGATGCAGCCATGAACTCGGCCTCGGGCTCAACCAACGCGATCATCCTCGGCACCCTCACGATCCTGATCTGCGGCTGCATCAGCTCCTTCGGCGTCAAGAAGATGGCGATCATCACGACGATCGGCGTGAGCCTGGAGATCATCGGCTGCATCCTGCTGATCGGCCTGCTCTTCGCCCACGTCGAGCGCGGCCCGCAGGTGATCCTGCAGACCAACGGGGTCGAAGGCACGGGCAGCTACCTGTTCCCGTTCCTCGCGTCGACCCTGATGGCGGCCTACGTGATGTACGGCTTCGACAGCGCGGCCGAGTTGTCCGAAGAGACGAACGACCCGAAGCGCACCGCGCCGAAGGCGATCACGCGCTGCATGCTGGTCTCGGCGATCGGCGGCGGCCTGGTGATCATGGGCACCCTGATGGCGGCGCCGAACATCCTCGCGCCGGAGCTGGCGTCCGAAGGCATCGCCTACGTCGTGAAGGCGCAGGCCGGCGATGCGCTCGGCCGCGTGGTGCTGGCCATCGTCGCGATCTCGATCTTCTCGGCGGCGCTGGCGATCCAGGCCTGCGCGACGCGGGTGATGTTCAGCATGGCGCGCGACGGCCGGCTGCCGTTCGCGAAGGCCTTGGCCAAGGTCTCGCCGCGCACGCACACGCCGCTGCTGCCGGGCTTCGTGGTCTGCGCCTTGGCGATCGGCGTGCTGCTGATCAACCTCGGCCAGCCGGGTGTCTTCGGCGCGGTGACCAGCGTCGCGGTGGTGATCGTCTATCTGGCCTATCTGCTGGTCACGGTGCCCCTGCTGGTGCAGCGCCTGCGCCGCCATCCGGTGCACACCCGGCCCGACCGGGCCTACTTCAACCTCGGCCGATGGGGCCTGCCGGTGAACATCGTCGCGGTGGTGTTCGGCATCGCCTTGCTGATCAACGTGGCCTGGCCGCGGGCCGAGGTCTACGACCCGGCGGGCGGGCACTGGTATTTGCAGTACTTCGCGGTGCTGTTCGTCGCCGCGTTCACCCTGGTCGGCGCGATCGCCTACCCGCTGATGGAGCGGCAGCGCGAGCGCGAAGGCCGGCCTCTCGGCTGAGCTTCGCAACCCTTTGCGGCCGAGGCCCGGCGCCTCGGCCGCTTCCACGACACACCGGAGACTCCATGACTTCCTCCATCGACACGAGCGTCTTGTCGCTCGACCTGGCCAGCCTGCGCGCCGGCTATCTCTCGCGGCAGCTGCGTCCGACCCAGGTGATCGACCAGGTGCTGCAGCGCATCGGCGACAACGGCCACAACGCCTGGATCCACGTGCTGGACACCGCCGCGCTGTATGCCCGTGCGGCCGCGCTCGAAACGCAGGATCCGGCCGCCCTGCCCCTCTACGGCGTGCCCTTCGCGATCAAGGACAACATCGACCTCGCCGGCGTGCCGACCACCGCCGCCTGCCCCGACTACGCCTACACGCCCGACGCCAGCGCCTTCGTCGTGCAGCGCCTGATCGATGCCGGCGCGATGCCGATCGGCAAGACCAACCTGGACCAGTTCGCGACCGGCCTGAACGGCACGCGCTCGCCGTACGGCGCCTGCCGCAATGCCTTCGACCCAAGCCATGTCTCCGGCGGATCGAGCTCGGGCTCGGCGGTCGCGGTGGCGCTCGGGCAGGTCAGCTTCTCGCTCGGCACCGACACCGCAGGTTCGGGCCGGGTGCCGGCCGCTTTCAACCACCTGGTCGGCCTGAAGGCGACGCTCGGCCTGCTGTCGACGCGCGGCGTGGTACCGGCCTGCCGCACGCTCGATGCGGTCTCGATCTTCGGGCTGAACGTCGCCGACGTGCAGCAGGTCTTCGCCGCGGCCCGGGGTTTCGATCCTGCCGATCCGTACTCGCGCGCCGCCGAGCCGCACGGCTTCGACTTCGGCCGCATCGCCCGGCCGCGCCTCGGCGTGCCGCGCCGCAAACAATTGCAGTTCTTCGGCGACACGGCCTATGCGAGCGCCTTCGACGGCGCGCTGGCGCACGCCGAGCGGCTGGGCGCGCGTCTGGTCGAGCTCGATGTCGAACCCTTCTTCGAAGCCGCGCGCCTGCTCTACGACGGCCCGTGGGTGGCCGAACGCTACCAGGCGATCCGCGCCTTCATCGAAGCCTCGCCGCAATCGCTGTTCCCGGTGACGCGCGAGATCACTTTGCGCGGCGCGCTGCCGCTCGCCGCCGATGCCTTCGCCGCGGCCTATCGGCTGCGCGAGCTGAAGCGGCGCTGCGATGCGATCTGGAACGAGATCGACGCGGTGCTGACACCGACCGCGCCGACCCACCCGACGATCGCGAGCATGCTGGCCGAACCGGTGGTGCGCAACAGCGAGCTCGGCCTCTACACCAACTTCATGAACCTGCTCGACTACGCGGCGATCGCGGTGCCGGCCAGCTTCACGCCGGCCGGCCTGCCCTTCGGCGTCACGCTGTTCGCGCCGGCGCATCAGGATCAGCCGCTGCTGCATCTTGCGGCGCGCTGGCAGCATGCGCTGACCGGACGCAGCGCGACGCTGGGCGCGACCGGCCATGGCTTGCCGAGGGCGCGCCACGATGCGCCGCCGGCAGTACCGTCGGGCCAGCTGCGTGTGGCCGTCTGCGGCGCACACCTCGAGGGCCAGCCGCTGAACCATCAGCTGACAAGCCGGGGTGCGCGCCGCGTCTGCCGCACGACGACCGCGCCGCTGTATCGGCTCTATGCACTCGAGGGCGAAGGCCCGCGCCGACCGGGCTTGATGCGGGTGGCGCAGGGCGGCGTGGCAATCGAGGTCGAGCTGTGGGAACTGCCGGCAAGCCAGTTCGGCAGCTTCGTCGCCGGCATCCCGGCGCCGCTGGGCATCGGCCGCACCGTGCTGGCCGACGGCAGCAGCGAGCCCGGCTTCATCTGCGAGCCGGCCGGCCTCGACGGCGCGATCGACATCAGCGGCTACGGCGGCTGGCGCGCCTATCTGCACGCCATCGGCTGAGGCCGGACACGGACAGTCCCTGCGGACTGTTCGTGCCTGCCGAAGGCCATCGGCCTCTGGACGATGGCCGGGGTGCGGTTCAACCGCCTCAGCCTTCGAACGCCCGCTCGTGAGCCTGCCGCAGCAGGTTCTTCTGCACCTTGCCCATCGCGTTGCGCGGCAGCTCGGCCGCGATCACGACGCGCTTGGGCACTTTGAAGTTCGCGATGCGGCTCTTCAGCTCGGCGATCAGCGCGGCGCCGTCGACCACCGCGCCCGGTTTCGCGATCAGCACCGCGAGCACCGCTTCGCCGAAGTCCGGGTGCGGCACGCCGATCACCGCGGACTCGGCGATGCCTTCGATCGCGTTCAGATAGCCCTCGACCTCCGCCGGGTAGACGTTGTAGCCGCCGCTGATGATCAGATCCTTGCTGCGGCCGACGATCGTCAGGTAGCCGTTGTCGTCGAAGCGGCCGACGTCGCCGGTCTTGAACCAGCGTTCGCCGTCGGCCTCGCCGGCGAACTCCTCGCGCGTCTTCTCCGGCATGCGCCAGTAGCCGCTGAAGACGTTGGGCCCGCGCACCTCGACGCCGCCGATCTCGCCGGTGCTGCGCGCCGCGCCCTGGTCATCGACGATGCGCACCGAGACACCCGGCAGCGGCCGGCCGACCGTGCCGCCGATGCGCTCGCCGTCTTCGGGGCGGCAGGGGTTCGAGGTCAGCATGACGGTCTCGCTCATGCCGTAGCGCTCGAGGATGGTGTGGCCGCTGCGCTGGCGGAAGGCGTCGAAGGTCGACATCAGCAAGGGCGCCGAGCCGCTGATGAAGAGTCGCATGGAGCGGCAGGCGTCGTGCGTCAGGCCGGGCTCGGCGAGCAGGCGCACGTAGAGCGTCGGCACGCCCATGAAGACGCTGGCGCGCGGCAGCTGGCGAAGCACCGGCCGGGCCTCGAACTTCGAGAACCAGAGCATCTTGCTGCCGTTCAGCAGCGCGCCGTGGATCGCGACGAAGAGGCCGTGCACATGGAAGATCGGCAGGGCATGGATCAGCACGTCGCCTTCGCGCCAGTCCCAGTAGTCCTTCAGCACGCGCGCATTCGAGAGCAGGTTGCCGTGGCTGAGCATCGCGCCCTTGCTGCGGCCGGTGGTGCCGGAGGTGTAGATGATTGCGGCCAGGTCGCCGGGCTGCTTCTGCACCGGCGTGTGCTGGTCGCTCATGTGGGACGCGCGCTCCAGCAGCGAGCCGCTGCGGTCGGTGTTCAAGGTGAACACATGGCGCGTGCCGGCACGGAACGCGAGCTTGCTGAGCCAGCCGAAGTTCGCGCCGCTGCAGACCACGACCGCCGGCTCGGCGTTGGTGATGAAGTAGTCGAGCTCGCTTTGCTGATAGGCCGGATTCAGCGGCAGGTAGACGAAGCCGGCGCGCAAGGTCGCGAGGTAGAGCATCAAGGCCTCGACCGACTTCTCGGTCTGCACCGCGATGCGCGACTCCGCCGGCAAGGCCATGGATTGCAGCAGATTCGCGAGCATCGCCGTGCCGCGCTCGAGATCGCGCCAGCGGTAGTCGAGCGGTGCGGACGAGTCCGGCTCGAAGGCCTCGATCGCGGTCTGGTCGAGGTCGGCGGGGAAGCCCTCGCGCAATGCAGCGTACAGGTTGTGGTTCATGGCAGAGGGGTGTTCGGATCAATCCGCGCGGCGCTTGCCGAGAAAGGCGGCGACGCCTTCGCGGTGCTCGTCGCTCGCGGCGTAGCGGTAATGCGCTGCCCGCTCGGACTCGGTCAGCGCGCCGCGCGCCAGCTGGCGTAGCGTCTGCTTGTTGATGCGCGCCGCGAGGCCGGGCAGCCTGGCGATGCGCAGGGCCGTGGCCTCGGCTTCCGCGCCGACGGTTTCGTCGGCGACGACGCGGTGCACGATGCTGCGTTGCAGCGCCTCATGGGCATCGAAGAGCCGCGCTTCGAACAGCATCTCGGCGATGGTCGCGCGGCCGATGGCCTGCAGCATGATCGCCAGTTCGTCGGGTGCCATCGGAAAACCGAGCTTGGCGATCGGCGCGCCAAAGCGGCTGGCGTGGCCGGCGATGCGGATGTCGCAGCAGGCGGCGATCTCCAGCCCGCCGCCGACGCAGACGCCGTCGATGCGCGCCACCAGCGGGATGTCGCAATCGAGCATGGCCTGCAGGGCGGGCGCCGGCTCGGTTTCGTGGAAGCTGCGCGCCGAGGCCGCGTCGAAATGGAAACGCGGGAACTCCTCGAGGTCGGCGCCGGTGGCGAAATGGCCGCCGGCACCTTGCACGACGACCGCGCGCAGCTGCGGCTCGCGCTCGGCGAGGCCATCGAACAGCGTGCGCAACTGTCGCCACATCGCGCGCGTCAGCGCATTCATGCGGCCGGGGTTCGACAGCGTCAGGCGCGCCAGCTGCGGGGTCTGCGGGTCGATCTCGAAAAGGATTTGGCCCGGAGAGGGCGGAGGTGTCGCGCGGCTCATCGGCCGCATCGTACAAGGCCGCTTCGGCGTCCCTTCAGGCGTGCTGCTCGATGACCCGGCGCACTTCTTCCTGCCAGGGCAGCTGATGCACGATCTCGTTGAGGCGCGGCGCCGCCTGCATCGGCGACAGCACCTGGCCGGCGGTGTCGAGCAGCCAGACGTTGGTGACCAGCGCCAGCGGGTCGGCGAGAGTCACCACGCCTTGCGGGATCTGCACCCAGTCCCACGCGACGCCTGCCGGTCCATTGGCGGCCTGCGTGCCCCACACGGTATGGCCGGAGCAGGGCTCTTCGATATCGCCCCGGTTCAGCACCTCGGTGCCCAGATGAACCAGCTTGAGATCAGGTGGGGAGTTCGCCTGCCACAATACCGGAGGCCAAGAAACTACGCGCCAAGCTGCCAACATTGTTGTCGTCCCTGGGCTTTTCGCCCGCTGGTCATATTCGGTGAAGTGAAGTGTGGGACTATTCGGGCTCGTTGCCATCTGTAAGAGTTGACAGGGTGCTTGCCGCGCCAGCGGTGCCGATGAGCCTCGCGTGAAGGAAGCCATGCTGCAGCGCGGTTTCATGTCGGTGTTGGAAGTGAAGTCGCGGGATGAATTTCGCGACGAGATCGTTCGCTTCGCGGGCGAATTGGGTTTCGACAAGGTGGGTTCGATCACCGTCATCGACCACACGCTGGCACCCCCCGAATACATCATGGTGGACAACATGTCCCCCGCATACGAGAGCGCTGCGGGGCAGATCAATGACAACCATGCCGACCCAGTCGCTGAGCATTGCGCGCGCGGCAGTATTCCGATCATCTGGGATCAGTCCACCTACGTGGGCCGAGGACTCGGCAATCGATGGGAAGTGCAGGCCCAGTACGGCTACCGCAACGGCATTGCGCTCGCGCTGCATCTTCCGGACGGCAAGCACTTCATGCTCGGGGTCGACCGGGATCAGCCAGTGCCGCAGCACAAGGGCGAATTGACGCGGGTGGTGGCGGATCTGCAACTGTTCGCGGTGATGGCTCAGGAAGCGGCTTTCCGCCTGCTGATGCCTGCGAAAGTCCATCCGGATGCACCGTCATTGACTCCGCGCGAGCTCGAATGCCTGCGCTGGACGATGGACGGCAAGACTGCCTGGGAGATCGGCGCCATCCTCGGTATCACCGAGCGCACGGTCGTGCTTCACGTCAATGGCGCAATGCACAAACTTGACTGCGTTAACAAGCATCAAGCCGTTGTCAAGGCGCTTCGACTGGGGTTGATCCGCTAGCGCCCTGCCACACTTTTGAGGTTAGCGCAAGCTGTAAGCTCTTACAGTTCCCGTGACTTAGGGGGCCTGCTCCAATTTGGTCATCTGCACAGAGGGATGTGCAGGGTCACCAAATCTGGAGTCGACTGTGAACAAGTTTCTGAGCTTTGCCCTTCTTCGTTCCACCGTTCGTACACCTGTTGCGACTAAGCCTGCGCCGGCTCCAATCCCGCTGAGCGAGAAGCAGCTGGTCCAAGTCAGCGGTGGCTTGCCATACAAATACTAAAGACCTGTGGGGCGGCTCTACGGCGCGCCCTTTTCAGCGTGTGTGATTAGGATACGGACGTCGTTGGGACTGAACGAAGCGTCCGATCAAGCCCGGAGATACCTGCCCACTCGAGGAGGTACTTCGGGCTTTTTGTCATGATGCGCGGATGTCTGCACTGTTCCGCCGCGAAGCGATAGAAAACCAGCAGAGGCAGTGGCTCGGGAGCATTCAGCTCGTTCGTCCGGTTTCGCTCAGCGTGCTGGTGATCTTCGTGCTGTTGTGCGCTGCACTCGTCGCGCTGTACTTGGGTCTCGGCGAATACACGCGCAAGGCGCGCATCGTCGGCTTCCTGATGCCCGACAGCGGCATCGTGCGGCTGGTGCCGACACAGGCCTCGACGGTGCTGGAGCGCCGTGCCAATGAAGGGCAGCGCGTGCATCAGGGCGACGTGCTGTTCGTGCTGTCGGTGGACTTGGCGACCAGCGCCGGCGACACGCAGGCGGCCGTCAAACAAAGCCTGGTCGCGCGCACCCGCAGCCTGCAGGAAGCGACGCAGGACCGCGCCCGTTTGCTCGAGCAGCAGCAAAGGGCGCTCGATCGCCGGCTCGATGACATGCGCCGCGAGCTGGGCCAGATGGCGGCCGAGGCGGAGCTGCAGCGCCAGCGCCTGAGCCTCGCGCAAGCGCAGCAGGCGCGGCTCGAAGCACTGCGCGCTGACAACTTCGTCTCGTCGGCGCAGGTGCAAAGCAAGACCGAAGACGTGCTCACGGTGCGCGCCCAGCTGCAAAGCCTGGAGCGCCAGCAGGCGGCGCAAACGCGCGAGATCGCGAGCGTCGAAGCCGAACGCCGCGAGCTGCCGGTGCAGGCGCGCGTGCAGCAGGGCGAGATTGACCGCGACCTCGCGGCGATTGCGCAGCAGAACGCCGAAAGCGATTCGCGTCACCGCATCGTCATCCGCGCGCCGCAGGATGGCATGCTGACCGCGGTGATTGCCGAACCCGGCCAGAGCGTCGGGCCTGGGGCCGCGCTCGCGAGCCTGGTGCCGGCGCATGCGCAGCTTCAGGCGCAGCTCTTCGCACCGTCGAATGCGGTCGGCTTCCTGCGGCCCGATCAGCCGGTGCTGCTGCGTTACGAGGCCTATCCGTATCAGAAATTCGGTCATCAGAGCGGGCATGTGCTGCAGGTCTCGCGCACGCCGCTGCAGACGAGCGAGATGGCGAATCTGCCGCTGCCCGGCAGCCTGGCCGGCACCACCCTGGGCGCTTCCGGCGAGCCGCTGTACCGCATCACCGTGGCGCTCGACCAGCAGTCGGTCCAGGCCTACGGCCAGGCGCAGCCGCTGGTGGCAGGGATGCAGCTGGAGGCGGATGTGATGCTTGACCGGCGCCGCCTGATCGAGTGGGTGATCGAACCCCTGCTGAGCGTGGCGGGCCGCGTGTGAGCGCCGGGCCGGGTCGCTTGCGATGGGGTTTCGGTGCGCGCCGTTCGCCGATGATCCTGCAGACCGAGGCCGCGGAATGCGGGCTCGCGTGCCTGGCGATGATCGCCGGCTATCACGGCCTGAACACCGATCTGCCGAGCCTGAGGCGGCGCTTCTCGCTGTCGCTGAAGGGCAGCACGCTGGCCGACATCGTTCGCATGGCGGGCGTGCTGGATTTCAATCCCCGTGCCTTGCGCGCCGAGATGGACCAGCTGCCGCAACTGCAGCTGCCCTGCGTGCTGCACTGGGACCTGAACCACTTCGTCGTGCTCGAGGAGGTGCGCCGCCGCCACGTCGTGATCCACGACCCAGGCCATGGCGTGCGCCACCTGCCGATGAGCGAGGTGTCGCGGCATTTCACCGGCGTGGCGCTCGAGCTGATTCCGGGGGCCAACTTTCGGCCGCGCGTCGAGCGACAACAGTTCACCCTGCGCCAGCTGCTCGGGCACGTCACCGGACTGAAGCGTTCGCTGCTGCAGATCTTCGCGCTCGCGTTCGCGCTCGAATTCTTCGCGCTGCTGATGCCGTTCTTCATGCAGTGGGTGGTCGACGGCGTGCTCGTCAGCGGCGACCGATCCCTGCTGGTGACGCTCGGCATCGGCTTCGGCCTGCTGGTGCTGATCCAGGTGGCGACCGGCGCGATCCGGTCCTGGGCCGTGCTGTACCTGGCGAGCACCCTGAACCTGCAATGGCTGGGCAACGTCTTCGCGCACCTGATGCGGCTGCCGGTCGCCTGGTTCGAGAAGCGCCACCAGGGCGACGTGCTGTCGCGCTTCGGTGCCGTCCGCAAGATTCAGGAAACTCTGACGACGAGCTTCATCGAGGCGGTGCTCGACGGCCTGCTGGTGCTGGCGACCTTCGCGCTGATGTGGGTCTACAGCCCGGCGTTGTCCGTGATCGCCAGCGCCAGCGTGCTGCTCTATGGCCTGCTGCGCTGGGCCTTCTTCCGCGCCCAGCGCGAGGCCACCGAAGAGCTGATCGTGCATGACGCGAAGTCGGCCAGCCATTTCCTCGAATCGCTTCGCGGCGTGCAGGCGATCAAGCTCTTCAATCGGCAGCAGGACCGGCAATCGCGTTTCCTCAACCTGGTGGTCGATGCGATGAACGCCGACATCGCGACCAAGCGGCTGGGCATCGGCTTTGCGGTCGGCAACAAGCTGGTGTTCGGCCTCGAACGTGTCGCGGTGATCTGGGTCGGTGCGATGCTGGTGATGGATCGGCACTTTTCGGTCGGCATGTTGCTCGCATTCATCGCCTACAAGGAGCAATTCGCGTTGCGCATCAGCGGCTTGATCGACAAGGCGGTCGAGCTGAAGATGCTCGGTCTGCAGGGCGAGCGGCTGGCGGATATCGTGCTCACTGCGCCCGAGGCGGATCACGTCGTCAATCTGCGCTCGGCGCCGCCGGCGCAGGCGCGGCTCGAAGTGCGCGGCGTCAGCTTTCGCTATGCCGACGGCGAACCGCGGGTGCTCGATGGCTGCAGCCTGGCGATCGAGCCGGGCGACTCCGTCGCGATCGTCGGCCCGTCAGGCTGCGGCAAGACGACCTTGCTGAAGCTGATGCTGGGCGTGTTCGGGCCGGAAGAGGGGGAGATTCTCGTGGGTGGCGTGCCGCTGTCCCGGCTCGGCCTGCCGGCCTGGCGCGACATGATCGGCACCGTGATGCAGGACGATCAGCTTTTTGCCGGATCGATCACCGAGAACATTACGTTTTTCGATCCCCGACCTGATCTCGATTGGATGCGTCAATGTGCCGTCGTGGCCTCGGTGCACGAGGAAGTCGAAGAATTTCCGATGCGCTACGACACTTTGATCGGCGACATGGGCGCAAGCCTCTCGGGCGGGCAGAAGCAGCGGCTGCTGCTGGCGCGAGCGCTTTACAAGCGGCCGCAGATCCTGTTCCTGGATGAGGCCACCAGCGCGTTGGACGTGGATCGCGAGCGCCTCGTGAACCAGGCGATCCGGCATTTGCAGCTGACGCGTGTGATCGTTGCGCACCGGCCGGAGACGATCGCTTCGGCGAATCGTGTCATCGTCCTGCACGAAGGGCGTGTGTCGCAGGATCTGCGCTCGGTGCCCGGGCATCCGCCGGACCCCGCTGCAGCCTGACAAAGTGTCGGCGCGCCGTCTTTCAGGCGGTGGCCTGTTCCAGCCAGGTGAGCCAGCGCAGCGCATGATTGCGATCTGGCCCGCACATCGTGCTGCTCGGCCGCAGCGAGCTGCAGACGGCAGGGCGTTCCGGGTGGCCGAAGAGCCGGCAGCGCATCTGTTCGTCGAGCTGAACGCAGCGCACGCCCGCCGGCTTGCCGAAACCGCCGACCGGCACCATCCCGGGGATCGGCGAGCTGATCGACGGAGCGATGCAGCAGGCGGCACAGCCGCCGCGGCAGGCGATGGTTTCGATGGGAGCTTCGTCGGGCATGGTGCGACGAGTGTAGCCAGCACCCCTTCACTGCCGCCCGAATGCCCTCGCCGCCTAAAATTGAGGCTGCTTCCAGCGAGTGCCATGCCATGCAATACCCCAAGGATTTCGACGTCATCGTGGTCGGCGGTGGCCATGCCGGAACAGAGGCTGCGCTGGCCGCTGCCCGCATGGGCTGCGCCACCTTACTGCTGACCCACAACATCGAGACCCTGGGTCAGATGAGCTGCAACCCGTCGATCGGCGGCATCGGCAAGGGGCATCTGGTCAAGGAGATCGATGCGCTGGGCGGCGCGATGGCAGCGGCGACCGACGAGGCAGGCATCCAGTTCCGCATCCTGAACGGCTCGAAGGGGCCGGCGGTGCGTGCCACCCGCGCGCAGGCGGACCGCGTGTTGTACAAGGCCGCGATTCGCCGGCGGCTGGAGAACCAGCCCAAGCTTTGGCTGTTCCAGCAGGCGGTGGACGACCTGATGATCGAAGGCGACCGGGTGGTCGGTGCGGTGACGCAAGTCGGCATCCGCTTTCGCGCCAAGGCGGTGGTGCTGACTGCCGGGACCTTTCTCGACGGCCGAATCCATGTCGGGCTACAGAACCACAGTGCCGGCCGGGCCGGCGATCCGCCCGCGATCAGCCTTTCTGCGCGTCTGAAGGAATTGAAGCTGCCGCAAGGCCGGCTGAAGACCGGTACGCCGCCGCGCATCGATGGCCGCTCGATCGACTTCTCGCAATTGACCGAGCAGCCGGGCGATCTCGACCCGGTGCCGGTCTTCAGCTTCCTCGGCACGGCATCGCAGCATCCGCGGCAAGTGCCCTGCTGGATCACGCATACCAGCGAGCGCACGCACGAGATCATCCGCAGCGGGTTCGACCGCAGCCCGATGTTCACCGGCGTGATCGAAGGCGTGGGCCCGCGCTATTGCCCGAGCATCGAAGACAAGGTGAACCGCTTTGCCGACAAGACCAGCCACCAGATCTTCCTGGAACCCGAGGGCCTGACGACGAACGAGTTCTATCCGAACGGCATCTCGACCTCGCTGCCGTTCGACGTGCAGTTGGCGGCTGTGCGCTCGATGCCGGGATTGGCGGACGCGCACATCCTGCGCCCCGGCTATGCGATCGAGTACGACTATTTCGACCCGCGGGAGCTGCGCAGCAGCTTCGAGACACGGGCGATCGGCGGCTTGTTCTTCGCCGGACAGATCAACGGGACGACCGGCTACGAAGAGGCGGCGGCCCAAGGCCTGTTCGCCGGATTGAATGCCGCGCTGCAGGTGCAAGGGCGTGACGCATGGTTGCCTCGGCGTGACCAGGCTTATCTGGGCGTCCTTGTCGACGACCTGACCTCCAAGGGCGTCACCGAGCCGTATCGCATGTTCACCAGCCGGGCGGAGTTTCGCTTGCAGCTGCGGGAGGACAACGCCGATCTGCGGCTGACCGAAGCCGGCCGCGAACTCGGCCTGGTCGACGACATTCGTTGGGACGCCTTCAGCCGCAAGCGGGATGCGCTGGCGCGCGAACTGGAGCGGCTGCGGTCGACCTGGGTGAATCCTCGCATCGTCGAGGCCGGCGAAGCCGAGCGCATTCTCGGCAAGGCTTTGGAGCACGAATACAGCTTGGCCGACCTGATGCGGCGGCCTGGGATCGGATACGACCATGTCGCAGAGCTGACGGCCATCGCAAGGCCCGCGGAAACTGCCGTTGTTTCACGTGAAACATTGCAGCAGGAGTTGGGTAGGGAACTGGCCGACGCGGTGATCGAGCAGGCCGAGATCGGCATTCGATACGCCGGCTACATCGACAAGCAGCATGAAGAGGTCGAACGCGCCGCACACTACGAGCACCTTTTGCTGCCGGCCGATCTCGACTATTCGAAGGTCACTGCCTTGTCGTTCGAGGTCCGGCAGACGCTGTCGCGCTATCGGCCGGAATCCCTGGGGCAAGCTTCACGCATGTCCGGTGTGACGCCCGCGGCGATTTCCTTGCTGTTGATCCATCTGAAGAAGGGCCGCTACGCTGGCTTCGCCGCGCCGGTGGCCAACGACAGCCGCGCTGCCGATGCCGCCGCCTGATTCGCGCGAACGCTTGTCGGGCATCGCGGCGGCGCTGGCTTGCCCGATGACGACTGCGCAGAGCGATCGGCTGCTCGCGTACCTCGACTTGCTCGCCAAGTGGAACAAGGTCTACAACCTGACGGCCATCCGCGATCCGTCGCAAATGCTGACGCAGCATCTGGCCGACAGCCTGGCTGTGATCGCGCCCCTGCGGCGCCATCTCGGCGAGCGATCGGCAACGGTGCTGGACGTCGGCAGTGGTGGCGGATTGCCCGGCGTCGTCATCGCGGTGATGCTGCCGCAGTGCCAGGTGACTTGCGTCGACGCGGTGGCCAAGAAGGCCAGCTTCATTCGGCAGACGGCAGGGGAGCTGAGGTTGCCGAACCTTCGTGCCGTTCACGCTCGGGTTGAGCAAATGGATGCTGAGGGCTTCGATGTCATCACCTCGCGGGCGTTTGCATCCTTGGATGATTTTGCTCGCCTGACCGTGAAACGCCTCGCCCCGGACGGGATCTGGCTCGCGATGAAAGGGCGGCCGCCTGACGACGAAATGGCGGCGCTCGGTGCGAGCGTGAAAGTGTTTCACGTGGAACAACTGAGCGTTCCCGGCCTCGACGGCGAGCGCTGTCTGGTCTGGATGCGCCCCGTCGGCTGATGTCCTGGCCTTTTTCTGCGCTACGCTGCTAGGCCCGGGGCGAACGGCGCCGCGAGGAGAATTCCATGCTGGGAATCACGGATTACGGCTCGTTTTGCGCGGCGATTCTTCTGTTTCTGACCCTTCCGGGGCCCGGGACGTCTGCGCTGCTGACCTCGACCGTGAAGGGCGGGTTTCGCGCCGGAGCCGGGCCACTTTTGCGATGATGACGCTGGCGATCGCCACGGTCACTGCCATCGGCGAGCGACTCCGTTCGCATCGTTCGTTGGCCCGTTTGATGGGACGGGCGGCAAGCCTGTTCCTCGTTGCCTTCGGCATCAAGCTCGGCACCCCATAACCCAACCTCGGCGCGCTCATGCCTCGGATCTTTTGCATTGCCAATCAGAAGGGCGGCGTCGGCAAGACGACGACCACCGTCAATCTTGCGGCCGGCCTGATGCGTATCGGCCAACGAGTCCTGGTCATCGATCTCGATCCGCAGGGCAATGCGACGATGGGATCGGGTGTCGACAAGCGCTCATTGACATTGAGCATCTACGACGTGCTGCTGGAATCGGCCAGCATCGCCGAGGCGCTCCAGCGCAGCCCGAAAGCCGGCTACGACGTGCTGCCGGCCAATCGCGAACTGGCCGGCGCGGAGATCGAGCTGGTGCACCTCGAGCACCGCAACCTGCGTCTGAAGAATGCCGTGTCGGTGGCGGCTCAAGACTATGACTTCGTGCTGATCGATTGCCCGCCGAGCCTGAGCCTGTTGACCTTGAACGGGCTCTGCACCGCCCACGGCGTGATCGTGCCGATGCAATGCGAGTACTTTGCGCTCGAAGGCCTGAGCGATCTGGTCAACACCATCAAGCAGGTTCACGCCAATCTGAATCCCGATCTGCAGATCATCGGCCTGCTGCGCGTGATGTTCGATCCGCGCATCACCTTGCAGCAGCAGGTCAGCGACCAGCTCAAGTCGCACTTCGGCGAGAAGGTGTTCAACACCGTGATCCCGCGCAATGTCCGCCTCGCCGAGGCGCCCAGCTACGGCGTGCCCGGCGTGGTGTTCGATCCGGCGTCGAAAGGCGCCCTGGCGTTCATGGATTTCGCGCGCGAAATGGTTCAGCGCATGGAGGCGATGTGAGTGCGGCGCCGGTGTTTTCAGAGGATTTGCTGGCGCGGGTCGAGGAGGCCGGATTGAACGCGAGCGCGCCGCCGCAGCAGCGCCTGCTCGATGGCTGGCTGCTGCGTTTCTGCCCCGGCAAGGCCAAGCGGGCGCGCTGCATCAATGCGATCTCGCCTGGGCGGCTGAGCGTTGCCGACAAGCTCGCGCGCTGCGAGCAGGCCTATGCCGAGGCCGGTCTGCCGCTGTTCGTGCGCATCACCCCTTTCAGCGAACCGAGCGGTCTGGATGCCAGTCTGGACGCGGCCGGGCTGCACCGCATCGATGACACCCGGGTGATGGTGTTGGCCGGCGAGCTGCCTGCCGCCGAGCCTCCGCTGCCGCGTGGCCTGCGTGTTCGTCGTGTCAGCCACGAGAGTTTTGCCCAGACCGTCGGCAGCTTGCGCGGCTCCACGCTGGCGCAGCAACAGGCGCATGCACACCGCTTGATCCAGTCGCCGGTGCCATTCACGCCCTACGTGCTGGACCGCGACGGCGAGGTGCTTTGCTGCGCCCAGACGGCGGTGGAGTCGGATCTTGTGGGGTTGTACGACGTGCTCACACCGCCCCAGGCACGCCGCCAGGGTTATGCCGGTCTGCTGTGCAGGTTCGTTCTGGCGCAATCCACGACGCGGGCCGTTGCCGCCTACCTGCAGGTGGAGGGCGACAACCTGGCCGCCCGCACGCTCTACCGCAGGCTGGGTTTCCGCGACGGCTACGCCTACCACTACCGTGGCCGCGAGCCACGCGCAGCCTGAACTTCGGCGCCGACGAATGCCGACGCCGAGAGGCTCGTCAGAGGCCCAGGCCCTCGTCCAGGCCCAAGTGCACGTTCATCGATTGCACCGCAGCGCCGCTCGCACCCTTGCCCAGGTTGTCGAGCCGGGCCATCAGCATCAGCTGCGAGTCGTTCGCAAAAACGAAGATGTCGACCCGGTTCGTGTCGTTGCAGGCCTGCACGTCGAAGAAGCCGTGTTCGAGCGTCGCCGGGTCGCGCAGCGGCATCACGCGGATGAAGCGCTCGCCCGCATAGTGCGCGTCGAAGGCGCGCTGCACCGCCTCGGCCGACGCACCCGCCGCCAGTTGCGACAAATGCAAGGGCACGCTCACCGACAGACCCTTGTAGAAGTTGCCGACGATCGGCTGGAACAACGGCTTTACGCTCAAGCCGGTGTGCGCCATCATTTCAGGCACGTGTTTGTGCGCCAGGCTCAGCGCGTACGGTCTTGGTGCCGTCAGCGACACATCGCCGCCCGCCTGATACTGCTCGATCATCTTCTTGCCGCCGCCGGAGTAGCCGGTGATCGAGGTCGCGCTGACCGGCAGGCCGGGCGGCACCAGGCCCGCGTCGACCAGCGGCCGCAGCAGCAGGATGAAGGCGCTGGCATGGCAGCCCGGGTTGGCGATGCGCTTGCTGTCGCGCAGCAGTGCGCGTTGGCCGGGCGCAAGTTCCGGCAGACCGAACGCCCAGCCGCGGGCGGTGCGATGCGCCGTGCTGGCGTCGATCAGGCAGGTCGTCGAGTTCGTCACGAGGCTCGCGGCCTCCCTTGCGGCGGCGTCCGGCAAGCACAGGAAGGCGACGTCGGCGGCGTTCAGCAGGCGCGCACGTTCGCTGCTGTCCTTGCGGCGCTCGGGTTCGATCTGCAGCAGCTCGATATCGTCGCGCTGTGCCAGGTACTCGTGAATGCGCAGCCCGGTGGTGCCTTCCTGGCCATCTACGAACACCACATGCTTCTTCATGAACGCCTCTCGCTGAGAATGACGCGAAAGCATACGACAAGCCTCATGACAACATCACCGCTCTTCATCCTGCCCGGCTGGCAGAACTCGGGTCCGGCGCATTGGCAGAGCAGCTGGGAAACATTGCTCGGCGCGCAGCGGGTCGAACAGAACGATTGGCTGTGGCCGCTGCGCGGCGACTGGATGGCGCGGCTCGACGAGGTCTTGGCGGACGACGCGCGCCTTGTGGAACGGCCGGCAGTGCTCGTGGCACACAGCCTCGGCTGCCATCTGGTCGCGGCCTGGGCGGCCCATTCCAGGCTCGTGGCGAGGGTGCGTGGCGCCTTGCTGGTCGCTCCGCCCGATGTCGAGCGAGTTGACATGCCGCCGCAGGTCCACGGCTGGCGGCCGATCGTGCGCAGCCGCCTGCCGTTCCCGGCGACGCTGGTGATCAGCAGCGACGATCCCTATGCCGAACCGGAGCGTGCCGCCGAGATGGCCGAGGCCTGGGGCGCCGCGCCCGTTTTCGTCGGCGCCTGCGGCCACATCAATGGCGACTCGGGTCTGGGCGACTGGCCTGCCGGGCAGGCATTGCTGCGGGCGCTGTGCGACGAAGCCTGACAATGCAGCCATGGCGACAAAAAAACCCAAAGGACTCGGCCTCGGTCTCGAGGCGCTGCTCGGCCCGCGCGTGAAGGAAGCAGGCGATGCGCCTGCCGTTCCCGACAATCCGGCGTCGCCGACCGCGCTGAAGCTCGACCAGCTGCGGCCCGGAAAATACCAGCCGCGCACGCGCATGGACGAAGGCTCGCTGTACGAGCTGGCCGAAAGCATCAAGACGCAGGGCATCATGCAACCCGTTTTGGTGCGCCCGGTGGCCGCCGGCGGTTACGAGATCATCGCCGGCGAGCGCCGCTACCGGGCCGCCAAGCTGGCCGGTCTCGACGAGATCCCAGTCCTCGTGAAGGACGTGCCCGACGAGTCGGCCGCGGTGATGGCCTTGATCGAGAACATCCAGCGCGAAGACCTGAACCCGCTCGAAGAGGCCCACGGCCTGCAGCGCCTGACCGGCGAATTCGGGCTCACGCACGAGCAGGCGGCACAGGCCGTCGGCCGCTCGCGCAGCGCCGCGAGCAACCTGCTGCGCCTGCTGCAGCTGGCCGAGCCGGTGCAGCAGATGCTGATGGCCGGCGACATCGACATGGGCCATGCACGCGCCTTGCTGGCGCTCGATGGTGCCCACCAGATCACCACCGCCAACGAGATCTCCGCACGCAAGCTGAGCGTGCGCGAGGCCGAGAAGCTGGTGACGCGTCATGCAACCAACTCAGGCCGGCAGAACCCGCTGCTGCGCGTCAAGAGCGACAAGACACGCGACGTGCTGCGCCTCGAAGAAGAGCTCGCCGACCTGCTCACCGCGAACGTCGAGATCCGCGTGAAGAAGCGCACCAAGCGCGGCGAACAAGGTGAACTTGCGATCGGCTTCGGCTCGCTGGACGAACTCAACGGCCTGATCGACAAGCTGCGTCGGCCGCTCTGAGCACAGCGCGCGCGAGGCGCAAAAGACAAGCTCGGCGCATCGGCGTAGAGTGTTCGCATGAATGCTGCAGCCGCATCCATCACTCGATGCTCGACGTATCGGTTTGTCAACCGGCGCGGGGTGCTGCGGCGTTTTACGGCGGAGTGCGTGAGGGATTTCTCGGCATCGTGTCAATCGATCCCGCTCCCGATACACACTCACGGACATCGGGGCATGCTCCTTGCTGAGTGTGCGCAGGGTGGCGGCAAAACAGCCCTGCCTTCGCCTCTCTCTTTGGAGCTTGTCTCGACCAACCATGACTCAGACTGCATGACACGACAAGGCTGATTTTTAGGAAAGCTCTGATGGAGCCCTCGTCCCGCAGCGATGCGACCGACCGGACTTCATCAGAACTTCCCAGGCGGCGACAGGTCGATCCTCCTGTCGACGCCGTCCTGATACCTAGGAGATCGGCATGGATGTGATCAGCAGTTTCACCGCGCGCTACGAGCGCGCCCGTGAAGAGGAGCTTTCACTCGAGGACTACCTCGCCGAGTGCAAGCGCAATCCTCTGGCCTACGCCACCGCGGCAGAGCGCATGCTCAGGGCCATCGGCGAGCCACAACAGATCGATACGCGCAACGAGCCGCGTCTGTCACGTCTGTTCGCCAACAAGGTGATCAAGGTGTACCCGGCCTTCGCCGAGTTCTACGGCATGGAGGACTCGATCGAACAGGTCGTGTCGTATTTCAGGCATGCCGCGCAAGGCCTGGAGGAAAAGAAGCAGATCCTGTATCTGCTCGGCCCGGTCGGCGGCGGCAAGAGCTCGATCGCGGAGCGCCTGAAGCAGCTGATGCAGGACGTGCCGTTCTATGCCATCAAGGGCTCACCGGTGAACGAGTCGCCGCTCGGGCTATTCGACGCCACCGAAGACGGCGCGATCCTCGAGAAGGAATACGGCATCCCGCGCCGCTACCTGAATCGCATCCTGTCGCCCTGGGCCGTCAAGCGCCTGGACGAATACGGCGGCGACATCCGCAAATTCAAGGTCGTCAAGAAGCACCCGTCGATCCTGAAGCAGATCGGCATCTCGAAGACCGAACCGGGCGACGAGAACAACCAGGACATCTCGTCGCTTGTCGGGAAAGTTGACATCCGCAAGCTCGAGACCTACGCCCAGGACGACCCGGACGCGTACAGCTACTCCGGCGGCCTGTGCCTCGCGAACCAGGGCCTGCTTGAGTTCGTCGAAATGTTCAAGGCGCCGATCAAGGTGCTGCACCCGCTGCTGACCGCGACGCAGGAAGGCAACTACAAGGGCACCGAAGGCTTCGGCGCGATCCCGTTCGACGGCATCGTGCTGGCCCACAGCAACGAGAGCGAATGGAAGACTTTCCGCAACAACAAGAACAACGAGGCCTTCCTCGACCGGATCTACATCGTCAAGGTGCCGTATTGCCTGCGGGTCAGCGAAGAGATCAAGATCTACGAGAAGCTGCTGCGCAACTCGTCCTTGGCTACCGCCACCTGCGCGCCCGGCACCTTGAAGATGATGTCGCAGTTCGCGGCGCTGACCCGGCTGAAGGAGCCGGAGAACTCGTCGCTCTATTCCAAGATGCTGGTGTATGACGGTGAGAACCTGAAGGACACCGACCCGCGCGCGAAGAGCTTCCAGGAGTACCGCGACTTCGCCGGCGTCGACGAAGGCATGAGCGGCATCTCGACGCGCTTCGCGTTCAAGATCCTGTCCAAGGTCTTCAACTTCGACTCGACCGAAGTGGCCGCGAATCCGGTGCACCTGATGTACGTGCTGGAGCAGCAGATCGAGCGCGAGCAGTTCCCGCCCGAGACCGAGCAGAAGTATCTGGCGCTGATCAAGGAGCACCTCTCGACGCGCTATGCGGAGTTCATCGGCAAGGAGATCCAGACCGCTTATCTGGAAAGCTACAGCGAGTACGGCCAGAACATCTTCGATCGCTACGTCACCTATGCCGACTACTGGATCCAGGATCACGAGTACCGCGATACCGATACCGGCGAGGTCTTCGACCGCTCGTCGCTGAACGGCGAGCTGGAGAAGATCGAGAAGCCGGCCGGCATCTCCAACCCCAAGGATTTCCGCAACGAGATCGTCAACTTCGTGCTGCGCGCCCGCGCCAACAACGCCGGCAAGAACCCGCTGTGGACGAGCTACGAGAAGCTTCGCACCGTGATCGAGAAGAAGATGTTCTCGAACACCGAGGAGCTATTGCCGGTGATCAGTTTCAACGCCAAGGCGAGTGCCGACGAAGCCAAGAAGCACGAAGACTTCGTCACGCGCATGGTCGCCAAGGGCTACACGCCGAAGCAGGTGCGCCTGCTGTGCGAGTGGTATCTGCGTGTGCGCAAGAGCAGCTGAATGTTTGCCCCCCGCCCAACGAGTACGTTGTCCGGCCCCCCGAGGGGGCTTGCGGGCCGGCTTGGGGCGGCCCGGCGCTCGGCCCGCGCGCCGTTTAGGTAGTTCACTTTATGCTGCATCAGATCATCGACCGAAGGCTGGCAGGCAAGAACAAGTCGATTGGCAATCGAGAGCGCTTCCTGCGCCGTCACAAAGACCAGATCCGCGAGGCGGTGCGCCGCGCGGTGGATGGCCGCAACATCCGCGACCTGCAGCAAGGCGAGGACATCCACATCCCGAAGCGCGACATCGCCGAGCCGGTGTTTGGCCATGCGCAGGGCGGCGTGCGCGAGACGGTGCATCCTGGCAACCAGGAGTACATGCGCGGCGACCGCATCGAGCGGCCGAAGGGCGGGGGCGGCTCCGGATCCGGCAGCGGCCAGGCGGGCGATTCCGGGGAAGGGGATGACGACTTCGTCTTCCACCTGACCAAGGAAGAATTCATGCAGGTCTTCTTCGACGACCTGGCCTTGCCGAACCTGCATCGCACCCAGCTCGCCGAAACCCCGGAATGGAAGAGCCACCGCGCCGGCCTGACCAGCGACGGCACGCCGAACAACCTCCACGTCGTGCGCTCGATGCGCGGCGCGATCGGCCGGCGCATCGCGCTCGGCTCCGATTCGCGGCGCGAGATCCGCGAGCTCGAAGAAGAGCTGGAAAAGCTGCTGGCTGAACCGATGCCCAGCATCCACGGCGCCGGCCATGCGATGCGGCTGCAGGCCATCAAGGACCTGGAAGACCGCATCGAGGCCTTGCGTGCCCGCGTCGGCCGAATCCCGTATCTGGACCCGATCGACCTGCGCTACCGCAGCCGCGTGCGCGTGCCGGTGCCGACCAGCAAGGCGGTGATGTTCTGCCTGATGGACGTCTCCGGCTCGATGGACGAGGCGCGCAAGGATCTGGCGAAGCGCTTCTTCATCCTGCTGTATCTGTTCCTGACTCGGCACTACGAGAAGATCGACCTGGTCTTCATCCGCCACCACACGCAGGCGCAGGAAGTCGATGAGCAGAACTTCTTCCACGCGACCGAAACCGGCGGCACCGTCGTGTCGAGCGCGCTGGTGCTGATGGAAGAGATCATCAAGGCGCGCTACCCGAGCGGCGACTGGAACATCTACGGCGCGCAGGCGAGCGACGGTGACAACTGGCACCATGACAGCGGCCGTTGCCGCGAGCTCCTGGCGCAGCAGATCCTGCCGCTCTGCCGCTACTTCGCCTATGTGCAGGTGGCCGAGGAAGAGCAGAACCTGTGGGACGAGTATTCGCAGCTGGCGAAGGACAACGGCAAGGTCTTCGCGATGCGCAAGGTGACGACGGCTTCCAACATCTACCCGGTGTTCCGCGAGCTGTTCAAGAAGGAAGGAGTCACGGCATGAGTGCAGTCCTCACCCAACCGGCGCTGCGTGCGCCGCTGCCTTTGAAGGAGCGCCCGAGCCAACCGCTCGAAGCGCCGAGCGACTGGTCGTTCGATCTGATCGAGCGCTATCACGACGTGATCCGTGCGACCGCGAAGCGATTCGGTCTCGACACCTATCCGAACCAGCTCGAGATCATCACCGCCGAGCAAATGATGGATGCCTACGCCTCCGTCGGCATGCCGGTGAACTATCGGCACTGGAGCTACGGCAAGGAGTTCATCTCGACCGAGAAGAACTATCGCCGCGGCCACATGGGCCTGGCCTACGAGATCGTCATCAACTCCAACCCCTGCATCAGCTACCTGATGGAGGAGAACACGATGGCGATGCAGGCGCTCGTGATCGCGCACGCCGCCTACGGCCACAACAGCTTCTTCAAGGGCAACTACCTGTTCCGCATGTGGACCGATGCGTCGTCGATCATCGACTACCTGGTCTACGCGAAGAACTATGTTGCCGATTGCGAAGAGAAACACGGCCTGGATGCGGTCGAGAACCTGCTCGACAGCTGCCATGCGCTGATGAACCACGGCGTCGACCGCTATCGCCGCCCGAGCCGCAAGTCGCTGGCCGACGAGCTGCGCCAGCGCAAGGACCGCGAGGCTTACGCGCAGCTGCAGGTCAACGACATGTGGCGCACGCTGCCGAAGAAGGCCGAGAAGGAAGGCGACGCGCGCGAGATCAAGCGCTTCCCGGAGGAGCCGCAGGAGAACCTGCTGTACTTCATCGAGAAGAACGCGCCCTTGCTCGAGCCCTGGCAGCGCGAGGTGGTGCGCATCGTGCGCAAGGTCGCGCAGTACTTCTACCCGCAGCGCCAGACGCAAGTGATGAACGAAGGCTGGGCCACGTTCTGGCACCACCATTTGCTCAACACCATGTACGACGACGGCTTTCTGTCGGACGGCATGATGATCGAATGGCTGAAGTCGCACACCAATGTCGTGTACCAGCCGCCGGTCGGGCACCGCGCCTACAGCGGCATCAACCCGTATGCGCTCGGCTTCGCGATGTACACCGACATCAAGCGCATCTGCGAAAACCCGACCGATGAAGACCGCGAGTGGTTCCCGGCGATTGCCGGCGCCGACTGGTTGCCGACCTTGGACCACGCGATGCGCAACTTCAAGGACGAAAGCTTCATCGGCCAGTACCTGTCGCCGAATCTGATGCGCGAAATGCGGCTGTTCTCGATCGTCGACGACGAGAAGGAAAAGGAGCTCGAGGTTTCCGCGATCCATGACGGTTCGGGCTATTCGCGTGTGCGCGAGGCGCTGTCGCGGCAGTACGACCTGGGTTCGCGTGAGCCGAACATCCAGGTCTGGAACGTGAACCTGCGCGGCGATCGTTCGCTGACCTTGCGCCATACCCAGCACAACGACCGTCCGCTGCACGACAGCGCGAACGAAGTGCTGAAGCACGCGACGCGGCTGTGGGGCTTCGGCGTGCACCTCGAGAGCGTCAACTCGGCGGGCGAGGTCTCGAAGCGCTGGTCGGCGACGCCGCCTCCCCTACCGTAATGGCCAGCCCGGCTCGCGTCTCACAACCTGAAGATCTTGCCGGGGTTCATGATGTTGCGGGGATCGAGTGCGCGCTTCAGCGTGCGCATCATCTCGACCGCCCCGGCGCCAGCCTCGGTCACGAGGAAATCCATCTTGTGCAGCCCGATGCCGTGCTCGCCGCTGCAGGTGCCGTCCATGCGGATGGCGCGCTCCACCAGCTGAAGGTTCAGCCGCTCGGCGGTCTCGCGTTCTTCGGGCACGTTCGGGTCGATCAGGTAGCCCATGTGGAAGTTGCCGTCACCGACGTGGCCGACGATGTAATACGGCAGGTCCGTGGCGTCGACATCGGCCACGGTCTGGCTGACGCATTCCGCCAGCCGCGAGATCGGCACGCAGGCGTCGGTCGAGACCGCGCGGCAGCCCGGCCGCGTTTGCAGCGCGGAGAAATAGGCGTGATGGCGCGCGGTCCAGAGCCGGGTGCGATCTTCCGGCGCGGTTGCCCACTGGAAGTCCTCGCCGCCCATCTCCTTGGCCAGTTCCTGCACCGTCGCCGCCTGCTCGGCGACGCTGGCCGGGCTGCCGTGGAACTCCATCAGCAGCATCGGCGATTCGCGCAGCCCGAGCTTGTCGTGCCGGTTGACCGCCCGCACCGCGTTCGGGTCCAGCAGCTCGCAGCGCGCGATCGGCACACCGACCTGGATGATCTGGATCGTCGTCTGCACCGCGGCGTCGATGCTCGGGAAAAAACACACCGCGGCCGAAATCGCTTCCGGCAGCGGATACAGCTTCAGCGTGATCTCGGTGATCACGCCGAGCGTGCCTTCGCTGCCGACGAAGAGCCGGGTCAGGTCGTAGCCGGCGGACGACTTGCGTGCCCGCGTGCCGGTGCGGATGACCTCGCCGCTGGCGGTGACGACGGTCAGACCGAGCACGTTCTCCCTCATGGTGCCGTAGCGCACTGCATTGGTGCCGCTGGCGCGTGTTGCGCTCATGCCGCCGAGCGAAGCGTCGGCGCCCGGATCGATCGGGAAGAACAGCCCGGCGTGTCGCACCTCGGCGTTCAGCTGTGAACGTGTCACGCCGGCCTGCACCGTGACGGTCAGATCCTCGGGCTGCACGCCGATGATCCGGTTCATGCGCGACAGGTCGATGCTCACGCCGCCTTGCACCGCGAGCAGATGCCCCTCGAGCGAGGAGCCGATGCCGAATGGAATCACCGGCACCGAATGCGCGTGCGCCTGCGCGACGACGAAGGCCACCTCCTCGGTGCTTTCGCAGAACACCACTGCGTCGGGCGGCGGCGCGTCGAACGGCGATTCGTCGCGGCCATGCTGCTCGCGCACCGCCAACGCGACCGAACAGCGCTCGCCGAAACGCATCTTCAGCGCGTCCAGCATCGCCGGAGGCGGCCGCCGCGGCGTGATCTCGGGTACCAGATGCGCAGTGATCGGAGCGTTCATGCCATGTCCCTAGGCGAGGCCGGAGACACTCATTCTGGCATCCGCTGCTAGCATCGGCGGATGGCCAATCGACTCTCTCAGATCGCGACCCGCACCGGCGACGACGGCACCACCGGCTTGGGCGACGGCACGCGTGTCCCCAAGGATCATTTGCGTGTGCAGGCGATGGGCGACGTCGACGAACTGAACTCGCAGATCGGCGTGCTGCTCGCCGAACCGCTGCCGGATGACGTGCGCGAGCTGCTCGTCGTGATCCAGCATGAGCTCTTCAACCTGGGCGGCGAACTCTCGATCCCCGGTTACGAGCTGCTGAAGGAGGCGGCGGTGTTGCGCCTGGACGAGGCCCTCGCGCACTACAACGCCGAGCTGCCCCGGCTGAAGGAATTCATCCTGCCCGCCGGCACGCGCAGCGCCGCATTGGCGCATGTGGCCCGCACCATCGCCCGCCGCGCGGAACGGGCCGTGGTGGCGCTCGCCACGCTGGATCCGGTGCGCCCGGCGCCGCGCCACTACCTCAATCGCCTGTCGGATTTGCTCTTCGTGCTCGCCCGCGTCCTGAACCGCGCGAACCTCGACGGTCTGGGCGGCGACGACGTCTACTGGCAGAGCGAGCGCTTGCGCGAGCAGGGCTGAGCCCGGCACGCCGGCCTCACTTGACCTTGGCCAGCCAAGTGCTGAACTCGGCGAAGCTCAGCAGGCCGTCGTGATCCAGGTCGAGTTCGTCGAATTGGGCATAGATCGCCGGCAGATGGGCCGACTCTTCCCGTGTCACAAAGCCGTCGCCGTTGGTGTCGGCGCGGTTGAAGGCAGCGACCACCGCCTCCGATGCGAGGCGAACGGGCGGCGGCGCCGGGGCGGGCTGGGGTTGTGCACAGGCCGTTGCGGCCGCGGCGCAGGCGGCGATACACGACCACGCGCGCAGGAATGAGCCCACAACAGCCGGGCGAGAGCGAGACATCGAAACTCCAACAAACGGACACAAAGCGCGCCATTGAAGCAACGAATGAGCGCCTCCGCCACCGCTCTTGCCCGGCGTTGCCGCCGTTACCGCCCGCAGGGCTGGCTTACGCTTGCTTTCGCCTGTCGCCCACTGCCTTGCTCAGGATTTCCAGCACGTCGAGCGAATGATCCCAGCCGATGCAGGCGTCGGTGATGCTTTGCCCGTAGGCCAGTTCGCGCGGATCGTCCTTGCCGGCAGTGAACTTCTGGTTGCCGGCCGTCAGGTGGCTCTCGACCATCACGCCGAAGATGCTGCGGCTGCCGCGGGCCAGCTGCTGGCCGATGTCGCGCGCCACATCCACCTGCCGCTCGTGCTTCTTGCTGCTGTTGGCGTGCGAGCAGTCGACCATCAGGCTCGGCTCGAGCTTCGCGGCTTCGAGATCCTTGCAGGCCGCGGCAACATGCTCGGCATCGTAGTTCGGCGTCTTGCCGCCGCGCAGGATGACGTGGCAGTCGGTGTTGCCGCGCGTCTCGACGATCGCCACCTGGCCGCTCTTGTGCACCGAGAGGAAGTGGTGCGGCCGGGCGGCCGCCTGGATCGCGTCGGTGGCGATCTTGATGTTGCCGTCGGTGCCGTTCTTGAAGCCGATCGGCGCCGAGAGGCCAGATGCCAGCTCGCGGTGCACCTGGCTCTCGGTCGTGCGTGCGCCGATCGCACCCCAGGCGATCAGGTCGCCGATGTATTGCGGCGAGATCACGTCGAGGAATTCGCTGCCGGCCGGCATGCCCAGGCGATTGATCTCGACCAGCAGCTGGCGCGCGATGCGCAGCCCTTCGTCGATGCGGAAGCTTTCGTCGAGATACGGGTCGTTGATCAGGCCCTTCCAGCCAACCGTGGTGCGCGGCTTTTCGAAGTAGACGCGCATCACGACTTCCAGCGTGTCGGCGTACTTCTGGCGCAGCGGCAGCAGGCGTTTCGCGTAGTCAAGCGCGGCGACCGGGTCGTGGATCGAACACGGGCCGATGATCACCAGCAGGCGATCGTCCTCGCGGTGCACGATGTTGCGGATCTTGCGCCGCGTCGCCGAGATCAGCGTCTCGACCGGCGTGCCGCGGATCGGGAAGAAGCGGATCAGGTGCTCGGGCGGGGGCAGCGGCATCACGTCCTTGATCCTTTCGTCGTCGGTCTGGCTCGTCTTCTCGGCCGACGGCGTCCAATGCTCGGCGGGGGGGGTGGGGCTCATGGGGGCTCTCCTGTGAGGTGGGTCTTGTCGGGTCGAGGGACGAAAAAAAACCGCCGGGGGTCGAGCCCGGCGGTTTGGGGAGTTCGCTGCGTTCAGTCCAGCCTACGCGCTTGCCTCTCCTCCGCCGGTGCGGTACGAGAACCAGAAGTGCGCAAAATAAAAGCCGGAGAAATGCATGGTGGGTGCGGAATGTAGCATGACAGCCCGCAGCCGGGAATGGCTCAGGCCGTGCCGCCGACGGTCAACCCGTCGATGCGCAAGGTCGGCTGGCCGACGCCGACCGGCACGCTCTGCCCGTCCTTGCCGCAGACGCCGACGCCGGTATCGAGCTGCATGTCGTTGCCGATCATGCTGACCCGCGTCAGCGCATCGGGCCCGTTGCCGATGATGGTCGCGCCCTTCACCGGGTACTGCACCTTGCCGTTCTCGACCCAGAAAGCCTCGCTCGCCGAGAACACGAACTTGCCGCTGGTGATGTCGACCTGGCCGCCGCCGAAGTTGGTCGCGTAAAGGCCGCGCTCGATGCTCGCGACGATCTCTTCCTTGGTCTGCTGGCCGCCCAGCATGTAGGTATTGGTCATGCGCGGCATCGGCACCGCGGCGTAGCTCTCGCGGCGGCCGTTGCCGGTCGGCTTGGCCTTCATCAGGCGGGCGTTCATGCTGTCCTGGATGTAGCCGGTGAGGATGCCGTCTTCGATCAGCACGTTGCGCTGGCTCGCGTTGCCTTCGTCGTCGACGTTGAGCGAGCCGCGCCGATCCGGGATGGTGCCGTCGTCGAGCACGGTCACGCCCTTGGCCGCGACACGCTGGCCCATGCGGCCGCTGAAGGTGCTCGACCCCTTGCGGTTGAAGTCGCCTTCGAGTCCGTGGCCGACCGCTTCGTGCAGCAGCACGCCGGGCCAGCCGGGGCCGAGCACGACCGTCATCTCGCCGGCCGGCGCAGGGCGCGATTCGAGGTTGGTCAGCGCGGCGTTGACGGCGGAATCCACGTAGCTCGCGATCATCGCGTCGTGGAAGTAGCCGAGGCCGAATCGGCCACCGCCGCCGCCGGTGCCGATCTCGCGGCGCACCTTGCCGTCGATCGTCTGCTCGGCGATCACGGTCACCGAGAGGCGCACCAACGGGCGCACGTCGGCCGCCAAGGTGCCGTCAGCTCGTGCGATCAGCACCACGTCGTACTCGGCCGCGACGCTGGCCATCACCTGGGCGACGCGCGGATCCTTGGCGCGGGCCAGTTTTTCGACTCGCTCCAGCAACGCCACCTTCTGCGCGCTGTCGAGCGTCGCGATCGGATCCATCGGCGCATAGAGCTTGCGCATGCGCGCGACGCTGGCACGCCGCGGCACTTGCACGGTGCGGCTCTGGCCGGCGGCGGCGATCGTGCGGACAGTGCGCGCGGCATCGAGCAGCGCGGCTTCCGAGATGTCGTCGGAGTAGGCGAAGGCCGTCTTCTCGCCCGCCACGGCGCGCACGCCGACACCTTGGTCGATGCCGAAGCTGCCGCTCTTGACGATGCCTTCCTCCAGGCTCCAGCCTTCGCTGCGCGTGTACTGGAAGTAGAGATCGGCGTCGTCGACGCGGTGCTCGGTGATCGTGCGCAACGCCTTCGAGAGCGTCGCGTCCGTCAGGTTGAACGGCTCGAGCAGCAGCGCGCGGGCCGTGGCCAGGCGCTCGATGGTGGGTTCGCGGGTGATCATCGAAAGATTGTAGGAGTCGGACGACAACTCGTCGCGAACGAGGTTTCAGCCGGCTTCGCCGTCGCGCAGGTCGAGTGCGCGCTGGTAGAGCGCATTGCGCGGTGCGCCGCAGATTTCGGCCGTCAGCGAGACGGCTTGTTTCAATGGCAGTTCGCGCAAAAGCGTGGCCAGCGTGCGTTCGGCCAGCGCGTCGCGCTCCGCCGCTTCCGGCTTCAGCGCATGCAGCACCAGCACGAATTCGCCGCGGGAGCGGTTGCTGTCCGCCGCCAGCCAGGCCGGCAGCGCGCCGGCCGGCATGCTGGCCACCGTCTCGAACTGCTTCGTCAGCTCCCGGCACAGCGTGACCTGCCGCGCGGGGCAGGCCTGCGCCAGGCCGGCGAGCAGCGCTTCGATGCGATGCGGCGCCTCGAACAGCACCTGCGTGGCCGGGGCGGCCGCGAGCGCCGTCAAGGCCTGGCTTCGTTCGGCGCCGCGCGCGTTGAGGAAACCGACGAATGCGAAGCCGCTGCTGGCCGCATCGCCCGCCACGCTGAGGGCGGCCAGCGCGCTGCTGACGCCCGGGATCGGCACGCAGCGGTAGCCGGCGAGTTGCGCCGCCGCGACCAAGGCTGCGCCCGGGTCCGACACTGCCGGCGTGCCGGCATCGCTGACGTAGGCGACCCGCTCGCCCGCCGCGAGACGCGCCAGCACCGTCTGGGACGCCTCGCGCTCGTTGTGCGCATGCAGCGCCAGCATCGGCTTGTCGAGGCCCAGGTGGCGCAGCAGCCCGGCGCTGACCCTTGTGTCCTCGCAGGCCACCGCATCGGCCAGCGCCAGCACATGGATCGCGCGCAGGCTCAGATCGGCCAGATTGCCGATCGGCGTTGCCACCACGTACAGTGCCGCTGCCGGATACTGCTGGGTGCCGGCCGCGGCAGCCGCGGCGGAAAGCAACAACGAGGTGTCGATGGTCACGAGGGAGGCCGGGGCTACGACCCGGAAAGCGGCGGGAGACGAAGGCGAGGCGCGAGCCCTGGCGCACTTGCAGCGTCATGGGCTGGTCCTGTTGCAGCGCAATTATCGGGTGGCGCAGGGCCCAGGCCTGCGCGGCGGCGAAGTCGACCTGATCCTGCGCGAGCGCGATGGCACGCTGGTCTTCGTCGAAGTGCGGATGCGCAAGACCGCGCTGTTCGGTGGCGCGGCGGCGAGCATCTCGGCCGCCAAGCGCCGCCGTATCGTCTATGCAGCGCAGTGCTACCTGATGCGGCTGGCCACGGTGCCGCGCTGCCGTTTCGACGTCGTCGCGATCGATGGCGACGACCTCAGCTGGCTGCGGGGCGCCTTCGACCTGAGCTGAGGTAGGGGCACGCGGAACCAGCGTGGTGCACCGGTGTCATATCATCGCGAACCATGCTCGAACAACGCATCCAACAGCAATTCTTCGATAGCGCGGACTTGAAGTATCAGTCGGCCGAAGTTTTGACACGACCCATCGCGGACGCGGTGAACACCCTCGTCGGCTGCATCACGGCCGGCGGCAAGGTGCTGGCCTGCGGCAACGGCGGCTCGGCGAGCGACGCTCAGCATTTCGCGGCGGAATTCGTCGGCCGCTTCGAGCGCGAGCGCCCGGGGCTGGCGGCGATCGCGTTGACCACGGACAGCTCGATCCTCACCGCGATCGGCAACGACTACGACTTCTCGCAGGTCTATGCCAAGCAGGTGCAGGCGCTCGGCCAGCCGGGCGACGTGCTGATCGCGATCACCACCAGCGGCAGCTCGGCCAACGTGCTGGCCGCGGTCGATGCCGCGCGCGCCAAGGACATGACCGTCATCGCTCTCACCGGGCGCGGCGGCGGCAAGATGCGCGACAAGCTGCTGGAGACGGACGTGCACATCTGCGTACCGCACGAGCGCACCGCGCGCATTCAGGAAGTGCATATCCTCGCGATCCATTGCCTGTGCGACGCGGTGGATCTGCAATTGCTCGGAGAACAGGACAACGTATGAAATTTCCTTCGCGCGGCACGGCCCTGGCTCTGGCCCTGGCTGCCGGCACGCTGTTGAGCGCCTGTGCGCCCCTGATCCTCGGCGGCGCTGCGGTGGGCGGCGCGATGGTCGCGACCGATCGGCGCACGTCGGGCACGCAGGTCGACGATGAATCGATCGAACTCAAGTCCCTGAACCGCGTGAAGGAAGTGCTGGGCGACCGCGGCCACGTCAACGTGACCAGCTACGGCCGCCAGGTGCTGCTCACCGGCGAAGTGCCGACCGATGCGGACAAGACCTCGCTCGAGCAGGCCATCGCCAGCATCCCGAACGTGCGCGGCACGATCAACGAGCTGGCGGTGATGGCCCCGAGTTCGCTGTCGACACGCTCGAACGATACTTTGCTGACGACCAAGGTCAAGGCTTCTTTCGTCGACGCCAAGGATGTGTTCTCCAACTCGGTGAAGGTGGTCACCGAGCGCGGCACCGTCTATCTGATGGGCCGCGTGACCGAGCGTGAAGCCAAGCGCGCCAGCGACATCGCGCGCAGTGTGAACGGCGTGCAGAAGGTGGTGCGCGCCTTCGACGTCATCAGCGAGGCGGAGCTCGCCGAGACGGTGCAGAAGGCGCCGGCGGCGAAGGAATAGCGGCTTCGCGCCGGGTGATCCGATCGGTCAGACGATCGTCAGGTGCTCGGTGCCGGCCGACAAGTCGTTGCTGCGGGCACGGCTGCTGTTCAGCTTGATCTGGAGCCGCAGGTCGTTCACCGAATCGGCGTTGCGCAAGGCGTCCTCATAGCTCACGAGGTGCCCTTCATACAGGTCGAACAGCGCCTGGTCGAAGGTCTGCATGCCGAGCTCGCGTGAGCGCTTCATCAACTCCTTGATGTCGCTGACTTCGCCCTTGAAGATCATGTCGGAGACCAGCGGCGTGTTCAGCAGGATCTCGACCGCGGCGATGCGGCCCTTGCCTTCCTGGCGCGGCAGCAGGCGCTGCGAAACCAGCGCCTTCAGGTTCAGCGACAAGTCCATCAGCAGCTGGTCGCGCCGCTCGTCCGGGAAGAAGTTGATGATGCGGTCGAGCGCCTGATTCGCGCTGTTGGCGTGCAAGGTGGCCATGCACAAATGGCCGGTCTCGGCGAAGGCCACCGCGAGGTCCATCGTCTCGCGGTCGCGGATCTCGCCCATCAGGATCACGTCGGGCGCCTGGCGCATCGAGTTCTTCAGCGCGGCGAACCAGCTGTCGGTATCCACGCCGACTTCGCGCTGCGTGACGATGCAGTTCTTGTGCGGGTGCACGAACTCGACCGGATCTTCGACCGTGATGATGTGGCCGTAGGTGTTCTCGTTGCGGTAGTCGACCATCGCCGCGAGCGAGGTGCTTTTGCCCGAGCCGGTCGCGCCGACGAAGATCACCAGCCCGCGCTTCGTCAAGGTCACGTCCTTCAGCACCTGTGGCAGCCCGAGGCTGTCGATGGTCGGCAGCTTCGTCGGGATCGTGCGCAGCACCAGGCCGATGTTGCCCTGCTGCACGAAGGCATTGACGCGGAAGCGCCCGACGCCCTGCGGCGAGACCGCGAAGTTGCACTCCTTGGTCTTCTCGAATTCCGCCGCCTGCTTGTCGTTCATCAGCGCACGCGCCAGGGTCAGCGTGTGCTGCCCGGTGAGCGGCTGCGGCGAGACCTTGGTGATCTTGCCGTCGACCTTGATCGCCGGCGGGAAGTCCGAGGTCAGGAAGAGGTCGGAGCCGCCGCGCGAGACCATCAGGCGCAGCAGGTCGTTGATGAACTTGGATGCCTGGTCGCGTTCCATGAAGCGTGCCTTTCGTTGAATCTCAAGAGCGCGAGAGCAGCGCGCTCAAGCGGGCGCTGACCTGGCGCAGTCGCAGCGACAGCCGCCGCGACAGCGAGGCCAGCAGCGCCAGTGCGAGCCGTGGCTCGCGGGCCATCATGTCGTCCAGATGCTGGGCGTCGAGCACCGCGATCAATGCCGGCGTCAGGGTCGTGCAGGCCGAGAAGCGCGCGCCCGCGTCGAGCAGCGACATCTCGCCCAGCATGTCGCCCACGTGCGCTTCCGCCAGCCGAGCCCGTCCGCCCCAGGGCTGTACGCGGTCGACTGCGAGCGCACCCTCCAGCACGATGACCAGGTAGTCGCCCTGCTCGTTCTGGCTGATCACCTCCTGGTTCGCCGGAACCGAGGCGAAGTGCAGGTAGCTGCTCATGCGCAGAAGGTCGTCGCTCGACAGCAGGCTGAAGTGCCGATCCTGGCCCCACAGGTGCGTGAAGATCTCTGCGCCGCGCTGCGCATCGCAGGCTTCGGCACGGATCTGGGCGGCGCGCGCCAGCCAGGTGGTATGCGTATTCGCTGCGTCCGAGCCGTCCTGGAACTGCGTTGCGAAAAATCCGGCCTCTGCGGCATCCGCAGGCAGGTCGCCTGGCGCGCTGTTGGGCGGATCGCCCGCGAAATGGTGTAAGCGTGATTTCACTGGAGGCGACGACTGTGGCGCCGGCCGCTCAACCGGGGAAGTTCTCGGGGATCTTCGCTTTGCTGCGCGCTTCGGCCGGCGAGATGATGTTGCGGCGGACGATCTCGGTCAGGTTCTGGTCGAGTGTCTGCATGCCCAGGCTGTTGCCGGTCTGGATCGACGAATACATCTGCGCGATCTTGTTTTCGCGGATCAGGTTCCGGATCGCCGGCGTGCCCAGCATGATCTCGTGCGCGGCGACGCGGCCCGAACCGTCCTTCAGCTTGCACAAGGTCTGCGAGATCACCGCGACCAGCGATTCCGACAGCATCGCCCGCACCATCTCCTTCTCGGCCGCGGGGAATACGTCGACCACGCGGTCGATCGTCTTCGCGGCCGAGCTGGTGTGCAGGGTGCCGAACACGAGGTGACCGGTTTCGGCTGCCGTCAGCGCCAGGCGGATGGTTTCGAGGTCGCGCATTTCGCCGACCAGGATCGCGTCCGGATCCTCGCGCAATGCCGAGCGCAAGGCGTTCGAGAAGCTCAGCGTATGCGGGCCGACCTCGCGCTGGTTTATCAGGCATTTTTTCGACTCGTGCACGAATTCGATCGGGTCCTCGACCGTCAGCACGTGGCCGTATTCGTTCTCGTTGAGATGGTTGACCATCGCCGCCAGCGTGGTCGACTTGCCCGAACCTGTCGGGCCGGTGACCAGCACCATGCCGCGCGGCCGCAATGCGAGGTCGCCGAAGACCTTGGGCGCATTCAGCTGCTCCAGCGTCAGGATCTTCGATGGGATCGTGCGGAAGACGGCGCCGGCGCCCCGGTTCTGGTTGAAGGCGTTGACACGGAAGCGGGCCAGGCCTTGGATCTCGAACGAGAAGTCGCACTCCAGCGTCTCCTCGTAGTTCTTGCGCTGGGCATCGTTCATGATGTCGTACACCATGTCGTGGACCTGCTTGTGCTCCAGCGGATCGACGTTGATGCGGCGCACGTCGCCATGCACGCGGATCATCGGCGGCAAGCCAGCCGACAGATGCAAGTCCGACGCCTTGTTCTTGACCGAAAAGGCGAGCAGTTGCGTGATGTCCATAGCGTCCCAGCGTTAATCTCGGATCATTATGGCGACGATTGCAAACAAGGTACAAGACGTGCGGGCGCGCATCGAAGCGGCCTGCGCCGCGGCGAAAAGACCCGTGGAAAGCGTCACGTTGCTCGCGGTGAGCAAGACTTTCGATGCCGCGACGGTGCGTGCCGCGCAGGCCGCCGGGCTGAGCCGTTTCGGCGAGAACTACGTGGCCGAAGCCCTGGAGAAGATGGCCGAGCTGGCCGATCTGCGCAGCCGGCTCGAATGGCATCTGATCGGCCCGCTACAGAGCAACAAGACACGCGACGCGGCTGAGGCCTTCGACTGGGTGCACAGCGTCGATCGCCTGAAGATCGCGCAGCGCCTGTCGGATCAGCGGCCCGCGTACCTGCCGCCGCTGCAGGTCTGCCTGCAGGTCAACATCAGCGGCGAGGCGAGCAAGAACGGCATCGCCCCTGGCGACCTGCTGGATCTTGCGCGTCAGGTCGCCGTATTGCCTCGTTTGTGCTTGCGCGGCCTGATGGCGATCCCCGAACCGGCGGACGGCTACGAGGCGCAGCGCCTGCCGCACCGCGCCCTGCATCAGCTGATGCTGAGGCTGCAGTCGGCGGGTCTGGCGCTCGATACCTTGTCGATCGGCATGAGCGCGGATCTGGAAGCTGCCATCGCCGAAGGCTCGACGATGGTGCGCATCGGCACGGCGATCTTCGGCGGGCGCTAGCGGCGTTTCAGATCGGCAGTGCGTTCGAGTTCTTGACCTCTTCCATCACCGCGTAGGTGTGGGTCTCGCGCACGCCGGGCAGCGACCAGATCACCGAGGCCAGCAGCTCGCGGTAGGCGTGCATGTCGGCCACGCGTGTCTTGATCAGGTAGTCGAAACCGCCGGCGACGAGGTGGCACTCGAGGATCTCCGGCCGCACCTGCACCGCGGCGGCGAATTCGTTCATCACGTCAGGCGTCGTGCGGTCGAGCACCACCTCGATGAAGACCAGCATGCCGGCGCCGAGCTTCTCGGGGTTGAGCCGCGCTTCGTAGCCGAGGATGTAGCCCTCGCGTGTCAGTCGCTTGACGCGTTCCAGCACCGCCGTCGGCGACAGGTGCACCGATTCCGCGAGCTTCAGGTTCGACAGGCGGCCATCGGCCTGCAGGGCGCGCAGGATGCGGGCATCGATCTTGTCGAGACCTTGCATGATCGGATTGTCGTCTGGGCGGGTCATGACGGGATGATCCGGCGGAGTCGTTCAGAGGGCCTCAGCGTAATCCGTGAAGGCCTCCTTAAACTGGCGATCATGAATTCGAACACTCTGGCATTCATCGGCGGCGGCAACATGGCATCGGCCATCATCGGCGGGCTCATCGCGAGCGGCCGGCCGGCGCCATCGATCCTCGTCGTCGAACCTTTCGAGGGCCAGCGGCAAAAGCTCTCGGCCCAGGGCGTGCGGTGCCTGGCGGCGGCCGATGCGAGCCTGGCCGACGCGGCGTTGGTGCTCTGGGCGGTCAAGCCGCAGCTCTTCCACGAGGCGGCTGCACCGTGTGCCGCGCATGTCGCCGGCGCCTTGCAGCTCAGCGTGATGGCGGGCATCCGCAGCGAGACGATCGTCGCGGCCACCGGCGCCGAGCGCGTGGTGCGCTCGATGCCGAACACGCCGGCGCTGATCGGCCGGGGCATTGCAGGCTTGTACGGCCGGGCGGCGGCGACGGCCGAGGACCGGGCGCTGGTCGAGGAAGTCATGGCGCCGACCGGCACGGTGCTGTGGGTCGATCGCGAAGAAGACCTCGATGCGGTGACCGCGCTCTCCGGCTCCGGCCCGGCCTACGTGTTTTATTTCATCGAGTCGATGATGCAGGCCGCTCGTGAAATGGGCCTGGACGAAGTTCAGGGCCGGCAGCTGGCGCTGGCCACGTTCGCGGGCGCGACCGAACTGGCGCAGCGCTCGAACGAACCGGTCGAATTGCTGCGCGAACGTGTCACGTCGAAAGGCGGGACGACTCACGCCGCGCTGTCCTCGCTCGAGGCCAGCGGCGTCAAAGCCTCGTTCGTCGCGGCGATCCGGGCCGCTCAGCGGCGGGCCGAGGAGCTGGGCCGCGAGCCGAGCTGATCCGGCTCGGCTCTAGAGCTCGGGGGGCGACGCCGCCAGGCGTCTTGGGGCCGAATTTCAAGCTCTCGCGTCGCCCCAGCGCAGCGGGGAGCGGTCGTCACCGAGATAGGTCGTATCGCCGTTGCGGCTGACGCAGTACTGCGGCGAAACGATCATCTCTTCGAAGCGCTGGTCCTCGGCGATGCGCGTGTAGTCGAAGAGCACGCTGCGCGTCACCGTCGAGCCGGCGCACAAATGGCTGCCGTGACCGATCCAGGCCGGGCCGATGATGGTCACGCCCGGGTCGATCTGCACGCTGGAGCCGATGTGCACCGGGCCCTGGATGTTCACCTGATCCCACGGGACCGAAGTGTTCAGGCCGGCCCAGACGCCGGGCTTGACCTCGCGGCCCGGCATGTCCATCTCGGCCACTTCGCCGCGCAGCACGCGCTGCAGCACCGACCAGTAGTCCGGCACGCGGCCGATGTCGATCCAGTTGAAGAAACGCTTCTGCGCGAAGAACGGAACGTCCTGCTCCACCAGCAGCGGAAA
>Ga0105237_10000081_pt1 | contig 127733 bp, 94 predicted proteins | sample KBSC24metaG_FD_81520 | JGI IMG/M metagenome (GOLD analysis project Ga0105237, IMG submission 81520) | Corn rhizosphere microbial communities from Kellogg Biological Station, Michigan, USA - KBS C2-4 metaG | ecosystem: Host-associated > Plants > Roots > Rhizosphere > Soil | place: Michigan, USA...
GCCGAGACCGACAAGCCGGGCCGGACGCGAGGCGCGACGACGAGGCATACCCGTAGGTATGGTGAGGAGGAGCAACGAAGCGGCCGGCCCGGATCGTCGGTCGAACGTGACGCTATTTCGACGGCGGTGCGCTAGTACGTCTGGCCGTAGCCGTACGGGAACAGCGGGTCATAGTTGGCGTCGCCGACGTTGATGGGGATCTGGGACATGCTGCGCGGCCAGCTGTGGGGCAGCCGGCCCGAGGGGTGGACGTCGCCGAACAGGACGTCGGTGATGCCGGCAGCCTCGGTGCCGGGCAGCCAGGCCACCACGATCGCGTCGGCCATGGGCAGGATCTTGTCGATGATGACCGGGCGGCCGACCACCAGCACCACCACGGTCTTCAGCCCCGCCTGCTTCATCTTCTGCACCACCGCCACGTCCCCGGCGTCCAGGTCCAGGCTCGACGGGCGGCTGACGCACGACGTGCCGCCGACGGGCGTGGGGATGTCGCCGCACCCCTCGGAGTAGGGCGTCTCGCCGATGACGGCGACGCCGACCTTGGCCGCGCCGCTCCCGTTGGCCGAGCCGTCCAGGGCATAGAACACCTTCCCGGGCGCAACGGCCTCCAGCGCCTCCTTGACGGTCGTCCCCGGGACGATGTCCCCCGACGCCCCCTGCCAGGTGACGGTCCAGCCACCGCACTGATTGCCGATGTTGTCGCCCGTCTTGCCGCCCAGCGCGATCCCGGCGACGTTCTTGTCCAGCGGCAGCGTGCCCCCGTCGTTCTTCAGCACGACGACCGAGGCGGCCACGGCCCGTCGCGCCACCATGCGGTGCTCGTCGGACCCCACCTGCGCCGTCAGCGACCGGTCGACCAGACGTTGCGTGCCATCGAGCAGGCCCATCTCGCACTTCGTCACCAGGATGCGCCGGGCGGCGTCGTCGACCCGAGACTGGGGAACGGTGCCGGGAATCAGGCCCTTGATCTCGGAAAGAAAGGCGGCAGGCGTGTGCTTGAACGTCATGAACATGTCGACGCCGCCGTTCAGGCAGCCGGCCGCGGTCACGCCATTCTGATAACAGCCGTTGTAATCCGAGCCGACGAAGCCGGCGAAGCCCAGGTCCCCCTTCAGCACGTCGTTGACCATGGCCGAGTTGGCGTGCAAGCGCGTCCCCTGCCAGCTGCTGTACGAGGCCATGATCGATCCCACGCCCGCCCGCACCACCGCCTGGTAGGGGGGAAGGTGCAGCGCGCGCAGCGCCGACTCGTCGCCGGAGGTGTCGGCGTTGTTCACCCCGTTGGCCGTCCCCCCGTCACCCAGGAAGTGCTTGGCGTTGGCCAGCACGGTGAAGCCGCCGCTGCGCTTCTGAAAGCCGTTGGTGTAGGCGACGCCCATCGCCGATGCCAGCTCCGGGGTCTCGCCGAAGCCTTCGTAGGTGCGCCCCCAGCGCTCGTCGCGCACCACGGCCACCACCGGCGCGAAGGGGAAGTCGGCGCCCACGCCGGCTGCTTCGTCGGCGACGGTGCGCGCGACCTCCTCGACCAGCGCCGGATTCCAGGTGGCGCCGAGCCCGACGTTGTGCGGAAAGACGGTGGCGCCCTTCACGGGACCCGCGCCGTGGACGACGTCCAGGCCGTAGATGATCGGAATCTTCAACCGGGTGGCAAATGACGCCTGCCGGAACCCGTCGACCATGTCGGCCCACCCGGTGGGGGTGTTCGTGGCCGGCACCGAGCTGCCCTGGCTGTAGATCGAACCGAAGGCGTACTGGGTGATGGCGGCGGCGTTGGTGTCGGCCCGCTCGATCTGCTGCAGCTGCATGACCTTCTCGTCGGCGGTCATCATGCCCACCAGCGAGCTGGCCTTGTCCAGGCACGCCTGCGACGGAAACGCGCGCGCCCCGCCCGACCCGACGGGCAACGCGGGCAACCCACCTCCCGTGCCGCCGCCGCCGGTCGGGTCCCCGGCCCCACCGCTGCCGGCGGGGTCTCCGCCGCCGCCGGTGCCCGGGGAGACCCCGCCGCTGCCGCTCGGGTGGCTGGTGCCGCCGCTGCCGGTCAGGGTCCCGGCGCCACCGCTGCCTGCCGAGGTCCCGCCGCTGCCGGCGGGGTTCGCGGCGCCGCCGGTCCCGGACACCGCGCCCCCGCTGCCCGAGGAGGTCCCGCCGCTGCCGCTCGGCTGCGAGGCACCGTGCGAGCAGGCCGCGAACAGCCCGAACGCTGCGGCTACGGCCACGCGCCGGGAGCGCGCGCCAATGGTTGACGCAACGGGGAACTCGGTGGGCATGGGCGGGACCATACCTGCACAACGCGCACCACCCCGCCTCTGGGCAGCGCGGCGGCCCATCTGGCAGCAGACACCGGCCCCGGCGCCGGGCGGCTACTGCACCCAGTCGCTGTTTGCTTTGCTGTCGAGCCAGGTCTTCACCTGCGTGCCGAAGCTGGTCAGCTTCGACAGGTTCGCGTCGGCGAAGATGCTGGGGGTCCAGCCGTTGTCGGTCACCCAGGCGGTCCAGCTGGCGCCATCGCCGTCTGCCGTGCTCTGCAACGAGGGCCCGAAGGTCGGGGAGTCGGCGTCCGCGTAGCCCCACTCGGTGATGAACACGGGGGCCTTGGTCACCGCCGTCGCCACCTGGCTCTGGAAGGCGCTGGTCCAGTTGCTGGCGTAGATGTGGGCCGTGTACATCAGGTTCGTTCCGGTGGGCGGATCGCTGGCGGCATCGCCCGGGTGCTGGTCCCAGGCGTTCGACGGGACGATGATGATGTTCTTGGACGCGCCCGCCCGGATGGTGTCGACCAGCTGCTGCACCACCGGCTTCAGCGTCGACCACGGCACCGCGTAGTCGATCGGCTCGTTGAACGCCTCGAACAGGACGTTGGGATAGTCGGCGAACTTCGGCGCGACGTCCGTCCAGAAGGTCTTGGCGTCCGCGGCCGAGGTCCCGGTCGTCGCGTTGTCGATCTGGTGGTAGTCGATGATGGCGTACAGGTGCTTGCTGGCGGCGTACTCGACGGCCGGCTTCAACACCTTGGTCACGTAGTCGGACGAAGACAGCGGAGAGGTGGGGCTGCAGCTGGCGGTCGGCCCGCTGCCGACCGGGTAAGGACAGGGCGAACAAGCGGGGTCACCGCCGGTGTTGTAGTCGATCTTCGGGTAGACCGGCAGTCGCACCACGTGCCCCTGCACGCCGGCCGCGGCCACCTTGTCCATGCGGGCGGTGATTCCGGCCGCGCTCTGCCCGCCGTACCAGTACAGCGAACCGAGGTCGATCAGCGACGAGCCGCGCAGGATGATGGTCTTGCCGTCGGGGTCCTGAAGGTGCGTTCCCACCACCGTCAACCAGGGGAGCGCCCCGCCAGCCGCGCCGCCCGGTCCTGCCCCAGCGCCACCGGCGGCCGTGCCGCCATGTCCGCCGTTGTTCCCTCCCGCTGCGTCCGTTCCTCCAGTTTGTGCAGCGCCTCCCGTACCACCAACCCCTCCGGTCCCGGTGCCGCCGCCCGTCCCGATCCCGCCACCGGTTCCACTGCCGCCCGTGCCGCTCGCGCCGCCGGTCCCGATATGACCGCCGCTGCCACTACCGCCCGTCGCCGTGTGGCCACCGGTGGCGCTGCTGCCGCCCGAGCTGGTGACGCCACCACCGCCGGATCCCGCGACGTGACCGGTGCCCCCGGATCCGGTCGCCCCTCCCGAGCCACTGCTGCCGCCCGCGCCTCCGCCGGCGGAGCCGCCCGATCCGCAAGCGGCCGCCCCCGCCAGAACCACGGCCACCGTGAGCAACAATCGCGAGCACTTCATGAGATCTCCTCGTCCTTCGAGCATCGTTCAGTTGGGCTGCCCGTAAACATACCCGCGACCGCCGGTGGTCAGGTAGACGCGGCCGAAGACGGACTGGTCGCCCGCGATGTAACTCCCCTGCAGCCAGCCAAACTGGTGCTGGTCGTCGTTGATGCGCGTCCAGCTGGCCCCCGCCCCGTCGTCGCTGCGGAAGAAGCCATACTGGCCCCCCACCGTCCCGATCACGAACACGGCCGGGTGCGTCTGCCCGCTGGCGGCCTTGCCGAAGCCGACGCCGTTGGCCGTGGCCACGGTGGTCAATTGCGTCTTGCCGGCGCCCGCGTTCGTGAACCGGTACAGGCCGCCGGCCGCGACCCACACCTCCCCGGCCTGGCCGAACACCGGGCGCGGCGCCCCGCTGCCCGTGAAGGTGTTGGCGACGCTGAAGGTGGCCCCGCCATTGGTGCTGGCGTACAGCGTGCCGCTGGTCGTGGCATAGAAGGTCATCGCGGTCATGCGGTCGGCGGCCAGCAGTGCCCCTGACGGCAATCCCGCGCACGCGGTCCAGTGCGCGCCGTTGTCGGTGGTGAACGCCGGGCTGCCGTGACCGCTGGCCGGTGCCACGATGAACCGGCTTCCGTCGGCAGCCACCGCGACCGAATTCATGTTGTTGGGCCCCCCGTACCCAGGCAGCGCCGCCGTCGCCGCGTGCCAGGTGACGCCATTGTCCGTCGAGTACGCGACGTCCGAGGCAGCGGTGCCGCTGTTGCCCACGCGGACCACGAAGTTCGGGTCGCTGTCGGCGAAGTCGATGCTCATCGTGTTGCTGTAGACCGGATTCGCATATTCGCCGCTGCTCGAGTACGCGTCCAGGTCGGTGTTGCGCATCCCTCCCAGGTCGCCGATGGCGCCCAGGAACGCGCCTTTGACGGTGGGGACCAGGAAGATGGGCACCGTCTCTTCCAGGCCCTTGTCGCTGAACGTCCAGGTGACGCCCTGCCCCGCGCTGCCGCTGGCGCTGCCGATGTTGGTGCTGTTCCAGATGCCGGCGCCGGTGCCATACATCGCGTGGTTGCTATCGAAGGGATCCACCGCCACCGCCTCGACCCAGTTGGTGGCGCCGGTGCCGATCTGGGCGCCCCCGAGCGACCAGAAGGCCGCGCCGTTGTCGTCGTACGTCGACCCGCTGGTGTTCCACGACACCGGGGGCTGCGCGACCACGTTCCACGAGGTGCCGCCATCGCTGGTGGCGAACACGCGATCGGGCGCATACCACCCCAGCGTCGAGATCAGCACGTGCTTCGCGTCCTGCTCGTCGACGCTGAGGCCCCCCGCCATGCCGCCCCAGTTCGGCGCCGGGGGCGTCACGTTGGTCCAGGCGCCGGTGGGGGACAGCTTCCAGATCTGTCCGCTGACCGCGCCACTGCCGGTGTTGTTGGGGCCGTAGTCGCTCGAGTAGGCCAGCCACACCGTGCCGTCGCTGGCGACCGCGCCGTGATGCACCATCAGGCCGCTTGGTCCGCCCGCCACCGGCGCCCACGACTTACCTCCGTCGGTGCTCTGGTAAAGGTTGCTGCCGCTGGCGTGCGAGGCGGCGGCCACGTAGATGGTCGTCGAGCCGGCAGCCGTGCCTCCCCGCTTGTCGAAGAGGACGACCGGCAACCCGTAATTGGTGGTGCCGCCGTAACTGTTGGCGATGTTGACGTCACCCGCGGCCGGGAAGGCCGCCACCTTGGCCCAGTGAGCCCCCGAGTCCGTGCTCTTGTACAATCCGTTGCCGCGCGTGCCGAAGTACAGGATGGCGTCGTTGTTCGGATCGACCGCCAGCCGCTCGCCCATTCCGCGCCCCAGCTCGTTGCCCCCCATCGCCACGCCGATCGTGTTGACCGTCCAGGTCGTCCCACGGTCCGCCGAGCGCAGGATGACGCCGTTGCCGTTCGACTCGTACATTCCGGCAGCCACGTAGACGACGTTCGCGTCGACGGGATCGGCGGCGATGCTCTCCCCGCCCAGATAGTTGCCGCTCGACATGGGGAACATGTCGGTCAGGGGCGTCCAGGCCGCGGCGGCGGCGTCCCACCGATACACCCCGCCCACGTCGGTGCGCGCGTAAGCAAGTCCCTTCTGGACCGGGCTGAAGACGATCCCGGTGACGAACCCGCCGCCGCCAATCGCGACGTTCTTCCAGGTGTACGGACCACTGGCGGTCGCACCGCCGCTGCCCGCCCGGCCGGCGATACCACCGGTGGCGCCGCCGCCCATGCCTCCCCCGGAGCCGCCTCCGGAGCCGCTCGCACCGCCGCTGCCCGGTGCTCCGCCCGAGCTGCTGGTCCCGCCGCCGCCGGACGCGCCGCCGGACGGGCTGGTGCCGCCGCCGCCGGACGACTGCCCGCCGCCGGACGCGCTGGCGCCCCCGGTGCCGGTGACGCCGCCGCTACCGCTGGGTGCGCCGCCACTGCCGGCGGTTCCCGTCCTGCCGCCGCTGGCCACGGCAGCGCCAGTTCCGGAGACGCCGCCGGTCGCCCGCGCGCCGCCGGTGCCGATCCCAGCGCCGCCTGTCGATCCTCCGCCCGTACCGGCGTCAGGGGTGCTGCCCGCATCGCCGACGCAGGCGGCGCCGACCAGGCCCAGGCAAGCAGCGCCCATCAACATTCCGCGAGCGCGCGCGCGCCCTGAGGACTGAACGCAACGGCTCATGGCTGTTCTCCCTTCAGCTGCGGGCGTCATCATTTTCCGTACCCCGCGGCCTGAACGTTCTGCAGGACGGCCAGGTCGGTGGCATCCGACGGCCGCCCCGCCGTGATCGCGCCTTCGAAGAACGTTCCGTACGACGTGTTGCTGTTGTCACCGCCGACCCCCAGGACGATCGCGCCCTGCAGGTTCCAGACGGCCGGAGCCTTGCCGTCGTAGGCCGTGGTGAGGGCGCCGGATTGCCCGTCACCGACCCGGATTGCGTACTGCGGCGTCCCGCCGGCGGTGCTGGTCTTCACCAGCCCGAAGGCGTAGTCCCAGGTGACGCTGGGGTTGCTGGGATTCTGGACCGTCGAGGCGCCGGAACCGCCCGCCCACACGCCGCCCTCGGGATCCATCATGAACCACGGGCCATTGCCCGCCCCCGTGCCCCACACGAACTTGGTCCCGAACGAGACGGTGTCCATCGCTCCCGTACCTCCCGTTGAACAGCTGTCTCGTTGCGCGCTGCCGAAGTCCCAGCAGCACCCCGCGTTGGCGCGCTTGCCGTCCACCAGCTCGTATTCACCCTGCGCGTCGGTTCGCATCGGCATGCCGGCGGCGGCGTTGTTGCGATAGCCGTCGTGCTCCGGACCGGTCGAGGAGCCGAACGACGAATTCGAGACCATGTACAGCGCGTAGACCTTGTGCCCGCCCAGCATCAGCGAGCGACCTTTCGCGTTTGCCTCGGTGTCGGGCGTGGTGACGTAACACCCGGCGCCAGCCACGGTCAGGTCGTTGCCTTTGCCCGACTGATCGTAGAGCTTCGCGATCGTGCAGGCGGACGTTCCGCAGGACGCGTCCTGCAATGGCCCGTCGGCGACCACCCCACCGGCGATGGGGCCGATGTCCTTCAACGTGCCTCCGGTGCCGGTGTTCGAGCCACCGATCCGGAGCTGGTACAGCGGGCCGCCGTACTGGCTCGACATGAGACGCGTGGTGCTGTACGCGCCCACGCACGGCGTTCCGCTGGCGGCATAGATGTCACAAGGCCCCTGGAAGGCGGGGCTCGCACCACCAGAGCTGGTCGCGCCCCCGGCGCCGCGCGCGCCGGCCGCCCCCCCCGTGGCGGTCGCGCCCCCCGTTGCGGTGGCGCCCCCCGTTGCGGTGGCGCCCCCCGTCGCCGTCGCGCCGCCCGTCGCCGTCGCGGTGGCGCCCCCGGTCGCCGTCGCGCCCCCCGTCGCGGTGGCACCGCCCGTCGCCGTCGCGCCGCCCGTCGCCGTCGCGCCCCCCGTCGCGGTGGCACCGCCCGTCGCGGTCGCGCCCCCCGAACCTGTATTGCCACCTGTTCCCGCGGCGCTGGCGATCGCGAACCTGACGTTACCGGACGTCGTCGGGCTCTGCGTCTTTGGCGCCCAGCTCATCTTGCCCTCGGCGACGCAGTACCCGGATGCGGGCATGCCATCGAGAGCGATGCCGTCACCGGCCGTGGTGAAGTTCCCGGCGGTGTGGGGATCGGACGACAGCACGCCGAGCCCTCCGTGCTGCGCGACCGTCGCGGTGCAAAGGCATCCCCCGCCGGCGCTGCTGGTACAGCTGACCTCGGAATAGCCCATCGCCTGCACGGCGCCACTCGCCTGATCGCACGTCAACGCCGTCCCCGAGTAGACCAGGCATCCCGACGAGAGGGTCAGATGCTCGGTGCCGCTGGTGGTCGTGTCGTCCGTGTAGGTGCCATCGGCGTGGGCGGTCCACCTGCCGGAGACCTGCAGAGAACCGGTCACGGCAATCGATGAGCACGTCGGGCCGAAGAACCCCGACGGATCGACCTGTCCGCTGACCGTCAGGCAAGAGGACACGACGGTCCAGGTCCCCACCGGGTCGCCGCCGCAGGCCGCGACGTCGGCGCAGGCGTCTCCCGCTGCGTTGCCACCCGCGCCGCCGCTGCCCGCTGTTCCGGCAGGACGGCCCGGCGTCGCGCTGCAGCCGGCGGCCAGCACGACGAACAGGCGCACGGTCTGGGCCGTTCGACCAACCCCTCGATCAAGGCGGTGACTCGTCATCGAAACCTCCCCCGAAGGTCGTCGGTCATGGCGCGGGGGGCAGGAACCTTTGAATCGCCCCGTACCACAGGTCCCCCATCACCACGTATCCGGCGTCGTTGGGATGAAGAAAGTCGCTCATCAGCGCGGTCTTGTAGCTGGCCTGGGCGGTGATGGCGGCGTAGACGTCGACCACCATGACGTGCTTGCCCCCTGCGGCGCGCGTCTGGACCTGGCTGGTGATGGCGTGGTTGTACGCCTGCACGGCGGTGTTGGCGTTGTCATCCATCGTCGGCGGAATCGTGGAGACCACCACCAGCGCGTTCGCCGCGTCGCTGAGCATCCGATCGATCAAGGCCCCGAGCCGCGCGGGAGCGTTCGCGACGTCGACGTTTCGGTTGACGTCGTTCGTCCCGATCATCAGCAAGATGATCTGCGGATGGTTGGTGGCGATCGACTGGTCGACGAGGGGCGCGATGCCCGACGTGGTCGAGCTGTCGTCGATGGTGAACCCGGGATGGCCCTCGTGATTGCGCGGGAACGGCTTTCCGTCCAGCGTCGCGGGGCCATTGGGATCGGTGGCGCTGCCCACGAAGGTCAGCGCCTTGTGCGCCAGCGCGGCATCATGAAACAGCTGCAGCCGATACCCCCCGCCCGGCGCTGACGAACCGACGCCGTCGGTGATCGAGTCGCCGAGCGGCATGACCGCGCAAGGCGCTGCGGTCGTCGGGCACGGATTGAACGCCGGCGCACCACCTGCCGCCGCCCCGCCGGCTCCCGTCGCACCGCCGTGCCCACCGGCGTCCGCGCCGCCCGGTCCGGCCGAACCGCCCATGCCCGCGCCCGCGGTGCCCCCGGGGGCCGCGCCGCCTCGCCCGCCCTCGCCGCCGCTGCCGAGAGCGCCGCCCGAACCGCTGACCCCGCCGCTGCCGGGCCGCCCGCCCGAGCCGCTGGCACCGCCACTTCCCAGCGCGCCGCCTGAACCGCTCGCGCCGCCGCTGGCGTCCCCACCTCCGGTGGTCCCGCCGGACGCCGTCTTTCCACCAGAGCCCGTCGCGCCCCCGCTGGCCGAGGCGCCGCCCGTCGACGTCGTGCCTCCCGTCGAGGTGGTCCCACCGCTCCCCGCCGGCGAGCCGCTCCGTCCGCCGCTGGAGGACGAGCCTCCCGTGGCCGACCCGCCCGTTGCGCCGCGCGGTCCGGTGTCACTGGCGCTGCCGCATCCCGCCGCGAGGACCGAAACGCAGACCGCTCCGATGAGCACGTCGAGTGGCTGCCGGGGACGTCGGGGGCGCGCTTCATCTCTCATTCGTTGCTCTCCTTGGGTGGCAGGCCGCGTTCCGCAGAGGACGGTCTCGCCCGCTGATCCTGCAGAGGGTTCGGGGCGGCCAGGAACTTCGCGAAATGCGCATCTACGTGACAGGCCGGATGGGGCCGCCCGGCGGGGACGCGTGCCGGCAGCGGCGACCAGCGCGTGGTCGTCAGCTGAGCCCAGCGAGCGGCTCGTCCTCAGCAGGGAGGGGACGGCGTCCGCACGTTTCGAACAGCATCAGCCGCGAAGGGGCTTCGTCGACCGCGTCCGGGGTAGCTCCAGCCGGCCTCGGCGGCGCGGGCAGAACGCGCGGTCAATCAGGGAGGTGGCCCTGCGGTCCGACGCGCCGGCGGCTCAACACGCAGTCGTCGACGAACAGGCTGGCGCCGCTGGGCGTGAGCTCATTCCCCAGGTTCAGCACGTCCCATTCCACCCAGGGCGTCGGGCTGGTGGCGGCACCTTGCAGATCGACGACCACCTGCCCATCGAACCAGACGGTGAGCGCGCCGGTCGTGTCGGAGGCATTGCGATAAAAGGCCTCGATCTGAAACCAGGCGCCGACGGGGACCACCAGCCCGGCAACTTGCAAAGGAACGGCAGCGCCCACGCGATGATCGTAGACGTCCAGTGTCATCTGGCCGTCGGTGCTGTTGAAGAGTCCGACGTCGAAGAGCTCGCCCTCACTGGCCGGGTCGTCGGCGACAGCACGTTGCCGGAACTTGAAGATCACCCAGTAGAGGGCGACGTTCTCCGTCGCGGGCAGGTAGTACCAGGCGCTGTAATACCCCTCGGCGGGCAGACCGTCCCGGCGAGACATTCCGGCGCTCTGCGGCCCGGCTCCAGAAGGCGCATCGACCGTCAGCCTGGCGGCCAGGCCCCCGCTGTGGGCATGTTCGCCCGATACCTCGATGCTGCCGGTCGGGGACGACACGCCGGCGTTGCCCCCCGGGGTCTGGTTCCATTCATCGAACGTTCCGGCCTCGAACCGGGCGGTCCAGAGGACGTCGGAGCCGACCTCGATGCTGCCACCGCAGGCGGACAGGCAGCTGGCGGCGAGCGCGGCGGCCCCCACCAGAACGGGCGACCGGCGGCGCTGCAGACAGGGGCGCGGCATCAGAACAGCCCCAGCGACATGCCCACCGCGGCGCCCGCCCACAGACGCGGCGTGCGTCCGACGTCACCGGCGGGCAGCACGGAGAGATTCGGGGGGACCGGATCGAGCTCGGCCTCGACCAGCACGAACGGGGCGCCCCAGTCCCGTCGCAGAAAGCTGATCCCCGCCCCGGCGACGATCCCGACTTCGCCGCCCTTCCCCGTCCGCACCTGCGCCTGGTCGGTGCCTCGCTCCGAAAGCAGCGCCGCGATCGCCCCCAGCTCGACGAACGGAATGACCAGCCCGTTCTGCAGCAGGCGCACGCGCGCCGCGAGCTGGGCGGCCACCCGCCACTGGCGGACGTCGAGCCCCCCGATGGTCGCTTGCGCCGGAGCGCTGCCCCGCCCGCCGGCCGCCAGCGAGAGGCGGCCGCGCTCCCAGACGAGCTGCACGAGCGCGCCCGGCGCCACCGATGACGCACCGATGCCCATCCGTCCATCGGCCGCGACCTCCAGGCTGAGGACGTGCGTCCGCGGAGCGGGCGCGGCGGGCTTCTGGGACACCGACGCCGCGGCAGGCGCGGGAGGCGCGGGAAGGCTGGGGGGCACCTTGGCCACCGGCGGCTCGCCGGCGGAGTCAGCAGCCAGCACCACGAACAACGCGGCCAGCTTGGCCCGATTCCCACAGTCGCGCGCCTCGTCCTGGTATTCGCGCGTCCGGTCGCCGGCGCGAACCCGAAAGGCGGCGCCCAGATCGGTCAGCTCCACGGGCGGCGCCCCGCCGGCCAGCGCGCGCAGACGGTGTTCCACGCGGTCGACCTGGACCAGCGCGCCGAGCGCGTCGCCCACGGCCCGTGGTTCGGGACAGGCGCTGGCGCCATCGACCATGGCCGGGGGATCGGCGGGCTGGGCCCGGGCATGGCCGGGCCGGGCCAGCAGCGCCAGCAGCGCCGCCCCGGCGACGCAACGCAGGTGGGCGCCCGGGGTCAAGCCGGTACCCGGCCGGTGCCAGAATTCTGTCACGGTATGCATGGGGGCATTCGGCAGCCGACCGGCATTTTCGCCGAAGCTTCGCATCCGGCCGATCCATATAACAAGTGTGTCGGGTCCCTTCGCTTTGCATCGAGGTGGCGGCGCCGCCCCTGCGGTCGGCGCGGCGGACGTGGGCGGCGTCGGTCACCGTGACGCGTTCATCCAGTTCTACGGTGACTGGTTCGACCATGTATCGCGTCTGGTGCGCCTGCTCGGCGCTCCAGAGGCCGACCGCGAGGACATCCTGCAAGAGGTCTTCCTGGTCGTCAGGCGGCGCCTCCCCTCGTTCGACGGCGCGAGCCCCAGCGGCTGGCTGTACCAGATCACGCGCCGGAAGGTCCGTGACTTCCGCAACCGCGCCTGGGTCAAGCACATCTTCACCCGAAAACGCGATGAAGAGCCGGACGCGCTGGCGGCCGATGGGGTTCACCCCGAGAAGGCGCTGGAGACGAAGCAGAAGCACAAGGCGCTGGAGGCCATCCTGGCGAAGATGAACCCGGATCGCCGCGCGGCTTTCGTGCTGTTCGAGCTGGAGGGATTGTCGGGCGAGGAGATCGCCGAGATTCAGGGGGTAGCGCTGAACACGGTCTGGACGAGGCTGCACACCGGGCGCAAGGAGTTCTTCGAACTGGCCGAAAAGTACCGGCGCATCCATGCGGAGACCTGGACCAGCGTGCACGAGGGGGCGAGGCTGAGATGAAAGACCACACGAGGCATCCGGACGGCCAGCCCCACGGTGCGCCGGTCCGCCTGCGAGAGCTGCGGCCCGGAGACCTTGGCGAAGACGCCGCCTGGGCGGTCGGGCTGCTACGGGAGGCCCCGCCGCAGCATCGGCTGAAGCCGGGCGAACGCCAGCGCGTGTTGCTGGGGCTGGGGCGGGCGCGCGCCGCCGGCCGCCGCACCTGGTCCGTGCGGCTGGCCGCGGCCGTGACGGTGCTGGTCGCGGCGACCGCCATCGCGCGCGCGGGGCTGGGACATTTTCCGCGTTGGCTCAGCGCCCTTGCGCCCGCCAGTCGTCCCGGTACCCAGGCCCAAGCCCAGGTCCACGTCCAGATCCGCCCGCCCGCGGGCGTGAGCCATCATCGCGAGCTGGCCGCCACGCCCCCGCCGGAGATCGCGGCCCCGTCCCCGGAAGAGGCCACCCCGGCGCCGCCGCCGCCCCTGCCCCGGGCGACGGTGAACGCGAATCGACCGCCGCGGCGGCTGGCGCCGCCCGCCCAGCCGAAGGACGGGGACGCCGGCCTGGTGGTGCAGGCGATGCGCGCGTTCCGCCACGACGGCGATCCGGCCCTGGCCCGGGCCCTGTGCACCGCGTACCTGCAGCGGCATCCCGACGGGCCGCTCGCGGAAGAAGCGCTGGCGCTGACCATCGAAGCCGCCGTCGCCCAGCACGCGCCCGACGCGCCCGCGCTGGGCGCGCGCTACCTGCAGCGATACCCGGGCGGTCCGTTTCGAGGGCTGGCCCGGCAAGCGAGCGAACCGAGCGGCGCCTCTCCCCGCTGACGTTCCCCGGGCCCTGCGGCGGGAGCGAGGACCTGCGACGGTCATCGTCAGGTCCGCGTGTGCCGACGAGCCCCCGCTGCACCGTGCTCCGGACCTCCGCGACGGTCCCTCTGGCGTGCGCGCTCGCGAAGCTGGTACCCAGCAAAAGCCCGGTTTGCCTTTTCCGGGCCTTGCCTGAGGGAATCGTGCGAAAAAGTCGTGCCGCGAATTGCCGCTGGCGGTCCTAAGAGGGCAGATGTCGCCCGCTGGTGGGCCGACTCGGAAAGAGCCCATTCATGCGACGTTCGACTTTGACCTCCCTTCTCATGCCCATCTTCGTCCTGGCGGCGGGATGCGGGGAGCAGGATGCCCCCGACTACCTGGGGGAGACCCTGGGCGTGCTGCAAGGAACGCTCGAGAGCGACCTGCCCCAACCCCCGCCCGCAGCCGATCTCATGCTCAGCTGGCCCGACTACAGCACGGCCACCGACGGCGTCGTTCCCCTCTCCACGTTCCAGCGGATCGAGCTGGCGCCCACCTTCCCGGCACAGTTCAGCGCTCAGCTCATCCAGCCCCCACCCGACAGCGCGTACACCCCACCCGATCCAGACGCCTGGGTCGCCTCCGTCGGACCGCGCACGGCGATCGCCAGGATCATGCTGGTGAAGCACGGCGAGAGCGTCGCAGCGGACGCGCCCGCGCTCTCCCCCGATTACACCGGGCCGGTGCTGGCCAACTTCGACAACTACCTGCTGTTCTACGCCGAGACCACCGGCTGGGAGGGCATAAAGGACGACGACGGGACCGTTCATCCCGTGTATCTGCTGGCCAGGGGATATCACCTGTGGCGTCAGGACCGCACTTACTGCTCGCTGGGCGTCGATCAGGCCTGCCTGGACAAGGCCGGGACCGCGCGCAATGGGCCGCCCACCGCGTGGGACGTTTACCAATGCTCGAACGTCACGCAAGCGAGCGTGAACTATGTCGAGGTGCCGATCGCCACGCCCATCACGCTGACGGTCGAGCCGCTGGACAAGCCGCCCACCTTCACCAGCTGTCCGCCGCAATCCAGCTAGTCGGGCCCGCATGGATCTCGCCGCCGTCTATGCCAGCCACGGCCACCTGGTCCTCCGGCGGGCACGACAGATCCTGAACGACGAGGCCGAGGCACAGGACGTCCTGCAGGAGGTTTTCATGTCGCTCCTTCACGCCCCGGGACAGTTTGCCGGCACCAGCAGCATCACGACGTTCCTGTATTCCCTGTCGACGAATCGCTGCCTCAACCGGCTGCGCGACCGCAAGACGCGCAAGCGTCTGCTGGCGGCGCGGGCCACGGTCGAGGCGACCGACGCGCGCGGCGAGCCGCTCGCCCAGCTGCGGCAGCTGCTGACCCGTCTGCCCGCGGAGCTGGCCGCGGTGGTCATCTACGCGCACCTGGATGAGATGACCCATGAGGAGATCGCCGACCAGCTCGGTTGCTCGCGCCGTCAGGTGGGGAACCTGCTGGAACGCGCCGCCGAGCATTGCCGGCGCCAGGACCGGCCCCTGCAGGCGAGGAAGAGCGCGCATGATTGACCTCGGTCGAACGGTTCCCGAAGGCTGCCTCTCCGACCGGGCGCTGGACATGCTGGTGGCCGGCGAGCCTGCCGACACGCAGGCCGTGCAGAGCGCGCATATGGCCGCCTGTCCGAGGTGCCAGGCGCGCTATCAGTCGCTGCGGGCCGACCGGGCCGCCTTTGCCCTGCAAGCACCCAGCTTCCAGACGCTGCGACCGCCGGCGCGCCGGCGTTCTGGCTGGTGGTGGGCGCTGGCGCCCGGGCTGGCGGCGGCCGTTTTGCTGTTGCTGGTGGTGCGCCCGAGACCGGAGTCGACGACCGAGCGGAACAAGGGGGGCGACGCCCTGGGGTTCTTCGTCTTGCACGAGGGCGCCGTCCGCGAAGCCGCGTCAGGTGAGGTCGTCCGGCCGGGCGATCGCCTGCAGCTGGTCACCACCACGAAGGCGGTGCGCTACCTGGCCGTCCTGGAGCGCGACGCCGCGGGCCGATCGAGCGTGTTCTTTCCCCGCGAGGGGCAGGCGGCGCGCCGCGAGGCGGGACGGGCCGTGCCCCTGCCCTACAGCTTCCAGCTGGACGCCACGCTCGGCGTGGGGACGATCTACGGCGTCTTTTGCGAGCAGCCGGTGGACGTCTCGCTGCTGAAGCAAGCGCTGGAACGACCTGACGACCAGCGCGCCTGGCCCCGCGGCTGCGCCTGCGATCAGGTGAGGTACGAGACGAGGTCGCCATGAGGACCAGCAGACAGCGCCTCGTCGCGAACCGTCTGGTGCCGTTGCTGCTGGCGGGACTCGTGCTTGCCGCTGCGGGCGGCGCCCATGCCCAGACGGGCCTGCGCATCGCCGTGCTGGTCGGCAACAACGAGGGCGAACGGGACGAGGTCCGGCTGCGCTATGCGGAAGAAGACGTCGCGAAGATGAGCCGCGTGCTGCACGATCTCGGCGGCTTTCGTTCCGAGGACGTCGTCATCCTGCGCGGCGACGACACCGAGGCCGTCCGTCACGCCATCATCCGCGTCAACGAGCGGCTGCGGCTGGGGGACGCCCGCGACACGATGCTGTTCGTCTATTATTCGGGTCATGCCGACGCGGGTGCCCTGCACCTGGGCGGCAGCCGCTTCGCCACCGACGAACTGGAGGGGCTGGTGCGCGGGTCACCGGCCCGCATGCGCATTCTGGTCGTGGACGCCTGTCGCTCCGGGACGTTGACGCGGGTCAAAGGGGGGACCCCCGCGCCCGCCTTCGAGGTCCAGGTGCGGCCGGCCGCCGCCAGCGAGGGCGCCGTGTTCTTGACCTCCAGCGCTGCCAACGAGGACGCGCAAGAGTCGGACGCGCTGCACGGTTCGTTCTTCACCCACTATCTGGTCTCGGGCCTGCTCGGCGCCGCCGACAGCGATGGCGACCGGCGCGTCAGCTTGAGCGAGGCCTATGCCTACGCGTACGAGGGAACTCTGCGCGCATCGAGCCGGACCCTGGGCGGCACCCAGCACCCCACCTATTCGTATGACCTGCGAGGCCACGAGGACGTGACCCTGACGACGCTGTCCAGCGCCCCCGGGCATCCCAGCGGCTTCGTGATGCTCCCCCCGGACCGCAGCTTCTTGCTGTTTCAGAACGACCCGGACGGGGCGGCGGTGGCGGAGACCACCAACGACGTCGCCAGCCACCATCTGGCGCTACCGCCGGGACGATACTTCGTCCGCGGGCGGGGGCGCGACGATCTGATCGAAGGTACCGTCGTGGTGCGGGCCGACAGCGAGTCCGCCGTTCGCGAGGCCGAACTGGACCGCGTGGCGTACGCCCGTCTGGTGCGCAAGGGCGGCGTCGTCGAGCGCTTGCGTGGTGTCCACGCCGGATACTTCGTGCGCACGGGTCTGTGGCGCGATTCGGATCCCTGTCAGGGCGTGTTCGCTGCCTACGAGGTGGTCACGCGCGGCTTCTCGCTGGCGGCGCGGGCGTCGGCCTGCCGCGGCGGCTTCCGGAACCGCGAACTATCGGCCGCGGCGGACGACGTGAACGTTCAGGTCGAGGGCGCGCACGTGTGGGACCTTCCCGTGGTCAGCGTGCACGCGAGCCTGGCGGCCGGCCCCTCCTGGTTACACGAGAGCTTCACCACGACGGGTCAGGCCCCGCCCCAGCAGGCGCTGGCGGCCACCCTGACCGCGGGCGGAGGCGCCGAGCTGGCCACCCAGCATGGGCTGGTCCTGGACGCGGGCATCGCCGCCGGCGCCTACGCGTTCCGGGAGCGGACGTTGACGGAGGTCGTCCACTGGACGACGACGGTGACGTTCGTGGCGCGCCTGGGCCTCGGCTATCGGTGGTGAGGTCCCTCCTGTCCCTGAACCCGGGCGTCCGCCTGCGCGCCACGGGCGCTCAGAACTGCGTGATGAACTTCCACGCTTCCGGAGCGTCCCAGCTGGTCGATTGACCGGGATCCTTCGGCTCCCAGCCGTGCTGGCCGTTGAACACGCAGTATTCCGTGGGATGACCGGCCGAGCAGCCCTTGTAAATCGTGCAGGTGTGCGGCTGGCCGGCGGCGGGGAAGGTGGTGGACGCGGGCTCCGGCATGCAGCCGTTGAGGGCAGCGAACTGCGCCTGCTTCTTTTCGCCGGTGATCGTCGACGTGGCCGGCATCCCGCCGCTGTCCTCGCTGGCCTGCGACGCGTAGTACGCGATCGGCTTGGTCAGCGTGGCGGGACAGGAGTTCGTGAGATCCGCGCCCGAGAAGAAGGCCACGGCGCGGTACACGTCGGCCCGCGTGCAGGCCAGCGCCATGGCCATGCCGCCCCCGAAGCTGAAGCCTGTGGCGAAGACGCGTGTCTCGTCGATGCACAGGTCACCCTCCAGCTGGGCCAGGATCGCGTCGGTGAACGCCACGTCCCCGTTGCTCCAGGTGCCCGCCCCGTCGGCGGCGTCGGGCGCGGCGAAGATGGTGTTCTTGCTGTCCATGGTCGCGAAGTTGAAATAGTTCGCGCTGACCACCTGGGAGGCGGATGCGCCGGACCAGGCGAACGCCATGACCAGGCGATACGGATGGCTGCTGTCGTAGCCGTCGGGCACGCGCAGGATGTACTTCCGGCTGGCGCTCTTGAACGTGATGTTGATGGTCCCGTTCTGCAGCGTGCGGGTCTTTCCGCAGCCCGCGCTGGACATGGCGCCGCCCGCGCCCGAACCGCCGTTGCCGCCGGTGGTGCCGCCGCCGCCGGCCCCGCCCGTCGACGCTCCTCCGGTTCCCGGGGTACCTCCCGGCCCGACACCGCCGCCCGTCCCCGAGCGGCCGCCAGCGGCACCTCCGGGCGCGCCGGTGCGACCACCCGTGGCGGCACCCCCGGCCGCCCCCGTCTTGCCCCCGCTGCCGGGGCTTCCTCCCGACCCGGTCGCTCCTCCCGAACCGGCGGCGCCCGTCGCCGAGCCGCCCGAGCCCGGGGTTCCCCCCGACCCGACGTGTCCGCCCGTGCCGGCAGAGCTGCCGCCGGAGCCCGAAGAGGTCGTCCCCCCGCCGGTGCCCGAGCCATGCGCCCCGCCGCTGGCCGTGCTTCCCCCGGTCGCCTCACCGCCCGACCCTCCTTCGCCGCTTTGCCCTGAACACGCCCCCACCACCAAGGCCAGCGCTCCCATGATCGACAGCAAGCGACCGGATGTCATCGGATCCCCCTTCTGCGGTGAACGAAAGTGCGACAGGCCGGCATTACACCTGCAAATTGGGGCGCCCCCGCCCCGTCCTTGGGCAGGGCGGACGCCTTCAGCCAGCGCTCTAGCTGTAGTTGTCTCGGGGCGGTCGGAATTGGAAAGCTTTCTTCGGACCGGCCCCCTGTACCAGGCGCCAGACCTCCGCAAGAAATGACTCACCGACGCGCTGTTCAGGAGCAGTGAACCACAGATGCATCCCGTCGTTCCCCCGATCATGCCAGCCCCTTCCCCGCACGCCCGTTCATCCGTACCGCCCAGGTGGGCGCCCCTGGTGCTGGCGGTCTTCCTTGGCGGTGCCAGCGAGGGCTGCGCGCAGGTGCACACCGGCGGCACCGCTGCCACCGGGGGGGCCGCTTGGCCGGACGACACCCACGACGCCTCCGGCATCACCGGGACGGGCGGTCGGCCGCTGCCCGGCGCTGCCGGCGGGACGACGGGCAAGTTCATGTCGGACGCCGGCGCGGCAGACGCCGTCAGCTGCGAGGGCGGTGATGCCTGCGTCTGCCCCGCCTTCAGGCTGGCGGTCATCGGTAAGCCGGGGAAGTGGGGCGCCGTCCCGAACGGCGATCCCGATACGGCGCTGCAGGACTGGCTGAACGGCAGCAGCGCAGGAACGGCTCAGGTCGACAACTTCACCAGCCGGATCACGCTGACCCCCGCTTTTCTCGCTCAGTACAACGTGATCATTCTGGCCTCGCTGGCAGAGGACTCGAACACAGGCCCTTGGTGGTCATTCTCTGCCGACGAGGCCGCCGCCTTCGGCGACTGGGTCGCGAACGGCGGTGGGGTCATCTCTCTGACCGGCTACTCGGGAGATCCTGCCGAGATCGTGCCGGTCAATCAGCTGCTGGCTTTTTCCGGGATCGCCTACACGACCGACAGCGTGTGGGGCACCTGCGCCGACCAGCAGACCTGCAGGTGCACCAGCTCGAACACCCTGTCCGAGTGGAACCGCACGGATCCGCTCGTCGCCTCGCTGGCGACGGGCATGACGTTCGTCGGATACGTGGGCGGACGGGCCATCAGCGCCCCTGCTGACAGCCACGTGGCCGCCACCGTGGGAGGGTCGGCCAGCGCGCTGGTGGGCAAGGTCGTGGGCAGTGGTCGCGTGCTGGTGTACGGCGACGAGTGGGTGACCTATACCAGCCAGTGGACGGGCGCCGGGATCCCCACCGCCAATGATCCCAGCTGCGCGGGCTATCTGCCCCAGGACAAGTACCAGATGTCCCAGTTCTGGTACAACGTCATCCGCTGGGCGCAGCCCTCCGCCAGCTGCTTCATGATCGTGGGTCCCATCATCATCGGCTAGCGGCCTGGGACGTCGGTGACTCAGGCGCGACGGCTCACTTTCCGTATCCCGCCGCGATGATGTTCGCGTGAACGGCGTCGTCGGCGGCGTCGGTCGGCTGTCCGGCCGTGACCGCGCCCTCGAAGAAGGTCCCATACGACGAGTTGCTGTTGTCACCGCCGGTCCCCAGCAGCAGCGCGCCTTGCAGCTGCCAGTTACCGGGAGCCTCGCCGTCGTAGGCCGTCGTCAGGGTGGCGGTCGTGGCGTCGCCGACCTTCAGGGTCCACGTGGGCATGTTGTTCGTGGTGCCGGTCTTCAGGATGCCGAAGGCGAACGGGACCGTCTTCATCGAGGGGTTCTGGGGATTGGCCTTGCGGCCGCTGCAGGTCAATTGACCGGAACCGGGCGTGCCGCAGGACGAGCCGCCCGCCCAGACGCCGGCCTCGAAGTCGCCCTCGAACCAGGGCGAGCTGCCGGCCCCCTGCCCCCAGTAGGAGGTGCCCAGGTTGATGGCGGCCATGGCGCCGGTCGGACCGCTGCCGTTGTTGGTCTCGGCGTTGCCGAAGTCGAAGCAGCAACCGTTCCCGACGTGCGTCCCGTCGGCGAGCATGTAGACGCCCTGGGACGCGGTCTTCGTGGGCATGCCGGTGGTCTTGTTGTTGCGGTACCCGTACCCCGAGGGCGCCGATCCCGACGGCAGCATGGGTGGGTTGGGGAACCAGGCCGAATACACCTTGTGCCCGCCCACCATCAACGAATGCGTCGCCGGCACCTCGTAGTCAGGGCCCTGCTCGTACTGCCCGGCCGGCGCTTGCGTCAGATCATTCCCCTTGCCGGACTGGTCGTACAGCTTCGAGAACGTGCATGTGTCCGAGCCGCAGAACGCCTCGTGCGCCGCGACGTCGGCGAATCCGTCGGCCGTGGTGCCGATGTCCTGGGTCGTGCCGCCGGTGGTGCCGCCCACCGTGCCGATGGGCTGCTTGCCCTGGAAGACGTTGTTGGTCCCGCCCTTTCTCAGCTGGTAAAGCGGTCCCTTGTACGTGCTCAGCAGGACCCTGATGGTGCTGATGGCGGCCACGCACGGCGTGTTCGCCGCGGCGTAGATGTCGCAAGGTCTCGAACCGCTGATCATCGGGCTCCCGGAACCGCCGCTGCCCGGGCTGCTGCCCCCGGAACCGGTGGCGCCGCCTGCGGCCGGGCGCCCGCCCGAACCGCCCGGACGCCCAGCCGTCCCGCCGCTCGTGCCCCCGGAGCTGGTCGCTCCCCCCGTCGCCGTTCGCCCGCCGGAGCCCGGCTTGCCGCCGGCGGCCGCCGCGCCCCCAGACCCCGGTGCCGTCGCGCCACCGGAAGCGCTGGTGCCGCCGGTTCCGGCGCTCTGGGTCCCGCCCGAGCCGCTGTTCGAGGCGCCACCCGAGCCGCTGGCTGGGGCGCCTCCCGTCCCGGTGGAATCGCCGGAGGATCCGGAGCACGCGACACCCACCATGCAAAGGGACGTCGCCACGATGCGAAGCGCGAACCGCTGGGTCATGAAGTCTCCTCGAGGTGTGGGGCAGGACACGGCCGCTGGCTGCAGCGGCGCCGCCCTATTCGAGGGTGACTGTCTCCGGCAGCCAGAGGTTGTAACGATTAGTTTCCGGCCGTCCAGCCGAGCGGCGCCGAGCGGCGACTGTGGGCCGAGCCGCGGGCGGTCGCGCCACAGCTCCCGCCCCGCGGACAGCCACACCTGGCGGGTGGACACCTCCAGCGGACATCCGCCCGGACATCCAGCGGATATCCAGCCGGAATTGGCCCCCGCGCCGGTCCCGCCGGACCAGCGCGCGAACGACGGGCGAGGACGTCGCCGCGCGCGTTCAGCGGCCGTAGCGGTCGAGGAAGCGGGCGATGCGGGAGATGGCCTCGCGCAGCTCGTCTTCCTCGGGCAGGAAGACCATGCGGAAGTGATCGGGCGCGGGCCAGTTGAAGCCCGAGCCCTGCACCAGCAGCACGCGCTCGGTCTCCAGCAACTGCAGGATGAATCGCTGGTCGTCCTTGATCGCGTACCGCTTGGGGTCCAGGCGCGGGAAGATGTACAGCGCGCCCTTCGGCTTCGCGGCGGTCACGCCCGGGATGGCGGTCAGCATCTGGTAGGCCAGGTCGCGCTGGCGTCGCAGTCGGCCGCCGGGGGCGACCAGCTCGGCCATCGACGCCCGATCGTCGAGCGCGCTGCGAATGCTCAGCTGACCGGGCGAGTTGGCGCACAGCCGCATCGAGGCCAGCACGTTGAGGCCGTCGATGTATCCCAGCGCGGAGGACTTGGGTCCGGAGAGAACCATCCAGCCGGCGCGGTAACCGCAGGCGCGGTAGTTCTTCGACAGGCTGTTGAAGGTCAGGAACAGCACGTCGTCGGCCAGCGAGGCGATGCTGGTGTGGGTCTCGCCGTCGTACAGGATCTGGTCGTACACCTCGTCGGCGAAGACCACCAGCTGGTGCTCGCGGGCCACCTGCACCACCTGCTGCAGGACCTCGCGCGGGTAGACCGCCCCCGTCGGGTTGTTGGGGTTGATGATGACGATGCCCTTCGTCCGGGGGGTCACCTTGCGGCGGATGTCCCCCAGATCCGGCTGCCAGCCCGACGCCTCGTCGCACCGATAATGAACGGGGGTGCCGCCCGACAGCGCCACCGCCCCGGTGTACAGGGGATAGTCGGGGCTGGGGATCAGCACCTCGTCGCCAGGATCGAGCAGCGCGTTCATGCTCATCACGATCAGCTCGGAGGCCCCGTTGCCCAGCCAAATGTCCTCGACCGTCACACCGGTCAGGCCCTTCTCGACGCTGTACTTCTGGATGGCCTCGCGGGCGACGATCAGGCCCTTCGAATCGGTGTAGCCGGCGGTGTCCGGCAAGTGGTCGATCATGTCGCGGACCACCTGGGCCGGCGGATTCAGGCCGAACGCCGGCACGTTGCCGATGTTCAGCTTGATGATCGATTCGCCCGCCGCCTCCATCTGCTTCGCCCGCTCCATGACAGGTCCGCGAATGTCGTAGGAGACGTTGCGCAGCTTCGCGGACTTTTCGAGCGATTTCACGGTGTTTTCTCGGGGGGGCTGGCGGTGGGGAACGCTGAAAAGGAGGTGCCGCTAGGCGCGGTCTGCCACCCGCGCGACCGGCGCCGCCGACGGCGGGCGGGCATGATAACACGTCCCGTCGGCCTCGCTTCCCGGTCGGGCCACACGGGAAACGAGAAGCTCGTCTACTCGCGGCCCAGGTCGTATTTCAGGCAGTAGTAGTCCGCGGGAGAATAGATGTAGTACCCGTCCGCCTTGCCGCTGCCGTCCACGATCACCACCTTGGTCTTCCCCGACATGGCGCCTGCGCGGGCCTTCACGGCGATACCGGCCTCGGGAACGTTGTGCTGCCGCACGAACTGGCTCCAGCGCTCCTTGTCGGCGACGTCGATCTTCTTCTTGGTGTCAGTCGCCCGCTGCAGAATTGCCAGGAACTCCTGATAATCGATTTCGATGATGCGTGGTTGACCCATCTTGTTCCTCGAACCGGCGCGGTGCGGTCTCGTTACGCTGCCTTGCAACCTGCCTTTCTGCAAGTCCTGCGACCGCCTCCACGAGCTCAGTCGTCCTCGACAGGGCGCGTCGCGCGGGCATGGGAGCGCTGGGAGAACGCGTAGATGGCGGCGGCCCAGACCGCGCAGGCCGGTCCGATCATGGCCCAGCGGCTGATCTTCGCCGTCAGCGTGCCCCCCAGCAGCGCCCCCAGGACGAAGGCCGTGGCGATGGTCAGCAGCAGCGTCGTGCCTCCGTGCGTCAGGGGGCGGGCCGTCTCGGGCTCGCCAGGGTTCCGCCACTGACTGACGCGCCAGTGAAGCCAGTGGGCGGTCTCGATGCCCAGATCCGTGATCACGCCGGTCAGGTGCGTGGTACGGACCACGGCGCCGGACAGGCGGGTCACCAGGCTGTTCTGCATGCCCATGGCCGCACACAAGATCGCCGCCTCGGCGTCGCGCAGCCGCGGATGGCTGGTCTGCGAGAACCCGGCCACGAAGATGAAGCTGGCCAGCAGCAACCCTTCGAACGTCAGCGCCATGCCGTAAGCGCGCGGTAGCCCAGCCGGCCGGGGCCCCCCAACCGGCCGCGGCCCTTGCACGATGAAGCTGGCCGACAGCGAGCCCACGAAGAACGTCGCCACCATCACGGCGGCGAAGAAGGCGGCGCCGAAGTCACCGCGGGTGACGTCGATGCTCAGCCGACCCACGCTACCGGTCACGTGGGAGGTGAACGACCCGATCAGGACGAAGCCGCCCGAGTTGACGAACCCGGCCACAAACGCCAGGTAGCCCGCCAGGATGGCGTTGTGACGGGGAGATCTGGCGGGACCCTCCAGACGGAACACGTCGTGAAGTTACAGGATCGTTGGCGAACTGGTACAGACCGGGGCCGTCGTTGGGCAGCCCCGGCCCTCCCCCAGCCGCTACTGCTTGATGATCTCGATGCCCTCGACCGTCGCGTTGTCCGTGACGGTGGTCAGCGTGATGACGACCTGTCCCGCCGAGGTGGCCGTGGCCGTGAAGTCCCGCACCACCGCCTTGAAGGCGGCGCCCGCGGTCGCGAAGATGTCGAAGCTCGTGAGGACGGTGGTGCCGTTGATGGCCACGTTGAAGACGCGCTTGCCGCTGGCCGTCTGGAACAGCTCAGCGAAGTGCAACCGCACCGTGTATTTCGCGCCGACGACCAGGCTGGGCATCGTGTAGGTGACGTTGCCGTACCGCTCGCTCTGGTACACCGCCTGGGGCGCTGCGTTCGTCACGCCCGAGACGTTGATGGTGTTCGTCACGGTCCGCTGCGTGCCGCCGCTCGAGAACTGATCGGCGGTGAAAGGCGACACGGCGCTGGTGCTGCCGCAATCGATTCGATAGACGGTGGTGGGCGCCGCCGATACCGTCACGCTGGCGGTGCCGCTGAGGCTGCCGCTGGTGGCGGAGACCGTGAACGGGCCGCCGGCCGTCGCTCCCGCCGTGAACAGGCCGCTGGTGCTGATCGAACCGCCGCCCCCGACCGTCCAGCTGAACGACGGCTGCGTGGTCAAGGCGGTCCCGAACTGATCGCGCGCCGAGGCGCTGAACTGCTGCGTGGCGCCGGCGACCACCGTGGCGCTGGCCGGCGAGACGGCGATGCTGGTCGAGGTGGCGTTCACGGTGACCGTGACGGCGCTGGTGGCGGTCAGGTTCCCCTGGTCCTTCACCGTCACCTGGAACGAGTAGCTGCCCGCCTTGGTGAACGTGGCGGTCGTGCTCTTGGCCGCGTTCGTGCCGTTTGCGCTGAAGGTCACGGCGGCGGGCGGCGTCCCCGTGGTCGCCCACGTGTAGCTCAGGTTCGCCTCGCCGTTGTCGTCGGCGCCCAGCACCGACAGCCCCGTCGTGGTGCCCGTCACCGGGCTGGGGCTGGCCGCCGCCGGGGTGGCGATCGTCGGTGCGGCGTTCGCCACCACCACGGACACCGTCGCCGTCCCCGTGACGGTGCCCGCCTGTGCCGAGACCGTGTAGGGGCCGCCTGCCGTCGTCGGCGCCGTGTACAGGCCGCTGGTGCTGACCGTTCCCTGCCCGCTGACCGCCCACGTCAGTGAGGGCTGGGCGACCAGCGCCGCGCCGAACTGGTCACGCGCGGTCGCCGTGAACTGCTGGGTGGCGGACGGCGCGATGGAGGCGCTGCTGGGCGACACCGCGATGCTGGTCATGGTCTGGCTGACCGTGACCGCCACCAGGCTGGTCGCCGTCAGGCCGGCCTGGTCCTTGGCGGTCACCTGCAAGTTGTACGTTCCGGCGGCGGTGAAGGTGGCCGTGACGGATTTCGCCGCGTTGGTCCCGTTCGCGCTGAACGTGACGGGCGCGGGCGGCGTGCCCGTCGCGGCCCAGGTGTAGACCAGGTTCGTCTCTCCCCCGTCGTCCGCGCCCAGGGCGGACAGCGCCGTCGAATTCGCCACCACCGGATTGGGGCTGGCGGCCACCGCCGTCGCGATGGTGGGCGGGTTGTTCGGCGTCGCCGGAAGCAGCTCGATGCCTTCGATCGTGGCGTTGTCCGTCACGGTGTTGAAGTTGATGACGATCTGCCCCGACGAGGTCGCGTTCGCGGAGAAGTCACGCACGACCGCCTTGAAGGCCGCCCCCGCCGTCGCGAAGATGTCGAAGTTCGTCAGCACCGTCGTCCCATTGATGACGACGTTGAAGACCCGTTTGCCCGCCGCCGTCTGGAACAGCTCGGCGAAGTGCAGCCGCACCGTGTACGGCGAGGACGCCGGCAGGCCGGTGACCGTGTACGTCGACGTGCCGTAGCGCTCCGTCTGGTACACGGCCTGCGGCGCGGCGTTCGTGACGCCGCTCGTGGTGATGGTGTTCGTCACGCTGCGCGCGGTGCCGCCGGTGAAGAACTGATCCGCCGTGAACGGCGAGACCGCGCTGGTGCTGCCCGTGTCGATCTGGAACGTCGGCCCCGCGCTGCAGGTCGCGTTCGCGCAGCAGACCGAGTTGACGCAGAAGCCGGAGGCGCACTCGTTCGCCGCGGCACAGGCCTGGCCGGTCGCCTTGTCGTCGCGCGCGCCCGCCTGAACCCAGCCGCACAGCGCCGCCACCGCGGGCGCGTTGCGCACCACCAGGTCGGTGGGCATGAAGGCGACCACACCCGGCGGCGTGGTGGGACGGCCGAACCAGGCCAGAGGCGACTGCTCGGGATCCGCCAGCGGCGAGGAGGTGGGCGCCGACGGCGTGATCTTCCCCGCCGTCACCAGCCCGTTGTAGCAGCTGTCCTTGTCGGCCCCGCAGGCGAACCCGGACAGCGTCGAGCTGTGGCACTCGGAGCAGTGCCCCGCGGTGGCGGTGGTCGTCGTCCCCGCGAAGTAGGTGTTGTAGACGTAGGTCCAGTTCGTCGGCTGGGTCGCTCCGCCATCGACCGTGGCGCAGGTCAGGGTGGGCGGGGGACCGTCGGTGCCGCCATCCACCGCGCCGGTGCCGCCGCTTCCGCTCGATCCGCCGCTGCCCGTGGAGCCTCCGGCGCCGCCGTCGGCCGGGTTCAACAGCCCGTACACGGCCACCTCACCGCCGCTGCTGAGCGCCGCGCCCAGCGTGCCGACGTACACCTTGCCGTTCGCGATGGTCGGCGCGATGTACTTGGGCGCGTTCGCCAGCTTGTCGCCAGACACCATCGTCGAATCCCACAGCTTCGTGGCCACGTTCTCGGCGTTGAAGGCGTACAGGGCGCCGCCCACGGGCGTGCCCGAGTTGAAGCCTCCACCGCCCGTGCTGCCGAGGGCCCGCGTCGCCCACACGATGCCGGTGCCCGACGTCGAACCGTTCGCGGACACGGAGATCTGGGCGCCCTGCGAGTCACCACCGGTGGCCACGTCGGACGAGCGCGCGACGGCCGTGGTGTTGAACAGGTTCGTCGTGCGGTTGAACGAGAACGCCCCCAGCGTGGAGCCGCCCGGCCAGACGTACATCAACGAGCCTGAGGGACCGTCCCACCACGCCGGACCGCCCACGATCTGGCCGTTGGTGCTGGAGCCGGAGAAACGCTGCACGATCTGGGTGTCGGGGGGCGAACCGGACTTGAAGTGCCCCATGTTGTCGCCCGTCGTGTTGACGACGTAGAGGATGCCGTTCTTGCCGCCGCCCACCAGCAGCGACGTGCCCGGGATCAGCAACGGCCCCGAGCTACCGATGTCCGTATCCGCGGTGTCCAGCGACGCCACGTCGGAGGGCATGAACCACGACCCCACGGTGGGCGTGCCACTGATGCCGACGTTGGTCAGCTTGATGAAGGCGTTCGCCAGCTGCGTGCCGCCGGTGTTCGTGGTCCCCGAGCGACCATCGCCGCTGACCATGTACAGGTTGCCGGCGGAGTCGACCGGGAAGCCGCCGCCGCCCTGCCACAGACCGCCGTGCCCCGTGTTGGGGTTGGTCATGTAGGGCGTCAGCGGACGAATGGGCGACGACGTCGTGTCGAAGCGCAGGACCCAGCCGTGGTAGTTGTTCTGGTCGCAGTGGGACGCGAAGCCCACCGTCAGCACGCCCTGGGACAGCGTCAGCGCCACGCGGTTCTGGTGCTTGATGGGATCGAAGACGATCTTGCCGCTGGTGACGCCGTCGCCCGACCCGACCACCGACAGCGGCTGTCCCGTGGCGTCCAGCCCCATGTCGATGGGGCTGCCGGCCTTGTCCGCGCCGGTCGTCAGATCCAGGGCGTGCAGCATGTACTTGAACGTGCCGCTGACGTTGCGCTTGGCGGTCAGGTAGATGGTGTTCGTCGAGGGATCGATGACCGGCGTGCTGCTGATCCCGATCAGCGGCTGCGTGTTGACGCAGGTCGAGGCCGACATCCAGGGCGTCTCGATGGTGGTGCGCGACCAGAGCAGATCCCAGGGGCTGTCCGCGTTGTAGGCGTAGACGTTGTTCGCCTCCGTGGCGATGTAGACGACGTTCTTGCCCGAGATGGCCTGCGCGACGTACAGCGGCTGCGCGTACACCTGACCGGTGACCGGGTAAGAGTGCACCTTGCCAAAGCTGCCCGTGTGCACGTTGGACGTGGTCAGGATCGTCTCGTTCAGGTTGGCGCCGGTGCGGGACAGATCGTTGTGCTGGGTCAGCACGCCCGTCATGGGCGCCAGGCTTCGCTCCGTCGCCGTCACGTCGGACTCGGGCGACGTGCCCTGCTGCTGGAAGCAGCCCGACAGACCGGCGCCCACCAGCGCCAGCAGCGCCGCCGTGCGCGCGCCTCTGCCCGCCTCCGCCCCTGCCACCCCACCGACGAACCCCTCGAACATCGCCCGATCACTCTTCACGCGCGCTCCTTAAGAAAGATTGCGAAACAAAACATCTGCTCGCCGGCACACCATTCTCGAACGTTCGCCGAACGACAGGGGCCCAATTGTCCACGATCGTCGCGCACCGTTCAACGCCAATTCCCGTGACAAATCAGTCAAACCACGAACATTGTTCGTGGAGACGCCGCCGCTGCGAGCGTCATGAACCTGACACGAACGCCGCGTGGCCCCTCAGCCAGGTGAAGATGGCCGCGCGCCATGGAACGTCTCGCGGCGTCGCCGCGCGCGGCCTGGCGCCGTTGCACGCTCAGACCGGACCGGTACAAACGTACCCGCACACGCGGCGCGTCCCGTCGAACAGACACGCCTTGCTGTACGCACCGCCGTCCGGTAAGCCCGTGGCCGACCCGCCCTGGCCCGCGCAGTCGGCTTCCGATCTGCAGGCGTCACTGGCGCGCTCGCAGACGTAGCGAACCTTCTGAAGATTGGGGTAATCGAGGCTGTCCGTGCAGGCGCCGGCGCGGCCCTCTCCGCTCGCGACGCAGCCGAACCCCGGCCCGCAGTCCGCGTTTGTGGCGCACGCGGCGGGGACGCACTGCCCGACCGGGTCGGAGCAGGCGCAGATGCTACCCGAGCCGCAGTCCGCGTCCTGCCGGCAGCCCATCCAGCAGCCGGAGTAGCCTGCCAGGTTGTGCGCCTCGGCGCAGACGCCGCCGTTCCCGCAGTCGGAATCGGCCATGCAGCTGTGGTAAACGACGCCGGCGTCGGCTGGGTTCGTCCGCGGCAGCGGACAGGTGAGCGCCGCGCGGCGGCGATCGGTCCCGTCGTCACAGGTCTCGAACCCGGTATCGAGGCCCGCGCTGTTCAGCAGCGGCTGACACGCTGGCTGGCGCGGGCACGACGAGGCGTTCCCGCACCCCGCCCCGCCGCCGCCCCCGCCCGTCGCCCCGGCCCCACCGCTCACCGCCGCTCCGCCCGCGCCGCCCGCTCCATCCGATCCGCCGGTCCCCGGGCCGGTCTGACCACCGGCGCCTCCCGGTGCCCCGCACGTGAACGCAATCGGGACTTGGCCTGCCGGGCAAACCAGCGGCTGAGCCCCCGTGCAGTAGTGGCCGTCGCCGCGGCGCTCGCAGAACGCGGTGTCGAACAGACAGTCATCGGCGTTCGCGACGATCCGGCCCGGCAGCCCCGTGCTGGACACGCAGTTCTGGCCAACGGCGTCGGAACGGCAAGCGGCAACGCCCAGCCAGAGCGCGCCCATCAGGCCCAGCCCCACCACGAACACGACCGAGGACGTCCGGTTCATCGCGCGGGGGTCAGCAAACGCCGTACCCGGACCGGCCCGGGCGGCCGGCTCAGCCGATCCGGGCAGGCCGCCTCGGTCAGCGGACGGTCTGGCCTGGCCTGGCGAGCGGATGGGCCAGGGCAATCTTCGCTCCGTCGCGCCACGGCGGGCGCCCGAAGCGCGACAAATTTGTCGCCGCGACGATGAGCCTTCGGATGGGCAACTGGTCGGGGCCCGCGGCGGCGCACGCCACCGGGCCCGACCGGCTTCCCCCGCGTCTCCTCTACTTCGCCTTGGGCGGCAGCAGGTCGGTGATCGTCCCGTCGGCGATCTCGGCGCTGAAGAACACCGTCTCGGACAGGGTCGGGTGGGCGTGGATGGTGAGGCTCAGGTCCTCGGCGTCCGCGCCCATCTCCAGGGCCAGCACCGTCTCGGCGATCAGCTCGCCGGCGTTGATGCCGACGATCCCGGCGCCCAGCACCTGCTTGCTGCCCTTGGCGAACAGCAGCTTGGTCAGGCCCTCTTCGCGGCCCATGCCCAGGGCGCGCCCGCTGGCTCCCCAGTTGAAGACCGCCTTCTCGTACTCGATGCCCTTGGCCTTGGCCTCCGTCTCGGTCAGCCCCATCCAGGCCACCTCGGGATCGGTGTAGGCGACGCTGGGAATGGTGCGCGCCTCCCAGGCGTGGTGACTCATCCCGGAGATCACCTCGGCGGCCAGCTTGGCCTCATGCGTGGCCTTGTGCGCCAGCATGGGCTCGCCCACGATGTCGCCGATGGCGAAGATGTGCGGCACGTTGGTGCGCATCTGGTTGTCGACCGGGATGAAGCCGCGCTCGTTCACGTTCACGCCCGCCTTGTCGGCGGCGATGTTCTTGCCGTTCGGGCGGCGCCCCACCGCCAGCAGCACGCGGTCGTAGATCTCGGGCGCCGGCGCCGGAGACTTGCCATCCGCGCTCTCGAACGTGGCGCGCAGCCCCTCGGGCAGCGCCTCCAGCTTGGCGACCTTCGTCTTCAGCAGGATCTTCTCGTAGCGCCCCTCGATGCGACGCTGCAGGGGGCGGACAATGTCGGGATCGGCCGCGGCGATCAGGCGATCCAGGAACTCGACCACGGTCACCTTGGCGCCCAGCGCGTCGTAGACGGTCGCCATCTCCAGGCCGATGATGCCGCCGCCGATGATGAGCATCCGCTTCGGCACCTCGGCCAGCTCCAGCGCCGAGGTCGAGTCCATCAGGCGCTTGTCGTCGTAGGGGAAGCCGGGGATGCGGGCTGCCTGCGAGCCGGCGGCGATGATGCAGTGATCGAACGACACGGTCTTCATGCCGTCCTTCGTCTCGACGGCCAGCAGGTGTGGCGACGCGAACTGGCCCCTGCCCTCGACGGTCGTCACCTTGCGCGCCTTGGCCAGACCGGCCAGACCGCCCGTCAGCTTGTTGACGACGCCGTCCTTGAACTTGCGCAGCCCCCCCAGATCGATCTTCGGCTTGCCGAACGACAGGCCCAGGTGGCTGCCCTCCTCGGCGTCGGTGATGACCTTGGCGGCGTGCAGCAGCGCCTTCGACGGGATGCAGCCGACGTTCAGGCACACGCCGCCCAGCCGCGCGTAGCGCTCGACCAGCACCACCTTCTGCCCGAGATCGGCGGCGCGGAACGCGGCGGTGTAGCCGCCGGGGCCCGAGCCCAGCACCAGCACGTCCGCATGGTAGGTGGCATCGGGGTGCCTGGCAGCACCGGTTCCGGGCGCCACCGCGGGAGCGGCGGACGGGTTGCCGTGAGCACCGGCGGTCTGCCCGCTGCCGGGCTGGGGCGCCTGGCGGCCGTCGGCGGGCTGCCCACGGGCGGGCAGATTGGGATCCGGCGTCACAGGCGGCACACCCTTGGCGGGTGGCGCGTCGACGCCCTCCGCTCCGTCGCCTCCCCCGGTGCTTCCGCCAGCGCTGCCCGCGCCGGGCTGGCCCGGCTGCTTCGCGGGCGCCGGCGTGGCGGCCTCGGCGGCCACCTCCAGGGTGGCGATCAGCGAGCCCTTCGAGACCCGATCGCCCATCTTCACCTTCAGCTCCTTGATCGTCCCCGCGTGGGGCGAAGGAACCTCGACGGTGGCCTTGTCGGACTCCAGGGTGACCAGCGAGGCGTCCTTCGCCACGACGTCCCCCGGCTTCACAGAGATCTCGATGATGGGGATGTTCTTGAACTCCCCGATGTCGGGGACGACGATGTCGACGATGGCCATGGCTACAGCATGACCCGGCGGATGTCGGCGATCACCTGGCCCAGGTAGGTGATGAACCGTGCCCCCAGGGCGCCGTCGATGACCCGGTGGTCGTAAGACAGCGACAGCGGCAGCATGGTGCGCGGCACGAACTCCTTGCCGTTCCACACCGGCTTGACCGCCGAGCGCGAGATGCCGAGGATGGCGACCTCGGGCGCGTTGATGATGGGCGTGAACGCCGTGCCACCGATGCCGCCCAGCGACGAGATGGTGAAGGTCGCGCCGGTGATGTCGTTGGGACCCAGCTTGCCGTCTCGCGCCTTGCCGGCCAGCTCGGCCGTCTCCTTCGCGATGTCGAGGATGCCCTTCTTGTCGGCGTCCTTGATCACCGGCACCACCAGCCCCTGCGGCGTGTCCGCGGCGAAGCCGATGTTCCAGTACTGCTTGATGATCAGGTTGTCCCCGTCCAGCGAGCTGTTGACGGTCGGGTACTTCTTCAGCGCCGCCACCACCGCCTTCATCAGGAAGGCCAGGGGCGACACCTTCACGCCCTTCGCTCCCGCCTTGGCGTTCTCCTCGTTCACGTGAGCGCGGAAGGCCTCCAGTTCGGTGATGTCCGCCTCGTCGAACTGCGTGACGTGCGGGATCATGACCCAGTTGCGCGCCAGACCGGGGGCCGAGATCTTCTGGATGCGGGTGCGCGCCTGCGCCTCGACCGGGCCGAACTTCGCGAAGTCGACCTTGGGCCAGGGCGGCAGCCCCAGGTCGGCGAGGCCTCCGTTGCGGGCGGCGGCGCCGCCCGACGACATCGCCTGCTTGACGAAAGACTGGATGTCCTCCCTCAGGATTCTCCCCTTCGGGCCCGACCCGGTCACCTGACCGATCGCCACCCCCAGCTCGCGCGCGAACCGGCGCACACCCGGGCTGGCGTGCGCGATGGCGCCGGGCACTTCTGGCGCCGGTCGCGGCGCCGGCGGGGCGGCGGCCGCCGGAGCGGCAGGCGCAGGCGCGGGCGCAGCGGCCTTGGGGGCCGCCGGCACGGTGACCGCCGCTTCCACGGCCGGGGCGGCGGCCTTGGCCTTGCCGTTCCCGTTGGTGACGGCGGGCGCAACGCTGCCTTCCAGCATCGCCACCAGGGTCCCGGCGCTCACCTTGTCGCCCACCTTGACCTTGAGCTCGGAGATGACGCCCGCGGCGGGCGAAGGCACCTCGACGGTGGCCTTGTCGCTCTCCAGGACGATCAGCGACTCGTCCTTCTTGACGCTATCGCCCTGTTTGACGAGCAACTCGATGACGGGGATGTTCTTGAAATCCCCGATGTCGGGAACCTTCACCTCGGTGGCGGCCAAACGTGTCTCCTCTTGCAGATGCAGCGGTGGCGGGGGAATCGGTTTCGGGGCGCTGGTCAGACCGTCCAGGGCGCCGGCTTCTCGGGATCGATCTCGTACTTCTTGATGGCCTCGGCGACCTTCGCGGCCGGCAACTCGCCCTCGTCGGCCAGCGCCTTCAAGGCGGCCACGGTGACGTAGAAGCGGTTGACCTCGAAGAAGCGCCGCAGGTTCTTGCGCGAATCGCTACGCCCGAACCCGTCGGTGCCCAGCACCCTGTACCGGCGTGGCACCAGCTCGCGGATCTGATCGGCGAACTCGCGGACGTAATCCGTCGAGGCGATGACGGGCCCCTTGGTCCCGGCCAGCTGCTGGGTCACCCACGGCACCCGCGCCTTCTCCGTCGGATGCAGCATGTTCCACCGCGAGGCGGCGCGGCCCTCGCGGCCCAGCTCGTTGAAGCTGGGGCAGCTCCAGATGTCGGACGTGACGCCCCAGTCGTTCTTCAACAGCTCGGCCGCCGCGATCACCTCGCGCAGGATCACGCCGCTGCCCAGCAGCTGAACGCGCGGTCCCTTGGCGTCGCCGCCGTCGGTCAGCTTGTACATGCCCTTGATGATCCCCTCCCGCGCGCCGTCGCCCGCGGGCAGGGCCGGGTGGCCGTAGTTCTCGTTCATCAGGGTGATGTAATAGAAGACGTCCTCCTGCTCCTTCACCATGCGGCGCAGGCCGTCCTGGATGATGACCGCGACCTCGTAAGCGAACGTCGGGTCATAGGCGACGCAGTTGGGGACGGTGCCGGCCAGCACGTGGCTGTGACCGTCCTCGTGCTGCAGGCCCTCGCCGTTCAGGGTGGTGCGGCCCGAGGTCGCTCCCAGCAGGAAGCCGCGCGTGCGCAGGTCGCCGGCGGCCCAGATCAGGTCGCCCACCCGCTGCATCCCGAACATCGAATAGAAGATGTAGAACGGGATCATCGGCACGTCGCTGTTGGCGTACGACGTCCCGGCGGCGATCCACGACGCGGTGGCGCCGGCCTCGTTGATGCCCTCTTGCAGGATCTGCCCGCCCTTGTCCTCCTTGTAGGACATCAGCAGGTCGGAGTCCTCCGGTTCGTACAGCTGGCCCAGCTGCGAGTAGATGCCCAGCTGGCGGAACAGACCCTCCATGCCGAACGTGCGCGACTCGTCGGGCACGATGGGGACGATCCGCTTCCCGATGGCGGGATCCTTCACCAGCGCCGTCAACAAGCGGACGAACGCCATGGTCGTGGAGATCTCCCGCCCTTCGGAGGTCGCCTCCAGCAGCGGCTTGAAGGCGTCGACCTTCGCCGGCTCCAGGCTGGCGCTCTTGCTGCGGCGCTGGGGCAGCGGTCCGCCCAGCTTGGCGCGCAGCTCGCGCAGGTACTTGCCCTCCTCCGAGTCAGGCTCCGGACGGTAGTAGGGCAGCCCCTCCAGCTTGTCGTCGGGGATCGGGATCGCGAAGCGATCGCGGAACTGCTTCAGCGCCTCGAGCGGCATCTTCTTCTGCTGGTGGGCGACGTTCTTGCCCTCACCCACCGCGCCCATGCCGTACCCCTTCACCGTCTTCGCCAGGATGACGGTCGGCTGCCCGGCGTGCTTGGTGGCGGCGGCGTAGGCCGCGTACACCTTGTGCGGGTCGTGACCGCCGCGGTTCAGGCGCCAGATGTCCGCGTCGGACATCGTCGCGACCATCTCCTTCAGCTCGGGGTACTTGCCAAAGAAGTGCTCCCGCACGTAGGCGCCGTCGCGGCTCTTGAACTTCTGGTACTCGCCGTCGACCGCCTCTTCCATCCGCTTCAGCAGGATGCCGTTCTTGTCCTGCGCGATCAGCGGATCCCAGTAGGCGCCCCAGATCACCTTGATGACGTTCCAGCCGGCGCCGGCGAACTCCGCCTCCAGCTCTTGAATGATCTTCCCGTTGCCGCGCACCGGGCCGTCCAGCCGCTGCAGGTTGCAGTTGATGACGAAGATCAGGTTGTCCAGGCCCTCGCGCGGGGGCAGGCTGATCGCGCCGCGCGACTCCGGCTCGTCCATCTCGCCGTCGCCCATGAACGCCCAGACCTTGCGGCCCTCGGTGTTCGCCAGACCACGGTCGTGCAAGTAGTGAAGGAAGCGGGCCTGGTAGATGGCCTGCAAGGGGCCAAGGCCCATGGAGACGGTGGGGAACTGCCAGAAGTCCGGCATCAGCCAGGGGTGCGGGTACGAGGACAGCCCCTTGCCATCCACCTCCTGGCGGAACTGGTCGAGCTGCGCCTCGGTCAACCGGCCTTCCACGAAGGCCCGGGCGTAGATGCCCGGCGACGAGTGCCCCTGGAAGTACACCAGATCGCCGCCGAAGTCCTTGGTGGGGGCGCGCCAGAAGTGATTGAAGCCGACGTCGTAAAGGGTGGCGGCCGACGCGAAGCTGGCGATGTGACCACCGAGGTCCAGCTTGCGGTTTCCGGCCCGCAGCACCATGGCGACGGCGTTCCATCGGACGTACGAGCGCAGCTTGTGCTCGAGCTCGTAATTCCCGGGCGACCGCTCCTCCAGCTGAGGGGGGATCGTGTTCAGATAGGCCGTGTTCGGGCTGTACGGCAGGTACGCGCCCTCGCGGCGCGCCTTGTTCACCAGCTGTTCGAGCAGGTAATGGGCCCTTTCCGGGCCCTCAACCGCAAGTACGCCTCCGAGGGCGTCCAGCCATTCCTTGGTTTCGAGGGTATCGGTGTCGAGCGGGCGATGCATGAGGCGGACATGGTACCCGAAACTGCGTCAAAGCGGCGCAATTGAGTCGCGATTGATGCGTTTCCGGGGTGCGAAACGCGCTCCGCACCTGCAAAGCGTCAAAATGGCCCTCCCGGGCCAGGTGATTCGCGCCGCGGCGCTCGAGGCCGCCCGCCCGGACCCGTTTCGTGACGAAATACCCGTATTTACGTACACTGCGCCGCCATGCTGGTCGACGGTGCCCCGGGGGCGGCTTCCCTGACTCTCTCCTTACATGCGTCGGGTGCCGGAGGCCGGGGGGCGTAAATGAGACGGAGGACTTGGCAGCCTGGGTCCGCCCTTTTCGTCACGGTCGGTCTGGTCGCGCTGCTGGCAGGGGCGGAGCGCGCGCATGCCGGCGACCTGAACCGGGTGGCGCTGGTCTGGACCGCTCCGGCCGAATGTCCCAGCGCAGATACGGTCCACCAGCAGGTCCAGGAGATCGTGGGCGACCCCGCCACGGAGCTCGCTCCCGTGGCAGCGGTGGTGACCGTCGCTCGCGGCATCGGAACCTGGCAGGCCAGCCTCACCCTTCAGGCGCGCGGCCAGCGCTCTGAGCGCCAGTACGAGGCCGAGAGCTGCGGCGCGCTCGGCGCCGCCACCGCGCTGATCGTGGCCCTGGCCGCCGAGGGGATGGAACCACCGGCGCCAGCGACGACGGGGGAACCGGCGGTGCGGCGCGGTGGCCCGGGGGCCCCCAACGCCCCTCCCTTCTGGGTGAGCTCCTCGGTCGTGGTGCATGTAGGCGCCACCTTCGACGACGGGACGATGCCGTACTTGCTGGCTCCCGGGATCGAGGCAAGCGCCGGTCGGCTGCTGGAGGCTTCGTTCTGGAAACTGCGTATCTTGGGGGGCGGCAGCTACTACTTCACGCAGACGGGCGGCGGGGGACCGACCGACTGGTATCTCGGCACCTACTGGTTGCTCTCGTTTGCTGCCCGCGCCTGCGCCACCGCCACCATGGGCCGCTTCGAGCTGGGGCCCTGTCTCGGGGCCGAGTTCGTGTTCATGCACGGGGACAACGTCGGCGGCAGCGGCGTCGGCGATTCGCAGTACTGGCTGGCCCCCCTGGGCGGACTGCTGGCCTCGCTCACGATCACCTCACGGCTGGCGTTTTTCGGGCGCGCCGAAGCGGCGCTTCCCACGACGATGCGCACCTTCATGGGAAGACCGGGCTTCCCAGGCGGCTTCAACCCCGTTTACGATGTCCCCCCCAACGCGATCCGGCTGGCAGCCGGCGTCGAGCTTCGCTTTTTCTGACGGATGGCTGCCGCTCTTCACACAGGGTCAGGTGCGCCCATGGGACAGGGGTTGGTCGACAGGCCAGATGAACGAACAGGCGAGCTGGGGTCGTCGCTGGGCGCGGGAATTCCCCCGCGCCCCGCCTTCGCCGACCTTTACGAGCTCTACTTCACGTTCGTGTGGCGCTCGGCCCGCCGGCTGGGAACCCCGGACGCGAACCTGGACGACGTGGTGCAAGAGATCTTCATGGTGGCCTTTCGCAGACAGGACGAATTCGAAGGCCGCAGCTCGGTCAAGACCTGGCTGTATGGAATCGTCTTCAACGTCGTGCGGGCACACCGGCGCGAGCTGGCCCAGAAGCACCCCCAGGCGCTAACCGATGACCGGCGGATGGACCCCGAGCTGCTGGTGGACGACCGCGAGGGGCCGCACGAGCAGGCGTCAAAGAACGAAGCGGCCCGGGTCGTCGAGCTGTTTCTCGACGGTCTCGATGAGGACCGCCGCGCCGTGTTCGTGCTGGCCGAGCTGGAGCAGCTGACCGCCCCCGAGATCGCGGTGATCGTCCGTTCGCCGCTGAACACCGTGTATTCGCGGCTGCGGCTGGCCCGCATCGATTTCGCGAAGGCCGTGGCCCGTTACCGCGCGCGCGACGCCCGGAGGACGTCATGAGGGAGCTCGGCGAGGCTGAACGCGCGCTGCTCGCGCTGGCCCGCGACGCCCACGATCCGACGGATGGCGATCGCGCGCGCGTCCGTGCGGCGCTGGCGGCGCGGCTGGGTGCCACCGCGGGGCTAGGCGCTGCTGCGGCGCTGGGTACGGCAGCGACGGCCAAGGCCACCACCGCCGGCGCGGCCGGTGTCGCCACCACCGCCAAAGCAGCGGCCGCAGGCCTCGGGTCGAGCGCCGCCTCGGCCGCCGTCACGGGCGGCGCGCTGGCAACCAAGCTGGCCGTCGCGGTCGCGCTGACCGCCACCGTCACCGTCGGGGCGTCGGTCGGGCTGAACCGCCGTACCGCTCGCCGCCCGGCACCCGTTGCCCAGGCCGAGCGGCACGGCCGGCAGGGCGCGCCGGCCGTCCCCCGTTCCCTGGCGGTCGCCACGCCCGGGGAAGGTGCCCGCCAGACCTCGCCCGATCCGGGGCCGCTGGTCCCGCCATCTCCCCCGATGCCCGATCCCTCCCCCCGGATCGCGCCTGCCGCGCGACCGGCAGCCGCCGCGCCGCAGTTCACTGCGCAGACACGCCAGGCGCCCGCCGACAAGCGCGAAGCAGCCGCCCCCGGAACCGGGCACGCCGTCACCGAACGCGCCGACCCGAACCTGCCTACCCGGCCTGCGGCGCCGGCGCCCGCCAGCTCACCGGAGCCGGTGGCCGGGACGCAACCGCCTGCCGTCGTTGCGCGCCCGACCCCTCGGCCCGCGCCTGCCGCGCCCGCGGGGGGGCACACCTGCCAGACGACTCGCGCCGATCTGGACACGCCCGGGGCCGCGCTGACCGTCGCTGACGAGGCCCGGCTGGTGCACGACGGTGTGCGCGCGCTTCACGAAGGGCAGCCGGCGTGCGCCCTCACGTTGCTGGACACCCACGCCCACTTCTATCCGCGCGGCGTGCTCGCGGAAGAGCGGGAGGCTGAACGCGCCCTGGCGCTCGCCGAGCTGGGCAGGATGACGGAGGCGCGGGCCGTCGCTGCCGCCTTCTTGCGCGCGCACCCGACATCGCCGCTGGGGGCGCGGCTGCGCCAGCGCATCTCCGGGATCGACTCGATCAATCACGACGTCACGGGCGGGCGGCAGCGACCGTGAGGCGAGACGGCGCGGGTGACTCCGCCGCCCAGCCGCACCTGGCGACCGTCGTCGTGCTTCGCGCGAAGTGACCCTCGCTTTTCCTGACGGATCGTCTCGGTTCTTCGCACTATGCGATTGTGCACATGGGACGGACGCTGGCAGCGGCGGGATCGCCCCGGCGCGCGGCCGCTGATGAGTACCCGACAGGAGCCTGACGATGCCTGATTCGATTGGCCGCCGCCTGGCCGCGCGCGCCCTGGATGAACGGCCCGGCCTTGACCGCCGTCCGCCGGCCGCACCATGACGTCCACCTGTTTCGCGCTGATGTTGACGCTGCTGCTGGAGGGCGGAGGCACCGCGGGTGCCGGTACGCCGGCCGCGCCCACGTCCACCCTGGCGAGCGGGGGCGCGGGCGGCGGCGCGGCCCTCGGCGTCGGCGGCGCGGGCGGCGCCATCGCGCCGGCAGGCACCGATGCTGCCGCTGGCCGTGCCTCCGACGGGGACGCGCCCGCCGCATCCATCGAGAGCGCCGGGCAAGCGCCGCCGGCCCCCCTCCCCGTCTCGCCGCCCATGGGGCATCTGCAGGGGCGCGTGATGGCCAAAGGGGGACATGACTTCATTGCCGGCGCCTCCGTCGTGGCCGACCTGGCCGACCTGGGGCTGACCGATGAGCAGGGCTACTTCGACGGTCCGGTGCCCTGCGGGCCCCGGCGTCTGTCGGTGCAGGCGCCCGGCTTCGACGCGCTGACGGTGACGGTGGACGCGTGCGTGGCCATGCCGGAGGGCCTGGTCATCCGGCTGGTGCCCGCCGCCAACGGTGAGGCCTACCGGACGTTGGTGCGCACCAGACCCGCCCAGCCCGCGATCCACATCGCCGAGCAGGAGCTGGTGAAGACACCCGGTTCGCTGGGCGATCCGCTGCGGGTCATCGAGTCGCTACCGGGCGTCTCCAGCGTGGCCTGGCCCGCGCCCGTCTACGCCGTGCGCGGCTCGAACCCGGGCAACACCGGATTCTTTCTGGACGGGGTGCGCATGCCCGCGCTGTTCCACATGGCGCTGGGGCCGTCCGTCATTCATCCGTACTTCCTGGGTGGGCTGGATTTCTTCCCGGGCGGTTACCCGGCCCGGTACGGCCGCTACGCCGCCGGCATCGTGACGGCCGAGACCCGGCCCGGCGATGCCAGCGCCATCCACAGCTCGGTCGATGCGCGCCTGTTCGATGCGGGCGCGCTGGTGTCGGCGCCCGTGGCCGGCGGTACCGTCGCCGTGGCAGGCCGCTACTCGTACACCGGCGAGATCGTCAGCCGGTTCAGCAGCAATCTGCGTCTGCGCTACTGGGACTATCAGCTGCGCGCCGATCGCCGCGTCGGTCCGCTGCAGCTCACGCTGCTGGTGTTCGGCTCGGGCGACGACTTCGTGCCGACCAGCGGCAAGAAGGTCGACGAGCTACAGCTGGGCTTCCACAGGGTCAGCCTGCGCGCCGTGTTGCCGGTCCTGGGCGGCAGACTGCAAGGTTCGGTCGTGCTGGGGATCGATCACAGCCAGGCCCCCATCGCCGACACCTATCCCATCATCGTCGACGCGCGGAACGTGGCGCCCCGGCTGTCGTACGCCCGCTCGTTCGGTCCCGCCGACGTCGCCGTCGGGTTCGACGGCGAGATTGCCCGCTACGAACCGACATACATCGGCCCGCTGCAAAATGACGACAACTGGGATCTGGCCTCGCACCGCACCGCCTATCTGCTGGCCGGCTATGCGTCCACCACCGTGCACGCGGGAAGCCGGCTGACCGTGACGCCCGAGGTCCGCTACGACCATTACGAGGTGAGCGGCGCGCAGGCCCACGATCTGGCGCCACGGCTGTCCGCCCGCATCGCCCTGCGCGACGACACGGGCATCCGCATCGCCGGCGGTCACTTCACGCAGCTGCCCAGCCTGCCCTTGCAGTTGCCGGGGGCCGAGGCGTTCGGGCTGCGCCTGCTGGGCTTGCAGACGTCGTGGCAGTCCTCGCTGGGTGTCGAGACCGTGGCCATCCCCGACGTCGAGCTGACCGTCACCGGGTTCCTGCAGCACTACCAGCTGACCGAGCTGAGGGATCCGACGCTGACCAGCTTCAACACCGTCGCCAGCGAACTGCTGGCCCGCCGCGAGGCGCTCGCCTACGGCATGGAGATGATGGCGCGCCGGCCGCTGACCAACCGGCTCTACGGTTGGATCTCGTACACGCTGTCCAACAGCCAGCGGGCTTACGGCGGCGGCGCGGTGGGCCCCTCCGACTGGGACCAGCGACACGTGCTGAACGTGGTCGCCGGGTATCGCGTCGGTCACAACACGCTGGGCGCGCGCTTCCACCTGAACACCGGCCGCCCCATCGTCCTCAACGACGCGGTGCTGCGACTGCCGACGTTCTATCAGCTGGACCTGCGCGCCGATCACGTCATCTACTACAACAAGGTCACGGTGAACCTGTACGCCGAGCTGGTGAACGCGACGGCCACGGACGACGTGTACAGCTACAACCAGCCGGCGAACCAGGCGATCCAGCAAAGCAGCTACCGCATCGTGCTTCCATCGCTGGGCATGCGCGTCGAGTTCTGAACGGCCCGCCTCTCGCTCTCGAACTGGCCCCCCTGGGAGCAGGCGTTCGGCTGACCCGTGCGGATTTTCGCCACGGCCACCCACAACGCATCACCGCTGGGGAAGATGGCTCAGGCCCAGGACCTGATCGAGGTGGGCGGTGGCAGCGGCAGCATCGACTTCACCAACGCCCACGTGACCACCTCGCAGTAGGCGGCCGCCGTGTCAGCGCCCGCCGGTGACGGGCGCCGACCAGGTCGCGCGCAGCCGCGCGGCGATGTCCAGGCGCGCCGGGCCGGCAGCCGTCAGCCCGTCGGCGGGCCGGTGCGGGTAGGCCACCCGTTCGAACCGGTCCAGCAAAGTGTCGGGGATGAAGCGCGTGCGTGGCGTGAACACGTGGCGGTCGCCGAAGCGATGTTGCTGCCGGATGAAGAAGCGCAGGGGGTGCACCAGCGCCAGGTGATTCTTGGCGCGGGTCATGGCCACGTACAGCAGGCGTCGCTCCTCCTCGATCTCTTCCGGCTGGCCGGTCGCGAGATCGGAGGGGATGCAGCCGTCGGCCGCGTTCAGCACGAACACGGTGTCCCATTCCTGGCCCTTGGCCGAGTGGATTGTCGAGAGGATCAGATAGTCCTCGTCCAGGTGTGCGTCGTTGGCTTCCGCGCCGGTCCCGGCCGGCGGATCCAGCGTCAGATCCGTCAGGAAGCGCTCCCGCGACGGGGCGGCGGCGGCCAGCTGTTCCAGCTGCTCCAGATCGCCCAGTCGGGCCCGCGCGTCGTCGTACAGCCGCTCCAGGTGCGGCTGGTACCAGCGCCGGACCAGTCCCATCTGCGGGATCCAGGGGGCGGCCGCGGTGCACAGCCGCCCGAACAGCTCCGCGAACGCCGGCCAGTCGGCGCGCGTCGCGGGCGGCGCCTGAAAGCTGGCCAGCGCGGCGGGCAGCGCGAGGGTGCCCTCGGCCAGGTGGCGGAGGAGCGCGTCGGCGAAGCGCGGTCCCATCCCCGGCAGCAGCTGCGCCACGCGGAAGGCCGCCAGCGTGTCGCGCGGATTCTCGGCCCAGCGCAGGCAGGACAGCGCATCCTTCACGTGCGCCGCCTCCAGGAAACGCAGGCCGCCGTACTTCGTGAAGGGGATGTTCCGCCGGCCCAGCTCGACCTCCAGGGCGTCACTGTGATGGCTGCTGCGAAACAGCACCGCCTGCTGGCGCAGCGGCACCCCGGCCTCGCGCCGCTCCAGGATGCGTGACACGACGTAGTCGACCTGCGCCGCCTCGTCGGCGACCGTCGCCAGCACCGGGCGGTCTTCCGCCGCGCGCGCCGAGAACAGGCGCTTCTCGTAGCGTTCGGTGGCCAGCGCGATGACGCCGTTCGCCGCCTCGAGGATGGGTTGGGTCGAGCGATAGTTCTGCTCGATGGTGGCCACGGTGGCCGGGGGCGCATACTGTGCGGGAAATCCCAGGATGTTTCCCACGCGCGCCGCCCGGAAGCTGTAGATGGCCTGAGCGTCGTCGCCCACCACCGTGACGCCGCGACCGTCCGGCTTCAGGCGCCGCAGGATCTCGGCCTGCAACGAGTTCGTATCCTGATACTCGTCGACCAGCACGTGATCGAACAGGGCGCCGATCCGCTGCGCCAGCGGACCATCGGTCATCAGGTGGTACCAGTAGAGCAGCAGGTCGTCGTAGTCGAGCACGGCCCGCGTCGCCTTGGCGTCGACGTACCCGGCGAACAGCTCGCGCAGGGGCGCCTCCCATTCGGCGCACCAGGGGAAGCGGAGCTCCAGGCAGTCCCGCAGCGGCTCCTGCGTGTTCACCACGCTGGAGTAAATGGCGAGGCAGGTGCCCTTCCGCGGGAAGCGGCGATCGGTGCGAGCCAGGCCTTGTTCCTGCCGGATGCGGTCGATCAGGTCGGCCGAGTCCTCACGGTCGAGCAGCGTGAACGCCGGATCGAGCCCGATGGCGGGGGCGTGCAGCCGCAACAGGCGGTTCGCCACCGCGTGGAAGGTCCCCGCCCAGGGAAGGACGTCGGCGGCGGACGCCCGCTGCCGCAGCAGGCGGGCCGCCCGCTGGGTCATCTCGGCGGCGGCCCGTCGCGAGAACGTCAGCAGCAGGATGCGGCGCCCGTCGGCGCCGCGCGCGATCAGCGTGGCCACCCGGTGCGCCAGCGTTTGCGTCTTGCCGGTGCCGGCGCCCGCGATGATCAGCAGCGGACCGTCCCCCGCTGCGGCCGCGCGCCGCTGCGCGGGGTTCAGCGGGGCCAGGATGGGCGCGGCCGGATCCGTGACGGCGGCGAGATCCTCCTGACGGCCGACGGTCGGGTCCGGGACCACGAGTTCGGTTTCTGGGCACACGACGCGATACTATACGGACGTTCAGCCATGGCAAGTTTTGGCGCGCTCCGCGACGGGGTTCCGCGGCCGCTCTCCGCGAAGGCTGTCGTCAGGGACCGGCGCCGTCCCGGGGGGCGAACAGCGCCCCGTCGGCGCCCGGATCAGGCACGGCGTACGGTTCCAGCTCGGAGCGGTAGCGGGTCACCAGCGTGGGCGGCAGCGCGACCTTTCGATGGGCCAGCATCGCCTCGATCATGCCCGCGTTCGTGGGCGCCTTGCCCAGGTGGTGATTGTTCGTGACGGCGTACAGCTCGCGCGTGGTGGGGCGCGCCGCCATCTCCTCGATGCGGGTCACCCAGGGCCGCAGCTCGTCGGCCGTGTACAGATAGTCGTAGCGCTGGTTGCGATCGGCGCTCTTGCGAAACCAGTCCTGATAGTTGCGGCCGTGCATGCGCACGTAGGCCACGGCCCCGGTGGTGTGCGCCGCGGGGGCGATGGATCTTCCGAACAGCGGCTGATCCACGTTGACGATCCCGACGCCCTGCTCGGTCAGCCGCTCCAGGACGTCGGGGCTGTTCCACGATGCGTGACGGACCTCGAGCACCAGCGGATAGGCCGCGAAGGCCGCCAGCACGTCGCGCAGCCACTCCTCGCTGGCCTCGTCGCGCTTGAACGACCAGGGGAACTGCAACAGCACGGCCCCCAGGCGGCCGGCCTCCTGCAAGGGGTCGAGCACGGCGCCCGCCAGCTTCACCTCGTCGGCCGTCCAGGCGCCCGTGCGCTCGTGCGTGAAGCGCTTCCACAGCTTGGCGGTGAACTTGAACGCGGGGTTATGCGCGACGCGCTTCACCCACCCGGCCGCCGCGCGGGGATCTCCCGGACGGTAGAACGTCGAGTTGATCTCGATCGTGTCGAAGAAGCGCGCGAGATACGCCAGCTCGTCGAAGCTCTTCGTCTTGCGCGTGTTGGGATAGACGATGCCCCGCCAGTCCGGATAGTCCCAGCCGGCCGGGCCCACCCGGATTTGCGCGACCGGCCTGGTCCGTTCGCCCTTGGCGTTGCCCTTGCCGGTCATGCGGTCGCTGCCGGCGCTCAGCTGTGGGCTGGGCCACGCCTTCTGCGGCGGAGCACCGCCAGCGCGCCGGCTGCCAGCGCCGCCGCCCACCCGGGCAGATCCTGCGAGCCGCCGTCGGCCAGCGCGCAGGCGCACCCGTTCTCCGTTCCGTTCGCGGCGGCTCCGGACGGACTTCCGCCTGTTCCCGAGGACGGCGCGCCGCCGCTGGAAGACGTGGCACCACCCGAGGCGGTGACGGTCTGCCCGCCGCTTCCCGCCCGCGTGCCGCCGGTCGCAACGCCACCGGTCGCCACGGCCGAGGCGCCACCGCTGCCGTTCGTACCACCCGTACTGGTGCCGCCCGTGCCTGCACCGCCCGTGGTGGCACCAGCGCCTCCGGTGCCAGCGCCGCCGGACACCCCGCCACTGTGCGCGCCGCCGGTGTTTGCCCCGCCCGTTCCCGACAGGCCGCCCGTGCCGCTCGCCGGCGTGCCGCCGCTGCCGCTGCCGCCCCCCGCGGTGCCGCCCCGCCCACCGGGACCGGAACCGCCCGACCCCGACGCGTGGCCGCCCGCCCCCCCGCTGCCCGTCCCCGCACCACCGCCCCCGCCCCCGCTGCCGCCGCCTCCGGTCACCAGCGCGTCGTGAACGACCATGGCCACCAGCATGTAGCCCGCGTCGGTGGGATGAATGCCGTCGGAGAACAGCTCGGGATGATTCGCCGTCGCTGCGTCGAGATCGATGGTCGCGATCCCCTTCGCTGCCGCCACGTCCCGCAACACTGGCTCGATCTGCTCTCGCAGGATCGTCCCGTCGATGCCGAACGAGTTCGTGTAGGCGCGCGGGGGAATCCCCAGATAGACGGTGGGGTGCGTGGCCAGCTGCGAGAAATGATCGACCATCGCCGCCGCGTCCGTCTGGAACTGCGCCGCGCGCGTGGACGTGCCCGACATCCAGTTGTAGGCCTTCGCGTCGTTCGTGCCCAGCACGATGACCACGGCGACCGCCGCGCTGGCGCCCGCGCCCGAAACGAAGGAGGTCGCCGCGGTGTACTCGGACTGCTTCTGATACGGCAGATCGCCCGTCGACAGCATGGTCGCGCTCGAGTGGCCGAAGTTCATGACCGACACCGACGACCCGAAGATCTTCTGCAGGTCCGACGGGTAGCTGGCGCTGGGTGACGAGGCGGCGTACCCGTACGTGATGCTGTCACCGACGCACGCCACGTGGGTGGGCGTCCGGGCGCCCGCCACGGCGGGCACGCCCAGCACGGCGGCGATGACGAGCGGCGCGAGATAGCGCGCGACTGCGGTCGACCTCATGGTGGCCTTTTGTCTCACTGGGCTCACCGGCCTCATTGCGCCGCCGGCGCGCGGCGGATATGGCCTCGCCACAGCAGCCAGGCGGCGACGTAGCCCCACAGGCCCAGGAGGCGTTCGACCATGGTCACGAAGGTGTGGTCGCCGCCCTGCCCCGCGGCCAGCAGCCCCCGCACCCCGAGAAACGCGCCCGCGCCCACCACCAGGTGGCCGGCCACCAGCGCGACCATCGGCGTCAGGCTGGCCACCACGCCGATCGCCCCCACCACCTTCAGCGAGCGCTGGCGGTGCAGGAAGGCCACCGACCAGAACAGCAGGGCCAGCAGCAGAAAGGCCGCGAAGAGGACGTCGTATCTTCCGGCGCTCTGCTCGCTGACACCCAGGATGCGCTGGACCTTGGCCCCCATGGCGATGGCGAACAGCACGAACCCCGCCCGGTTCAGCGGCTTGCGCAGCCCCATCTCGTCGCAGAAGCACCAGGCGGCGAACGCGAAGCCGGCCACCGACAGCAAGCGCAGGGGCGCCAGGCTGGCCGACAGGTGCGACAGCAGCAGCGTCAAGAAGGCGCTGGCCGCCAGGGACACGGCACCCACGCGCGCGTTGGGCGATCTGTCGATCCGGGAATTCACGACGACCGATTCGGCTGACATGACTCTCTCCTCGGCGATGGTTGCTGAGGCGAGTGTATCAGGCGATGCGCCTCGATGAGACGCAGCGGCAACTCCGCGAACTGTTCGGGGGCCCACGCAGCTTCTTCGTGGGCGACCGCATCCCTCCTGGCGGGCGTCGCCGACCAGAACGGCACCATCCGGTTCGGCCACGATCCCCGGACCTCGGCCCTGGACCCTTTCTGCCGCGCCCACGAGATCGACGACCTGTACGTGGTGGACGCAGCTTCTTCCCCTCCAGCGCCGCGGTGAACCCGGCCCTGACCGTCATGGCGAACGCCTCGCGGGTCGGTGACCACCTGCTGGAGAGGCTGGGCGCGCCCCGCGTTGCCGCCTCTGCCTGAGGCCCGTGACGGCAAGCCGTGGAAACCCACCACCGGCGGTGGAAAGCCACGCCGCCGGGTACCACCGCAGGCTCCCGCGCCGCGCCGGCGGCCCGCTGCCCGGTGGCCTTCCCCTTGCTGTAGCCCGGCGGCGAGCGATGCTGCGCATCACGATCTCGACGAACGACCAGGGCGCGACGTCCCTCCTGCTGGAAGGTCGTCTGGTGGGCGCCTGGGTGGCCGAGCTGGAGCGCTCCATCATGGGCGAACCAACGCAGGCGCCCGCGCACCTGGAGCTCGACGGGCTGACGTTCGCCGACAGCGAAGGGGTCAGGCTGCTTCGCGAGCTGCGCGGTCGCGGGGTCGACCTGCGGGGGGCGTCCAGCTTCATGCTCGCGCTGATTGGAGAGGACGATGGGGGAACACGGACAGCCGGGTGAGCGCGGCGAGGCCGAGGCGGCCGCCCTGGCGGCGCTGATGGGCCGCTACTGCGACGGGGAGGCCCAGGCGTTTCGCGAGATCTACGCGGCGCTGGCGCCCCGTATCCTCGGCTACCTCACGGGGCTGGTGGGGGACAAGGCCACCGGCGAGGATCTGCTCCAGCTCACTTTCATGAAACTGCACCAGTGTCGCGCGGCGTATGTGAGGGGTGCCAACCCGGTCCCCTGGCTGTACACCATCGCCTACCGCACCTGCCTGGACGAGCTGCGCCGCCGCAAACGCGCGCGCGTCCGCCTCAGCAGCGACGGCGCGTTGCCGCGCGAGCTCGAGGTGGACATCACGGGCTCCGCCGAGCCGCCAGCGCCGGCCACTGACGAGGCCGCCATCGCGCGGGGCATGGCCGCGCTGGCGACCCTGCCCGAGCCGCTGCGCCAGGCGGTCCTGCTCACCAAGATCCATGGCCACTCCAGCGCCGAGGCCGCCAGCATCGCCGGCACCACGGCGGGCGCCATCAAGGTACGCGCGCACCGCGGCTACGTGGCGCTACGACGGAAGCTGCTGGGCCCGGCCGGCGCGGCAGAATGGGCAGCCTCATGACTGAATCCAGCGACAACGAGCTCGCTCCCCTGCTGCAAGCCTCGCTGCGGGCACCCGCGCCTTCTTCCGAGCTGATGGCGGCCGTGCAGGGCATGCGTCCCGTGCGACCGCGGGTGCCGCTGCGGTCCCTGCTGGCCGTGGCCTCCGCGGCCGCGGTCTTCCCGGTGGTGGCCATGGCGTTGTATCCCTTGCGGCGCGATCTCTCCGCCCTGCCGAAGCTGTGGGTGGCTGCGGTCGGCGCGCTGTGGCTGGCGGGTTTCCTGATACCGCTGGCGCTCGCACTGCTGCCGCCCGCGGGTCAGGTGCTGCCCAACAGCGCCCGCGCCGGACGCAGCGCCGTCCTGACGGCCATCACGCTGGTGCTGGTCGGGCTGCTGTTCACCGTCGACGCGCCGGGGGTGACGTTGCTGCCGCCCGCCACCTGGTCCGCCTTCGTGCACTTCTGGTGGCACTGCGTGTCCTTCAGCCTGAAGGTCTCCGTTCCGGCCGTCATCGTCGCGGCGGTGGCGCTGCGACGGCTGAACATCGCGGGGATGGCCCGGCTGGGCGCCGCCATCGGCGCGGCGGCGGGCGCCCTGTCAGGTCTGGTCCTGCACGGCCTCTGTCCCATCGGCGGCGCCGCGCACGTCGGGTTGGCCCACGGCGGGGGCGTGGTGATCGGCGGGTTGCTGGGGGCGCTGTGGCTCCCGTTGCTGGTCGGCCTGACCCAGCCCCGGGGACGCGGCTGAGGCGCTAGCCGCCGGGCCGCTTCAGGCCCAGCTTGCGCATTCGCCCGCGCAGGGTGTTGGGGTGCAGGTTCAGTGCCTTGGCCGCCCCGCGCTCGCCTTCGATCAGCCAGTTGCGCTGGATCAAGACGCGCTCGATGTGACGGCGCTCGACCTCGTGCAGGCTGCCGGGACCACCCTGGTCCGCCGCGCGGCTCTCGGCCGGCGGCGCCGGGTCGGGGACCAGCTCCCGCGCCGATGCGGGCGCGAAGTCCGGCGCCAGCGCCAGCTCGTTGCCCGTGGACAGCACCACCGCCCGCTCGATGACGTTCTGCAGCTCGCGGACGTTGCCCGGCCAGGAGTAGCCGACCAGCCGCGCCAGCGCAGCCGGCGGAACCTGCAGCGCGGGCCGGCCCAGCTTCTTGGCCAGCTTCTGCAGGAAGAACTTCACCAGCAGCTCGACGTCGCCGCCCCGCTGCCGCAGCGGCGGTACGGAGATGGGGACCACGTTCAACCGGTAGAACAGGTCGTTGCGGAAGCGCCCCTCCCGCACCAGCGCCGACAGGTCTCGATTGGTGGCCGCGATGACCCGCACGTCGACCTTCACCGTCTTGCTGCTGCCCACCGGCTCGAACTCCTGCTCTTGCAGCACGCGCAGCAGCTTGACCTGGGCCTCGACCGGCAGCTCGCCGACCTCGTCCAGGAAGATGGTCCCGCCGTCGGCCAGCTTGAACCGCCCCTCGCGCGCCCCCAGCGCGCCCGTGAAGGCGCCCTTCACGTGGCCGAACAGCTCGCTCTCGACCAGGCCGGCGCTGATGGCGCCGCAGTTGACCTTCACCAGCGGGTGAGCCTGGCGGGGGCTGCGGTCGTGCAGCGCCCGCGCGATCAACTCCTTGCCCGTTCCGGTCTCGCCGCTGATCAGCACGGTCGAATCGGTGGGCGCCACCTGGTCGACCTGTCGCAGCAGCTCGCGGAGCGCGGGGCTCTGCCCCACCATGTCGGCGAAGTCGTGCTCGCCCTGGATCTCCTCACGCAAGTACTGGTTCTCCGCCTGCAGGCGCACCTTCAGCCGCGCGATCTCCTCGAACGCCCGCATGTTCGAGAAGGCGAGCGCGATCTGACCGCTCACCTCGCCCAGGAACAGCTCATCGGCCTCGGTGAAGTGTCCCGTGGTGGTGCTGCCCAGCGTGATGGTCCCGATGCTCTGGCCGGCCAGCACCAGCGGCGCGGTCAGCAGCGAGCGGATCCCCTCCTGGTACAGCCCGTGCTCCGGCGTGAACTGACGCTCCCTCCCCAGATCTCGCCGCAGCAGGGTCCGTTGATGGGTGAAGGCCCAGCCCACGTGGCTGTCGCGCAGGTCCAGCGCCACCCCCACGGGGTAGCTCTTGGGGGCCAGGTGTCCGTAAAGGGCGAGCACCCGCAGCCCGTCGACCCCCGCCTCCTTGAACGTCAGGGCCGCCCGATCGAAGGGGATCACGCGCATCAACGCCTCGGACATCGATCGCAGCAGGGCCTCTTCGGTCAGCGACGAGATGGTGGCGTTGTTCAGCTGGAGCACGGCCCTTAGCCCCAGCGCCTCGAGGTAGCCGCTGGCCAGCGCGCCCAGCGACGACAGCTCCGCCGCCTGCCCCTGGTCGATGGTCCGGGGCCGGCCATCGAGGACACAGAGGGCCCCCACCGCTTCGCCCGCCACCACCAGGGGAACGCCCGCGTAAAAGCGGGCATACGGCTCCTCGCTGATCAGCGGATTGGTCGCAAACCGGGCGTCCGCCGAGGCATCGACGATCGCCAGCGGCGACCGGCCGGCCACGGTGTTCGCGCAGGGCGCGCCGGCGCGGGGGACCTCTCGGGGCAGCCTGCCCTGGCGCGCCCGCAGCAGCACGCGCTCCTCGGCCACGAACGAGATGGCGGCGAACGGGACCTGCAGCAGGCGCGCCGTCAGCGACGTCAGAGTCGCCAACTCGACCTCGGTGGTGGCATCGAACATCGCCTCGTACCGCCGGACGGCTGCCAGCCGCCTCGCCTCCCCATCGGTCGATTCCGGTTCCATGCTAGCCAGGCAAACACTATCGCGAATCGTCGGCGGGCGCGCCTCGTCGCGCGGCCTCCTCGCGGTCCAGGGCGGGGCTCAGGCCGCCTCGGCCCCCGCTGGTCTCTCGCTGGCGTCGCGAATGGGCAGGCGGACATGGAAGGTGGTCCCCTTCCCGGTCTCCGTGTCGAAGGTGAGGCTGCCCCCGTGCTTCTCGGCGATGACCGAGCGGGCGATGAACAGCCCCTGCCCCGTCCCTTTCCCCACCTCCTTGGTGGTGAAGAACGGCTCGAAGATGCGCTCGCGGATGTGCGCGGGAATGCCGCCGCCCGTGTCCGAGATGGAGATGACGGCGGCCCCGTCCTCGACGTGCGTCCGCACGCGGATGAGGCCGCGCCGCTCCGTCCCCTGCACCACGTCCGAGATCGCGTGCGCGGCGTTGACGATCAGGTTCAGCACCGCCTGGTTGATCTCGCCGACATGACAGGTGACCAGCGGCAGCGCGCCGAAGTCGGTCTCGACGTCGGCCACGTACTTGTACTCGTTGCGGGCGATGGTCAGCGTGCTGGTCACCGCCTGGTTCAGGTCGACGGCCACCTTGCTGTCCTGATCGGGGTGGGCGAACGCCTTCATCGACTGCACGATCTTGGCCACGCGGTCGATGCCATCCAGCGAGCGTTCGAGCGCCACTGGCACGTTCTCCAGCAGGTAGGCGAGGTCGGCCGTCTCCTCGGCATCGCTGGCCTCCCGCGCCAGATCCTGGGCCGCCTCCAGGCTGGACTGGCAGGCCAGGACCGCCTGCTGCACGTTCTGGTACTGCTTGATCAGCGCGACCAGATCGACCATCGCGTCGCGCACGAAGTGCACGTTGTCGTTCACGAACTGGATGGGGGTGTTGATCTCGTGCGCGACGCCGGAGGCCAGCCGTCCCACCGCCTCCAGCTTCTGGGCCTGGCGCAGCTCGATCTCGATCTTGGCGCGGACCTTCACCTCGGCCGCCAGGGTCTCGTTCGCACGCGACAGCTCGGCGGTGCGGGCGGCCACCCGCTCTTCCAGGCTGTCGTACAGGCGCGCGTTCCGGATCGAGATGGCCGCCTGTCCGGCGATGATCTGCAGCAGCGTCAGCCGCTCCCGCGTGAAGGCGTGCGTCACCGCGTTGTTCTCGGCGTACAGGATGGCCAGCAGCTCGCCCTGGTAAAGCACGGGCACCGCCAGCACCGACCGCACCCCATTCCTCTGCACGTAACCGTCGTCGCGATAGGCGGGATCCCGGCGGGCGTCGTCCAGCACCACCGGATCCCTCGTGCGCGCCACGTAGCGCACGATGCGGGCGCACAGGTCATCGCAGGCATCGAGGGTGGTCGGCTTTGCGGCGTCCGCCTCGGCGGCCAGCGGCGCCCGCGCGCCGACCGTCAGCTCCTCGCCCGCGTGCGCCCGCAGCACCAGGCAGCCGCGCTGCGCGCCCGCGTTCTCCAGGATGGTGGCCAGCAGCGTCGCGAACAGCCGCTCCGGCTGCACCTCGCCGGAGATGGCCTGGGTCGCCTTGACCACCGACATGGCGTCCAGGGCGGCGGTGCTCACCGTCTTCCGCTCGGAGGTCACCGTGGACAGCCGCGGCTCGGCGCTGTCCGCGGCCCGCCGCACCAGGTCACCGTGGTCGCGCTCCAGGCGCCGTAACTTCGCCTCGGCCCCCCACCGTCCATACAGGTAGTAGGCGTCCTGGAAGAAGCCCCGGGCGATCCGGGGGCGCTGCTTCTCCATCCAGTACTGCCCCTGGCGCTCGTTGATGAGCGCCCGCAGATGCAGGAACCCGTCGCTGGCCGCCGCCAGCGCCTGATCGTACAGCGGCGCGACCTCCTCGATGGGCTTGCCGTCCAGGCGCGCCAGCTCGGCCGCGGCCAGCAGGTGCTTGTGCGCGAAGTTGGCCGGGCTGCCTTCGCCGTAGGCCCGCAGCTTGTTCCAGGCCTCGATCAGGGTCAGCCGGGCCGCCTCTCGCTGCGTGGCCGGTGACGCCGCGGACAGCTCGGCGACCTGGGCCAGCGCCTGGAACAGGAAGTGGTCGGCGATGGAGAAGTGGCTGGCGCAGGCGGGGACGAACGGCTCGACGAACTGCGCCCAGGCACGGGCCCGGGCGAAGTCCCCCATGATGAAGCTGGTGATGGTCTGAAAGTTGCCGTGCACGAACGCGAACTGCGGATTGCGGGCCGCCAGCAGCTCGTGGCCGAGGGCATCGTCCGCCGGAAACGACAGGGGGGCGTGGCCCGCCGCGCCGGAGAGCTGATCCAGCGCCTGTTGCACCATGCGAACCGCCGGCAGCACGAACAGCAGTCCGTTGGCCGTCAGGAAGTTCGCCGCCGCTTCGGCCCCGGTCCGGCACGCCTCGAGCGGCGTGCCCACGGCGAACAGGCGGTTGGTCTCCAGCCCGATGGCGTAGCCGGCGTGCAAGAGGTCGCCCCCCTCCAGCGCGCGGCGCCGGGCCGTCGCGTACCAGTCCAGGCTCTCCCGGAATGGCGCCCGCCAGTGCGAGACGAAGCTGGCGAACACGAAGGCGACCGAGGCATCCAGGTTCGTCGGCGCGTAGCGCTCGAGCAGGGCGAAGGCGGCCTTGCCCAGCCTGTACCCGCGGTCGGAGTCGCCCAGGTTGCCGGCCTGGATCATGCCGCAGTCGACGAAGTTCTTGCACGAGACCGGGGTGGTCCCGTGCGTGAGCGCGAGGTCGAACATCATCAGCTCGGCCAGGACGAAGACCGGGGGATCCGCCTGGATGGCCGACGGGATCAGCTGATGCAGCAGCTTCATGGTCAGGAGGTGACGCTCGTCGGTCATCTCGGGCAGACGAGCCAGATCTTCGATGGCGACGCGCCCCAGGTGCCGCTGCATCCGGCTGACGTTGTCGCCGATCTTCCGCTGGACCTCGGCGGGATCGGCGGGCAGGTCCACGTTCAGCGCGCACAAGCCCGCCCGAATGGTGTCCACCGCCTCGAAGAACCGGCTTTGATGCGAGTAGATCAGGGCCCGCAGCGCCACGGCCGCCGTCGCCGAGCTTCGGTCGGTGGCGCTCGCCATCAGCTCGTCACACAGCGCGCCCGCTCGCTGGACGTCTCCCGACAGGTAAAGGCACTCCACGTAGCCACGACGGCGCTCGAACCAGCGTCCCGGAGCGGCCTCGCGGTCCTGCGGCGACGTCAGCTCCTGGGCGACCAGGAAGTAGGCCACGGCGATCGGATAGGCCCCGGAGCGCTTGGCTGTCTCACCCGCCTCCTCGTTCAGGCGTGCCAGAAGCCGCCGCTCCTCGGCCGCGGAGATCAGGTCCCGACCGAGGTTCAGGTGGTTCACCAGCTCGAAGGTGACCTTGCCACCTTCGCCGCCGGACAGCGCCCCAAGCTGGAGGCGGCCCAGCGCCAGGTGGATCCGCGCGCTGTCGGCCGTCGCGATCTGGGAGTGGGCGGCCTCCTGGACCCGGTCATGCTGGAACCGGTAATGGATGTCGAGCTCCAGCAACTCAGCGTCCGTGTAGGTGGCGTCGGCCCGGAGCAGCCGGCAGTTGGCGCCGTGGGGAACCACCACGTCGGCCGCGATGGCCGCCCGCAAGGCCACCCCGACCTCACCGGCGGGCCGCGCCGCCAGCCTGGACAGCGTCAGCAGGTCGAAGCGTGGGCCGATGCAGGAGGCCAGTCGCAAGGCGTGCAGGGTCGGGGCCGGCAGCTCGTCCAGCTTTCGCACCACCAGCTCGACGACGTTGCCGCTGATGGCCGCCTCCTCGACCTGAGCCTCGTCCCAGTCCCAGTGGCCGGCCTCGGCGCGAAAGCGCAGCGCTCCTTGCCGGTGCAACAGCGTCAACAGCTCGTTGACGAAGAAGGGCGTGCCCGCGGTCTTGCGGAAGATGATCTCGGCCAGATGACGACACTCGATCGGCTGACGCCTGGTCGCGCTGGCGACGATCTGCGTGATCGCCTCGATCGCCAGGGGCGCCACGACGATGGTGACCACCGCGGCCGGACGGCGCCTGGCGATGGTCTCGATCACCACGCGCAGCGGGTGACCTGCCCCCAGCTCGTTCTCGCGGCAGGCTCCCAGCACCAGCAGGTGTTCCAGGCCCTCTTCGCCCAGCAGAGACGCCAGCAGGTCCAGCGTGGGGCCGTCGGCCCAGTGAAGATCGTCCAGGAACAGCACCAGGGGACGATCGGCCCTGGCGACGGTCGCCAGGAAAGCGCGGCAGGTACGCTGAAAGCGATAGCTCGCTTCCCGGGCGCTCAGCTCCGGCGCGTCAGGCTGCGGACCTAGCAACTGCTCCATCTCGGGGATCAGGTCCACCAGCACCTGTCCGTTGCCGGTCAGGGCGGCAGACAGCGCCGCTCGGGTGGCCTGCAGCCTGGCCTCCGGCTCGGCCAGCAGCCCGCGCACCAGATCGCCGAGGGCCCGCGCCAGCGCGCCGTGGGGCACCTGACGGCTTCGCGCGTCCTGCTTGCCGGAGACGAAGATCCCGCCGCGCAGCGACACCGCGCTTCGCAGCTCGTCGATGAGGGCCGACTTGCCCATCCCCGAAGGTCCCTCGACCAGCACCAGCTTGGACGCCCCCCGGCTCGCCTCGTCGAACGCCGCCAGCAGGCCGGCCTTCTCGCGCTCGCGCCCGATCAGCGTCCCCGGCAGTCGGAAGCTGTCCAGCGCGTCGTGCCTACCGGGAGCGAAATCGGTGATCGTCCCGGTGGCCGCCCACTCGGCCTGGCAGCGGCCGAGATCTGCCTTCAGCCCTTCGGCGCTCTGGTAACGCTCGTCGGGGTCCTTCGCCAGCAACTTGGCCACCACCCGGGACAGCGATTCCGGGACGTTCTTGCGCAGCCCGTTGACGGGCGGTGCCACCTTGGACACGTGGGCGTGAATCCAGCCCAGAGAATCCGTGGCGGCGAAGGGCAAGCTCCCGCTCAACAGCTCGAAGAACGTCACACCCAGGGCGTACAGGTCGGTGCGGCTGTCGACGTCCCGGTTCATGCGCCCGGTCTGTTCCGGGGACAGATAGGGCAGCGTCCCTTCGACCGGCTGGTCGAGCCCCAGATCGGCGCGCACGCGCCTCTGGTCAGAGGCGATGCTGAAGTCGATGAGCAGCACCTGGCCGGTCGTCGCGTTGAAGACGACGTTGTCCGGCTTGACGTCCTTGTGGACCATCCCCGCGGCATGCACGTGGCCGAGCGCATCCACCAGCGGCAGCGCGATGGTGAAGAACAGGTCCAGCGGTACCTGCGTCACCGCCAGCGAGCGCACATCCGCGCCCCCGACGTCCTCGAGGATCAGCGCCAGCTGATCACCGTCGTTGACCAGGCCGATGGCCCGGACGATTCCCGGATGGTCCAGCCGCGCCAGCAGGCTGTGTTCGTACTCCAGCTGCGCGACGTCTCGCGCCGAGGGGAACGCTTGCACGGACCGCTTGATGATCACGGCGCGGCCATCGCTCTTGCGCACCGCGCGTTGCAGCTCGGATCGCGCCGAACGGGCGATCGTCTCTCCGAGTTCGTAGTCCTGCATGCCCATGCCCGCTCCTGCCATGCCCCGCAGGGCGTCCTCAGCCGAAGGCCACCCAGGTCTGGTGGGCCCGCTCGGTCAGCGCCTTGGTCAGCCGGCGCAAGCTGGTGTCGCCCACGCCCAGCGTGTAGGCGCAACGAGCCAGCTGGTCACTGCCCACCAAGCCGTCACCGGTGGGGTCGCCAAACCCGGTCACCCGGACCGCCATGGCGGCGCCCAGCCGGGCCGCGCACCACAGGGGCTCCGCCGCCAGGCGCGCGTCGATGTCGCCGCCCCGGTGATGTTCGGCGGCCAGCTCCTCCAGAGACGTGGGAAGGTTCCACCGGCGGAGGATCCGGGCGGTCATGGTCGCGTGATGGGCGGTGATGGTGGCCAGCAGGTTGGCCGGGGCGGCGCTGCGCCCCCCGCCCCCGGCCATCGCCCGATCCGCGGCCGACAGCAGGTAGGAGGCGCCCACGTCCAGCAGCAGCCCGGCCTGGAAATACAGCAGCGGCGGCAGCTCCAGCTCGTCGTCGGCGATCAGGGCCAGCTCCTGCATGGCGATGGCGCGGGCCACCGAGAACTGCCAGATGCGATCGGCCAGCGTGCGGAGCGCCGGCGAGACGATGGGGAAGGCGTCGCGCAGCACCGCCGCCTCGACGCACCCCCAGGCCGCCTCGACGCCCAGGGATTCCAGGGCGCAGCGAACGGGATCCGCTCCCGCGGTGTCGCTGCCAGGCTGCGCGTTCGCCATGCGCAAGATGGCCGCCTTCATCTGGGGATCGCTTTGCACGAAGGCCGCCATGTCCAACGGTGAGCGCTCGCGGCTGCGCGCCAGCGCGCGCAGCCGGGTCAGCGTGGCCGGAACCTCGGCCAGGGGCAGCTCCGCCGTGGGTGTCTGGACCAGCTCATCGATCAACTCGGCGGCCGAGATCTCGGGCGCCCCGGCCGGCAGCGGCGGGGCGCCGTCGCCCCGCCCGGTGGCCAACTCCTGAAACGCGTCCGCCAGGCTCAGCGCGCGCGACATGACGTCGGTCAGGCTCTGCGGGGTCCAGGGCTTCTTCATGTAGTCGACGGCGCCTTCGCGCATGGCGCTGATGGCGTCGTCCAGCTCGCCCCGACCGCTCATCAACACGACGGACGACAGCAGGCCCAGACGGTTGACGTTGGCCAGCAGGGTGTGGCCGTCCATCCCCGGCATGTAGATGTCCGTCAGGATGACGGCCGGACGGCGCGCCCGAGCCACCTCCAGCGCTCGGTCGCCGTCGTCCGTCAGGACCACGTCGTAACCCAGCTTCTTCAGGTGGCGCCCCAGGGCCATGCGTATCGGCTCCTCGTCGTCCACCACCAGGACCAAGGGACGGGACCGTTCACGGTCGCTCCGCGTCTGAATGTCGCTCATCGCTGCCTCCCCCTGCTGCCGGTGCCGGACCGGCCACCTTCGCATTCACAGGGCGGGCGGGTCATCTGCCCCCCATGCCCTCGAGTGCTGCCTGCTTCAGCGCCGACCGCAAGACCACGCGCAGCGGCTCCTTCACCGTGCCGGGCTTCAGATTGCGCACCCGCTCGAGAAACCCCGGCGTCACCTCGTACCCGCGCGCCACCAGCAGCATGCCGTTGTGCATCTTGACGTCGTCCACGAAGACCATGCCCACCGTCAGCACCGACAGGAAGACCTCGCGCACGCCCACCCGGGGCGCCTCGCCGCCCCGCAGCTCCGCCAGGGCCTCGACCACGCGAGGCTCGTAGCGGTCCAGGCGCCCTCGCATCGTGTCGATGACCAGCGCCCCCGCGCTGCCCTGCGACTCCAGCGCGTCGAAGTCGATGGCGGCGCGGAGAAGCTGCGCCATCAGCTCGACGACGGCGGCCCGGGGATCTCCCGCCACCGCGTCGGCGCTCTTGCGGCGGCGGGCGTGGGCCGCCAGCACGTCGGCCACCAGGTCCAGCCGGGGAATGTTGCGGACCAGCTGCTCGGCCACGCCCGTCGCGCGGGCCGCCATGCGCTGCTCCTCCGGCGTCAGGGGAAAGCCCAGGTAGATCTTCTCGACCGTCTCGGGGGGCAAGGTCATGGTGCCCAGCTGCGAGAACATGGCAGCCACCTCGGCCTGCCAGGCGTCCTTGACGTCCAGCTTCGCCGCCAGGTCGGTGACCGTCTGCTTGATGCGGGTGGCGCGCCCGAACGACACGGGGTTCGACAGCGCCAGCACGTCGGTCAGGGCCTTGATGGCCCCGTGCAGGGTCTCCTGCAGCAAGACGCGCTCGGCGGTGAGCAGGCGGTGCTGCTCGGCCGCGGCGTCCATGGCCGCCATCATCGTGGCGGGGGCACAGGGCTTGGTCAGGAAGCGGAAGATCCGCCCTTCGTTGATGGCGGCGATGGCCGCGTCCAGGTGCGCCTGTCCCGTCAGCAGCAGCCGCACCGCAGAGGGGGCCACCTCGCGAGAGCGCGCCAGGAACGTCGCGCCGTCCATGCCGGGCATCCGCATGTCCGACATCACCACGGCCACCGAGGGCTCGCGTTCCAGGATCGCCAGCGCCTCGGCGCCGCTCTGCGCGGTCAGGACCTGGAAGCGGCGGCGCAGGTGCAGCGTCAGCCCCTCGAGCACCGCCTTCTCGTCATCCACGCACAGGACGGTCGGGTACGGCGCCGCGCACATGTTCAGCGAGAGCCTTCCGCGGTCACCAGGGTCATCGCCTTGGCCTGCCACCTGGGCAGGTCGGCCAGCAGCCCCGCGCGCTCCAGAAAGGCCAGGTCGAGCAGACCGTCCTTCCCGGGATCCCGCCCCGCCAGACCGGCGGTGATCAGGCCATCGGCCAGGTGCACGGCCCCCAGCAGGTCCAGGTTCCCCTCCGTCACCGCGCCCGGGGTGTCGTGAAACGCCACCGTCTCGGCCAGCAGGTACGGCAGGCCCCACACGCCCAGCAGATATGCGCCCACGATCCCGTGGGTCACCCCCATCTCCTCGCGCTCGACGCTGGCCAGCGGCTGGCCTCGCTCGGCGGCATGGCGCAACACCTCGCCGTACTTCTTCTCGGGGTCCCGCCCCAGCACCAGCTGACCCACGTCGTGGACCACGCCGGCGGTGAAGGCGGCGTCGGCCAGCGTGGGATCCTTCACGATCTGTCGGGCCAGCGTGGCGGTCATCAAGGACTCGTCCCGCAGCGCCGTCGGTGACAGGCCGTCCACGTGGGGAGCGTCATCCGCGCCGAAGACGTGGACGGCGACCAGCAGGCCCTTCAGGTTCTCGATGCCCAGGTAGGTCACGGCCCGCGAGATCGAGTCCGTCTTCTGGGCCAGGCCGAAGTAGGCGGAGTTCACCAGCTGCAGCACCTTCACGCTCATCGCGGGATCGCGCTCCACGATGCGCGCGATGTCGGACAGCCCCGTGTCGGGGTTCTCGGTGGCGCGCACCAGCTCCCAGTAGACCTCCGGCAGCGACGGCAAGCGGTCCAGCGTGCCCACCACCCGCCGGATGCCCTCGTCGTGCATCAGCGACTGGAATTGACAGGTCCGCTCGATGACCGCCTGCACGGCCCCCGCGTCGGCCGGCTTGGAGAGGAATTGATGGGCGACCGACACCACGCGGGCGATGGCGTCCCGCTCGGCGTGGCCGGACAGCACGATGCGCGCCGTCTGCGGGTACAGATCGCGCACCCGCGTCAACAGCGCCGCGCCGTCCATGCCCGGCATGCGCATGTCCGATACGATGACGTCGACCGGCGACTTGGCCAGCTCGGCCAGGGCCTCGGGACCGCTGGTCGCGAACAGCATGTCCCACTGGTGGCGCTGCTTGCGAAGCAAGTTGCGCAAACCGCTGAGCACGTTCGGCTCGTCATCGACGAATAGAATTCGTCGTTTGGTCGTACCCGTTGTTACCACCCGCGACCTTTCGCCGGACAAAGCCCGGCCAAATCTGCACTGTCTCCCGCGTTCCTATCGGCCGGTCGAGGCGTGGGGTTGAGCCCGGCTCAGGCGGCCTGCGCGCTGGAGGCGCGGTCGCCGCCGGTGGGCAAGCGGACGTAGAACGTCGTGCCCACGCCCATCTCCGTATCGAACGTCAGGGCGCCGCCGTGACGCTCGACGACGGCCCGCGAGATGGCCAGGCCCTGGCCCGAGCCCCGGCCCACCTCCTTGGTGGTGAAGAACGGCTCGAAGATGCGGTTCCGGATGGGCTCCGGGATGCCCGGTCCGCTGTCGGAGACGGCGACCACGATCTCCCCCCCCTGCTGCAGCGAGCGCACCCGGATCGTGCCGCGCGCGCCGCTGGACCCCACGGCGTCGCGCACCGCGTCCGCGGCGTTCAACAGCAGGTTCAGAAATACTTGATTCAGATCTCCCACGTTGCACAACAGGTTCGGCAGGGGTGCCAGCTCGGTCTCCACGTCCGCGACGTACTTCAGCTCGTTCCGGGCAACGGTGAGCGTGCTACGCAGCGCCAGATTGATGTCGGCCGGCGCCTTGCCCGGGCCGTCCTGGCGCGCGAAGGTCTTCATCGCCTTGACGATGTTCGCCACCCGCTCGACCCCGTCCATGGTGGACGCGAAGGCGGCCGGGGCGTGCTCGCGCAGGTAGGTGAAATCGGCGGCGTTCTCCGCCTCGACCAGCGCCGCCTGATCCTGAGGCGGCAGTTGCGCCTGAACGTGGCCCAGCACGGCTTGATACCGCTCGCACAGCGTCAGCAGGTCCATGAAGCCGGTGCGCAGGAACTCGGCGTTGTCACCCACGAACTGGATGGGCGTGTTGATCTCGTGGGCGATGCCGGCGGCCAGGATGCCGACCGACTCCAGCTTCTGCGCGTGGCGCAGCTCCATCTCCAGCTGGCGCTGCTCCGTCACGTCCTCGATGACGGCCACCGCGAACAGCGGCGTCCCGGCGGCGTCCCGGGCCACCGACACCGAGACGTTGGTGTGAACGGTCTGGCCGCTCTTGGTCAGGAAGCGTCTGGCGGTGGTGAAGGACGTCCGACCGGGCGACGCCCACAAGGCCACCAGCGCGGTGGCCGCGACCTCGCGCTCGTCCGGGTGCACGAAGTCGACGTGCTTGCGCCCCACGATCTCCGCGGCCGTGTATCCCAGCATCCGCGTGAAGGTTTCGTTCACTTCCGTGATGGGGCCCCCCACCTCGGTGCGCACCATCCCGACGGGCGCCTGCTCGAACAGCATGCGCATGCGCATGCGTTCGGCCTCGAGCGACGTGTTCAGGCCCGCCATGTCCTTCGTGAACAGCGACACCGATCGCTCCAGCCTGTACCGCTCGCGATCGGTGTCCTCGTAGGTCTTGCTGACCCCTGCCAGCAGCTGGCGCCAGGTCTCTAGCGAGGGCGCCTGCTCCTCGCTGGCGCCCACCTTGCGCAGCTGGCGCAGCAGATGTCGATGAAGGGGCTCGCCGCCCACGTCATAGCTCCTGGAAGTGGGTCAGGGTCATGGTCTGGTTGTGCAGGCTGCAGGGCCCGAAGCCCGACGGTGAGATCTCGCCGTAAGAATAGAAGCCGACCAGGTTGGCGCCGGTGGGCAGCGCCTCGAGCGCCGCCTCCACCTCGTCCTCGGCCCGCTGACCCAGGACCAGACGGCGCCCCACGCAGCTGATGGCGATGGCCAGCCCGGGCGCGCCAGCGCGCACGGCAGAGGCGGTCTCGCGGCCGGCGTCGGCGGCGCCGGCCACCAGACGGTCGAAGACCCCGCGCATCAACTGGACGTGCTTCCCCTGGGGAACGTCGCCCGCGAACGTCATGGACTGCGCGCCCTCGTCGATGGCGAGGATGGTCCGCACCAGAGGCGCGCCGCCCGTCTCCAGCAGGCCCAGCGGAAACAGCAGCGCCGTCGCGGGGAGCCCCGCAGCGCGATCTCCCAGGTACTCCTTGTACAGCGCCAGCGCGGGGCGGTCGTCGATCTCGTACACGACGTTGCCCTGTGACCGCGTGACGGTCCGCTGCGGTCCGAAGGGGTCCCATCCCCCCTGCGAACCGTGGGCCACGTGAATGCGCTGGCCGTAGAAGCCGACCGCCGAGATCCGGTTCGTCGCCGGCCGCCCCTGGGCGATGACCCAGGTGCGCTGGAAGCGATCCCCGTCGCCCGCCAGCCCGCCCGTCACCACCACCGAGGCGGGCAGCACGTCGTTCATGCCGCGCACCAGCTCGGCGCCATTGACGCGGATTCCGTCGGAGATCACCAGGACGCACTTCAGGTCGTCCGCCATCAACGCGGCGGCGATCTGGCTTCCGGCGCGGGCGGAGTCGCGGGCCTCCGGTCCGACCTGGGCGCCCGTAGAACGCAGCTGCGTTCCGGCGAAGCGGCAGACCGCCACCGTCAAGCTGTCGTCCTCCACGGCGGTGCCGTGGATCTCACCGGAGGTCGAGCAGCCGATGACGTGGGAGGCGGGATACGCGCTCAGCAACTCGGCGAGCGGCCCCGGGTCGTCGAGCCGCCGGGACGGTCCGAACACCACGACCAGCGTGGAGGGCGAGTCCCAGTCCGGAAACCTCGCCGTGCCCCATCCGTTTGACGTCGTGTGCGCGAAGGTCTGAGTTTCCATGAGCCCCCTCCCGAGTGGGGGTCACCGGGATCATCGTCCGCCCGGTGGCAACGCTTGAGCGCCGCCTCGAGGCCCGCCGGGACGCGCGTGACGGGCTGCGGCGCTCCGCGCGCCGAGGCCGAGCCGAAGCCAGGACGGCAGCGGCGAGCGCGCCCAGGCACGCTGGCCCCGCGGACCGTCCTCACTTGGTGAACAGCGTCAGATCGGGCGTCTGGCCCATCTTCTGATAGCCGGCCGGGCCGGGATGCAGCCCGTCCTCCATCGACCAGGTCGCGTACATCTCCTGCAGCTTGGCCGGATTGCCCCCGTCCGTCAGCGCCATGTCGAAGTCGATCACCCCGTCGAAGACCCCGCTCCTGATGAACTGGTTGACCTGCACGCGCAGCGAGTCATGCGCGGCATAGCTCGCGTCCCCGCCAAACGGCGTGATGGTGGCGCCGTAGATCAGGACGTTCTTCGCGTGGGCCATCGTGATCAACGACATGTAAGCGCTCTTCATCGAATCGAGCGTCCCCGAACCGCCGCCGATGTCGTTCACGCCATCGAGGACGATGGCGTACTTCACCCCGCTTTGGCCCAGGACGTCGCGGGCGAAGCGCGCCTGCGCCGCCGTCCCGGTCCCCACCAGGTTGGTGGCGCCGATGCCCTGGTTCATCATCGAGACGTCCTTGGTGGCGTCGTTCATCTGCAGCCGCGCGGCCAGCACGTCGGTCCACCGGTTGTTGTGGTTGGTGTCGGTGCCGCGCCCGTCGGTGATCGAGTCGCCGATGGCCACCACGCCGCGCGCCGCCGCGTCGGCCATGACGTCGATGCCAGCGATGGCGTACCAGTGCTCGACCGTGGTCACACCGGTGCCCGTCAGGCTGGCCGGCGTCACGTCGGTGCCGCTCTTGATGTAGGACGTGGTTCGCGAGCCCGAGTGGCTGGTCACCTGGCTGGGCACGCTACCGAACGCGGTGGTGATGGTCAGGTTCCCCTGCGCCGGAAGATCGAAGGCGATCGGGTCGGACCACACCTCCTTGCCCTGGGCGATGGTGACGGACGCCATGCCGGCGAACGCCAGCGCCTTGTCCGTCGCGGTGTCGATGGTGCTGTCGACCGCGGGCGTCGCCTTGCAAAGGGCGATGTGCGCCGCCTTGATCTCCAGGGAACCGTTGCCCTGCAGGTTCGAGAACTGCACGCGAAGCTGGCCCCCGCCCAGGGAGACGTGCGCGATCTGCCGGATCACCGTGTTCGACAGCGACGTGGGGGGAGGATTGCCGGAGTCGTAATAGGGCGACGCCGTCCAGGTGCCGACCCAGTGCTGCGTGCCGCTGCTGCCGGCCACGCCGGACATCCCGGCGTTCCCGCCCGAGCCGCCGCCCGCGCTGCCCCCGCTGGCCCGGCCGCCGCCCGCGTTCCCTGAGCCGGTCTGGCCGCCGCCGCCAAGGTTCCCTCCCGCGCCGCCCGAGCCCTTGCCGCCGCTGCCGCTCCCACCGGCGCCGGTCATTTCGCCGCCGCTGCCCCCGCTGCCCGCTCCCCCCGAGGCGGAGACGCCGCCACTGCCCACGCCCCCGCCCGAGCCGCTGCTGCCGCCCGACGAGGCCCGACCGCCGGTGCCGACGGCGCCATCGCTGCCGCCGGTGGCGTGACCGCCGCTGCCCGTCGACCCGCCCGAGCTGCTGCTCCCACCGGACCCCTGCCCGGTGGAGCCGCCCGAGGAGCTTCCAGTCCCGGAACCACCCGAACAGGCGGTCATCGCCAGCACGCCGCCGAACAACAAGATCAGCTTCGAATTCTTCATGAGTGATTGCCCTTACGTAGCACGTCGAGAGTTGAACGCACACCACGCCGGCCCCAGCCCCGCCGACGAAGCGTCAGCGCGGGCCCGGAACCGGCGTGGCAACACCGGCCGCCACCGTCACTGCAGCGTCGCCGTCGTCCAGTCGATGGAGCCCATCCAGTTCAGATCGAAGCTGCTCTTGGAGGGCTTGATGGCCACGTTCGTCGCCGCCGTTCCGCCCTGCAGGTAGCGCTGGGCGAACGTCTTGACGCTGGCCTGGTGCGAGGCGGGCGGGCTGCAATGCGCCTGCCCGGACGGGCTGGTGAAGTCGTAGCCGATGTGGTCGGCCACGCCCAGGGCGGTGAACACCTGCAGGGCCGCCATGGTCGACTTGTAGCCGGATTCGTCACCCAGCCAATCGTAGTTGTCGTTGCCCAGGATGATGACGGCGCGCGGGGCGATCATCGCGATCAGCTCGTGGTGATCGTGCGGCAGGCTGTAGGGATCCAGCTTCTGCATGCTGGGCAAGAACCAGCCGTAATTGGTGTTGTCGATCTTCTCGATGCTGGGGGCGCCGCTCTTCTCGAAGTCCTGCGACGTCCGCCACGCGTTGATCCCGCCGCCACCGGACTCCTCGACGACCGACAGCGCGATGCGCTCGTCCAGGGCCGCCGAGAACAGCGCCATCTTGCCCGCATACGAGCAGCCGTGGACGGCGATCTTCGTGGTGTCGACGTTCAACTGCGCCTTCACCTGTTCGAGACCATCGATCAGCCGGCTGACGCCCCACGACCAGGCGCTGTAGTTGCCGACCTTCTGCCACAGGTCCGGATAGACCTTGTAGAAGGGGTCGGACTGATACTGCATGCTGTCCTGCTCGGACTTCACCACCTGGCTGGACGTGAACGGCACCGAGGTGCAGCCCGTCACCAGGCTTTGCGGGCTGTCCAGGCCGATCAGGATGCAGCTTCCGCTGCCCGAGATCGTCGAGGTCAAGGTCATGGTCCCCGCGCTGGTGGTGATGGCCACGCTCAGGCTCTTTCCCGACAGCGTGGCCTTGACCGAGGTCACCGTCGACGGATCCTGCTTGGCGCCGATCTCGTATTTCTCGAGGTCGGCCTTGATCTCGGCGCGGCGGCACTCCCACCGCGCCTTGGTGGTGATCATGGTCCCGTCGTGCATCAGGAACGGGTTGGGCAACTTCATGTTCTTCTTCAGGTCGCCGGCCTTGGCCATGCAGCCGGTGAAGTCGTTCTCGGTGCTGGACACGCCGCCGCGGCTGCCGCCGTTGCCTGACGTGGCGCCACCGCTGCCCGAGCCGCCCGCCGTCCCCGGCGCTCCGCCCGAAGCGCGGGCGCCCCCCGCCGCCCCTCCGCCGCCGCCCGATCGGCCCCCGCTGGCGGCGGCGCTGCCGCCCGTGCCTGGTCCGCCCGCGCCGCCCGAGCCGCCGGTGGTGCCGCCTCCGCCCGTCGCTCCCCCGGACGAGGTCTTGCCACCCGAGCCGATGGCGCCGCCGGAGCCGCTCGCGCCCCCGCTCGCCGCCGCCGTGCCTCCCGTGGCCGCGCTGCCGCCCGAGCCATTCGACCCATGGGAGCCGCCGCTTGCGCTGTGACCGCCCGATCCGGACGGATCGGCGCTGCCCCCGGAGCCGTCCTTCGTCCCTGACGGGCTGGACCCGCAACCCGGCTGTCCGGCGGCCAGAAGTACCATGAGACAACCGACCGACCGGCGTGACACTGCTGGCATGGAACATCCTCCGTGGGCGCGTCATGAACAGGACGCACCTCAACCAAATGGGGGGGGGAGGAGCAGGCCTTCTATCACAACGCGCCTGGCGCTTGCACAACGCGCCTGGCGCTTGCACGAGGCGCTTCGCGGTTGCACACAGCGCCTCGCGTTTTGCACGGGCGCTTCGCGTTCGCACAACGGGCGTCGCGTTTGCACGGGTAAGAACCCCGTCGCATGCGCCGCACCGACCGTGGCCGCGCCGGGGCTCAGCCGCCTGGCGGGGTCGTGGCCCTGCCTAGCCGGATGATCTCCGGCAGCACGTTGCCGGTCCCTTCCACGACGAACTGCACCGCCGTCGCCGCCAGGATCAGCCCCATCACCCGCTGAAGGACGTTCATGCCGGTGCGGCCCAGCGCCCGTTCCACGCGAACCGCCCAGCGAAGCAGGCCGTAGGAAGTGAGCGCCGTCGCCGCGACGGCCCCCGCCACCACCGCGTACTGCCAGAGATGGCCAGCGCGCGACACCAGCACCATCACGGTCGAGATGGCGCCAGGGCCGGACAGCATGGGTATGGCGAGCGGGAAGATGGAGATGTCCGGCCGGTCGACCCCCTCCGCCTCTTCCTCGGGGGAGGTCCGCTGCCGCGAGCGCTTCGCCCGCAGCATGTCGACCGCCAGCAGGAACAGCAGGACGCCGCCCGCGATGCGGAAGGCCCCCAGCGACACGCCCAGCAACCGGAAGATGGCGCCGCCCAGGGCTCCGAACGAGGCCAGCACCAGCGCGGCGGCGATGGCGGCGCGCGACGCCGTCCGGCGCTGCAGTTCCGGCGAATCGCCAGCGCTCATCGACAGGAACAGCGGCACGGCGGCGGGCGCGTCGACCACCAGAAACATCGTCGTCAACGTCGAGACGGTGAACGAAAGAACCTCGGAGGTCACGCCGGCATACTAGCTGGCCCGACCCAGTCGGGTCGCCTGGCCGCAGCGGCGCCCGTTTCGATCGCGTGACGGCCGGGACCTCGGGATACGCCCGCGGATCAGCGCTCCCGGCCGGGACGCTGGAGTTCCAGGGACTTGCGCTCGTCCGTCACGTGGCACGGACCCTGCTGCCTTGACCCGCGCGTGAATCCACGACCAGCCGACCGGGATGACCAGCGGCCAACCCATCCCGGCGAGGGCCGGTCGTCCCGTGACCGCGGCCCCATCCTGCTGGTGGATGATGACGCCGAGCTGCGGGACGAGCTGGCCGCGGCCCTGGCCGAGGTGGGTTACGAGGTCGTCAGCGCGTCCAACGGGCGCGAGGCCCTGGAGCTGATGAAGGTCCGCCCGCTGCCCCGGGTGATCGTCCTCGACCTGCTGATGCCCGTGATGAACGGGTGGGAGTTCTGCGATGCCGCCCGCGGCGATCCGGCGATGGAGAAGATCCCCATCGTCGTGACCTCGGGCGCGGTCAGCCGGGATCCCGCCTCGCCGTACTACATCAACGTCGACGACTTCATCACCAAGCCCTTCGACCTGGACGAGCTGCTGATGAAGATCCGGCGCCTTTCTGCGGGCGCGCCATGACCATCACCCAGGCGGCCGGCGTCGAGGGCGTGGGCGATGGCGTGGGCGCCTCCATCGGCCACTACGAGATGTTGAAGCTGGTGGGCGTGGGCGGCATGGCCGAGGTGTTCCGGGCCCGGGCCCGAACGCCCGGCGGCGCCACCCGCCCCCTGATCATCAAGCGGATCCTGCCCCACCTGGCCAGCGATCCGCGTTTCATCCACGCGTTCGTCGAAGAGGCGAAGATCCTGGGGATGCTGCATCACCCGAACATCGTCAGCGTGTTCGACTTCGGTCAGGACGGCGGCCGCCACTACCTGGCGCTGGAGTATCTGGACGGGCCCTCGCTGGCCGAGATCATGGACCGGCGCCACCGGGCGAAGGCGCCCGTGCCCATCGGCATCGCCGCCTACCTGGCGCGCGAGATCTGCCGGGGCCTGTCCGCCGTTCACACGCTGCAACAGTCCGACGGGACCCCGCTGAACGTGATCCACCGGGACGTCACGCCGTCGAACGCGATGACCACCCGCACCGGCGCCGTGAAGCTGCTGGACTTCGGCATCGCCAAGATTGACTCGAGCGTCTCGATGACCCGCCAGGGCCAGATCAAGGGCAAGGCCGCCTACCTGGCCCCCGAGCAGATCAAGGGCGAGGCCATCGATTTCCGCGTCGATCTGTTCGCGCTGGGCATCGTGCTGCACGAGCTGTTGACGTTGCGCCACCTGTTCGACGGCGAGGGCGGCGACATGGCGACCGCCTACCGCATCATCCAGATGCCGATAGCGCCCCCCTCGCAGCTACGGCCCGACGTGCCCCAGGCGCTGGATGACATCGTGATGCAGGCGCTGGCGCGCGACGTGCGCGCGCGGTGGGCCTCGGCCGAGGAGATGGGCCGCGCCCTCGACGGCGTGGTCCGGGCGTGTGGCACGACACGCGAGGACGTCGCGGAGTTCGCGCGCGCCTGTCAGGACGCGCGCCCGGCCGCGCCAGGGACCTGACGAAGTCCAGGGGGGACGCCCCGGACTTCGCTGGCCTACCCGTTGCTGCTCCAGCCGGCATGCCGCCCGTCCTGCCTCACAACGCCGTGCATGGCGCCACGTCTCTGACGCCCCTGCCCCATCCGGCGCCCGCCCGGCAGCTCACCACGCCCGCCATGACGGCGTTCTCCTGCCTGGCCGAGAAGTGTCCCGACACCTGCTGCCGGGACTGGGCGGTCCCCGTCGACCGCGCCGACCTGGAGCGGCTGAAGGGCGCGCTGTCCTCCACGCCGGAAGGGCGCGAACGGCTGGTGCGCCTGGTGGTCCTCGGCGGCCGGGCCCCCGGCAGCGACACGGCGGCGCGGCTGCACCTGGACGAGAGCGGCGGCTGCCCGATGCTGGAGGTCGATCAGCGCTGCGGCGTCCACGCCGCGCTGGGCGAGGAGGCGCTGACCACGGCCTGCTCGATCTTCCCCCGCACGGCCCTGGCCACCCCTGGTGGCCTCGAGGTGGGAGGCTCGCTGGGCTGCCCCGAGGTGGCGCGCCTGACCCTGGTGTCGCCCGAGCCTTTGCTGCTGGGGCCCGCCGCCACGCCGATGCTGTCGCGCCCCTACGTGGGCAAGACGATCTCCCGGGACGACGGGGACGCCTACGCGCGCCATTTCGGCGAGGTCCGGCAGACGCTTCTCGACTGTTTCCGGTTGCCGTTGCCGCTGGGCGCGCGCCTGGCCGTGGCGGCGGACTTCGCCACGCGGGTGCAGGGATTCTTCCACGCGGGAACGACCGAGATGAACGGGGCCCGGCGCGCCTTCGCCGAGCGCCGGCTGCGCGCCGAGCAGGCGGCCACCTTGTCCCCCGGGCTGCATCACGACGTGAACGCCGAGCTGAAGGCGCTGGCCTTCCCGCCGGTGGCGGCCGCCGGTGTCACGGCGGCGCTCGCCAGCTTCCTGCTGGAGCGGCGCCGCCTGCCCCACGCCGCGCGCTTCGGGGCGCTGCTGGAGCAGACCCTGAGCTCCCCGCTGTCGACTGCGTCCGGTGCGGCCGCCAGCGCCGCCCGGTGGTGGGAGGCCTATGCGGCGCGCCGCGATCAGCTGCAGGCGCGGGCCGGCCGGGCCAGCGAGCGCCTGTTCGCGAGGTACGCCCAGCACTTCCTGCTGCGCAACCCGTACACCGACGCCCCCTCGCTGCTGGAACACCTGCATCGGCTGGCGGTGCACCTGGGCGCGGTTCGCCTGCTCACGGTCCTGCACCCGCAGCTGGCGGCGCGGCTCGACGGCCCGCCAGACGCGGCGGCCGACGTGGATTGCGTCCACCGCACGGCGGTGGAGGCGGTGCAGATCTTCACGAAGGCCATCGGCCACCATCCGGAGTATTTGCAAGCGACGTTGCACCGGGGCCCGCCGGCGACGTTCGGGCGGCTGATCCTTCTGGCGAAGTTCCTCTGAGCGGGTGTGGCGCCGCCGGCGCGACGCAGGCCGGTGTTCACGCTCAGCGCTCGGCCTGCTTCTCCAGGCCGTGACGTCGCTCGGTGGCCCGCTCCAGCGCGGCCTGTCGCTCCTTCGCGGCGCGCTCGGCGGCCTGCAGGGCCGTCTTGGCGTCGTGCAGCGCCGCACGCGCGTCGGCGACGGCCGCCTCGGCGGCGCTCAGTCGCTCCTGCGCCTCGTCCCGCATGGCCCGCGCCCGCTCCGCCTCGTCGCTGGCCTCGGCTGCGGCCGCGCGCGCGGCCTTCTCCTCGTCCAGGGCCGCGGCCACCCGGCGGGCCTGCTCGGCGCGCCTGGCGCGCGCCAGCGCCTCGCGCTTGGCGTGGGCCTCGGCTTCCCCGTCCCGCTTCCCATCGCCCTTGGCGTGGCCTTCCGTCCGGGGCGCGTGCGTGTCGTTGGCCGCGGCGTGCGCCTTGCCGGCCCCCACCACCACGCGCGACACGGGCGCGGTGGCGCCGGCCCCCGCCGCCAGGCTGGCCCCGAACACCCCTTCCAGGTCGCCATCGCCCGCGGAAAGATCGGCCAGCAGACGCCCTGCCAGCAACTCCGGCCGCCGTTGGTCCGCCAGCGCCGCCGCCCGCACGTTCGCCACCACGCCGTCGATCTGACCGCGGTCGGGCTCGCGTCCCCCCTGCTGCAGCACCTTCCGGATGGCATGGGTCAACGACGCCGTGGCCTGCCGGAAGCTCTCCGCCGCCGCCTGATAGGCCGCGCGGTCACCGCCGCCGGCCAGCGTGGCCGCCTGCCGCGACCGCAGCTCGTCGCTGGCCGCCAGATAGCCGTCGACGGCGTGCCGGGCCTTTCGCACCACCTGATTCGTGGCCCAGGCCGCCGCCGTGGGCCGCCGGATCTTCTTCAGGGCCCGGCTGTCGTCCCGCTTGCCCGCGTCCGCCAGCTCACCGGCCAGCCGGGCGCGCGTCTCGACGAACGACTCCCAGGGCGCCGCGAGCAGCTCGTCGGTGGCCTGGTTCAGGTCCATTCCCCAGGCAGTATTTCACGCCGGCGCCGGCTGTGGCCACCCCGCGGTGCCCCCGATCCTTGTCGCAAAGCCGTACAGCTGCCGGGAATCCGAACGGCCCCTCCGGCATCGATGTAGGGCGTGGTAGCCATTTAGCCCTTGGCCGGCAATTTGCTGTTGCCGCCCTCGCCGCCCTCTGATGGAAATCGAACCCCGATGTGGATAGTCCGTCTCGCGCTCCGCCGCCCTTACACCTTCGCCGTCCTTGCCCTGGTCCTGCTGATCCTCGGTCCCCTCACGGCCCTGCGGACGCCGACCGACATCTTCCCCAACATCGACATCCCGGTGGTGGCGATGGTCTGGCAATACACGGGATTCTCGCCCGAGCAGATGGCCAGCCGGATCGTCGTGCAGAGCGAACGGTCGCTGACCACCACCGTCAACAACATCGAGCACATCGAGTCGCAATCGCTGACCGGCATCGGCGTCATCAAGATCTTCTTCCAGCCGAAGGTGAACATCGCGAACGCGGTGGCGCAGGTCACCGCCATCGCCCAGACCCAGCTGCGCCAGCTGCCGCCCGGCACCACGCCGCCGCTGATCATCCAGTACAGCGCGTCCAGCGTGCCCATCATCCAGCTGGGGTTGTCCGGTGAAGGGCTGTCCGAACAGCAGCTGAACGACTACGGCCTCAACTCCATCCGCACCCAGCTGGTCACCGTGGACGGCGCTGGCATTCCCTATCCATACGGCGGCAAGCAGCGCCAGATCCAGGTCGACCTGAACCTGGCCGCCCTGCAGGCGCGCGGCCTCTCGCCCGCGGACGTCTCGGCCGCCATCGGCGCCCAGAACGTCATCCTGCCCTCGGGCACCGCCAAGATCGGGACCTTCGAATATCAGCTGGAGACGAACAGCGCCGCCGCCGACCTGAACGACCTGAACGACCTGCCCATCCGCGCCACCAACGGCGCGGTGGTGTACGTCCGCGACGTCGCCCACGTGCGGGACGGCTTTCCGCCCCAGACCAACATCGTGCGCGTGGACGGGCAGCGCGCCTCGTTGCTGTCGGTCATCAAGACCGGCGAGACGTCGACCCTGGACATCGTGGCCGGCATCCGCGCCAAGCTGGACCTGCTGCGCCCGCAGCTCCCCGCGAGCCTGAAGGTGACGCCGCTGGCGGACCAGTCGATCTTCGTGCGCTCCGCCATCGACGGCGTGGTGCGCGAGGCGATCATCGCCGCCTGCCTGACCGCCGTGATGATCCTGATCTTCCTGGGCAGCTGGCGCAGCACGGTCATCATTGCGGTGTCGATCCCTCTGTCGATCCTGTCCTCGCTGCTGGCGCTGGCCGCCCTGGGCGAGACCATCAACATCATGACGCTGGGGGGGCTGGCCCTGGCCGTCGGCATCCTGGTGGACGACGCCACCGTCGAGATCGAGAACATCAACCGCAACCTGGACCAGGGCAAGGAGATCGAGCACGCCATCCTGGACGGCGCGGCGCAGATCGCGGTGCCCGCGCTGGTGTCGACCATCGCGATCTGCATCGTCTTCGTGCCCATGTTCTTCCTGGGCGGGGTGGCGAAGTTCCTGTTCGTGCCCCTGGCCGAGGCGGTCTGCTTCGCCATGATCGCCTCGTACATCCTGTCGCGGACCGTGGTCCCCACCATGGCCAAGTATCTGCTGCGCAAGCACGACGCCGCCGCGGAACAGAGCAAGCGCCGCAGCCGCAACCCCTTCGTGCGCTTCCAGCTTGGCTTCGAGCGCCTGTTCGATCGCCTGCGCGACGGGTACCACGGGGTGCTCGAGCTGTGCGTGAACCACGCCAAGCTGTTCCTGATCGCGTTCCTGGGCTTTGCGGTGGCGTCGGCGGCCTTCCTGTACCCGTACCTGGGCCAGGACTTTTTCCCCTCCGTGGACAGCGGCCAGTTCAAGATGCACGTCCGCGCCCACACCGGCACCCGCATCGAGGAGATGGCCAAGCTGTGCGACGAGATTGACCAGACCTTCCGCGAGATCATCCCGGCGGACGAGCTGGTCACCATCATCGACAACATCGGCCTGCCCTACAGCGGCATCAACACCACCTATTCGAACTCGGCGCCGGTCGGCCCGGCCGACGCCGACATCCAGGTGTCGCTGGCGGCGGAGCATCACCCCACCAAGGACTACGTGCAGAAGTTCCGCTCCATCCTGGCCACGCGCTTTCCCGGGGTCACGTTCTACGAGCTGCCGGTCGACATCGTCACCCAGATCCTGAACTTCGGACTGCCGGCCCCCCTGGACATCCAGATCGTCGGCAACGACCTGAAGGGCAACCGCGACTTCGCCACCCGGCTGCTCGACGAGATCAAGCGGGTGCCCGGCACCGCCGATCTGCGCATCCAGCAGCCGGCCGACAACCCGCAACTGCGCGTGGAGATCGATCGGACCAAGGCCCAGCAACTGGGAATGCAGCAGCGGGACGTGGCCTCCAGCCTGCTGACGGCCACCAGCGGCAGCTTCCAGACGGCGCCCAGCTTCTGGTTGAACCCGAAGAACGGCGTCAGCTACAGCGTGGCGGTGCAGGCGCCGCAATACGATCTGGACAACCTGCAGGACCTGGAGAACATCCCCATCACCGGGGCCGGCACGGTTCGCCCTGGCGCCGCCAACCCCGGTGGTCGCGGCCTGCCCGTGCAGATCCTGGGCAACGTGGCCACGGTCGCGCGCAGCGCCACCTCCGGGACGGTCTCCCACTACAACATCGCTCCCGTCATCGACATCTTCGGCAACGTGGTGGGGACGGATCTCGCCAGCGTGGACGCGCAGATCGAGAAGATCCTGGCCCGGGCCAAGCCAGGCCTGCCGCGGGGTTCGCTGATCAACGTGCGCGGACAGGTGCAGACCATGCGCAGCTCGTACTTCGGTCTGGTGGCCGGCCTATTGTTCTCGATCCTGCTCGTCTACCTGCTGATCGTGGTGAACTTTCAGTCCTGGCTGGACCCCTTCATCATCATCTCGGCCCTGCCGGTGGCGCTGGCGGGCGTGGTCTGGTTCCTGTTCGTCACCCACACCCGCATCAGCGTGCCCGCGCTGACCGGCACCATCATGTGCATGGGGGTGGCCACCGCGAACTCGATCCTGGTGGTCAGCTTCGCGCGTGAACAGCTGGCCGAGCTGAGAGGCGACGCCCGGGCCGCGGCGTTGAACGCCGGCTTCGTCCGCTTCCGCCCCGTCATCATGACGGCGCTGGCCATGATCATCGGCATGGTGCCCATGGCCCTGGGCCTGGGCGACGGGGGCGAGCAGAACGCCCCGCTGGGCCGGGCGGTGATCGGCGGCCTGATCTTCGCCACCGTCTCGACGCTGTTCTTCGTCCCCGTCTTCTTCAAGCTGTTACACGGCGCGCTGGAACGGCGACGAAGGGCATCCCATCGACCTGATTCCCTCCCCGTCCCTGCTGGAGAGCCCTGACATGACCGTACCATCCAAGGGGAGCCTTGATCGGGCTCCCGCACCCGCCGAGGGGAACCCCGACCGGGTTCCTGCCCCCCAGCCCACCCCGGCCAAAAAGCCGCCTCTGTCCGGCGGCAAGGCCCTGTTGCTGGCCTTCGTCCTGGTGGTGGGCGCCGTCGCGCTGGCCATCCTGGGGATCGTGCCCCGCGTGCGGGCGCGCACCACCTTGCAGCGGCAGACAGAGGAGCTGGCAGCGCCGGCGGTCATCGTGGCCGCGCCCCAGCCGGGCCGCCTGTCGCAGGAGCTGATCCTGCCGGGCAACATCCAGGCCTTCACTGACTCGCCCATCTACGCCCGCACCAGCGGCTATCTGAAGTCCTGGGCCTTCGACATCGGCGCCCACGTCAAGAAGGGGCAGCGTCTGGCGATCATCGAGAGCCCGGAGCTGGACCAGCAACTGGCCCAAGCGCGCGCCGATCTGGCCACCACCCAGGCCAACTCGGTGTACGCGAAGACGCAGTCGACCCGCTACGAGGAGCTGCTGGGCCAGAATGCCGTCTCCAAGCAGGACACCGACAACTTCCGGGCCCAGGCCAGCTCGACCCGGAACCAGGTGCAGGCGGCGGAGGCGAACGTGCGCCGCCTGCAGCAGCTGACGGGCTTCGAGAAGATCGTGGCCCCCTTCGACGGGGTCATCACCGCCCGCAACGTCGACGTCGGGACGCTGATCGACGCGGGCGCCGGCCGCGAGCTGTTCCACATGGCCGCCGACGACGTGCTGCGCGTGTACGTGAACGTGCCGCAGGTCTACTCGCGGGCGGCGGTTCCGGGCGTGGCGGCGGAGCTGACGCTGCAAGAGCACCCCAACCAGTCCTTCCCCGGAAAGATCGTGCGCACGTCGAACGCCATCGATCCCACGTCGCGGACGTTGCTGGTCGAGGTGCAGGTCGACAACGCCAAGCACGAGCTGTTCCCCGGCTCGTATGCGCAGGTGCACTTCAAGCTCAGGTCCGATCGACTGTCACTGACGCTGCCCGTGTCGACGTTGCTGTTCCGGGCCGAAGGGCTGCGCGTCGGGGTGGTGCGCGATGGCAAGGCGGTGCTGGTTCCCATCGCGCTGGCGCGAGACGACGGCCGCACCGTGGAGATCGCCGGTGGCCTGCAGCCGACCGACCAGGTCATCCAGAACCCGCCCGACTCGTTGATCGAGGGCGAGGCGGTGCGCGTGGTGCAACCGCAGCTGGGCGCGGGACAGGCGGGCGCCGGCGCCGGCCGCGCGGGCGCGAACCGGTAGCGACCGCGATGACCTCCCCCCGAACCTGGACGGCCGCGGCGCTGCTGGCGCTGGGCGCCGGCTGCACCGTAGGCCCCAATTACAGGCGACCCGCGCCCGCCGGCCCGACGCCGGCGGCGTTCAAGGAGCAGCTGCCACCGCCCGGGGGTCCGCCCGGTGACTGGAAGCCGGCGCAGCCGGGCGACACCACCCTGCGCGGCCAGTGGTGGCAGCTGTTCGGCGACCCGCAGCTCGACGCCCTGGAAGGGCAGATCGCTGTCTCGAACCAGACGGTCAAGGCAGCGCTGGCGCAGTATCTGGCCGCGCGCGATCAGGTGCGCGCGGCCCGTGCCGGCTACTACCCGACGCTGGCCCTGGGACCGTCGGCCACCCACACCCACGAATCGCAGAGCCAGCCCGGCACCGTCCCCGGCGTCACCCGGTACTCGTTCAACACCTTCGTGCTGCCGCTGCAGGCGTCGTGGGAACCCGACCTGTGGGGTCAGGTTCGCCGCACCGTCGAGCAGGCGCGGGCCAACGCGGAGGCCAGCGCCGCCGAGCTGGCCAATGTCGAGCTGAGCCTGCACGGCGAGCTGGCCCTGGACTACTTTCAGCTCCGCGGGCTGGACACGCAGAAGCAGCTGCTGGAGAGCACGCTGGCCAGCGACGTCGACTACCTGCAGCTGACCCAGGTGCGGTTCAAGGGCGGCATCGCCACCGGGGTCGACGTGGCCCAGGCCGAGACGCAGGTCCGCAACGTGAAAGCGCAGTCCATCGACCTGGGCGTGGCGCGCGCCCAGCTGGAGCACGCCATCGCGTTGCTGATCGGGGTTCCCCCGGCCGCCTTCTCGCTGCCGCCCTCGACGGCGGCGCTGACCCTGCCCGACATCCCGGCGGGCGTGCCCTCGGCGCTGCTCGAGCGCCGGCCGGACATCGCGGCGGCGGAGCGGCGGGTCGCCGCGGCCAACGCCGCCATCGGCATCGCGACGGCCGCCTACTACCCGAACGTCACCCTGGGAGCTTCGGCGGGACTGGAGAGCGGGCTGCTCGGTACGCTGTTCCAGGTCTCGAGCTTCTTCTGGTCGCTGGGCGGCTCTGCCAGCGAGCTGCTGTTCGACGCCGGCCGCCGCCATGCCCTGACCGATCAGGCCCGCGACCTGTACGAAGGCCAGGTCGCCACGTACCGGCAGACCGTGCTGAACGCGTTCCGCGAGGTCGAGGACAACCTGGCCGCGCTGCGGGTGCTGCGCGACGAGGCCGAGGCCGAGGCGCTGGCCGTCCAGGCGGCGCACCGCTCGCTGGCGCTGAGCACCCAGCGGTACAAGGGCGGCGTGACCACATACCTCGAGGTCTTGACGGCGCAGACGATCCAGCTGTCCAGCGAGCGCACCCAGGCCGACCTGGTCACCCGCCGTTACAGCGCCAGCGTTCAGCTGGTGAAGGCGCTGGGCGGCGGCTGGAGCGCCACGCCGCCAGCCCGCAAGGACTAGCGACGTCCTGCGGTGACCCGGCCGACTGCCGCTCGGCCGGGTCGTTGACCGGGCACCAGCTAGGGCTTGGCCGGCGGCGTGTCGGCCGGCGGCGGGCCCGAGTCGTAGGGCGCCGCGTTCGGCTTGGCGTTCGGCGTGCCGCCCGGGGTGGCGCCCGCGGGAGCCGGCGTTCCCGCCGCCGGTGCGGCCGCGCCCGCCGGGGGCTGATCAGCGATCAAGATCTTGAACTCTGTGCGCCGGTTCTTGGAGCGTCCCGACTCGGTCTTGTTGTCGGCGATGGGGCGATCCAGGCCGTAGCCCACCGAGGTCAGGCGCCCGGCGTCGATGCCCTTGCCGATGAGGTACGTCTTCACCGCGTCGGCGCGGCGCTGCGACAGATCGCGGTTGTAGTCGGCCTTGCCGACCGAGTCGGTGTGGCCGCCGATCTCCAGACGGATGTCCGGGTACTGCTTCAGCACCGAGACCGCCTCGTCCAGGATGCCGTACGAGCCCGGCAGGATCGTCGCCTGGTTCGTCTTGAAGTTGATCCCCTGGATGACGCCGGTGAACTTCTTCACCGCCTGCGGGACCTCGTCGGGGCAGCCGTCCTCGTCCTGATAGCCGTTCTTGGTCTCCGGCTCGTCGGGACACTTGTCGCGCGAGCCCAGGATGCCGTCGCCGTCGCTATCGACCTCGGGGCAGCCGTCCTCGTCGTCGATGCCGTTCACCGTCTCGGGCTGATTCGGACACTTGTCCTGGGCGTCGGGGATGCCGTCCTTGTCGTTATCGGGATCGGGGCAGCCGTCCTCGTCCTCGAACCCGTCCTTGTCCTCGGCGACGTTGGGGCACTTGTCCGCGGCGCCGGCGATGCCGTCGCCGTCGGGATCGGGGTTCACGGGCGCCATCACCACCTGGCGGCTGGTGTTCACGGTGGTCCGGACTTCCTTCTCGATCATGCCGAAGTTGAAGTACAGCCCGCCCAGCGCCTCCCAGTCCGGGCCATGGAACCCCGTCTCGTCGCCCACGGTCACGCTCTTCCCCAGGAAGGCGGGCGGCGCCAGGATGCGCCCGTCCAGGCGCAGGCCGACCCGGTCGCTGAAGGCGATCTTCACGCCCACGCCGCCGTGCAGGTACCCGTCGGTGTCACCGGGGACGACCGTGTCGTCGTTCGAGATCGACGTCAAGCCGCCGTACCCGACCAGCAGGAAGGGCCGCACGGGGCCGTGCTTGATCAGGTGCACCACCAGGCTTCCCCGATAGGCGAACACGTTCACCGCGGTGCCGCCCGGATCCCGCCGGGTGTGCGTGGGAACCCAGATGGCCTCGCCTTCCAGCGAGACCCAGGGGTTGAAGTTCAGCGCCAGCCGCAGGCCCATGGCGAAGGAGGTCTTGGGGGACAGATCGTGCGGGTCGTCCGTCAGCCGCCCCAGGCCGCTCTGCGAGTCGAAGAAGTGGGCGCCGCCGGTCAGGCCCAGCTCGAACAGGTAGTCCTTGGGCCCGCTGTCATCGGTCACCATCGTCTGCGACATGACGGTGGTCTGGGCCGCCGCCGGCGGTGGTGGGGTGGCTGGCGCGGCCGGAGCAGCCTCGGACGCAGGCGCCGGCGCATCGGCCGGCGCGGTCGCTGCCGGAGCGCCCGTCGCGTCCTGCGCGACGGCCGCCCGGTGACAGAACAGCGAGGCCGAAAAGGCGAGCGACGCGGAGAACAGCAGTCGGACGAGCGAGCTCCTGGCGCGGACCGAAGTCATGAACGCTCCTATGCGAGGGTAAAACAACTGTTTCGCGCGACCGCCCCAGCCGGACGTTCGCACGGGAGAGGTTACCGGAGCGGCAAAATAGGTCCGAATCTCCGGACAACAAGCCCCCTGCCCCCGAAAAGTCCAGCAAAGTCGGCGCGACGTCGCGCCCGACCGCCCGGCAGGGGGACGCTCAGACCTCGGCGGACGCCCGCTCGGGGCGGCCCTGTTCGCGGCCCTTGCGCTTCGGCGGCCCCGAGCCGGGTCCCGGCGGTCCCGCCGAGGCGTCGATGAGGATGTCCTTCACCGTCGGGTGCTGGCGCCGGAGCTCGACGCGCAGGTGCTCGGCCGCCGCTCGCATGTCCGCACCCGAGAGACCATCGCGGAACCTGACATCCAGGGCCACCAGCACGTTGTCGACGCCCAGTTGCATGGTCCGCACGCGCAGCACACGCGCGATGCCGTCGGTCCCCTGCGCGGTGGCCCATACCGCCCGCACCACCCCCGCCATGGCGCCCTCGCCGATCAGCAACTCCCGGCTCTCGTAGCCCAGCACCATCGCCACCACGGTCAACAGCAACCCGACGGCCACCGAGGCGCAGCCGTCGTACACGGATGAGCCCGTCCAGTGACTGAGCAGGATCCCGGCGGCGGCCATGGTCAAGCCCAGCAGGGCGGCGCCATCCTCCAGCACCACGGCGAACGCCGTCGGATCCTTGCTGGTGTGCACGGCCTCCAGCACACCTGCCCCCTCCGCGTGGGCGCGCCGGTAGTCGCGAAAGCGCCGCTGCGCCACCGCGAACGAGCCGCTCTCGAAGATGGCTGAGGCGCCGATGACCAGCAAGTTCAGCTTCCAGGAGGTCAGCTCGCGCGGGTGCCGCAACCGCTCGACGCCGCCGTAGATCGACAGCAGTCCGCCCGCGGTGAAGACGAAGATTCCGACGATCAACGTCCAGAAGTACAGGTCCTTGCCGTAGCCGAAGGGATGACTCTGATCGGCCGGGCGGCGGCTGGAACGGATCCCCACCAGCAAGAGCAGGCCGTCGCCGGTGTCCACGGCGGAGTGAATCCCTTCGGACAGCATGGCCGAGCTGCCGCTCCAGGCGGCCGCGACCAGCTTCGTGACGGTGATGGCGATGTTCGCCGCCATGGCCACGTAGACGACCACATGGGACGAGAACTTGCGGGCCGCGCCCTTCATGTGCCTGCGAGCAGGCAAGAAGCGGACCGGGCAAACCACGGCCATCGTTCGCCGCCAGCCGCGGAACGGGTCGTCGCGCATTCCGGGATTCCCCGCGGAGCACGCTGGAAACGATGGGGGTTTCGGTGCCGTGGCGGGCGCCGCGCCGAGGTCTGCCGGACCGGACGGATGAGCCCCCGGGCGCGCACCGGTCGCCCTTCCTTCCCCAGGGCACGCCCCATGCACGTCCAGCATCATCGACGTGAACCGTTCCGCCGTGTCAGACGAGCACGGAGCGAAGAAAGGCGACCCATGCCACATCTACGCTGCGAAACCTGTGGAAACGACTACGACAAGCCATTCAAGATCACGAAGGACGAACGGTCGTACGTCTTCGATTCCTTCGAGTGCGCCATCCAGGCGCTGGCCCCTGGCTGCGGAAACTGCGGGGTGCGGATCCTGGGCCACGGCGTGCAGCAGGGAAGTCAGCTGTTTTGCTGCGCGCACTGCGCGGCGGCCCAGGGCGCCGATCAGGTGCGCGACCGCGCCTGACGCGGTGACGTCGCCAGCGGGCGGGCCCGGCAGCATGGCCAGGACGAGGCGCCGTGGCTGACGCGCTGGACGACCTGCTGCGAGGCGCGGCGGCCGACCCGCGCGTGATCGGGTTCGCGGGCGGGTTGCCCTGCCCCACGCTCTTTCCGCGACGGGAGCTGACGGCGGCGTTCATGCGCGCGCTGCAGACCCGCGACGTACCGGCCCTGCAGTACGCCTGGCCCGAGGGTTTTCCCGCCTTGCGCGAGCACATCGCCGCGCGACTGGCGCGCCGGGGCGCGCGCGTGAAGGCCGACGAGATCATCGTCACCAGCGGCGCGCAGCAGGCGATCACGATCGCCGCGCAGCTGGTGGTGCGGCGGGGCGCGGCGATCGGGGTCGACGCCGAGACCTATCCCTCGGCGCTGGACGCCTTTCGCTCGCTGCACCTGGTCCCCACCACCAGTCCCCAGACGCGCGTCGCCTACCGGATGCCGGCGGTCAGCAACCCGGGGGGCATCAGCATGGATGAAGGCCAGCGGCGGGCGGCGCTGGCGCACGCCCGATTCATCATCGAGGACGACGCGTACGGCGATCTCCGGTTCCGGGGCGACCCTCCGGTGCCCTTGCTGGCCACCTCGCGCAGCCGCGTCCTCTACGTCGGCACGTTCTCGAAGACGCTGGGGCCGGGGCTGCGGGTGGGGTTCTTGATCGTGCCGCCTCGCCTGCAGGCTCGCGCGCTTCGCCGGAAGGCCGACGACGATCTGCAAACGAACAGCCTGTCCCAGGCCATCGTGCAGGAGTACCTGGCCCACAACGACTTCGACGCCTTCGTCCACAAGCTGCGGCGGCACTATCGCCGGCGCGCCGAGCGGCTGATGGCTGCGGTGCGCCGGTATCTGCCCGCCTGGTCGTTTCAGACCCCCGCGGGCGGCTTCGGCCTGTGGGTCTCGGCTGACGGCCGGGCCGACGAGGCCGCATTCCTGCGCCGGAGCATCGCCGCTGGCGTGTCATTCGATCCGGGCTCGCGCTTCCTGACAGAAGGCGCCGGCCGCGACCAGCCCACCACGCTGCGGCTGTGCTTCTCGGCGGTCCGAGAGGACAGGATCGAGGAAGGAGCGCGGCGGCTGGCCCGCGCCTGGGCCGCCCTGCGTCGCCGCCTCCCGGCCAGCCGCCGGTCAGGCGCCTTGCGTTGAGGCCGGCAGGCCGCACATTGCCACGCGACGGCGCCGTTCGCCGGCAGAGGAGATGCCCCATGAGCGAAACGACCAGCGACTTCATGGTGAAACGGTTGCAGGCGTGGGGTATCCGTCGTCTGTATGGTTATCCCGGCGACGGCATCAGTGGCTTCCTGGGCGCGGTGGCCCGCGCCGGTGACGGCATGCAGTTCATCCAGACGCGCCACGAGGAGATGGCGGCGTTCATGGCCTGCGCGCATGCGAAGTTCACCGGCGAGGTGGGCGTGTGTCTGGCCACCTCGGGCCCCGGCGCCATCCACCTGCTGAATGGCCTGTACGACGCCGCGATGGATCATCAGCCGGTGGTGGCCATCGTGGGACAGTCGTCACGCATGGCGATCGGCGGCAGCTACCAGCAAGAGGTGGACCTGCAGACGCTGTTCAAGGACGTGGCGTGCGAGTACGTGCAGACCGCCTCGCACCCGGCCCAGGTACGCCACCTGATCGATCGGGCCGTCCGCATCGCCAAGGTTCGCCGGTCGGTCACCTGCCTGATCCTGCCCAACGATCTGCAGGAGGTGCCGTACGAGGCGCCGCCACGCAAGCACGCCACCATCCACAGCGGGGTGGGTCACGCCACCCCGCGCGTGGTGCCCAGTGAGGCCGATCTGGAGCGCGCCGCGGCCGTGCTGAACGCGTGCGAGCGCGTGGCCATCCTGGTCGGCGCCGGCGCCCTGGGCGCGGCCGAGGAGGTCACGGCAGTGGCTGATCGGCTGGGGGCCGGGGTGGCCAAGGCGCTGCTGGGAAAGGCCGTGCTGCCCGACGCCCTGCCCTTCGTGACCGGCCCCATCGGTCTGCTGGGGTCCGAGCCCAGCTGGGAGATGACGTCCCATTGCGACGGTCTGCTGGTGGTCGGGTCCAGTTTCCCCTACTCCGAGTTCCTGCCCAAGGAGGGTCAGGCCCGGGGTGTCCAGATCGATCTGGACGGGCGTATGCTGAGCCTGCGCTACCCGATGGAGGTGAACCTGGCCGGCGACAGCGTCGAGACGCTGCGGGCCTTGCTGCCGCGGCTGACGCAGAAGACGGACCGGTCCTGGCGCGACACCATCGAGAAGAACGTCGCGAAGTGGTGGAAGACGCTGGAGGAGCGCGCCCTGGTGGCGGCCAAGCCCATCAACCCGCAGCGGGTGTTCTGGGAGCTGTCGCCACGGCTGCCCGACCGCTGCATCCTGGCCGCCGACTCGGGCTCGACGGCGGGCTGGTTCGCCCGCGACCTGAAGATCCGCCCCGGCATGATGGCTTCCCTGTCCGGGAACCTGGCCACCATGGGGCCAGGCGTCCCCTATGCCATCGCCGCCAAGTTCGCCTTTCCCGATCGCGTCGCCATCGCCTTGGTCGGGGACGGCGCCATGCAGATGAACGGCACCGGCGAGCTGGTGACGATCGCGAAGTACTGGCGCGAGTGGGCCGATCCGCGGCTGATCGTGCTGGTGCTGAACAACCGCGACCTGAACATGGTGACCTGGGAGCAGCGGGTGATGGCCGGCGATCCGAAGTTCCCCGCGTCGCAGGATCTGCCCGACTTTCCCTACGCCGAGCACGCCGTGCGCCTGGGTCTGGACGGGCTGCGGGTCGACAACCCGGACCAGCTGGGGGCGGCCTGGGACCGCGCCCTCTCGGCCGATCGCCCGTTCGTACTGGAGGCGGTGGTCGATCCGAACGTCGCCACGTTGCCGCCGCACATCACCTTCAAGCAGGCGCGGGCGTTCATGTCGTCGATGCTGAAGGGCGACCCGGACCGCTGGGGGGCCATCAAGCAGACGTTGAAGGATGAGCTGGCCTGAAGGCCGCCGGAGAACATAGGGCGCGCACGGAGCGCGCCGCCGTGCCGAAGCGGAGATCTCCGTCGTCCGACCTGCCCGCGGCCAGCACGGCGCCTCGCGCGGCCTCGCCCGAGGCGCTCTCTCCGCAGCTGGCGACCCTGGTCGCCGAGCCGCCGGAGGGCGCGGAGTGGGTGCACGAGACGAAGTTCGACGGCTTTCGCGTGCTGTGCCGGCTGGAGCGCGGTCGCGCCACCCTGTTCACGCGCTCGGGCCAGGACTGGACGGCCCACTTTCCCCCGGTCGCCCAGGCCGCCGCCGCGTTGCCCGTCAAGACGGCCTGGCTGGACGGCGAGGTGACGGTGGTGCTCGGCGACGGTCGCAGCAGCTTCGGGGCCTTGCAGAACCGGGGCGATCCGGGGGACGGCCGCCAGCTGGTGTACTTCGTGTTCGACCTGCTGCACCTCGATGGTCACGACCTGCGCCCGCTGTCGCTGGAGGCGCGCAAGCGCGCGCTGGCGGCGCTGCTGCCCCGGCGGGCCGGCGCCCCGGTGTCAGGGCCCCTGCGCTACGTCGACCACATCGAGGGCGCTGGCGCGGGGGCCACGTTCTTCGCGCGCGCCTGCCGGGAGGGCCTGGAGGGGATCGTCTCGAAGCGCCGGGACCGGCCCTATCTGTCGGGCCGCAGCTTCGACTGGGTGAAGACGAAGTGCATGAAGCGGCAGGAGTTCGTGATCGGCGGCTTCACCGAACCGAAGGGGGCGCGGGAGAGCCTGGGCGCGCTGCTGGTCGGCGTCTACGAGGGCGACAAGCTGCGCTACGCCGGCAAGGTCGGCACCGGCTTCGGTCACGCGGCGGCGGCCGACCTGCGGCGGCGGCTCGAGGGCCTGGAGCGGAGCAGCTCCCCTTTCGGCGAGCCGGTGAAGCCGTTGCCGCGCGACGTGCACTGGGCGACCCCGAAGCTGCTGGCGGAGATCTCGTTCACCGAGATGACCTCTGACGGCAAGCTCCGCCATCCCTCCTTCAAGGGCCTGCGCGACGACAAGCCGGCGAAGGACGTGGTGCGCGAGGAGCCAGCGGACCGCCCGCCGCCCCCTCGCCGCCCGCGCCCCAGGCGCTGAGAAGCCCCGGGGCCGCTCAGCTCGCGTAGCCGGTCTGGCGCTTGCGCTCCTCGGGCGTCGGCCACTGGCTCTTCGCCAGCTGCATGGCCAGCCGCTTCCCCAGCACGGAGGCCGCCGCTCCGGCCGCGGCCGTGGAAATCTTGAACAGGCCGGTGCGGACGGGGCGCGCGGGCGGCTCCGGGTGGATGGCCTCGGCGACCCGCTTGCGGGCGTCGCGCAGCCATTCTCCGGACGTCACCCCCTCCGGCAGCACCGACAGCATCCGGCCGGGGATCGTCTTGCGGGAGCGCGAGCGCCACCACCAGATGCCCAGCCCCAGCGCGGCCAGCGCGACGGTCCCGACCGCGATGGGCCTGGCGTGCTTCCGAACCTGTCCCGGGATGTCGAAGATCCGGTGCCGGCGGCGGTCCAGCTCGCTGGCGACGTCGGTCAGGTGGTTGCGAATGTTCTCGATGTCGTCCTCCAGCTGGGCGGCGGTCTCGGCCGGGCTGGGCGACGCCGCGCCGTCGTTCGTGCCGCTCTGGGTGCCGTTCGCCTGCGGCTCCTCGGCGCCGGGCGTGCTCATGCCAACCGTTCTTTCGTCCATTGCGCGTCCTCCTTCAACGTCCGGCGCGTCCGCTCCAGCGGCGCGCGCATGACCAGCTTCCAGCCCGACATGCCCATCGCCACCGCCAGCAGCAACGTCAGGCCGCTGGCCAGCAGCCCGGCGCCCCAGGCCGGCATGGTGCGGGCCAGCGCCAGCACGCCGGTGACCAGCAGGAGGTTCAGCGTCAGAAATCCCGCCAGGGCGGCGATGCCCAACCGCCCGGCCGCCGCGACCTCCTTGTGCAGATCCTCGCGCAGCTCGACCTTGGCGAGCTCGATCTCTTTCTTCGCCAGCGCGGTCGCCTGCGTGGCCAGCTCGGCCATCAGGGCCGCCGTCGAGGCGCTCTGCAGCTCGGGCTGCCGTTGGGTCTTTCCCAGGCTGGCCACCGCGGTCCCCGACGCCACCTCGGGTTTGGCAAATGGCAGCGGAACCTTTGGTCTTTCGTGGTTTGCTTCCTTCTCGGACATGACTGCGTCTCCCTTCTCATCGATGGTCGATTCCAGCAGCTGCCTGTCGCCGCGAAGCGTGCGATCGAGCTGCATCAGCTCGCGATAAAGGACCTGCCAATCGTCGAAGTCCGCCTCCAGCTTCCCCAGAGCCTCACCCAGTTCGCCCACCCGCGCCAGCAGGCGGGCCGATCCCTTGTGGGCGACCGGATCGACGGCAAACACCTTCCACACGTTCTTGATCTGCTTCTCCAGATCCTGGGGTCCCGGGTGCTGGGTCTGCAGCCCCTCGGTGGTGGTCGCCGCCTCTGCCACCAGCCCGTGCGCCCGGGCCACCTGGGCCGCCGGCCCTTCCAGCAGCACGCCGCTCGTATAAAACGACACGGACAGGTCGGGGGACCGGTAGTGCTCGAGCCGCTCGGGCACGAACTTGCGGAAGGCCTGGCCGCCGAACCAGCCCAGCAAGCGCGTCGGCGCCGCGACCCACCACCCCGCCTTGGCCGCCTGCAGCGCGAACCCGTGGCGCTGCAAGGTCTCGACGATGGCGGCGGCGGCGCGATGGTACTCGTCCGCCTGCGTGATCAGGGGGACGTCGGCGCTGGATTTGCGCCTCAGCACCGCGCCCAGCCGCATGATGGGAACCGACACGAACATGATCAGGAACGCGGCCGCCAGACCGATGGTGATGGGAAATCCGCGCAGAAGCCGCTTCAGCACCGGCTCCTTGGCCATCGTGGCCGACCCCCGGGCCGTCACGGCGATGCCCATGGCCAGCGGCACCAGCAGCGCCAGGCCCAGCCAGACCAAACGGACCACCCAGGAGGGAATCCAGTGGGGAATGGGCACGAACGCCAGCAGCAGCGCGGCGAGCTTCGGCGCGATCAGCCCCGCCAGCAGCAGCGGCCACGCCACCGCGGCGCCGACCAGCCCCGACAGAAAGGTCTCCTCTGCCGAGGTCGTGCGCCCGAAGAGCGCCCGCACCGCCCAGCCGAAGATCGCGTTCAAGATCTTGCCGGCCGACTTGGTCAGCAGTCCCAGTAAAGCTTGTATCGCGCCCACGACAGACCGGCCTGAGGCAAGGGACATGCCACATGTCAGCGGCGGTCCGCCGTGTTCAGCGCCGCGCCGCCACGGTCCCCGGCCAGGGCGACGAGCGATGGCGGTTACGCTGCGGCCGCGGTCGTTACGGCCCGGCCCCGCTCGGGCGCCTGACCGGACGCGCCCACACCGGCCTGAACATGATGGCGATCCGGGGCGCGGCCTGGGCGACCTTGGGGATGCCGTGCTGCCAGGTCCGCTGGCAGGTTCCCCCCATCACGAACAGGTCTCCGAAGCCGAGCGAGAACGCGCGGGAGCGGCCGCCCCCGCGGGGACGCAACATGAAACGCCGGGGCCCTCCCAGCGACACGGTCGCCACCATCGCTTCCGGAAGCTCGCGCGCGATGGTGTCACCGTGCCAGGCCACGCTGTCGCTGCCCGTCCGGTAGTAGCCCAGGCTCACCCGCGTGAACTCGGTGTGGTAGCGGGCTGACAGCACGGCGCGCATCTCCTCGAGCAGCGGGTGACCGGGGCCATCGCCGGGCAGCCCGGCCACCAGACGAGGCACGGTCACGATCCGGTCGTACATCGGTCGAGTCTCCTCCCGCCAGGCCGTCGTCGACGCCAGCTCCGCCATCAGCTCGTCCTGCCCGCTGACCCACGAGGGCACGTGCTCCACCCAGGCGCCCTGCTCCAGCACCAGACGGCGCCCGCGGTCGAGCGCCGACGGGTCCAGCGCCGGCGGGCCTCGATCGAAAGACAGCTGCTGGAACAGAGGGGCCGGCATTACCCGAGGCTAGCAGGCCGCTGGCCCGCCGCCGCTGGCACGTTCGCCGGCGCGTGGCCAGACTTTCCCGGGCGCATGCCCGTTCGCACGAAGCGCTGGAACGACGACGCCGCGCCGGACGACGGCTTCCGCCTGCTGGTCTGTCGCATTCGTCCCCGCGGCGTGGCGCGGGCGAACGAGACCTGGGAGGCCTGGTGGCCCGAGCTGGGCCCCAGCCGGGCCCTGCTGGACGCCTACCACGGCAAGGACCGGCCGGCGCCGCTGCCCTGGGACGAGTACGTGCCGCGCTACCTGGCCGAGATGCAGGGGGCCGGACAGCTGTGGCGCATTCGCGATCTGGCGCGCCGGTCGGCCGCCGGCGAGACCATCACGTTGCTCTGTTCGGCGGCATGCACCGATCCCACCCACTGTCACCGGACGTTGCTGGCCGGCCTGATCGCTCCCCAGGCGGCGCGGGGGCGACGTAGCTAGCCGGCACAGCGTTCGTTCAGAGCTCGATCACGGTCCGGATCGACGCCCCCGCGTGCATCAGGTCGAAGGCCTCGTTGATCCGGGCCAGCGGCAGCTTGTGGGTGATCAGGCTGTCGACGTCGATCTTCCCTTCCATGTACCAGTCCACGATGCGGGGCACGTCGGTGCGCCCCCGGGCGCCGCCGAAGGCCGAGCCCTTCCAGACCCGGCCCGTCACCAGCTGGAAAGGCCGCGTCGAAATCTCCTTGCCGGCGCCGGCCACGCCGATGATGACGCTGACACCCCACCCGCGGTGGCAGCACTCGAGCGCCTGGCGCATCAGCGTGACGTCTCCGACGCACTCGAAGCTGTAGTCGGCCCCGCCCCCCGTCAGCTCGATCAGGTGCGGCACCAGGTCCTTGCCCGCGTCCCTGGCGTTCACGAAGTGGGTGAGGCCCAGCTTGCGCGCCAGCTCCTCACGGGCGGGATTCACGTCGACGCCGATGATCTTGTCGGCGCCCACCATCCGCGCCCCTTGCACCACGTTCAGGCCGATGCCGCCCAGGCCGAACACCACCACGTTCGCGCCCGCCTCCACCTTGGCCGTGTAGATGACGGCGCCGATGCCCGTGGTCACGCCGCAGCCGATGTAGCAGATCTTGTCGAAAGGGGCGTCGGGCCGGACCTTGGCCACGGCGATCTCCGGCAGGACCGTGTGCTGTGCGAACGTGGAGCACCCCATGTAGTGGTGAATCGGGGTGCCGCCCAGCGAGAAGCGGCTGCTGCCGTCGGGCATCAGCCCCTTTCCCTGCGTGGCGCGGATGGCCGTGCACAGGTTCGTCTTGCGGCTGAGGCACGACTTGCAGGCGCGGCACTCCGGCGTGTACAGGGGGATCACGTGATCGCCGACGGCGACGGAGGTGACGCCCGGTCCCACGTCCACCACCACCCCCGCCCCCTCGTGCCCGAAGATGACGGGGAACAGGCCCTCGGGATCGGCGCCGGAGCGGGTGAATTCATCGGTGTGGCAGACGCCGCTCGCCTTCACCTCGACCAGCACCTCGCCGGCCTTCGGTCCTTCCAGTTCGACCACCTCCACGACCAGGGGCTTTCCCACGGCGTAGGCAACAGCGGCGCGCGTCTTCATTCGGGCCTCCTGCGCGCATGCTATCGGCCCGCCGGGGCCTCCTCAAACGGCCCCGGCTGGCGAGCATCGATCGTCACGCGAGGACGGTCTTGCGCGCGTCAGTGATTGAAGACGTGCACGCGGCGATGCAGGCCGAAGCGCGCGTCGACGCTGACGGGCCAGGGCTCCGGCACGCCGGCCAGCGCCAGCACCGCGCCCAGCAGAGCGAAGTTCTTGGTGAAGTTGACCATCTGCGCAGCCCGCGCGGCGCCCTCTTCTTTCCAGTAGGCGTGCATGATGAAGGTCACCGGGATCAGGAACAGCACCGTCGCGGCGATGCCGACCTTCGGCACCAGGCCCAGCAACAGCGACAGGCCGGCGATCAGCAGCAGCACACCGCCGATGATCACGGCCGCCTCCGGGTAGGGAACACCGTGCGAGTGGGCATAGCGCGCCAACATCGTGGTGGCGGTGAAGTGGTGAAAGCCGCTGAAGAGGAAATAGCTGCCCAGGAGAACGCGGCCCGCAACGAATAGTTCTTTCATGACGTCGCTCCTTTGAACCTCCACGGGACCGTGAAGTGGTCCCGAGCGGTGCACGCCCCGTGCCGCCACGACGCCGCGAGGGGCGGTGGCCTGGACAATACGCCGCGGACTCATCGACGTAACGGAATCGTTCCCTTCGTTACTCACCCAACCCCGCGGGCGCCCTGATCGCCGCGTCAGGAATTCGCAAGATGCGCCGTCACCGTGCTCTTCGCGGTCTGCCCGCCCCTGGCACATGCCCTGCACATCGCCGGTCCGTCGACGAAACGCTTCTGCGCAGGACGACTCGACGCTCGGTGGGCTGGCCGTGGAGCGCGCGAGTCTGGTTGGTCCGGCCGGCTCTTCCCCTAGACAAGGATTGACTAACATGAAGACCCTCACCCGCGTCACCAGCCTCAGCGCGACCCTGCTCTTGCTCGCCGGCGCTACGGCCTGCAACGTTCACGACAACACCATCAACATTCCCAACGCGACGATCAACGCCACCGCGGATGCGAACGCCACCAGCAACGTGGCGGTGAACCAGCAGGTGGCCGTCACCATCACCGCGACGAACGTCTTTCTGATCGACCCGTCGGCCACGCCGCCGCCGGAGCACGTCAACGACGCTGGCCACATTCAGGTGTACCTGGACGACACCAACTCGCAGCCGATCCTGATCACCGCGCAGACGATGTTCAACGTGACGATCCCTCCGGGGACCTCCTCCGGTCCGCACAAGCTGCTGTGCCGATTTCACAAGCATGACGGGACGCCCACCACCACGGTCGCCATGGTGGACATCACCGTCGCTGCTTCCGTGGGCGCGGACGGCGGCGTGGACGTGAGCGTCGGCGTGGATGCCAGCGTCACCACCACGACCGGCGGGGCCGGCGCGACGGGCACCACGGGCGCCGGTGGCACCACGGGCGCCGCTGGCGCGGGCGGCTGACGGCCCGCGCGCCCCGGACTCACTCTCGACATCTAGCTTGGTCATCCCAGAGGGGCCCTTCAATGAAAGGGCCCCTCTTCGATCGCGGGGGACCGTTCGTCGCCGGCGCTCGCCGCTTCACTCGTTACGCCCCCGGCCGGTGCATTTGACTCCCCTGGCAACGAGCGCATCATTGTCGCGTGCGAGGCCTGGGTACCCGGCAGCGGCGAGGCATTGACGGCGGCAAAACGCGAACAGGCGCGTGCCTCGCGCTCGCGCTCGCGCTCGCCGGCACGGGGGGCGCGGCACGGGCTGACGAGCCTGCCCCTCCCCGCCCCATCCCGTCAGTGGAGGCGCCTCCGCCCGCTTCGACGGACGACCCCGCATCAGCGTCGCCGCCCTCCGAGGAGCCAACCGCCGCGCCGGAGACGACGGCGGCGCCCGACACGTCAACGCCGACCATCGCCGCTGACCCGCCCGTCGCCAGCGCGCCGCCTGCACCTTTGCCGCCCGACGCACGGCCGCCCGACGCCGCGCCGCAGCCGCTGCCGCCGCCCCCCGGATTCTCGCTGTACGGTCTGCCGCCGCTTCAGGTGCATGGCTTCGCCAGTCAGGGCGCCATCAAGAGCACGAAGAACAACTATCTGGTCCAGCACGCGACGCGCGGCAGCTTCGAGTTGACGGAGGCGGCCATCAACTTCACGCAGCCGCTGACCGATCGCTTGCGCATGGGGCTGCAGCTCTTCACCAGCCAGATTGGCGCGGTGGGAGACTTTCGCGTCGAGGCCGACTGGTACTACCTCGACTACCGGTTCTCCGACTGGCTGGGCCTCCGCGCCGGACGAACGAAGGTGCCGTTCGGCCTTTACAACGAGATCAACGACATCGACGCCGCGCGGGTGCCCATCCTGCTGCCCCAGGCGGTCTACCCGCTGTTGAGCCGCGATCTGTTGCTGGCCGAGACCGGCCTCGAGCTGTACGGCTATCTGCGCCTGAACGGCGCCGGCGGCCTGGAATATCGCCTGTTTGGCGGGACGCTCTATTCCCCCCCGCCGGCGGCCACGCCGGGCAAGACGGTGACGGACTTCAACATTCCCTACACGGCAGGGGGCCGATTGATGTGGGAGACGCCCCTCGAAGGTCTTCGCGTGGGCGGCAGCTATCTGACCTTGAGGGCCAACGCGGCCGCGTCGATCATGCCCAGCGATCCCATGATGTTGGCCACCATGTTGTCGCAACGGGTGGTCTTCCACCTCTGGATGGCCTCGGCCGAGTACGCGCGCGACGATCTGCTGCTGGCCGCCGAGTTCGGCCGATGGAAGGGCCGGCTGGACACCACCACGCAGCCGCCGATGCAGCCGTCCAGCGTGGGCACCATCCAGGAGACCGACACGCGCTTTTACGGCATGGCCGCTTATCGCCTGGCGAGCTGGCTGATGCCCGGCGCCTACTACGGCGCGCTGTTTCACGACCGCGACGGCCTGATGGGGGCTCAGCGGCATCAGCACGACATCGCGGCGACGCTGCGGTTCGACGTCAACTCGTTCTGGATCGTCAAGCTCGAGGGTCACTACATGATGGGGACGGGCGATCTGTCGCCCGACCTGAACGGCGGCACCCCCACGTACATGCTGGCCGACCGGTGGTTCGTCTTCCTCGCCAAGACCACCGCCTATTTTTGAGACGACGCATGCCCGGTTCACCATCACCCACCGCCTCACACCGCCGGGCTTCCGCCCGGCTGGCGGCCGTCGTCGTGGGCGCGGTCCTGGCGCTGCTGTGCGCGGCCGGCGGGCTGTGGGCGATCGGCAAGGCGCAGGCAGCGCCGGGACTGGCTTCTTTTCACGTCATCGTCAACCCGGCGAACCCGGCCACGGTCGTCGAGCGCGGCTTCGTCGCGCAGGCCTTCTTGAAGAAGGTCCGGCGCTGGCCCGACGGCCAGACCATCTTGCCCGTGGATCTGACCCGTGACTCCGCCGTGCGGCGCCAGTGGAGCCTCGAGCTGCTGGGCCGCTCGGTGGACGCGGTGAAGAACTACTGGCAGCAGCTGATCTTCGCCGGCCGGGATCTACCCCCCCCGGAATTGCCGTCCGAGGGGGACGTCGTCACCTATGTGCTGCACAACCCGGGCGCGATTGGCTACGTCTCGAGCGCGGTGCCCCTGCGCGGGGCCAAGGTCCTGGGTTTCCAGTAGGACCGGCCGGTGTCGCCGACGTAGGCCATGCGTCCTTCGCTGCGTTTCAAGCTGTTCGCCATCGTGGGCACGGCCGCAGGCGCCTTCCTGGTGTTGATCGTCAGCAGCATGGTGATCGCCCAGCTCGCGGACGTCCAGCTGGCCAACGTGCGCGACCGGTTCTTGCCCAAGCTCGAGGTGGGACCGGCGCTGACCCAGGAGTTCGAACATCTCCGGCGCGGCATCGAGGACGCGGTCTCCGCCCACGACGTTGACGCGCTGGCGGCGACGCGCGCCTCGCTCGACGAGTTCCTGGCCACGCTGGCCGGAGCTCCGCGCGCCATCGATCCGGCGGCGGCCATGGCGCTGCGCGCGGCGGTCGAGGACTATTACGGCCTGGCCACCGACGTGGCCCGCCGCTTGATCGCCGGCGAGAGTGGGGAGCAGCTGCTGGGGGCCATGACGGCGATGCAGGCCAGCCAGGTGCGCGCCGTCGAGCAGCTGCGCGTGGCGGTCTCGTTCAATCGAGAGGAGCTGATGGGCGCCTTCGCGAAGGCGACCCGGGCCGAGATCACGGCCGCGCGCGTTCGCCTGGGCATCAGCGTGGCCTGCCTGGCGCTGGTGGTGCTGCTGTCTTACGGACTGGGCCGGGGCGTGCTGCGGGCCCTGGGCGAGCTCAACAGCGGGTTGAACCGCTTCGGACGCGGCGAGTTCGGACGGGCCATCCCCATCGTGGCCGACGACGAGCTGGGGGACGTGGCCCGGCAGGCCAACGCCATGGCCGACAGCCTGCAGCGCTTCGCCGACGAGCGGGACCGCAACGACTGGCAAAAGGGCGCGCTGGTGGGGATGGCCCAGGAGCTACGGGGCGAGCTGTCGTCGGCCGACGTGGCCAGGCGCGCCACCTCGTTCCTGGCCGGCTACCTGGGCGCCCCGGCGGCGGCCCTGTACTACGCGGCCGGGCGGACCGACGGAACGCTGCGCCTGCTAGGGCAGCACGCCCTGGGCGGCGCCGAGGGGCTGCACCCCGCACCGGCCTTCCGCCCGGGCGAAGGCCTGGTGGGTCAGGCGGCGCTGCGCACGGAGATCACCGTGATCGACGACCCGCCCCCCGGCTACTTGCGGGTCCGCTCGGGCCTGGGCGAGGCGCCGCCCCGGGCCATCGCCCTGTTGCCGCTGGTGCATCTGGGTCGGGTCACCGGCGTGCTGGAGCTGGCCATGTTCTCGGCCTGGTCGGAGCGGCTGACCGAGGTGCTGCTGTCTCTGCGCGAGAGCCTGGTCATCGCCATCGAGGTGGCGCTGGCGCGCGAGGCGATGAGCCGGCTGCTGGCCGAGACGCAGCATCAGACCGTGCGGTTGACCGAGCAGGAAGAGGAGCTGCGCGCCAACAACGAGGTGCTGGCCACGCAGCAGGAAGAGCTGCGCACCATCAATCATGATCTGGTCGAACAGGCGGCCCAGCTGGAGGCGCAGCGCCGCGATCTCGAACGCAGCAACGCCGAGCTGGACGAGGCGCGCCGAAAGCTGGAGCAGAAGGCCGCCGAGCTGACCACCGTCAGCGCCTACAAGTCACAGTTTCTCACGAACATGTCACACGAGCTGCGCACGCCGTTGAACAGCATGCTGCTGCTCTCCAACCTGCTGGCCGCGAACGAACAGAACAACCTGACGCCGAAGCAGGTCGAGTTCGCGTCCACCATCAATCTGGCCGGCAAGGATCTGCTGTCGCTGATCAACCAGGTGCTGGATCTGGCGAAGATCGAGGCGGGCAAGCACGACCTGAACGTGGGCACGGTCGCCCTGGTCCCCCTGGCCGCGAACCTGCGCCGGATGTTCGCGCCCCTGGCCCGCGACAAGAAGCTGGAGTTCTCCGTCGAGATTGCCCCGGGCCTGCCCTCGGCGCTGACCACGGATCGCCAGCGGATCGAGCAGATCCTGAAGAACCTGATCGCCAACGCCATCAAGTTCACCGAGCACGGTTCGATCACCGTGCGCATCGGTCCACCGGACGCCACGTTCCGCCCGCAGCGCGCGGCGCTGCTGGTGCGCCCTGCCGTGGCCTTCTCGGTGACGGACACCGGCGTGGGCATCGCGGAGGCCGATCAGCGCCGCATCTTCGCGCCCTTCGAGCAGGTGGACGGAACGCCCGATCGCCGCTACGGCGGTACCGGGCTGGGGCTCAGCATCTCGCGCGAGCTGGCCGCCCTGCTGGGCGGCGAGATTCAGCTGACGAGCGCGCTGGGCCAGGGCAGCACGTTCACCTGTGTCATCCCGGTCGAATACGACGGTCCGGCCGCCGAGGAACAGGCGGCGGGAAATCCGTCGCCTGAGGGCAGCGGGGCCCAGAAGTCGGCCCCCGCCCCGTCACCACCCGTGCCGGCCGGAACACCGCCCCTGCTGGTCATCGAGGACGATCCCCTGTTCGCCGATGCGCTGCGTGCCGTGGTGCAATCGCAGGGATTCGACTGTCTGCTGGCGCCCGACGCCCAGACGGGCCTGCGCCTGGCGCGCGAGCGACGGCCCACCGGGATCCTGCTGGACATCAAGCTCCCCGACACCGACGGCTGGCGGGTCATGGAGCTGCTGCGCGCCGATCCGGCCACCGCGAGGATCCCTGTCCACTTCGTGTCGGGCACCGACGCCCCGGCCCGCGGCCTGGCCCTGGGCGCGGTGGGTTTCCTCACCAAGCCCGCCAGCGCGCTCGACCTGCAGCGGGCGGTGGCAACCCTGGTGTCGACCCGTCTGGAGGGCAACGCCCGGGTGCTGATCGTCGAGGACGACGAGCTGGCAGGTCGGACCCTGGCCGCGGTGCTGGCCGACGCCCACGTCGAGGCCAGGCACGTGGTGCGCGGCCACGCCGCGCTGGAGGTGCTGGCCCAAGAGCAGTTCGGCTGCATCGTCCTGGACCTGTCCCTGCCCGACATGGACGGTCTCGAGTTCCTGCAGCGCCTGCGCGACCGTTACGGCACCGCCATGCCCGCCATCGTGATCTACACGGCCCGGGCCTTGACGCGCGTGGAGCTCGAAGCGCTGGACGGGTACGTCGAGGCGGTGGTGGTGAAGGAGGGCGCCTCCAGCGAGCGTGTGCTGGACGAGGTCAAGCTGTTCGTGGAGCGCGTGAAGCGCGGCGGCGGCGCCCGGCGAGCGGGCCTGGCCCCCGCGCCCGGCCTGCCCGACGTTCGCATCGAAAACAGGACCGTCCTGCTGGTCGACGACGACATGCGCACCGTCTACGCCTTGACGGCGCTGCTGCGGAGCAAGGGCGCCGAGGTGCTGGTGGCCGACAACGGCAAGGAGGCGCTGGACGCGCTGGAGGGACGCCCCGACGTCGACGTCGTGTTGATGGACCTCATCCTGCCTGAAATGGACGGCTATCAGGCCATCGCCCGCATCCGGAAGGACAGCCGGTTCCGCGATCTGCCCATCATCGCGCTGACGGCGCGGGCCATGACCGAGGAGGCCTTCCAGGCGGCGGGCGCGGACGCTTACTTGCCAAAACCCGTGGATCCCGAGAGGCTGCTGGCGCTGCTGCACACCCGATTTCACAAGGAAGTGGTTTCCTGACCGCCATTTCGTGAGCAGCTTGTCCGCGCCCACCCACAGGAAAGGCCGTCCCATGAGCAAGGAGCCCCAGTCGGACAGCGACGGTGGAATGCGACCGTCGGTGCTGATCGTCGACGACGTGGAAGCGAACCTGGTGGCGCTGGAGGCCCTGCTGGAGAGTGTCCCCTGCGACGTGGTCCGTGCCAGCTCTGGTAACGAGGCGCTGCGACAGCTGCTGCGCCGGAACTACGCCGTCATGTTGCTGGACGTGCAGATGCCGGACATGGACGGCTTCGAGGTGGCGCGCTACGCCCGCGAGAACTCCTCGACCAGCGAGGTGCCCATCATCTTCATCACCGCCATGCACGAGACGCCCGAGAACGTGCTGCGTGGCTACAGCACCGGCGCCTTCGATTTTCTGTTCAAGCCCATCAACCCGGACGTGCTGCGCAGCAAGGTGCAGGTGTTCCTGGATCTGCACCAGAGCCGCAAGCGACTGAAGGACGAGATCGAGGCGCACCGGGCCACGCTGGCCGAGCTGGAGGCGTTCAATTACTCCGTGTCGCACGACCTACGCGCGCCGCTGCGGCCCCTCGATGGCTTCAGTCAGGCCCTGCTGGACGACTACGGGGACCGCCTGGACGCGAAGGGCGTCGATTACCTGAAGCGGATCCGGTCCGCCGCCCAGCGGATGGGCATGCTGATCGAGGATCTGCTGGAGCTGTCCCGGGTCAGCCGGGCCGAGCTGCACCGTCAGCCCGTGGACCTGTCGACCATCGTCTCGTCGATCGTCGCCGAGCTGCGCGAGGGCGACCCCGTCCGCCAGGTCGAGGCGATCATCGCGCCGGGGATCCAGGTCCAGGGGGACCCGCGCCTGCTGCGCATCGCCCTCGAGAACCTGGTCCGCAACGCCTGGAAGTTCACCGCCCGCCGGTCCCAGGCCCGGCTGGAGTTCGGCGCGTCCGACGGCAACGTGCCCGGCGGGACCGCGGGCGAACCGACCTACTTCATCCGCGACGACGGCGTGGGGTTCGATCCCACCTTCGCCGGAAAGATGTTTCAACCTTTTCAACGCCTGCACAAGGTCACAGATTTCGAGGGGACGGGCATCGGGCTGGCGATCGTCAGCCGGATCGTCCGCCGTCACGACGGGCGGATCTGGGCCGACTCGGCCCCGGACCGCGGGGCGACCTTCTTCTTCACCTTGCCCGCCACGGCCAGATGGGCAGGATGATGACAGCGATGACCGGACAGGATGCGCAAGACGGACAGGACGACAGGACAGGAGGACAGACATGGCCGGCCGGATCTTGCTGGTGGAGGACAACGAAGACGACGTAACGCTGACCCTGCGCGCCCTCGAGAAGAACCGCTTGCACAACGACGTGGAGATCGTCCGTGACGGCCAGGAAGCGCTGGATCTGCTGTTCCGGAGGGGAGAGTACGCGTCGCGCGCGCCGTCGGACTTGCCCGAGCTGATCCTGCTGGATCTGAAGGTCCCGCGGGTGGACGGGCTCGAGGTGCTGCGCCAGATCCGCGCCTCGCCCATCACCCAGTTCCTGCCCGTGGTGGTGCTGACCTCGTCGTCGCAAGAGCGTGACGTCGTGCAGAGCTACCAACTGGGCGCGAACAGCTACGTGCAAAAGCCCGTCGATTTCGACGACTTCATCGAGGCCACCCGGCAGCTGGGGATGTACTGGCTGGTCCTCAACAAGCGGCCCCCCGGGTAGCTGGCCGCCGTCGGTCCAAAGGTCAGTCGAAAGGTCAGTCGAAAGGTCAGTCGATGATCGGCGCGCCGTTGGACAGCGGCATGAAGGCGGCCGGCTGCATGCCCGACGGCACGGCGCGACTCCGCGCCGCCCGTGACGGCAGCGCCTGGGGAACCGGGGGACGGACCCGCGGCGGGGCCGCCGGTCGAACCGGGACCACGGGCGCGGCCGCTCCCAGGCGGGCCACCGTCGAAGGCGACAGATGTTGCACGCGCGCGGCGCCCAGCGGCTGCCCGTCGACCTCCACCGCGGCGCTATCGGCGTCGGCCGCCAAGGACAGCTTGTACTCGTGGCGCTGCCTGGGCACGCGGGGGTCCCCTCCCCCGGGCACCATCAGCACCACGACGGCCATGCGCTCGGCGCCGACCCCCTCCAGCGCGGCCAGGGTGTCTGCGGAAACGGCCGGCCCGCCCGACGGCGGCGGCGTGGCAGGACGCACGGCCGCAGCAGACATCGCCGGAGGACAACTGGGGGACGGCCCCGGCGCCAGCCGCGCCGCCTTCGCGCAGCCCGCCGCGTTGCCCATCCCGGCAGCCATCACAGCCATCAAGACCCAGCGGCCCATCGAACTGAAGCGACAATACCAGAATAGACAAGAAAAGATCAGGAAATCCCCGTCCCCCGGACTACCCTGCCGGCGCCGCGATCAGGTCGAAATCGGCCTCCGGCGCAGGACGAGCGGGGGCTGCGAAAAGATGCGGCCCTCTTAAGAATCGGCGAAATGTGCCGATGGGACCCACGATGTCATCGGTCATGCCGCCCACCCTGTCCAGCAACCCCGCCGATGAAGCCTCGTACGCGGGCGAAGAGCAGATCGTGGCGGCGCTGGCCGCCTCGGGAGAGCGGGCGGCCGCGCGGGCCCGGCTGGCCGGCTTCATCGCCCGCCACCCATCGTGCGCGGAGGCCTACAACGACCTGGGCGTCCTGGCCTTCGAGGCCGGCGACATGAAGGCGGCCGCCTCGTCACTGGAGCAGGCGATCGCGCTGCGCCCCACCTGCGCCCGCTATCACCGCAACCGCGCCTTGCTGCTGCTGAACCTGGGCGACACCGCCACGGCGCTGGCCGTGCTGGCCCGGGCGTTGATCCTCGACCCCACGGACGCCGACACGCTGAACCTGGTGACGGACATCGAGGAGACCCGCAAGGCATCCCTGCGCCCGTCCACGCACTGAGCGTCTGGCCTTCGGGCCGGCGTCGGCCTGGTCGAAGCGGCTCGAGGAACGCGCCGGCCGCTTCTCTACTTGCCCGCGTGCTCGTTTTCAATGACGGGCGCCGCGGCGCGCGCCATGGCGGCGCGGTACTGGCCCAGCGCCATCAGCGGGAAGTAGTGCCGGTAATAGTGATAGTTGAGATAGAAGACCTTGGGGAAGCCGGTGCCCGTCCACAGCGGCTGCTCCCAGGTGCCGCTGTCGTTCTGCCGTTCCAGCAGGTAGCGCACGCCCGCCTGCACCGCCGGGCTGCCCCCCTCCCCGGCCGCCATCAAGCCCATCAGCGCCCAGGCGGTCTGGCTGGGCGTGGAGGCGCCCACCCCTCTTTGTGACGGGTCGTCGTAGCTGGCGATGCTCTCGCCCCAGCCCCCGTCCCCGTTCTGGTGGGTGAGGAACCAGCGCACCGCCCGCCGGACCGAGGGCGTCTGCAGATCGGCGCCGATGCGGGACAGGCCGCGCAGCACCTGCCAGGTGCCGTAGATGTGATTGACGCCCCAGCGGCCGTACCACGACCCGTCGGACATCTGATCCTTGTTCAGAAACGCGACGGCGCGCTTCACCACCGGGTGCTCGGGCCCGAAGCCGGGGAACGTGGCCAGGCTCTCCAGCACGCGGCCGGTGATGTCGGCGGTGCTGGGATCGATCATCGCGTTGTGATCGGCGAAGGGGACCTCGGTCAGCCACTGCTTGTCGTTGTCGCGATCGAAGCTGGCCCAGCCACCGTCGCTGTTCTGCATCCCCAGCATCCAGGCCAGCCCGCGCTCCATGGCCGCGCGCTGCACCGCCTCGCCTTCGTGGGCCCGCGCGTTCTGCAGCACCAGCAGGGCCATGCAGGTGTCGTCGACGTCGGGATAGAAGGGATTGCGATGCTCGAAGTACCAGCCACCGGGCGGCGCGCTGTTGCGGTGCTGCCAGTCTCCGGGGGTCTGGCACTGCTTCGCCAGCAACCAGGACGCCGCCCGTCGCAGCGCCGGGTGCTCGCGATCCAGGCCCGCTTGCGCCAGCGCGTAGCCCGACAGCACCGTGTCCCAGACGGGGGAAAGGCAAGGCTGCATGCGCAGCGTCCCCTCGGCGTCGGCGAGCAGCAGCCCGTCCAGATACCCCAGCTGCTCCTTCAGCAGCGGATGGGCCTCGTCGTATCCCAGCACCTTGAGGGCCATCACCGAGTTCGCCATGGCCGGCAGGATGGCGCTCAGGCCGTCCGACGCCTCGAAGCGCGAGATCATCCAGGCGGCGGCCTTGGCCACCGCCGACTCGCGCAGCAGGTTGACGCCGGGCACCCGCTCGAAGGTCTTCAGCGCGGCGTCGACGCCCACGAACAATCGCTTCCAGGCCCCCGGCTTGTCGCCCGCCGGCGGCGTGCCGGGCGCGCGGTCGAACAGCTCGCGCACGCCCGCCTCCGGCGGCAGCGCGCACACCGGCTTCTTCGCGTACAGGATCGACAGCGGCACGAAGATCGTGCGCGACCAGGCGGACATGTCGTAGACCGTGAAGGGGGCCCGCCGGGGCAGGAACACCATCTCGGGCGGGATGGCGGGGACGGCCGACCACGGATACTCGCCGAACATCGCCAGGTGGTACTTCGTGTACGTGTTCGCGCGCTCCACGCCGCCCGCGCGCGCGATGGCGGTCCGGGCGCGCTGCATGTGGGGGGCGTCACGATCCTCTCCCGCCACCTTCAGCGCGAAGTAGCTCAGGCAAGAGACGCTCACCTCGGCGGGTCCGCCCGCGTACTGGCTCCAGCCGCCCTCCGGCAGCGCCTCGGCGACGATGGTGCGCGCCAGCCGGCGCGACTTTTCGCTGCCCCGCCGCCCGAAGAACGCTTCCAGCAAAATCATGTAGCTCTCGAGGGTGGTGTCCCCCTCCAGCTCGGCGCACCAGAACCCGGCGGCCTCTTGTCGCGCCAGCAGCCAGTCGCGCGCGTGGGCGATGCTCTCGTCGAGGCGCGCGGGGCCGGGCGCCGACAAGCGGCGCGTGAGCGGGCGAGAGACGTCGATCGAATACTCCATGAAATTTTCTTCAGTTAGGGTAGACCAACGGGGCCAAGCCGGCCTACACGAGGACACATGAGATTCCCTCTCCATATCACGACCGACATGGTTGGGTACCAGATCAAGAAGACGCTCCAGGGACAGCAGCGCTATCCGTTCGTGCTGATGCTGGAGCCCCTGTACACCTGCAACCTGGCCTGCATCGGCTGCTCCGTGGAACGTCACACGGGGAAGCTGGCCGATCGCTTGCCTGTCGAGACCTGCCTGAAGGCCGTCGAGGAGTGCGGCGCGCCCTCGGTGTCGATCTGCGGCGGCGAGCCGACGCTGTACCCCGAGCTGAAGGAGCTGGTCGACGGCATCATCGAGCGCAAGCGTCACATCTATCTGTGCACGAACGGCCTGGTGCTGGACAGCAAGGTGTTCGGCAAGGTGGCCCCGCACAAGCGGCTGACCATCAACGTCCACCTGGACGGCATGCGCAAGACGCACGACGAGGTGTGCGCGCGCGAAGGCGTGTTCGACAAGGCGGTCGAGATGATCCGCGAGGCGAAGCGCCTGGGCTACCACGTGATGACGAACACCACGGTGTTCAAGCACACCCCCATCGAGGAGATCGAGGAGCTGTGCGCCTTCGTGACGTCGCTGGGCGTGGACGGCCTGCTTCTTTCCCCCGGCTACCACTACGAGTCGGTGAAGGAGGACATCTTCCTGACCCGGCAGGAGATCCGGAAGAAGTTCCGCCGCGTGGTCGAGCTGGCCAAGCATTACCCGGTGAACTCGACGCCCATGTACCTGGAGTTCGCGGCGGGCGATCGCGAGTACGACTGCTCCCCCTGGAGCACCGTCACCTTCACGCCGCTCGGCTGGAAGGGGCCCTGCTACCTGATCGGCGAGAAGTTCACGCAGGACTGGAGCGAGTTCTGGAACAAGACGAACTGGGCCTACTGGGAGTCGCGGAAGGACGACAAGTGCCAGAACTGCGCCATGCACTCCGGCTTCGAGGCCTCGGCGGTGCGCGACCTGCGCAACAGCCCGAAGGACATGTTGCGCATGGCCGCCTGGAACTTCCTGGGATAAGCACCGGTCCTTCCGCCCCAGCAGCTGAGGACGGCCGGAGTCGACGATGACGACGCTTATCGTTTCTGCCATGACGGAGGAGCTGGCCGTGCTGCGGGCGCGGCTGTCGGGAGCGACCTCGCTGCCGCTGCCCGGGGGCGGGCCTGGGGCGCGTGAGGTCGTCTCGGGACGGCTGGGCGGGCATGGCGTGCTCCTGGCGGCGACCGGCGACGGCGCGCGCAACGCCCGCCAAGGCATCGCGGCGCTGCTGGCCGCCCTGCCCGTCCGTGACGTGCTGGTGCTGGGAATCTCGGGCGCCCTCAGCGCCGACCTGCGCGAGGGGGACGTGGTGGTCGCGAACCAGGTGCTCGACGAGGCGGCGGGCGCTTCGTCCCCGGTGACGGCGCCGGCAACGTCGGTCGAGGCGATCGCGCGCGCCAGCGGGGCCCGCCCCGCGGCGGTGGTGACGGCCCGCCACATCGCCGACAGCGTCGCCGAGAAGCGGCGCCTGGCGTCGCTGGCGAATGCGCCCACGGCCGTCGTCGATCTGGAGACCTCCGGCTACGTGGCGGCGGCCCGCGACGCCGGCCTGCCCTGGATGGTTCTGCGCGCCGTCAGCGATACGGCCGGCGAGGCGCTGCCCGCCTTGCTGAACCGGGCCCGCGACGAGGGCGGCGCGGTCCGGCGCGGCAGCGTCGTGCGCGGCCTGTTCGGGGATCCGGGCGCGCTGCCTGCCCTGCTGTCGCTGCGACGCCGGCTGAAGCTGTGTGCCGAGGCGCTGGCCCGGGCCGCCACGGCCGTCATCACCGCCGGCGCCTGGCCTGCCCCGACGGAGCGGCCGCTGGACGCGGCTGATGCCTTCGTTTCACGCACGCCGGGGACCGTGGACCGTCCCGGGGCGAAACCCTCACCGGAGCGCGCCAGATGACCGCAATGCCCTCGAGCGATTCGGATGCGCTGCAAGCGCTGTTGCAGAAGACCAGCCGGACGTTCGCGCTCACCATCCCGATGCTGCCGCAGCCGCTGCGCACGGAGATCGGTGTGGCCTACCTGTTGTTTCGCATCATCGACACGTTCGAGGACGCCACCGCCTGGCCACCGGCCGAGCGCCGGCAGGCCTTGCGCGATTTCGTGTCCCTGATGGATGACGGCACCTCGGATGGCGACGCGCGCGCCGTGGCCGAGACCTGGCTGCGCAATCCGCCCATCGACCACGACGGGTATCGCGAGCTGCTGGGCGAGACGTCCCGCGTGCTCGGCTGGTACCGCCGCCTGTCGGCGCCCGCGCGCGCCCAGATGCGCACGCACGTGGAGCGCAGCGCCCAGGGCATGAGCCGCTTCGTCGACCGCACCGACGGCTCGGGCCTGCTGCGCCTGGAGACGATGGCCGACCTGCACGACTACTGCTACGTCGTCGCCGGGATCGTGGGCGAGATGCTGACCGAGCTGTTCGTGCTGAGCGACGCGCATCTGGACGGCGTGGCCGGCGAGCTGCGCGCCCGCGCCATCGCCTTCGGCGAGGGGCTGCAGCTGGTCAACATCTTGAAGGACGCAGGGGCGGACGCCGTGGAGGGCCGCACCTACCTGCCCCGCCAGGTGCAGCTGGCCGAGGTGTTCACGCTGGCGCGCGCCGACCTGCGCAAGGCGACCGAGTACATCGAGATGCTGCGCGCCGCCGGCGCCGACCGCGGGCTGGTGGCCTTCAACGCCCTGAACGCCAGCCTGGCCATCGCCACGCTGCGCCTGCTGCGCGACAAGGGACCGGGCGCCAAGCTGACCCGCCCGCAGGTGGTTGGTCTGGCGGCGCACGTCGCGCACGCCCTGGACGTGGGGCTGCCGCTGTTCGACGCGCAGGGGCTGGGGCCGGCGCGGGCCGCGGCCCCGGAATCGGATCACGCCTGACATGACGTTCGATCTGGCGGCCGAGCTGGCGGACCGGGCGGGCGAGAGCTTCAGCCTGCACGAGAAGTACCTGAACCCCGCCATGGTGCGGATGCTGAAGACGATCGGCTTCGATCGCACCTACGTCCGGGCCCAGGGGCAGTACCTGTTCGACGTCAACGGCGACCGCTACCTGGACCTGCTGTCGGGCTTCGGCGTCTTCGCCCTGGGCCGCAGCCACCCCGTCATCAAGAAGGCGCTGCGTGACGTGCTGGACGCGGACCTGCCCAACCTGGTGCAGCTGGACGTGTCGCTGCTGGCGGGGCTGCTGGCCGAACGGCTGCTGTCCCACATGCCGGGGCAAGAGAAAGTCTTCTTCTGCAACTCGGGCACCGAGGCGGTCGAGGCGGCCATCAAGATGGCGCGGGCCGCCACCGGCCGCGCCAAGCTGATCTTCTGCGACCACGCGTTCCACGGCCTGACCATGGGCTCGCTGTCGCTGAACGGCGACCACAGCTTCCGCGACGGCTTCGGCCCGCTGCTGGCCGATAGCGTGCGCGTCCCCTTCGACGATCTTTCGGCGCTGGAGGCGGCGCTGGCGGGCGGCGACGTGGCGGCGTTCTTCGTGGAGCCGATCCAGGGCAAGGGGGTGAACGTCCCGTCGCCCGCGTACCTGACCGAGGCGGCGCGCCTGTGCCGGGCGCGCGGCACGCTGTTCGTGGCCGACGAGATCCAGACCGGCATCGGCCGCACCGGGAAGTTCCTGGCGGTCGAACACAGTCCGGGCCTGGATCCCGACCTGGTCCTGGTGGCCAAGGCCCTGTCCGGCGGCTACGTGCCGGTGGGCGCGGTGGCGGGCAAGCGCTGGATCTTCGACAAGCTGTTCAACCGCATGGACCGGGCCGTGGTGCACGGCTCGACGTTCGGGAAGAACAACCTGGCCATGGCGGCGGGCCTGGCCACGCTGGCCGTGCTGGAGGACGAGGGCCTGATCGCGAACGCCGCCCTGCGCGGGGGGAACCTGCTGCGGCGCCTGGGGGCGTTGAAAGGCAAGTACGAGATGCTGGCCGACGTGCGCGGCCAGGGATTGATGGTAGCGCTGGAGTTCGGGCCCCCGAAGTCGATGGCCCTGCGCGCCGCCTGGGCGCTGCTGGAGAAGGCGACCAAGGGGCTGTTCTGCCAGACCGTCATCATCCCGCTGTTCACGCGCCACCGCATCCTGTCCCAGGTGGCCGGGCACGAGATGTACGTGATCAAGCTGCTGCCCCCGCTTTGCCTCACGCAGGCCGACGAGGACTGGATCGTGCGCGCCTTCGACGACGTGATCGCGGACTGCCACCGCATGCCCAGCTCGATCTGGGATCTGGCGACCACGCTGGCCGGCAACAGCCTGAAGCGCAAAGCGGGCACCTAGCCCCCCTCCCGGGATCCCTTGGCAGCGCCCCGACGCCGGCCTCCTCGCGCTGCCGCGGCGCTGTTCGTGTCCCTGGCGCTCGCCGCGTCGTCGCCCCGGCCGGCGCGCGCCTCCTGTCCCTCCCAGTTCGCCGGGGGAACCGCCCTGGACCCGGCCGCCGCGCGCGCCCACGCCGAATGGATCGACGCGCACCTGGCGGCGACCGCGCGGCGCGCCCGCATCTGGACCTGGTCGTGGGGCGGCGGCATCGGGGCCAGCGGCGTGGCCAGCCTGGCGGTGGTCCCCTTCGTCGCCAAGGAAGAACGGATCGACTGGTACACCAGCGCGGGCAGCGCCGCCGTGGGAGTGTTGCCTTTCTTGATCACCCCCCTGGCCGTCATGCACGACGCGCGGGCCTTGCACCAGCGCCTGTCGGCCCTGCCGGCTGACGCCTCCGAGCGCGCCGTGTGCGACCTGCTGGCCGACGCCGAGACGAAGCTGGTCCACGACGCCGACGACGAACGGTCGCAGCAGCGCTGGTACGTGCACGTGGGCAACCTGGCGTTCAACACCGGGGTGATGCTGTTCCTGGGGCTCGGCTACCACCGCTGGGAGAGCGGCATCATCAACGGGGTCGCCGGCGCCGTCGTCGGCGAGGCGCTGATCCTGACCCAGCCGAACGCCACCGTCGACGAGGCGGCCGGCTATCGCGCCGGCCGCGAGCCGGCCGGCGGCGCCCGGCTGGCCGTCGGATATCGCGACCGGTTCTGACGCGCCCCTCCGAGGGCCGATTCGAAGATTCCCGGATTGGTCGATCATCGACCGGTCGATTCAACGGCGACGTCAGCGGGCCGCCTCTCCGTGCTAGGGTCTCGCCCGTGACGGTCGACGGTCGGGAGCGCCTTCAGAACCTCGAAGACCGGCTGAGGTTGCTTTCGGCGACGCTGCGGGATTTCGCGGAGGCGACCACGGACTACGAGCGCCTGCTGGACGTGGTGGCGAGCGGCCTGGCGCGCGTGGTGAAGGACGGCTGCGTGGTGCGGCTGCTGTCCACGAACGGCTGGCTGGAGGCCGCCGCCGTTCACCTGCCCGTCGCGGGCCAGGTGCAGGACCCCGACACCCTGGCCCGGATGCGCGCCCACGTCGCGCGTCGGCACAACGTCACCGAGCAAGAGGCGGCCCGCCGGGTCATAGAGACGGGTGAGCCGCTGTTGCTGCCGACGCTGGACTACCAGCAGATGCGCGCCACCACGGCGCCCGACATCGTCGAGGCGTTCGAGACCCTGGGCATCCACAGCGCGCTGATCGTCGCCCTGCGCGTGCGCGGGCAGTCGATCGGCATGCTGTCGCTGGTCCGGTTCGCCCCCACCTCTCCCCCGTTTCACGAGGAAGACCAGGCGCTGGCGCAGGCCCTGGCCGACCATGCCGCGCTCGCCATCAGCAACGCCCGGCTGTTTCACTCGGCCACCGAGGAGATCGCGGAGCGCCGCCGGGCCGAGGCCGCCCTGCGGCGCACCGAGGAGCAGCTGCGGCACGCCCAGAAGATGGAGGCGGTGGGCAGGCTGGCGGGCAGCGTGGCCCACGACTTCAACAACCTGCTGTCCGTCATCATCAGCTACGGCTCGCTGGTGCTGTCCGACCTGAAAGAGGTCGACCCGCTGCGCGCCGACATCGACTCGATCCTGAAGGCGGGCGAGAAGGCGGCCGACCTCACGCGGCAGCTGCTGGCCTTCAGCCGCCAGCAGGTGCTGGCCCCCCGCCTGGTCGACCTGAACAAGGTGGTGCGGGAGTCGGAGAAGATGCTGCGCCGCCTGATCGGCGAGGACATCACGCTGCTGATCCACTGCGCGAAGACGCTGTCGAAGGTGAAGGTGGATCCGAACCAGATCGATCAGGTGATCCTGAACCTGGCCATCAACGCGCGCGACGCCATGCCCGGCGGCGGCAAGCTGTCCATCGAGACCAAGGACGTCATGCTGGATGGGCCCTACACCAGCGACCACTTCGGGGTGGTCCCCGGGCCGCACGTGATGCTGGCCGTGACCGACACGGGCGTGGGCATGGACAAGGAGACGCAGGCCCGCATCTTCGAACCGTTCTTCACGACGAAGGAGCTGGGCAAGGGCACGGGCCTGGGCCTGTCGACGGTGTTCGGCATCGTGCAACAGAGCGGCGGCAACGTCTGGGTTTATAGCGAGCTGGGGGGCGGCACGACGTTCAAGATCTACCTGCCCGTCGCGGAGGGGGTGGAGGCGGAGCAGCTGGAGGTGGTGGAGCCGACCACGCTACAGGGCACGGAGACGGTGCTGCTGGTCGAGGATCAGGACGAGGTCCGCCAGGTCACGCACGAGATCCTGCGCCGCTACGGCTACCACGTGATCGAGGCGCGAAACGCCGGCGAGGCGCTGCTGACGTGCGAGCAGCACCCGCGCACGATCCACCTGCTGCTGACGGACGTGGTGATGCCGCAGATGAGCGGACGCGAGCTGGCCAATCGCCTGGGCCGCGTCCGGCCGGACATGAAGGTGCTTTACATGTCCGGCTACACCGACAACGCCATCCTCCACCACGGCATCCTCGACTCGGGCATCCACTACCTCCAAAAACCCATCATCCCCGAAACGCTAGCCCGCCGCGTCCGCGAGGTCCTCGACACCCCCTCGCGCAAATCCCCGCCCGCCTGATCGCAGTCGTCGTGCTCTTAGGGCGCACTCCGCGGTATCGATGAGTCGCGGGAACCTGAGCTCGCGCCGCAGCGTTGGCTTCATTCCGCTTACGCTCGGGGGCGAGCGGGGCCAGCGGGGTTCCCCCCCTCGGGTCGGGCTCCTACGTCGGCGGTGCTCGGGTCCCTGCGGGACCCTGCGCTCCGGCGACACGTCTCGCCCTCGTATTCGGGCTGGCATCCGGCCCCGCAGACGGGGCCGGAGCGCCCTCATACGCCCCTCGGGGGGGAACCCCGCTGTCCCCGCTCGCGCCCCAAAGCTCGCGCTCCACTACGCCCGATCGCCCACCAAGCATCAAACACGGCCAACCTCGTGCGCGCGTCCGAAGCAAAGAACGAACGCGCGCCGTGCCGAGCATCTCAGCGCCTTCTACAGGCAGCCGTAGCAGAGCCAAGATATCCAGAGCCGCGCCGCAGTCGAACCTAGATGACCCGGCAAAGCATCGCCGCAACGGAACCAATCAACGGCAATGCCTCGGCCAGCCAACATCGATTCGAATGTACCCGCTTTGCGACCTGCATCGTCCTTCCACGGACCCCTCACCAGCCGGCCGATAGTCTTCAGACGTCGACAGCGCCCGAAGAACGCGCGGGCGTAGTGAAGCGCGAGCCTCGAGCGCGAGCGGGGGCGGAGGGGTTCCCTCCCGAGGGGCGTATGAGGGCGCTCCGGCCCCGTCTGCGGGGCCGGATGCCAGCCCGAATACGAGGGCGAGACGTGTCGCCGGAGCGCAGGGTCCCGCCGCAGGCGGGAGCCGAGCACCGCCGACGTAGGAGCCCGACCCGAGGGGGGGAACCCCTCCGTCCCCGCTCGCCGTCGAGCGTAAGCGGAACGGAGCAACGCCCCGAACGCGCCGATCGCACACATCGCAGCGGTGGAACGACCGTCGCCACGTGCGGTGCCCGCGCGCCTCGATGTCAGGTCGACCGGGTAAGGCCGACGCCCCCTGGGAACCTATGGGCGCGTCGAGGCATCGGATACCAGTTCCCGAGGTGGCTTCCATGACCAAGACCAGTGCTTCGACCAGGCCGATTCAGCAGAACAGCGATCTCCGCAGCGTGGAGGGCGTGCACAGCAGCACCACGTTTCACTGGGTCGGCAACGGGTTTCACGTCTCGACCTACTTTCCCAGCGAGCACCTGCCCCCCGAGCGCGTCAGCCCCTTCGTGCTGATGGACTACGGTCCGCCCAAGCCGTTCACACCCCTGGCGCGCGGCAAGCGCGGCGTGGGATGGCATCCGCACCGCGGCTTCGAGACCGTGACGCTGGCCTGGGAGGGCGCCGTCGCCCACCGCGACAACGCCGGACACGCCGGCATCATCGGCCCCGGCGACGTGCAGTGGATGACCGCCGGCCAGGGCATCTTCCACGAGGAGTATCACGAGGAGGAGTTCAGCCGGCGCGGCGGCAACATGCACATGATGCAGCTGTGGGTGAACCTGCCCCGCAAGGACAAGGCCGCGACCCCTGGCTACCAGCCCATCACCGACGCGGACATCCCCCGCGTGCCCCTGGCCGGGGGCGGCGAGGTGCGCGTCATCGCGGGCACCTACGGGGACGCGCGGGGCCCCGCCCACACCTTCACGCCCATCACCATGCTGGACGTGACGCTGCAACCGGGCGCTCGGCTACCCGTGACGCTGCCAGCCTCTTACAACGCGCTGGCCGTCGTCGCGCAGGGTCGCGTGCAGGCGGGCGACAGCACCGCCGCCACCGGCGAGCTGGTCCTGTTCGGCAATGACGCCGACCGCCTCGAGCTGACCGCCACCCAGGCCAGCCACGTGATCATCCTCGCTGGTCAGCCGCTGGACGAGCCCGTGGTCGCCTACGGTCCGTTCGTCATGAACACGTTCGACGAGATCCGGCAGGCCTTCGTCGATGTGAACTCGGGCAAGTTCGGTCCCATTCCGCAGGACTGAGCCGCTGCCAGTGACCGGCGCTTCGGCCGCTGCCAGAGGGCCGAAGCGCGCGGTGCCGGCAACGCTAGGCGGGCGTCAGCAGGATCTTGCCGCTGGCGCCCTTCTCGCCGAGCTTGTGCGCGTCGGCGGCGTGGGTGAACGGGAAGCGTGCAGCGATGGGGATCACCAGCTTGCCTTCGGCGACGGCCCGCGCCAGCGCGGCCAGACGGTCGGGAGCGCCATGGGTCATGAAGGCGTGGACCTGCAGGCCCTTCGCCTCGGCGCCCTCGGGCTTCCCCAGCACCGAACCGATGCGTCCCCCCGAGATCACCTTGTCCAGCAGCCTCTTGATGGTGTCGCCGCCCACCGTGTCGGCGATGGCGTCCAGCTGCGGCAGCGCCTCGAGCTCGGCGTCATCGTCCAGGGCGATGATGGCGTCGGCGCCCAGCTCGCCCCCCTTGGCCTTGTGGGCCTTGCGGACCCCCGCGTACACCGTGGCGCCGCGCGCCTTGGCGCAGTACACGGCGACCCGCCCCACGCTGCCGGCGGCCCCGGTGACCAGCACCTTCTGGCCCGGACGGGCGTCGGTGGCCTCCTCGGCCAGCTGCGCTCCCGTCAACAGGACCAGCGGCAGGGCCGCGGCCTCCACCAGGTCCAGGCCCGGCGGAACCAGGGCGAATTCGTCGGCTTTACCGACCGCGAACTCGGCGTGGGCCGACGCGGGACGCCCCAGCACCTTGTCCCCGACCCGAAAGCTGGTGACCCCCGGCCCCACCTGGACGACCGTGCCCGCGGCGTCGCGCCCCAGGATGGCCGGGAACGTCAGCGGCATGCGGCCCTTGTTGGCCCCCGACCGTTGCTTCCAGTCGACCGGGTTCAGGCTGGCCGCCGCGACCCGGATCTCGATCTCGCCCGCCCCCGGCTTGGGCTCGGGAACGTCGCGGACCTTCAGGAGCTCCGGGCCGCCATACTCGGGAAGAACCACCGCTTTCATGAACAAATCCTCTCGTCTTGAACAGCCCCGACCGCGCGGGCGCCGGAGCCCCGATCTGCCCGTATCCTTCTAATGCCGGGGACGGGATCTGCAAGGCGATCCGCCGCGTAACCTCCGGCGACCGCCCTTCGTAGGACCCCTCATGAGACATCTCGTCGTCACGTTCGCACTGGCCATCTCAGCGCTGGCCGGCAGCGCCGCCCAGGCCCAGCCGTCGCCCCCCGCCCAACCCGCCAAGCCCGCCGCAGGGCTGGAGACCGCTACCTTCGCGGCTGGCTGCTTCTGGGGAACCGAGGAGTTCTTCCGCAAGGTGCCGGGCGTGGTGCAGACGCGCGTCGGCTACACCGGCGGCCACACCCAGAACCCGTCCTACGAGGACACCAGCTCGGGCTCCACGGGACACGCCGAGAGCCTGGAGCTGAAGTTCGATCCGGCGAAGGTCAGCTACGCGCAGCTGCTGACGCTGTTCTTCAAGATGCACGACCCCACCACGGCCAACCGCCAGGGGAACGACGTCGGCACGCAGTACCGCTCTGCGATCTTCTTCCACGACGAGCAGCAGAAGCAGACCGCGCTGGCGCTGATGCAACGGATCGAGAAGTCGGGCGCCTGGCACGCCAGGCTGACCACCGAGGTGGCGCCAGCCGGCGTCTTCTATCCGGCCGAGGACTATCACCAGAGGTACCTGGTGAAGCATCCCGGCGGCTACGACAACCACTACCTGCGCAACCTGTCCTTCTGATCGGCGGAGCGCGGCCGGGGGCCTGACGGGGTCGTGCCGGGCGCCGCCCTCAGCGGTTCAAGCGGGCCGCGATGGCGCGCACCAGCGCCCGGGGCGCCACCCGCTGCGACTGGATCAAGAGCCAGTTCTTGGGGCCATGGATGATCATGGTCCGGCCCCGCATCATGGCCCGGTAGGCCTGTCGGCAAACGGTCCGCGGCGAGGAGGCCCCCAGCTTGAACAGCCAGCTCTTGCTGGTGCCGGCCACGCTGGCGAACTCGGTCGCGGAGGCCCCCGGGCAGCTCACCGTGGCGGTCACGCCGGTGCCACGCAGCTCGTAGGCCAGGGCCTCGGTGAACACGTTCACGAACGCCTTCGACGCGTAGTACGTCGCCATGTCCGGCCCCGCCTGGAAGCCCGCCGTCGAGCCGATGTTCAGGATGCGCCCCCGCCGCCGCGCCAGCATCCCCGGCAGCACCGCCCGCGTCAGCGCCGACAGGGCCGCCACGTTGACCTGGATCATCTGGGCCTCGGCCGCCGGATCGCTGCTGGCAAAGGGGCCGCTGGTGCCGAACCCGGCGTTGTTGACCAGGAACTCGACGGCCTCCAGCCCCTGCGCCTCCAGGGTCGTCATCAGGGTCGGGACCGCGTCCGGCTTGCCCAGGTCCAGCTCGATGGCGTGCGCGCGAACGCGCCCCCCGGCTTCCAGCTCCCTGGCCAGCGCCTCCAGCCGGTCCAGCCGGCGCGCCACCAGCACCACGTCGTGGCCGTCGGCGGCGAACAATCGTGCGAACTCGGCGCCGAATCCCGACGACGCCCCCGTGATCAAGGCCAGTGCCACGGCCTGCTGTTAGCACGCCGGCGCGGGGGATGCGACCGCCGGCGTTGATGATCGACGGCCCTGTCTCCCGTGATGGGCCGCGCAAGGCTGCCCCCGCCGGAGCAACGTCAACGAGCCGGCGCGGGGGACCTGAGGCGCGCCGAGGCCGCCTCGCGCCCCTGCACCTTGGCGCGCGCCTTCTCGTGGGCCACGAACCGCGGCAGGTGCATGAGCGCGATGCTGGCCCAGACCACCACGCTGAAGTACAGGGTCATCCAGGGCATCTCGCTCTTCCATTCTTCCCAGTTCGCGGTGGTCACCCAGCGCATGGAGGCGTCGCGCAGCCCCTGCGCCAGCGTCAGGTAGTGGCGGCCGTGCGCCTGGTCGTCCAGGAAACGGCCGACGTACATGGGGACGTCGACCGTGCACATGAAGACGACGTACATGGCGCCGAGCACGATGGCCGGGCTCAGCAGCCAGCGATGGCGCGGCGACAGGCGCGGCCAGACGGCCATCGCGCTCAGGGTCCCCAGCGTGGCGGACAGCGCCCAGATCGACTCCTCGATGGCGTTGCCCGCGTAGTTGGTGGTCAGCACCGCGTACCACGAGCAGCACTCGGCCACGGCGATCATCGGCACCATCATCTTGGACACGGTGACGGCGATGCGCGTGCCGGTGCTCTCACCCAGCTCGCGCAGCAGGATGGCCCACTGGGCGATGAAGCACAGCTCGGCGATGGTGGCCAGCGAGCGCCCCACGCCCACGCTGGACAGCCACGAATCCAGCAAGCAGATGCGCTGCACGTCCGCGCGCGGGAACACCGAGCGGAAACCGCAGACGATCACGAACACCGCCGACAGCGCCAGCTGCGTGCGGCGCAGCGAGTAGGTCTCGGGATCGGTCAGGTGGCGGCGGCGGCGAAACATCACCGCGGCGATGGACCAGGCGGCGATGTTGACGACGGTGACCAGGCAGAGCCCCATCCACCAGTGAAAGGGTCCGGATGAAGTTTCTGCGAGCAGGTGAAGGAGCATGTGAAGAAATCGCGCCTTTCTCCCCGGAAGCGGGGCACTGCGGCGCCGCCTCGGGGTCCGAAGTCCTTCGATCCGCGACGACGCCGTGACGACCGCCCGTCGTCTCGATGGCAATCGTGAAACTTTTCAGTGGAGATGTCAGCGCTTGCGCCCCTGTGTTTGCACAACTGTAACAATCTGATCCACGCCGGCCCGGAGGGCTGGTGGGCGCGGCGGCGGGCGAGCTCAGTCGTTCCGGAGGCGCAGGCCCTTCGGGACCACCAGCCGCTCGATCACCTCGAACAGGCCCTGCACGAGCAGCGCCAGCGCCGACGCCGGCACCGCCCCTTCCATGATCAGCGCCAGATCGTCCAGGCGGATACCGGTGAAGATGGGCTCGCCCAGGCCGCCCGCCCCCACCAGCGCCCCCAGCGTGGCGGTGCCGACATTGATGATGGCCGCGCTCTTGATCCCCGCCAGGATCAGCGGACTGGCGAGGGGCAGCTCGATCCGATGCAGGATGGCGCCCCGGGGCAGGCCCAGCGCCGCGGCCGACTCACGCAGCCCGGGCGCGATGCCGACCAGCCCGGCGTGGGTGTTCCGCACGATGGGCAGCAGGCTGTAAAGAAACAGCGCCACCAGCGCCGGCGCCGGCCCGATGCCCAGCAGCGGGATCATGAACACCAGCAAGGCCAGCGAGGGGATGGTCTGGACCAGGCCCACCACCGCCAGCAGCACCTGCCCCAGGCGCCGCCAGCGCGCCGCCAGGATCCCCAGGGGAACAGCGACCAGAATGGCCGCCAGCAGGGACAGCCCCACCAGCAGCAGGTGCCGGCCCGTGTGATGGACGACGGCCCGCCAGCGCGCCGGTGTTGCCGTCGTCGGCGGGGTCACGCCGAACGTCGCCTGCAGGAAGGCGGCGGCGACCTGCCGCTCGGGCAGGCGGTCGATCTTCACGCGGGCGTTCATCGCCGCCATGGTCCCGGCATCGATGCGACCGCGCAGCCGCTGCCAGGCGCCCAGCACCTGGGGCGCGGCCCGGGCGCTGTCCAGCCGGTACAGCAGCACGGCCTCGTAGCGCGGGAACACCTGCCGGTCGTCGTGCAGGACCACCAGATGGTCGCGCTGGATCTCCGGATCGGTGGCATACAGATCCGTCACATCGAGGGCGTCGCTGGCCAGTCCCCGGTACGCGAGATCGTGATCCAGCCCCTTCACGTCGCCGGGAGCCAGGTCATAGCGGGCCCGCAACAGCGGCCACCCGTCGGCCCGGTTGATGAACTCGCTGCTGAACCCGTACCGCAGCGCCGGATGCGCGCGCAGATCGGAGATGGTGCGCAGGCCCAGCCGCTCGGCCAGCGCCCGCGTCACGCCCAGCGCGTACGTGTTGTTGAAGCCCAGCGGCCCCACCACGCCCACCCCGTGCGCCGCCAGCGCGGCCGCCAGCCACCCCTGCGTCGCTCCCGCGGCGCCAGCGGGGCGCGACGCCGCCAGCACCTCCTCGGCCAGCGTCCCCGTGTACTCGGGATAGGCATCCAGCTCCCCGTGCAGCAAGGCGTCCCACAGCAGGCGCGTGCCGCCCAGGCCGGCGCGATGGATGGCGTCGTTCCCGGCGGCGCGGGCCAGCTGCACGGCCACCTCGCCCAGCACCACCGACTCGGTGAAGGCCTTCGAGCCCACCCGCCAGGGACGGGCCTGGGCCGGCGCCGGCGTCAGCGCGCACAGGACCAGCAGCGCCGGCGTCAGGCGCCCGGCCCCCCTCACCGGGCCGCCTCGGGCTCGCCGAAGCGCCGCTGCGCCCTGACGAAGCGGGTGACGAACGGGTCCGCCGGGCGCAGCAACAGGTCCTGGGCCGTCCCCTGCTGCACGATGCGCCCCGCCTGCAGCAACACCAGCGTGTGGCCCAGCAAGGCCGCCTCGGAGAGATCGTGCGTCACCAGCACCACCGACGTGCCCACGGCGGCGAACACCGCCGAAAGATCGTCCTGCAGCTCGGCCCGCACCAGGGGGTCCAGGGCGCCCAGCGGCTCGTCCAGCAGCAACAGCTCGGGCTGCAACATCAGCGCGCGCATCAGCCCCACCCGCTGCCGCTGCCCCCCCGACATCGCGATGGGGTGGCGGTCGAGCAGGGCCAGCGGCAGGCGCACCAGCTCGGCCAGCTCGCGCACGCGCGCGTCGATGCGCTCGCGCTTCCAGCCCAGGTGGCGCGCCATCAACGACACGTTGTCGCGGGCGTTCAGGTGGGGGAAGAGGCCCCCGTCCTGCACCACGTAGCCCATGCGCGCCCGCAGCTGGCGCGCATTCTCGGCCGTCAGCACCGTCCCGTCGAACGTGACCCGCCCGCTGTCGGGCGCGATCAGCCCGATCATCAGCCGCAGCAGCGTCGTCTTGCCGCAGCCGCTGGGCCCCAGCAGCACCGTGGTGCGGGCGGAGGCGATGACCAGATCGGTGGGGGCCAGCGCGAGGTTGCCCCGGAAGCGCTTGCTGGCCGACTCGAGCCGGACGATGCCGGACCCGCTCTGCGCGCCCTCGGTCACGACAGCGCGTAGCGGGGCAGCTTCATGACAGCCGTCTGCAGCCCCTCGGCGAACGTGGGGTGGACGAACTCGCCGTCCACGATGGCCCGCGCCGACGCCTGCGCCTGCATCAGCACGCTGAACACGTGGATCAGCTCGCCCGCGTCCACGCCCACGATGCGCGCGCCCAGGATGCGATCGGTGGCGGGATCGATCAGCACCTTCACCACGCCCGCGGTCTCGTCCGTCTCGATGGCCCGGGCGATGTTTCCGAACGGCATGGTGGCCACCTCGACGGCCACCCCCCGCGCCCGCGCCTGCTCTTCCGACAGCCCCACCCCGGCCACCTGCGGATCGGTGAAGACGGCGTAGGGAACCAGCCGCGCTCCCCGCGGGCGCGCGGGCCGCCCCGACAGGATTTCGAACAGCACCCGGTGGTCGTCCCACGACACATGCGTGAAGGCCGGGCCCGGCGTGCAGTCGCCCACCGCGAAGATCCCCGGCGCGCTGGTCTCGTAGCGCTCGTTCACCTGGATGTGACCGTCGGCGGTCAAGGCGATCCCCGCGGCCGGGCAGCCCAGATCGTCGGTGTTGGCCCGGCGCCCCGTCGCGATCAGCAGGTGCGAGCCGCGCACGATGGCGCCGCCGGCCAGCGCCAGCACCACGTCGTCGTCCTCGCGGGCGGCCCGCTCGACGTTCTTGCCCAGCGCCAGCGTGATCCCCTCGTCCCGGAACACGCCCGCCAGCGCCTCGGACACCTCGGGCTCCTCGTGCGGCAGCAGCCGCTCGGACGGCGCCACGATCGTCACGGCGGCGCCCAGCCGGCGCATCAACTGCCCCAGCTCGCAGCCGATGTAGCCGGCGCCCAGCACCACCAGGTGCCGGGGGAGCGCCCGCAGCGCCAGCACCCCCGAGCTGTCGAGAAACGGCACCTCGGCCAGGCCGGGGATGGCCGGCACGAGGGGGCGCCCGCCCACGTTGATGACGATGCGCTCGGCCTCGTACCGCTCCGGGCGCGGCAGCCCGCCCGCGGCGGCGGACGCGGCGATCTCGACGGTGTGGGGGCCCACGAAGCGGGCGTGGCCCCGCACGAAGCGCAGGTTGTCGCCACCGCCGTCCAGGCGGCGTTCCACGCCGGCTCGCCAGCGCGCCACCACGGCGTCCTTGCGCGCCATCACCGCCGCGAAGTCGACCGTGACCTCCCGCGCGTGTACGCCCAGGCGCGCGCCGGTCCGCGCCACGTGGGCGGCGCGCGCGCTGGCGACCAGCGTCTTCGTCGGCGTGCAGCCGATGTTGACGCACGTGCCTCCCGGCAAATTTCGTTCGGCGATCAGCACCCGGGTCCCCGCCGCCGCCAGCCGCGTGGCCAGGGGCACCGCGGCCTGCCCCGTCCCGATCAGGATGACGTCGATCTTCATGGTGACCTCGCGGCGTGTTGCCTGGGGGCCGGGCGCCATGGGCCGGTGCACGCGCTCGGCCGCTGGGGCTGGGCGCCCACCGATCGTTTGATCACCCTCCGGGGGATCACCGGCCGGTGGTCCACGCCGGCGGATCGCTGGCGGGGAAGCTCTCTTCGCCCGCTTCGTCGACGGCGCGATCGTTGTCGACCAGACGGGCGTCGATGGCGATGTGCCCGCGCAGGGTGCGCGACACCGGGCAGCGTTCAGCCGACCGCAGCAGCTCTTGCCGGTCGGCGTCGGAGAGATCGCCCTGCAGCTGGATGGAGCGACGGAACAGGTGCCCCTCCATCGTGCGCGACTGGGTGACCCGCACGTCCACGTGGCGCAGCGCCATGCCCTTCTTCTTGGCCGTCCACTCGATGGTCATGGCCGTGCAGGCGCCCAGCGCCGCCAGCAAGAACTCGTGGGGGTTGGGGCCGGTGTCCTGGCCCCCCTCGTCGGGCGGAAGGTCGGCCACCAGCTGGTGGGGACCGACCGTCAGCGCCTGGCGGGGACCCTGCTCCGCGCTGCTGACGTTCAGCTCGCGAAAGACCGCCCGCGTGGCCTGGACCTGGCGCAGGGCCTCCGTCACCGCCGCGGGCAGCGTGCTGGGCGCGTCGTCCAGGCGCACGCCGTTCACGAAGAAGGTGGGGGTCGACAGCACATGACTGTGCCAGCCCGAGACCTCCTGCTCGTGCACGACCGCCTTGTACGTGCCCGCCTGCAGCTCGCTCTCGAACCGCTTCATGTCCAGGCCCAGCGCCCGGGCCTGGGCGCGGATGGTCTGGGGCGACAGCCCCTCCTGGTTCTGGAACAGCAGGTCGTGCATCTCCCAGAACTTGCCCTGCCCGCCCGCCGCCTCGGCGGCCTCCGCCGCCTCCAGCGCGTGCGGGAACAGGTGGCTGCGCGGGTTGGCCCGGAAGACCAGCCGCACCTCGGGGAAGCGCGCCAGCAGCGCCTTCACCACCGGAAACGCCGCCCCGCACGAGGGGCAGGCGAAGTCGCCATACTCCACGACGGTGACGGCGGCGCTGGCGGGACCGCGCACGTGATCGCGCTCGGTGACGGGATCGGCCAGCAGGGTTGGATGTTCGGCGTCGAAATAACCCATCGGTAAGCCTCTGCTTGCGCGTCTACCACAGGCGATGATCGACGGCGAGCAAACGTCGCCCGCCGCCGGGGGGCCGTCTCTTCGCCAGATGGAAACGAAGAAGTCGACGCGACGACGAGGTCGCGACCACGCGATCTGGTGATCTGGTTATCACTCTCGCGAAGCGCAAGCTGTCCCGCCGTGGCAAAGTGGCCGCATGGCGAACAGCACTTGCTCTCACTTGGGGACCATCGCTCCGCACGTCCGCCCCCACACCCAGGGGTGTGAAGAATGCCTGGCCATGGGTGACGGCTGGGTACACCTGCGCCTGTGCATGCAATGCGGGCACGTGGGCTGCTGCGACGATTCGAAGAACAAGCACGCCACGAAGCACTACCACGCGAAGAAGCACCCCCTGGTCCGCTCGCTGGAGCCCGGCGAGGAGTGGGGCTGGTGCTACGTCGACGAGCTGTTCATGGAATCGCTGCCCATTCCGCGCTGACCGCCGCGGCCGCCCGGCGTCACAGCTCGGCCAGGGTCTTGTGGATCAGCTGGACGCAGATCGATCCCTCGCCCACGGCCGAGGCAACGCGCTTCACGCTGCTCGATCGCACGTCGCCCACCGCGAAGATGCCCGGCAGGCTGGTCTCCATCAGGCGGGGCCCGCGCGACAGCGGCCAGCGGGCGTTCTTCAGCTCGTCTCCCGTCAGATCGGTGCCGGTCTTGACGAAGCCCTTTTCGTCGAGCGCCAGGCACCCTTCCAGCCAGCGGGTCTTGGGCGACGCGCCCGTCATCATGAAGGCGTGCCGGATCGGGTTCTCGCTCTGCTCGCCCGTCTCCACGTTCTTCCAGCGGATGCGCTCCAGGTGCTCGTCGCCTTCCAGCTGCTCGATCACCGTCCGCGTGTGCAGCCTGATGTTGTCGTTGTTGGTGATGCGCTCGATCAGGTACTGGGACATCGTCTCGGACAGCTGGCGTCGCACCAGCATGTGCACGCGGCGGGTGAGCTGGGACAGGAACACGGCCGCCTGCCCCGCCGAGTTCGCCCCGCCCACCACCACCGCCTCCTCGCCGCCGCACATCTGACCTTCGAGAAACGAGGCCGCGTAGTAGACGCCCACGCCCTCGAACTTCTCCAGGTTTGGCAGCTCGGGCTTGCGGTACTCGGCGCCGGTGGCGATGATGACGGTCCGCCCGCGCACCACGTCGCCGTTCGCCAGCTTCACCGCGTAGGGTCGGGTGGAGCAGTCGATGCCCACGGCGCTGCGCGCGATGGCGATCTCGGCGCCGAACTTCTCGGCCTGGGTGCGGGCCCGGCCCGCCAGGGCGCCGCCCGAGATGCCGGTGGGGAAGCCCAGGTAGTTCTCGATCTTCGAGCTGGATCCGGCCTGGCCGCCCGGCGCGTTGCCCTCCAGCACCAGCACGTCCAGCCCCTCGGAGGCGGCGTACACCGCGGCCGCCAGGCCCGCCGGCCCGGCGCCCACCACCACCACGTCGCGCACCTTCTCGGGCGACAGCGCGCCGCTCAGCCCCAGGCAGTCGGCCAGCTGCTCGATGGTGGGGTTGCGCAGCACGTACGTGTAGCGGCAGATGGTGATGGGCACGTCCTTCACGCCCACGTGAAAGCGATCCAGCAGCGCCTGCACCTCGTGGTCGGTCTCCACGTCGAAGTAGGTGTAGGGGTGGTTGTTGCGGGTCAGGAACTCCTTGATGTGCAGCGTGTTCCCCGAGTGGCGCGACCCGATCAGGATGGTGTCGCCCTGGTGGTGTTCGATCAGGCCCATGCGGCGCAAGATGAACGCGCGCATGATGATCTCGCTCAGCTCGGCGTCGCGCTGCACCAGGTGCCGGAAGGCGTCGCGATCCAGCGCGATGATCTCGCCGGCGTCACGCATGCGGCCGCGCACCTGGCTGCGCCGGCCCGACAGCAGGTTGATCTCGCCCGTGAACCCGCCCGCGTCATGGACGGTGATGGGGACCTCGTGGCCGTCGTCGGGCTGGACCACCTCGATGGCGCCGCTGACCACCACCATGAACTGATTGTTCTGATCACCTTGCTCGAACAGGAGCTCGCCCGCCGGGACCTGACGCCGCTGGCCCAGGGCCGCCACCCGGGACATCTGCGCGGGCGTCAGATGCGGAAACATCTGCATTTTGCGGTCTTCGTAGAGGTCGCTCATGGAACGCGACACCACGCTAGCGCGAAGATCGCGCCGTGGCGACCGCTTCCGTCCCGGCGCCCATCAGCGGCCGACACCCCGCTGTCAAAGATCGATTGTCTCTTTCTCTTTGGCGATCCGCCCGGACAGGATCATATTGGCGCCATGGCCGCCACCGGGGGAAGGCGTTGAACGGGTATTCGCGAAGGCCGCGTGAGCGGCGCAAGGGGGACGAGGGGGGTGACGGGGTAGACAGCGCGGCCCCGCCTGTCCCGCCCGGTGTCCCCTGGCCGCAGTGGTCCACGTCGGGCCCGGCGCTGTTCGCGGTCGGTGAACCGGCGCGCCGGCGGGATCCCGAGGCCGGGGTGGTGGCGCCACCTGCGGCGTGGAAGCGCGCCAGCGGCGCCGGGTTCGTGGTTCACGTGGATCCGGTGCAGGAGTCTCCGCTGGCCTTCGCGCTATCCGTCGCGGCCGGCCTGGACGGGCGGCCCCGCCGGCTGGACGCGCGGTTCTTGTATGACGCCGTGGGCTCGGACCTGTTCGATCGCATCACCGTTCAGCCCGAGTACTACCTGACGCGCGCCGAGGACCAGCTGCTGGCGTCGGGGGCACGCCCCATCCGCGCCTGCGCCGGCTTCGGCACCCTGGTCGAGCTGGGCTCGGGCACGTCGACCAAGACGCGCCGGCTGCTGGACGCCTGGTGCGCCGCCGGTCCCGCCGCGTACGTGCCGGTGGATGTGGACCTGCAGTTCCTGACGCAGGCCTGCGCCACCTTGCGCGCCGACTACCCGATGCTGGCCATCGAGGGGCTGGGGGCCAGCTACGACCGGGCCATGCCGGTGCTGGCCGACGTCTCGCCGAAGACGCTGGCGTTCCTGGGGTCCAGCCTGGGCAACCTGGGCTGGCGGGCCCACACCGAGTTCTGCGCGTCGGTGGCGGGCGCGCTGGCGCCCGGCGACCACTTCCTGATCGGCGTCGATCTGGTGAAGGACGCCGCGCGGCTGGAGGCGGCCTACGACGACGCCGCCGGCGTGACCGCCGCCTTCACGCGCAACCTGTTCGCGCGCATGAACCGCGAGCTGGGGACCGACATCCCCCTCGACGCCGTCCGCCACGTCGCTTACTACGACGTCGAGCGCGAACGGGTGGAGATCTTCGCCGAGGCGCTGCGTCCCTGGGAAATCCATCTGCCGGCGCTGGACCGCACGTTCCGCGTGGCGCGGGGTGAGCGGATCTTGACCGAGGTCAGTCACAAGTTCCGTCCCGAGGCGCTGGTGGCCCTGGTCGAGCGGCTGGGCTTTCGGCGGGTGTGGAGCGACGTCGGCGACGGCACGTTCGGGCTGTTTCTGTTCCGGCGCATCGCCACCCCGGCGCTGGTCGGCCGCCTGCCGGCGCAGGGCGACCCTGCGCTGCTGGCGCCGCTGGCCCTGCTGGGCGAGATGCGGGCCCGCACGCTGGAGCTGGTGGCGCCGCTGGGCGAAGCCGACCTGCGACAGCAGCACAGCCGCCTGATGAGCCCGCTGCTGTGGGACCTGGGCCACATCGCGGAGTTCGAGGAGCAGTGGCTGCTGCGCGACGGCGCGTCCGGCGACGGCGAGGGGGCCCTGTACGATCCGCTGGCCACGCCCCGGGCACGCCGAGACGTGCTGGCCCTGCCCCCGACCGCGGCGGTCCGGCGCCGCATGCGCGAGGTGCGCCACGCCGTGGAGGAGAAGCTGGCGGCGCGGCCGTGCGCGCCCGGGATGCCGCTGGCCCCGGCGCCGCCGCACCTGATCTCGCTGGTGGTGCAGCACGAGGCGCAGCACCAGGAGACGATGCTGCAGGCGCTGGCGTTGCGGGTCGACCTGCCCTATCGGCCCGCCTTCGTGACGGCCTCGCCGGCGCCCACCGGGGCGCGGCCCTGCACCGACAGCGTGCTGATCCCGGCGGGCCCCTTCCTGATGGGCACGAACGATCGCACGTGGGCGTACGACAACGAGCGGCCCGCGCACGAGGTGCAGCTCGCCGCCTTCCGCCTGGATCGCGAGCCCGTCACGAACCGCGCCTACCTGGCCTTCATGCGCGACGGTGGCTACCGGCGCCGGGAGCTGTGGTCGGACGAGGGCTGGCGCTGGCTGCAGGAGTCGGAGGCGCAGGCCCCGCAGCACTGGCGTCCCGGGCCCATCGCGCCGGCGGAGCGCAGCCGCGGCATCTCGTACGGCGCGACGGCGCCCGCCGAGTGGCACGCCGTCGTGTTCGGCAGGCCCACGGCGCTGCACCCGGACGCGCCCGTGGTGCACGTGTGCTGGTACGAGGCGGACGCCTACGCGCGCTGGTCGGGCGGGCGGCTGCCCACCGAGGCCGAGTGGGAGAAGGCGGCGGCCTGGGACCCGGCGCGGGGGGCGGCCCGCCGCCATCCCTGGGGCGACGACCCGTGGAGCCCTGGCCGGGCCAACCTGGATCAGCAGCACCTGGAGCCGATGCCGGCGGGGGCCTTCGCCGCCGGCGCCAGCGCCTACGGCTGCCAGCAGATGGTGGGCGACGTCTGGGAGTGGACCGACACCTGGTTCAACGGCTATCCGGGCTACGAGAGCTTCCCTTACAAGGAGTACTCGGAGATCTTCTTCGGCCAGACCTACCGCGTGCTGCGCGGTGGCTCCTTCGCCACGCGCGCCTCGGTGGCACGCGCCACCTTCCGCAACTGGGACTATCCCCAGCGGCGACAGATCTTCGCCGGCATCCGCTGCGCCAGACCGGCGTGACCTCGTGAAGCTGTGATCCGTTGACCCTGGGGCCAGGCACGCTGGCCGACATGCTGGCGGCCCTGCCCGTTTGCGTGGAGGCGGTCGAGGTCCAGCGCCGGGCGGTGGCGGTCGACGACTACGCGGGCGGGCCGCGGCCGTCCAGCGTGGTGCTGCTGTCGGGCCTGGGACAGGTGGGCCGCGGCGAGAACGTAGCGTTCACCGAGGACGAGCAGGCGCGCTTCGCCGCGGGCGCGTCGTCCTTGCTACGGGCCGGCGCGCGCGGGGACGGCGCCTGGCGCGGGCGCGTGGACACGCTGCTCGATCAGGCGGCCCGCGGTTACCAGCGGGCGGCGCTGGAGGCGGCGCTGCTCGACCTGGCGTTGAGCCAGGCAGGCACCACGCTGGCAGCGCTGGCGGGCGCCCACGAACGATCGATCCGGGTGGTGCTGTCGTTCGCGGCCCGTCGCGACCCGGCCGCCCATGTCAAGGCGCTGCGCGCCGCGCGACGGGGCCGGGTCGGTGCCGGGCCTGAGCGCGGAGCGCCCCCTGCTCCGGAGGTCGAGCTGAAGATCGACGTCGACCCGAGCTGGGACGCCGCCGCGGCGACGGCCCTGGCGGCCGAGCGCGGCGTGGCCGTGCTGGACTTCAAAGGACGAGGAGAGGCCCGCCTGGCCGCGCTGCTCTCGCCGCTGTTCCCGGCGGCCCTGTTCGAGGATCCGCCCGAGGGCACCACCCACCCCAGGCGCGCGCGCGACGCCTCTTTGCCCGACACGCCGGCCGTCGAGGCGGCGCTGTCCCGCGGCGAGGCCGTGAACCTGAAGGCGCCGCGCATGGGCGGACCGCTGGAGGTGCTGCGCGCGCTCGAGCGCGTGCGGCAGGCGGGCCCGGGCAGTCCGGCCGACCACGCCCGCGTGGCGTACATCGGCGGCATGTTCGAGGTGGACGTCGGCCGCACCCAGGCCCGACAGCTGGCCGCGCTGTTCTGCCCCGACGGCCCCAACGATCTGGCGCCGCTTCAGGGTCCCCTCACCAGCCGGATCACCGTCCCTCTCGATACGCCCGGCTTCGGCTGAGCCTCTACCGGGGCTTCGCCCGCTCGTACTGGACCGGCCACTTCACCTCTGCCCCTAGCTCCCTGGCCGCGTTCAGCGCGAAGTACGGCTCGCGCAGGAATTCGCGCGCCAGAAACACCATGTCCGCCTGTCCGGAGCGCAGGATGTGCTCGGCCTGCGCGGCGGACGTGATCATCCCGAGGGCGGCCGTCGGCATCGGCGCCTCAATGCGGATGCGGGCCGCGTTCGCCGTCTGATAGCCGGGGCCCGTGTCGATGGAGATGCGGGGCGCGATGCCGCCCGACGAGCAGTCGATCAGGTCGACCCCCTCGGCCCCCAGCCGGCGCGCCAGCGCGATCGAGTCCTCGACGTCCCAGCCGTCGGGACCCAGCCAGTCGGTGGTGGACAGCCGGACCAGCAGGGGCAGGCGGTCGGGCCACACGGTTCGCACCGCCCGCACCACCTCGATCACCAGGCGAATGCGATTCTCGAACGTGCCGCCCCACTGATCCTCGCGCCGGTTCGTCACCGGCGACAGGAATTCGTGCAGCAGGTAGCCGTGGGCGGCGTGCAGCTCGATGACCTCGAACTCCGCCAGCAACGCCCGCCGGGCCGCGGCGGCGAAGGCGGCGATGACGGCGGCGACGTCCGGTTCGCTCAGCGCCTCGGGTGTCTGGTAGCCGGCGTCGAACGCCAGCGCGCTGGGCGCGACGATGGGTGTCCACCCGTGCGGCGGCGCCACCGCCTTGCCGCCCTCCCAGGGCCGCGCCGTCGAGGCCTTGCGCCCGGCGTGGGCCAGCTGGATGCCGGCCGCGGCGCCCTGCCCGCGCAGGAACCGCGTGATGCGCGCCAGCGGCGGGATGTGCTCGTCCTTCCACAGGCCCAGGTCCTCCGGGGAGATGCGGCCCCGCGCCTCGACCGCCGTCGCCTCGGCGATCACCAGACCGGCGCCGCCCACGGCGCGGCTTCCCAGGTGAACGAGGTGCCAGTCGTCGGCGAACCCATCGGTGCTGGAGTACTGGCACATCGGCGACATACCGATGCGGTTGCGAAAGGTCACGCCGCGCAGGGTGTAGGGATCGAAGAGCATGAGGGGGAGATAGCGCCTCGATCCGGGCTCGTCAAAGTGCCACGCCTGCTACAGTCAGCGTCCCATGAAGCTGGTGACATGGAACGTGAACGGCATCCGGGCCCGCGAGAACGACGTGGCCGCCTTCGTCGAGCGGGAGAAGCCCGACGTGCTGTGCCTGCAGGAGCTGAAGGCGCTGCCCGAGCAGATCCCCGAGCCGCTGACCACCCTGCCCACCTACTGGAACTACTGGCACGGCAGCAAGGGCTACTCCGGCGTCAGCCTGCACGTCAGCAAGGCGTTCGCGTTCGACCAGCCCCGGTTTCTGCACCCCGAGTTCGATCACGAGACGCGCATCGTGATCGGTGATCTGGGGAACCTGTCCATCGCGTCGATCTACGTCCCGAACGGCGGCAAGGACTACGCGGGCAAGGTGCGCTTCCTGCGCGCCATGGCGGACTACGCGAAGGCGGCGCGGGCCATCGACCGGCAGCTGATCTTGTGCGGCGACATGAACGTGGCCCGCACGGAGATCGACGTGCATCCGTCGCAGCGCGATCCCCGCGTGGTGGGCCAGCGGCCGGAGGAGCGCGACCTGTTCGAGTCGATCCTCACCTCGGGCGACCTGCGCGACGTGGGCCGGGAGCTCGATCCCACGAACGAGAACCTGTTCACCTGGTGGGCGCCCTGGCGCAACCAGCGCCAGCGCAACATCGGCTGGCGCCTCGACTACGTGCTGGCCCCCGCCGCGCTGGCCGCCGTCGCGCGCTCCCACGTCTCCCAGCGCGAAACCGGCACCAGCGACCACGCCCCCGTCGTCATCGACTTCGATCTGCCGGGTCCCCGCGTGTCGGGCGTCGTTTCGGTGCAGTGAGGATCGGAACGTCGCGGTAGGTCGCGTCGCTGCATTCCGCTTACGCTCGAGGGCGGGCGGGGCCGGAGGGGGTCGCCCCCTCGGGTCGGCCTCCTACGTCGGCGGTGCTCGGGTGCCTGCGGCACCCTGCGCTCCGGCGACACGTCTCGGCCTCCTA